>Ga0137308_100140_pt1 | contig 132628 bp, 126 predicted proteins | sample Inofrocosms_June_FD_97181 | JGI IMG/M metagenome (GOLD analysis project Ga0137308, IMG submission 97181) | Mouse cecal microbial communities from Vienna, Austria - N-Acetylneuraminic and N-Acetylglucosamine D2O microcosms_June | ecosystem: Host-associated > Mammals > Digestive system > Large... | reverse complement strand
ACCGATCACAAGACGCTGGATACCTACCTGTGCGCCGATCATGTTAAGACCATTCTCCAGCGTCTGCCATACTGCAGAACCCGCCAGCGTGCCGAGCAGAATACCTGTGCCGCCCAGAGGTGATACGCCGCCGATTACACCTGCAGCCACGCCATACATCTCATACATGTTTCCGGCTTCCATATTACCCATGCCCGCCTGTGCACAAAGGATCAGTCCTACCACCCAGGAGCACACCGCGCTGACCAGATAGGTCTTTGTCGTGGTCGCCACCACGTTGACGCCGGAGAGTTTCGCCGCGTCAATATTGGAGCCGATGGCGTATATATGCCTTCCCGTCCTTGTCTTTGACAGCAGGAAGAAGAAGATGACAAACATGATAATCGCAATCCAGAAGGTGTTATAAATACCTGCGGTAGTTCCGTAGTAGAAGAAGTTCTGGAACGCATCGCCGGTCTCCTTACCGACGCCGGTAGCAATGGCATCCGTGTTGCGGTTGTTATTCACCATATAGGCGATGCCGCGGCCGACGAACATGGTGCCCAGCGTTGCAATGAAGGGCGGCAGTTTGAACTTACCTACCAGTATGCCGTTAATCACACCGATCACCAGACAGCAGAGCAGGGCAACCAGGACCGCCGCAAACGGGTTTACGCCAAATGTCATCAGCGTTGCCGAGATCATCGCGCTCATCGCCACCATAGAACCGATGGAGAGGTCAATATTTCCCGTAATCAGCACATAACTCTGTGCGATACCGATGAGCAGATATTTTGACATGGAACGCAGCAGGTTCAGAATATTGTTGCTGGAAAAGACGGCCGGGTTAATCAATCCGAACGCCACATAAATGATAATCAGCCCGACGAAAGCAGTGAGCGCCGCGCCCATGCCCTTGACCGCCAAAAGCTTTTTGATAGGACTTTTGTTATTCATCTTATACTTCCTCCTTGCCGCTGCGGCTGTTTATTTTCTTATCCTCAAAGGTGGTTGCCAGCGTCAGAATCTCGTTCTGTGTCGTATTCCTCGCCATAACCTCCCCCGTAATTCTGCCGTCGCACATTACAATGATCCGATCCGCAATGCCCATGACCTCAGGCATCTCCGAGGAGACAAACATCACGGCAATCCCCTGCTTTTTCAGCTCATTCATCAGGTTATAAATTTCCACCTTGGCGCCCACATCAATCCCTCTTGTCGGCTCATCAAAGATGACCACCCTGGAATCTCTGGCCAGCCATTTGCCAACCACGACCTTCTGCTGGTTTCCGCCGGAGAGATTGCCGGAATCCACTTCCACGTCCGGGGTTTTTATCTTCAGATCCGCCACCGCTTTTTCGCACAGCGCATCTTCCTTTCTGCCGTTCACCACGCCAAGCTTATTGCAGACAATATCCAGATTCGGCAGCGTCAGATTATGCCGGATGCTGAGTTTCGTACACAGGCCGTCCTTTTTCCGATCCTCCGGCGCAAGCACAACCCCGTTTCTGATGGCATCCATAGGGCATTTGATCTCGACCTTCTTATCATCCACATATATTTCACCGCTCTCCTTCGGATCTACCCCGAAGATCGCCCGTGTGGTCTCCGTCCGTCCTGCTCCCATCAGCCCGGCAAAACCTACGATTTCACCTTCATAAACCGTAAAGTTAATGTCCCGCACCATCCTTCCGGCGTTCAGATGTTTCACCTCAAACACTTTCTTCCCCTTCCTGCACTCCACGCGGGGGAATTTTTCCTTGATTTCGCGGCCTACCATGTGGCTGATGATCTGCTCCATAGAAACGTCCCCGAAATTCATGCTGGTAATATACTGACCGTCCCGCATGATGGTCACCCTGTCCACAATATGCTGCAGTTCTTCCAGACGGTGCGATATGTATACGATGCCTTTTCCCTCGGATTTCAGCTTCCTGATGATACGGAAAAGATCCTCTATCTCTCTGGCTGTCAGGGAAGAAGTCGGTTCATCCATGATCAGGATCTTAGCATTGATCGAGAGCGCTTTTGCAATCTCCACCATCTGCTGTTTCGACACGGGAAGCTCTCCCACGGTTTCTTTCGGATCAATATCAATCTTCAGATCATCCAGAATCCGTTTTGCCTCCTGCTCCATCTTCGTATTGTTCAGCGCAAAGCGGCCGTTGATCTCACGTCCCAGAAACATGTTTTCCGCCACAGAAAGATGCCGGCACATGTTAAGCTCCTGGTGAATGATCGCAACCCCCACTTCCTGGGCCTGTTTCGGCGTCAGATCCCCGTACTCTTTTCCGAAAATCTTCAGGGAACCGTCATCTCTCGTATAAACGCCGCTCAGGACTTTCATCAATGTTGATTTTCCCGCCCCGTTTTCTCCAAGCAGCGCCATAACTTCCCCTGAACGCAATTCAAAGTTAACATGATCCAACGCTTTTACGCCTGGAAATGTTTTACATATGTTTTCCATAGAGACGATTACTTCATTCATGCTCTAACCCCCTGTTCCCTTCTATGTTATCAGTATAGCAGAATCCCGTTTTTACAAAAGGGTGGGGGATTTTCGTTTTGTGGGGGTTTTTTTATGCAATTTTAGTATTTCGGATAAAAATGAAGAATTTAGACAAGAAGTATTGCACAGGAACTTAATGAATATTACGATTTTGAGAGACACATTGCACAAATCCGTGCGCGGACACGGCACTCCTTTCCGTGTGATCCGCGCCGGACCGGGGTTCACACCACACAGGGGCGCCGCATCAGAAGCGCACCCCTAAAAGCTGTATCAGCGCGCCGCCGGCCACGCCGAGCACATACAAAAGCCCGAATATGCGCAGACTTTCCATCCTGTCCTCGTTCACTCTGAGCAGCACCAGAAATCCCACGCCCGAACCCGACAGCAGGCCGGCCATCAGCGCACCCGCACCCAGCACACCGCCCAGGTAAAGCTGGGTGAGCACCACGGAGGACGCACAGTTCGGAATCATACCCACAAGAGCCGAAACAAACAGACTGAGTGCAGGCTTATTCAAAACCACAGCCGCAAGCGTCTCCTCCCCGGTCAGCGCGATCACAAAGTTCAGAACGAGCGAGACCAGTATTATATACAGGAAGATTTTCCATGTATGATTGAAAGCCGACCACCAGATTCCTCTTTCACAGTGGCAGTGCTGCCGCTCGCACAGGTGCTCGATCTGCGGTTCCTCCTTACGCTGAAGCAGCGCGTCCACAAGAAACCCGGCCGCAATCGCGAAAAGCACTTTGAGCAGAAGAATCTTTCCGATCATGGAAACGCCCACATTTTCGGAAATCATAATAGGCAGCATTTCGTCGGAAGTAGATAGAAACACCGCCGTCAGCGTTCCCACCGTCACAATCCTGCCCGCATAGAGATTCGCGGCAGCCGCAGAAAACCCGCACTGCGGAAAAACGCCAAGAATACCGCCGATTGCAGGCCCGGCCTTTCCCGATTTTCTGACAACCGCCTGCATTTTCCCTCCTGTCCAATGCTCCAGACACTCCATTGCCAGATAGGTCAGAAACAGAAACGGCAAAAGCCTGAGACCATCTATATAGGTATCATATAGCACATCCAAAATCATTTTTGCTTTTTCCTCCATATTGTTTATACCGCACTTCAAAAGCATAGCGAAAGTTACCGAGTTTATAATACCATTCTTTGAAAAAAAAGCAAGTGCGGGTAATTTTGCACAAAAACCACAATTTCTTCTCTTTTCACCAAATTTCCGCGAAATAGTAATTGATTCTTTGGAGAAAATGTACTAGTATAGAATTGTGTATTTTAATGAGGGAGGTTCGGAATGGAAGGCTTAAAAAATATCATGGAGGATGCTGTGGAATACCAGTTGAATAAACTGCTGCCCACGATGCCCGAAGTTTGTTCCTGTGATAACTGCAAGTTGGACATGATGTCCTATGCCTTGAACAGACTTTCGCCCCAGTATGTGCGTACAGATACCGGCGCACTTTTCCAGAAATTAAACAACTATCAACCACAGGCTGAGGTAGAGATTCTGACTACCGTGATGTCCGCGATCAATAAAATCGGCTCACATCCGCAGCATGACTGATTTGATCTGGCCCATAAGTCAAAACCGGGTGTACAAGCACCCGGTTTCTTTATGCCATCTATCCTTTAGTTTTCCACGATCTCAATTTCTACTTCTCTTTCTTCCCTTGTTTCATAATAATAAATACTTAGTTCCACCTCTTCCCGAAGCCGCTCCTCATACTCCTCCTTCGTCGTCACTGAGAAATCGTCCGCTTCCCCGTTCCATCTGCACGCCACCAGATACGACGCACCGTCCTCCCCGACAAACAGTACATCAACCAGCCTGCTCACCATTTCATCCGTAACGTTCACCCTATAATAACTTTTCACTTCTTTATAGCTTTCCCGGATTTTCAGCTTTTCCTCCAAAAAGTCCTGCGCCTGCCTCTTGATATTGGCAATTTTTCCCGACGCCTCTGAAACAGCGGGTCTGACCGCCTCGGCTTCCTGGATATCGTGGCTGTACGACAGGGAACGCAATGTGCCGTCCAGCGCGTCAATATGGAAATAATAATATCGGTAATTTCCATAATCGCTCCAGTTCACACAGTATGTGTTTGCATCGATTACCGGTTCCACAGCAGACTCATTATAATAGTGATTTAACTCCATGCCGCTCCCGTCAAGCCCGAACACCTGCTGCAAATATCCTGTCGCAGTCTCCACCGCCTGCTCTTCCGTAATGCCGCCGGATGCAACCACCTCTTTGATCTGCCCTTTCTCCGCCGCCTCTCTCTCGGCTATTTCTTCGGCACGCTGCTCCTGCAGAGCATAATCCTGCTTTCTCTCAAAATCAATCTTTTGAAGAATCTCTTCGTCCGTCAATTCCCTGTTCGCCGGCAGATAAAAGACGCCCGTAGTCGTCAGAAAACAAAACTCATGCTCTTTTGCCTCCTCCTCGCTGTCCACCAGTGTCAGCTCGCCTGTCGGAAAAAGGCCGTTCATATACTTCGCATAGAGGCTGCCCCTGCGTTCCTTTTCCCCCTCTGTGTACTCTCTTGAGGAACTGTTCGCCTCGGTCTGCTGTTCCTGTATCTGATTGGTAATCCGGGCAACCTCATCCTTCGGCAGACTCTCCATCCGCTCCTGCAGCAGGGAATTTACCACCGCACGCACGGGCACGCTGAGAATCCCTACTGTCACAATGCAGACGGCCACGGCTGCGGCCGGCCGCAGAATTTCCGCATATCTGTGTGTCTTTTTCTTCGCCCGTATTTCCAAAATCATCTGCTCCTGTTTTTCTTTGTCAAAATCTATCCCGTTCACGGCATTCCTCAAATCTGTTATATTCATATGTTCTCATCCTTTCTTTGCACTTGACCCTGTCCCTTTCCCTCCGCAGCGCACGTCACTCTTCCTCCAGCCGCAGGCGCAACAGTTTCCGCCCTCTCTGCAAACGCTTTTTCACTGCATTGACAGAGATGCCGAGTATTTGCGCTGCCTCTGCGGTTTTATATCCTTCTATATAATGCAGATACACCGCCGCCTTTACCGGGAGGGGCAGAGCTACCAGTTCCGCCAGCACCTGACTGTATTCGGGATTTTCATAGCTCGCCGTGATCTCGTCAATCGCCACCTGCGGATGCCTCATCTGAAACCGCCGCATATCGCGGCACCGGTTTTGGGCTACCTTGATCAGCCATGCCTTTTCATGTTCCCCGTCCCGAAATTCTTTCCTGCACTCCAGGTATCTGCAGATCGTATCCTGCACCGCATCCTGCGCGTCCGCCTCGTTGCCGAGCATAACCACACAGATCCTGTAGAGCATGGGACTGTATTTTGTCACTGCTTCCTCTATTGTCATAAATTTTCACCTTTCCCAATCCATGGATCGTTTTTGAAGCTTCTACTTATAACACGCTGTCGCCCGCCAAAAGGTGCCACGGAGTAAATGCCTGCGGAATTAACTCCCGAGACCAGCTTCACAGTCTCGCAATTTCCTAATATATAAAGAAAGAGCAGAAAACTTTCGTCTTCTGCCCTTCTGCTTCCTATCTTTATACGGTAACTTTCTGCTTGTCCACCTCTCTGGCAATATAGGCTTCCACCTCGTCCTTAGGTATGGAGAGCGCCAGAGACATCTCACTGTAGAGAAGCTCCTCCGCCTTATGCAGATACTGCTCGTCGGAAGAAAGAACTTTCTTTCCCTCGTTAATGCGGCTTCTTTTCCGCTTATACAGCGTCTTTATAATCTGCACCAGACTTCTGGAATCGTAAGTGCGGATCGCATCCTTATACGTCTGCTCCCTGCGCTTCTCTTCCTGAATCCACACAGTATCAATCTCTGTGATCTGCGCAATCAGCTTCTCCGCTTCTTCCCTGTTCATAATCCTGCGCATAACAATCTTATCGTTATCGACAGGCGTATAGATCGTGCTCGCCTTCTCGAAAACAGGTTCCAGCACATAGTACTTTTTGTTCCGATCCGACCGCTCGATCGGATTCCCCGTAATGTCAATAACACGACAGACTCCATGTCCGCCGCACATGATCAGTTCACCCTTCCCAAACATAACGCCCTCCAAATTTTCTAACCCTCGTCCGTTGACAGCTCCAATTACGGCGGCTTATACAAACTTAAAACATGCGCCGGACCGCAGTACCCCTGCTTTCATTGTAACACTTCAAAACTTCCTTCGTAAGTACTTTCGGAATAGAAAACCATTTTCGGCACATTTTATGACATAAGCCGTCTCTTCTGTTGTGAAAATTTGCTAATAAAAGATGTCTGAAAAAGCGATTCCTGAAAAATGCCCCTTACATTTTTGTTTTTAACTCTGACTAACGCCGGTATTTCTCTGACCGGCCGTTAACGCGTCTTAAAATTATCACAAATAAATCTCGTCTCCGCCATCGGGAAAATACGGATCATAATGCCTTTCAACAGCTTCGCAGCTTCAAAGCGGGAAAGGATAATCACCATTTCATCCCCGGGGAACGGAAGCATATCTATGCTTTCCACATCCTCCTTCGCGTTAACCAGCGTTGCCTTTGGCGGATTAATGTCCACCGTCTTGTGAATCATCTCTGTGAGCGAGATGGCGGAAGCCCCCATCATCTGATTCATCACCTCAGACACACAGGACAAGTGCATCTCATTGAGCTCGCCGGGAATTGCAGTTCCGGCTCCTCCCATCATCAGATCCATGATTATCTTGACATCATTTTCCTTAAGCATCAAGAGATTATTGCCATGAAAATCGTCCTTGTAATCAATCTGAACCGTAACGCTGCCAATACCAAATGCCATCAGAATATTTTTAATATCCGCTCTGTTCACGACCTTAACCGAGGGCGGGCTGACAGTGATGACCTGCCTTGTAAGTGTATTCAGCGAAGTTGCGGAGTGCGACATACAAATATGCGCTACCTCCGCCATCTTATCTTGATCCAGTGGTTCTAGTTGTCCCATGTCTGCTACATCCTTCTCATAAATAATTGCACTATCCCGATGCTAGTCGTTCTATTATACTATACCTCATTTTTATCCCTTAGTGCAACCTCTTATTTGGAAAATGTAGGGAAAAATAATATCTGTTTTTATTCCGCCTCCCTGAGTCTCTCCACCACGGACCGTTTTGCCACATAATGATAGGAAAATAAGGGAATCACCGCTCCGATCGCGAGGAACACAGGCGCTACCACAAGGATTGGCGTCACGGTCAGATGATAGCTGAAAAACCAGAACATCCCCTCCAATACGTCACTGGCCAGCGGTCCCATGACAACGGTCAGAATCAAGGTAATCACAATGGAACTGCCCGCGAACACCATACCCTCCGTAATCAGCATCTGATTGAGCTGTTTTCCTGTCATGCCCACAGACTGCAGCACCGCGAACTCCCGTTTCCTCGCCATAATGCCCGTGAGTATCGCATTTAAGAAATTCAGGATACCGACCATGCCTACGATCAGCGCCGCGCCGCTGCCCACCATCACAAACATATTGCGGAAACCGTAAAACTCTTCCTCCTCACTCTTCCTGCTCTCATAGTCGTACATGGAATCGTCCCCGCCCGCAAAGTCCTGCATCCACTGTTCTACCTGCTCCACCTTATCGTCCTCACAGTCGAAGGCGTAGTAGAGCACATCCGACGTGCCGGAATCCCGTATAAAGGTGTCCGCGCCCATCACGAACTCATCCGCCCCATAATAGCGGTAAGAAATCTTTCCCGGCACAGTCACCAGAGCCGCTACCTCATATGCCTTATCCTCATATATCTTGGCTCTCGTCCGATACGGCTTATTGCTTTCGCTTAGATCCTCGTCCTCCCCGTAAATCTCTCCGGTTTCCGGGTTAAAATACTCATACTCCTTCACATAGCGGATGGTTATTTTGTCCCCCAGCTTCGCCCAGTGGGAATCCTCATGGAGATTACCGTAGTCGTCGTCAATGTAAACAGCAGCCACATAATTGCCGCCCTCTTTTAACTTACTGAGGTCGCCTTCAATTACAGGAAGCTTATCCAGCACAAAGTCTTCCATCCCGTAAAGCTGCACCCGGTCGGCGCGCATGTCGCCTACCTTTTCCAGCATCTCCACATAGCTGTCCACCTGCTCCGGACTTCCATATTTTCCATTCTGCTTCCGTACCCACTCCTCTGAGACAAACTCCTGCGCATCAAATGTTTTCTGATAAGTCCTGCCGCCTTTCACCCCGTCAAGCGCCTCAATCTGCGAAACAACTTCCTCCGGCAAAATTCCTGTCTTGTCAAAGGTAGACGCCTGAAAATAAGGCGCTTGTGCAATGATAAAATCTGCTACCACCCGTTTTAAGTATTTATCCATATCAAAGCCGTTTGCCAGAATAAAAGTAATATTCAGAATCACCACCGCAAAGGACATGGAAATGACCGTAATCGCGGTCTTGCTCTTATTTCTGCCAAGGTTCGCCATCGCCATGCGCAGGATGGACGCGCCCTTCTCCCCTTTCCTGCTCTTCTTTTTCGTTCCGGCTCCTTCCGTGTAGCGCACCGCCTCCACAGGGGAAATCTTCGCCGCCATCCTGCGGGGCTTCCTGCAGGAGAGCCAGACTGTCACCAGCGAAAAGACTGCTGCGCCCAGAAAGATGACGGGACTGACCGAATAAGTCAACTCTATACCATTCAGCCGGGACACCACAACGCCCGTCATAAATACGCCCACACCGTAGCCCAGCGCCAGACCGATCGGAATCCCCAGCGCCGAAAGCAGAAACGCCTGCATGGAAATAATCCGCTTAATCTGCCGCCCCGTGGTACCGATGGTCTTTAACAGCCCGTAAAACCGCACGTCGTTTGACACCGATATCTGAAAAATATTGTAGATAATCAGATAGCCCGTAAAAATAATCAGCAGCATCACCGCAGCCAGGGCAAGCACCGTAGAAATATCAAGGGAATCCTCAAACTGTGCCGACATATAACCCCAGTTAACGCCAGTTCGGATATAGTTATCCCCTTGATCCAACCCTTCCGACTGATAGCCATGTCGCTCCAGAATGGTATTCATATTTTCCTCTATGTTGGAGGCGTTTTTGAACATCACGTCCAAATTCCTGAAACCGGTCATGCCATCCTCACCCTGCGTACCCAGCTTCTCAAAAATCTCCTGCGTCCGGCTTTCGGGAATGAGTACATGGTTTGCCACGGTTATTTCATCATAATCCCAATAGCCGCACAGCGTAAAGGTTTCCGTCGTCTCCTCCCCATCCACCAGAAACGTCATGGTGAACTCATTGCCGATGACAGGCTCCACCCCCAACAGGGAGAGGACTCTCAAATCCGTAGCCGCCTCGTTGGTACCCTCTTTGGGGAGCCGCCCTTCGATTGGTTCCAAAAACATCCATTTTGCCGTGTTTTCGTCGCAGTAACTGACCTCCACATGGCTTTTATGGAAAGGCTCCTTCTCCGGCATACCACAGAATATCCGATTTCCGTATTCCTTAATCAGCGGATCATCTTTTAATTCATCAAACTGCTCCTTCGTCAGATACTTAAACCCGCCGTGGCTGTAACCGCCCGCCTGCCGGAAATTCGACTGCTCAAAGCCGTGCTTCATGGACATGCCCACCGTAAAAAGTACTGTAAACAGTATCGTAGTCAGCGCAATCGCCGCCACCGTGATCATATTTCTGATTTTCGCCGCCTTAAAGCTTGCTATGCTGAGGCGGCGGATGATTTTTCTGTTGGAAACATTCATGCTGTTCTTCTCTCCTCTCCGTTTTCCTGCACGGAAAATGCCCGTATTTTGGGCATTCTCTGGTGTGAAACTTAGTACTTCTCCGCGAAATGCCCTCTGGCATGAGCGGCTAGAAGTAATTTTCACGCGATTTTCCCATCCTCTATGCGAATCACCCGATCCGCCATCTGCGCAATCGCCTCATTGTGCGTAATCATAACAATGGTCTGCGAGAATTTCTGCCCTGTCACTTTCAGCAGGCTTAATACATCCTGGCTGGTCTTCGAGTCCAGATTGCCCGTCGGCTCGTCAGCCAGAATAATGGCGGGCTTCGATGCCAACGCGCGGGCGATAGCCACTCTCTGTTGCTGCCCGCCGGAGAGGTTGTTGGGCAGATTGTTCAACTTCGATGCCAACCCCAGCGTGTCAATGATTTCTTTGATATATCCCTGGTCGGGACTGCCCCCGTCGAGCTGCACCGGGAGAAGAATGTTTTCGTAGACGTTTAACACCGGTACCAGATTATAATTCTGGAACACAAACCCAATCTTTCGGCGACGAAATATAGTCAATTCTTCGTCCTTTAAGGTAAAGATTTCCTTGCCGTCCACCGTGACGCCGCCGGAAGTCGGACGGTCAAGCCCGCCCAGCATGTGAAGGAGCGTGCTCTTCCCGCTGCCGGATGTGCCCACAATGGCCACAAATTCCCCTTTTTCCACCTGAAAATTTACCCCGGCCAGCGCGTGCACCTCATTCTCACCTGACCCGTATACCTTTTTTAAGTCTTTTGTCGACAAAATCGCCATACTTTTTCCTCCTTTTTATGTGATAAAAGCCGATTGCTTAGCGCTGTGCTTACTCACAGCCGCCACCCACATCCGCAGTCCGCACTGACTCCCGGCCTGCTCATTTGGGCTTTGCTTTTATCAAAAATAATCTGTATTGTGAAGCACACCATACACTGTTCTCCACAATACAGATTATCTCACAGCATTCTTTCCACATTCTTTCACGAATAAAATAAATTGTGACAGTTTTGTAAGAATTATAACTTCAAACTGATATGACCATCCGTGCAGCCGTTCTTTTCGCCTCACATCACCCGGAACCTGTATCTGAGTCCGTAGGAAAATACATGGAAAATACCGTTCCTTTTCCAACCTCGGAATCAAGTTTTATATAACCGGACTGTTGTCTCAGGATTTCCCTGACCAAATACAAGCCGATCCCCACGCCCTTCTCATCAGAAACCGCCATCGCACGGTAAAACCGTCCAAATATTTTGGCATGTTCTTCTTCTGCAATTCCAATCCCCGTGTCCGCCACCTCAATACAGACAAAAAGTTTGTAGGGTTTCACACTTACGGTAACGCCCCCTGTCTGCGTATATTTTATGGCGTTATCTATCAGGTTATTTAACGCTTCCAGCGTCCATTTCGGATCAAAACAGGCAGTGACTCCTTTCGCCTCCTCAATCAGTACATGCAGATACAGGCCTTTTTCCCGCGCGCAGTCCGCATATTGCTTTTCCGCCTCCTCCAAAAGCCCTGTAAATGTATTTTTTCTGGGATGAAGTACAAGGATTCCCGTCTCCAGCCTCGACAGTTTCACCAATGACTGGATCAGAAAATCCAACCTTTCCACCTGACTTTCCAGCCGTGCAACGGTTTCATTGCCTTTGACCTCTTCCTCCTCCTTTAACAGCTCTGTGTAAAGAAGCAGATTTGCTATCGGCGTTTTCGTCTGATGTGAAATATCCGCAATCAACGTTTTCGTCTTCGCCTGTTCCGCCGCCGCTTTTTCCATTCTGGTTTCCGATACGGCCAAATACTCTTCCAGCTTATTCTCCATGGCCGCAAGCAGGGACTCATCAAAATTGTCAGCCCGGAAAGTGCCGTCTATAGCTGACTGTATCATGTTATGCATACGGCGAAGGCTTCGTCTTCGAAAATAGAAATCTACAGCCACAATCAAAATAGCGGCTAACAGACAAATAAGACCGACAGCGAACAAAACAACCCCTGTTTTATTTTCCATGGTGTATAACCCATTTTCCTTTTTTGGTAGGGCCAATATGTTCGAGAACGCCGGTGCGCTTTAGCATTTCGATGGAATATCTTACTGTCCCGTTTGTCACTTGCAGTCTTTTCGCAATCTTTTCAATAGATAATTCTGGTTCGGCCTGTAAAATGTCTATAATTTTGCCGCTTATCTCATTGTTGTTTTCTTTGCTGCTTTCTTTGTTGTTTTCTTTGCTGCTTTCTTTGCTGTTTTCTTTGCTGTTTTCTTTGCTGTTTTCTTTGCTGTTTTCTTTGCTGTTTTCTTCTAATATTTTTTCCGGACCTGTCTGCAATCCCGCAACATGTCCCATTGGAATCAGAATCTCAAACACTTCGCCTTCCACAAAAACAGGGGATTCTCCTGAATAAAGTTTTGTATATTTGTAAGTATTTCTCATACCTGAACCCAATTCGTCCGCATAGCCAATCTCCCGAAACACTTTTGAAATAGGCGGATTCTTTGGAAATGGTTCAAATTTATTGAGCTGCAGCTCTCCATGTCCATGCGGCAAGTTGCTGTTCTTCGTAAATACCCTTTCCTTTTCAATAACAAACTGTGCCGTATATGCGTTTGCAAAATCTCTGTGCGCCAAAATATTAGAAATAACTTCCCGCAAAATTTTATCTCTTGCACTGACACTCTGGTCGCCATCAAGCACGAAAGTATCATTTAAGTGTTTCTTACCAAAATCCATCAGTCTGCGGTAACTGTCAATCAAATTCGTGATAATCACTTCTCTGTCGTCATAGCGGTCCATATTTTTCACCCGATATATGGCATCGGTTTTATACTGTGGCAGCACTGACATAATGGTGCTGTCTTTGCCAAACAGCAATATAGCCGCAAGCGTAATGCCTTCCCGGCCCGTATCGGGGTCCGTCAATATAAGGCCAGAACTTCTGAGAACTTCTTCCTCATTCATATTTTCCCATGCATGGCTGTCTACTCGCGATACTGCCATTTTCTTTGCCCTTCGAATCACATCATAATCCAAAAACTCCATCCCAAGTTTGGAATACACTTTATTTACAAAATATGTGCTCTGCTTTCTGGCATACATTTTGTACACCAGCTCAGCATTATCTGTGATATCAATATCCCCCTCATATGTTCTATCTAAAATACGCCCGTTCAGACGCCTGACCTGCATTCCTTCCGGAACCCATATATAAATAATTTTTTTCCCATCAATTTCATAAACTTCCGGCACAAGATACATAGAAGGGTTAATCTTATTCGCATTATTTACGGATGTGGTAAAATCTTTCAGTATTTTATCAACTTTCTGTGGGTTAACCCCGACAATTTCCTTTGTCGTGTCTGCAATTCCCAGAATCAAATGCCCTCCATTTCTATTGTTGAAAGAACAGACCGATTCATAAATATCCTTATTTAGTCCATTCTCTGATTTTTTAAATTCAACATCCATTTTCTCCCCCGAATGAATCAATTCTCTCAGTTCATCTACTGTCACGAAAGCACCCCCTTTCACCTACTCCCATCGGTATCCAATACCGTACACCGTTTTAATCCGCTCCTGCGCACCCAGCTTGTCCCGCAGTCGTTTCACCGTGACAGACAGCGTATTTTCATCCACAAACGCCGCATCCACTGACCAGATACATTCAAGCAGCCGGTCTCTCGTCAAAGTGATACCCCTATTCTCTATGAGAAGGCGAAGCAGCTTCTGCTCTCCCTTGCTGAGCTCGATCTGTTCCTCCCAACGGTAAAACAACATTTTCGCAAAATGAAACCGGTAGTCACCGTCAGTAATCCATCCTTCTTCGTGTGAAAATGCGTCTGCACCCGATATAACACCCTGCGCCATGGCATCCGCCGCTGTCCCATTCTCCACACTGTGCGCCGCCATATATCCGGCACCTATCCCCGGTCTGCTCTCCGTGTCCAACGCCATACTGCCCGTCTGTCTGCTCTGCTTCACCCGCCGAAGCTGGGTCGCCACCCGCGCCCGGAGTACCGCCAGACTGAAAGGTTTCGTAATATAATCGTCCGCCCCGGCTTCCAGACCTGCCACGATATCTGTTTCCATGTCGTTTGCAGTCAACATGATCACGCATATGTCATACTTTGCCTTTATTTGCTGTAGGAAGTCCAAACCGTTTCCGTCGGGCAGATTCACATCCAGCACCACAAGATCGAACTCCGTCCGCGCGTTTGCTCCTGACGCTGTTGTCTGATTCAATGCCACCGATACGCTTTCTCCCCCGACAAGCAGCTTCTCCGCCTCCCGCAGGGTATGACAGCTCACTGTCACAGTCTTCTCATTTTGCAGGGCACGGCATAGACCGCCCGCAAGCGGACGGTCATCCTCCACGATCAAAATCCGCTGTTTTTTATCTGCACCCATACTTTCTTTCCTCTACTTCAACTCATTCGCCGTCACATAGAAATGATGATAAATCCCATTCTGCGCGAGCAGGCTCTCATGGGTTCCCTCCTCCACGATACCCTCCTCCGTCAGCACCAGAATTCGGTCAGAATTGCGGATGCTGGACAGCCGGTGCGCAATGGTGATCGTCGTTCTTCCCTTCGCCAGCGCTTCCAGCGATTTTGCCACCTGAAATTCACTCTCGTTGTCCAGAGCGGAAGTGGCTTCATCCATAATAAGAATCGGCGGATTTTTCAAAAATACCCGGGCAATGCTGATACGCTGTTTCTGCCCGCCGGAAAGCTTCACACCGCGCTCTCCCACATAGGTGTCATACCCATCCTTCAATGCCGCAATAAACTCATGCGCGCCCGCCTGCTTCGCCGCCTCCACCACTTCATCCCTCGTGGCATTCTCCCTGCCGTAAGCGATATTTTCATAGACCGTGCCGGAAAAAAGATAAACGTCCTGCTGTACCATACCGATATTCTGCCGCAGGCTCTTAATCGTATACCCATGGATATTTTTCCCGTCCAGCAAAATCTCCCCTTGGTCAATATCATAAAACCGGGGAATCAGATTGCACAACGTCGTCTTTCCGCCCCCGGAAGGACCCACAATGGCAATCTTCTCGCCTTGATGAATCTCCAGATTTAACCCCCGGAACACCACATTGTGATCATCGGGATACTCAAAGCTGACATTGCGGAAAGAAATATTGCCTTTCGGGTTCATGCACACTGATGCGCCCGGCTCGTCAAAAATTTCAATATCGCTGTCCATAATTTGTACAAAGCGCTCAATCCCCGTCATACCCCGCTGGAACTGCTCCGCAAATTCAATAATGCGGCGGATTGTCGCGATCAGCGTGGTCACATACATGACATACGCCACCAGATCGCCGGGCGCGATTTTCCCTTTCACCATAAAAATGCCGCCCGCTACCAGAAGCACCAGATACATCAGACCGTCAAACGCCCTCGTGGTCGTCTGGAACGCCGCCATAAACTTGTATGTCTCTTTTTTAATACGGAAAAAGTTCTGATTGTCCCGCTCGAATTTCTCCTTTTCCTTCTCCTCGTTGGTGAACGCCTTCACCACTTTCTGCCCAAGCAGACTGTCCTCAATACGGGCATTCAGCTCGCCAATCTGCACACGCTGTTTCCGAAATGCCTCCCGCATCCGCAGATTGATTGCCGTACAGGTCACTGCCATAATCGGCACCACCACAAAGATAATCAACGTCAGCCCCACGCTGATCTGCGCCAGAATGATAAAGGAAATCACTGCCTTGATTCCCGCAATAAAAAACTCCTCCGGGCAGTGGTGCGAAAATTCCGTCACGTCAAAAAGGTCGTTGGTGATGCGCCCCATAATCTGGCCGACCTTGGTATTATTATAGTAGGTATCCGATAATTTTTGCAAATGGGCATATGCATCCCGCCGCATATCCGTCTCAATCCGCGTGCCCATCACATGTCCCGTGTAAGCCATGTAAAAATTCGCCACCGTGTCAACGATGCGCAGACACAGATATAATACACCCAGCCGGATAATGACTGATATAGTCAACGACGCCAGATCGTTCATCCCCGCATTGGTGATAAAGCGGATAATCATCGGCAGCACCAGCTCACAGATCGTCGTAAGCCCCGCACAGAGCAGGTCAATCACAACAATTTTCCAATACTTTTTATAATAAGGAAGAAACCGTTTCAGTAATTCCCCGGATTTGTAGTTTCTTGTACTTTCCTGTGTGTTCATAATCTACCCCTTACATACATATTATAATTCAAACGTATTCTCCCAGTCCGTCAAAAGATGCGCGCAGTAGCCCGCCATAAAATCCCTGTTTTCGACACTTTGATTTTTTCCCAAAACTTACGGATCGCTTCCAGCCATCCCTCACTGTCGAGCGTTATGCCCCCGCGCGGTCCAAATTCCCACAAATTACATTCCATTATATACCGCGCACAAAACAGTGTCAAAACAAAAGGACCGTCCATTTACAGACGATCCCCCGCATAGCGCACACTTTCTTATTTCTTTCCCCCGTTATACTCCACAATCCGATAAAAGTCCTCCCCACTCAAATAAGCCTTTATCTCCCGCAGCTGTGTATCTGTCAGCGCATTCCCCAGGTCAATGTAATGAAAGATGCAGTCGACTGCCTCATCCGTCTGCTGCACGAACGCCAGCACATGTTCCAGACCCTCAAAAGACAATTCATCCATTGCCGCCACAACATCCGTCAGCTCTTTCACAGACACCCGGTAACAGATCTGCTCAAGCGCCTCGTCATTGAAACCGTCTGCTTTTCCTATCCGCAGCGCCTCCGCCAGATATTTTGCCGACATGTTAGCATCGGAATACACAAATATACTTTCCCAGTCGGAATCGGACACTGCGTCCCGCTCTAAAAGATACCGAAAACATTCACTCACATCCTCCGCCACCATATACGGCGCAATCCCGACAAGTATGCTGCTGTCAAATTCCCCGGCTCTGCCCGCCTGCAGTCCCTCCAGAAGATACTGCGCCGTCATCTTCTCGTCGGAATAGATAAACAAATCCTGCCAGTTTTCCCTAGATAATAGCACGCCGTCCTCCCATGCTCTGCGACCTAACTCGCTCACCTCTTTCTCTTTCAGATACGGACAGACATTTTTCAGCCGGGCAGGATCAAGCCGCTGTTTTCCATCCAGCACCTGATAAGCATACTCACTGGTTTCATCTTCATAGATGCCGTCAAAATCCCCCTGTTTTATCTTTCCGTATGCTACGCCTAAATCTTCCAGCTTCGCTTTCTGCCCCACCATCTTGATCACGTTTCTGCCCTGGGGCAGCGTGACTTTAACCGTGTTCTCCTCCCCACTTTCATTGAGTGTCTGCACAGTCTGGTCCGGTCTGACACAGACAATCTTAAAGCGGCCGTCATAGAGACGGAATACAGAAGATATCTCCAGCGTCGTTTCCTTATTGGCATACAAAATCCATAAGGTATCGGAGCCGTTAAACATAAACTTCTGCGCATTCACGCTTCTGTCGCCCCCGGAATATACCCATGCGCGCCAGCAGTCGTTCGTGCTGTCCTCTGCAATCAGGGCGTCATCGTCGTACATCCGATAAGCCTTTCCGTTACTGCTTACTAAAATCGGCTGATTCAGTTCGAAAGAATCCCCCCACATTTCTGACCACATTGATTTTTCCCAGAAATGCTCCACAAAATTCACCGCAGGGTTTCCATAATTGCGCATAGAAAAAGTTTCCCCCGAACCACCACGGACACCTGCCGCGCCGCAGACGAACGCCAGTCCCAGAAACAGAACCAGCACCACCGCCGAACAGATCCCGACTGTCAATCCCGTTTTATGATACCGCGCGATTCCCCGCAGCCTCTCCTTCAATGTACTCTTTTCCTCCAGAAGCGTCATAGTCGGCATGTTTCTGTACATTCCCATACCTTTCCCCGAAAACGCGCCCTCAAACCAGTTTTTCTGCGCCACATCCAACAGCACATTCCCATATGCCTTGCGTCCTTCCTCTGAGAGAAGTTTCAAGACCGTCTCATCACAGGCAAGTTCGCAGTCTATGTGAAACTTGCGGTTAAATATATACACAAGCGGGTTGAACCAGTGTACGCACAGCGCCGCCTGAAACAGCCATTTGTACCAAATGTCGTGCCTTTTGTAGTGAACCAGTTCATGGTGCAGCATCAGACCGATATCGTTTTCCTTCCCCCTCATCTCCCTCAATAACCCGGAGGGCAAATATATGCAGGGGCTGCAAAGTCCGACCAGCATCGGGCTGTCAATGACCACACTCTCATAAAGCGGCACGATCTTTCGCACGTCGAGCCGTTTCTGTATTTCCGCATACTGCCCAAGAATCTGCCGGTCGCTTACAGGCGCGCACGCCGCGCCCGACATTCCGCCCTGACTTAGCCCCCTTCGGTTCGCATTCTCCATGCCACACGCACTGATTTCCTTTACAAACCGACGGTAAATCCAAAGTTTCCGCAGCGCCGTAAAGAGCACGCCGATCAACCAGACAACTGCGGCAACCTGCAATATCTGTTTCCAAACGCTGCCCACTGTCCCGTCAGTCACGCCACTGGCAGATACTGTGCTCTCTGTCAAACTCTCTGCTCGATCCTTGCCAACCGCTCCCTCAACCCTCTCTGCGTCTGCTTCCGCCTCAACATCTCCATCCTCACGCAAAGTCCGATCCGTTACCTCCGCGCCATCCGCGCTCTCCGATTCATCCTGCAAACCTTCCCATGCCGTTGCCGCGCGTCCGTCCAGTTCCGCCTCGCTGCCCGCTTGGCTCGGACTGCTCCCTGCCCCCGGCAGCTTCGCCGACAAATATGCCATCAGATTGATGTCCCCGTGCACAGGCACAAGCAGTCTCGCAATCACCAGAAGCCAGAGGCAGTATGTCCACCGCTTTGCAAAAAACCGACTGGCTGCCGGGCGAAACGCCAGAACCAAAAGTCCAACCAGCCCGCCGGATACCGATAACGACAAAATAACAGAAAATAATCGTGTCATAATTCCCTCCACCTCAAATTCTCCAAATGATAGACTACGCGAATAAGTTGCCAGACAATCTATTCCTTAATTCCATCTGCCTTAACGAAAGCTAGCGCGAAAATAATCCCTCAGTTCCTCAATGTCTTCCCGGCTCAAATCCTCATCCGCAATGAGAGCCGCCGCCAAATTTTTTGCGTCTCCCTTAAAAAATTTATTCAGAAAACTTTTCGTCTCCTCTTTCACATAATCGTTTCTCTCTACAAGAGGGGCGTAATAATAAACCTCCCGCTTCTCCTGCCCGATCACCCCCTTGTCAAGCAGTCTGCGGATCAGCGTCAGCACCGTGGTGCGCTCCCAGTCCTTTTTCTCATTTAGCCGCGCGCGGATCTCGTTGGCGTTTAATGCTTCCCCCGCCGCCCAGAGTGTTTCCAGTATTTCCAGTTCCGCGTCGGATATCTTTGTTTCTTTCATAATCATCCCCCTTGCATTCTTTCTCTTGTTTTCCTAATGTTTACACGTGTAGACTTTCTACATATAGTCTACACGTGTAAACAAACTTTGTCAATACAAACCTTCCTTTAAGTTTTCGATTCTGCAAAAGCTCCTATATCTGGCTTTGGCAGGAGCCGGAAGCAGAATCGAAAAACATTTATATTTTATTCTGAAAGCGGTATCTCGACTTTTTCGTTTTCATGCGATGTTAAAACGATTAGCGCAGCTATCTCGTCAACATCAACAACCCGGGCAAAACCTGCTATCTGATACGCATTTGACTTATTGTTGTCCGTATATCCCAATCTGCCGGGATTCGCTAAGTATGAAATTCTTGTTCCGTCTTTTAATACAACTCCTTTGACTTCGGGAATACCAAGATCGTCTTCATGTTCCGTCGGAGCTTCACTGACAGAATAATTTACCTGGATGGAAATCGGCGAGATACTAATATCTTCCATCGTGAAACCCGTTCCTTCCACTTTTTTCCCTACCTTAATATTCCGGGTTGAACTGACATCGGAAAGATTTAATTCAAAATTCCAGACCCCCTCCACTGCTGGAATAAATGCCGCTTTTGAAAAGGTTCCCAAATCTTTGAATGCAACATGCAGTGTTTTGCCGAGAAGTGAATCGTTCTTGTCCGCAGCACTTGCCTGAATAATGTATTCCATATTTCCGTTATCATCAGTATAATGAGAAATAACGCTTCCATCTTCATAACTTTCCACAGACGTTCCATCTTCATATACCGATGCGCCGTTTTCATCAAGGACAATTCCATCGTACATGGTTCCGCTCATATTAACCCATGCACTTTCATCCTCAGGATGATCTCCTTGGTACACATTTACCATATCGAATCCCGGCTCCGTCCGATCCGCCACGCTGTAGCCGGAAATGCGAAATGCCATATATACAAATCTCTCATCCGCAATTACGGTATCCGGTTCTATTGTAACACCGTTAATTGTCACGGCAAGCGACGGACTGTCCGGCTCTTCACGATACACTTTTGCTATATTCTTTTCTGTAAGCGTTTGCTGCTGCTCATCGGATGCCTGAATATTTCCGTTCATGCCTCTCCCCCAATAGTGATGAACTGCCGCAGCGGCGCTTATGCCGCTAACTGCCAATATGCAGACGCCTGCTGCAGCGGCAGCCTGTGTTTTAAACATTTTTTTTCTTCTTTTATGTGTTTTTTTCATAGAAACAATATCCTCCTGCTTAATCATTTCAAAGGCCTGATTTGTTTTTTTCAACACAATTTCCGATAATTCTATTTCTTCAGAAAGTATAGTTTTCTTATTTGCCATTTCTATCCTCCTGACAATCGCTATAATACTTTTCCACTTGTTTTCTTCCTCTTGAAATCCACGTCTTTACGGTATTTAATGGTAATGACAACATTTCTGCAATCTCTCTCATCTTGAATCCCTGACTATAATACAATTCCATGGGCAATCGGTATCGTTCGTCTATAGAGGCATATGCCTCCTTCAATTCAAGATTATACTCATCGCATTTTGACGGTTCCTCATAGGCTTCTGCATTCCTGTAAACTGCATTCGCTCTTATGATATCATAGCAATGGTTTATAAGTATTCTTGTCATCCATGTCTTAAAGAACTCCGGTTTTTTAAGTGTATATAACTTTTCCCAACAAGTGAGAATGGTATCCTGAAGTGCATCTGCGGCATCTTCTTCATTCATCAGAATTGCAATGGCCGTTCTATACATATCTTTCAGATATAACTGCATTAGTTCGGTAAATGCATCTTTATCATGCCTCTGCGCCTTCTTTACACAAGACTTTGTATCAATGCTTTTCATTCGTTTTCTCCTACGCGCGTATGATTGTAAAACAAATACAAGCCTCCTTCCATTTGTTTTACGGTCATTAGACGTCAGATATTGACTTTTGGTTTCAAAATATTAGAAAATGATTTATGGTTCGAACGGAACAAACTTGCGCAAGCAGGAACAGGATTTACCTTCAGCAATTCTGTACAATGATTTTACACAAGGAGAGCAATTAAAGATCAGGCCCGCGCGGCAGGAAAGGAAGAAAACGATATGTCAATACAGCTGATTCAACAGGCAATACACTATATGGAAGAACACATTTATGAGGACATTAACTATACCGACGTGGCAGCCAGCATACACATGTCCAACTATAACTTCCATCGGACATTCAGCTTTATCGCCGGAATGACCGCCAATGAATATCTCAGAAGCCGCCGTCTCACGCTCGCTGCGCAGGAGCTGCAGACAACGGATCTGTCCGTCATTGACGCCGCCTACAAGTACGGCTATGAATCGCCGGAGAGCTTTTCCAAGGCTTTTCTGCGCTTCCACGGTTCCACGCCGAAGCAGGCAAAAAAGCCGGGCGCAAAGCTTCATCTGTTCAATCCCCTTGTGATAAAAATCATAACGGAAGGTGGTAGTATTATGGATTACAGAATGGAACACAAAGAATCGCAGCAGTTTCTTGCAATGGTGAGGGCTTTTCCCAACGAAATCATCAATGATGACAGCGACCACAGCATTCCCGATTTCTGGACGGAATGCTTTGACAAAAATCTGGTCGAGCCCATGAAGCAGCTTCGGAAGGAAGGGAAGCGGGACGTATACGGCTTATGCAGCCCCACGAAAGAAAACGAAACGCACTTTAATTACGGTATTGGCATTATCGTTGACGACGATACGGACCGCGCCGGGTTAGATGCCCTCTTAAAAAGCGGTTATACCATTTGGAATACCGAACCCGCAGACTATGCCGTATTCAAATGCCTTGGCGATGACGGAGACTGTATCGGTGAAGTCTGGGGCAAATTCCACAAAGAATTTTCCCCGCAGACAGGCTATGTGCAGACGGACGACACGGACCTTGAAATCTACTTTGAAAAAGGTGAAAAGGGTCTGTTCTGCGAATTATGGGTGCCTGTCACGAAGGGTTAATTCCCTGCATACTATAACGAAACCGATAGTAAAACCGTCCCTAATGCGGGGCGGTTTTTGCTTGCCGGATCACATCCTCAAATTTTTGTATGCAGTTCTCCGGCTCGCTACTCGCAGGAACAAACGGCCAGCGTCAAAGCCGTCCGCCTTCATAGTAAGCCAGAAAAGCCCGCCGCGTATATTCCATATCTGCCACTGCCCCAAACTCCCGGATGGAGTGCATTGCCAGAATCGGCGCGCCCATGTCCACCGTAGGAATTGTGGTCAGCCCGGAAAGCGCGGGGCCGATCGTAGAGCCACCCGCGATATCATTCCTGTTTACAAACTTCTGATAAGGAACGCCCGCCCGCTCACAGGCTTCCACAAAATATGCGGCGCTCAGCGCAGTCGTGGCATACCGCTGGGACGCGGAATATTTGATCACAGGACCGCCCCCTAACACGGGACGGCTTTCCGTATCATGCTTGTCACTGTAATTCGGGTGCACCGCGTGTGCCAGATCCGCTGAAATGGAAGTCGAATTGGCAACTGCCTGAAAATACCCCTCATCCGTCATCCCCAGATTCTTACAGATGCGATTCAGAATATGCAGCAAAAAGCCGGAATTGGCTCCCTGGGCTGTGGTGCTCCCCACCTCCTCATTGTCAAAGGCCGCAAGCACCTGACAGCCTGCTCCTGCCTCCGCTTCCGTCAGTGCAGTCAATCCCGCGTAGACCATCGACAGATCGTCAATCCGGGATGCCGAGATAAACTCCTGCCCCTGCCCAGTAAAAATACCTTTCTGATACTCATACAAAAACAGCTCATAATCTACAAGATCCGCCACTTCTATGCCTGTCTCCTCCTGCAGCAATGCGGACAGATACTCTTCCTTTTCCACGCCCTCCTTCTTCATGGAAAAGAGCGGCAGAATTTCGGTCTGTCTATTGCAGGATCCTTTTTCATTCTTGTCCCTGTTGAAATGAATGCAGAGATTCGGAATCATAAAAACAGGCTTATCAATCTGCACCAGCTTTTCTCGCAACACGCCCTCTTCTCTGACAATCAACCGCCCGGCCAGCGCCAGCGGTCTGTCAAACCATGTCTGCAGAATCGCTCCGCCGTATACCTCCACATTCATCTTCACATAGCCGTCCGGCGTAACGGTACAGGCGTCCGGCTTGATCTTAAGCCCCGGTGAATCCGTGTGCGCACCGATGATGTGAAAACCTTCCTTCGCCGGATCGCCCTTTCCCACTGTAAAGGCAATCATCGCCGAGCTGTTTTTTACTACAAAATATCTGCCGCCTCTTTCCAGTGACCAGGCTTCTGTTTCCTTTAGTTCCCTAAAACCGCTCTCTGTAAGAATGGCCGCCGCATTTTCCACGGCGTGAAACGCTGTGGGACTTTCGTTCAGATATTGTAATAAACCTTCTGCAAATTTCTGATAATTCTTACTCATGATTTCCTCCATTCCGAAACGCCGAACCGAAATTGACCCAGATCTGACGCAGCGCTTAATTTCTTCCGCACCAGATCATTTACCGTTATAAATGGTCTACATATGCCTTTAGCATATAATATCTCCTGCGGAACAATTCAAAATATCGCATAAATCAATCAGTGTGTCAAGACTCATCTTTGCAATGCCCCGCTCTACCTGACTGGTGAAACCGACCGACAATTCCAGACTTTCTGCCGTCTGTTCCTGCGTCAGATTTTTCTGCTTTTTGTAATATTTTATGTTTTTCCCAAGAATTTTACAGCGGATTCCTTTTCAAGAACTGCAAAAACCTTTTTGGAGTACAACGAAACCGCCATAGCCAAAATCGCCGCTTCTTTTAGCAGATACATTGCGCCAAAATAGGCATTAGACAATATCTTTATACAGTATGCTTCATCATAAACCATTGCATTATCAGCAAGCAGACTGGCTATTCCATGTGTTACCAAATAAATTTGTCAATCCCTCTGGCTAAACTTTCACCAGTTCTCCACTTTTCCGAAAGAATGTATGGGTGACGACGAGATTTTTCTGATTATTGAGTTGCGTGCCTTTTATGCCATAAAACATACAACACAAACCACGCGATACCATGAACAGCCAGAATACCAATGTCCTTTACCGCCGCTCTTATGTTCCCGGTGGACAGTGCCATAATGCCATCAAAAGCGGGCTGGGATGGAACGATATTGCAAATAACCGTCAGTAACCCGCTCATCCCGATTAGAGCGCATACAATGGGTACTGCAATAAACACGAGCATGACAATCTTGATATAGACCACGCCAATCATCAGACCCTCGGAGAGCTTACCGATAAACAGGCCAATCAGTGCAGCCACAAAGGACGACAGCACAATCAGTGCCAGCAACAGCCCGAAATTTTGCCAGGACAATCGGAAACAGATACACGCCGTTACAAGAGAGGACAGGCTGCCAAAGAGGAAGCCCACCACGACTTTCTGAAAAATGTACTGACTGGGTGTCATAGGAAGAATTTCGTTGATGAAAGCTACGCCGTCCTCTTTTTCGGAGATGATGTTCATAGCGTTGAACGTGCAGCCCATGAACATAGCGACAATCAGCACAGCAGAAATAAAAATTCCTTGAAAGTTTCCCAAAATATCGGGCCGCTCCAACACCTGGACTTCTGCCTGTTCAGCGTTTTTCCGTTGTTCATAGAGGGCCGGAAGGGTTGCCGCCGCCTGCCGAAAAATATCCAGCTCGTCCCCACTGACTGCAGTTTTGAGTCTGTCCCCGTCTGCTTTTACGCCGATCACATTGGTAGACGGTTCCTTGATGGCCGCAGCCAGTTCTTCCTGTGTCCCATAAGCTGTCACCGGGCCGTACCGCTCCAGCCATGTGATTGTCTGTGGGGGCAGGTCGTTTTCCAGTATACTGAAGTGAAGTTCTCCCAGACTGGACAGATCAATGGAACCCATAAAATTCAATGCCACGGCGACCAGGATGGGCAGCAGAAAGGTCATTAGGCAGAATTTATCCCGCAGGACACTTTTCAGTTGATATTTTAAGCCTTTCACGCCTCACCCCTCCTTTCCGATTTCCCGCTGAAACGCAAGCCGCACCATTAGGAACAGCAGCACGATTATACCGACGGCGCCAGCATAATAGGCAGGGGAAATGTCCGTTCCGAAATAGGCATTTTTCAGGCCCATATAGACATGATAGAACGGATGATAGCCAATCCAGTCAAATTTGATTGATGTATTGGCGGATAAAAATACGGGGGTCGCAGCGAAAATGGCAATCATCAGATAGGCCAGCGTAAATTGCCGAAAATCTTTCAGCAGCAGGGCGCAGAGTAAACCCACCAAGGCCATAATCAGTGACAGGATGGTCGTCTGTAGCAAGACGGCGGGCAGTATCGCCGCTCCGTCCGTGACCCCCACATTCAGCAGAGTGAGCGGCACCGCAAAGGCCAGATCGGAGAGCAGAAACACCGCCAGCTTGGACAGAAGAAACAGCTCTTTGCGCAACGGGAGGATGGCGTGGACACAAATGACCCCCATCCCCTTTTCCTTGAACAGCACAGCGGCGATTCCCAGGAATCCCACAGCGGCCAGTTCAAAAAACAGCAGCTCACAGGTGATCTCTTTCCGCGCCTTTTGTTCCGGCGTATTTGTCCCAATGATCTCCGGGGCGCTGCCGGTGAAGGGCCGCAGCAGGGACAGGGCATAGTCAGCCCGGTGGCAGTCAACGTGTTCCGCTCCCTTATAGAGTACCACCCGCACGTCCCCGGCGCTGGCATCCAGTCCTACCCCGTTGGCGTCGGAGAACAGGGCGGCATCCATAGCCTCCATGGACGGAACGACTTGCACCAGAGAGGATTTTTCCGTCTGTGTCCCTGCAGGGTCGTACAGATATACATTGTAGGGCGGCATCTGCATGAAACGGATATAGCCCAGATTCACATACACCGTATAAAGAGCCAGAAAACCTACCGCCATCAGGAAAAATTTCCCTGATACCAGCATCCGGCAGTCTTTTTTGAACAGGACGCAAAAGTCTTTTCCCATCAGGACAGCCCCCTCCCTGTGTACTGGATGAACATATCCTCCAAGGTCGGCTCCTTGGAGTGGATGCTGATGATCTCGTCGTGGGCAAAGGGAATGCCCGCCTCCAGCTCCGGTGCCTCTATGGTTTTTGTTTCCCGTTGTCCTTGATACAGATAGTCAATCACGACCCGATGATTGCTGTTTTTCTCTTTTAGACGTTTAGGCGTATCCAGGGCTACCAAATTTCCATTGGAAATAAAGGCCACTCGGTCACACAGTAAATCGGCGTCCACCATGTTATGGGTGGTGACAAAAACCGTCGTTCCCTTTTTGCGCTCCTGCTCAATGATTGTTCGGAACAGCACCGCGCCGGAGGGGTCAAGCCCGCTGGTGGGTTCGTCCAGGAACAGCAACCGTGGGTTGCTTACCAGCGCCCGCGCCATGCTTACCCTCTGCCGCATCCCCTTGGAGTAGGAGGATACCGGCTTTTTCAGAAAGTCCGGCTTAAATTCCAGCGCATCCAGCAGTTCCCCCACATTCCGCCGCTGCTCCCTTGGGTAGAAAGAGGCGAAGTAGTTCAGATTGTCTACGGCGCTCAAATTGGCGTATAGGTAGGGAAACTCAAACAGGACGCCGATCTTCTGAAAAAGTTCCTGCCCGTGGGCGGCGGAAATGTCCTGCCCGAACAGGGAAACCTTACCGCCATGGCCTCTTAGTATCCCGGTGAGTATCTTTTGTGTTGTGGACTTCCCGGAGCCATTCGGCCCCAGGAAGCCGAAAATCTCCCCGTCCTCCACGGTGAAGTCCAGGCCGTGGAGGGCCTGCTTGTCTTTGCCGTAGGAGAACGTCAGGTTTTTAACCTCGATCATTCGTCATCACCCCACTTCCCGCGCGGGCCTTTCTTCTCCCGCTGGCGTTTGCTCCACCACTTCATAAACTTGACCTTGAAAGGGATGGAGATAATCAGCACCGCCATAATCACCAGCCACCAGTACCACGCTAAACCTAAGAACATAAAAAACCCTCCCTATTTGTGATAAGGAGAGTTTAGGGTTGCGGTGTGAAATTGATGTGAGGCCGCTGCGAAATTCATGTGAAATTATTCTGTGACGGGGATGGAGAAATAGAACTGTACCCCGTCCGTTTGGTTTTCCGCGCCGTAGGGTAAATCTTGTATGGACAGGATTTGCGCCACAATGGAAAGTCCCAGGCCGGAGCCGCCGTATTCCGCTCCGCTGTCCCGATAGAATTTTGTCCATATTTTGGACAGATCACTTTCTGGAATGGGTCGGCCCTGATTGAAAATGGAGAAATGCAGCACTCCATCATCCACTGTCAGCTTCAACCGCAGAACGCCGCCGGGATACACATTTTTCTTGGTGTTGACGATCAAGTTATCCAAAACCTGCTCCATGCGCCGCCGGTCTGTCCGCACAAAAGCCTTTTGCTCCGGCAGTTCATATTGCAGTTCAAAGTCGGTGTCCGGGGCGTCGATCAGAAGCCGCCCGGCTACCGTTTCAACCAGCTCTACAAAGTCAAATCGGGAAATCTTCAAGTTTGCAGCTCCGCTTTCCAGGGCCGACAAATCCAACAGGGTCACGATCAGGTCGTTCATACGCTCCACTTCGGAAACGATCACCTTGGTGTATTTCTGCTTTTTGGCCTCGTCCGCCTCGTCCTGCAAGCCCTCGGCATAGGCCCGGATAATGCCCAGCGGGGTTTTCATTTCATGAGATAGGTTATCCACCAGCTCTTTGCGCTCAGAAAGGAGAAGCCGCTCCTTTTCCACGTCCTTTTCAAGCTGCGTGTTTGCGTCCTCCAACCGTGCAAGAGCCTGTTGCAGATTTTCGGCCAGAGTGTTCAGACTGGCGGACAACTCCCCAAATTCATCGGTTGAAACAAGGTCGCAGGGAGCGGAAAAATCCAGTCCTGCCATGCGCTTTGCGGAGGCGTTCAGTTTGGACATTGGTTTCGTGATAAAGCGGCTCATAAAAAAGTCGATGCCCAAGACCAGCAGCAGGACAAATCCCAGCCAAAGCAGAAAAGAGACATCCCCGCTGATCGGCAGGCCGGTGGAGAGGACATAGGAAAAAATCAGCGCCAGCCCTGCCAGCTTTGACAGCATTAAAATCTTTTTCCGAACAGTACGGAGTGAAAATACTTCTTTCATACCGTCACCTCAAATTTATAGCCGGAGCGTATCAGTGTGACAATATGCCTGCCTTCGTCCCCCAGCTTTTGCCGAAGGGTCTTAATGTGGGTGTCCACGGTGCGGGTCGTTCCCTCGAAATCATAGCCCCAAACACGGTTCAAAAGCTGTTCCCGATTGAATACCTGCCCAGGGTTTGCCATCAGAAAGGCGAGCAATTCATATTCCTTGTGGGTCAAGGTTATCTCCTGACCGTCCAGCTTGACCTTGTGTGCGTTGGGGTGGAGCATGATTTTCCCGGCGGTGATCGCTCCGGCAGAAGCGGGGGAAGATCGGCGCAGGAGGGCGTTCACCTTTGCAAGCAGCACCTTGGGGCTGAAAGGCTTTGTCATGTAGTCATCCGCGCCGTAATCATAGCCTTTCAATTTGTCATCCTCCGCACTTTTGGCGGTGAGCATGATAATGGGCATATCGCTCATTTCCCGCGCCATCTTGCAGACAGAGAAGCCGTCCAGATGGGGCATCATCACATCCAGGATCATTAAATCCATAGGATGATTTTTCAGCGTGGCAAGGGCATCTATGCCATCGTCAGTGGTAAAACAGGCGTGTCCGCCCTTTCGCATATAGTCCGCAATAATGTCCTGCATGGCCTTTTCATCTTCGACGATCAAAATGTTTGCCATGATGCCTCCTAAATCGCTATCATTCTTTTTGCCTGATATGATTTTGATTATATTTTGTATTAGGCAAAAAGGCAAGAGAACATAAAGAAAGATTGAGTTGATATTACAGGAAAAAGCTGAGTTCTTGATAAAATAATGCGTCTCACGGTGAGACGCATTTTCGTTGATGGAGGTTCCGGGGGCTTCCCCCGGCAAGTGATTGTTTGTGTTTAATAAATGTAAATGCGCCTGTCGCTGTCATACTACTTATTTTTGATAGACAGGCCCATGCGGTCAAGCAACAGCCCGGGGCCTACTCAAATCGCCAAGAAGCTGCGCTCTGAGAGTGTGATGACCCCCAGCGAGTATTTTCAAAGTGTGGGTATCAATTTCTCACTCTTTGCTCCCTGCTTTTACACAGTATAGCTGTTCAGATACTTCTCCTGCTCAGGTGTCAGCACATCGATCTCCTTGCCGAGGAATGCCAGCTTTCTCTTAGCCACATCCTTATCCACTTCCTCCGGCACATCAATCAGCTTTTCTTTCAGCTCACTTGCGTGCTCCACCAGATACTTCGCGGAGAGCGCCTGAATCGCAAAGCTCATATCCATGATCTCAGCGGGATGTCCGTCGCCTGCTGCCAGATTCACGAGACGACCTTCCGCCAGAACGAAAATCCACTGACCCGTAGGCAGCTTATAACCCATAATGTTCTTGCGCTGTTCCCTTGTCTCCACTGCGTTAGCTTTCAGCCACGCCATGTCGATCTCACAGTCAAAATGTCCTGCGTTGCAAAGGATTGCGCCCTCTTTCATCTCCGCAAAATCCTCTTTGTCAATTACGCCGTCACAGCCCGTCACAGTGATGAAGAAATCGCCCACTTTAGCCGCTTCCTTCATCGGCATCACATCGAAGCCGTCCATCACTGCCTCAATCGCCTTGATCGGATCAATCTCTGTCACGATAACCCGCGCGCCCAGGCCTTTCGCTCGCATCGCCGTTCCCTTGCCGCACCAGCCGTAGCCTGCCACAACGACAATCTTTCCTGCCACGATCAGATTCGTGGTTCTGTTGATGCCGTCCCAGACGGACTGGCCCGTGCCGTATCTGTTGTCAAAGAAATGCTTGCATGCCGCATTGTTGACGCGGACCATGGGGAATTTCAACTCTCCCGCATTGTTCATCGCCTCCAGACGAATAATGCCTGTGGTCGTCTCCTCACAGCCGCCGATAATGTACGGAATGAGGTGAGGCATCTGTGTATGCACCATCGTCACCAGATCACCGCCGTCATCAATAATAATGTTCGGCTCCGCCTCCAGTACATGGCGGATGTGTGTCTCGTACTCTTCCGGCGTCGCATTGTACCAGGCATGTACCTCAAGCCCCGCCTTTACAAGCGCTGCCGCCACATCGTCCTGAGTGGACAAAGGGTTTGATCCTGTCACATACATCTCAGCGCCGCCTGCGGCAAGCACCAGACAAAGATACGCCGTCTTCGCCTCCAGATGTACGGACAGTGTTACCTTCTTGCCCGCAAAGGGTTTGCTCTCGGAAAATTCCTTTTCCAGGGTGCGAAGCAGGTCGCAGTTCCTCTTCACCCACTCGATTTTTCTCTCACCGGATTCGGCAAGATTAATGTCTCTGATTTCACTGCCCATGATAGTGTCCTCCTAAAATATTAATCAGCCGAATTTTTATTATAGTGATGGTCGTCTGTCCTATCATCACTTATTATGTCTGCGAGGCTGGCGTGAATTATACGCTCGTCTCGAAAAACATCTCTTTATACCAGCAGACGGTCTCGGTGTACGCCTGATAGATTGTGTTGGTATCTACATTCAGCACGATAAGCTGTCTGCTGATCTCCTGCCAGTCCGCAGCCTCATAGTTTACCACAAAAGAGTAAATCCCTGCCAGATCTCCCGTGCCCCGCACAAGCGCATCCTCAATCTCCTTGGAGACCGTAACCATCTTCATCGCGTCTTCCATAGGCATATTTAAGATGATATTCAAAATGGAAAACAGACCCATCAGAAATACTTCTGCCGATTTCGTTCCCAGTCCGAAGACAGGAGCCAAGCTCTCCATAAATTTCGCACGGAGCATGGAGGTTCTCGCCACTTCATTCGGTCTGTCCGCGCACAGCTCCTTTGTAATCACGGTATTGATCCACTTTTTCAACTCCCGCTGTCCCAGAATTGCCGCCGCATGGCGGATGGAAGTTACCTGGGAATTGATCGCGATGTGGTTCACCATCTTGAGAAGTTCCACTACCAGCGCGGTATCTCTTCCGATGACATCTGCCGCTTTCGTCAACTCGAAATCCGGGGCATTAACGATATTCATAAGCTCCAGATAGTTGATTTTCAGCGGGGAAACCTCGTTCTCCCCCTTTGTGATCGGGATGCGGTAAAACTTGCCCTCGAACCGATAGAAATCCTGATCCTCTTTCAAGCTGTCAAATATTTCCTGACTGTCAATATTTCCCACACATATTTTAATCTGCGGATACTGTCTTTTGAAATAAATCTTCGCTTTTGCGAGCTCCACCGCCTTTTGGTCTAAAATAACATAATCCATCAGCTTAAGCAGATCCCTGTTTTCCTCATACCGGCTTACAGGCAGTTTTGACATCGCCAGCATATAGCCCTTTTCCTTCAGCTGTGCAAAACGCTTTCTGTAGGCTTCGCTGTTCTCCACCTCATTGTCAAACACAAGAACAACCCTGCCACGGAACTCGTCGCATTTCGATTCAAGATCTGAAAATACCGCAATATGGCTTACCGGAATCAGCACAACTGTCCCCGGAGACAAAGTGTCAATGCCAATATTATGTACAATTTCCAGCCCTTCGATCTCAGCCAGACCATTAGGACTGCTCGATCCGAAAATCGGCGGATTTAAAAGGCTGTTTTCCCTCTGTGAGGCCAGCGCGTAAGCCGAAACCTTCATGTCCTTATCAAAATATGGTATCAGTGTTGCCAGCATATCCGTTCCCCTCCCCCAAATACCTTTCTCTGCTCCGCAGTACAGCTCGATTCCGCTCCGCTTCCTCTCGCTCACGGGCTTATATGTAGATTATAACAAAAAATTTTTGATAATTCCATCATTATTTAGTAAGTTTTCTTATCAAGTCCCATTCTGACAATAATATCCTGAATCTTTCCGTAGACAAGCTTCTCGTCTATGGTCAGAAGTTTCCGGCCTTCCATCGTAATCTGTCCGTTGATGATAACCGTATCCACCTCGGAACCGTTGGCGGAATAGGACAGCCCGGCGATCAGATTGTTTCTGGGGGTGAGGGAGGGCGTATTCAGATCAAGAATCGCCAGATCCGCTTTCTTGCCAACCTCAATAGAGCCAATCTCCTTCTCCAGTCCGAGTGCTTTCGCACCGTTGATGGTGGCAATGCGGAAACCTTCCTTTGCGCTGACACACTGCGGGGTCTTTCCCGTACCCTTGTGGATCAGTGTCAGCAGACTCAGTTCGTGGAACATGTTCAGACAGTTATTGCTGGCCGCGCCATCCGTGCCAAGACAGACATTGACACCCGCATCAAGCATTTTTGCAATGGGTGCAAAGCCGTTTCCCAGCTTCATATTGCTGGCTGGGTTGGTCACCACACTTACATTTTTCCGTTTCAGAATTTCAATATCCTCATCCGTCACCTGCACACAGTGGGCCGCAATAGCCGGCACATCGAAAATACCGCACTTCTCCGCCAGCGCAATAGGCGTACAGCCATACTTTTCCTGAATCTGCGAAATCTCACTCTCGCTCTCCGACAGATGCACATGGATGCCCATATTTTCCTTTTTGGCCTCAGCCGCTACAATCTTTAAGAACGCATCATCGCAAGTGTAAGGCGCATGAGGCCCCAGCTTAAAGGTGAGCCGGTCGCAGTCCTTTGCGGCATCTCTCTCTTCGTAAGCCTGCCGCAGACGCATCTGCCCCGCCTCGTCACTGCCGCTTCCCACAAGGCCGCGGCAGATCACGGCGCGCATACCCGATTCCTTCACCGCACGGGTGGTCTGGTGAATGTTCATCTGCATATCGTTAAAACAGGTGGTTCCGCTCTTCATCATCTCGATGATCGCCAGATTCGCGCCCCAGTAAGTGTCTTCGTCCGTCATCTGCTGCTCAATCGGATCAATGGTTCCGAAAAGCCAGTCCATAAAGGAAAGGTCATCCGCCACATTTCTCATAAAGGACATATAAGAGTGTGTATGGCAGTTAACCAGCCCCGGAATTACAAGCTTATCCGTGCCGTCAATCACCTTATCGGCAGTAAAGCCTGCGGGCTTATCACCGATCCCTGTAATTTTGTCCTCCTCAATATAGAGTGTCGTCTCCCGGATGACATCATCCGCCCCTTCCGGCAGCACTGCCAGAATGTTTTCAATGATAATTCCCATGTGATACCTCTTTTCTCCGCAGTTTTCTGATAAATGTCCTGACATGGCGCATCCTGGCGCTTACCCGGCTGTCCGTCTGCAGGTCTATTTCTATTTATTGACTATATTTCTGTCTTCTCCACCCAGAAATGCCTCTATGTTCTTTGAAACTTCACTCACCAGACGCTCCCTTGCCTCCGTGCTCGCCCAGGCCATATGGGGCGTGATGATCAGTTTCGTGCTGTCTTTGATATTCCCCAGAGGATTGTCCTTACTGATCGGTTCTTTCTCCAGTACGTCAAGCCCTGCGGCCGCGATCTGTCCCTCTGTCAGCGCCTCGTAGAGAGCCTGCGTGTCTACCACCGGGCCTCTCGCTACATTGACAAGAATGGCCGATTTCTTCATCCTGGCAAAGGCCTCCTTATTGATCAGCCCTCTTGTTCTGTCGCTCAGCGGACAGTGCAAGGAAAGGATATCCGACTGCGCAAGGAGTGTGTCAAGCTCCACTCTCTCATACTCCGTACAGGTGCTGTTGCCGGAAGCGGAATAAAAAATCACCTTACAGCCCAGAGCCTGCGCCACCTTGGCAACCCTGCGGCCAATGTTTCCCATCCCCACGATACCCCATGTCTTTCCTTCAAACTCGCCAAACGGCCTGTCAAAGTTGGAAAAACGATCCTGATTCGCATAAGTGTCCGATTTCACATAGTCATCATAAAAGGCAAGCTTCTCCTCAAGCGCCAGCGCCAGCATAAGCGTGTGCTGCACCACCGCAGCCGTGCTGTAATTCACCACATTTGCAACCTTGATGCTGCGGCTCTTGCAATAGTCCAAATCCACATTGTCAAAACCTGTAGCGAACAGACAGATCAGCTTCACATCCGGCGCGTCCTTCAGCGTGCTCTCATTCATGGGCGCTTTGTTTGCAATGACAATGTCTGCATCCTTCACCCGCTCCGCCGTATTTTCCGCCACCGTGTTCGGGTAATATTCCACCTCCCCGAACCGTTCAAAACAGCTCACATCCACATCTGTTCCCACGCTGTTGCGCTCCAAAACCACCAGCTTCATAGACACCTCCTGTGATATCTTAAATTTTCTTCCCCGGTTTTATTAGCTCACATAATTATCAAAATACCCCTGGATCAAGACCACAGGCGTGCCCTTGTCGCCCGAACCGCTTGTCAGGTCACACAGAGAACCGATCAGATCAGTCAGCCGCCTTGGCGTTGTGCCCTGAGACGCCATATCGCCTACCAGATTGTCCTTTTTCTCCCTGATGCGCTCAGAGATTGCTTCCTTGAGCGCCTCGCCGGACAAATCCTTAAAATCATTGTCCGCCAGATATTTTAATTTTACTTCATTTGGCGTTCCCTCCAGCCCTGGTGTACTGGTAGGGGAAACGCAGGGATCTGCAAGCTCCCATATTTTTCCTACCGGATCTTTAAACGCACCGTCACCATACACCATAACTTCTACATGTTTGCCGGTTCTGTTAAGAACAGCCTTCTGGATATCCAGCACCAGATCGGTACACTCTCTCGGGAACAGCTTGATTGTGTCTTCGGTGGACTTGTTAGAGCCAAGCAAGCCGTATTCTTCATTGCATCCGCTTCCATTCACAGGCTTGTTGAGAATATCATCCAATCCTGCCACAACTTCCGCACCCGCTTCCTTAAGAATCCTCTTCGTGCGTACCCTCGTGTGAATATCGCAGTTTATTACCTTTTTGGTATGAGGAAGAATGCTGCGGCAGTCATTGGCAAAGAGAATCTCAACCTCCGCGCCCGCTTCTTTGATCAGCTCTTCATAGTACGCCACATAATCCACCCCTGTAAAAGGATGTTTATTCTCTCCAAAAAGCTCACGGTATTTTTCCAATGTCAGCACATCGCTGTAAGGATTGATCCCCGCCTGGTCAAGCTGATCCAGTGACACAAGTTCATTTCCCACTTCATCGCTGGGATAGCTGAGCATCAGCACGACCTTTTTCGCCCCCATTGCGATGCCTCTTAAGCAGATCGCAAAGCGGTTTCTCGATAAAATAGGAAAAATAACGCCAATTGTCTCGCCGCCGAGCTTTTCCCTCACATCCTCGGCAATCGCCTCCACCGATGCATAGTTACCCTGTGCCCTCGCCACGACAGACTCCGTCACCGCGACCACATCCCTGTCGCGGATCTCAAATCCCTCCTCGCTGGAGGCATCTATAACACTGTCCACAACAATCTTCGCTAAATCATCTCCCTGTCTGATAATCGGGCAGCGTATACCTCTCGATACAGTTCCAACTTTTCTTTCCATCTGTTAATCCCTTCTCTCTTGCAGCATAATTTTTACGAACAGCCGGCAAGCCGTTCTCCATCCTTTCTTATTTTTACAAAAAGAATCGAAAAAATCAATAAAATACCGCAATAAAATATAAAAAGATATGACAGATATCAGCTTACACGCTTTCCATGTCCGCCAACAGGCGCAGAAATCCCAAAAACCGTTCCACTCCCCCGCCGCAATGTACCACGCCTTCCGGTCTTTCGCCTTCCACCTGCGAAACATCAAAAAAGGCCCCCTCTCTTGTCAGCTCCGTCCTCATAAAGCTGTCACTTCCAAAGATGCCTTCTCCGATGCCTGCAAATTCATCTCCCCAGAATGCGCAGTCCCCGGCTGTCAACCCGGCTGTCCCGGCCGCTGCCTCACCCGCTTCCCGCATGTCATCCTCCCGGAGTTTTTCGAAAATGGCATCCACATTGTCGCTCTTGCTGCTGATGCCGACTTCCAGATATTTGGCATCACAGGTAGGCAAAACCTCCAATCCGTACTGCCTGCCAATGCGCAGGGCAAGTGCCATAAGTCCCTTAAGCCCGTCCCCTATTCCATGACGGTTAAGCTTTTCTTTCAGCAGATCCAGTTCATTCTCCTGCATGAACAGATGGTCTCCCCGCTGCGCTTCCGGCATCAGGTCTATCTTACAGTAATTGGGCCTGCTGAACACAATGTCCGTATCAAAATCGTACTTCCTTTTCAGTTCCAGATGAATTTCAAAACAGACGCGGTGGATTTTCTCAAGGCATGCCGCATCTGGAAGCATATCCCGGAACACATAGGGCTTCCCCTCCCGGAACGCATAATTGAAGGCGCCTCTTCCAAGCCCCAGATACAGGTTTGCAAGCTCCTTCTTCGTAAAATATTTCTCAATCTCACCGCTCGCTATGTTCTCAATGGTTGTGCCGCTGACGATCACAAGCCTGACACCCTGGTTAAGCAGCGGCTTCATCGCCGCCACCGCCTCCCCCACAGGCGCTTTCCGGGACAGCACCGCCGTCCCATCCCAGTCAAAAAATACTGCTCTATACTTCTGATATTTCATATTTGCCTCCTTCTTCCAGTTCCACCTGCTCTCCGTATACGGTAAAACTGATCTTCTTTTCCTCACCGCCGCACTTTAACAGGGAAAATACCGACTTTTCCCTTGTCACAGTCACGCCCAGCAGATTCCCCTGATACTTCACCTTGAAAGAATAGCTTTTCCAGGCTTGCGGCAGTACCGGCGCAAAGCGCAGCGCGCCTTCCTGACAGCGCATCCCGCCGAACCCGTTTACCACGGCCTGCCAGGTTCCCGCCATATTGGCCGCATGGATTCCCGCATAAAAATTGTTGTGGTAATCGTCCAGATCCATCCGCGCCGACTGCATAAAATATCTGTAAGCTTCTTCCACATAGCCGATGCCGCAGGCTACAATCCCAAAGATGCAGGTGGAGAGGGACGAGTGGTGCAGTGTCACCTCTTTATAGAAATCATAGTTCCTTTGAATCTCTTCCCGCGTAAACAGATGGCTGTGCAGATACAGTCCCAACACAGCGTCCGCCTGTTTGGACATGCGATGGCGCATGATAAACAGCGGGTGATAATTCTCATAAAGCCAGGCCCGCTTTTCCGCAGGAATCCGCTCCTCATCCCACGGTTTTCTCATCAGGAATCCGTCATCCATAGGGTATATCCCCCGCTTTTCCTCATAGGGAAAATACATCTTCTCCACAATCTCATCCCACAGATCCAGTTCCTGCTCCGCAAAGCCCGTCTTTTCTTTCAGCCTTTCGTACGCCGCCGGCTCCTCCTTCATCAACCACCGCAGAGCCGCCGCCGCATCCCGCAGATGCTCCCTTGCCATCAGATTGGTATAAAAGTTGTTGTCCACCAGCACATTATATTCATCCGGCCCTGTGACACAGCAGATGCAGTATCTGCCGCCCCTGCACTCCGCAAAGCTTCCCACATCCGCCCAGATTCTGGCGGTCTCAGCCAACAGCTCTGCGCCTTTCTCCTTCAGATATTCCCGATCCCCGGTCACCTGTAAATAGAGAGAGAGGGCATAGGCAATGTCCGCATTGATATGATACTGAGCTGTCCCCAGAGGATAGTAGGTGGATGCCTCCTCCCCGTTGATGGTGCGCCAGGGAAACAGGGCGCCCTTTTCGTGGCCCAGCACCCGTGCCCGCGCTCTGGCCTGATCCAGGGTATGATACCTGTAGTCCAGTAGTTTTTGCGCCGTCTCTGGTTCTGTATAGACAAACATCGGCAGCACATACATCTCCGTATCCCAGAAGTAATGGCCCTCGTAACCTTCCCCGGATAAACCTTTGGCTCCCATGCCCGTCCTGCTGTTCCTGCCCGCCGACTGAAAAATATGAAACTGGTTGAAGCGAAGCCCCTGTACCAGGGCACTTCCTCCTGCTCCCGCTATGGTAATGTCCGCCGTCTCCCAAAAACGGCCAAGATACTCTTCCTGCTGTCTTTTCAGCGTTTCAAATCCTGTCTCTTCCGCTTTCTCAAGTTCACTGCGCACAAAGCGTTCCAGCACATTCCGACTCCTATCCAGGGAAGTGGCGTAGCAGATCATCTTATCCAGAACGACCCTCTCCCCTCTGGCCGCCTCCGTTTCCAGCACACAGACCGCTTCCAGCTCCCCGGCCTGCATACCGCAGGCCGCTTCTCCTCCTCCGGCCCTCTGTTCTGTCCCCCCGCAGGCCCTTTCTCCTCCTGCAGCCATCCCGGAAATTTCCTGCACATACAGCCTGTGACTGCTGCCGCACGCTGCCGTGAGGCGGCTGGTCTGGGTTGTGCCCTCATAATAGAGCGTTTCTCCATCCTGTTCTAACCGCTCCACATCCAGTTTCCGCCCGAAAGGGCCGTAATCCACAATGGGGTTCGTCTTTCTCGTATGGTTTTCCACATCCGCCTGCAGTTTTGACACAAACCGCACTTTTCCCGTAAAATTTAGCGGCGTCACCTCGTACCGGGCCGCCATGATATGTTCCATGACAAAGGACACCAGCCTCTGTGTCCGTATCCGCACTGCCTTCCCGGAAGGGGACGTCCACACCAGTCCCCTTTCCAGAAATCCCTCCTTCATGTGTAGTACCCGGGCATACTCCGTGACCTGCCCTCTCTCCATATGAAACTCTTCCCCGTCAATGCAGAGCTTCGTCTCCTTTAAATTGGGCAGATTCAGCAGGGACTGACTGTACATCGGGGAACCGAAATTGGCTTCCCCGTATCGGATTTTCTCACTCTCATAAAACCCGTTCACAAAATTCCCCTCAAGCCCTGTATCCACGTCAAAGTCATAGGCTTCCTCAAAGGTTCCCCTGGTTCCGATATACCCGTTGGACAAAGAAAACGTCGTCTCATTGCGATAGTTTGTCTTCCTGTCAAAAACTTCCTCCGTAACCGTCCACTCCTCAATCGGATAAATCGGTTTTTTTTCTGTCATCATCTTCTCCATTTCTGCGCTGCTTGTTGCGCATATCGAGTTTGTGGCAAGCAGCGCGCAGCTACAAATCTCGCGATTGAAAATTTTAATTTTCAATCTTTTCCCTCCGTTTCTGCGCTAACCTTTTACTGCTCCTGCCGTCAGGCTCTCCACCACCTGTTTCTGCAGGATAATAAACAGGAGAATGGTGGGCAGCACCGTCATCACCACCGCCGCAAACAACGCCGAATAGTTGTTGGCGAAGGTTCCCATGTAATAATTGAGGGCAATTGGCACAGTTCTTGCCGAATCCCCGCTGGTCAGCATCAGTGCAAAATAGAATTCATTCCAGGTATTGATAAACTGCAGCAGCGCTATCGTCACAAGACCCGGTTTGGCCAGCGGCAGAATGATGCCCAGAAAGGTCTGTAAAAAGGAGGCCCCGTCAATATAGGCCGATTCCTCCAGCGCCGTGGAAATTGTCTTATAGTAACTGACCATCACAAAAAACGACATTGGGATTCCCATAGCCGAATACACGATAATCAGCCCCGCCTTGGTATCAAAAATATGAAGCTTTTGGAAAATGGCAAACAGCGGCTGCGATATCGCCTGGGCAGGCAGCATCAAAGATGCCGAAATCAGCAGCACAATCAAAGTTTTCAGCTTAAACCGAAATCTGGAGATAATATAGGCGCACATCGCCACCAGTATCACCGTCACCAGCACACTGATTCCCACAATAATGACACTGTTCAGAAAATACCTGGCGATGGGGGCAAACTGAAATGCCGCCCTGTAGTTATCCAGGTTAAAAGAGGATGGCCAGGAAAGCGCGGAAGAATTGATCTCCGCGTAGGTCTTAAAAGAGCTGATTCCCGCCCACAAAATTGGCCCTACAGCAATCAGTGTAAAAAATAGCAAAAACAGATATTTTGCAGTTTTAGCGGCGTAAATAACGCCCTGTGGTGTCTTTTTCATCTATCTTCCATCCTCCTCCCCGGCTTTTGTCATAAACAGTCTCTGTATGAGCAGCACCAATGAAATGCCGATCACAATCTGAACCACGCCCACGGCGTTGGCTTTGCCGTAGTTGTTTTCCAGGGTTGCCGCCTTATACAGGTAAATCGGCAGGTTTAAGGTACTGCTGCCCGGCCCGCCCTTCGTAGTCATATAGATAATGTCAAACTGTGACACCATTGCCACGGAAGCGAGGGTGACACAGGTGCCGAAAATGTTTTTCATCAGCGGCAGCGTGATATACCGATCCACCTGCCAGGGCTTCGCCCCGTCCACCCGGGCGGCCTCGTAAATTTCCTGATCCACAGCCCCCATTTCCGCCAGAAAAATAATCGTGTTAAAGCCGGAATACAGGATCCATGTGAAGGTGACCGTCCAGAACGCGTATTTGGAATTGCCAAACAGATTGGGCACCTGCCTCATATCAAGGCCCAGCTTTTCCCACAGCGGCTTTACCACCCCAAAGCTTGGGTTTAACAGCAGGGTAAACATCACGCCCGTCGCCGCCGTGGGCACAATATTGGGAATCATATAGGCCGTGCGCACGACCTTCCAGCCCTTCGGCTTCCTTCTGAGCACCAGCGCCATCGCAAGACCCAGCGTCACATGGAATGTGGATTGCAGCACCACCCACAACAACGTATTCTTAATGGAAACCCGAAACCCCTCATCCCCGAAAATTGTCACAAAATTCTTAAGTCCCGCAAACTCCGGCGGGGAAAAAGTGGTGTAATTACACAGAGAGGTATACAGTACCGTCACAATGGGCGCTGCGTAGACAAGGGCAAACAGCAGCATACACGGTGCGGTAAACAGGGTAATCCACAGCCCCTTATTTTTTATTCTCATGGTCTTCCTCCTCCCGACCTGTCATTTTTCTAAAAAGGAGAGGGCTGTCAAAGCAGCCCCCGCCATACCTTATTCCTGATTTTTCTTCGCTGATTCAGACAGCTTTTCGCAAAACTCTTCCGGCGTGATATTTCCGTAAGCCAGTTCGGGGAGTTCTGTGGAAAACGTATCTATCGTGTTCTGATACCAGTAAGCCTGATTCTGTCCGTAAGTGACTTCAGCCTTGTCCTGAATCTCCAGCACCTGCGCCATTAACGGGTCGCTCTCTATCAAAGTAGCCGGAATCTCAAGACCATTGGATACCGGCTGTAAACCTGTCATCTCCAGCGCCTTGATCTGGTTCTCGGGCTTTGTCTCAAATTTCAGGAAATCGACCGCCGCCTTGATCTTCTCCTCCTCGGAAGCGCCCACCATATCACCGGGTGTGGGTACCATCTCCATGCCGTTTCCGGGCATCAGCATAATGCCAACCTTATCATAAAATCCTTCCGGCGCTTTCTCTGTCTCAGAGAAATCAGGGATCATCCACGGGCCGTTGGGGAACATTGCCACTTCACCGTTGAAGAAATGGGTCGCCATCGGGTCATATTTGCCGCCCACTGCATCCGCCGTGGTATATTCCTGGAACATTTTCTGCACCGTTTCTGCCGCCGCAACGACCTCGGGTGTATTAAAGTCCGTCGGATACATGCTGTTCATCCACTGGTTTCCCGCGTCTCCGTTTGTACCGATCAGCGCGCTCATCCATAGATTGGTCAGCCAGCCCGAATCCGCCGTATCCATACCTACCGGCGTGATCCCGGCAGCTTTCAGTTTATCGCAGGCTTCAAAAAACGCGTTCCAGTCCGCATAGGCCACTTCCGGCGCCTCAATGCCCGCCTGTGCGAACAAGTCCTTGTTGTAGTAGATATAAGAGATTTCCTTGGAAACCGGGACGCCGTAAATCTTTCCATCCACCATATTAAACTCCAGCGACGTCTCATCGAATAAGGCTTCCCACTCCGGATCCGCATCAAAATACGGTGTCAGATCTGCTACCTTGCCGGATTTCGCAGCCAGTTCCGTGATATTGTTGCCGCCGTTGAACACGATATCCGGGAGATCCCCGCTGGAGATCAGCAGTTTGATTTTCTGGTTAAAAGCGTCTGTGGTCGGTATCTCCTCAAAATGAAATTCCACGTTTTTGCCTTCTTCTGTCTGCTGGAAGGCCTCAAAGAGATACGAATAATACTCCGCCGCATAGTCTGTACCCACATGATAATTGATCACATCCAGCACAATCTTTTCATCGGAAGACGCCTCTGTGCTCTGCGCCGTCTCTTCCGGCCTGGCCTGATCTGCAGCGGCGCTTTCACCGCCCCCGGTGTTTCCGCAGGCCGTCAGCCCAAGCGCCATCAGGCCGCTCATTGCCAGCCCTAACATTCTGTTTCCTGTCTTCTTTTTCATATGTTTTCCCTCATTTCTGCACTGCCTTTTTCTCCAGTCTGTGCCCGGCAGCGCGCTGACACAAATCCCTTGTATGCATTACTGTATTGTGATAAGGAAATTGTATCTCGGCCGGCTTGTTATTTGAATAAAATGCCTTGCTGCAATATTCCATTATTTTATCATTTTCTCTCCTGTTTTGATCCAAAAACAGTAGTCTGAAAGGTATTCTTTTACTATGATGCTTTCTTCTTTAAAAATCTTGCTGACTCATACAAAGCGCATTGAAGGGGCACCATAAATGTGAGATGATAAGCACATGAAAAAGAAACAGCCGACCACACACAAGATCATATCCCTTCGCATGTTTATTACCATGACAATCTGTTTGACCGTAACGGTCATTCTGATATTTTCGGGAGTCCTGTATTACAGTAAAACTGCGGACATCCTGATGGAGCACTATGAAAAATCCTTTACTTCCCAGCTCAGCCAGGTTAACCAGAAGATTTCCGACCAGATTGCGGCTGTGGACTCTGTCGCACCGCTGTTTTTGTCCGACACGCTTCTTCTAAACACGCTGGAGTCCCCCGACTCCTCACAGATCGGTTACGACACAAAACTGGCCATTGAAAGGCAGATGTCCTCCATGTATCACAGGACTTCCATTGCCAGCCACAATTTCACAGATTCCATCTTTATTATCAGTAAGGATGACACCCTGTTTCATATCTATACCTCCGGCTCCTTTGCGCCCTACGAGGAGCAGAATGAGGCCCTGCTTGCCGGCCTTGACAAAACACGCACCAATTTTATGTGCCGGATGCTGCCCTCCGACGAAAACAGCGTTTATTTTATCCGTAATCTCTTTAACGGCAACAGCGGCTACTATATGGGTACCTTCTTTATTAAAATTAACCGCCAGAAATGGATGCAGTATTGCGTGGAAGGCCTTGATCCCTCCTGGTTCATCAGCCTCTATAATGATGAAATGACGCTTGTATCAAACGATGACCTGAAAGAGGAGTGCCTGGAGCTGGCTGCCCGCTCTTTTGCCCCTGCTTCCCGGCACACCGCTTTCCATGAGGAGGTTCTCAAGGGGGAACACTACTTTGCAGCCTCGGAGCGTCTCTCGGGTCTGGGACTCACCTCCGCTGTCATCGCACCTAAAGACCTTTTGCTGGAAGATCTGAACAGCACACTGGAAACCTATCTGCTGTTTCTGGTTCTCACCATTTTGATCGCTCTTGCCGCAGCCATATTTATCAGCCAGATGATCACCGCCCCGATCAGACGAATGATCTACCATATCAACCAGATTTCTGCCGGTACAAGCTCGAAGCTTCCACCCATGAAAATGTACCACGAATTTAAGATATGGGCAGATTCTTTTAACCAGATGCTGCAGCAGCTCGACACTTACTATACAGATAATTTTCAGAAACAGCTGTCGCTCAAAAATGCGGAAATCAGGGCGCTGCAGTCCCAGATGAATCCACATTTTCTCTTTAATGTGCTCAATACCATCGCGTGGAAGGCCCAGATCATTCATAACGAAGAAATCTACCAGATGGTTATTTCCCTTGGGGAACTTTTAAAGGCGAATACCCTGTCGAAGGAAACCGATTTTATAGAGTTGGAAAAGGAAATGGATTATGTGAAATTTTATATTTATCTGCAGCAGCGCCGTTTTGAAGACCGCATCGACTGTGTCATACAAATTCCAGATGAGCTGATGAAATGTCTGGTTCCCTGCTTCTGCATCCAGCCTCTTGTGGAGAATGCCATCATCCACGGCCTAGAGCCCAAGAAGGGAAAGGGAAAGCTGATCATACAGATCGTTCCCCTCACACCCACAGACAGCCAGGAATCGGAAATGGAAATCGCCATCATTGATAACGGTATCGGTTTTACCGAGATTCCCGATGTCCGCACGATCTCCTCCTCCGCAGAGGATTCACACACCCACATTGGACTGCGGAATCTGGATAAGCGGCTGGAACTGCTCTTCGGAGAAAAAGCCCGGATTCAAATAGAAAGTGTACCCAATTTATGCACCACTATTTCGTTCCGGCTTCCAAGAATGGAGAAATTATGACATTTAAACTTCTGATTGTGGATGACGAATCCACCATGCGCAAGGGAATCGCTGAATTTATGAACTGGAATACCATAGACTGTGAGGTGGCAGGCACTGCCAGCGACGGTCTGGAAGCCATTGCCTTTTTGAAGAAGCACGAGGCGGATATCATCATAACGGACATCCGAATGCCCGAGGCGGACGGATTGGAAGTCGCAAAATATGTATTTGAAAACTGTCCCGAAAAAAAAGTAATCCTGTTAACCGGCTATGCGGATTTTGAGTACGCCAAAACCGCCATCCGCTATAATGTATCTGCCTTTATCCTGAAACCCACCAACAAAAAGGAACTGTTTGAAGCCGTGCAGGCGGCGCAGAGCCAGCTTGCCACCTCCAGGCATACGGACAGCATCGCCAGAGAAGAAACTGCTTTTTTGAAAGAACAGTTTCTGCTGGAAATGACCGACCATCCCTATCAGCCGCAGTTCGCAGAAAAACTGCACAAATACGGCCTCTCTCTGACAGGTTATTATGTCGCGGCCTTTCGGCTGATTCCTTACCATGAGGACATCCGCTCCTTAAAAAAGATCATAATGGACGAAAAAAAAGAGGCCTGCTGTTACAGATACAACAATTTAATTATTACTGTTTACTTTTACCACGATTCAGGATCCGTTCTCCAGAACTGCTGCGAGATCGAAGCCATTACGAGAATGCTGGATTCCAGGGAAATTTCTGTCGGCATCAGCCGTTTCCACGATACCCCGGCCTGTTTCCAGCAGGCCGTCACAGAAGCCATCCGCGCGCTGACTTTAAACTTCTATGCGGAGAATAATGTGTCCTTCTTTTCAGAAGAGTTGAATGAGGACTGCGATCTGACCGCAGAAAATTCACTGGATCTGTTCCAGTTTGAAAATCTGCTGTTAGACTGGCAGTTCCGGGATGCGGAAACTCTGCTGATGAACCTATTTGCTAAATTCAAGCAGAACTTTGTCAACGCACAGGATGTCAAGACGATCTGCGCCCAGATCTATTACATCTGTTCCCGCATTACGATCAAAAAATCGGGCAGTCTCGACGCGGAATATCTGAATACCATCCGTCTGGCTAACGATATCTTCACTTTGGAGCAGGCCGTCACGGAAATGTTCCATACGCTGAAGCTGAGCCTCCAGGACGCTGCCGGCATACAGGGCCAGCTCGCGGAAAAGGCCATGAAATATATTGAAGAAAACATTGCCACGGACCTGTCCCTGGAGCAGATCGCAGATGCACTGCATATATCTGCCTCCCACTTAAGCCGCACCTTTAAAAAAGCGGCCGGCATTTCCCTGACTGACTATATCAACCAGTTCCGTATCAACAGAGCGAAGGAACTACTGCGCAGCACGGATATTTATATCTATGCCGTCTCGGAAATGGTCGGATACCATGACGCTACCTATTTTTCTTCTATGTTCAAGAAGCTTGTGGGCGTCAGCCCTTCCGAATACCGCAATCCAGAGGGCTGGGACGATTAAAGAGGCAGGGTAAACTGTGTTTCTTTTAATGATGTAACCTTCCTCAGATGAATCCTGTCCTCCGTTTCCACATGACTGCACAGGAGCGGCGATGCAGGATCATATTTAGATGCATTCAACTCTACACTTTTTGCACTGACATTTGCGTAGCAATATGCACAGCCATTTTTGCATGTATGATATGTACCGATTTCAATACTTTCCATACACCCGCATTCCATGCGCTGATTTTTATCTTTGCCGCCTTTCATTCTGTGCCCTGTTATTTTTTCAATCAACGGCTTATCAATACAACAATTATGCGCAATTTTGCAGTCCCCTAAATCTATCTTTTCCGCGCAGCTGCCAATTGCCATATGATTATCATCCGCAATCCTGCTCAGCTCTCCTGCAAACTTTCTCAGGTCGATTTCATCCAGATCATAATATGATAAGCGCTCCATCTGTTTTCTGTTCTTAGAATAAATGTCCAAAAAACTGATCACACATTTTTCGGTGTACCCACTTAACGCCTCTGCAATATTTCTGAATGCTTTCAAGTGATACTGTACCGTATACCTGCCTGTAAAGAAAATCGGATCGTACCGCCAGATCACTTTTTCCCTGCCGATTCTTCCTGCTAATTCCCGAAATGCCGGAATGATGGATGTCTTTTTGTCGGGCAGATTTATCTCCACATCGTTCCCGTACCCTGTAAGTGTAAACTGAAAATAATAGGGATATGCCTTTAGCTCTTCCAGCCTGTCCATCATCGGCAAGGGATTTTTTGTCCAAAACACAATACAGTCTACCAGGTCCGGCGTTATTCTGATTTCACTGACCTGATGGAAATTCATCGGATTGCGGACATATAGGAATCCTTCTTTGATTCTGTTATAAAACCATTCCGAATAATAATTGGGAATGTCGGTCCGCCTGCTTGCACTTATAATCATGTGATTGCTTCTTTCCTTTTTCTTTATTTTACCATAAATCTTTGTATAATGTTGCGATAAGCTGATTCATCACTCAATCGCCATCCACCACATAATCGCTTTCACAAACCGCCCCTCTATGTCGTGGAAGTGTCCACCCTCATTCCATTCAAAAAATACTTTCCCGCCTGTTTCCCCAAGCTGTGCCGCCAGAATCTCCTCTGCCCGCTCCGTACACGCCGCCACCCGGTTCATGCGCGGGTTTTTGCTGCGGCTTTCCTTTTTCCCGAGGGAAAGGTATATGCGCAAATCCGTCCGAAGAGGCTTTTCACGCCCCATAAACGCACAGAAACCGTCAAACCAGAGTGACCCGGAAAGACTGGCCGCCACACCAAACGCATCCGTTTTGTAGAGCGCATAAACTGCCGTAAGCCCACCCAGGGAATAGCCAAACAGTGCTGTATGCACCGGCTCCGGCTTCGTTCGGTAATGCGCATCCATATACGGTTTTATTTCTTCTGCCAGGCAGGACAAATAGGCGTCCGCCCTGCCCTGCGGGGCTTCCTCCTCCGCCCGGAAAGCAGGGGCGGTCCACGGTGTGAAATCGTCGTTCCAGCTTTTCGGCTTGACAGATAGAAGAAGAAAATCCGCCCGCACGCCTTTATTGACTAATACAGTCATTATTCCCTCCATCGGAATTTCCCCATTGACATAAATCACCGGGTAATGTTCCTTTCCCTCCTCATAATCGGACGGCAGATATAAGCGGCAGTTCATGCCGGAAATTGACAGTTCTTTTAGCATAAAATCACCCTTTTAGCAGTTCCGCAATCTCCTCTTTATATGGCGGAAGCGTTTTCTCCTTACTCCCCTCTTCGCATAGCCAGGGTGTCTCCAAAATTTTTGGCACCTGCGCGAATCTTTCGTCATGGACAATCCGGCATAAAACGTCAAATCCGATGCAGCCTTTCCCAATATTGGCATGGCGGTCCTTGTGGGCTCCGCAGGGATTCATGCTGTCATTGACATGGATCGCGGCGATCTGCGAAAGTCCGATCACCTCGTCAAACTGCCGCAGCACCCCTTCATAGTCTTCAGCCAGACGATACCCTGCGTCATTCACATGACAGGTGTCAAAGCAGACGCGCAGTCTGTCTCTTTTGTGAACGCCGTCATAAATCGCTCTTATTTCCTCGAAGGTCGCGCCCAGCTCACTTCCCTTCCCCGCCATCGTCTCCAGTGCGATATAAACATCATCCTCATTCTCATCCAGCACGAGGTTGAGACCTTTTATGATCTGCTTCATTCCGGCTTCTTCTCCCGCTCCCACATGAGCGCCCGGGTGCAGTACCAGGATCCTGCTGCGCATGGCGGCCGTTCTTTTTATCTCCTTTTCAAGAAAAGTCACGCCCAGTTCAAAGGTCTCAGGCTTCACAGTATTCCCAAGGTTAATGATATACGGCGCGTGAACTACGATCTCTTCAATCCCCGTTTCTTTGGCATACTCCCATCCGGCTTCTATATTTAATGCCGCAATTTCTTTTCTTACGGTGTTTTGCGGCGCCCCCGTGTAAAGCATCAGGACATTGGCTCCATAGGACGCAGCCTCCTTTACCGATCCAAGAAACATTTCCTTTCCCGCCATTTTCACATGAGATCCAATTTTAATCTTTTGCATGTTCTTCTCCTTTCCCTATCCCTAATTATTTATGATATAATGTGGGCAAGAGAAAAACAAGCAGGAGCGGAGCATATGGGAACATTCATCGTGTTAATGCTTGTGGCGGGTGCAGCTGCGCTTGCCATAAGGCAGATGATTAAGGATAAGAAAGCGGGAAAATCTCTTTCCTGCGGCGGCGACTGCAGCCGGTGCAGGGGATGCCGCCCGGACCAGAAGCCGGCGGCAGATGACACAGAAAAATAATTACCCTAAAATGGAGGTTCTTATGGAAATGAAGATGAAACCCGGTGATAAGATAGGAATTGTATGCTGTTCTAACGGCTGGGAAAAGCGGAAGGAAACGAAGATAAGGCGGCTGGAATCCCTGCTTCTGGGCATGCGTCTTGTGCCGGTGTTTTCCCCCTGCATTTTCGAGCGGGGAAGTGTGGAGAGCGGCAGCGCCCAGGAGCGCGCGCAGGCATTGATGAATTTTTACAGGGATCACACCATCAAGGGGATTTTTGATATTTCCGGCGGAGATATTGCCAATGGGATTCTGCCCTATCTGGATTACGGGGCGATTTCTGATACCGATAAAAAATTTTGGGGATACAGCGATCTGACAACGGTGTTAAACGCCATCTACACAAAGACAGGCAAGCCTTCCGTACTATATCAGATCTGTAACCTGATATACGACCATGCCGAAGAACAGCAGGAAAATTTTAGAAATACTGTTATGGGAAAAAATGAAACGCTCTTTCAGTTTCCCTTTACCTTTTTGCAGGAAAACGCAATGGAAGGAATTGTCGTGGGCGGAAATATCCGCTGCTTTTTAAAGCTGGCAGGCACGCCGTACTTTCCAACGCTGACAGACAGGATTCTGCTTCTGGAATCGCTGGGCGGCACGGTACCCCAGATGCTCACCTATTTCAGTCAGTTACGCCAGCTTGGAGCATTTGAACAGGTGCGCGGGATCTTGCTTGGCACGTTCAGCCAGATGGAGCAGGAAAAATGTCAGCCGGATGTATGGACACTGCTGAAAGGTTTTGTCAGCCCGGAACTTCCTGTTGCGAGGACAGCGTTTGTCGGACATGGAACGGATTCCCGGGCGGCACTGATCGGAGAATATAAGAAGTTTGCCGCATAAGAAATTGATCTCGTACTGTAAAACAAGCATAAACAGGCAGCTGCAACCAACAGTTGACAAATTTCCAAGCGTCCTGTATAGCCTTTTTTCCAGACTTTTTTATAATCTTATTTAACCGTAAGGACACATGATAAAAACAAGAAAGAGGAAGGAGTCAGCTATGAAGCTTGGAGAAAAGATTTTCAGATTAAGGACAGAACAGGGATTTTCACAGGAAACTTTTGGCGAAAAGCTGGGCGTATCAAGACAGTCCGTTTCAAAGTGGGAGACAGACCAGTCAGTCCCCGAACTGGATAAGATCGTGACGATCAGTGAACTTTTTGAAGTCACCACCGATTATCTTCTGAAAGAGACGGAAGAAACATATGGGACAGCGAAAGAAGAGCCGCCCCGGACGGAAGAATATCCCCAGGGAGCATACCGCATCGGGCGAAGACCCCACTATGAATATAAGAGTAAAAAAATGATCGGAAACCTCCCCCTTGTGCATATCAATCTGGGGTTGGGCATCCACCGTGCCAAAGGCGTGATCGCCATCGGCGCAGTCGCACAAGGCTGGCTCGCCATCGGCTATGTGGCGATGGGTGGAATATGCATTGGTCTTGTCTCTCTGGGCTTATTCGCCTTCGCCGTTCTTTCCTTCGGGCTGGTCTCTTTTGGCAGTTTTTCCTTTGGTGTGATCAGCTTTGGCGCCTTTGCCTTCGGCATCTTCTCCATGGGCGCGATGAGTATTGGTCAGTTTGCTTTCGGCGCGTCAGCACACGGCGCACAGGTGGCGGTCGGAGACGCCGCCAACGGAAAAGTTGCGCTGGGCTATTCCCGTGCAGTCGGCACTTACACGCAGATCAGCAACAGACAGCCCTTCAACTATGAAGAAGCCTGTCGCGCGATTGACGAACATGTGTCGTCAAACTGGATGTTTTTCAAGACGTGGGCAAAAGCGATGGTGAAGTGGTTTTAATCAAACATTTTTGCCAGAGAGACATGTCCCTCCAGTTCCGAAAATCCGTTCTTTGTATAGAATGCGTATGCGGGAACATCCTGCTCGGTCTGCAGGAATATATGATTTCACCGATAGTTTTCACATAGGATTCGATTTCACACAAAAAGACCGTCCCAAGCCCTTCCTGCTGGCGGTCTCTTTTGATGAAGAACTCGTAAATGTAGTATTCGGTTCCCAGACACCCTTACATAATACTTCCAAGCGAAACGCAGAAGCTATTTCGCCATCTGCTGCGCCCATTCCAGAAACTCCCGCGCTCCCTTTCCTTCTTTTTCATTATATTCCCATCCCAGCTTTTCCCCGACAAACCGCGCCGTGTTTTCAAACAGCCCGCACATACGAAAAACTGCCTCCCACGCGTGTTCCACATCGCCGTCAAAATAGGTCGATAACAGCATCTGCCATTCTTCCTCCGAAAGCCATTGATACAAGTATTTTGACGACTTCCCGGTGCTCACCGACCATCCCGTCAAAATGCCGACTTTCCAGTTTAACATCGTGATAAGCTGCGGTCTGACGCAATAACTTGTCATATCCTGCACATAAGGAATTTCCTTTCGCCACAATCCCTTTGCGATATTATTGGTACACCACCAAAACTCATTGCAAGCCGCCAGGTATTGTTCTTTGGTCGGCTTTTTCACCCAATACTGGCGATCCGTTGCCGCCTCAATTTCGGGTAATATATGTTCTTTATCCAGCAAAATTTTGCAGAGCTTATCCTCCTTAATTCGCTGTAACGCGCAGCCTACTGACTGTATGGTCAAGTCAATCCGAACGCCGTCTGCAAGCTGCATCAGATAGCCGTAAGAATTTTCTTTATCGCTCGGATAATTCGGATTTTCATCGGGATACTGCATATAAAGAATCTCTCCGAAAACCCGAACCCAGTCTTTGTCCTCTATAAAGCTCTGGGTCTCCTCCACCACATAGACGATATCGTAATCCTGAAACATGTCTTTTGGAACGTTTTCATTTGTTCTCGAACCATTCATATAGACGGCCTTGATTCTGTCATCGTTTTTCGCCACCTCCAATATAAGGCTGTACATTTCATTTTCTGTTCTCATGCCTGCACCTCCGTTACCGCCTGCATTGCGATTTTCATAGCTGCCGCGAAAAAATCATTTCCCCATCAGATACCGTTTTCGATATTTCATCTGCACATAACGCATAATCCGCTGGTAATAAATCGGATTCGCCGCCCCGCCGATCATCCCCACTATGGGAAGACCCTGAATGAACTTTGTCACAAGCATCTCCGTCGCAAAAGCATCCGCCGTTTTTTCTATTTGTTCTTTCATCTCATCATTTCCCGGGACAGCATGAGCCGCCCGAAGGATGAACTGGTTGACCTCTGCTTCTGCGGCAATCCATTTCTCCCCTGAGAGCATTGCCGTTTCAATCATTTTAAGGATAAACAGCTTTTCTTCCGAAGAATCGTAGTCAAATCCATACTTTAACGCTGTTTCATATACACCCCGGAGCAGTACACCCACCCAGATAATGATATCCGGCAGACCGATACCAAGTGCGCCAAGCCCGATGCCCTCCACCGTAGTAACCGCAGTATTCAGGATATTGTTTTTGGACACGCCCGATTGAATCCGTCCAATCTCTTTCCTGCCACCCTTTATGTCCATGGCATAATCTTTGATTTGGAAATCCTTTTCGATGGAATCCCTGTCATAGGTCTTTTCAATGAGGACAGATCCTCTCTCAAAAATGACAGCAAACCCCTTTGAAAAAGCTTTTTTAAGTACAGCGAGTGTATTTTCAGGTATTTTTCCCTCCAGCTTTGATTTCCAGCCGGAAGACGCATTTTGATTTTTTGCACTTTGGATGAGTTTTTCTTCCTTGCGTTCAATTTTATGTAATTCCCTCTCCACTGGAGAGCGTTTTGATTTTCCATTTTTCATTTGAGACATCCTTTCTCATTTTTCTTGATGACATATCCTGATCGGGGGCAAAAACCTCTCCTTTAACTTCCTCAATTTCATCATCAGATATCCCGGGAAAATGTCTGCATTTCATTTATAGAATTTTTTCCTGACAACGCTCACGCATACCGGGACACATCCGCGTACAGCCCTGCCTGCATCTTCCACATAGCCGCATATTTTCCACCCTTGGAAAGTAACTGCTCGTGCGTGCCGGACTCCACAATCCGCCCGTTCTCCATCATATAAATACAGTCGGCATCCCGCACGGTGGACAGTCTGTGGGATATGAAAATCACCGTCTTGTCCTTCGCAATCTCATTTAATTCCTGATTCAGCCGATACTCCGCCAGCGGGTCAAGGGCGCTGCTCGGCTCGTCCATAATAATCAGGTCCTGCTTCCGATAAAGTGTGCGGGCAATCGCCACCTTCTGCGCCTCCCCGCCCGACAGATTGATCCCGTCCTTCTCAAATTCCGTCGTGAGCGGCGTCTCAATCTGGTAGGAAAGCCTGTTGTCTTCCAGCGTAAAATGCGCGTCATATAACGCCTGTTCCACGCCGTAACTCTCCTCCCGACTGCCGTTTTCCACATCCATCAGCACATTTTCCTTAAGGCTTGCCGCATATATTTTAAAATCCTGAAAGACAGAACCGACACTGCGCCGATACGCCATCACCTGATAATCCCGGATGTCATTTCCATGATAACATATTTTTCCGCTATCGGGGTCATATAATCGCAGCAATAGTTTCACCAGCGTGGTCTTGCCGGAGCCGTTGTAACCCACCAGCGCGATTTTCTGTCCCGGCTCAACGGTTAGCGCCACGTCACGCAGCACCTGTTTTCCCGGCAAGTAACCAAAGTCCACATGCTCCACCGAAAGAGCGCCGCTGCCTTCCGGCACAGGCTTTTCCCCTCTCGATACAATCGTCGGCTCCATCTGCAGAAATTCCCGGATCCGGTAAATGTAAGCCGAGTTTTCCGCCACCGTCCGAAAACTGGTAATCACAATTTCTATATAGTTTGTGGTTCTCCCTATGCACGCCCGGCTCATAACAAGCTGCGCTCCGGACAGAACCCGCAAAACAAGCATCTGATATAAGAGAAGCGTCCAGACTGCGCCTTCCTTGAGCAGACGTGCTAAAATGCTCTCCCGAAGCACGCCGAAAACAAACAGTGATTTCCCATATTTTTTATTCACCTCTTTTATTTTCCTGTTTTCCTCTGTGTATTCTAACCGGCATTCATCTTTCATCTGCGGATGCAGCCGAAGTTCTCCAGCATAATCAGACAGATAAAATACCCGATTCCCGTACTCCCGCTGCTGTTCATGGGGCAGCCGATCCATTCGGGCTGCCACTATCTTTTTGTTCTCCTGCACAACGCAGAACCATTCAAAGGGAAGCACCGCCGCTAGAATAAGCAGCGCCACAGGATTGATGAATGCACAAAAAATGACCGTACACAAAAATCCAACCGAACGCGCAATGATAGACGTTTCAAAAGCCAAAAACCTGTCTATACATCGATCCGTCTCCTCCGTCGCCAAGATAAAATTTTCGTAGAAATCCTTATCGTCATAACAGGACAAATCAATCTCTTTCGACTTCTCATAAATCTCCATCCGCAGCGCCTGATACAACGTCTGTTTTCCCCGTGGGAACACATAGTGTTTGTAGATGGCAAAAGTCACCGTTGACACCGCGATCGCCCCCATCAGTATGCCCATGCACATAAGGATCTTCCGAAAGTCTCCGCCCTCTTCCACCACAGTCAGCACATAATTCATGGTAAACGTAAATTCAAAAAAGATCGAAATCTGCAGTTTAACCGCCTCAAACAGATGATACGCCATAAATCCCGGCGCGTGTTTGAAACAAAATTTTGTCAAAAACCACTGTTGCCCAATCACTTGCCGCCATGTAAGCATTTCTTTCATTGCAATATCAATTCCTTTCTCATGTCAAATAGTTCTCCGCCTGCAGCCGATACAGCGAAGCGTACTCCCCATCCCGGCTCATCAAATCGCCGTGCGACCCTCTTTCCTGAATCCTTCCGTTTTTTAAGTAAAAAACCACATCCGCGTCCCGCACGGAAGACAGCCTGTGGGAAATAAAGAACAAGATCCTGTCCTTCCCGTACTCTCTGATGTTCTCAAATAGATGATACTCCGCTATCGGGTCAAGCGCGCTGCTCGGCTCGTCAAACACCGCGATCGGGCTGTCCTTCGCAAAAGCCCTCGCCGCCAGTATCTTCTGGTTCTGCCCGCCGGAAAATACCACGCCCTCCTTGGAAAACTCGCGGGTGAGAATTGTCTTTTCCTTAAGCGGCTGACTCTCTACCTCCTCATACATATCCGCCAGCTTAAGCGCCCGCTCTACCTTTTCCCGATCCTGCTTTTCATCCGTATGCCGCCCCATCAGAATATTTTCTTCAATGGTATTGGCAAAAATTTTTCCGTTCTGAAACGCCGTGGCAAACAAGTCCCGGTACGCCTTTACCTGATATTCCCGGATATCAATGCCGTTCACCAGAATCCGACCCTCGCTTGGGTCGTAGAGCCGCATCAGCAGTTTCATCAGCGTGCTTTTCCCGGCGCCGTTGTACCCCGCCAGCGCCACGCTCTGACTGCCCTCGATCTTAAAGTGAATGTCCCTGAGAACCCAGTCCCCCTCTTTATATCCAAAAGACACATGCTCAAATTCCACGCTGCATATCGGAAGTTCCGGCAAAAGCCCTTCCTGATCTTCCGGGATCGCAGGCTCGTACTGCAGAAAATGTCTCGTCTGCTCCAGATACAAGCCGTTCTTGACAATCGCCATCACCGAATCCGCAAACCCGATCAGCGTCCATGTGTTGGAGTTCATCGTCGTCTGGATCACCGCCATCTGCGCAAACACCATGGTTCCGCTGACCAGCACCCGGTAGCCGGCGTAGAGCACCGCCCCCTCCTGCAGTAAAGTAAAGGTAAAATACTGGAACAGCCAGAACAGGATCATATTTCCCAGAGAATAATTCCCAATCACCTTGCGGATTGCGGCAACCGCTTTGTCATACTGCTTTTTCAGCAACCGGAATACATTGGTCATCCGTATCTCTTTCGCATATTCTCCCAGATGCACCGTGCGGTTCACATAGTCCGCCATTCTCTGAAATACGATATTTTCCCGCTCCATACGAAAAATCCGGCTGTTTAACACACCATAAAACACAAAATTGCCGAGAATCGGAAAGATAATAAACAGCGCCGCCAGACGGTCAATCTGATAGATAATGACCATGCCGCAGATCATCGCGACAAATCTCGCCAGAATCTGGCAGACCCCTTCCAGCGTTTCAGGCAGTTTCGTGTGCGCCTGACTGACCGCCATCATATACTCATTGTAGAACTCGCTGTCCTCAAAGCAGCGCATATCCACCTGACACGCCTTGTCATACAACATGCGGTTGATGCCGTCGTACAGCTTCACGTCCGTGACCGGCTTCACATACGATTCAAAATATCGGCTGTATATTTTTAAAAATGCTTCCAATAGCACGACACTCCAGACATACACCATCATTTTTTCAAAAGAAGTCCGTTTCATCGCCATATCCAAAATAAAGCGGATTAGGACACAGGAAACCAGAAGCCAGTCCACATACATAAACGCCCAGTGTAAAAATTCCAGAATCACTCGTTTTTTGCTGATTCTCCACCCGGTTTTCAGCGCAAAGCTGCAGGATGAAAATGTCCGATATAGAAATCCTTCCTTCATGGTGTTCTCCTTCATCTCAAAAGTCTTTTCTTCTTCACTGTCCATGCGCCTTACAGCAGCATACGAAAATTTCTCCCCTTTTCTATCTGTGCGCATTACAGTACCGTTCATATATATTTGTTTGCAGTACAAGCCCGGAAAGTTCCCTGCTTTCCGGGCTGACGGGCTTTGCCCTGCGTACCGCGATTGGCTACAGACATAATATATCACAAAAAAGCCGCACTCATTTTAGATGTCCTCCAATTCCCCCTTTTTTGTCCTTTAATTTTCGTTGCATATGCCGGGTAGATTATCTATACTAAAAATGTTTAAATGCCATCTGCTGTTACTTTAGACAAATATAGATTGTTATTTTTTCTTACATAGTATATACTAAGTATATACTAAATTGTAAGGAGGTTTTTCATGCAGACACAGGTAAAAGAATGGGGAAATAGTCAAGGAATCAGACTGCCAAAAGAAATACTGAAAAGTGCCGGAATAACATTAAACGAATTTTTAGATGTTACAGTATCAAACGGCGTCATTACTTTAGCGAAGCCTTTTCGGCATAAAACATTGGAAGAAAGGGCTGCAGAATTTGATGGAAAACTAATGCTCGATGGCGAATATGATTGGGGTGAACCTGTCGGAAGAGAGGTGTGGTAATGGAACATTTACATCAAGGTGATATTCTAAAAGTAGAAAAAATCAAACATCCTGTATTAGTTGCCAGTAAAGATTTTTTTAATACCAGTGGTGAAATAATAGGATGTCCAATTATCACCAATGCCAGATCCGGACCTCTCCATGTATGGATGTCTACAGAAAATACAGAAGGATATATTCATTGCGAAAAGCTCGCATTGTTAGATTTATCTGTCCGTGGTTATAAAAAAACAGACAGACTACCATTTTCCGAAATGATTAATGTATCGGATGCAATTCAAAGTATTTTTGAATATATTTGATAAAGGAATCCAAATAATTATGCTGCAAATTGCAATCTGCGACGACGAGACGCTTCTTTTAGACGAAATCAAGGAAATAACGGAGGGCTGTATGAGGCAGCAGCAGACCTTTTCCATTCTGTCAACTTACACGAACGGAAAGGATCTCTTCTATGACATTCAGGACGGCAAACGTTTTGACCTTCTGCTTCTCGACATTGAGATGCCCGGGCTTTCCGGGATGGAGCTGGCAAAGCGGGTTCACGAGCTTCTGCCCGACGCACTGATGATTTTTGTGACCGCCCACTATAAATATGCCGTGGATGCTTATGAGCTTCATATTTTCCGCTATATTCCCAAAAACCAGTTGAAAGAGCGGCTGCCCCACGCGCTGAAAGACGCGGTTTCCCTTCTGGAAATCCAGAACACGGACTCCTACATTATCAGCAGCCAGAACCGCCTTGAACGCATTCCTTACAAGGAAATTCTCTATATTGAAAAAGACGGCAAGAACGCCCTCTTTCATACTACTGCATCCGGGCGGCAGGAGGAGATCGGCACCGACCAGAACAGGCGCGTGCGCAAAACACTGGCGGAAGTATTTGACGAACTGCGCTCCGAAGAATTCTATTTTATTGAGCGGGGATATATTGTGAATCTGCGGCATATGACAGGAATTTCCCACACCGACTGTATTCTGACGGATCAGACACGTCTGCCTGTTTCCCAGAGCCGCCTGCCGGAATTAAAAAAGCGACTGAATAAATATTGGCAGGACAAAATCTGACAGCACTGTCTTGCATTCTCCATAAAGATTACTCACACCCGCGTCAAATTTCACATCCATTTACAATTATTCAGAGAAAAAAGCAGCTTATAAAGGCATCTCACGGCCAAAGTTTTCTATAGGACAAGCATGGAGGATACTATGCCACTGACGCGAAAATACAAAATACGCTTTCTGGAACGGAAAAATCAGGTGCTGGAAGAAAATTACCACCTTCTCACCGATTTATACCAGAAAAACGAACGCTTATACCACGACATGAATCATCACCTGCAGATGATCTATCACCTTGCAAAGAAGCATGAAATCTCCGAAATTACGGAATATGTCAACTCCATCAGCGCGCCCATCAACGAGCTGTCCGACACCACATGGAGCGGCGTTGACATTGTGGACGCCATTTTGAACCACACCGTCCTCGATGCGAAAAGGCAGGGAATTGAGATAGATGTAAATGCGGAATTTCCAAAAGACTGTAACATTACTTCCGACGACTTGTGCGTCATTTTATTTAATTTACTGGACAATGCCATGGAGGCGTGTCAGCATTATATAAGGCAGGCAAAAACGCCGCCCCGTATAGAGGTGACGCTGCGCAGAATCCATCAATTTTTAATCATTAAAATACAAAATCCCTGCGTGCCGCCCAGAAAGCTGTTCGGAATTTTTCCCACCACCAAAGCCGACGCCCGCCATCACGGAATCGGTCTTCGCAATGTGCGGGAAAAGGTGGAGAAGTATAACGGCAGTCTGGAAATTGAGGTGGAGAGCGAAGTGTTTACTGCGACGGCGCTACTGTTTTTTGAGTAGACAAACGCAATGGTTTCATCCGTCCTTCCTCAACTCTGCTTCCATCACTGACCCGTTTTTAGTTTTCAAACGGCTCCACCCACCACTTAACAACCTCCCCCTCCCCATTCTCATCCCACACAATCAGAAATTTCGCAAACCCCAATCCATGCCCGGTCCCTCCTTCCCCGTAAAGGTATTCCGACACCTCCAGCGCATCCCTTCCCTCATACTCGCTACGCCGCAAATTGAAATACCCTCTGGAATTGCCGCCACAGGGCTGGCTCGCATCCGGGTCGGCTATGTTCTCCGCCTCAAACACGATCGTGTCATCCAGATATGCACAATAGGCGCTGTAAGTATCCCATTTCTCCTCCTGTGTTATCTCAATACGGATACCCCTCCCATCATAATCGTCACCGGGAAAATCCATCGGCTCCATCATATGGTTTTTATACTTCAAAATTCTGGGATGCCAGTCTCCCGCGCCGCCGACTCCGGAGCCGGGCGACTCGAAAGCAATCTCCGTATTCCCGTCATTGTCAAAATCCCCGGGGATTAAATAAAATCCAAAATGGAACGGATATTCCTCATCCCGAAAACAATATGGCTCGTCCTCATTCATATAAAAGTAAATACACCCCTCGCCATAGCTACTGTATTCATCGTCCTTTACCATAACCGCCATGTCCGGCTGTCCGTTCTGATCCAGATCCTCAACATCCACCCAGACCAGCCATGCTGTCTGATGCCGAAAAACGTTGTCGTCACACAATCTCCGATAGTAGCTTTCCGCCTCCGCCCGGTTCACCTCCCACTTCTCCGCATACTCAAAAAATTTTTCTTCATTGTATTCCGCAAGGTCTGCCGATTCCTCATCTGTGACGTCTCCTTCCGCGCTATCTACGATCTCCTGTGATGCCTCAGCTCTATCCGCAACATCCTGATCCTGCACGGATGATTCCGCAGTCTCCTGCAACGGTTCCGGCTCCTGCCCGGTTACTTCCTCCTCAGCTGCACGAATGCCTGTGACTGTTCCGTTATCCCCATGCTTATCCCCACACGCAAAAAAAAGAATGCTGCAACTTGCCAAAGCAAGCATCCTGACAATGATTGCACATTCTTTTTTATGCCGTCCTTTATACATGACCCTGACTCATTTTTTTAATCTGTTCGAGGTCGCTGATCAGTGTGGCGGAGTATTGCTTTGCCTCCCGGCAGACATTCTCCGCCCTGCTGTAATCCCCGTCAAACAGCGCGTCAATTACCTGTTTGCCGTATGCATGGAACCTCTTATGCTTTTCGCCCAGCTCCTTCCACAGCTTCATAATCTCCTGTCTGTCCGGTTCGACCGCATAATAAAAATGACCGAATCCGCACTTCCTTTCATTCACCTGCAAAGGCAGGATCGTCCGCTCTTTGACAATCCGCTCCAGATTTGCCAGCCAGTTTTTGTGCGCGGTGATTGCCTTGTCGATATATCCCGCAAATTTCTGATCTTCCAGTCTGTAAAAAGCGTCCTTTACCATCGCACCCATGATTTTGACAGATTCATCCAGCGTCGATTCAATCGCTTCCAGCGGCTTGGCTACGTTGTCGATGCTTTTGCCGTGTTCCCTCAAATGCACAGTATCCTCATGCAGCACGCCGCACTGCACATTGATATCCGAAGAGCGGGATTCCAACTCAATAATCGAACTGCTGATCTCTTCACTGAGACTTGCCAGAGATGAGATATTATTGGTAATCTTCTCTACATGCTGCCTGTTATCCTCATTCAGCTCCCACACATGACTGATTTTCTGCGTAACGGTTTCCAGCGATTCAATGGTATTATCAACACTCTCCACACTCTTTGCCGATGCGCTGTGGATGTCCGCCACAAAGCGTCCCATGCTCGCAGTCAGTTTCTTCGTCTCGTCCGCCAGCTCACGGATCTCATCAGCGACAACCGCAAAGCCCTTACCGGCCTCCCCTGCTCTTGCCGCTTCGATGGACGCATTCAGCGCGAGAAGGTTTGTCTGTGAGGAAATGGCGTTGATCCCTTCAATCACATTATTCATCTGACTGATAATCTTAGAGAGCTGGTTCATGTCCTGCTGCATCTCTTTTGACGCGCTGATCGTACTGTCGGACAATCCCTTCGTCGCGGTCAGCTCCTGCTGGCTCTCATCAATGCGCTGATAGACAAGATTGGACTCCTCCGAAATCTCAATAATCGTATTGGTCAGCTCCTCATGCTGCGCAGAAACCATTCTGGCAATAGAGTCCGCCTCGTCAGAAGCGTTGTGGATCAATTCTGTAGCGTCCGAAACACTGTCCGACACCTTCTGAAGAATTTCGGAATAGTGATTCAGGGAAAGATCCAGAGAGCTGATTTGCATCACAGAATCCAATACGTTCGCCATCACTTCCTCAAACCGGGCGCGCCCCGCAAGCAGGCGGCGGTACATCTGTTCCAGCTCGGCAGACTTTTTTCCATAATCCGCCTCCGCAAGTTCCGACATCGACAATAACAGGTTCTCTTTTTTCGGTCTCATTAAAATACCCATAGCTGTCCCCTCTTTATATATAAATTTTTATAGATCCTTTTTTCTGCAATCCGGGCATATGTAAAAAATCTTCAAATCATAAAACAGAAACTCCTCCCCCATCTGTCCGCGCAGAGAAGCAGTCAAATCTTCCAACAAAATATCCGCTAATCTGCCGCACTTCTGACATATCAGATGGTCATGCTTTATCACCCGGTCATATCTGTCCTGCATATTTTCAACAGATATTTTGCGAATCCGACCGGCTTTCCACAGCTTATTAACATTATTATAAACAGTTGCCAGAACAACCTTCGGACATTTCTTTTTAAGCTCCAGATAAATCTGTTCCACAGTAAGATGTCCTGTGGAGTCGGTAATGATGTTATATATTTCCTTTTCGTACTTTGTCATAAACGCACTTTCTTTATACAAATTAGAATGATTCTAAAATACTTATTAATTCTAGCATTCGGCAAATATATTGTCAAGGAACTCCAGATGTGTCCACCCGACAAAATTGGTGGGAAAATAATCAATATTGATATGAGCCGCATACAATACTCTACACATTTCCCTGACCTGTTCCAGATATTCCTGTTTCATTTTATCCGCGAGCACCAGATCAAATATGGTTTCCCCATCTATATACTCTTTCAAAATCCGTTCCTGCGGAATGTCAACTTCCAACATTTCCGGCATTCTGATTCCTACAGATTTCAGCCTGCCATAATCCCTTATTTCCGCCTCCATCTTATTTCCGAACTGATAATAATCGCAAGGCTCGTGGTGAATCTGTTTCAGTACATACTGCCGCTGTCCGTCCGAAGCCAGATAGGAATACCCGCCCTTCCCTTTTCCCAACAATTTTATGATCGTAAATTCCCTACCGTTTACCTGCATTGTTTTTTCCATGATTCCACTCCCTCAATCTGTGTATAGCCTTTCCTTTTCCAGCGAATCCACATAGCGGCGGCACGCAGACACTCATCCATCCCCTGCGCAATCCATACGCCCAAAAGTCCCATATGCAAAACAATTCCCAGAAGATAGCTGCCCCCTACCGCAACGCACCACATGGAGACAATCCCAATATAAAAGGGAAACTTCACGTCCCCTACCGCACGGAGAGAAGCCACATAGACCAGATTCTGGCTGCGCCCGCACTCCAACAGAAAATTTGCAAGCAAAACAGTACCGGCTAATACCAATATCTCAGGGTCAGATGTAAACAGGGAAAACATCCGGTTCCTGAAAACAAACATAACCGCCATCATAGCCATACTGAAGGCAAAGGTACACTTTCCGGCAAAGCGGCATTCTTCGTCAGCCTTCCCATATTCTCCAGCGCCCGCGCTCCATCCGATCATAATAGCCGTTCCCTGTCCAAGCGACACCGAAAAAACATAAATAAAGCGCACGCAGGTATTTATGTACGACTGCGCCGTGACCGCTTTCATTCCCATCATGGTTACGAAAACCATGACCAGAAACTGCGCTAAATTATAGGAAATCTGCTCTCCTGCTGCCGGCATCCCATAGGTAATGACTTTACGCATATTGGGAACCATTTTTTCCCAACATATTTTCCACTGAAACTGCTTCCCTCTCACGTCAAATAAAATCCACACAAGTATCAGAAAACCAAAACCCCTTCCCGCTACGGTAGCAATCGCCGCTCCCCGGATGCCCATGGCAGGCAGACCAAATTTCCCAAAAATCAGCAGATAATTCAGTACAATATTGCATACATTCATGCCTATGGAAACATACATGCACTGCGTTGTCCTGCCGTAAGATTTCAGCACCGCAGAAAAAATAAAATAGAGCAGCTGCACCCATAAAAACCAGTTGAGCACGCCAAGATATTCTCCCGCATAACTCCTGACCTGTCCCGACAAGTTTAAAAAACGTAAAATCACCGGGTAAAACACAGACATCAGGACTGTAAGCACAACTCCCATGCCCACATTCAACAGTATGGACGCCGTGATCAAATCATTCTGCTCCTCTTCGGTTTTTTTTGCACCGATGTACTGTGCGCACAAAATGCTCGTGCCGGTAGTCACGATACAAGCGAGTACCTGAATGAGAAAAAGAATCTGATTCGCTATACTGACCGCCGCCACCGCGTCATCACTGTAAGAGGAAAGCATGATGGTGTCAACGCTTCCTATAATCGTATTCATGATGGCTTCCACAAAGATCGGTACACTCAAACGAAATAGTTCTTTCTGCACTTTTAAAACACCTTCTTCATTCGGTAATACGGATGCTACTCTTGCATTATATTCTTAAATTCTATATAATTCTTGTAAAATATTCCTTGTTTTCTGACACAAAACTCTTATCATTGAAAGAAGAGGAGAAAAATAATATGGATCGCAGAATGCCCCCCGAGGCAAAAATACATGGCCAGCCTTCTTTTCCGTATACTGTCTACAAAGGAAATGTTCCCGGATTTTTTCCTTTCTACCCCCTGCATTGGCATGAGGAGATGGAAATCATCTATATCTGCAGCGGGCAGGGCGTGATCACCATACAGTCCCACCCATATATTGTAAAGACAGACGATATTGTTATTGTTCCTCCTCAGTCGGTTCACTCCATAGAACAATACCCGGACGCCCAAATGGAATATTTTAACATTTTGTTCCAGTTTTCCCTGTTAAATTATTCGACCAATGACGCCTGCTACGAAAAATATTTTAAACCGCTGTACTGTCACACCAAGCTGCCTCCTCTTTCCCTTGCATCGGAAATGGATTTAAACCGCCTTTTGCGCCCTCATATCATACATTTAATAGAAAACCGCAAAAAAAGTGAGGAATTGATGGTAAAATCCAATCTCTTTGCCATCGTGCACCATATCAGCCAGTACAGTTCCCCCACAAGCTGCGCGGAGCTCTCTTTAAAAAATAATTATGATAAGCTGAAAAACCTGCTTTTATATATACAGTCCAACTACAACTGCACAATCACAGTGGAGAAAGCCGCAGCAATCTGTGGCTTCTCGCCGAGCCATTTTATGAAATTATTTAAGGAACTGACAGGAAAAAGCTTTTCGCAATATGTAATAGATTACCGTCTGGAAATCGCCGCCGGACAATTAATAGAAACTTCAGATAAAATAATAGATGTTGCAGAAAATGTCGGTTTTCATAATATATCTTACTTTACGAGGGCGTTTCGCTCCAAGTATGGGGAAACGCCCTCCGCGTACAGAGACCGCTGTATAACAAATATTACCGTTTCTCACCCTTAAGTTTTCTGGCACACACGAAAACCACCGCCGCCGTGGCTGCTAAAAATTCTGCCATCACTATGCCAAAACTCCATATGTCTATGTCTGACTCCCAGAAAATATAGTCCCAGAAAAGGGCGCGCTCCAAAAACCATACGGCAAAAAACACCAGATAAATGACAATGCCGTATAAAACGCACTCCCTGATCTTCTGCTGCCGCTTTTCTCTGGCAAGCATCTGCTCCTGCTGTTTTTCCAGCATTTCCGTCTTTACGGACAGATCGTCGATCTCCGACGACTTTAACAGATAATCCGTGGTGACGTCGAATACCGTACTGATCGCCACGATCTTATCCAGCTCCGGAACCGCCTGCCCGCTCTCCCACTTGGAAACGGACTGTCTTGAAACGTTCAGCTTTTCCGCCAGCTCCTCCTGCGTCAGATTCTTTGCCTTTCGCAAGGTTAAAAGTTTTTCTGAAAAATCCATATGATGTTCCTCCTTTTGTTTTGGTACTCGCATCTTACCAAAACGCCGGGTTGCTTTCTATACAGGACTCTGTATATTTGCGCAACCTGTAGTGGAAAGGATCACACAATCCTGCAATCGATTCAAAAGCCTTTATCCTGCATTCATTATATGCGTTTTCATTAAATTCATAGCAGGAGACAATTCTTTTCGCACCGCGCGTTTTTTCCCCAGCTGACATGACTTTATACCTCCGGCAAAAAGATAAAAGACACAGACCAAACAGCCTGTGTCCCTGCAAATCTATCTTAACATGCGTGTCACCAAAATACAATAATTGAACGCCTTTACCACACCCGGTAACTCCCCGATAACGCCAGATACGCAAACAGATAAAGACAGTTATCGTAATACCTTCGCTCACCCTTCCGCATCGGCTCTCTGAAAAACCGTTCCGTCCATTCCCTGGCAAGTTTCTGCGAATCAGACAGTTCCGCCTCATCCAGCCGCCCCAAAACAGCTAATGTCCCCTGCGCTGTTGTTGCAAGCATCCCCACCGGATGCAGCGCCGACTGGTCGATCACTTCCCCGTTGATCCGATACGTCATATACGGATTTTCCCGTCTGGTTACACCGAGAAAATACTGTAATCTTTCCGCCGCAGCGCGCTGTCCTACGTCGATTCCGTTCCAACTGTAATCCAGTCCGATATTTGCCGCGGTGCGGTAAGCGTCCGAATAAAAATATCCGTGCTGCCCCCACTCAAATTCCGTGTAGACCGGAGAACCGTCAAAATCCGCATATTCCGCCGACATTCCCGTATCCGCATGGCATGCCGCCGCCAGATACGCTCTGCTGGCTTTGGCTGCTCTTGCCCAAAAACCGCGATCCTCCTCATTCGCCCATTTTGCAAACAGCTCATAAAAATGCGGCAAATGATAGGAAGGATCCGTAAAGGAAGACCCCGGCACAAAAAGAATCTGGCAATTCCCTCTGTTCCACATAGGCTCTCCCGCCCGTCCATTTTCCCCTTTATGGAGACAAGCCGACAAAATGTCTCTTGCCTCCTTCTCATATTGAAAAATTCCCTCACCGTCCCCCCACCTGTGGGAAGCGAAAAACAGTGCCATGGCAAAGAATTCTTCTCCATCCGGCGCAGGTCCGTAAGCGTTTTTAGAGCCATCCGGCGCACAGGACCAGGCAAAATAACCTTCATTTTCCCCGGCATCCATCCACATATAAGTCTTTGCCCATTTCCAGAGGCGGTCAAACTCCTCCTTCATATCGAGCTGCACGCACATCATCATGCCGTAAGACATGCCCTCCGTCCGCGCATCATGGTTTCCGGTATCCTCTATATAACCCATATCATCCCCCACCGGATGATATACCCTCTCCTTATTATCATAGAAGAAAGTGTGGACAATTTCCTTCCGTCTCTCCACAATCTCTTCCTCTGATATACCGATTTCTCTAAACACGTTGCGATACTGCATCTTAATTAATCTGCCTCTCTTTTCAATCCAACCACCACAATTTCTCACCTTAGCTGCTATGATTCCACTCTGCGGAGAATGCCGTATTTCAGGCATTCTCCGCAGAGTGGGATTTAGTACTTCTCACTCTATTCTTTGACGCCGCCAATCGTCAGACCCGTCACAAAGTATCTTTGCAGGAACGGATACAGACATACGATAGGCAGCATGGTCGCAATCGTCGCCGCCGCCCGGATAGACGCGGGCGTTATGGAATTCGCTGAATTCCTCGCGCTGTCTGCGCTGCCGCTCTGCTGCATGACAGAGGATAAAAGCTTCATCAACTCATACTGTAAAGTAGTATACTTATCGGACATACGGTTGTAAAGCATGGCGTCAAACCATGAGTTCCACTGTCCCACCGCCACAAACAGAGCCACCGTCGCGTACACGGGTTTACAGAGAGGAGAAATAATTTTCACAAAAATCGTCATATATCCCGCTCCATCAAGTTGTGCCGATTCCTCCAGAGAATCGGGCAGACCGACCATATAGGTTCGAAGCACCAGCATGTTGAAAGCGCTGACCGTTCCGGGAATCACGTACACCCAGAAGGTACCTGTCAGATGCAGATTTTTATAAAGCAGGAATGTCGGAATCAGTCCACCGTTCACATACATGGTGATAACCCAAAACAGAGACAACTGTGACTTAAACAAAAACCGCTTTCTGCTCACGATAAACGCCAGCAGCGCATTGGTCGCCAACGCAAGGAAGGTTCCGACCACTGTCCTGAGTACCGTGATAGAGGCGCCCGTAACCATATTCTGTTTATGTAACACGGTATAGTAATTCTGCAAAGTAAATTTTCTCGGAATCAGGTGAATACCGCCGCGCACCGTATCGATACCGTCATTAAAAGAAATGGCGAGCGTATTCAATACGGGATACAATGTTATAATAACAAAGGCTACCATAAAGATCGTATTGCAAATCTCAAAAATCCGATCCCCTAAACTTTTTTTCTTCATCTTTACGCCCCTCCCTAGAATAAGCTTTCTTCACCGGATCGCTTCGCTATGCGGTTTGCAATCAGGATCAGGACAATGCTGACCACACTCTTAAAGATACCTGCCGCCGTACCCAGCGAATAATCATTCTGGCTGATACCCCAGTTCAGCACGTAGATATCGATCGTCTGGGATACCTTCTGCACCAGTCCGTTTCCTAAGATGTACTGTACTTCAAATCCTGCGTTCAGAACATTTCCCACATTCATCAGAAGCAGTATCATAATAGTCGGCTTGATGCCCGGAAGTGTGATATATCTGATCTTTGCCCATCTTCCCGCACCGTCTATGGACGCCGCTTCATAGAGGCTCGGGTCAATCGCCGTGATTGCCGCCAGATAAATGATCGCGTTCCATCCTGTCTCTTTCCACAGATTGGCAAAGGCGACAATGGGCCAGAAATAGCTTTCATGCGCAAAGAAATTAATCTGCGATTCAACAATACCCAATTTTAATAAAATTTCATTCACGATACCCGTTGAGGAAAGTGCGTCATGCAAAATACCGGTAACGATAATCCACGACAGGAAATGCGGCAGATAGGAAATCGTCTGCACCATTTTCTTTCCCAGAACATTTTTAACCTCATTTAATAAAATAGCAAATACAATAGCCAAAATAAACGATGTCACCAGATTAATGGTACCCATCGCCAGCGTATTGCGAATAACCCGGATAAAGGTTGCATCCCCAAATAAAAATTTAAATTTGTCAAGACCAATGAATTTAGAGTGAAGCAATCCTGTTTTTGGCTTATAATTCTGAAACGCCATAATCCAGCCGCCAAGCGGCAGATAATAGAAAATAAAACCGTAAATCACAAAAAGCGCTGCCCAGATGAGCAATACCTTCTGCCGTTTCACCTCTTTCCATGTAATTTTCTGTTTCGCCTGTTTTTTCCCCCGACTCATATTCCATCTCCTTCTATGCCCACAACTGTTTCGAGAAATAAGGGGAACTACATAGCTGCTATCGCAATATAGTCCCCCTCCACTGTCTTCAGGTCGTTCCCTGCATGTGTTTACTGTGCCTGCCCCGCCCTGCGGTCAAGCTCCGCCTGCATCTCGGAAAGGAAATCTTCCGGTGCACATGCGCTGTACGCCGTCATATAATCGCTCCATGCAGAGTCAAAAGAATCCGACATAACTACCTTGGGAAGCCATTCATGCTTCACCTCTCCCATCTTGGTCCACGCCACGCCGCCGGGAGTCTCCGTCGTCATGTTGCTGGAGTAAGAGTACATCGGGAACCAAGGACCTGTCTCTTTATCCACAGAGCCAACCATTTCCACATAGGTGGTAACACCGTATGCGTTAAAGCAGTCTACCAGCGGCTGTGCCAGGCTGGCAAAAAACTCAGAGGTCTGCTCCGTGGGCTGCATCGCGTTCTTGCCGTCCCTGCTGGTTCCCAGATACTGCGGCAGATAGGAATAATTGCACAGATGAGATGCCTTATACTCCGTATTCGCGCACTGCATTCTCTGCTCTTCGGTTCTGTAGTAGAGGCCATCCTCATCTACCATATAATCTACACCCTCAATACCCCAAAATCTGAGATCGTGGATCTCCTGATCCAGACAGTCCTCTAAGAACTGGAAGGCTGCATCCACGTCCTTACAGCTTGTGGTAATCGCCACGCCGTTTGCCGTATTCTGCGTATCCCCGTAGGTATGCCACATGTTATCCATGCCTTCATCAATGGTAAGGCCGAGAGGAACATAGTTGCATCCCTTCAGATCAAGACCCTGCTGCTTAAATACATCGTTTACGGTGTACGCAAAATCCCACCACTGATCGCACATACCGAGCACGCGGCCGGTAGAAAGCTTTGCGATATATTCGTCATAGGTCTGGGTTGCAAACTCATGATCAACGATGCCTTTGTTATATTCCTCGTTCAGTTTCTTCAAATATCTCTGGGTCGTATCGCTGGTGTTATAATCTTCAATCTTCATGGTGTCGGTATTTACGATAACCGAGCCGTCGTTCGGATAACCGTCGAGGAACTGTCCCGCATTTTCGATACAGAAATATCTCCAGTCCTCACACAAAATGGTGTAAGGAATAATCTCCGTGCCGTCCTCCATCGCCGGATTTGCCTCCGTGTAACGCTCTAGCAGATCAAAATACTGGTCTAATGTTTTGATCTCCGGATAATTGTCCCACGCAAGCACTTTTGCCTGAATCCAGAAGGCCTCGTCATTGTGGGTTGTCGCCTTGGACTCGCCGTATGTATTCTGGAAAATATTTGCCCAGTAAATTTTGCCGTCCGCCTGACGGAATCTGTCCCACTCCTCATCGGAATACATTTCCTTCAGCTTCGGATATTTGTCAAGATAGTCGTCCCATGCAACCAGTGCATCGGCATCATATAACGCCATCTGACCGTCGCCGCCGTCTATAAAATCAGGATACTCCCCTCCGGCAATGATTGTTCCCACCGCCTCAGCCGCCGTCTGACCGGTAAGCCATGTCTCCTTTACCCTCACGCCGGTCTTCTGTGCGATAATTTCCTGAATCTCGTTGCCGTCGTTGATCTCAGGACCGGGCATGGCGATAAACATCGTAAAATCGATAATCTCTTTACCGTCTTCTGATGTTCCTGCCGTTTCATCCAACCCCCCCCCCTCAGTTTCCGGGGAACCCATTGTTTCCGTGCTTCCGCCCGCATCACCGCCGCCGCAGCCGGCAAGAACGGACGCTGTCATCGCCACTGTCAACAAAAGCGCTGTCAGTTTCTTTCTTTTCATTCGTTTGTCCTCCCTCATGATTTTTTGTGATACTACAATTTTATTACATGGACGAAAACCTTCAACCCGATAAACTCTATAAATAAGCCCGATAAATTCTAGCTGCTAGAATTTACCGGGCCTGCCTTTTTCTTTTTCATTCCTCTGCTCTTGCGCTCTTACGGTACCGGGAAGGCGTACAACCCTCCTGCTCTATAAAACGACTGATAAAATAGTCCAAGTCCCGATACCCCACATCCTCGGCAATCTGACCAATCTTTTTATCGGTTCTAATCAACTGGGATGCCGCCTCTGTGATTCTGTAGTTATTCAAGTAGTTCTTAAAGGACTGTCCATACCGTTTTCGGAAAATTTGTCCGAGATAAGAGCTGTTGATATAATATTTCTGCCCCAGCTCCCGCAGCGTCAGGTTCTCCGCATAACGCTCCCTGATTTCATTCTCAATCTCCGTGAGAACCCCTTTCGACACATTCTTGCGAAGCTGCACGAGATACTCCGCATACTCGCAGGCAAACTTGCGCAGATGTGCCCTGCTGCCCCGAATGATTTCTTCTCTGGACACACTGCCGCTGATATAAGAAAGCACCTCATCCTGATTGACGGACTCGTCCTGTTCCGCCGCCAGATCCAAAAGCCGGAAAATCAGCCAGCTCAGATTCATTGTCACGGTCTCTCTGTTCCGATCCAGCTTATCCATCTCTGAGAAAAGCAAATCCACGCTCTTATTGATCCGAAGCGTATCGTTCTCATTGACAGCCGTCACCAGATCGTCCAAAGGCTGTTTACAAAGAACGGTTCCGGAAGGATTAACCTGCACTTCTTTCTCATAATAATAAACGCTTTTCGTATCTTGAAACCCCTTAAAGGAACGAAGAACGCAGGCGGAACTGTAGGAATGGGAAATCTTCGTAATATCCTCCACCCTTTTCCCCACAAGCAGGATTACCGGCAGATTTTTACTGCCACTTTGCGCCGTTTTTTGCAGCGCCCTCATGAATTTCTCCTCTGTCAGATGCCTCTCCTTCGCCATATAGTCACTGTAGATAAAGCCGATCTCATAATCCTCCTCATACACAAAGAAGTCCTTAAACAGATGATCGGTATCCTCCCGCAAATACTGGGACACCTCTCCGTACACAGTATCCTTAAGTTCAGATACTTCCTCATCCGACATTTCTTCCAGCGCCAGCAGGTCATTCAGGCATATATGAAGGTACCGGATCCCCTGCCCACAGCGAAAATTTTCTTTCACATAGGTGATATTCTGCTCCCTTCCCTTTCCCTGCAAAAGCGCCGTCATATTCTGCAGTAGATAGCCTCTCTGCATCCGCCGGCTGTCCATCTCCTCCTGTATCATGTTTTCCTTCTTCGCCGCTACTCTCCTGATATCCTCAAGAAGCTGTTCCTTCTGCACTGGCTTCAGAATATATTCCATGGCAGAATAGCGGATCGCAGCCTGCGCGTACTTGAAATCATTGTACCCGCTCAGAATGAAGACATAAGCCCCGGATAGCTTTTCGTTCCTCACTGTTTCCAGAAGCTCGATACCGTTGATTTTTGGCATACGGATATCCGTAATAATGAGATCGACCTCATTCTCCCTGAGATAGGCGAGCGCCTCCTCCCCGTCGGAAGCCTTTTTTACTATCTCAAACCCTTCCTTTTCCCAGTCGATAATCACAGATAATCCCTGTAGTATAAAAGGTTCATCATCCACCAACATTACTTTCATCAGCATCGCACGGCCCTTCCTATTCTTTCATCTGCAAATAATCTGATTCCACCTTGATCGTCATAAACGTACCGACTCCTTCCTCACTTTCCAGAGAGAACTGCACATTACCCCCGGAAATCCTCTTAAGGCGGAGACACGCATTGATAATGCCGATATGCTCATTTTCCTTGATATCGTCAATCGTGCAGTTGCACATGCTTTCGTTCATCTTCTCCACGGTGGCCTCTTCCATACCGTTGCCCGTGTCTTCTATTTCAATGTAAAGCAGCGGATCCTTCAGATAAACCCGTACATAAATCCAACAGGTAGAAGTCTTTTTTTCCATGCCGTGTACACAGGCATTCTCCACAAAAGTCGTAAGCGTCAGTTTAGGGATATAGTAATCTGCGCAGTCTGCCGGTAAATCAATCTCATACCGCAGCCGGTTTCCGAAACGATACTGCTGTAATTCCAGATATGCTTCCACGAAACTCATTTCCTCCTCCAGCTTTACATGATCGGATGCCCAGTTGATATTCTGCCGTTCCAGAATCGCCAGCTTTTCTATCATACCTGCCGTCACCTCCTCTCCCTGAATCAGCGACCGCATCCGAATGCTTTCCAGTACGTTAAAGAGAAAATGGGGATTGATCTGGCTGTGCAGGGCAAGAAGCTCGGCATTTTGTCTGGCAAGCTCTATCTCCTGTTTCTCCAGCCTGTTTTTATATACATGGAGGATCAGATCATTCATCTTCTTTACCATGCGGTTATAATTCCTCATCAGAGTGCCAATCTCATCCTTCCCCCTCGCGTTCTCTATCCCCTGCAGCGTTCCCTCCTGTATCTGGTCAAACGCGGCGCTCAACTCCCAAAGCCTGCCGGTAAAGGATTTATTTACCGTAGAAACCATGATCATCGGCAGAAGAAGATTTATCACTACCAGGAAAATAATCAGAGGAACATGCTTTTTCAAATTCTGAAACACAGAACTTTGCGGCTCCATAATCAACACATCCATTTCCTGCCCGTACATCTCAAAAGAGCTTTTAAAAGCAATCTGCTCTTCTCCCGTAAGCGTGTGAAAATCCTCCTGACTGCCGGAATGCTTCCCGTTGGAAAACAAAATCCGATCTCCCTGACACACATAAATCTGATTTCCAAAACTAATCTGTGTCAGTTCTCTGAGGATGCGGTTATAATCCAGATCCACTCTGAGGATTTTTTCACAACTGTCCTTTTTAAAATAATCGAGACGCCTGACTAAAGAAAGCCGCCGCATGGACAATGCCGACATATCAGACTTACCGACATAATACGACACAAAGGTTAATCCCTTTTCCGAATCCAGATATTTGCGATACCACTCCGTATTCTCCGCCTCAGACAAACGGTAATAATGACCGCCGTTTACAATGGTATCATTGTCCGCATATATGACCACATTGGAAATATCATATCCGCCCGGCATATCCAGAGATTTTTTTCTCGCAAACTCCACGCTGGCGGCATAAAACGCATATCCGTCCCTGTAGTTTTCATTCAGAAAGCTGTTAATTTCACTGTCCACATAAATGTCGTTCATTTCTTTAACAACTTCCTCAAAAGTATACTCCAGATTATACCTGACAGCATTAGCAAGATTTTCAAACTCATAAAGCTGTTCCTTTTTTTCCGCATCAAACAAAATATACAAGATAATGCTGTCAGTCAGAACCAACGGTATGATCACGCAGAAAACATAAATAATAAACAGCTTTTTTCTGACATTAAAGTCGTTCATAAAGTTTTCAAGCTTTCTCCTGTACCTGCCCATGCTCTTCCCCAATTCGGTATCTGAACTTCATAAAGTCAACATGTCCTCCGGGCTGCCGCGTGGCATACGCAAACAGGCCAAATCTGCATCCGGTAAAATGATCCAGCTTAAAGATCAGCCGGTGGCTGATTCCAAGCGCCTTCCATCTTCCGTTCTCCTCATAGAAAAAGTCAGCCGTATCCTTTTTGTCTTTGAAATCCAAATCTACTCTCAACACAGCGCTTGAAGCAGGCAGCGGGATTCTCTCATATTCTACAGGCATACTCAAAAAATCCGGGTCTGCCTCCACCGTTTCATCCGCAGCAGGTCTCGCAAACATCACCAGATAGTAATCTCCTTTCTCCTTTGTCAGCGCGATTGCCCCATAACTCCCGATCCATGCACAGATTCCGGCATAATCTCCATCCATCATCCCTTTTCCGTCCACTGTCACCCACGCAGCACACTTCGGTCCATAACTCCTCTGGGTCAGTATATTATGTACAAGCGGCAAATTATCGCACTGCTCTTCCGTATAAACCCGAAATGCACCCGGTCTTTCCGTCACAGACCACAGACTGTCTTCCGGATTATGGTTAAACTGCCAGAAGGGTTTTAAATGTACCCTGCCGTTTTCGTCAGCCTGGTACAGGAAATCGTCGCTGCCGTTCAAAGGCTGATAGACATGATCCGGTCTGGTACCGGGCACAGAAACATGAACCGGCACCTTGCCGTCCTTTCCGATAGTCGGATATCCCGCATCATCGAAATGTAACGGCATCACCAGAGGCACTCTGCCGACCGCTCCCCTGTCCTGAAACATAAACAAATACCAGTCTCCCTCCGGCGTATCCACCATGCCCCCCTGCGCAACACCCAGATTGTGAAACCCCATATCATCGTCTATAATGCATTTCCCTCTGAACTCCCCTTCCAGAGAATCCGCAATAAAACAGTCTTCCGTTTTTCTCTCATTCCCCCAAGCGGGAATATGACACGTAAACAGATAGTATCTCCCATCCTTTTTGTACAGATGGGAGCCTTCATAGCCAAGATGAAGCGCTCCCTTGTCCCGGACAATCCGTCTGTGAAGCCCTCCTTCAAGAGGTCCTTTCAGATCTGCCCTCAACTGTGTCAGATACAGCTCCGTATTCCCATATACGATATACACTTTTCCGTCGTCATCGAAAAACAGAGAGCTATCATGATAAAACCCCTCTATATTTTCCACTCTCCACGGTCCGGCAGGATTCCGTGCCGTCATGAGATATGTTTTGTGCGTATCGTTCGCCGTAAAGCAGAGATAAAAAATACCTTCGTGATACCGAAAGGACGGCGCCCACATTCCCTGCCCGTAAATATGTTTTCCGCCCTCCAGCCGGTGCCCGGGAGTGTCCTCCAGCGTCCCGTACGCATGGGTTACAAACTCCCAGTTCATAAGATCATAAGAGCGCAGAATATCGCAGCCCGGCATAAAGTGCATCGTCGTGCTTGCCATATAATAGGTGTCTTCAACCCTGATGATATCAGGATCCGGAAAATCCGAATATAGGATAGGATTATGTTTTGTATTCATCTTATTTCTTCTCCACACATAATTTTGATAAGTTTAAAATACCACATCTATACATCTTTTATCAAATCAAATAAAAATCCTTCTCTGAAAGCAAATTTCCGCGAGCCGTAAAGCGCACATAAAAGCAGCGCATACCTCCATGGAGATATGCGCCCTGTCATGCTCATATAGTCACCTGCTCTTCTGCCTAGAGTCTCTTAAGCAACTCTTCTCTCTGCGCCTCATACCCCGGCTTGCCGAGAAGTGCAAACATGTTCTTCTTGTAGCTCTCCACACCCGGCTGGTTGAACGGATTCACACCGAGGAGATATCCGCTGACGCCGCAGGCAAACTCGAAGAAGTAGAACAGCTCGCCCAGATAAAACTCATTCACTTCGGGCACGTTGATCATAAAGTTCGGAACCTGTCCATCCGTATGAGCCAATATTGTGCCGTTCATCGCGCTCTTGTTGACGAAATCCACATTCTTGCCAGCCAGATAGTTGAGGCCGTCCAGATCTACCGGCTCCTCCCCAATGATGATCTTTTCCCTGCTTGTCTCAATATTGAGAACCGTCTCAAACATGGTCCGGGAACCGTCCTGGATAAACTGTCCCATAGAATGCAGATCGGTGGTAAGATCTACGCTTGCCGGGAAGATACCTTTCTGGTCCTTGCCCTCGGACTCGCCGTAGAGCTGCTTCCACCATTCGGAAACGTAGTGTGCGCTCGGTTCATAGTTGGCAAGAATCTCAATCACCTTGCCCTTTCTCAGCAGGATATTGCGAAGCGCCGCGTATTTCACCGCATCATTTTCCTCAAAAGGAGCTTCCAGAGCCATCTTTCTGCCCTCTGCCGCGCCTTCCATCAGCTTATCAATATCCGCGCCGGACACCGCGATGGGAAGTAACCCTACCGCCGTCAGCACGGAGAAACGTCCGCCTACATCATCGGGAACAACAAAACTCTCGTAACCTTCCTCATTCGCCAGATTCTTAAGAGATCCTCTCGCCTTGTCGGTGGTGGCATAAATTCTCTTCGCCGCGCCCTCTTTGCCGTACTTCTTCTCCGCCATCTCCTTAAACACACGGAACGCAATCGCCGGCTCCGTGGTCGTGCCGGACTTGGAAATCATGTTGATGGAGAAGTCCCTGTCACCGATCACGTCAATCAGATGTTTAATATAGGTAGAACTGATGGAGTTACCTACAAAATAAATTTCGGGCGTTTTTCTGACAGACTTGTCCACCACATTGTAGAAGCTGTGTCGCAAAAACTCGATCGCCGCACGCGCGCCCAGATAGGAACCGCCGATACCGATTACCACAAGCACCTCGGAATCGCCCTGAATCTTCTCCGCCGCCTTCTTGATCCGCGCAAACTCCTCCTTGTCATAGTCCACAGGCAGATCGATCCATCCAAGAAAGTCGTTGCCCGCTCCCGATTTGCTCACAAGCACCTCTTTTGCGTCAAGAGCCAGCTTCTTCATGGACTCCACTTCATTCTCCCCGATAAAGGATGCTGCTTTTGAATAGTCAAACGTAACTTTGCTCATCTCGTCCTCCTTTTTTCAGGCACTTTTGCGTGCCGTTTTCTTACTTTTCTTTCTATCACAAGTGTACCGCCGTACACAATGACATCTGTTACCTTATTTTTCTTTCACCGCTTCCTCAATCAGCCCGACAATGGTGCCGATGGCATCCCGCTGGCTGCTCTTCTTCATGGCATCAATGTAGGTAAACCTGTTGAAATAAAGCTCCTGTATTTTCTCAAGAAGCAGCTTCTTGGTCAGATCATCCTCGTCAATCACAATGCTGAATCCCTGGGATTCGTAGGATTTCGCGTTCAGAAGCTGATCCCCCCTGCTGCTGGATGCAGGCAGCGGAATGAGAATATTCGGTTTTTTCAACGCCAGAATCTCGCTGATCGCATTGGCGCCGGCCCGGGAGATCACAATATCCGCCATGGCGAAAATATCCTTCAACTCGGACTTTACATATTCAAACTGCTTATATCCCTGTGTGGTCAGCAGAAGGTTATCCACCTTCTCCTTACCGCACAGATGCACCACCTGAAAATCTTTCAGAAGCTCCGGCAGGACATCCCTGACCGCCTGGTTGACCGCTGCCGATCCAAGACTTCCGCCCACCACCATAATGACAGGCTTCGTATTATCAAAACCGCACAGTTTGTAAGCTTCCTCCTTATTCCCAGTGGCAAGTTCCTTGCGGATGGGCGAACCCGTCAGCACCGCTTTTGCCGGGGGTAACTGGCTAAATGTCTCCGGGAAATTGCAGCAGACCTTTTTCGCCACAGGAATGCAGAGCCTATTGGCCAGTCCGGGCGTCATGTCGGATTCATGGATGATACAGGGAATCCCCAAAGATGCCGCCGCACGCACCACGGGTACACTGACAAAACCTCCTTTGGAAAAGAGCACATCGGGTTTGATCTCTTTCAGATACTTCCTTGCCTCGCGCATTCCCTTAATGACACGAAACGGATCGGAAAAGTTTTTCGGATCAAAATACCTTCTGAATTTTCCTGTTGCAATGCCATAGTAAGGGATATCAAAGTCTTCCATCAGTTTCTTTTCAATCCCATCGTAAGAACCCATATATACGATGTCGTATTCCAACTCCCGAAGCCTCGGAATCAGCGCCATATTAGGCGTCACATGTCCGGCGGTGCCGCCGCCTGTCAGTACAATCTTTTTGCCCATAGTAACATCCAAGCCTTTCATGCATTTTATTCCTGTTTTCTACTGATCCAGCATTTGCTCCAGCGCACAGGCCAACTGATCCGGACAGGATGTACTCTTAAAGCCGCATTTAATCCCTTTCAGCCTGTCGATCGCATCTTCCGCCTTCATTCCGACAACCAGCCGGGAAATACCCTGTGTGTTGCCGTTGCATCCGCCTGTAAATTTCACAGATTTGATAATACCTTCTTCCATCTCCACGTCTATCGCATTGGAGCAGACGCCCTTTGGCTGATAAATCATATCCGTTTCCTCCTTACTTTTCCCGCGCTATTTATTACCTACCATAGAGTATATATCATCAATCCACATAGTGCAAGAAAATGCGTCCCGTCTTCTCGCGCGATCTTTCGCGGAATTTGTCAGCGCCTTACATCTTTCTTCCCGAAAAAAACCTAATATAATATAAGTATGCACTCTATATTACGGAGGTAACCATGTTTGCACTTTTTTTTCGTCATAAATATTTTATGTTTGTTATTCTGACATTGTTCTTTTGCAGTATTTTATGCCAGATTCTGCCCGGCGTGATTTACCGCAGGCTGATCCGGGAAACGGAAAACATGTCCGCCACCAAAAATAAATCCCTGCAGCAGCTGAAGCTGAAATTTACCAGCTGCAGGCAGCTTCACGAAAGCATTCCTAATGTTTCCGTTTTTGTGGACAAGTTTCTGAACCAGATCAGCCTCGGAAAAATTCCCGTGTCCTTTTTCCGGCACCTTTCGGGACAGCTTACGCTGCTCTCTGTACTGGTAGCCGGAATCGGCGCCTGTATCGCTATCATTCAGGAGGAAAGTTTTCTGATGATTGCGCCTTTTTATCTGGTCAGCTTTCTCGGCCTGTATCTCTATTTTGCAGCTGCCTCACTGATCGATCTGCCCGGCAAAACAGGCATACTTCGCACCAATCTGGTGGATTATCTGGAAAACCATCTGGCTAACCGCCTGGAACAGACCCGCCTCGACATGCGCATGGTAGGCATGGACGATCCCGCACAAAAGCCAAAAAATACGGCTGACGATCTGGGGGAGCCTGTCAGAAAAAATAATAATATGGAAAAAGAGCCTCTTGTTGAGAAGGATGAGGAGCACAAAAAAAGCTCCCCGACTTTCACGCCTTCTGAGGCCGAGGAACTGGAATTGCTTTTGCGGGAATTTTTAGTTTAATTCATACCGTTTTTTTAAATCATCCAATTCCCTCAAAAGCTCCCTTTCAATGCCGCCATTTATGCTGTTATTCATATATTCTGTATAGAGTAAAATTTTATCAACATTTTCGGATTCTAATCTTGTAACTTCATACGTCATACAGTCATCATACAGGACACAGAGTCTCCACTTTCTGCTGTCTGTCTTCTGCAGTGGTATCCAGCGCATAATAAAACCTGCCTTTCGATTACATTTTATCATCAAAATTTTTTTTATGTAAGCGAAATTATTATGCGTTCTGTTAACTGCTGCAGAATATTTTACTGATAAATGATAATCGTCGGCCCCACATAATACGAATCGGGACTCTTTGTGAACAGGTCTAAATACCCGATCCTGTATTTCCACTCTCCGCCATAGGAAATGCCGGGCCAGGTTTCCATGACTGCATATGCTCCCGTCTTCTGATCATACGCCGCTTTTTTGTCCGGGTACATATCCCCTCCCTGGAAAAACAAATAATCGTTTTTCTGGGAAAAGTACCCGGTGGCGTATTCCACATCAATAAAATATTCGTTTTTCGTAAGTTTTTCCGGCAGAAGGGAAAGATCCTCCCCGATCTCCACAATCTCATATTTCTGTTCGTCTATGACTGGCATGTAGGACGTACTGTAAATCTTTGCGCCGGCAGGTATCTTTTCTTCAATATAGGCTGACGCATGATCGTAAGTCAGATCATAGCGGTAATTTCCAAGAACCGTGACTGCGTTGCAAAATATCAAAGCCGACGCAACAGCTGCCGCCGTCCAGCCGATATTCCACACCGCACGCCTTTTGACCGCTTTTCCCGAAGATTTCCTCTGTCCCTTTGTACCGCGCTTTTCCTTCCATCTTTCCAAAAATGTCTCCATCTCCATCAGCCCGTAACTCATAAACAGGAAAGAAAAAGGCAGCACGAGGGACATATTTCTGCCAAGAACAATACGATACTTCGACAAAAGCGCTAAAATAATGAGCGGCATCAGAGAAAAGATAACCAGCTCTCCCCGCTCTTTTCTCCGCATCACATGCACAAGACCCAAAAGCAGCAGCAGACCGCCGAAAATCCCGTAAGAGGACAGCGCGTACGCCTCCAGATACCCGAGAAACGGCAGATTATGCTCGATGCCGGGATGCCCCCATGCATAGTGATTCAGATTGTACAGATTATCCCCGATAAAAGTCTTAAAATGAAAGAAAAGCGAGTAGTTGCAGAGCACAAAGGTCAGCGCCAGCACGATACAGTCCAGGAAAAAGAGATAATTGTTCCTATGCCGCTTCCAGTATTTTTTCCCGATATGCAGAGCCAGCCAGAATACCCCGAAAACAACGCCGTGATACTTAGCCGCCATCGCGAGACCGATACATACCGCAAGCATCGGGTACCAGAGATAAACAGCCCTCTCCTCGTCCCTCTCCCGCCAGATCAGACAGCCCAGAAGCAGAATAACATTGGCCACTGCGTACAGGAGTGTGTCCGGCCCCGTGTAATACAGATAAGCATAGCCATACAGGGAAAACACAGATAAAAGGAAACCAAGATACGCATATATGCGGTTTCCCGTCATGATCTTAATGCTAAAATAAATACATGCATTTGAGAGAAGCGCCGTGGCACAGATCACATAGCGCAAAACCACCACAGTGCCCACACCGATAAGAAATTTACCCAGAATGCGCGCGCCAGCTGCCGCATAGTAAAAGGTCAGATGAGGGTAGCGGAAAAAGTCAAGCACATAGATATCTCCCGCATAGAGATGCTGGCCCAGCAGTTCATAAATACAGCCCAGCGAAAGCTGTTCATCCACATTCGGATATAAGGGCAGTTCAAACTGCCAGTGTCTGTAAAATAGAAGCAGGCCAGCCGCCAGCGTGAATAAAACTGCCGCCGCCATACCGGCCTTCTTCTGCCATTCTTTTTGTAATCGAAACATCCCTTCCTCCATGCCAAAACCTTAAACCTGCATCCAATCCTTAATATGATAACTCTTGGTGCACACAGCGTCAAAAATAATGCCCTGCTCCTCTATATACTTCTTATATTCGGAAATCTTCTCCTCCTGCCCTTCCAGCTCAGGGGATACAAAACAGAGCTTATAGCCAAGCGCCTTTAACTGCGCAAAACTTTCCCTGTCGATAGGCACCTTTGTAAAACAGTCCACCCAGACCCACTCTGCCCGCCCAGCCATATTGCGGATGGTATCCAGTCCCTCCAGTTCACTGAAGCGCAGCGCCACCTGCTTCACGCCCATATCCGTGAGCAGCTTGATCATCGGAAAAGAGGAATCCAGGAAAAAATAATTTTTGATCTGATATTTTTCCATATATTCCAGCGCCTTATGCTCAATACGCTCACTCTTGATGTTTAAGATCATGGTACCGTGATGATATACCTTACAGTATTCCTCGAAATCTTCTCCCGGCTCAAAAGGATTGTGGCAGATATAAATCCGCCCGTTGAGATCATCCCGCAGATCCAGTTCAACCCCGTATTCCTCCGGCAGCTTTAAAAGTTCTTCTTTCGTGTTAATTCTGTGTGCTATGTATTCTGTAGACATTGTTTCCCCCTCGCCTTTTCTTACAGGCTCTTCTCAATTTTGCAGACTCCCGCTTTTCTTCAGTTTCACGCTGAAATCTATGGTCCGTCTGATAAACTTCCACTTGGACGCAAGCCCCGTATTCCATTTCGATGTGCCGTGCACTCTCTCGGGAAAAATCACAGGAAACCGCAATACCTTCAAACCCTTTTTTCTGGCCATATACAGCGCGTACAGATCCAGCGAAAAATCGTGGGGCGGCTCCTGCCATTCATCATAAAAAACCTTCGGGAAAATATTGGGCTGGGCGTTGATATCATACAGCTTCTCATGCAGGTAACAAGTTTCAAACACACTCATACCCACAGTAAAAAATACATCAAAGAGCGGCCTGCCTTTTCTGCTGCCTTTCGCGAAGACAAGCCCTCTCTCCTTTTCGATCAGCTCCAGGGCCCGCACAATATCCCCGGGATCTGTCTGCAGATCCGCATGAGTCCAGCCGATGTATTCCCCCCGGCATTCCTTCAATCCCTGTAAGATCCCGTAGCCGTAGCCCTGATTTACCTCAACAGACACCGTTCTTGCAAAAGCATAACCAGGAACCAGCTCACTCAGAACCCGCGCGCTTTCATCCGTGGATCCGTTGTCCACCAGAATGACCTCCATATCCTCCCGCTTTATCACTTCCTCAAACCGCTTCAAAAGAAGCGGTATATTCTCTTGTTCATTATAACATGGAACTACGATTGAAAGTTTCATGTGTTCCTCTCTTTCCCACACAAAATCCGGCTGCCTGACACAGCTTTACTCATTATAAGCCGCCCTCGATCCGGCCTGCCAACAGTTGATACAGCTCCTCATAGTCTGACACAACGTCAATATCATCCTGGGCCGTCTCCTCCTGCGCACAATCTTTTCTCTCCGGGTGAAACCAGACCGCCTGCAGGCCTGCCGCCATTGCACCTTTCACATCCCTCTCCAGATTGTCCCCAATGAAGCAGACTTCTTCAGCCGGAATCCGAAGCTTCTCAAGGCAGAGCTGGAAAATTCCCGGAGACGGTTTCTCCACACCTGCCTCCTCACTCGTCACCATACAGTCCACGTCATCCATCATTCCCAGCCGGCGCAGTTTCCTGTGCTGGATATGGGCCAGCAGATCCGTGCAGACGCCTACACGGATATATTTCTCATGTAAAGCCTCCAGAAGCTCTCTTGCCCCGGGATACAGTAGCATATTGTCCAGAAAAAATCCCCAGTAAGTCTCATACATTTCAAGAGCCAGATACAGCGGCCTGATATCCAGATATTCCAGAGTTTTTTGAAAATACAACATTCTGCTGTGGGAGGTGGCCGTCTCACCGAGCATGTCCTTGGTCGCCTGTCTGGCCCGCATAAATGCCTCCTCATACTGCTCCACACTCACACCAAGCCGCTCACGCACAAGTCCTCCCACGCACTCAAAGGCGGCCCGCTCCAGCGCTTTGTAATCATACAAGGTGTCATCCAGATCAAAAATTACTGCCTTAATCATCCGTTTTCCCTCTTGTAACTATTCAATGCCTTCATAGTTACCCCTTCTTCTACACTTTTTATTTTAATCCCTCTTCATAATCTCACCGATTACAAGAAGAAGCATTAACTGTACCAATCCGCCGGCACCCTCTTCCCAGAGAATACGGCCGCCCGTCAGATCCTCTATCTGCGGAATCACCGCCGCCGCTGTTTTCGCCCAGACGCCTCTGCCCACATCCAGATCCTCTCCGCAGAAAGAAACTTTCTGATGCAGAAGATCATCATAAGACAGCTCCCCCGGAACGCCGCGGTCACGCAAAAGCGAGAGCAGGGGTTCCACATTAATCCCCGCGTCAAGCACAAACTCTACACCCAGCGAAATCTCCTGCACTTTTCCGGCCTTCTCCGGGTTTTTTAAAAGCGTCTCATCAAAATACCGTATTACCAGATCGGCATACTGTTTCTGTGGGTAAATATATTTCTCAGCGTCCTTATGTCTGGATCTGATCTGCTCGAGAACCGATGCCCGGTCATGTCCCCGCTCTCCCTGATCCCTGCACAGTTTCCAGTGACAGCGCAGTGCGTCATCCGTGTCCAGATACACTTTCATGTCAAGCACCTGCCTCATCTGCGGCAGATACAGGGAATGCAGACCACATAGGACGACATAGGGTTTTGGAGACAGCCTTCTCTTCCGCGTAAAAGTGCCCGTCTCATGATCATAATCCACGCGTTTTATCGTATTATTTCCTCGTAATCCCTTCAAGTCTTCCGCCTGTCTGTAGAGATAGTTTGCCCGTGGATTCAGATGCGTTATTTCCTCCCAGTTCCGATCGCCCCGCTCCCATTTGTGGTCGCCGTCCCCTTCCAGCGCAAGCACCCGCCCCTTCGACAAAAGCGCCTCCAATATTTGCAGGAGTCTGGTTTTTCCCGCACCGCTGTCCCCGGCAATACCTATGGTAAAGGGACGGTTTCTTCTGCGGTAATAGGAGTTGCTGCCCACACCGTAAAGATACATGCAGATTACCAGAATCAGAAAAACACCAACCATCAGCGAAAAGACAATATCTCTGACTCCCTCGTCAGACTGTTTTAAAAAGGCCAGACTGCTGCCAAGAAAATACAGATCTACAAACTGTGTGGTATGGAAAAAGACATAATACAAAAGATATAACACATTAAATCCACCGTAGACCAGTACCATCTTCCCACGGTTCTCGCTCTGTCTCGCCAGATACAGCATAAAAAACGGCACAATCCAGATAAACCATGCCGGCATCGCCGGGACAAAGGCGAGAAATACCGAAAACAGAAGCCCTGTCATACTGATCAAAAGATCCCTGTTCATCTGGTTGACCTGAAAAGCCTGGAAATAGAGAAAAAGCAAAACCAGCACAGTCAGAAGCAGATGCGCATTTCCATAATCAAGATACACCCTGTTGACCGCCTGCTGCTCCCTGTTTAGCAGCACCATGTTGACAAAACCGCTGCCCCAGAAAGGAAGCGCTGCTGCCACCGTCAAGGCAACGGGAATCCCTGTCATACATACGGCCTTTTTCCAGCCTTTTCTCTTATAAATGTAGAGAAAAAAGAGAGGCAGCGCCGCCGCAATGTGAAGCTTAGAGGCAAGAGCGAGTGTGAGAAAAAGGATAAACCGCCACTCGTATGCCCGCTCTCTTTTCGCCGCCAGACTCATATCACTCAGATAATAAACAGCTCCCACCAAAAATACAGTAGGAATCAGATCAAGCTGTCCATGCATGTAAGATGCATACAAAATAATCGGTGATAAAAAGTACAAAGCTAATATATATTTTCTCTTATCTCTGGAAATACGGAACAGATAATATAACCCGAGAAGATCCGCAAGAAGAATAGGCAGCTTGAAAACCAGATTTTGGAAAAATACTGGTATGCCGTCTAAAAAGGTGACAAAAACACCGCCGATGCACTCCACCAGAAGCATGACAGACGGATAGGGAAACGAGGGGAGCAGTCCATTGTCATAATAAACCTGATACGGATTTTCCCCGTTTAAAAAGAGATCCACAAAAGGAATGAACATCTGATCCTGATAATCGGAGGAAAAAAACCCCATCAAAAGTAACTTAAACAAGACTCCCACAAAAATGGCAGCTTTTAGGTACTTTTGATAGTTTTTCTCCATGTCGAGCGTATGTAACATCTTACAGCCCATATCCTTCTGTACTGCATCATTTCAGATTACCGCTTATTGACGGGCATCAGACCCTCCCGTTCAAGAAACGCCCTGAAATAGGCATAAGTATTCTGATAATCTTCATAATCCGCAGGCGTCCCCCAGCCCACATAACGGTCAATATCAAAAATCTTTGCGCGATACCCTAAGTCTAACACATGTTTTACCGTCTGGTCTACATAGAATTCCCCATTTATTCTGTCATTCTCCCGAATCATCTTCTCCGTGGCCTCCAAAAAGACTTTCGCCTCCTTAAACCAGAAGGTTGCCACCACCGCCGGATCTTCCGTAGGTGTTTCGGAAATCGCCTTTTTGATGGACGTGCCTGTGATCGTTCCCTCCTCATCGGTGAGCATCCAGCCGTAGGCGTTGGGATTTTGCAGTACCGCCTCATTGTGGCGGTAAGTAAAGACAATACAGTCACATGCCTGCTTCCTCTCCTCAAATGCCGCCTGGTCAATATCCATCCCGTTGTCGCAGCCAGCGATCAGAAGCTCCTCCTCCGGGTTCAAATATTTTTCTGCCAGCATACAGGTGCAGGCCTGCCCTTCCGTGAGACTGTCGATAGTGACAAACTGTGCCTTTTCATAATACTTCCTGATGGCCTCCTCCACGCCGTCCTCCCGGTGGAACGTGCGGTCCACATAGATCACATTGCTTCCATCCTCAAAAACCCCGGGCAGATCCTTTGTGGCGCAAACCACCATAGGCTTCTTTGTCCCGTCCATCCGGTCAAACGTAGGAATGGCCGGTTTATGTACGCGGTAACCCGCATCAGCAAAACGCTGTCCAGCGCCTGCCATGGGAATCAGAACCTTTCCGGCGCACAAACCCGACACTTTCTTCAGTTTCTCCTGTTGCCCAGCTTCACCGTTTGCCGCACTTTCATCCCTGCACTGTTTTTGCGCACTCTCTTTCGCATTTTCTTTCTTTTGGCAAATCAAATCCGTCCAATATACGAACTCCCGCATATCCTCCGGCGTCCCCCACTGACAGAAGTAATCCACATTCGTGGGCACCCACACTTTAAGCCCGTCCTTTACCATAAAATTGTAAGGAAGGCTCGCATAATACTCACCGTTGATGGCGCATTCCTCATGCTCCGTCAGAATCTGACAGTATTTCTCCATGACCGGGCCGTTTTTAAAATAATAGACGCCGGGCGAATGCTTCGCCTTTGTCTTATCCTTCTCAAAGGAATACTTTTCCCGTATTTCTATTAAATGATCTTCCCCATCCGTCAGACAGGACGCATAGAAATTTTTCTGCGGCAGAAGATTCGGGTGAAATCCTGTGTAACACGGCACCGCGCCGTCGCAGTCGCGCGCTTTCGCCTCCTTCACAAAGCCATGAAAATCCCATGTCATATAAAAATCACAGTAATTGATGATACAGCCGTCCTCTTTATGAAAGTCTTCCGCTGACACGTTTTCCTCAATCCGCACACCATCGTTGTTTCCACTCACTTCCCCATGATCCTTTGCCGCGCACAAAGTCCTGTATGCCCGGAGCACATCGTACACAGGTCCCTTTTTCACCCATTCCTCTATTGCTACAACAATAGCTCCCGGCGCTAAAGCGAGCAGTCTTTCTTTCATGGAAGGGTCTTTTTGCAGATGTTCTCCCCGGCATACAAAAATGAAATGCACATCATCCGGGTACATGTCCTTCACAATCCATTCAATGACCGGCTTTCCCATCACCGGAATAAAAGGTTTCAGTTCTCTATAACCTGCCGCCACAAAACGGGAACCGTAGCCCGTCATAGGTATGATAATGTTCATACTTTTCATCCCTCGTCTGTAAATCTGCATCTATGCGCTATCACACGTTCTCTTTCGTTCCAACCGCTGCAGCTCACAGTTTCCTGCGGTACTTCTCCGCGTCCCAGTTCAAAAGTGCATCCTGCTGCCCTTCGCTCAGATAAAGCATTTCATGGTCACGGTTCATCGCCTGCACCTGTGCCGCAAAACTCATCACATTCTCAATCTCCTGCGCCTTTTTCACACTCTCGGCCAGAATATAAAAACGCCCTTTATAACAAACCATCGCCGGGATGCCGTTTTTCTCTATGTACGCTGCAATCTCTGCCGCTTTGAAATCATCCGCCAGAAACAGCGGCTTTTTCGACCCATAGACGATGCAGTCCGGGCAGAAGGCATGATTCCATTTTTCCGCCTCCAAAACAGTGCCTTCCGCCGTCTTCGGAAAGAGGAAGCGGTTTTCGGATAAGTATACAATTCTGTCAGCCATCGCCGGAATTTCGCCAAAAGCATCCCACAGCTTTGTCGCGTTTGAATACGCCTCGCAGGAAACCTGCAGATATCCCGCAATCTTTCCCAGTACCTCCTCCGTCCGTCCAATTACCGTTTCCGCCGAACTGCCGCTCACTACAAGTCCGTGATTCGCCAGAAAAATCACCGATCCGTCAGCTCCCCGTTCTCTCTGTTCCTGATACAGCCTATAATACGTCTCTGCAAGAGACGCCCCCGGTTTTCTGTAAGGAACAAATACTGCTTCGGGAAAAAGTGTACACAGCGCGTCAATGCCTCCTGCCCTTGCTGTCATCACATTCACCAGCATCGGGTGTGAGTGCAGTGTATACTTTCCTGTCACCGCGTGAAGAAATGTCTCGATAGAAGCGCGACCGCCCGCCATCTGCGCTTTTGCAAGGAGCACATTCCCCGCCTCTTCCGTCAGTACGGACTGCCCGCCCGCCTGTATATTCTCTTTGAAATATTCTTCTATCAGACGGTAGTCTATTTTAGAATACCCAGTGTTCTCGTTCACATCCGCAAGCTGAAATCCGGAGCTTTTCACCAGCATAATCTGCTCGTCCAGCTTCACGGAGGTGTTGCCGCCCCCGGCCTGCGCCAGATCGTTACGCATTCCCGCATATTTAGAAATTCTGATAAAATCCTGCATATAATTCTCCGTTCTTTCTTTTTTTTATCAATACCTGCTTTCAGAACCTATACTGCATAAAGTTTCCGTTCTTTACAAACCCGAAATCCGTGTACAACAGCACTCCCATATCCGAGGCCGTAATCTGCACACAACTGCAGCCATACACCCTCACTTCCTCCACCACACGCGTCAGCAGAGCTTTCGCAATGCCCTGTCTGCGGTATTCGCCAGAAGTATAGTTGCACCTTCCTCCCGTAGCTGGCAGATTCTCATTTCTATGAAAGTATCCAGTTCTTTTTCGGTCAATTTTATGTACTGTATGTCCATGAATTTGCTCCCCTCTTTCCATTGCCGGCAAATCCGTCCGCTGCAGCCAGCCTGTTCTCTCTGTCATTATATGACATTCAAGACAGGCAGACAAGAACCCGACAGACACAAAACAACAAATAGTGACTGTGTACGCCGGATTTTAAATCAAAAAATTACTGCAAAATTGCCTGTTCTAACACATACAGCGCCTTCTCATTCTCCTCCAGGCAATGTGCCATCACCGCTTCATTTCCCCGGTCTGCCAGCGCGGTAGTGTCCGCCCCCAGCTGAACGAAACAAATATAGTCATTAATCGTCTCAATGCGGGAAGCCCGTGCTTTACTCAGATTTTGCGGATAATTTTTGTTCTGCTCTATGAGGCCGCTGCGGTAAGTCTCAATAGCCTGCTCAATTGTTCCCACATAATCATCTTTCGCGTGAATGATAATCAGAGTATCTATATGCGCGTCAAGAATCTGCCTCTCCGCCAGAAAATCTACATACATATCCTCCGTGATTCCTGTCAGCTTTTCCAATTCTGCCGCAGACAGATTAACTTCCGGCCAATAATTATCCCCGAGAAGCTCTTTCACCTCCCCTTCTAATTCAGGCAATGTATAAAAATTTCCTTCTCCTTGATTCGCAGCTTCCCAAAAAAGGGGAAAATTTCCAGCCTCCACATCCTCCACTCCCTGCTCCGCACCGATTGTCCGGCCGTCTACCAGATCTTCTTCCGAAAGAGTTTCCTCTCCACAGCTGCTTAAAAGAAAAAAACTGCAGATTAACATGATTATCTTTATTTTACGCATACTATTTTTCATTGAATCCTCCGTTTCTTATTTCCGGGGCCATGACAATGCCCCGACTTGTAAGCCTAAGCCGGATTTGCTATACTATAGCAGAAACAGGGACTGCCCTGTTGTGCACTCTTATTTTTTACCTGTATTTACTAAATTATGTATTTTCAAGAGAGGAATTTTGTAACTATATGCTGTTTAATTCCTATATTTTTATTTTCATATTTCTTCCCATTGCGCTGATCGGGTGGTACGGCCTGAACAGACTCGGACGCTATAAGCTGGCAAGCTTCTTTCTGTCCGCCATGTCCCTGTGGTTTTACGCCTATTTCAATGTCAGTTATCTGGCCATCATCCTGTGCAGTATCGGGCTGAACTATCTGTTGAGTCTCGCCCTTTCATGGGCACAGAAAAAGCAGCTTCCCAAGACATTCGGTAAAATCGGCCTTCTGGCAGGGCTAGTTCTGAACCTTGGCATTTTATTTTATTTCAAATATTATGACTTCTTTATCGAAAATATTAACCTGGCCTTTCACGCGGATTTTAATTTAAAACATATTCTGCTGCCCCTGGGTATCAGTTTCTTTACCTTCCAGCAGATGTCTTTCATCATTGACCGGGCTCTCGGCAGATGCAGGCACTACGATTTTATCAGCTATCTGACTTTTGTGACCTTTTTCCCACAGTTGATTGCAGGACCCATTGTGCTTCACAGTGAAATCATTCCACAGTTTGAAGACCCGGCGAACCGCCGTTTTGACAGTGCCTCCTTCTCCCGGGGCATTTATCTGTTTGTTCTGGGACTTGCCAAGAAAGTGCTGCTGGCGGACACCTTTGGTTTGATGGCAAACTTTGGCTTTGCGCAGACTTTTTCACTGGATGCAGTGTCCACCGTTATTGTGATTCTCGCTTACAGTTTTGAACTGTACTTTGATTTCAGCGGCTACTCCGATATGGCAATCGGCCTGGGCAGAATGTTCCATGTGGAACTGCCCTTAAACTTCGATTCCCCCTACCGTTCCTGCAGTATCAAAGAATTTTGGCAGAGATGGCACATTACGCTGTCGCGGTTTTTCATCACTTATGTATATATTCCGCTGGGAGGCAGCCGGAAGGGAAAGGCACGCATGCTCATCAACACATTTCTTGTCTTTCTGCTGAGCGGACTCTGGCACGGGGCCGCATGGACTTATGTGGCCTGGGGCGCAATGCAGGGACTGCTTGTGGTATTGGACAGCCTTGGTATTGTGGGCATTCGCGGCAGGGAAGAAAAACGTCCTTCCCGCTTTCACATTCCCGCGCCTCTTGGATGGATCGTTACCTTTACGCTTTTTAATCTCTCGCTCTTCTTTTTCAGGAGCAGCAGTATGCTGGCGGCGGGACAGCTCTTTAAGAATCTCCTGTCCTTACAATGGAACGGGAAACTTTTCGAGATTGCAGCCCAGCTTGACATTTCAGAAATATATGTGCTGAGACAGGCTCTGGAGCTGACCGCTGCGACAGCAGTGAATTACCTTTACCTATTCGTAATGCTTCTCCTGTTTGTTCTGGCATTTTATCTGATTTTCCACAAAAATGCCTATGAACGCGCTACTTACAACGAACTGACCTCCGGCAGATGCTGGGCAGTCAGCATTTTATTTATCTGGTGCGTGATTTCCCTGTCCCAGGTGAGTACCTTTTTATACTTCAATTTTTAGCAGCAGTCTGCCACGGCCAGACCATAGAAAGGCATAAAAATGAGTTCAGACAAAAAATTTATCCGATCATTTTTTATAAGAGCGCTTATTCTGCTCGCGGCAGTCATCGGCACGGTTGTTCTTTTTGACCCGTTTTATCAATATCACAAACCCCTGCCCGGACTAAAGGCAGTACTGACGGACAAGGAATACCAGTGTGTAGGCACTCTCAGAAACTTTGATTACAATGCGCTGATCGTGGGTTCCTCTGTTTGTGAAAATTATAACAATGGCTGGTTTGACGAGGGTTTTGACTGCCAGACCATCAAAGCAATCCGTTCCTACGGCGCCACAGCAGATTTGAAGGTGCTTTTGGATATCGCTTACGAGAACCATGAGATAGACTATATCTTTTACAACATAGATCCTTCCTCCCTCTCCGCCAGCGACGAACCCACCTATGTTTCCACGGGCTGTCCGATGTATCTCTATGACAAGAACCATTTCAATGATTATCAATATACCTTGAACAAAGACGTGCTGATGGAAAAACTGCCTTATATGCTGGCCTTCTCCTTTATCGGGGACTATGACGAGGGCGATTCCTACAACTGGGCACAGTGGAAATATTTCGGAGCGGATCTGGCCACGGGTATGTATGCCAGAAAACCTTCTGTTGCAAAGATGCAGGCGGAAACTGTAAACGCGGAAGCACTCGCAAAAAATATTGCCCTTCTCACAGAAACGGTGGAGGCCCACCCGGACACTACATTCAAATTTTTCTTCTCCCCCTACTCTATGCTCTGGTGGGATAACGCCTATCGGACGGGAGAACTTGATTCCGTAATCTATAATGAAAAACAGACTGTAAAAGCGCTTCTTTCCTACGATAATGTGGAAATTTATTATTACCAGGATGCCAAAGAGATCATTACGAATCTGGATCTTTATATGGACATGATCCACTTCTCGAAGGATATCAATTATTGGGTTTATGATAAACTTGCCAAGGGAGAAGAGCGGCTGACAGAAGAAAATTATGAAGAGCGGCTGGACGGTATGCGCGCATTATCGGATGAGATTGTGGAGAAGGAAATCCTAAAATACTACAAAAATTAACAATCATATATTACAACAGAAAGGAATCGGACAGACAATGAAATTTATTTCCTGGAATGTGAACGGATTAAGAGCCTGCGTGGGAAAGGGTTTTTTAGATTTTTTCAAGGAGGCGAACGCGGATATTTTCTGCTTACAGGAAACCAAGCTGCAGGCGGGGCAGATTGACCTCGAACTGCCGGGTTATCATCAATACTGGAATTATGCCGAAAAGAAAGGCTACTCCGGCACCGCTATTTTTGCAAAGGAGGAAGCCCTTCGGGTCACTTGCGGCATTGGTATGGAAGAGCATGACCATGAGGGCCGCGTGCTTACCTTGGAATATCCAGACTTCTATTTTGTTACCGTTTATACGCCCAATTCCCAAAATGAACTGGCGCGCCTGGATTACCGCATGAAATGGGAGGATGATTTTCTATCCTATCTGAAAAAACTGGAAGAGACCAAACCTGTCATCTTCTGCGGCGACCTGAATGTGGCACATAAAGAAATCGACTTAAAGAATCCCAAATCCAACCGTAAAAATGCCGGATTCACGGACGAGGAGCGCGGGAAATTCACGGCTCTTGTCGAAGCAGGATTTATTGACACTTTCCGCCATTTTTATCCCGATCGGGAAGGCGTTTATTCGTGGTGGTCTTACCGCTTCAGCGCGCGGGCAAAAAATGCAGGATGGCGTATCGATTACTTCCTCACCTCCGCATCCCTGAAAGACAGACTGGAAGATGCCATGATTTACAGTGAAGTGATGGGATCTGATCATTGCCCGGTGGGGCTGATAATACGTTGATCACAAAAAATCCACCGACTCCACCTTGTCCGACTTTGTGATAATTTCATAAATTTCCGTTTTTTCTATGGCTTTTTTGGTATGCAGGATCAAATATGCCGAAATACTGTCCCCAATTTTGGAAGTGCTGATCTCCATAGAATCCACAGAAATATCAGCCGCTTTCAAATCCTGGATAATCACATGCAGATACCGGCTTTCCTCCAGATCAATGATAACATTGCAATAGCGGGAGTTTCTGGTGGCAAAACGCTCCACAAAGGGAAGCACATGCAGGGAAAACAGCATGACGAGAGTAATCAGAACGCCGCCTTCCACAAATCCGATTCCTACTGCCAGCCCGATCGTGGCGCTGGCCCAGAGAGTAGCCGCTGTCGTTAATCCCCTCACCCGGTGGTTTGAAATGATAATCGTACCTACCCCGAGAAAACCGACGCCGCTTATGACCTGCGCCGCCATTCGATCCATATTGGCAAGACCCGAAAAATGGATCTGGATATACTGTTCCGTCAACATCACCAACGTGGCTCCCAGACAGACTACAGTCATCGTCTTCGTGCCAGCGCCCCGGTGTTTCATTCCCCGGTCCAGACCAATAATACCGCCAAGAATCATCGACACAATGATTCTTATGATAAGATTCTGTGTTGTCCAATCAGAAAAATCCCCGAATATCATATGTATTTCCTCCATGCTGTCATTCAATCCGCACCCATCAGCAGGCGGCTCTTAGCGAAATAAATTTCTAATGGGATTTACGCCCTTTGCCTGCTGCAAAATCATCTCCTGCTCTCCTGCAAGATAGGCCTCCAGCTTCTCAATCTCTTCCCCGCTGAACCCTTCCGATTTTTCAATCCGGCCGCCCGGCACAATCCCTTCCGCCCAGTCCCTGTCCCGCAGAAAAGAAACTCTTGCGAAAGCCTTTCCATCCTGATGAATCATGCTTGTGACCAGCATTCTGACATCTTCCGAAAGAGCGGGCGCCGCCGCTTCTTTCCTGGATATTGTATCTTCCTCCTCTGTATCCGCAATCACAATCTTCTTCAAAATTACTTTTCCATCATCCATATCAGCCATTTCTTTTACCCTTTACACTCTTTTAAAAATTACGTCCGCCTCTCAAGGACGTTCTATATACAGATTCAGTGTAACATATATTGCAGAAAATGTGTAAAAATACACAGGTAAATCCTGCTTACATGCTTATAAAAACCCGACGGCATTACTTCTCATCCGCCGAATTTTTCTTTGACATCAAAATTTGGGCCATTCACAACATTTTTTTGGAAAAGAAGGGGCATTTTAGGAAATATCATGTATACTTATTTTATGATAAATGGAGAAAAGCACATGAAAACAGTAAAAATTGCAATATGTGACGATGAAAAAGGCGTGCGTGATATACTGCGGCAAAAAATTGATAAACATTGTAAAAATTCCGAATTTATTTGTCAGATTTACGACCTTGAAACAGGAGACGGACTGCTTGCCCTGCCTGATGAGAAAATCCCTGACATTCTTTTTCTGGATATCCAGATGCCTGGCAAAAACGGGATGCAGACCGCCAGAGAACTGCGTCGTAAAAATCAGGATATGATCCTGATATTTGTGACAGCATTATCGGAATATGTCTACGAAGCTTTCGATGTAAACGCTTTTCATTATCTGGTAAAACCTTTTGAAGACGAAAAGCTGGGTGAGGTACTCGACAAAGCATTACAACAATATAATAAACAGGAAAAAACCCAGATTCCAACGCAGCAGGAACAGACTCGATATCCGGCAGATGAAAACCAGCGAAAGGATCAGACCCAGCCTTTGGCAATTCTCGTCAAGCGGGGCAGCCTTTCCACTAAGGTACTGCTTGCAGATATCATTTACGCGGAAGTATTTAACCGAAAGATCATACTGCACACCACAAACGGCGAAATCGAATACTACGGAAAACTGACAGATCTTTGCAGGCAGACTGGAATGGACTTTTACCGCACCCACCGGGCTTATCTGGTAAATCTGAAATATGTGGAAAGATATAATGCAACTACAGTCTGGCTGGAAAAGGGATCTGTTCCTGTATCTAAAAAACAGTTTGCCGGGTTTGTGAAGCAATATATGCAGTATATCAACCGAAACCGAAGCAAAGGAGCCGATAAGTGAACGATTTTGAGCTATACTATAAAATATCATCCGAACTTTATTTCCTTAGTACCACGCTGCTGTCGGCTTACTGTCTGGTATACTGGATAAAACCTTTTTTCCCGCCAAAGTCAAGAGTATGGAAAATTGGAATCGTATACTTCTGTACCATGATCATTTTAAACTACATGCCCTTATTCATCCCTTCCGTGGCTGCTTACTCAATTGGCGCTTTTATGGCCTTTTTTACAATGAGTCTGGTTGACCGCTCCTATATCAGCCAGAAGCTGTTTCTTGCCATTACCTTCTTCTGCCTGCGCTGGCAGGCCTGGCGGGTTGTTATTCATATTGTCAATATCACATTCCGATTTAGTATTTTGCTCTTCAAAGATCAAGGGGAACTTTTCTGGTTTTGCTTTTCCACGATAGAATGCGTCCTGGATGCTTTGACAGGTTTTTTATTGCTCTACGGATGCGTCCGCCTTCTTCTGCGGATCTATGGCAGAAAACGGGAAAATATGGAAACCCGGGAATTTTTAATCCTGTTGATACCTGCTGTGTCAAGTATATATGCATATGGTGCCACCCAGTTTCTCAATAACGCATATGTAAGGGATTCTGGAAAACATTTGTCGGACACTTATACATCTTATGATTTCCTGATGATATTTTATCCTGTAATCTGCTATATCACCATTTTGACTACCGTTTATGTGTTCCGCCAGTGGAAAAAGGAGCATGAGGAAGATAAGCGCAGAGAAGTATTTTCTAAACAAATACAGGATTTGGAATCCCATATCACAGAAACAGAGAAACTCTACAAGGATATGCGGAATCTTCGTCATGACATGGGAAATCACCTGATGACCCTAAAACAGCTCTATACAAAGGGAGAGTATGCGGAAGCAGAAAAATATGCGGAAGCTCTTACCTGCGAGATGCAGAAAACCGCATCGGGAACACAGAGCGGCAATCCCGTGACAGATGTCATTCTCTCAGAGCGCAAAAAAGAAATGGACGAAAAGGGAATTGATTTTTCCTGTGATTTTCACTATCCGGCGGACGGTAAGATCAATGCCTTTGACATCAGCATTATTTTAAATAACGGTCTTTCTAACGCCATTGAGTCCATAGAGCGGGAATGCCATTGTGCACCTCATATTTTCCTCTGCTCCTACCGCATGAAGAATATGTTTGTAGTCGAAATTGCCAACAGCTTTACGGGAGAACTGGTGACAGATGACCAGAGCGGGCTGCCTGTCACTGCAAAAAACGGAGAGGGGCATGGATTTGGCCTGAGTTCCATCCGTCACACGGCGCGAAAGTATCTGGGTGACATCGAGATTGGCCAGGAAATTTATAAACAGGAAAGATGCTGTGTACTGCGGGTCATGCTGCAAACTATGTAACCACATACCAAAATAAAACTGTCTGCATTCGTCCGTGTACAATACCGTCTACGTCACTTTTATTTGCATTTTTTTACAACTCTAAATAATCCTGTGGCAAAATAGCCTGTATTTCTGATGTTTTATAATCGGATAAATTTCTCGTTATAATATATTTTGCATTGTATGCCTTGGCGCACTCCATCTGTAAGCAATCTTCAAAATCTAAAAAATCCTCGTTTTGGAGTGCAGAAATTAATTTACCTCTATCTATCCCCTCTATATCAAAGATAGAACATAAATTAAACAAAACTTCTCTTCGTTCCTTTGCGCTATAATCTTTCCTTAATATAAAGAATATATTTGAAATAGAATGTGCTGCAATACATTCGTATCAATCAGAATTCTATTTACCATACTTTTCTTCCCTATAAGAGGCTAATTCCGCATCCGTATCGGTAACAGTCCCTTTCCTGCGTAACTGCTCTAATCTTGCAAAAGCTTCTTTCCTTTCTGATTGATTATCATGACACAAACTATTTACACTTTGCATGATCTGTAAAATAAGGCTTATTTTATCTTCTGGTATTTTTTCCAATTCTTTTATTGCACTTTGCCTTAAAGCTGTCATAAAACACCTCCATTATAGATCACATAAAAACCAATTTTAAATTCTCTTGTATTATAACGTATCTTCCCCATAATGTATACGCGAATGGAGAAGAAAATTCTTTCCCTACTAAATTTGCATTAACCTTACAACAATTTTTGACCAGTTAATCATTTATCATGTATGCAAAAGAATCTCCACAACCAGGAAAAGGTATTTCACAACATCTTCTCTTCACGGATCTCACAGGACTGACGATACAAGAAATAGAGTAAGGAAGATGCTATGCATCAATTATGTCTGCGCGCACTTGACAAAAAACATCTTCCATGATCTCGACAATATAAATAACAGAATTGTGCGCGGGAAAGGAGAAACGATGAACATAAATGGAATAGGCGGCGCAGGTGCGTCCCAAAACACAGCAGGAACATCTGCAGGTAAAAGCGGGCAAATGGATTCGGAAAGTAAAAATCTGCAGCAGCAGATTGAGAAACTGCAAAATGATTTAAAGGAAATTTCCTCTAATCAAGAAATGCCTGCGGACACGAAAATGAAAAAACGGCAGGAAATTCAAAAACAGATCAGCGAATTGCAGATCCAGCTCCGTCAACATCAGATTGACGTAAAACGGGAGGAGCGGGAAAAGAAAAAAGAAGAATCCTCCTTTGACGATCTGATGGGAACCAAAAAGCAGAAAAACCAGAGTGACAATGCGAATGTTGGCATGTCTGCGAATAGTATGACGGCTATGCTTTCTGCAGACGTTTCCATCAAACAGGCGAATGTACAGGGAAGTACGGCCCAAAAAATGAATGGCAGAGCCAACGTGCTGGAGGCGGAAATAGCGCTTGATTCCAGCAGTGGCGGCAATGTAGAACTGAAAGAAGCCGAACTTTCCGACGCAAGGAAAGCGGCGCAGAAAGCCACTTCTGACCAGCTTTCTTCTCTGGCACAGGCAGGCGAAGAACTTGAAAAGGCTTCCGAAAAGGAAAACACGGAAAATCGCACGGAGGATAAAGATAAGTCAGATAAGAGTAAACCCGGCACAGAAAAAGACGGGGAAAAGCAGACGGATAACATCTCCGGCACACCTGACACCGAAACGCCAGAGGAGCAGGCGTCTTACAACTATCATCCTGTGGATGTGAGACTGTAAAACACGGATTATTTTGTCATTCATTTATAGAGGGTACCGTTTCATAAACAGACAGTTTATGAAACGGTACCTTTTTTTCATCTTACTCGCTTTCTTTCATGTTGTCATCCTCATATCACTTATATTGAGAGAAAATAATTTTTTATTGATATTCGATAAATTTTTATTGACATTCATTTTTCTCCGTGCTATTTTAAACTTACATGATGCAAATTGGAAAGACAAAACCAATTAAAAGGACGCCAAATAAAAGCGTGCGTCAGAGAAAGGATGCGTTTTTATGAAAGACAGACTGACACTTTTCACCAAACTTCTGCTGGATCTGATGTTTTATGCCGGAATCGTTGTGACTGCCACACTTCCTTTGAGCATCAAATTTTATGGAAGATTCAACAGCTACTTTGAAGAAAACTACTACTCTCTCTGCCTGCTTTTCTTCCTCTCCGGCATTTTTGCGGTATTGATTTTGAAACAGCTGCGAAAAATGTTCCGTTCCGTGCTGGACGATGACTGCTTTATCCGGGAAAATGTGGTGAGTCTTGAAAAAATGAGTATTTACAGCTTTTTTATTGCGGTGATTACGGCCTGCCGCCTTTTTCTCTATCTTACACCGGCGGTATTTATTGTGATTCTGGTTTTTGTAATTGCCGGGCTGTTCAGCCGGGTGCTGGCCGGCATCTTTGACAAAGCCGTTACCTACAAACTGGAAAACGATCTGACCATTTAAGAGATACAAAAAAAGCGGTCTTTCAAGTCTGTTAAACTGATAGAAAGTGAGATTATCATGGCAATTATCATCAATCTGGATGTAATGATGGCAATGCGTAAAAAAAGCCTGACCGAGCTGGCGGGCGAAATTGACATTACCCTTGCGAATCTGTCCATCCTTAAAAATAATAAGGCGAAAGCAATCCGCCTCTCCACCTTAAACGAAATCTGTAAGGCGCTGGACTGCCAGCCTGGAGATCTTTTGCAGTATGTGGAAGATGACAAAATTTTCACGGAAGACGTGATTGTGGAAGAAGAAACTTAAATACTTTTTCCATTACAATAAAACCAAAACATATGGATTTGCGCAGCCGCGCAGGAAATGGAGGAAATGATGGAATCAACAACTTACTTACAACCCGCAGAACAAATAACGAAAAACCCGGAAACCGAATACACCCGAAGCATGAAACGGCACTTTCCTTCCTTCGGCATCGGATGTCTTCTCTACGCAGCGTTTTATGCTTTCTGTCTCTACAAAAATTCTTCGGGGATCACTTACCCTTTTTTCGTCATCGGAACCCTTTGCTGTTTCTTCTTCTCTTCGAAAAAGTTAGGGGTTCTCTTCAAAAAAGACAGCGTATTTTATATCACAGTCATCACTATGTTAGGTATTTCTAACTGTATGACCAACTCTCTTCCTATCCTTTTTATGAACAAATGCGGCATTTTTCTCCTCTCTTTCCTTTTAATGCTGCACACCTTTTATAATGATAGGACGTGGAATTTTCCTAAATATGTTACCGCTTTCTTTCACACGATAGGTTCCTGTTTCTGCTGCCTGTTCAGACCTTTGAGTGACATGGTTTCTTATTTTGATGCAACAAAACAGGAAAAAACAAGAGGAAAAAATTATTTTATGCCTGCACTCATAGGATTTGCCATAGCCATTCCCCTTCTGCTGTGTATGGCTATGCTGCTTGCAGGCGCGGACGCTATCTTTGAGAACATGCTTGTCCGTCTGATAAAGGCCTTAAATATATGGGAAGTGATAAAGATTCTTTTTCTGATTACGGTGGTCTTTTTCTCCTCCTATGCCCTGCTATCCGCTCTTTGCAAAAAGGATGTAAGTGAGAACATGGAAGAAAAATCCGGGTTTGATCCTGTCATTGCCATTGTTTTTACATCCCTGCTAGGCATTCTTTATCTGTTTTTCAGCATAGTACAAATTCTGTATCTGTTTATCGGTAAGATGCAGCTTCCAGAGAACTATACCTACGCAGGCTATGCAAGAGAAGGATTTTTTCAGCTTCTGACTGTCAGTATTATTAATTTCCTGCTTGTACTCATCTGCCTTTATCTGTTTCAGGAAAGCAGGACATTGCGGGTGATACTTTCCCTGATCTGCGGATGTACTTTTATTATGATTTTCTCCAGCGCTATGCGGATGATCCTGTATATCGACATATATGCCCTCACCTTTTTACGGTTGTTTGTACTGTGGGCGCTGGCAGTCATCTTTTTCCTGATGGCAGGTGTCACCACATTTATTTTTTACAGGAGGTTTCCGCTGTTCATGTATGGACTTGCGGTAGTAAGTATCTGTTGTATCATACTCTCATTCTCCAGGCCCGACTGTCTGATCGCCCGCTATAATCTGGAAAATGGCGCCGATTACGATTACTTAAGCAGACTTTCTGCGGACGCCGCGCCGGTTATTTTGGATTCATCCGCCAATCCTTATCTGGTCAGTGTGGAGGATATGCTGGAAAAAACGGCAGTTGATGAAAACGGAAATTATAACGCCGATTATTACCATGAGCTTTACTGGATGAAAAGCTATTACTGCAAAATGAAAAATCGGACGAGAGGAATGGGAATCCGGGATTTCAATTTTTCACTGTATCGGGCCGGGAAATATCTAAAATAGAATTTTCTGTATCTGATCAAAGTAAAAGATATCCCCGACAATTCTGTGTTATAAAACAGGCTTGCCGGGGATCATTTTATTCACACTTCCTTTTCTTCACACCATAATCTATATTCTTCCAGTCTTTCAATATATCCGCTATCTTCTATTCTAATTTCATCAATAAATAATCCGGCCCCCGCTTCATCTCCCGGATTACACTCACCCCAAGTGGAATAGATATCGTCAGCGCAAAGAAATCTGAAACCGCCTGGCATGCTTCCACTCCTGTAAGGCCAAAGAAATAGGGCAGAATCCAAATCAGCGGCAGGAAAAAGATCCCCTGCCTGGCGGAAGCCACGATAGATGCCTTCAATCCCTTACCGATGGACTGCAGCATCATATTACACATAATAATCCATGCACTCAAAGGAAATGCAATCACGGAATAGCGAAGTGCCGCTGTACCTACCATGATCACGTCAGGATCGTCTTTTCTAAAAACGGTCACAAGCTGGGGCGCAAAAATGAATACCAGAACCGCCATGCCAAGCAGACAGAAAAATGCCACTTTCACGCAGAAACGAAAGGCCTTTAACACTCTCTCATACCGTTTCGCCCCGTAATTAAAACCGCAAACAGGCTGAAAACCCTGACCAAATCCGATCAGAGCAGAATTTGCAAACATCATTATGCGGGACACGATGGACATGCCTGCTATCGCCCCGTCACCGTACACGCCCGCCGCGTGGTTCAGACAGATTGTAGCTATACTGGCAAGCCCCTGGCGGAACAGGGAGGGAATACCGCCGCGGATCACCTCAGCAAAAAAGTGAAGGCTGGGCTTAAAATTCTGGAAACGGATCTTTATGTTCCCGCCTTTCTTTATCATAATAAGAAGAAAAAAGAAACTCAGATACTGACTGATCGTGGTGGCAAGAGCTGCCCCGGCAACACCCATGCCGCACCAGAAAATCAAAATAGGATCCAGTATGATATTAATTACCGCGCCCGAAACAATGCCGATCATCGCATAAAAGGCGCTTCCCTGAAAACGCATCTGGTTATTTAACACCAAAGACGCCGTCATGGCAGGCGCACCGATCAGAATAATCCGCAGATAAGCCACTGTATACGGCTGGATCGTCTCCGTGGAACCGAGCAGATAGGAGAGCGGTTCAATAAAAAACATACATCCTGCCATAATAACCACACCAGAAAGAAAGGACATAAAAAATCCGACAGCGGACATTTTTTCCGCCTCTTCCATCTCACCAGCGCCTAATTTTCTGGAAATAAAATTGCCGGAGCCGTGTCCAAACAAAAATCCTATGGCCTGAATAATCGCCATCAGGGAAAAGACAATACCTACCGCCGCCGTGGACTGGGTATCCAGTTTTCCTACAAAAAAGGTGTCCGCCATATTATAAAATGAGGTCACCAGCATACTTAAAATCGTAGGTACCGCGAGTCTGCATACCAGTTTTTCCACCGGCTCCTCCAACATATAATTTCTCTTTTGTTCCGCACTCTCAAATTTCATAGTTTTCTCTTGTCTTTCCTTTATTTCGGTTAAAATATTGTCATTTTCTTTCATCGTTACAATATCTCCTATTTTAGTCTCTTTTTCACAGATTTGCAAATTTGATGAAGTATGCACTCTTATTTTCATTATATTGGCGATATACCAGAATTATGTTAAAATAAATGCTGAAAAGACATTTGAAACGAATAATACATCTGTTTTTTCACATAATAAAAATAGACGGAAACGAAAAGGAGATCATTATGAATACCAACGCTTTATTTCAATTATCCTATGGACTTTACGTGGCAGCTTCCAAATTCGACAAAAAGATGAATGGCTGTATCGTAAATACGGTGATGCAGGTGACAAGCAATCCCTTACAGATCGCAGTGGCAGTCAACAAACAGAACCTGACCTGTGAGCTCATACAAAAATCAAACATGGTCTCTTTGTCTGTTCTCTCTGAGACGGCTCCCTTTTCCCTGTTCCAGCATTTTGGCTTCCAAAGCGGTCGGGAAACTGATAAATTTGTAGATTATCCTTTTGCCGTGACAAGGCAGGAACTTCCTTATCTTACAAAGCATACCACAGCTTTTATCGACTGTAAGGTAACGAATACCATCGATCTTGGAACGCATATGCTTTTTATCTGTTCGGTAAATGACTGCGACGTGATATCTGCTGAAAAGGCGATGACCTATTCCTTCTATCACGAGTTTGTAAAACCGAAACCGAAGGCTTCCGCAGCCAAAGGCTGGCGCTGTATCGTATGCGGTTATGTGTATGAGGGAGAAGAACTTCCATCCGACTTTATCTGTCCTTGGTGTAAACACGGTATCGAAGATTTTGAGAAAATTATCTGATTGTAACGATTCAGTGCCGAATCTTCTATTTTGTGCCGCTATCGTCAAAAACACCGTATTTACGGGAATGCAACCGCATCTTTACATGAAAATAATGAAAAGCAACATGAAATTGATGGTCTTTACATTCCCGCTATCCTACAATATGACCATAGCCGGCACAAGTCAAATACCTTGCAGCAAGCTGCAGGGTATGAAACTCTCGCGGCATTCGCCAAATGGATGTGCTCACACATCCGCTTGGTTCATTGTTCGCGAAAAAAAAGAACAGGAGATTACACTATGAGCTTAGGACAAAACTTACAATTTTTAAGGAAGCGGGATAACATCACGCAGGAGCGGTTGGCGGAAGAATTAGAAGTATCAAGACAGTCTGTCTCTAAATGGGAGTCGGACACGACCTATCCGGAAATGGATAAACTTTTGCAGCTTGCCAGTTTCTTTCACTGTACTTTAGATGATCTGGTACAGAAAGATATCAGTACGCAGTATGTGGAAGACAAATGTAACTACGACCAGTTTATGAATCAATTCAGCAGAAGAATCACAACAGGCGTGGGACTGATTTTAAGCGGAGTTACTCTTATGCTGCTCTTAGATACGTTTATTTCTGAAGTACATGGTATTGATATGGAAGAGCTTTCCGGCATTATATTTCTTTTCTTCGTAATAGCGGCCGTAGCGATTTTTATCGTTTCCGGCTTACAGAGAAGTTACTTTGAAAAGAAATATCCATACATAGAAAACTTTTATTCCGATGAAGAAAAAGAAGCGTTTCACAAAAAACTGATTCAATTTATCACAACCGGGGTTGTTCTTATTATTTTCGGCATGATTTTAGCAACTACAATTGATGCTGTCATCTCTCCCGATAACATCATACAGGACAGAATTGATCTTGACATGTTGAGCGGCGCCCTGTTTATGTTCCCTGTAACCATAGCCGTCATATTGTTTACCTATGCAGGCACACAGGATGGCAAATACAATATTGAACAATACAATCTAATGCATGACCACAATTCGCAGACCTACAAAAACGGTAAAAAAATCAGTATCATCTGCGGCAGCATTATGATGGTGGCTACCATGATCTATCTCGGATTCGGTTTTCTCGGAAATTTCTGGCACAGTGCATGGGTGGTCTATCCCATTTTTGGTATTGCCTGCGGTATCGTATCTATGGTCATTAACCGTAATAATGAGGAGAAACAGTAAAAATATACAAAGGTTCCCGCTCTTTCATGCAGGAACCTTTATTTGGTTTCTTTTTATTCATTTCTAAAATATCTAATCTACAATTCCAAATTCCTGTAACGCCTGCTGCCAGTATTTTTCTGGAATATCCGGCCAGACTACCGCACCTTCCGTTTTTTCGCACAACTCTTTTGCGCGTGTCAGACAGGCCAAATTATAGTCATTGCCGGTGCGCAGCGTGTGTATCGTAATTTTAGACCATGCCGGCGCTTTCTCGTTCAGGCCGGAAGTTTCAAAATCCTTCACAACCTTTTCTACGTCATAATCCAGCTGAAAAAATGCCGCCTCCCACCCGGATTTTGCTCCGTGAAGCATCATATACTGTGTTCTCCCACCAAAATACCAGGAAACGCCGACAGCGCCTGGATGCAATATTTTCTTTCCATCATACATTTTTTCTTCCTGAAAATGCATATGTCCAGACACAAGCAGGTCTACATCCAGACGATTCATAAGCTGTCTCGTATTTTCTCCTTCCGGCTCCAGTATCTCATTGGAGCGCGTCAAAGAACCGTGGCAGTATCGGAAAGGCGGATAACCTTCCTTTTCATAATACCCTTCGATATCCAGACTTTCAAAGAAACCAAAATCCCGTTCCGTCAGATTTTCATAAGTATAGAGCAGACTGCCGCTGGCGGAAGAATAAGTCCACCGTTCTCCCGGCTTTTTCCTGTGATGCAGCATATATTCTTCCCGGTTTCCCCTAATAAAACGACAATTGTAATCACGTTTCATCTCATAGACGATCTTCATCGTCTTATGCGGATAAGGACAGTCACTGATATAATCCCCGAGAAACAAAAACTCATCCGGCTTTTGTTTCAAAGCATGTTCAATACACCTCTCAAGCCCTATATAATTACTGTGAATATCTCCTATGACAACTATTTTATAATCACTCATACTTTTCCGCAGGTATCTCTTCCATTGCATCGTCAATATTTTCGAACTCTTCCTCGCCGTTGCTGATCTTCTCCCGCACTTTGGCAATTTTAGCCACTTTTACATTGTCGTCCAGATTGATCATCTTCACGCCGGAAGTGATTCTGCCGAGAGTCGATATATCCTCCATGCGAAGCTGGATGATAATGCCTTCCGTGGTGATCATCATAATTTCATGATCGTCATTGACGGCCTTTACACCAACCACATTACCTGTCTTCTCGGTAATTTTATAGCATTTTAAGCCCTTGCCACCGCGCTTCTGCACGGTAAACTCTTCCAGATAAGTCCGTTTTCCCATACCGTTTTCGGAAACAATGAGCAGAGAATCGCCTTGATGATCCAACTGCATACCGACGATCTCATCCCTGTCAGACAGATTCATGCCGATCACGCCCATAGAAGCCCTTCCGGTAGGTCTTACATCTGTTTCCTTGAAACGGATACACATTCCATGCTTTGTGACAAGGAAAATATCTGTATCCCTGGAAGTTGCCTTCACTTCAATCAGCTCATCATCATCCCGCAGATTGATAGCCGCCAGCCCATTTTTTCTGACATTGCTAAATTCCATGATTGAGGTTTTTTTCACAATACCTCTCTTTGTAACCATGAAGAGGTTTTTATCTTCCTCATAGTCCTTAATCGGTATCATGGCAGAAATCTTTTCACCCGGATTCAACTGCAAAATATTGACGATCGCAATACCTCTCGCTGTGCGCCCAGCCTCAGGTATTTCATAAGCTTTTAGACGGTACACTCTTCCATAGTTCGTAAAGAACATGAGGTAATGGTGGGTCGTCGTCATCAGAAGATCTTCAATGTAATCTTCCTCTATGGTCTGCATTCCCTTGATACCTTTGCCGCCGCGGTTCTGAGACTTGAAATTATCAACCGTCATACGCTTGATGTAACCAAGGCTCGTCATGGCAATCACGGTGTTATCCCTCGGAATCAGATCCTCCATATTGATGTCATAGACATCATATCCGATCTTACTCCTTCTGTCGTCACCGTACTTTTCGGCTGTGATAAGCATTTCACTTTTGATCACACCGAGGAGTAATTTTTCATCCGCAAGAATTGCCTTTAACTCCGCGATTTTCTTAAGCAGTTCCCTGTGTTCATTCTCAAGCTTTTCTCTTTCCAGACCTGTCAGAGCACGCAGACGCATATCCACAATCGCCTGTGCCTGTACTTCAGAGAGCTCGAATCTTTCAATTAACCTCTCTTTTGCAATCTGCGTCGTCTGACTGCTTCTGATAATCTGTATCACTTCATCAATATGATCCAGAGCAATTAACAGACCTTGTAAAATATGATCTCTCTCTTCAGCCTTATCCAGATCATACTTAGTCCTTCTGGTCACCACATCTTTCTGATGATCCAGATAGTAAGTAAGCATATCCTTAATGTTCATCACCTTTGGCTGGTTATTCACCAGAGCAAGCATGATCACACCGAAGGAATCCTGAAGCTGCGTATGTTTATAAAGCTGGTTTAAAATGACGTTGGCATTGGCATCTTTTCTCAACTCGATCACAATTCTCATACCTTCCCGGTTTGTCTCATCGCGCAGGTCTGTGATACCGTCAACCTTCTTTAATTTCACAAGTTCAGCAATCTTTAAAATCAGATTTGCCTTATTTACCATATAAGGAAGCTCCGTCACAATAATACGGCTCTTTCCGTTATCCATCGTTTCAATTTCCGTGACCGCACGGACTCTTACCTTACCACGCCCTGTACGGTACGCTTCTTCCGCGCCCTTTGTTCCCAAAATAACGCCGCCGGTCGGAAAATCGGGAGCCTTCACGATCTGAAGCAGCTCTTCCATGTCCGTTTCTCTGCTCTCATCAACCTGGTTATCAATAATTTTAACGACAGCATTCGTGATTTCCCGCAGATTGTGGGGAGGAATGTTTGTAGCCATACCAACCGCGATACCTGTTGTGCCGTTCACGAGGAGGTTAGGATAACGGCTCGGCAAAACGACAGGTTCTTTTTCCGTGTCGTCAAAGTTCGGCACAAAATCCACGGTATTCTTATTGATATCAGCCAAAAGTTCCATAGAAATTTTGCTCAGACGCGCTTCCGTGTAACGCATGGCCGCAGCGCCGTCGCCATCCATAGAACCAAAATTCCCGTGTCCGTCCACCAGAGGATATCTCGTAGACCAGTCCTGCGCCATATTTACCAGCGCACCATAAATAGAACTGTCTCCATGAGGATGATATTTACCCATCGTATCACCGACAATACGGGCACTTTTTCTGTGAGGCTTATCCGGCCCGTTATTGAGTTCAATCATGGAATAAAGGACACGACGCTGTACAGGCTTCAGACCATCCCTCACATCCGGCAGCGCACGGGCAGCAATTACGCTCATGGCATAGTCGATGTAAGAATCTTCCATCTTTTTCTTAAGGTCGACGTCCTCTATCTTATCAAAAATCTTATCATCCATCTTTTTTCTCCATTCTTGACCGCCCAAACCTAAAGATGAGCGTCTTCACACGCTGTCTTTTTTTCGATATCCGTCCGTCAAAGCGCGCAAAATTACAAATTATATATCCAGATTTTTAACAAATTTCGCATTTTCTTCGATAAAGATTCTGCGAGGTTCCACTTTATCCCCCATTAAAGTATTAAAAGTGAGATCAACCTCAGACTCCTCCTCTTCATCTATATTGACACGAAGAAGGATTCTTTTTTCGGGATCCATAGTCGTTTCCCAGAGCTGATCGGCATCCATCTCTCCCAATCCTTTATAACGCTGAATCTTATTATTCTGGTCACGCCCCACCTCGGCAAGAATGGAATCCAGCTCATCATCACTGTAGGCATACCAGACCTGTCTATTTTTTTCCAGTTTATACAAAGGCGGCTTTGCCAGATATACATGCCCCTGTTTAATCAGTTCCGGCATAAAACGGTATATGAAAGTTAGCATCAAAGTAGCGATATGGGCACCGTCCACGTCCGCATCTGTCATAATGATAATCTTGTCATAGCGCAGTTTCGAAATGTCGAAATCCTCATGGATTCCCGTACCGAAAGCTGTGATCATCGCTTTGATCTCCGCATTGGCGTAAATTTTGTCAAGGCGGGCTTTCTCCACATTCAAAATCTTACCGCGAAGAGGAAGGATTGCCTGCGTTGCGCGGCTTCTCGCCGTCTTTGCGGAACCACCCGCAGAATCTCCCTCAACAATATAAATTTCACAGTTTTTCGGATCTTTATTGGAACAGTCAGCCAGTTTTCCGGGAAGAGACGTACCCTCCAGAGCGGTCTTACGGCGTGTCAGATCTCTCGCCTTTCTGGCAGCATCCCTTGCCCTCTGCGCCAAAATAGACTTCTCACAGATAATTTTGGCAACAGAAGGATTTTGCTCCAAAAAGTAAGTGAGCTGTTCACTTACAATATTGTCAACAGCACCTCTCGCCTCAGAATTTCCGAGTTTCTGTTTCGTCTGTCCCTCAAACTGAGGATCTTCAATCTTAACGCTGATGATAGCGGTCAATCCCTCTCTGATATCTTCACCTGATAGGTTAGGTTCACTGTCCTTCAACAGCTTATTGTTTCTCGCGTAATCGTTAAATGTCTTAGTCAGAGCATTTCTAAAACCAACCAGATGGGTACCACCCTCCGGCGTATTGATATTATTTACGAAGGTATAAACACTCTCATTATAGGAATCATTGTGCTGAAGCGCAACTTCCACATAGACGCCGTTTTTCATCCCTTCAAAATACATGATCTGATCATACAAAAATTCTTTGCTTCTGTTCAGGTATGTAACAAATTCCTTGATACCACCTTCATAGTGAAATGTCTTTTCCTGCTTCTGATCATCCCTGTCATCTTTTAAAATAATTTTTAACCCTTTTGTCAGGAAAGCCGTCTCTCGCAGTCTTGTCTTTAACGTATCATATTCAAATATCGTTTCTTCAAAAATGGTACCGTCAGGTTTAAACTGTACTCTGGTGCCTGTCTTGTCAGGATCACAATCCCCGATTACCTTCAATTTATTGCAGGCATTTCCTTTTTCATAACGCTGGTGATATATTTTCCCTTCATGGCAGATATCTACTTCAAGCCAGTCGGAGAGCGCATTTACCACAGAAGCTCCCACACCATGTAAGCCGCCAGATACTTTATATCCGCCGCCGCCGAATTTTCCACCTGCATGAAGAACCGTAAACACTACCTCAACAGCAGGAATACCCGCTTTGTGGTTGATGCCCACGGGAATGCCGCGGCCATTGTCTTCTACAGTGACGGAATTGTCCTGATTCACCGTAACATGAATTTCCGTACAGAACCCTGCAAGCGCTTCATCCACGGAATTATCAACGATCTCATATACAAGATGATGAAGACCTCTTAAAGAAGTGCTCCCAATATACATGCCAGGTCTTTTTCTGACCGCTTCGAGACCTTCCAGAATCTGTATCTGATCTGCCCCATATTCACTGTTATTCAACCCTTCAAAATTGTCTTCCATCTTTCCCCTCCATTTTGGAATCCAAAACCCTCATATCTCAAAATTATTCTGCGATACTCCCATTTTCAATCTTAAAAACCTTATCAATCTCAAATCTGTTATTTACAAACTCATCCAATCCCGTACAGGTAATGATGGTCTGAATATCTCCGATCGTGCTTAACAGATAATTTTGTCTGTTGCTGTCCAGTTCCGACAACACATCATCGAGAAGCAGGACAGGATTGTCTTTTGTTATTTTTTTGACTAGTTCTATCTCAGACAGCTTTAGAGAAAGCGCTGCAGTCCTCTGCTGCCCCTGGGAACCAAATCTTCTGATATCAACGTCCCCCACCATAAAAGAAAAATCATCCCTGTGAGGTCCTACCGTTGTCTGCTTTAACTTGATGTCCCTCTCCTGGCAGGCCGAAAGTGATTTTTCATAATCTTCAATCAAAACATCAGGTTCATACTGAATGATCAGTTCTTCCCTGTTTCCCGATAATTTCTTATGAATATCAAAAATAATTTCATTTAACTGCTCAACAAAAAGCTTTCTTCTCTCAATGATCTTACTTCCAAAAGAAACAAGCTGGGAATCCCAGATATTCAAAGTTTCTTTTAAGGATGGATTAAAATACATATCTTTCAGCAGTTTATTTCTCTGATTGACAATCTTATTATAATGATTCAGATTGTAGATGTAAAAGGAGTCAAGCTGACACAGCTCCATATCTACAAACCTTCTTCTCTCAGAAGGACCATTCTTGATAATGGAAAGATCTTCAGGGGAAAAAAATACAACATTTAACAATCCAAGAAGTTCTGACGCTTTTTTTATCTTTTGTCCGTCAATGGCAATTCCCTTCGTCTTATTTTTACGAAGATGCATGTCTACCCTTATTTCAACCTCTTCTTTTTCAAGATAAGTACGAATATGCGCTTCCTCTTTCTTAAAATTTACAATATCCTTATCTTTACTTCCCTTATGAGATTTTGTGGTAGCCGACAAAAAAATCGCTTCTAAAATATTCGTCTTCCCCTGGGCATTATCACCATATAAAATATTCGTTCCCTTACTGAAATCAATATGTAGAGAATCGTAATTTCTAAAGTCTGCTAATTCCAACGATTTGATAATCATTCGTTTATTACCCTAATTTGTTGTCCGTTATATTCGATTACATCACCCGGATGTATTTTTTTACCGCGCTGTACTTCCACTTCACCGTTTACTTTGACAAATCCTTCCTGTATTTCCATCTTCGCATCCAGCCCGGATTCTACCATACCCGCCAGTTTCAGCGCCTGTCCGAGCTTAATATATTCATCCCTGATCTTTATTGTTTCCATAATTTTCCTATTTATTCTCCAAAAATAAAGCAATTTTCCATGCTAATCGCCATACCACAGCTTTTATATGACTCAAATCTATGCAGAGAATGCCGGTTTTTCGGCATTCTCCTGAGTGAAACGGAGTTGCTTCGCAACTCCTAGAAGTTCTCCGCGAAACAGCCTCTGCTGTGAGCGGCTAGAACTTCTTTTCACTCTATTCTACGTTGATAAAATTCACAGGAAGAATCATATAAATATAACTCTCTTTTTCGTCCTTAATAAAACAGGGCGCTTTCGGATTTACCATATAGAGTATAATTTCTTCATCTTCGATTACGCGCAGCGCATCAATCAGGAACTTGGGATTGAAACCAATCTTCAGATCCTTTCCTTCTTTTTCGATATCAATGTCTTCATCCATACTTCCCACGGTAGAATTCATCTTAAGCTGCATGGAACTATCTTTCACATCAATGATAACAGGCTTCTTATCACCCTCTTTTACAAGAAGGGTCGCTCTGTCGATACAGTCGAGAAGCTCCCTTTTATTCATCTTAATTTTTGTCTCATAATCGCTGGAAAGCATCTGGTCAATCTTAAAATACTCTCCTTCAATCAGTCTGGAAACCACAACCGTATCGTTAAACTCAAACAAAATGTGTTTATCCGTAAAGAAAATATGTACATCCTTATCCATATCCCCGGATAAAATCTTGCTGACTTCACTCAAAGTCTTTCCGGGAACCACTACTTTCTTGCTGTCATAAGAATTTTTAAGGGCAATTTTTCTGATGGAAATACGATGACCGTCCAGGGAAACTACCTTCAGCATGTCATTGTTAATCTCAAACAGCTCACCTGTCATCAATTTATTATTTTCATTATCCGCGATGGAAAAAATGGTCTGTCTGATCACTTCTTTTAAAGTAAACTGGGAAATGATAACCGAATCATTTTTTTCAATCTCAGGAAGATAAGAGAAATCTTCACCTGATTTTCCTATAATATTGAATTTTGCTTTCTCGCAGGTAATAGTCGTCTTAAAAGAAGAATCTGTCTCGATTGTGATATCATTATCGGGAAGTTTTCTCACAATCTCAAGAAAAATTTTAGCATCGAGGGCAATCATTCCTTTTTCCAAAATCTCTCCTTCAATGACGGTCTCAATGCCAAGCTCCATATCATTGGCAGTCAGTTTGATATCACCGCTTGTGGTATCTACCAGAATACATTCAAGAATGGACATGGTTGTTTTATTGGGGACAGCCTTTGACACTGTCTGTACGCCGGTTAATAAATTTGATTTTGTACATACAATTTTCATCTGTGAATAACTTCCTTTCCTGCTTGTGAGCGATTTGGAGCGCTGCCTTAGGTTAATAAATTAATAAATATTCCGTAGTAATCATAATAACAGATGTAGATATGTGAATAACCTGATCTGATCCATTATTTATGAGGGTTTTAAAAAAAATTATGATGTTGATAATTCATATTAAACCAATGATAAATCAAAAGTTATAAACATCCATTTTTATCCTATATAAATGACATTAATGTCATAATAATATCATTCACATACTTTTCACAATAATTGTAAAGAATAATGTGTATAAATCTTAAGGCATAATTTTCTTTTTGATGATATCTATTTTATTTTTTAACTCTTCATCGGTTTCCATTTCTTTCGTAATGGTTTTGATTCCGTGTAAAACTGTCGTGTGATCCTTTTTGCCGATTGCTTTCGCTATGTTTTGTAAAGAAGCCTCTGTCAGTTGTCGGCAAAGATACATGACAACCTGTCTGGGCTGCACAAGCTCTGCAGTTCTTTTTTTGGAGGCAATATCTTCTGGACTGATACCAAAGTGCTCAGCTACGACTTCTATAATATAAGAAGGAGTAATTTCTTTCTTCTTATTCGGATAAATGACATCTTTCAAGGCCTCTTCAGCATATTCTAGATTGATATCTACTTTATTCAACTTGGAGAAGGCCATGATTTTATTTAATGCGCCTTCCAGTTCTCTGATATTAGATTTTACATTATCTGCAATGTAAGATAACACTTCGTTGGCAATTTCTTTGTTATAATTTTCCGCATTCTTTTGTAAAATGGCCATTCTGGTTTCATAATCAGGAGGCTGTATATCTGCGATCAGTCCCCATTCAAACCTGGAACGCAGTCTTTCTTCCAGTGTTTCCATGTCTTTCGGCGGCTTGTCTGAGGATAAGATAAGTTGTTTACCCGCAGAATGAAGTGTATTAAAAGTATGGAAAAATTCTTCCTGGGTACTTTCCTTGCCGATGATAAACTGGATATCATCGATCATAAGGATATCAACCGTTCTGTATTTTTCCCTCATATTGTTCATTTTTAAAGCGTCACCGCTTCTGATACAACTGATCACTTCGTTTGTAAAGTTCTCTGAAGTGACATACAAAACTTTCATTCCGGGGTTTTTCTCTAAAGTAAAATGTCCGATGGCGTGCATCAGGTGTGTTTTACCAAGTCCCGCTCCGCCATAAATATAGAGAGGGTTGTATACTTCTCCCGGTGATTCTGCAGCGGCAAGAGCAGCAGAGTGTGCCAGCTTATTATTGCTTCCGACTACAAAGGTATCAAATTTATATTTAGGATTCAGATTTGCATTTTCATAATTAATATGATTGGAAGGTTTTGATGCAGGTTCTGCCTTCTTTTCGTTTTTTATGGCTTCCTTTTCCAATACAAAAGAGATATCATAAGTGTGATCCATCATTTCAGAGATGATGACCTTAAAAAAGCTTTTATATTTAGAAGAAATATAATTGAGAGCATGGGCCTGATCCGACGGGATCATAATGATCACTGTATTTTCCTTTACATCATAAAAACGAAGAGGTTTAATCCAGGTATCATAGGAAACATCAGTCAGCTCATATTCTTTTCTGACTGTCTCTTTAATTTCATCCCATTTTTTTTTGATAGAATCCATAATATCCGTAACCTCATTGTTTTTTAATATAAAATGATTTCGTAATATATTAGTTAAATTTACGTCACATCAAAATTATCCTACCATATATAATAATACAAACATTGAAAAAATTCAAATGATAAGTTATCCACGCGAAAAACACGTCAGGAAGAGAATTGTGGATAATTGAAAAAAGGTTAACATATGATATTTTGATAAAAAGTCTATGTGAATAACTCTCAGAAAAAGTATAAACCATTTTCACATGGATAAAATATAAGTTTAGAATATTTTTCAACAATAACAGTGAAAGTTATCCACATATTTATCAACATATTGTGGATTAGTTATGTAAAGCCAAAAAATAAAAAAGTCAAAAATATCCGCAGTTTTACTTGACGTTTTCCTATTAATTATATATAATCAACATGTTGTTTTCCGAAATGTGATAACATTAGGTTTACCTTATAAAATCAGTAAGGTTTTGAGAAGGAGGTGCAATGGGATGAAAATGACGTTTCAGCCTAAAAAAAGGCATAGAGCTAAGGTTCACGGATTCAGGAAAAGAATGAGTACCAAGGGTGGAAGAAAAGTCTTAGCTGCAAGACGTGCAAAAGGAAGAAAGAGATTATCAGCATAGGCCGCATTTATGTGGCCTATTTTTCTAACTACTCGGAGCAGTGATCCTGCGTGTTGACGCTGCTTAAGTCTGGAGAGGTAGAATAAAGTGCTATTTTCTGAATCTTTAAAAAAGAATACTGATTTCCGGAATGTTTATAAAAATGGCAGGAGTTATGCTGACAAGTATCTGGTGATGTATGTATTGGAAAACAACAAAGGCATAAACAGACTGGGAATATCCGCCAGCAGGAAAGTGGGTAACAGTGTAGTGAGACACCGCTTTGCCAGACTGGTGAGAGAGAGTTACCGGCTACACGAAAATATATTTAATAGTGGTTTAGATATAGTAGTCGTTGCAAGAAAAAGTGCGGCATCGGTTGGTTTTTTTGAAATCGAAAGCGCACTGTTACATCTTTCAAAACTTCATCATATTATCAAAATTTATTTTTATGGTGATGAGGAAAAGTAACTATTTCGGTATGGTTCGAGGCATATACTGCTGAGGTCGTAAGAATATGTTACAGTTAGAATTTATGATGAAAAAAGTTATGATTGGTTTTATCAAATTCTATAGAAAATATATTTCTCCCATGAAGAGCACGAAATGCCCTTATATTCCAACCTGTTCGGAATACGGGCTGGAGGCTGTCGAAAAATATGGCGCTCTCAAAGGAGGGCTTCTTGCTTTTTGGAGAATATGCAGATGTAATCCTTTTTCAAAAGGTGGTTATGATCCTGTTCCATAACGGCAGGAGAAAGTGATTTTTTGTAAGGAGGTAAGATATTTTGTCAGATATTTTGTTGACCCAGAATACAGGTATTATTTTGGGACCTGTAGCTAAACTGCTGGGTTATATTATGGAAGGCATCTTTTTTGTGATAAATAAAATAGGCATTCCAAATATTGGACTTGCCATTATATTATTTACGATCGTTATTTATCTGTTGCTGATGCCTCTTACCATCAAACAGCAGAAGTTTTCAAAGTTACAGGTAAAAATGAATCCAGAACTACAGGCGATTCAGAAAAAGTATAAAAATAAAAAAGATAATGATTCAATGATGGCTATGAATATGGAGACGCAGGCGGTATATGCAAAATATGGAGTGTCTCCTTCCGGCAGCTGTATACAACTTTTGATTCAGATGCCGATTTTATTGGCTCTCTATCGTGTGATCAGCAATATACCCGCTTATGTCGGAAAGGTAAAAGACGCCTTTTTCCCGCTGGTAGATAATCTGATCAAAGAGCCGGGAAGTGTGGAATTTCTCAAAGGTTTTAAAAATTTTGGGATGTACGAAAAGCAGTTTGCCAATGAAAATTTTGTCGGCGGCGTTACTTCCTATGTACAGAATACCTTCGTGGATGTATTAAATACGGCTTCCAGTGCAGAGTGGACAAGTTTGAAAGAACATTTTTCCAATCTTTCTGGAGATATTGACCATACGTTGTCTCTGCTTGACCAGTATAATAATTTTTTGGGACTGAGTATGTCAAACTCACCTGCCTTTACTTTTGGTGAAGCGAGAGCTGATGGTTCTGTGATTATGATGATTGCTGCTTTTGTAATTCCTGTTCTGGCGGCAGTTACACAGTGGATTAATGTGAAGCTTATGCCGCAGCAGGAAACAAATACGGATAATGAGCAGCAAAATACCATGATGCAGTCCATGAAAACCATGAATATGATCATGCCTATTATGTCGGCGGTCTTCTGTTATACCCTGCCTGCAGGTATGGGACTTTACTGGGTAGCCGGTGCGGTGGTGAGAAGCATCCAGCAGATTCTGATTAACAAACATATTGATAAGATGGATCTGGATGAGATTGTTAAGAAAAATGAGGGTAAGGCCAAAAAGAAAATGGAAAAGGCCGGCCAAAAAGCGGAGAAGATGGCATCTTATGCGAGCATGAACACAAAAAATGCCGGTATGGCGTCGAAGGCTTCCGTATCCTCTCAGATGAGCCAGGAGGAAAAGGATGAGCTTGTCAGAAAATCAACGGAATATTACAGTAAAAACGCCAAACCCGGCAGTATGATGTCGAAGGCTAATATGGTAAGAGAGTATAACGAGAAAAAGAATAAGTAAAATAGGGGGTAAGAAAATGGACTATATTGAAATATCCGCAAAAACTGTTGATGATGCGATCACAGATGCATGTCAGAAATTTACAGTGACCAGTGATAAACTGGAATATGAAGTAGTTGATGAAGGAAAAACAGGATTGCTTGGTATTGGTGCAAGACCCGCTGTTATTAAGGTAAGAGTGAAATCTTCTGTGGAAGACAAGGCGAAAGATTTTCTTAAGGATGTGTTCGCGGCGATGGATCTTACGGTTGTGGCAAATATCAGTTACAACGAAGAAGAAAACGCTATGGATATTGAACTTTCAGGCGATGAAATGGGTATCCTGATCGGCAAGAGAGGACAGACACTGGATTCTTTACAGTATCTTGTATCTCTTGTAGTCAATAAGGATACAGAAAATTATGTCAGAGTTAAGGTTGATACGGAAAACTATCGTAAGAGAAGAAAAGAAACGCTGGAAAATCTGGCCAGGAATATTTCTTATAAGGTTAAAAGAACCAAAAGACCTGTTTCTCTTGAGCCTATGAATCCTTATGAGAGAAGAATCATTCATTCCGCTCTTCAGAATGATAAGTATGTGACAACTTACAGTGAAGGTGACGAGCCTTTCCGTCATGTGGTTGTGGTACTGAAAAAGTATGAGAGAAATGAAAAAAGATACGATAAGGGTTACGAAAAAAGTTACTATAATAAAGAAGACGAATAAAGAGAAAAAAGAATGTGTGAAAACCGGCGGGTATATTTACCTGCCGGTTTTTATGTAGTGCGTAGTGCGGCATATTTCATACATAGTGGATTTTTTGCGGCGTATGTAGTAAAATTGAATAACTGCAGAAAAGTACAGAGTCTTATAATATAGATTTGAAAAATGACTTTGACATGGAGAGGTAATTATGAGAACAGATACAATCGCTGCCATTGCTACTGCCTTATCTGCTTCTGGAATAGGAATCATTAGGGTGAGTGGGGATGAAGCAATTCCGATTGTCAACAAAATATATCGTAATAAAAAAAATAGAGAAGTTCTTCTTACGTATGAATCTCATACCATCCATTATGGATTTGTCGTAGAAAAGGATGGAAGCCTGATAGATGAAGTCATGGTTTCCGTTATGAGGGCGCCTCACAGTTATACGATGGAAGATACAGTGGAAATTAATTGTCATGGCGGCGCTCTGATGATGAAAAAAATTCTGATGACGGCGATAGAGGCGGGAGCCAGACTGGCAGAGCCTGGAGAATTTACAAAGCGGGCTTTTTTAAACGGGAGGATCGATCTTTCCAGGGCGGAAGCGGTCATGGACGTGATTCATGCAAAAAATCAGTTTGCTCTCAAGTCTTCCATAAAACAGCTCAGAGGTTCTGTATTTGAAAAAATAAAGGCGCTTCGGGAAAAGATTTTATATGAGATTGCATTTATTGAGTCTGCTTTGGATGACCCGGAACATATAAGCCTGGAAGGGTATGCAGAAAAATTATCAGACCAGGTTAGTTTTGTGATAAAAGAGTTGAAGAAACTTCTCAATTCTGCGGATGACGGAAAAATGTTGAAAGAAGGTATCTGCACGGTTATTGTGGGAAAACCGAATGTTGGAAAATCTTCTCTGTTAAATCTTATGGTAGGACAGGATCGGGCGATCGTAACAGATATAGCGGGAACCACGAGAGATACACTGGAAGAAACCATTTATTTGGGAGATATCACTTTAAATATCATAGATACCGCAGGCATCAGAAATACGGAAGATACGGTGGAAAAAATAGGTGTGGAGAAAGCTAAGACGATTTCTGAAGATGCGGATCTGATTTTATATGTGATGGATTCTTCTGTCCCTCTTGATGAGAATGATGCAGATATTATGAGAATGATAAAAGATAAGAAAACGATCCTTCTTTTAAATAAATCGGATCTGGACGAAGTGGTAGATTTGACGGCGGTCAATGAGCTGCTTTCGAGTGTTTCCGAGAAAAGGGGAAGTGTGTATATGGTTTCTGAAAATATGGAGGAGGAAGAGGGGCTGCATGACGGAAATGATAATATCGTTATGGTTAAAATTTCTGCCAAAGAAAACGATGGTATGGACACGCTCGTTCATGTGATCAAAAAAATGTTTTTTCATGGTCAGATTTCTTATAATGATGAAATCTGCATTACCAGTTCCCGCCATAAAGAGGCTCTTTTAGAAGCGCTTGAAAGTATGAATCAGGTTTGCGGCAGCCTGGAAAACCAGATGCCGGAAGATTTTTATTCCATTGATCTGATGAGCGCATATGCTTCTCTCGGAAAGATTATCGGAGAGGAAGTGGGCGATGATCTGGTGAATGAGATCTTTTCAAAATTTTGTATGGGAAAGTGAATTTGAATGGATAGATGAGGTAATGAACATGTCGGAATTAAGAGAAACATACGATGTCTGTGTGGTCGGTGCGGGACATGCGGGATGCGAAGCTGCTCTGGCCTGTGCAAGGCTTGGATTTGAAACTGTGATTTTTACGGTGAGCGTAGACAGTATTGCCCTTATGCCCTGTAATCCGAATATCGGTGGAACTTCGAAGGGACATCTTGTGAGAGAAATTGATGCACTTGGCGGGGAAATGGGGAAAAATATAGATAAAACATTTATCCAGTCTAAGATGTTAAACAAGTCCAAAGGTCCGGCGGTGCATTCTTTGAGAGCACAGGCGGATAAGGCGGAGTATTCCCGTGCGATGCGTAAGGTGCTGGAAAGTCAGGATCATTTGACGATCAAACAGGCAGAAGTCTGTGAACTTCTCGTGGAGGAAATGCAGGAGACTTCTTCTGATTCCGTAAGCCGTAGAATAGTGGGATTGAAAACCTTTACAGGAACTGTTTATGAATGTAAGACTGTTATTTTATGTACTGGCACTTATCTGAAGGCAAGATGCCTTTGCGGGGAGGCTATCACTTATACGGGACCAAACGGCTTGCAGGCAGCAAACCATCTGACGGATTCCCTTTTAGAACTGGGAATTGAAATGCGTCGGTTTAAGACCGGCACGCCGGCCAGAATGGATAGGCGTTCTCTTGATCTGGATCGGATGGAAGAACAGTTCGGTGATGAGAAAGTCATTCCCTTTTCTTTTTCGACAGACCCGGATGAGGTACAGATCGATCAGGTTTCCTGTTATCTCACTTATACAAATGAACAGACCCACGATATTATAAGAGCGAATCTTGACAGATCTCCTATCTACGCAGGGGTAATAGAGGGGACAGGGCCCAGATACTGCCCTTCCATTGAGGATAAAGTAGTTAAGTTTTCGGATAAAGACAGGCATCAGGTTTTTATTGAACCTGAAGGACTTCATACTAATGAAATGTATGTGAGCGGTATGTCATCTTCTCTTCCCGAGGATGTGCAGCTTGCAATGTATCGCACGGTACCCGGAATGGAACATTGCAAAATGGTGAGAAATGCTTATGCCATTGAATATGATTGTATTGATCCAAAGCAGCTTTATCCCACTCTGGAGTTTAAGAGTATCAGAGGACTTTTCAGCGGTGGACAGTTTAACGGCAGCAGCGGCTATGAGGAAGCGGCAGCACAGGGTCTCATAGCGGGTATCAATGCATCACTGTCCATGCAGGGAAAAGAGCAGATTGTTCTGGACCGCTCCCAGGCTTATATAGGTGTTTTAATAGACGATCTGGTGACGAAGGATAATTTTGAACCTTATCGGATGATGACTTCCAGGGCGGAGTATCGTCTTTTGCTACGTCAGGATAATGCGGATCTCAGGCTGCGTCAGATTGGTTATGAGGTTGGACTGGTTTCAGAACAACTTTATAAAGCGGTTTTATGTAAGAGAGAGCAGATTGATGCGGAAGTTTTTCGTTTAAAAAATACTGTTGTCGGTGCATCGAAATGGATACAGGAATTTTTGTCAGCCCATGAAAGCGCACCACTTAAAACCGGTGTTACTTTGGCTGAGCTGATCTGCCGCCCGGAGCTTACTTATGAAACCATTGCAGACATAGATCTCGAGAGAATGCCTCTTCCAGATGATGTGGTGGAACAGGTGGAGATTGAGATTAAGTATGAGGGATATATTGAAAGACAATTGAAGCAGGTAGAACATTATAAAAAGATGGAAAAGAAAAAAATTCCGGCTGATCTGGATTACAATGAGGTCGGGAGTCTGCGTCTGGAAGCGAGACAGAAGCTGATTGCTTACAAACCTGTTTCTGTGGGACAGGCTTCCCGCATATCCGGTGTGTCGCCTGCGGATATTTCTGTGCTTTTGGTGTATCTGGAAAGCAGTAGGAAAAAACAGACAGGTAATACGAAATCCTTTTGGAAATTATGAAATAATAAAGAAAGAAAAATATGAGGTGTAAATTTGAAAGCAGAGAACTTAACACAATTTAAAAAGGATCTGGAAGAATTACATATTGTGTTATCGGACGTACAATTTGATCAATTTCTTACTTACTATGAAATGTTAGTGGAAAAAAATAAGGTGATGAATCTGACGGCGATCACGGAATTTGATGAAGTGATGAAGAAGCATTTCATTGACAGTCTTTCTTTGGTTCATGTCTGTGATGTAAACGGAAATCTTTCCGTGATTGATGTGGGGACCGGTGCGGGATTTCCGGGTGTGCCTCTTAAGATTGCTTTTCCGGGTTTGAAACTGACACTTCTGGATTCTTTGAATAAGAGGGTAGGATTTTTGCAGGAAGTGATTGAGACTTTAGGTCTTACCGACACAGAAGCAATTCATGGCAGAGCGGAAGATTTTGCGAAGCCTGGTAAGTTGAGGGAATCTTTTGATCTCTGTGTTTCAAGGGCAGTGGCAAATTTATCTGCTTTATCAGAATATTGTCTGGCCTATGTAAAAGTTGGCGGCAAATTTATTTCCTATAAATCCGAGAAGGTTACTGTAGAATCACAGAATAAGAAAACAGAGATTATGGAAGCGCAACATGCAATTTCTGTTTTGGGAGGAAAGGTAACAGAACAGAAGGGATTTACGCTTCCTTTTTCTGATATTTATAGAAACTTAGTTGTAATAGAAAAATGCCGCCCTACTCCGAAGCAGTATCCTCGGAAAGCAGGGACGGCAAATAAAAAGCCATTGTAATCATTTGCTGTAGATATTGTTCCTAATGATCACAGGAACATACGAATTTGATCAAGTATTTCATCGGGTGCTTCCATCTGGGGAAGATGTTTTGTTTTAGGAATGAAGCATTCTTCGATGGAAGCGTTATAGTATTTATAGTTTTCAATGATTGTCTTTATTTCCTTTTCTTTTTCACCTCCTATGATTAGGATGCTGTTATTGATTTCTTTTAATTCATTGAGAATATTCATGTTCATATATTTGCCTGTATAACTGGCAAATGCATACTTGGAATTATATCCACCGAGATGGGCTGCTTCCAGATAGTTATAAATATATTTTTCTCTGACTTCTTCAGGGTTGTAAAAATAAGTTTGATAAAATGCTTTTTCTATGCTCGGACGATTGGAGAATAGATGATAAATAAATGTTCCAATCACGGGTGATTCGATGAGCAGCTTGAATAGGCTTGTCTGTCTGGAAGGAATTTGGTTTTGTAGATAGAGACTCTGTGGATTGATATATATCATTTTGTTAAAGATATCTGGATAATTGTGGCATGACATAATGACAAAGGGCACAGATTCTCCTGTTACCACAACTGACGTTTTTCTGCCAATTACATTTTTAATGAAGTCAGTGATAAGCTGTTCATAGAGATTGTTGGTGTAAGTCATTGCAGGCTTATCGGACATGCCGTATCCTAAAAGATCAAGTGAATACACTTCATGCTTTTCTGTCAGATTATTGATCAGCCTGTGAAACTCATAGTTGGAACTTCCAACGGTCAGATCATGGATGAAAAGAAGAGGGCTGCCGCTTCCTTTTTTCTGATATCTGATTTTTCCAAATCGCCACTCATAGTAGTAATTTTCTGAATTATTGAGAAGATTTTTTATCGTGCACAGGGATGTATGTACTCTATTGATTCCATGAATGGCAGCAACGGATGTTCCTGCTAATAGAACTGTTGTAGTCAGTTTTTTATGCATGTATTTGTTTTCCTTCCGGGTTTTTGGTTTATGCATAAAGTATACCATTTTTTCTATTCTATTTCTAGAATATTCTTTTCTTGTATCAAATTTTGGTATATAATAGCCGCAAAGGAAATTAGATAGGAATGTAGCAAAAGGGTAAAATTGGAATTTGATATTGAGGTAAGAAATGAATAGTCGAAATAATAAAACAGAAAATTTTCCAGAGTTTCACATGAAACATTTTTCTGTCCTGGATGTGCAGGAGAAGGAGCGTCAGAGAATTGCGAGAGATCTTCACGATAGTTCTCTTCAAAATCTCACCCATCTTGTTCATAAAGTTGAGCTGAGTTCTCTTTATATTGATTGTGATCCTGTAAAGGCTAAGTTGGAACTTGCAACGATTGGGACAGGACTTAGGAAAGTAATCGATGATATCAGAAATAGAATTTATGATCTTAGGCCAATGACTTTTGATGATCTGGGTTTGCGTCAGACTCTTCTAAATCTTTTTTCTTTAATCAATCAGGATGGACATTTTGAAATCATAGCGGATATTGATGAAATTGATGATAGTCTGTCAGATCAGGATAAGGAAATTTCTCTTATTACGATATATCGCATTATTCAGGAATGTGTCCATAATGCAGTTGAGCATTCCGAAGGAAATAGAATTATGATATCATTAAAGGAAGAAAAAGATAATTTTCAAATAAAAGTGAAGGATAATGGAATTGGATATGATCAGGCGGAAGCTGAAAGAAAGGAGAGGCATTTTGGTTTAGCTGTTGTGAGAGAGAGAGTCTTTTTATTAAATGGGACAATAGAAGTAGCTACGGAGAATGGAACCAGCATTTCTATTGAAATACCAAAGAAGAAAGATAATTAATTTTATAATGGAGAAACGGAGAGTATTGGTAATGGAAAAGATAAGAGTAATGATAACGGATGATCACAGTTTGATCAGAGAGGGGTTGAAGCAGTTATTAGAATTTGACGGAAGTATTGAAATTGTTGGTGAGGCTTCCAATGGAACGGAGTGTCTTGAAAAATTAAATGAGTGTAATCCTGAAGTTTTACTTCTCGATATTAATATGCCGGAGAAGAATGGAATAGAAGTTTTAAAACAGATGAAAGAAGAAAATTCGCCGGTCAAGGTTTTGATTTTGACAGTACATACGGAAATGGATTATCTGATGAAGGCTGTTGATATCGGTGTGGACGGATATATCTTGAAAGATTCGGAGTCTTCAGAATTAAAAAAAGCAATCAAAGCAGTCAAAGATGGAGAAAATTATATACAGCCTTCTTTGATTCCTTCATTGAATAATCATCTCTTAAACAGAGATACGGATAATGATAAGCTTTCTTTGTTGACAAACAGAGAATTGGAAGTTCTCGTGCAGGTAGCGAATGGAATGTTTAATAAAGAAATTGCGTTGAATTTGAATATCAGTGAGAGAACGGTTAAAAATCATATATCCAATATTTTTAAAAAGATAGATGTATCAGACCGCACGCAGGCGGCAGTGTTTGCAATCAAGAATAATATTATAAAATTGTATTGATTTTACTGGTATCTCACTGCAAATGTGATGTCACTAAGAATAGAATGGACAGGCAGAAAAAAGAAGATAAATAAAAAATGTTTCACATGAAACATTTGGAAAAAAGTGGAGCATTGACACAAGATAATGTTTCACATGAAACAATTTAACCCAACATATTGAAAAAATCTCTGTGAAACATCAAAAAAAGAAGAAAAAAGTAGCGTGAAACATCAAAAGTATGACAGGTATTGGCGTTTGAAAAAATAAAAAAGAAAAGGAGATATCACATGAAGATTGGAATATTGGGTGCAGGAAGAATTGCCGCAATTTTGGCGGAGACAATGAACAAGATGTCGGAGGTGGAATGTTATGGGGTGGCCTCCAGAGATCTGGAAAAGGCAAAAGCTTTTATGAAGGATCATGGATTCCATCATGCCTTTGGATCATATGAAGATATGCTGGCTGATAAGGAAGTAGAACTTGTTTATATTGCCACACCGCATTCTCATCATTACCAGCATATAAAAATGTGTCTGGATGCGGGAAAACATGTGCTCTGTGAGAAAAGTTTTACAGTAAATGAAAAGCAGGCGGCAGAAGTATTTCGTATCGCTAAAGAAAAAAATCTTCTTTTAACGGAAGCAATCTGGACAAGATATATGCCTTCCAGAAAAATGATTGATGATTTGCTTGCCGAAAATGTAGTCGGGAATGTAAAGAAGATGACTGCAAATTTAAACTATCCGCTTCTGGAAAAGGAGAGGATTGTTAAGCCGGAGCTTGCGGGCGGTGCGCTTTTGGATGTAGGTATTTATCCTCTGAATTTTGCCTACATGCATTTCGGCGATCAGGTAAAGGAAATGTACTCCGCCGCGCAAATGACAAGCGCCGGAGTAGATGGAGAAAATGGTATGATTCTTCTCTATGAAGATGGCAGAATGGCAGTTTTAAATTCCGGGATTCACGGCAAGTCGGATAGCCAGGGTGTTTTCTATGGTTCAAAAGGATATATGATTGTGGAAAATATCAATAACCCGGAGGCGATTAAAATTTACGATACAGAAAGTAATATGATTCGTGAGATAAAAGTACCCGATCAGATCAGCGGTTATGAATATGAAATTACGGAAACAATTTCCTGTATTGAGGAAGGAAAATTAGAGTGTCCGTCTATGCCTCATACGGAAACTTTGAAAATGATGCGTGTTATGGATGAGCTTCGCGCATCGTGGGGCATGAAATATCCAGAGAAAATTGAAAGTTTATAGAACTGTAAAAAAATATATGTAGATTCTCATGTGGATTAGTGATATAATCGTAAACGGACACTTTAAAACAGATAAAATTTTTGTAAGTTAAAAGGATAAGGTAAGTAAATGGGAAGAACGATCGCAATTGCAAATCAAAAAGGCGGCGTCGGCAAGACGACAACGGCTATCAATCTGTCAGCTTCACTGGCGGCAAGAGGAAAGAAAGTTCTGGTAATTGACACTGATCCACAGGGAAATACAACCAGTGGTTTCGGTGTTGAGAAGAATGATCTAGAAAATACAATTTATGAATTGTTTTTAAGTGAATGCTCCATCAATGAATGTATTTTGAAAGATGTCATTCCTGATGTTTCCATCATACCGTCCAATGTGAATCTGGCGGCTACGGAGATTGAGCTGATCGGTGTGGATAAAAAGGAATTTATTTTAAAAAATGAAATTGACTGGGTCAAGGATAAATTTGATTTTATTATGATTGATTGTCCTCCTTCCCTAAATCTTTTGACGATTAATGCTATGACCACTGCGGACAGTGTACTGGTTCCGATCCAGTGTGAGTACTATGCTCTGGAAGGATTGAGTCAGCTGATACATACCGTTAATCTTGTGAAGGAGAGACTGAATCCTGATCTTGATATGGAAGGTGTGGTATTTACCATGTATGATTCCAGGACAAACCTTTCCATGCAGGTTGTTGAGAATGTAAAAAGCCATTTAAAACAAAAAGTATACAGAACATTGATACCTAGAAATATCAGACTGGCTGAGGCACCGAGTTACGGAATGCCGATTAACATGTATGATCCGAAATCCGCAGGCGCGGAGGCATACATGCTGCTGGCGGATGAAGTGATGTCCGCGAAGGCTGTGAGCGTACATTAGGTCAGGTGCGAAGTCAATTAGCAAAGATATAAGTGGGGAAAAAATATGGCAAAAGCAACGAGGGGTTTAGGAAAAGGATTAGATTCTCTGATACCGGCTTCTGTACCGAAAATGGAAGCTGAGCAGGAAGTGGTGAAGACAGAGAGTAACGCGCAGGGAACTTATGTTAAAATTACAAAGGTGGAGCCCAACAGGGAACAGCCAAGAAAGAATTTTGATGAGGACGCTCTGCAGGAACTTGCCGATTCCATCAAACAGTATGGAATTGTGGAACCTCTGATTGTACAGGACAGAAAAACGCATTATGAGATTATTGCGGGGGAACGTCGGTGGCGCGCTGCGAAACTGGCCGGTCTGAAAGAAGTGCCGGTTATCGTCCGCAATTATACCGAGCAGGAGATTGTAGAGATTTCTTTGATCGAGAATATCCAGAGAGAGGATTTGAATCCGATCGAGGAAGCTCAGGCATATAAAAGACTTCTGACGGAGTTTCATCTGAAACAGGATGAGGTAGCGGAGAGGGTTTCCAAGAGCAGAACGGCAGTTACCAATTCCATGCGGCTTTTAAAGCTGTGCGATGAAGTTCAGCAGATGATCATTGATGATATGATTACAACCGGACATGCCCGGGCGCTGATCTCTATTGAAGACCCGGAACAGCAGTATACGATTGCACAGAAAGTTTTTGATGAAAAACTGAATGTTCGTGATGTGGAAAAGCTTGTCAAGAATTTGAATAAGCCGGAAAAAGCGAAGAAGGAACCTGTTGCGGATAAAGCTTTGGAAGTTGTGTATCAGGATCTGGAAGAAAAGTTGAAGCAGTCATTGGGGACGAAGGTATCCATTGCATCAAAAGGAGATGGAGCCGGAAAACTGGAAATTGAGTTTTATACACATGATGACCTGGAAAAAATTACAGATCTGCTGACTGGCAGATAAGTTATTATTATTTATATGCACAAACGATAATTAAGACTGTCAAATACAGAAAGGCTAATGATAAATGAATTATAATTTACTGGATGATATAGGACTTGGAAACATGGATTTGACGTATCTGTTTATCGGTGCGTTTACGGCGATTCTTATTCTGCTGATTGTTGTGATTGTGCTTTGTGTAAATCTGGGCAGACTATCAAAAAAGTATAAAAAATTTATGGGCGGGAAAAATGCCAAAAGTCTGGAGAAGGATATTATGGGTCTTTACGAAGACAACAGGCTGATCAAGGCATCTATGGAAAAGAATCGGAAGGATATCGAAAATCTTTATAGAAAACAGGAGGGCGCATTTCAGAAAATCGGTATTATTAAATATGACGCCTTTAACCAGATGGGTGGGCAGCTCAGTTTTTCACTAGCGCTGCTTGATGAAAATGACAACGGATTTATTATTAATTCCGTTCACAGCGCGGAAGGCTGTTATTCTTATACGAAGGAAATCAAAAACGGTTTATGTGATATTTCTTTGGGAGAAGAGGAGAAAAAGGCTCTTGATATGGCTATGGATTTATAGCCGGGCTTAACCGGAAAGGTTAGAATACGAGGGAAAAATGAGACTGTGCAAAGTAAGCGATCTGGTTGGAACAGAAATACTGGCTAAGGATGCCATGACATTGGAATATAAAATTCTGCTTTCTGCGGGTACACTTCTCAAGCCAGAATATATCGAGAAGCTCAAAGAGTTGAATGTCCGGGAAGTGTATATAAAAGAGAAGGTGCTGGATACAAAGGAAGTGGTTATTCTCAGGGAGGAAGTAGAAGAAAGTTTTAAGTCGAAAGTAAAAAGCATTCTGGAGAAACATACTTACAGTCACAACGAAAAACTGATGGAGTTGTGTCAGACGGCGGACACCATTATCACAAATATTCTCGAAGAAGAGAAAGTGGTAGAGAAGATTTACGATATCAAAGAAAGAAGCTCTGACATCTATGATCATTCAATCAATCTGTGCAGTCTGGCTACCATTGTTGCGCTTAAGATGGAACTGCCGCAGGAAATGGTGCATGACATAGGCGTCAGTTGTCTGCTGCATGATTTGGGACTGCGCTATCTGCAGGTTCCGTATGAAAACCAGAATTTGGATGAGCTGACGGAATTGGAATATGTGGAGTATAAGAAACATTCGGTTTATGGGTATTCGGCTCTTCGTGACGAAAATTGGATATCCGAAGCCAGCAAAAATATGATATTATATCACCATGAGCGTCTGGATGGCTCGGGTTATCCTCTGAGAACAACAATGATTTCCCGGGAATGCCGTATCATACAGATTTGTGAGGCTTTTGACGAAATGATTTGTGGGATCGGATGTAAGAGAACAAAAGTCTATGAGGCCATAAGATATTTGAGAAACAACAAAGATATAAAATTTGACGGGAAAATTGTCGATATCTTTTTAGAGTTCACTGCCGTATATCCTGCAGGCACTGTCGTAAAGACATGCGAGGGGGAGACAGGCATTGTCCTGTATCAGAATAAGCAGTATCCGGACCGGCCGGTTATCCGTATTACGAAGGACAGAAATGGAATGGCTGTGGATGTGGTTAAAGATCTGGCGGAATACAGCGATCTGTATATTGATGAAGTGATCGAATAAAAGAAATTTTAAAAAGAAGGGGAGATACCATGATTGACATTAAGTTTTTAAGAGAGAATCCTGAGACGGTAAGGGAAAATATCAGAAAAAAATTTCAGGAACAGAAACTTCCTCTGGTGGATGAAGTGATTGCATTGGATGCAGAGGTCAGGGCTGCACAGCAGGAGGCCGATGAGATCCGCGCGAAGAGAAACAAGGTATCCAAAGAGATCGGCGCGCTGATGGGACAGGGAAAGAAGGAAGAGGCTGAGGCGAAAAAAGCTGAGGTGGCAGCAGGTGCGGCGAGACTTTCTGAGCTGGAAGCAAAGGAAACAGAGCTGCGTGAAAAAATCAAAAAGGATATGATGACCATTCCGAATATCATAGATCCCTCTGTTCCGATTGGTAAGGATGATACGGAGAACGTGGAGATACAGAAGTACGGCGATCCGCTGGTGCCGGATTTTGAGATTCCTTATCATACGGAAATTATGGAGCGTTTTCACGGTGTTGATATGGATGCGGCAGGGCGTGTGGCAGGAAACGGATTTTATTATCTGATGGGCGACATTGCCAGACTGCATTCCGCAGTGATTGCCTATGCGAGAGATTTTATGATCGGCAGAGGTTTTACTTACTGTGTGCCGCCTTTTATGATCAGAAGCGCGGTAGTGGACGGCGTGATGAGTTTCGCGGAAATGGATGCCATGATGTATAAGATTGAGGGAGAGGACTTATATCTGATCGGTACATCGGAGCATTCCATGATCGGCAAGTTTATCGACACCATCATTCCTGAGGAGGAGCTTCCCCACACGCTTACCAGCTATTCTCCCTGCTTCCGCAAGGAGAAAGGGGCGCATGGCATTGAGGAGAGAGGCGTTTACCGTATTCACCAGTTTGAAAAACAGGAAATGATTGTGGTGTGCAAGCCGGAAGAGTCACCGATGTGGTTTGAAAAATTGTGGCAGAATACGGTTGACCTGTTCCGCTCTCTGGATATTCCGGTGAGAACGATTGAGTGCTGCTCCGGCGATCTGGCTGATTTGAAAGTGAAGTCTTACGATGTGGAAGCATGGTCACCGAGACAGAAAAAATATTTTGAGGTGGGAAGCTGCTCCAATTTGGGGGATGCGCAGGCAAGGAGACTCCGCATCCGTGTAAATGGTGCAGACGGCAAGTATTTTGCCCATACTTTAAATAATACGGTGGTGGCGCCGCCCAGAATGCTCATTGCATTTTTGGAAAATAATCTGCAGGCGGACGGAACTGTGCGTATTCCTGAAGTGCTTCGTCCTTACATGGGCGGAATGAGTGAAATCCGCTGATTTTACAGAATGTATGCAATAAGTAAAGAATGAAAAAGGAGGTGAAATCTTTGCATAAATTTATGCGGGCAATTGGATTCAGCAAGCTGGCGGACAGACGCGAAGAACAACATCTGATTACAGATATCATAATGAACGCGACACACCGTTCCTATACTTCTAACGGCGAGGATACCATACTCGCGGAGTTTTGCGAGGATTTCGCGCAGGATATCGGAATTGCCGTCTGTGGTGAATTCGATGCCGAAGAAAAATTTACCTACGATTATTTTTATCCTTATCTGCGCGGCACAGGCATCAGTTCTTATGAGGATGTGTCTGTGGAACGTCACGCCGACAAAGAATCTTACGCGGGGGTATGCGATGATATCAAGGTTGGCGTAAGCCTGATCTTTTATCTGCAAAACATAGTTCCCTATGTAAAAGCGCAGACTACAAATATGCTTCCCGTAACTGGTACAACTTTAACGTTGTCAGGATTGTCAATTAGTGGTAATATATTATTACCGATAGGAAAAGACGAAAGCGACAGACGGAGAATACAGAAAGATTCCATGAGCCGCAATCAGTTAATCGCGGCGGCGCGTAAAGGCGATGAGGAAGCGATCGAAAGTCTCACGCTGGAGGATATGGATATCTACTCCACCATTTCCAAAAAGATTCTTACCGAAGATGTATTCAGTCTTGTGGATACTTATTTTATGCCCTATGGCGTGGAGTGTGACCAGTATTCGGTTATGGGAGAAATCACGGATATTTCTCTGCGGGTGAACAGGATTACCCGTGAGGAAATATATGTACTTCGCCTTTGCTGTAACGATCTGGAGTTTGATGTCTGTATCAATAAAAATGATTTATATGGAGAACCGCAGATTGGCCGCCGGTTTAAAGGGGTTATCTGGATGCAGGGATTTATCAATTATCCGATGTAAGGTTTTCCTTATAAATAGATGGCAGTTGCTCCCTTAGTTAAATGGATATAACAGGAGCCTCCTAAGAGAATCTACAACGGAAACTTTTTGGAGGAGCAGAAGCCGCAAGTCACACACAATTTTATACACGTTTCCGTAGCTCAGATGGATAGAGCGACCGCCTCCTAAGCGGTAGGTCGGGTGTTCGAGTCACCTC
>Ga0137308_100139_pt1 | contig 132823 bp, 161 predicted proteins | sample Inofrocosms_June_FD_97181 | JGI IMG/M metagenome (GOLD analysis project Ga0137308, IMG submission 97181) | Mouse cecal microbial communities from Vienna, Austria - N-Acetylneuraminic and N-Acetylglucosamine D2O microcosms_June | ecosystem: Host-associated > Mammals > Digestive system > Large... | reverse complement strand
CTTTTTCATTTTCCTCTTGACATATTACCAAATTGCTTCCTTTTTATTTGTTTTCAACTATAGGTTTCATCTTTTATCAGTCTGGTTACAGCGTATTTCATTTCCACTGCATGGTGTAATACCCTGAACCCAAAGAGAATATTCTTATATAATAGGTACCTTCTGGCAGATTTGCCGTAATTTTATCTTTACCCTTAACGCTCCAGACATATGCATCCCCTTTCTTATGTGATTTTCCATTTTTGTCGACTGTCCGATAATCCTTCCCTTCTTTTACCCAGATTTGAACAAAAGGGATGCCAAAAGAAACTGTTTTTAGCTTTGAAACGTCAAAAACCAATGCAATTTTTGTCTTTTGGCGCAGGCTTATTTTGTAATAATGCTCTGCCACAGAACGCTCTCTCTTCTTTCCCGTCTGGAACAATAAATTCTTTACCACCGCTTGCTTTCTCAAAGCTGGCGCGCTCCTAATTCCCTTTCCGCCCTTTCCTGTTTTCTTCACGGCTGTAAAACTATAACGAATTTTATATTTCTGCCCGCTTGATACCGCCAAATAGTAGCTTCCTTTTTTAAGCGCTATCGAAAATGTAAATCCTTTTTTTCCAGAAAAGAGATTCGATTCTTCCAGCATCTTTTTTCCGGAAGAATTCAAAACCTCTACTGTGGTCGAGGACAAATCCTCCTCTTCTGCGCTTTTCCAATATTCTTTCGCCCCCGGAACCCCTGACACCTTTACATCAATCATGATATATCCCTGCCTCGGTATTTTAAACTTGTAATATGTGACCCCATAATCCTGATAATCCAATTCATCGTCTCCATCTGTGTCTGTATATGCGCATCCCTGTCCAGATATCCACTTTTTGTTCTTTATCACATTTTCCTTCGCAAACGCACTCATACTAATTGCCAGCGTACACAAAACTATCAACAGCAGCCCTAATAATACTCGTTTCTTTTTCATTTCCTTCTCCTATCTGTGCTCAAATTTATATTTAAATATCTTATTTTTATATATTATAAGATATTTAATATCGTACGTCAACCAATATCTTATTCTATCAAAACACTATGTACGGCATAATTATTGTTGCTTTCTACTGCATTAGTGTTTTTTATAAAGCTATAACCGTCTTCTTTTGGAAATTGGTCGATTCCAAAGCCACAAATATAAATACACCGCTTTTTTTGTAGCCGTATCCACACCCCCATTTAAGCTTTTATCGCACTTTTTTCTTATATAAGTCATGTAAAATCTTATCATCAAAAATTTCAGTTGTTTAATATCATATTTCTGCACATACTACGCCATATAATAACGTACAAAAGCTTTTGTTACCCCATCAGACTTTGAACTGCGTAACAATATGCACAGGAGGTATTTATGTACGAGGATTTTTTTGCGGAACGACTTTCCGCTTTACGTGGGGAGAAAAATGTCTCCGCAAGAGAAATGAGCCTGGCGATTGGACAAAATGAGAGCTACATCAATCGGATTGAAAATAAACACGCCTTTCCTTCTATGCAATGTTTCTTTTATATCTGTGAATATCTTGAAATTTCACCAAAAGATTTTTTTGATATGGACGCTCCTCATCCTGTGAAACTGAATGACGCAATTGAAGAACTGCGAAAGCTGGATGACGCCCAGCTTGACGTTATCATCGCCGTGGCGCGTGAAATGCAGCACAAACCAGGCAGAGTAGCTGCCTCAAGGTAACCATCCGCCTGAAGATGCCGAGCTTTCCATGATTACAGAACTTTTCAAATGTAGAAAAACTGCCGCACCTGAAATTTTTCATTTCCTGTGCGGCAGTCATATTTTATTTCACAACAAAGTTAAGAATTTTCTTCGGTACATAAATTTCTTTTACAACGGTACCTGCCAGCTTATCGGCAATCGCTGCTTTTCCCGATGCAAGCGCCTCTTCCTTCGAATATTCTGCCGGGATACTGATCACCACTTTCGTTTTTCCGTTAATCTGTACCGGAACCTGGACTTCATCATCCTTCATCGCCTCTGTATCGTACTTCGGCCATTCATTTTTAAATACAGACTCTGTATGTCCAAGCTGCTCCCACAGTTCCTCGGAAAGATGCGGCGTAAACGGCGCTAACAAAATTACGGCTGTCTCCAACGTCTCTTTGTCAATGCCACCCTCACGCTTTGCCAGTTCAATCATTTTATTATTAAACTCCATGAATCCGGAAACTACGGTATTCAAGCTGAAGCTTTCCAGCCTCTGCGTAATCGTGTGTACCATAGTATGACGCACTTTCAGCATTTCTTTTGTGGGCTTCACATCTTTGTCTTTATTCTCCGTTACCAGTTTCCAGAAACGGGTAATGAAACGGTACACGCCGTCGATTCCCCTGTCGTCCCACTCGGCGTCCAGCTCCGGCGGTCCTACGAACAGCTCATACATCCTCAGAGAATCGCAGCCGTAATCTCTTACCAGATCATCCGGCGATACTACATTCCCTTTGGACTTACTCATCTTAATTCCATTCTTTCCGGTAATCATACCCTGATTAAACAACTTCTGGAACGGCTCGTCAAAATCAACAGCTCCGATATCATACAGGAACTTTGTATAAAATCTCGAATACAGCAGATGAAGCACCGCGTGTTCCACCCCTCCGATATACATATCTACCGGAAGGTACTTGTCTGCTTTCTCTTTAGAAACCAGTTCCTTATCATTATGGCTGTCCACATAGCGCAGGAAATACCACGAAGACCCCGCCCACTGAGGCATCGTATTTGTCTCTCTCTTCGCATCTGCACCGCAAACAGGACATTTACAATTTACCCAGTCCTCAATCGCAGCCAACGGTGATTCTCCGGTTCCGGTAGGCTCATAGGATTCCACATCCGGCAGACGCAGCGGAAGGTCTTCCTCCGGGACAGGTACGTTTCCACACTTCGGGCAGTGTACAATCGGAATTGGCTCGCCCCAGTAACGCTGGCGTGAAAATACCCAGTCACGGAGCTTATAGTTCACGGTCTTTCTTCCAATCCCCCGCTCCTCAATCATCATCGGAGCTTCTTTCTTCAGCACAGAAGATTCCATACCGTTCCACTCACCGGAATTAATCATCGTTCCCGCCGCCTCTGTATAAGCTTCTGTCATATGTTCAATTTCTTTCCCGTCTTTCGCAATAACCTGGATAATCGGAATATTAAATTTCGTCGCAAATTCAAAGTCACGGTCGTCATGGGCAGGTACGCACATGATAGCGCCCGTACCATAATCAGCCAGCACATAATCAGAGAGCCAAATCGGCACTTTCGCCCCGTTCAACGGATTGAGCGCATAGCTTCCTGTAAATACGCCTGTTTTTTCTTTATCCTGCAGACGGTCTACATTTGATTTCATAGAAGAATCATAAATATACTTTTCTACCGCTTCTTTTGTTTCCTCTGTGGCAAGCCCTGCCGCTAACGCATGCTCCGGCGCCAGCACCATAAAGGTTGCGCCGTACAGAGTATCCGGCCTGGTCGTATAAACCGTAATCTTCTCGTCTGTTCCCTCCACTGGGAACTCAACCTCCGCCCCATAGGATTTTCCAATCCAGTCCGACTGCATCTTCTTAACCTTTTCCGGCCAGTCCAGCTTATCCAGATCCGCCAGCAGCCTGTCTGCATATTTCGTAATGCGCAGCATCCACTGACGCAGGTTCTTCTTCGTCACGGCAGTTCCACAGCGCTCGCAGACGCCGTTTGTAACCTCTTCATTTGCCAGTCCGGTCTTACAGGATGGGCACCAGTTAATCGGAAATTCCTTCTCGTAGGCCAATCCCTCCTTAAACATTTTCACAAAAATCCACTGTGTCCATTTATAGAAATCCGGATCCGTGGTATTTACTTCCATATCCCAGTCATAAATTGATGCAATCTCATTAATCTGGCGCTTAATATTATCAACATTCTGTTTCGTCGAAATGGCAGGATGCTGGCCTGTCTTAATGGCGTAATTTTCAGCCGGAAGCCCAAACGCATCCCAGCCCATCGGATGAATCAGATAATATCCCTGAAGCATCTTGTAGCGGCTCCACACATCTGAAATCACATAGCCTCTCCAATGCCCTACATGAAGCCCATTTCCTGACGGATACGGAAACATATCCAGACAATAATATTTTGGTTTCTTTCCGTCATTGACGTTCACCGGTTTCTCTTCCCAATGTTTGCGCCACTTTGATTCAATCGCCTTATGATTATAAGGTACGCTCATAATTTCTGCCTCCTAACACTTCGTGTCGTCTCTTTATTTTCATTCCTGAGGGCAACGAGCCAAGCAGACGTGTCTGCACGTATATTTGGCTGCTATTTGCTCCGCTCATAGTAACTTTTGCTACAAAAACTCTTAATAATTCTACTCATTTCCCTTGCATTTGTCAATAGATGCAGTATACTTTATTCATATGCAGAGGAGACTGCGGCGCCTTCAAACTGCGGTTTGTCGCTTACCCCTGACAGCCACGGAACCGACAGTCCCCCGCTCCAAAATCGCACATAAAGAAAGGACTCCATTATGAAGAAATCATTTTCGCCATCAAATCTCACCCTGGCGGTGGTTTTCATGTTGTTTTTTATCAGCTTTTCGGTGGTTCTGGTGCTGAACTTCCGCCCACTGTATTACCATGATATTGAAGCCTTAGGCATCGTAGAATCCTCCGGCATATCGGAAGAGGATATCCGTACAAATTATGATACTCTGATTTCTTATAATTCTATATTTGGACAAAAAGAATTGGATTTCCCCACTCTCGCCATGTCAGAAAGCGGAAAAATCCATTTCGAAGAAGTTAAAAATATTTTTGTATTTGTCCAGTGGCTCTGTATATCCACACTTTTCGCAGGCACCGCCGGCTTATTTTTCAAATTCCGAAAAAAAGATGCGGGCTGTTTAAAGCTGGCTGGTGTCCTTACACCTCTGGTTCCTGCTGTTCTTGGAGGCTTGATTGCGCTAAATTGGGAGAATTTTTTTGTGACCTTCCATCACATTTTCTTCCGCAATGATTACTGGCTGTTCAACCCGGCGACAGACCCTGTTATTACTATACTGCCGGATGCATTTTTCCTGCACTGCGCAATTGCTATTTTAGTTCTGATAATCTTTTTCAGCCTGCTGTCCTTTCTGGTTTCACAATTGCTTTCCAGGCACTGGAGCTAAAATATCATGATATACGCAGAGAGAAGGGGCGAAATAACCGCCCCTTCTCTCTCCCTAGAACTCCGCGCCTTTCAAATTTGACTAATAATTCTCCGCATACACCTCGAAATAACTCTGCGGATGGTTACAGGTCGGGCAAACTTCAGGCGCGTTTGTTCCAATAACGATATGTCCACAGTTGCGGCACTCCCATATCTTCACTTCGCTCTTTTCAAATACGGCGGCTGTCTCCACGTTTTTAAGCAATGCACGATATCTCTCCTCATGGCGCTTCTCGATTGCCCCTACAAGCCTGAACTTTTCTGCAAGCTCCGGGAACCCTTCTTCCTCTGCTGTTTTGGCAAATTCCTCATACATATCTGTCCATTCATAGTTTTCGCCATCTGCAGCCGCGGCAAGGTTTTCTTTCGTATCGCCGATTCCTTTCAGCTCTTTAAACCACATCTTTGCATGTTCTTTTTCATTGTCTGCTGTTCTCAAAAACAGGCTCGCAATTTGCTCGTAGCCTTCCTTTTTTGCTGCGGAAGCAAAATAAGTGTACTTATTCCTTGCCTGTGATTCACCTGCAAATGCGGCCTCCAGGTTTTTTTCTGTCTGTGTTCCTGCATACTTTGTTGTTTTCATGTTTTCCTCCTGTTAATTTTTGACGCAAAATTTGTTTCACTCTTCTTATTCCCCAATTTCTTGAAAATCAATCCACAAATCCTCATAAATATGTGTCTTCACCTTATCTTCAAAGCTATAAATGTCCAGTTCAACCCCAGACTCTTCCAAATGGTACACCAATACCTTCTTTTTCATCGGGTCCCCTATGAAAATTTTTCGACACAAAATGTTACATTTGTGAAGTATAGCCTCTGTCAATATTATAACAAATTTTCCCCAATCTTCAACCGCAACTTTTCCGGGATACTCATTTCTCCGCGCCTGCCTTTCCTTTGTCCTCCAGGGCCAGGGAAAGTGCTGCCGCGATGTCCGCCGCCCTCTTTTCCCCGATTCCCTTAATCCCCAGGATAACAGCTTTCATTTCATCGACAGTCAACCCCTCTGCTGCAGAACTGCCATCCTTGAATCCGCTCTTGTAGATACTCTCAGCCCAGAGTGACATTTGACAGTGATCCATCTTCCGTACCCGGTCATACAGTTTTCGATTCAGTATAAAAGCCTTATTTTTTGCCATTGTCCAATACCTCCTCAATCTTCAAGATATAGTATTTCTTCCCAGGCTCCGCGCCCCACTCCTGGCGTCCCTCTCCATATGCAAGCCTGCACCTGGTTCTTATCTCCTGGTCGTTCCGGGAGTACCCGTTCCGGAATACAATCTCCTGGACTGGATCCTTGCGGATTTCTTCCGGGACATCTTCTCCCTGGAGCAGCTTCCCATCAGCCCATATCGCCCCAAACAGATTCATAAACCGGGAATCGTAATACGGTTTGACTTCTCTGTACTCCTCTTTCTTTGCGCCTCCAACGATCATATTGAACCACGGGCGCTTAATTGTCAGTGTCAGCATTTTCTTTTTCCTCCTCTACAATCTCCAGATCCTCCAGCGGTACCAGGCGGCTTTTGTTTGGCGCATAATATACACGGGCGCATTTTATAACATCTTTCACATCCCTCCCCACATATTCACCACATGGTTCACCGTACCAGTCAAGCCTTTCATCGACATACAACCATGCTGTGACAGCAACATCCTTTATGCCAACCACAATACCAACGAACTGTTTTTCGATTCTCTGATAATAGGTTTTCAGAAACTCCAGATCATGATCGTAGTATTCGACTTTCTTTCGCCATTCCGTAGTCCCGTCGTCGTTTTGTTTGTTGTTATCAACGTAGTAGTATTCCACCCTGCCGCTTTCCGTTCTGTCTGCCTCAAACTTCTTAATGAACCGGCCATCCTTAATCTTTTTCATGTATGCCTTACACTCTACCACCTGGAAAACATACGGATTACTGCTTACCGGTCTTTTCTTCATTGGCGCCCTCCCTCTGCTCTATCAGTTTATCCAGCGCGTTCTCGCCCATTTTGAGAGCATTGAACAGAGAATACATCATTTTGCTTTCTTCCGCTCCAGTCGTTCCCACCATCATCATGCAGACATGATCTCTATACCGATTCAAAATGTCCCTGGCTCCTGCCATCGTGAATACCAGGTTTTCATTACACGCGCACTCCTCTATGAGCTTATTTATCGCTTCATCCTCCAGGAAACAAATATCATCCGCCACCGGCATAACAACGGTTCCGTCCGGCAGCTCCACGATGGCCACGGAGTAATTGCCCGCCCCGTTCTCGAACTCCTCATAGTTGCTGCCCCACTGGTGGAACTGCCCCACCTGGAAATCGTGGTATCCTCCGGCCTTGTAGTATCTGCCCTTGCAAAATCTTTTTCTCATTTTTTACCTACTTTCTAATTTTTTACCTGCTCGCGTCCATCGGTCCATATAAATGCCTTCTACCCCATTCATAAAGCCCTGGATATTTATGAGGATTAAAACTAAACCCATATTCCCGAAAAAAGCTGTCATTGTCCATCTGGAACCACTCCAGGCACAGTTTTTTCTTGCTGTACGCTTTTCCGTTGATTAAGATCGTATCCATGCCATCATCCTCCAGTCTTAATCGTCCTTTGCTTGAACCATTCCCTTTCAACATAGGTTTCCGTATCATTTGATAGATTGTTCAAGTGGATGTCGTACCCGTTTTCGGTTTTTTCGATCCCCTCATACCGGTACTTGTATCTGTTTCCCAGCTTATCCGTCGCCTCAAATACTGTACCCTCGCACAATGGGCCGCTCTTTCCTCTTACATCCTCAATCAAGATCATTCCGCTCCTCCTCTTTTCTCTTTTCCAGTGCCTTTTCCGCTTCATCCCTGGAAAGAAATACATCACTTCCAAAAACACCGGATACAGCACAATTTTCAAAGAATGTATGGATAGCATAATCCAGGATCATCACCTTTTCCACAGTATCCTCAAATACTGCTGTTTTGCCTTTGCAGCTCTCGCAGCCCTCAAAATCATCATCATCGAATGGACAGTTGTTTTCATAAGGGCAATAATAACCCGTTGCGGTTCCTGGCCCTCCATTCTCCCCATAAAGTGTCCCGTCAAGTTTTGTCGGTATATTCTCACACTCAGCCAGGATGTAAACAGTATCGCCTATCGCGCAGGGAAGCCTCACCAGCTCCCCTCTCTCCTCTGCCTTCTCATATTCCTTGACTTTCCGCAGTTTGCTCAACACTACGCTGCACGCAATATCATAAAGCCTGCCCTCTTTCGCCTTTTTCGCATAGCTTCTAAGTCTAAGAATCCTTATCGCTTTATTGATACCGAATTTTTCCATGTTTCCCTCCTCTAAATCTTCATTTTCTTCGGGTACTCCTGGAGCAACGGTTCTCCCCAGATTTCCTCCATGATTCCCCTGCCGCTTTTCAAGAATACCGGCTTTGCTATGTTGCTGCAGGTTTCCACGATGTTCTCAATCCATTTCCGCTCCGGAGTGATCTTCCCTGGCCTCCGGCCGGTTTCCGCTCCCACAATGAACCAGTCAAAAATATTCCGCAGGTTCTCCGGATCCCAGTATTCAGACTGTGTAATGTCCTCATGCAGCGGCTCTATGCTCAAAAAGGTTCTAACTGTACCCCACAGATTTCCAGCCGCCTTTACAGCCCTTTCGAGCTGTGCTTTATTTGTGACGGTAATTCCGTACCACATATTCTCATGATCCGGAAGATCTCCGGAATCTTGCAGGCAATAGTACCGCTCCGGATTCTTCGTCAGAAACAAGTATGTATGCTGAGGAGCTGCCACACACGCGCCGAATACCTCCTCAATCCATTCATCCGGGATCCATGCGCCGAACAGATCAGCCATGGAGCAGACAAAAATCCGGCGTCCCTCTTTTGTTTTGTAGTTATCCAGGCGGTACTTGTGGAATGTGGGGATAAACCCATACGGGTACGGGGCTGCTTTCCCATTTATGCGGACCGGCTTATCAAGAACCGTCCTTACCCCATTTTTAAGGATCTTCCCTCCATCAAACCGCCTTGCCATGCTCTCCGCATAGCAATAATCGCAACCGTGGCGACATCCAGTAACCGGATTCCAGGTTGAATCGCACCAATCAATTCTCGTTTTTTCCATGATTTCCTCCATTCTTTTCAGCAGGGGCCACCCTCCGCGCCATGAAAAGCGCCGGCAGGATACATCCATGCCCCTTTCACATACACATCATCAACGGTAAACTCACCGGATACAAGGCTATGTATTGCCGCTTCATCGCCCCAGTAGACACATGATTTCGCGTCGCCCACAAACGTATCCAGATCACATTTATTGTCCAGGGTAAATCCCAGGATGATTTCATCCTGCCTCAGCTTCTCATATTCATCCGGATACAGCTCCCGGATTCCTGCAAAAAGCGGCGGCGTGGAGAAAATGCACTGGGCGCATGAACAGCGGTTCCATCCGGCCCGGTAGCATGGGTGAGGATTCGCCTTGTGCCGCTTCATCACTTCCCAGACATCCTTTTCAGAGTAATCAATGACCGGCCTCCACTGGTGGACCGTTCTGTGCGCTTTCTTCTCGGCATTTGTCCGGTGCAGCTCCATTTCATTGTACATCGACCGGCCCCGGCTCTCTCCGCGTCGCTCTCCAGACACCACCAGGACTTTCACATTCTCTTTTGTCCGCTCCAGGCAGGATGTTACGCTGTCCTGCACTGAGGCTTTAAGGCTTCCGCTGCACCAGCGGCCATTATGCGTGCTGCCCTTTGCAGGGAACTTGTGTCGCTTGCCTCCCAGCTTCGCCAATTCTTCCAGGCGATCCAGATTGCTTATGACAGAATCGGCCACCATGATTTTTAGATAGGCGCTGCACCATCGGCGGCTGAGATCTCCGCTCTTTGCCGGAAACTTCATCCTGCACCCGTATTCTTTCAGCTTCTCCTCCATGTCCTCAGTGCATTTCTCTTTCAGCTCCAGGCATTTCAGATAATTGCTGGACAGCTTGCACCGCATGATCTCCCCGGTATCCGGCTCCACCCATTCCACCGGTTCCGACGCTCCTATCCGGTATAGTTCACCGAAAAACCCGTTTATCCGGTATGATACTCTGAGCGGTACTCCCTCAGCCTCCGCAAAACTCCGGACATAGTTCTGAGTACACCGCCAGTCCATGTTCCGCGTCGGGTGTCCACCGTCAATATCGTGGTGCCATAATTCAATTTTCGACTTCGGAACTCCCAGCTCCAGCAGCTTATAATAACACGCTGTACTGTCTTTCCCTCCGGAGAATAAAACCACTATCAGATCGTATTCTTCCAGCGGCAGCAATTCCTCCAGGTAGATTTCTTCAAAATGCTTGCTGTCTTTCCTGCCCTCTACCCTGGGCTTTATCCGCTTTCCGGTTCCATACACCGGCGTATCCTGGTTTCCCAGGACAACCGGCGTATCCATCGTACAATCCATGTCTTTAATGAATCCGGTGATCGGCAGGCTCATTTGACCTCTCATTTCTCACTACCTCCTTTCCATCATCCGGCGCGATTTACTCCCTTACTATCGTCAGATTGTTCTTCCATCAATTTCATGCTCTTTTCTACTTTGCGAATAACCCCCTGGATTCCAGACATTTCCATAAATCTTTCAGCTAATTCCGGCTTGTCAAACATCATGGCTCCATTGAGTTTTATGGTATATCCGTAATCATTTTTGTGATTGTATCCCCTGCCGACATACTTTATGGTTATGCCGCGTTGTGCTGTAATCACATATTTTATAGATTTTGCCTCTGTTCTAATTGTTTCCATTACTCATGCCTCCTCTTACACAAAAGGTAACTGATCCGCTATATCTTCCGGAACCTGCATAAAACCATCCTTATCCGTTGGTAAGTTGGAGGACTGTTGCTGTTGCTGCCTCTGCTGGCCCTGGTTCCGGTTCTGCTGGGGCGGCTGCTGGCCTCCGGAATTGTCTCCTGCTGATCCGGAATTTGCCGATTTGCTCTCGCAGAACTCTTGATCTTCCACTGTAACCTCAGTAGTGTACACTTTCTGCCCGTCCTTATTGACATAGCTCCCAGTGGTGATTCTGCCAGTAACCATAATCTTTGTCGCCTTATGCAGATACATTTGAGCGAACTCCGCGCTTTTTCCAAACGCCACGCATGGTATAAAATCCGCGCTCTGCTCTCCCTCCTTGCCGAATCGCCGGTCAACCGCCAGCGTATAACGTGCTATGCACATATTGGAGCCTCCCTGGGAATACCGGATCTCCGGCTCCCTGGTAAGCCGCCCCATCAGTATGACCTTATTCATCGTTTATCCCTCCATCCATTTCAAATAACGACATCTGTGAGTGTTTTACCGGTTTGAAATTCATCCAGATAACCTCCTGCTTTTGGCTGGCAATCTGTGAATAGGCAATCTGACTTTCTTTATGCCACCCGGCCAGCACATTGTTATACAGCTCTGAATCGTAACCGCTGATAATTACACTCCCCTTGTGCTGCATTAGAAGCTCCAGCAACCGGATATGGTCCGCGTCGCTCATTTCACATTTATACTGTTTCCCATGCCTGGTAGACAGAACATAGGGCGGATCGCAGTATATCAATACATTTTCAAAATTGAACCGCGCTATAAGCTCCAGCGCGTCCATGTGTTCTATCTGCACGCCCCGTAAGCGTTCCGCAGCAGCTATGATTTTTCCTGGGATCCTGCACCAGTCCATAGCTGCATATGCCTTTTCCCTGCCCTGCACATCATTTTTCCAGCCCACTTTTTCCCCGTTTGTTCTGAATCCATGCCCCTGGTTTAACTTTATGTACATATTCAGCGCCCTTTCAAACGGATCCTCCGGCTTTTCCTGGAACGCCCTTTCATATATCTCCCTGGAATATGGAGTGAGGTATACAGCCTTTGCCAGCCGCTCCGGATCCTTGCGTATGCAATCAAACAGATTTACTATATCGCTGTCCAGGTCATTGACCGTTTCTATATCAGACCTCGGCTTATTGAAAAAGACGGCCCCGGATCCGAAAAACGGTTCCACATAGCTGTGATGTTTCGGAAAATGGCCGATGATCCAGCCAGACATCGACCATTTACTCCCAGGGTATTTCATTAGGGCTTTCATACAACCGGTATCGCCTTGTAGTTCACCCCTCCATGTTTGGCGATTACCTCCTCCACGACTGATACCGGCACAAATGCGTATACCGTTGCTTTGGGCTTCCTGGATTCCTCGGCATAGGGTAAAAGAAGATCCTCTTTTTCACTCAGCCCACCGACTTCCACCGCCTCATACTCTCCAGATTCCAGGTCTTTTCTCGGCTGGCAATACCAGGGGGATCCGGCCTGGATAGAAAGATGGAATCCGTCCTTGCAGTAAATGTGCGGTCTGTGGACCTGCTCCTCGTTTGCCATCCGGTATGTCTTTTTGAGAAAATCCCGGATACCGTCAAAACCAAATACTTCCGGCTCCCACTCTCCATTCGGGAAGCAATTCCCCAGGTACATCCAGACGCCTTTCTGCACTCTCCGGAATGTACTGAATGTCTGCCTCCATTTTCCGAACTCCGGATCAAAAGCTGAGCTGTACGGTTCCCCAACCTGGAGATAACCACGCCCCATACCGCGCGGCGGCAGAATATCCAGGAAATATTCGTAAACCTCCTCGTCTACCAGATCGCCGGGCTTGCAGTATTTATCCCAGCTCCCGTCGCTGTTCTTTTCAGCGAACTCATGCCATCCATGCAGTGTTTTTAATTCCATGTGTTGTCCCTCCTTAATCTCCAATGTAGTAGCGTTCCTCGTATCCATCCTCATAAATTGTGACATCATGGTACGGATCCATCCTGGTATCGACAACTTTTCCATGCAGCTTTTCATTCGGCGTCAGCTTGTTTGGATCGGAGATAATCTCCCCGTCCAAAATTCCCAGGGCTATTGATACATCATCCATGCCCTTTTCGACTGCCTCCTGCTCCGTTATCGTGCCGCCGCTCTCCTGGTTCCCGGCCTTTAATGCACACTCCGTACACAGCGCCCCGTCAAGCCCTCCATGATAAATCAACGCAGCCGCCTCCGGCCTCTGCCAGCACATTCTTCCGCACTCCGGGCAGGGGATCCTCCTCCAGCCCGGCTTTCCATCCGATACATTGTCACAGAGGGGCATACATAAGTAGCCGCCTCTGTCAGATTTTTTCCTCGGTTCTATCTTCATACTGCCTCCTCCTGGAGCTTTTTCAGTTCGCTCATTACCTCTTTCAAGGCATATTTCGCGTTATTTGTAAGCTGCCGCTGCCATGCTGATTGAGAGGGCGCCCATCTGAATCCATTCTTTTTCAGAATCTCCCTCACTTCCGGCTCCGGCTTTCCGTCGAAAATGAGCTGCAATCTCATGTTCTCGGTATTCTCCACCACCTCGCAGAACTCGCATTCCGTTTCCTGGTTCCCGGCCTCTTTGACCTTTTTGAGCGATTCCAGGCGATCCCTTGTCCGCTTGATGTTCGCGTTGTTATTGGAAAGCTCATACGGGAGATACGGTACATCCGCCCAATGCCAGCTAGAGGCCATATCCGCTTTCAGCTTTTCGATTTCTTCCTGGGTAAGTTCTGGACAGCCATCCAGCGTCTTTTCTTTCCGGTAGTACGCATTAACCGCTTTCATCATGTTCTGGGTTTCCACCATGCCGTCCAGCTTTTCCTGCAGCAGCTCCACCGCCTGCTCGTCGCCAGAGAGAATAGGCTGCTTCATTGTCAGCAGGTTCTCAATCTTTCTGGCATAGGATTCCAGGTACTCCCATTCCTTGTGCAGCGTTTCCCTCCGGCTGTTCTGCTTCTCCTTTTTTCTTACCGGGAAATTGCCGCCGCCGGAAATCATAATGCTGGGGCAGGATGCCTCATTACGGTAATAGTCATTAAAGTAGATGGACAGCTTCCGGCTATAACGCCCGGCCATTCTCTCCGCTTTTTCCAGGAGATGGGGCTTTTCCTCCGCGATCCTCTCCACCACTTCATACACCTTGTCTACATAGTGACGGTACTCCGCTGTGGCGGATCCCTCTTTGTATTCACTGAATGAGTTAATGTTCTTCGCCACCCTTGCTGTCTGCTCATTGATTGAGAAATAAGTTCTTTCCATGTGTTTACCTCCATTTTGTTTGATATTTTGATTCCGGATCCGGCAGGTGCCGCCGCCTGGATCCTATCTATGTCCAGCCCTCCAGGGCTTAACATTCTCCATCATGTTCCATTTCTTTGTACGCCTGGATGATTCTGGAGCGGAACTCCCGGAGCTGCCGGTTCTCTGCCTGCACCCTGGAAACGTCCTTTTTCAGATCTCCGATGGTTTCAATCAGCTTTCCACGTTCCATTACCGCGCTGTACAGAATATCCACATATTCCATTCCGCTACTCACAATCTCCGACATCCGCTCCATCGTCCCTATTTCCTGGATGTTCATAAATACCAGCTCTATCCGCTCCCAGTCCCAGTCTGATAGGGTAAACGGGATCATTTGCTGGAATTTCCATCTATCCACTATGCAGCCTCCCTCTCCAGGATCGCGTCGATGATGGATAACGGGCATTTGCTGGTAATTTCCTCTCCGTCGCTGAATTTGAACAGCAGCTCCGCGTACCCTTTCCCAGTAGAAAGCACCTTTGCTGGCGCTCCGATGTCTGCTACCTTTACGGTCATACCGGCTTTAATCCTCATAGCAGCTCCTCCTCTCACATTTCCATACACTGGATGATTTCCTTGATTGTCAGTTCCTCAAGCTCCCTCTGGGAAAGACATTCCAGAATGATGTCGTCCGTCTGGAACTCAGCTCCCTCTCCCCTGGTGTTTGCGTATACGGTGTATCCGCATCTTTCGTCATATACAGCTTTCACATTGATTCCTGCCATCTTTGCTCCTCCTTTTTTGTGTATCTTTCATTTGTATAACACAATTATAACTCACTTTTCGGCGTTTGTCAATATATTTATTTCACATTAAGGCGTTTTTTGACGGATAAAATACCGGAATAGGCATTGGACCTCACTCCGGTTTCTTCACTACCTGGACTTCATATCCCATAGTTTCCAATATTTTTTGAAACGTGTTCAGTTTCATCCCGTCCGGGTTTCTCGTCATAATCTGGTGTAACGACTGTCGGCTCATGCCGACATCGTTTGCCAGTTTTGTATTACTGATCTTCTTTGCTTCCATTATCTCGCTGATTACCACATCTGGTTTTATCATGCCATACCTCCTATATCACTTTAATAACCTGCTTATCGCTGCTGAAATCCCAAACGAACCAGGAATAACTCTGGGCGTCGGTTCCTTTCCCGGTAAAGCTCGGCCTCTTATGTAACGTATACAGTCCCGTCGGCGTATGCCCCGGCTCCTGCCAGAAAGAAAACCGTCTATCCGATTCCAGGAAAGCAGTTCTTAGCAGAAAAATCACTTTTCCTCCAGGCTTCACCACCTGGAAAGCTCTCTGGATAAATTCCAAAGCCAGGGAAAAGGGAGGATTCCCTATTATCAGATCGTATTTCTTCTGGATGTCCATATCCAGAAAATCCCCGATTTCCACCTGGCTACAGATTGCCTCCAGCTTCTTTCTCTCCTCCGGCCTTATCTCTATTGCGTCAATGTCGGAAAACCCATGCCGCCTCAATGCCCGGACGATGTTTCCGTCACCGGCTCCAGGCTCCAGTATCGAAATACCTCCCCCCCCGAATCTCAAACACATCCAGAAAAGCCTCTATTGTTTCATCCGGCGTCGGGTAAAAATCCTGCTCGCGTCTTGCCATTATACCGCCTCCTCATATATTCTACACTCCACCAGTTCATCCGGCGTTATGCCGGCCTTTTCCTCCAGATACCTTGCAAACTCCTCATTGTACAAATCGCCCCGGTTCTCCCGGATGAGCTCCACCAGATTTGCAATTAAAATACGCGCTCTTTCTTCCATCGTTCCATACCTCCTTACAAATATGCGGAATCCGGAACTATTGCACCGTCGCCCTTAATCACAAACGACTGGTGATATTCAAGCTCCCTAATAACCGCTGTTATCGTTTCATATGCTGCCATCAACTCCAGGAACCGCGAAATGAATCCGATTACCGTTGTATACAGCCACATTTGCTGTTCCTTTGTCAGCCGCCCCAGGGCTTTAATCCGCAGCTCTCTCCCTTTTTCATCATCGGTAGTATAATCGCCCTCATTCTCCAGTAGGACCGTCATATCCGTATCGGACAGCATACAAGCCGCGGTATTGAACCAGGCTATCCCGGTTTGTGTACATTCATCCTCTGGACAGAAGAAAACCTTTTTTGCAGGCAGCTTATACCATATGCTGTTTTTTATATCCATAAGCTCGCCCATCATGTCAGCCGCGATGATCCCCATTTCGTTTATCTGCTCGCTGTAATAATCCCAATACTGGTTTTTCTTCTCCGGAGCGTCATAGTAGCTATCAACGACCTTTTCCAGCTCCTCTTGTATGGACCATAGATCCAGCTTCTTAAAAAGTGCCATGCCATATCCTCCTAACCATCTAAATTTGTATCATGCTTTGAATAGTACCGGATCAAAGCCCTTAAACCGCCTGCGTCAATCGTCAGCACTTTGGAATCACCATACCAGTGACTTAAACGTGCTCCGTAATGCTCCTCTGTCTTGCTGGTTTCATGCTCCAACATTTTCTTTAACCACTCCACTTTATAAGGATCTCCCATGTCACCCTCCTTTACATCATCGCAACCTCAGCCGCAAACATCGCCTCATTCTCTGCCTCCAGGCAAGCCCGGCTTGTCACCACAAAATATGATGGACCTGGCCGCTGCCCCCTGGATACCTGCTCACATGGTATGCTGTATGTGCATGAATGACCGGCTCCCTCTATTGCCTGGATAAAAACATCGTCAATCTCCCCCAGGCTCAGCTTCAATTCCGGGAAGTCATTCAGAATGTCTACGACTTGCTCCTCCGGATCCTGGGCGGCGAACCGCTCATTGATTTTCTGCAGGACTTCCCAGGCTCTAAAAGAACCCTGGGAATAATCCGCTATGATGGCGATCCATCCTGCATACACATTTTCTTTGTACCGGCCTGCCGCTTCCGTATACTCCTCCGGAGTGACCGCGATGTAGGAATCCGCGTCATGTATCGCCTGGTATTCCATGCACAGCAGCTTTTTCTCCTCACGCGCAAGCGCCGCCGCCTTTTCCTTTTCCTCCGGCCAGAACCGCCGGATTACAGAATCACTCACCGGCCTCTCCCTCCTCTTTGCTCAATTTCATAACCTCATTGTACTCATACCGGATCTTCGGCTTGCCTCCGTAGTTTGCCAAATCCCAGCCCTCAAAACAGCCCTCCAGATGGTAGCTGCCATCGAGCGTTAAATACAGACTGAGATTCTTCTTGATTCCATGCTTCTCAGCTAAAACCTGCAGCTCCTTAATCAACGGTAACGCTTCCTCGCATAATTCCTTGAATTTTTCCTTATTCTCCATGATTTCCTCCTATCATTCTTCAAACTGAAAACACCATCCGCTGGTGTCAGTAGCTTCCATCGCCTCTGCCTGCTCCCTGGTGTGGCAGGGAGATTCCTGCACGTCGGCGCCAGCATAATCCCGGTCAGTAAGGACCACATCGCCGTTTTTGTATGCCTCCTCCACAAGTTCCACCGCATCCTCCGCGCTCCCTGCCTCTATCACAAGGGTTTTCTGGAGTTTTTCCGTAATTGTAATAGCGTACTTCATGCACTTCTCGCCTCCTCCACGAATTTCTCCGCCTCCTCGTGATCCTCAAACCAGTCATTGTAGATGTCTTTCCGACTGGTGCTGGTGGAGGTATTCTCCGGCTTGCATACCGCCTCAACAAAACTTGTAATAGCTGCTCTCACCGTCCCCCGGTCGTCCACCGATGTAGTCACGCACCAGAATGTTTTCATCCCGGCCAGCGTCAGCTCATAGGCGTCGGCCTCCTCTTTTGTCAGCGGCTCCCGGTATTCGATGAATCCCCAGGCCTCCCGTCCTACCTCCTCGCAGAATGTCTTTGTGTCAAAATTCTGGATCCTCTCGACTGCTCCCTTTTTGGGGTAGCCGCCCGGCATAACCGGGCGCTGTGTGCTGTAATACTTAACCATCCTTATACCTCCTACCATCCGTATCCATATTCATCCTCTGCAAACAACTCCTCCGGAGACTTCCACCGCTGCCGATCCAGGTAATATTCGCAGCAGCAGCAATCTTCTCCGCCACATCCGGCACATCTGTCCGCATCCTCTCTCTCAATTTCAGCAAGGCGCTCCGCTAACCTCCGCTGGTCTGCGGTAAGCAATGCAGTAAATTCTCCAACTCCACTTAATCCCTTTGCCATGTCATGTCCTCCTATATTCCAACGCTTGCATTTGCTTCATCAACCATTTTCCCGTAGTTCCAGGCATCTTCCCAGAGGCTTGCTACCGCCATCTGATACAGCCAGTTCTCAGCCTTTTCCTTGCCCTCGCTCTTTGCAAGGGCAAGCATTTTTTTCTGAATCTCCGGAACCTTTGTCAGCTCCTCGGCTCTCTCGCCGATTGCTGCATACGCTTCATTGTCTGTCAAGCCGTTACCTCCTCTCCAGTAGCCACGTTTACAACAACTGTCCCTGGTCCGAATGCAGCCCTGGCCTCCGCGATCTCCTCTGCGGTGAATCCGCGGTGATTCCTGCGGTAATTCTCTAGGAACTTCTCGCTCTGGGTGTCCCTGGCTCTTTTGGTAGCCTGCCGGTCAAATTTATAACCGGCAAACTCCAGCTTTTCACAGTAATCATCCGGGATGTAGTTACCGCTCCGGATCCAGTAGATTGCTCCATCCGGATCCACCATAGCCTCCCGGTCTGCCTGCTCGACAGCCTTTTTTACTTCATCCTCAGCGTTCTTTTTCCAGAAAGCCCCCAGCTTGCCGCTGATTTCCATTTCAAATCTTGTCATGCCCTTGTCCTCCTTAACATCCGATCATTTTCCGCGCTTCCGTCACATCATACTCCGGATAGCGTTCTTTAATCTTTACAAGCTCTGCTTCATAATCTTCCGGAACCTCTGAAAAGTGGAAAGCCTTTTCAATCTCTGCCAGCATTTCCTCATAGTCCCGTTTTCCCTCTGCTAACATTTCCTTGCGCCTCTGGATCCAGCTCACCTTTGCCCGGGCTATCCGCATTTCATCCTCCAGCTCTGCCGCTACCTCAGCAGTCTTTACCATATCCCGGATGATTGACATTCCGCCGATTTTGTAAATCTGGGCTATCTGATCCTTGCCCTCTGTATTGCTGATTGCCGGGTGGAATGTGTATACCTTTTCAATGATGGAGTAATTTTTCTCAGATACCGTACCGTCGATTCTCTCCTCAAATTCCTGCTTTGTCATATTTTTTACCTCCGTTTTGTGAGTTATTTTTGTGCTTTTCTTTTGTATACTACTATTATAACGCCTTTTAGTGAGTTTGTCAATAATTTTATTTCACTTTTCGGCGTTTTTATAAAAAGTATTTTACTTTTGTGAATTACCTATGTATAATGCCTTTTAGGAGGTAATGAATATGTGGATTGATTTTTTTATCTGTCTATTTCTAGGGATATTTGGAGTACATAAATTCCGGGAGCGAAAAATCGGTATGGGTATCCTTTATCTGTGTACTATGGGCCTTTTCGGTATCGGATGGTTTATAGACTGTATCCGGTATTTAATGGCTGCTCTTAGAGGAGAAAAGTTAAACAGTTCTTCTAGCGAAAATCCCCAGTCTGTTTTACTTCCAGATGGAACCTTGCCGATAGTTATTGATTGTTCGTTGGCCTTGCAAGATGGAGAATGTTGTCATTATTCTGCATCTGCAAAACGGATCATCCCCAAAGAAAAAACTGTTGGCTATACCAGTGGCAGCGCCGGTGTCAGTTTTCGGGTTGCAAAAGGTGTTACGCTTCGCACTGGTTCCAGCCGCGGCTCTGCGATTAAAAGGAATGTTTTGGAGGAAAATCCGGGAACCTTGCGAATCACAAATCAACGAATTATTTTTACATCAATTAAAGGGGGATTTGATAAAAAGATTTCCAATCTCTCCACAGTGACGGAAGCTGACGACGGACTTGTACTGCAATTCGGCTCTCAAATGTTCATGCTGGAGTTAAAGGATGGGGGAAAGGCATATCAGATTTTATCTTTTCTTGCAAACGCATGACTTATGAACAACACACTCAGTTTTTCCGCTGTGTGTGTTGTTCTTTTTTACTCCAGTCATTGAGATTCTTTGGCTAGAGCTATCATTATTCCACTTTTCATAACAGTTACTATAACCGTTACATCAAAAATTTTGAAAATACGGGTTTTCTTCAAGATGGGAGATTTTGCAATGACCATATTATTATATAGATATATATTTAATGGTTACGGTTACGGTATGATCTGTTATTTTTTGCGTTATAGTAACTGTTACGGTAACAGTTATTGTTATAAATGTAAGTGACATATATAAATAAGAAAGGATACAGTCGTTTTCACTCTACCAGGATACAGGGAAAAGATTTGATTCTGGATGTTATGTTACTATAACCGTTATTTATCTGGTGCGTCATTTTGTTACTATAACAGTTATTGTAACTGTTACTTGCATTAAAAAAGCCCCTCTACCCGGAATGGATAGAGAGGCTTCATTTCTGCATATGCTATGGACGGGATTATTCGGTAGCGTTGATGAAATCCAGGCAGTCCAGCTCCCGGTATGCCTCCTCGAATACTCCTTTGGGGCTCCAGGATTCATACCCGTCTTTGTACTTCACCTTATAGCCGGACTTCCCGTCTTTTTCCATCGGCTCCGCCTTAATGATTTTCACTCCAATGTACGTTTTCATGCAGCGGATCCTCCTTACCTGGACACCTTATCGGCATTTACCCAGCCATGGACCGTACAGCCATTTTCAGTACCCACCAGATGGTACGGATGGGGCTTGCCCTTGCTGATCTGAGTTACCTTTGCTTTGCCGCCCTTGCAGGAGCGGCTCTTTCCATCGGCATAGCTGCTGGTGTAGTGGACGGTACCGGAATACTTCACAATATCCCCCACTTTGATTTCACCGCTGCAGGAGTTCCCGGAAGCTCCTGCCGCCGCTCCCTCAATGTCGGAAGCGTCTACCCATCCATGGACCGTAGAACCGCCGCCGGATACCGCCACAAGATGGTACTTGTGCTTTCCGTTGTACACCTGGGTAATCTTAGCCTTGCCAGGCTTGCAGCTCTTTCCGCTGGTAGCATTGGCACTGGTATAGTGCTTATTGCCGGTGAAATTGACGATGGCCCCGACTTCCAGAGAAGATCCTGCTGCAGAACCGCCGGATCCGGAGCTGGTGCCGGAAGCGCCGGCTTTGGCTCCATTTGACAACACCACTACAGTATGCCCTTTTGTCTTGGTGACAAGAATATCACCCCTCAGCAGGTAATCAGAGGATTTGCAATACTTATCACCATCCAGAATATCAAAAGCCCCCGTATTCCTCAGCGTGGATACCTCGCCGGATGTACTGAACGAACCCACGTTGATACCTGCATAAAGCACGCAGTTTCTCACACCCTCAGAGCAGTCAACCTCCACTTTCTTTGTTACCTTAGAGGCGTCATAACCGTAAGGTTTTGCGGCTACCGTGAGAGTGCTTCTGTGATCCTGGCAATACCCGATGTTGTTATTGTCGCACATGGCCTGCATATTCCGGGCGATCTTCTCCCGAACCGCCGGATCCTTTGCCCGAATCACAATCCAGCCTTTGCTATGGAGATACCATGCCTGGGTAGAAACCTCGCCGCCGGTCTGATCTCCAGCAGCTCCTCCGTTGATGCCGCCTTTTTCATTGATTCTTGCGCTGCCAATAATTACGCTCATAGTCTTAGTCCTCCTCTTTATTTTTCTTGCTGCTGATCTGTGCGATGGTCTGAATTACTTTATCGTAACCCACCATGGCAGCCAGCCATGACATGAATAATAGGGCAATCAAATATACCGCCATCTGCGCGTTGATTGCCGCTCCAGTAAGAATGACGTATGCCGCCCCTACCGCAATAGACAGACCGGCAGAGATATACCCTGCCAGCGCGTTTGCGTAATAGGTTTTGCCTCTCTCCTGGAGACACTTTTTGACCGCCTCCGTCACCAGGCCGGTGAACGTGGAAACAATCAACAGTAACATCAAAAATACACTCAAATTCATGATTTCCTCCTATTCCGGATCCTTTTTGGAATCCTGCCTTTTTTCTTCATGCTCGCGATCCTCCAGCTCATATTGCCGGTCCCGGTATCGCTCCTTTGTGGTCTTGATCCACCCCATCACTCCGCACTCTCCGCCGCTGATTGCAAAGACGCAGGTACAAAGGGTGTCTGGTATGCCGCCCGTCCGGTAGTACATCCACAGCATTATCCCGATGAATAACAGCAGGAATACCGCGATCACCACCAGGACCACATCCAGCGTCCGGATATTCTTCTTTTTCTTCATGCTGCATACCTCCTTAAAGACCTATCTTCGCAAATACAATAGCAAGGATGGCTCCCAGAATGGCGGTTCCGATGTATGCCATCGCTTTACGCCATTTCTCACCATCCCTGCTCTCGATTTGCTCCAAACGTTTGCTCTGCTGCTCCTGGACTTTCAGCATATTCTCCATGTTCGCTGCCAGCTTTTCCGTGGACGCCGCCAGATTGGAGATTTCCCGGACACTTTCCTCCAGGATTCCGATTCGGTGATTCTGCCGGTCGTTTTCTTCTTTTAACCGGCTGTTCTCCGATTCCATCAGCTCCCGGAACGCCTCCAGCTCCCTATGTGTTACCGGATTATCCATCTATCTCACCCCCTTTCACTGAAAAACCGCCCTCCCTGGGCGGCTCCGGATTTATTCTTAAATTCTCACATTTTGAGCAGGGATATTGTCCTGCTGGAATGTGATTGTTTAAGCAATAGAAACATTTCCCATACCAGGAACACACCTTTGTACACTCCTCATACCCCATAGCACACATAATCGGATTGCTGTGTGAGCAGGTAAACAAATTCTTCGTTTTCGGCACTTTCCGGCCTCCTTTCAATTCTTTGCAGAATCATGTCTTGATAAATCTTATCTAAAAGCTCCTGGCAGTCCGCATGGTTCAGCATACCGATGTAGCTGTTGAATACCTGCGTGGCCTCCTGGAGAGTTATTTCCCCTCTCATGTACCGTTCTCTCACGCCTTTCAGATTGCGCTTGATTCTGAGCGTTGTACTCTTTCTGACATTCACTTTGTTGGGCCATACCCGGTATCCAACAAATTCAATCCCCTGGGTGATAGGACGTATGCAAGTTTTCTGGTTCAGCTCCAGCTCCAGGTGTTCCTCCAGGAATTGCCCGATCTGGTCTTTCCAGCACCTTAGCTGCAATTTGTCATTTCCCAGGATAATCACATCATCCATGTAGCGGACGTAATACTTGATTCCCAGCACTCTTTTACAGAATTGATCGAGTGCGTCCAGATAGATATTCGCAAACATCTGGCTCAGCAGGTTCCCTATCGGAATACCCACATCAAAAAGCCGCTCCTCCAGTGGGACCTCCTCCGGCTTCTTTCCTGGAGGCAGTCCAAAAGGGGTATGCGGACAGTCAATAATTCTGTATAAAACTTGTAGGACAGCTTCATCCTTGATTTTCTTTGCAAGGATCTCTTTCAGTATGCGGTGGCATATCCGGTAGAAGTATTTGCTGATGTCTAATTTCAGATAAAACCATTGCCCGTCTTTCCGGTACACCAGCTCCAGCCAATATTTCAACCGCTGCATGGCTCCCAGGCTACCCCGGCCAGGAATACATCCGTATGAATCCTCGATATATCCTGGCACAAGCATAGGATTTACTACACGATAGATAGCCCACTGGACGATACGATGTTTGAATCCGATTGACATTATCATTCTCAGCTTCGGTTCATGGACATAAAAGATATAATACTTTTCGATCTCATACTTTCCGCTTAGAATTTCCTCCCTCAGCTCATTCAGCTTTTCCCATGCGTCGCAGTTGTAAGCAAGGACTTCCGGCTTATATCGCCTGCCGGTGGAGGCGTCCTCTAATGCACAATGCAGATTTTCCATTGAAAAAATCAATGAATAAACATTCTTTATTTTCATATCATCCCTCTCATGTCGCAGCTTTCCCCGTAGGTACTTGCGGCTTCTGAGTGTTCCGTCCGCCTCCTGGAGCCAGGACGTAGCAGACGGTCAAATTTTTCTCCTGCATTTCTGCCCGGAGCGCAAATGACCTCCTTTAATCTCTCGCACTGCCGGGCAGACCTTGATCTGACCGGTTCTGGCATATGAGAGTAGAGCGGAGCGGAAACCGACGTTGTGGTTGGAGATGGAACGGGGGTTGTTCAGGTTCAAGTTGAACACGCCCGCGTTCGCGGCGTTGTTCCAGTTGCCGCCCACAATCGGCAAACGCGATAGGCCATTCCCTAAAACAAGCGCCCGGAGTTACCCGGACGCCTGCTATACACTATCTCTTTGAATTTTTCGGAGTATCTTCATAAATCCACTTTTTATATCCTCCGATCATCGCCCCGATCTCCTTTGACCGGCGCGTCCATTCATCGTAGGAACTGGATCCTTTCAGATACTTTGTCTGGTAGGCTACTGTGATAAAATCTTGCAGAGCCTTATTCTTCATATCCAGATTCTTGCATGGAGTTTTCTTGTTGACCTCGAATTGCAGAGCAGCCGCAAGCTCCACCATTTCATTCATGCAGTGTGCGATGTCGTCGCCCAGTAATTTTTGATGTGCCACGCTCCACCGCTCTATGAGCGGCAGCGCGTAGGCAATCATATCCCAGATCTTTTGCCTTATCTGGAGATTTTCTGATTCCTGCTTTTTGTTCATGCCGCCTGGACTGCTCTGGTTCTCCATTTACTTTCTTACCTCCGGAAATTTATATGCCCTGCTACCGCAGGGCTATCAGTTCAGCAGTTGCCAGTTTACAGTTCTACATAAGCGGAGCGGAAACCGACGTCGTGGTTGGAGAGGGAACGGGGGGAGTGCAGGTTCAAGCGGAACACGCCCGCGCCCGCGGCGCCGAACCAGTCGCCGCCCACAATCGGCAAACGCTCGCCGACGTTGTTCATCCAATGATAATCACCGCCATAATTTCCAGCAGGTTCATCCGGGTACAGAATAAGGACTTTCGCAAGCTCCGGGGCTGTCAAGCCGGAAGCAAGCGTCATATCCTTGTACTCTCCTCCTCTACCCTGGTCTACCGCGCTGGTGATACCGGTTGTAAGCTGAATGTGGCCACTCACAAAATCGTATTTCAGTGTTGCTGCAGAACCGGGAGCCACGATGGAGCCATCATTCTTGATAGCTTTCCAGAGTGTGGATGTATCACTGTGATCGCAGTCTGCACCCATGGCGGCATTATTGTCTACAATGATCTGGATCTCGCCATCTTTCAGACGCATACCGGACAGCCACTCCCATACGTTTCCGTTCATATCCTGGATACCAAACTGTGTCCAGTCATGCCCCCAGGTTGCCGGGCCGGATCCGGTAAATGTACGCCCGTCATGCTCTGTGCCGCTTTCGGTGTATTTGTAGCTTACCTGGCCTCTCTCATGCGGATAACCATGGTCGGCACCGTAATTGTTGTTGCCACGCGGCATAGTCCCGTTTTTCCTGCACCATAAAGCAACAGCCGCCCATTCTGCCAGGGATGTAAGATGGAATCCTGCTCCCTTAGCGTCACAAGCGGCTTTTGCCTGGTCGAAAGTGACATATACTCTCGGATCCCGGTGTGCCAGGCTGTACGCCCTGCCATTGTCCCCCGTGATATTTTCATATTTGGAGAAATAAAAGCAGGGCTTCTCTACCGTATTCACGCGAAATGCCGGATGGATATTCTGGGAAAGTCCACTCACCAAATCTGAATTTTTACACTTGTTTACCGGCACCATGACCGACGGAAGCCCTACATCATCCAGTAACACAACATTCTTTCCTCCGGAAAGCTCTTTTACCGCTGCCGCGAACTGATCGTAATTTGCCATAATATTTTTCCCTCCTTAAATTGCATACAGTTTGAGGACCACATTTTCCATGCTAAACGGAACCGGATCCTTTTTAATGATGGTTGGCCTGCTCTGTTCATCCTCCGGGTTATAATCCGGATTCTGGATCTCCGTTTCGGTATACTTGCGCTCCGGGATCTCAATCTGGGCCGCATACTTCATTCCCAGGCCGGTAGTAACCGCTCCGAATTTATCAATGCAGACATCAATAGTTACCGGGAAATCCCTCTCATACTTTGCCACATTCAGCATGAGTTCATCATTGAACGTGATCTTTGTTTTGGAAACACTGTAATCAATGTAATTCCCCTCGGATACTTTTACTGTTTTCATTCCTTTCTACCTCCTTTTGATTTCTTCATGCGCTTCATTGGTTTTCTGCGCGATACAGTCCGCCATTTCCCTTTGAGCTGCTGTCGCCCGTTTCGGATCAACGCCATAATCCCTCAATGCCTGGTCGCGCTGCTCATGCCTCTCTATGATCGTTGGCCTGCTCATGCTGCATTACCCCCTCTCACATACAGCTTTACGGTAACACTCGGAGCGGATCCGGTGTATTTCACCTTGAAACCGTTCTGCTGCTTGTCAAATACCACGACATCCCCCACATTCACGACATCGCCCTGCACTTCCACATCTACCCGGTAATCCAGGGTATCTCTCTGGGAAGTGATGGCTACTGTCTGGACAGAATTGTTGAAATAGAAATCTTTGGTATTTGTCAGTGTCCGGGTAATCACTTCACCGTCCACATTATCAAGGCGTTTCTGGTTCTTAAACACTACCTCAGTCAGAAACTCCGCCAGGAGATTTGCGCCATCGGTTCCCGTTTCCAGGTTGTTGAAATGGTATTCATCCTGCGGCGTCCCCTCCTGGATCCCCGGTACATCATCCACCCATGGCGTCTTGTGGTAATAGCCGGTTCCATTCCCATTGATATAGGGCTGTTCTCTGCCATTCATCAGCTTTCATCCTCCTTTTCATAGATTGGAAATTCAAACTTCGTAAGCACGCCCTGGTTAGACGCCCTTATCACATTTGTTTCCTGGTAGGCACATTGTTTTCCGGTGACATCAATGATCCGGACGCCGGTAATGGTCTGCCTGCCTGCTGCAGTTCTCGGAAAGCTCACGATGATTTCCACCTTGTTTCCGGTCACTCGCTTTGTGTTGATTGTGGCCTCGTGCCATACACCATCTACCCGGTACTCGAATTTCACCAATGCCGCCAGCCATTGACGCCTGCGGTCATTCATAAAATCTGCACTCCAGAATGACATCTTTCTACCTCCTTACTTTTTATTTCCACAAACAGCGGTTCCACACCGGCGGACATTCACCGGCATAATCTTGATCGTCGGTTCTGCCGCCACCAGCTCAGAAATAACCGCAGCTTCCGGTTCCTTTGCATTGATGGTTCCGCAGATCGGCGCGTCTGCCGCTGCAACGTGAACAGTTGAAAAAACGCCTATATCGTTACCTAAACGATTAGACGCCGGAGCCTCCATGACACCGCCTCCAGATGTGAGCGTGCCAGTAAGAGGCAATGAGGTTGTGCTGTTCGTGATGATCTTCCCGGCCTCTGTGCCGGTTCCCATCATTACCCCATTCACAGAACGAATCGGGTATGTGCCGGTGATAACCTGCCCGGACAGCTTTACCTCCGTTATTCTCAAATCAGAATTTATTTCAATTTCCACTCCCTCTGTGACAATCTCCCCGGTGGTGGAATCGTACAGCTTTCCGCCTACCCGGATCGTGCCGGTCAGTGTGTGGTTGAAAATCCTTATTATCTCCTCCAGGTCCGCGTCAGTTTCTATGTACATGATCTGCCCCAGGGAACCCCTGCGCGGATACTGTCCGCATAAAAGCTGATTGCACAGCGGAACCTCATATACGCTGCATATCCAGCGGCATAATACCTCCACAACTATTTTTATCCGGTATTCAAACTCAATCCGGACGCCGCTTGACTTTACCATCGGAACCTCTCCCAGAGGAACCGCTTCCCCTCCAGGCTCCAGGAATGGCATTGTGAGAATGATTGTTGCCGGTAAATCCGGATCCTCGATATAGTAAATCGGGGATACATCCCACAAAAGCGCCAGCCCATCCATAAGGTCATAGTAGGTACATTCATTTGTATTCACCAGATTCTTGTATCTGAGGAATTGCCGGTATCGTTCATCCGAAATTACCGGATCTGTAACCCCTATACCTGCCAGCTCACCGGCCTCTTTCCTGGTTAGGGGAATGATGGTTCCTACATAGTCCAGGTTTTGGCCGGTGGCTACATCAAGATCGGTTTTCTCGTAAAGATCAGCAAACATTTGTTGTACTTCCTGGAGCTGCCTGGCAAACGCATTTATCAGAATCTCAATGTTTTTCTTGCCCTGGAATTGGCTGGGAATGTCATTCATCCATTCATCAATCACTATCCGCACTGAAAACCACCTCGATTCTCGTATCATCTATGAGGACTTTCTGCCTCGTGGAAACCTTAATATTGCCCTGCTTATAGTCGGTGCTTTTCGGGGTGTAGGTAGAACTTGTGGAAAAAGTGCTGAATATCTCAATATAGGTGATACCTGCCACAGCGTTATAAATCCCAGGATTCAATAGCTGCATAATCAGATTTCCGCCTGCTTTAAGCTGCGCCCCGTCCTCGCATACTGACTGAATCGTAAGAGCTGCATAGTTCGTCGGAATCCTCTCCGCGTCGCCATGCAGCACAACTTTCAGCCATGTATACAGATATTCCGGACGGTTGAACTGGACCGGTATTTTGTCCCCATATACTCCAGGAACTTCCACAACAACTTTCCCGTTTGTGCCGATTCCGCCGGCCTTTCGTCGGAGAATCGCCTGGGCTATCTCCATATCGTTGCCGCCCTCCACGATGATTTCAACACTGTGCGGCTTCAGACCGTTTTCATCCTCTACGTCAGAATCATTTTCATATCCGGAAGCAGATTCCACGTTTTCAACGTGTTCCAAAAGCTCTGCTACAATGCTTTCTATCATCGTATTTGACCGCAGGGCCGATTTTGCGATATATGCCTGCCTCAGCTCTATGTCCGTTTCTGCTTTTCTTCCATAGACCGGATCCAGGAGATTTGTCACAGAATTAAATCCGGTGATATTGTTTACCATCTTCGTTACAATCCCATGCGGCAGGGTAATCTTGCCATAGTCGCTCGTGAAGAAATTGGCTATTACAGTAACGCTCGTAGTGGTGAGGTTATCCGTAAGAACCAGGACATTTTTCCTGGTTTTGGTTTTATCCTCAATACTGAGCGTCAATGCCTCCTCGTTGACAGATACCGTATATTCCGTTGTGGTGATTGCCGCCGCTAATCCCTCCAGGATTTCTAAATCCTCCGCCTTTGTGCTTTGGTATGCGTATTGGTCCCCATTGATGGTAATGGAGTATACCGCAGTCTGGGCGGCAGCAACGCTTACCACGACAGAGTTAAACTCCTCTCTGGTAATCTGAAATTCATCCGCTGCATATAGCCGCACTTCCGGCTTTGTATCGGTGGCAACCATGGCCCCCTCCCGGATGTATGATCCATCATCACCGGTACAGTGCAACGGGTAGCAGGTTCTCTTGTTTGCCGCCCGGCGGATTCCTCCATACTGTACAGAATTGTCCAGGTTTAATCCGGTAGCTGTCGCCGGGTATTTTGCATAGTAGCTGTCCTGCCCTGCCTCCCACAGCTCCGCTATCTGGTTGCAGAATGTTGTAACCAATGTATCCAGGAATGACGGTCTGTGCAGCCTGGTATCGAATCCGAATCCCGTTGTGAGATCCTGGTGGACCTCCTCTGTGATTACATCCAGCCTTTTCAGCACGAAACCTTTATCAGTTACTCCGTAATCCATCTATTCTCACCTCCTCCCTTATGGTTTCATAGTCCGTTAATGCTGTATAGTGGATTGCGGCTCCCCTGGTTTTCGGATTTACAATAACCTGCACATCCTTGACATCAGTTACCTCCTCCACTTCAAATATCTTTTCCCGGATCCGGCTTTCAAAAGCGTCCGTATCCGGGTTCTTTATGAACAGATCCTCGAAATATGGCAATCCCTCCTCCTCGTCCCACCGCCATTCCGCGGCCATCCAGCGCAGCCTTATGTTGATTTTCTGGGCGACAGAATCCTCCAGGAGAATATCTCCCAGCTTTGTAACGATCATGTCGCCGCTATTATCCAGCAGAATATCCATGATTTCCGCCCCCTTCCTATCCGTTGGTGATACTGCCGCTGACCTTTAGATTCCCCTGGATTTCAACGCCATCTTCTTTTACATCCAGCCTTGCCCCTCCGGTATCCAGCCGGATCATCGTTTTAGAGGTAATGATCCGGTTATCCCCATTAGCAACAACGACCGCTTTCTTGCTTACAGCGTCTTTCAGCAGCTCGCTACCTCCATCCAGTAGGCCGGGGATTGCTATTGCGTTTGTGAGATCGAATCTCAGAGTACCCTCGGACTTGGCGCCGCTTCTCCATTCATCCAGCTCAACCTCGGAAATGATGATTAAGCAGCTATCCCCCTTTTCCACCGGAAACGCGATTCCTGCCCCTATCGACTGGCATATCGGAAATACAAGCGGAACACCCGATATAGCCGGATACTCCAGCCGCTTTCCGTCCGATGTCTGGTATTCACCGACCGGCTTTACTGTCGCGGTTCCGGAACCTGCGTCAAATTTTGTAATTGTTCCGGGAAGCGCTGTGTGGATTTCATCAAGCACGCTACGCGCTACTTCCTCGATCTGTTGGACAAATTCCTGCAGCATACCTTTCCTCCTATACTTTTTGCAAATCTGCGGCTTTTACCGCCGCCGTTACTGTGCTTCCAATGCCTATTACGACACGATCCCCTTTTACCTGGATCACATCGTATGTAGAATAATAAAGGGTGAACATTCCTCCGGAGTATTGATACCCCTTTGTTTTGCTCCCCTGCTTCGTTGTCCTGGTGACTTTTACCTTGTCACCTTTTTTCAGTTGTCCGGAAGAATTTCCGGATCCGGATCCGCCTCCGGAACCGCCGCTTGCTTTTTTATCTTTCTTCGGTTCCGCCTTAATCTCCAGTACCTGGGCGGTACACATCCAGTCGCCCTCCAGGTTATCCCCGTCTATTGTCAGCTTGTGAATCAGATAATACCCATTCGCTGTGCTGCTCTGGATCTTCACAATGTTATTCACATCTATTGCACCATTTAGAAGATACTGAACCTCCCAGCCGGTCATAGATTCCTGCTGATCTCCGCCGGTGCTTATGGTAATCCTTTTCGGCGTGCCGATTAAGCCGGTATCTGAATTGAGCAGATAGCCCTTTGTCGATATGGCGCGGCCAGGCCATGTAATCTGCAATACCTGGTTCTGTATGGACCATGAATGGCCGCAGCACTTAGCCAGCTTTTTCAGACCGGCGGCTGCTTTGCCTACGAAACTGAATCCATTTGGCAGCTTCACAAACGACAGATCCTTTGCAAACCTCACCGACACGCCCATCTGGTTTGCGAACCTTTGATACACTTCCTTGCAGTCTACCGCGCCATTGAACGAAATAGACACATGGGTATCCCGGAGCGCCACTCTGCCATCCACAACTTCAAGCTCAGTAAGCCGGTCTGCACCGTCCATAGTGGTAACTGCAAAAGTGATATTCCCGGCAAGGATTAAGGCCATGGAATTTGCATAACCGGCTTTCAATTCAACAATGCAATCTTTCCCCTCCAGGATCTTCAAATTTTTATTCGAGAGATTCCAGATTTGGACCTTTGCTGTATTAGCTGCTTCGGCATTCGATTTCTCAATCGAAAAAGAAACGTGGAGCGCCGGATCTGTATCGCCGATCTTGAAACCGGTCTTTCCCATGCGCCCACATTTCATTACATAATTCCGTATAAAGTTTTCATTCGCCATCGGCTATTCCTCCAGTTCCACATTCGGAATGTAGATAAATTCCGCTGTCTTATTGTTGAACGCTTCCCTGCCGACGGTATCAATGTCCGACACACACCCAAATATTCCATCCGGGATATTGCTGTCAGTGTAGAAGTGGAGTATCGGGAAATTCGGGACAATCCGCGTCATAGCAATAATGGGAGCGTTATCCTCGTCATAAAGCCCGAAACTCCAGTAATCATACCTCTCATTGTAGGTAAACCGCAGACCGTATTCTTTGCCATCTATGGACAGCGTTGACACGCTATCATTCATGTCCGGCACTTCAATGTACAGCATTTCTCTACCCCCTTAAATTAAACCTAATCCAGAGGCAGCACCGTACAAAATGGACTGCTTCTTTTTTGCGTCTGATGATCCGCTTTTGGAGCTGCCGGAGCTTCCGGAACTTCCAGAACTCCCGGAGCTGCTGCCTCCTCCGCTTCCGGTGCTTGCTCCAGTGCTTGATTTACTGGATGTCCCGGATGTGGACGCGGTTCCTGCATTTATCATGGATTCTCCGCTTTTCAGAATGTATGAGGGAATGGATACGGTTTTCCGCTTCGTTACCCTTATCTTCTGAGCTGAGAGTGATACTTCTCTGGAGTATCCAGTATCTTTTGACTTCTTGATGGATATGCTGGTGATTCCCATGTTGGTATAAATGGCGTCGCTGGTAACAATCTTTGTCAGCTTCCTTTGCAGCCATTTATTCTCTATCTGTTCGCATATCCGCTTTACGCGGTCACTGGATGTACCATGACGGTATAACCATGTGACCGGCGTATTGCTGATGTACAGCGTGAGTGATACAGAGATAGGATCCAGGATGATTGTATCTGATACCGGGAATCCATCCTCTACCGGGTATGCAGGTATTGTGGCGGTCATGGTCTTTGTTTCGTCGATCAGAGCGTCAAACTCAATGCCCCATACCGTTACCGGTGTTAATTTCTTTGCCATTCCTGCTTACCCCCTTGCATATGCGAGGCCCCTCGCCATTTGTGCTGTCGCGTCGCTGGCCGATTTCTTCATAGCCTTAGACACGTTTTTCTGAGTTTCCGGCGTTCCTCCGGTGTAGCTGTTTTCAATGTTTACATTCTGGGTGACAGAGGAGGTTGTGTTGTTGATGGTGCTTGCCGCTGCGGTTCCTGCATTGGCTTTAGCTGCCCCCATGAGCGCGGAAATGCCGCCTGCAAGGTTTTTAACCTTATCCATGACTAAATCTTGGCTCCCCTCAATTCCGTCCGCTAAACCGCCCATAAAGTCCGGCATCCAGCTTTCGTAATCTGTCAATGGTCCTTCGTCCGGCACTGAGAAATGGAGGAACGACCTTATTTTGTCCCCAATGCCTTTTACTGCGTCTACAATGCCCTGCACTCCGGCCATGATTCCATCTTTCAATCCGCCGATAAAATCCTTGCCCCACTGAATAGCCTGGCCCGGTAACGACTTGATGAAATCTATTGCAGAATTAAATCCGTTCACTATGGCGTCTTTTATGCTTGTAACTGTGCTGATTATGCCATTCAGTATATTGGAGAATGTGCTGCTGACGAAATTTGCTATTCCGCTGAAAATGTTGCTGAAAAAGTCATGTATCGCCTGCAATACAGAAACCACCGTATTGTACGCGGTGTTTATTGCATTTGATATTGTGCTGGTGATGGTATTCCAGATCCCGGTCACAAATGATACAATTCCATTCCAGATCTCTTGAAAAAATCCGCTGATAGCTCCCCAGACAGCCTCCCATATTGCTTTGATTGCCGCCAGTGCCATTTCAAACAGCATTTTAATGGTATCCCATATCGCAGTAATGAAATTAACGATTGCGTCCCATATCCCGGTGAATATCTGCTTTATGGCGTCCCACGCCCCCTGCCAGTCACCGGTGAATACGGATGATATAAAGTTTGCAACGCCTTTGATTATGTCCAGGAAAGCGTTCAGAATCCCACCGAGGGAATCCCACAACACCTTGAACCAGGAGAGGATCCGCGATCCCCAGCTATTCCAGAATGATTGTATCCACCCGAACACTGTTTCTATCACCGTGGCTATTGCATTAAAAACCGCGCTCCCGACTTCGTACAGTGCGTCCCATACAGCCGATAGCGCGTCAAGTATTGCCTGCCATACTGCCAGCAGTTTATCTTTGGTGCTTTGTGTGGAGCCATCTATATTTTCTTCGGTGCTACCAAACAGAGTAGCCGCCAACTGGGAAATGAATGTCCACACTCCATTCAGAAAAGTCTTGATGATTCCCCATACTCTCTCGAAATTCGCCCGGATGGATTCTCCGTGCCGCTCGAAAAAGCCTTTGATCGTATCCACAAACATCCCGGCAGCTTGCTTGATGAAATCCCAGACCTCTAGCAGAAATTCTTTCACCTTAGTCCAGGCATTGAATATCGCCTGGCGTGCGTTGTCTGCCCCGATACCGGCCTTGTCGAAAATGGTTCCGATTACAGAATCGTTACCCATAAGGAAATTGATAAAATCCTCCACAATCAATGCCAGGATTACCACTACCGCGACTATTGCCAGAACTTTCAGCTTTGCCAGTGCCATCACCTTATCTACAGCCCTCAGCGCGGTAACAAGGGCTTTTACGCCGCTTATCACCTTTGCAAATGCCATGACAGCAATAAAAGAGCCTGCGACTATTGCCAGGATTTTTAGAACATTCTCCAGGCCACCGAACCGGTCAACGATATTCTTTACTACCGAGATACCGCGTTGTATGCCGCCTTGTAGTGTTTCAGCCATCCGGGATATTTCCGGCTTTAGGCGTTTTATCAGTGCATGGAATCTGTCAAATGCCCTGGTTACAATTCCGGTTTCTCCGGTGAGCGTCTGGAGCCTCTTTGTAAGTCCCTGCACCAGTGACACCAGGAGCTTTAGAACCATTACCGCAGGCTTCAAGAACGCGCTGCCTGCGGTTGCTTTGAGATCCTGGAGGGACTGTTTCAGATTTCCGAGCTGGTTGGTCCATGTGTCGGATTCTCTCGCTGCCTGGCCTAATGCTCCAGACAGTTTATTGCCATCCTCCACCATCTTCAATAACGTAAGCTGCTTTTCTGCCTCGGAAAGATCCTTGAATGATTTACCGTATAATTCATTTGCAGCCGCATTTCTCGTTGTTTCTGTACACGAAATTCCCAGAGCGGTGTCGTTCTCGAAATTCCCCTTTAAGAACGACTGCAAGGAATTTGTCATATCCTCTATGGACCGATCATAGAAAGCTGCAGAATCCGCCACAGCTATCATTGAACGGTTTGCGATGTCCAGGGCTTCCGCTGTTGTGGAACCGGTAGTTTTGGAAAAGGCAGCAATTTGTGTAAAGCTGCCTTTCATGCGGTTTACCATAACGCCGGTATTATCTTCAATCGCCTGGAGTTTATCCGCTGCGTCACTTTCTACTTCGCCGAATACTTGACTGAATTGAGATTTTAGCGCTTCCGCATCTGCCGCCGCCTCTGCCAGATTTGACAGACCAGCGATAGAGAATCCTATCCCGATAACTCCCAGGAGCTTTGTAGCAAGGTTCTTTAATCCCTTGATACTGTTTTCGGCTTCCTTTTCGCTCTTTCTGTCAATATCAAACCCAAATGCCACCGCTATATCTCTGATTGTCAACCTTTAGACCTCCTTTCCAGCTCGTCAGCCCTCCCTTTATCTATATCAACCCCCATTTCATACAGCGCATAGAGTTTCAATGCTTCATCCAGTGTGTAGCACGTTTTCAGCTCCTCCATGGAGGCCATGCGCGATTTTATGAGGACATACATTCGGAGTTCCAATTCGCTAAATTGCGAGTAGTCAAAGTGTCCGTACTTTACAATTTCTGCCTGGGTGTTTTCGCCGCCCCGGACTTTTGCTTGCCAGATAGGGCGGCGAGATTCTTGAAAAAACCCTTGAAATTCAGCATGATCACTCTAAAGCAGAGTGCAAACATATCCTGGATGTTTCCGCAGAAAAGCTCGTTTGCTGTATCCATATCCAGCTTCACAGCCTCCGGTTCTCCGTCCTCGTCCGGAACTTCAACTACAATGTGTCCTCCCAGGAGCAGCTTCCGCATAAGAGCCTCCAGCTTATCTCCATTGATGGAGGTACAGTTAAGGACCGCCTCCGCCGCCTGGTTTTCGTCTATGGAATCCAGATCCATATCCATGATACCGTCGCCCTTGCTGGACTTCACCAGGGGGATTAAGGAACCTAATAAGGGAGCCAGCACTGACGCCAGCTCCCCGGTCATATTCGCTGCCTTAAATGCAGGAAAAGGTGTGATGTAAAATTTATATCCGCCGACTACTTCCTCAGTCGTACTCATTTGTTTGAGAATTGCCATGTCTTTTTACCTCCTTATCACTTAAATTCTCCGTTTGCAACTACGATTTCCCACTCACGGTTATTCTGCTCTTTGCCGCGCACAAATGACGCAGGCTTAGTTACCCATGCGATTCCGCCGACAAATTTCTCTTTCCCCAGCAGGTCATTGATATTGACGGAAAATGTACCAGTTCCGTCTTTCTGGTCTTTGTCGTAGCATTTCTGCAGGTATGCGCTTGAGGCCGATGTCTGCAATAACGCCAGTTTGAGCGTGTAGATTTTGCTGGGATCAATGCTCCTTACAACCTCACCGTCAGCTCCCTCTACATGACTTGTGCCATCGCCTCCGTATTCCACCGTGATAAAGGAATCATCAGCAAAACCAGATACGATATGCCGCCCCAGCGCACACGTTACCTTTCTGGGATTATAAGTTTTTACCATCTGTTTTTACCTCCTTGCTTAGAATGCAAGATTTCCGCCGATCTCTACAACGTGAATCGCACCGGCCAGCCTTGCAGACCATTTCACTCCAGGGAGTTTCCTGGACTTGCGCTCTGCCTCAGTGAGAGAAGCTGCCAGCGGCACAATCACGGTATAGCCCGGTATCTCGTTATCCTCCTCGTCGTACTCCGTTTCCGCAATTCCTCCAACATCCTGCCCTTTGGAAAGCGTTTCCTCCAGCGCCCCCTCGATCATGCCGATACCTCCGTCCGTGTATGGCGTCTTTGTGTTCGCCTGGATAGCATTGAATACATTGGTCTGGATTTCGGATTTCAGCCAGTCACGGAACCGGATAACGTCGATCCACTCACCGGCAAGGACCTTTCCGCCGATTGTGACGTTTTTACCGGAATACCGGAGAAAACTGCTGACATTGATCTTTTCCAGCTCTTTCTTGTTGTCCGCGGAAAGAACTGAGGGAACGATGGTTGCCAGCGTCTTAAATGCCCATGTTTCACTTCCAGGCTGGTATCCAAAACACTTTGCCATCCATGCAAGGCACGCGAACTCATTTTCCTCCGGCTGTTTGTCTGCCTCGTATCCATCCGCCTGCCCGGAGAAAATCCCGAAAGTCCGGTAATAGCTGGTATTCTTCACCGGGAAATTCTCAATGTCTGTATACTCAAACCCCAGGACAACGGTTTCCGATTCCGCCCATTTGATAGCCTCCACCAGATCATCGGAATCTTTGTATTTGGACAGATGGTATCCGTATGCCCCACATTCGCTCTGCGCCCGGATCAGTGTATTTGTGATGGATTCATCCATAGGATCTCCAGGATCGGAGCCATCCGACGGTTTCTCCGGCTCCACGGTTCCCCTCACGCACATATACAGCTCTGTAGGAGCCGGATTCTGTGAGCAGGCAACCTGGGCCGCACGATACGCCACATCTTCCACGGTGAACCCGTAATCCAGCAGCTCCGACGCCTTGTAAATAAGCGTCGCCTTTTTCAGTCCTTTTGCGCTTGCGTCCGCAGGCGGCGGAACGATAAGGCAAAGACTTCCAAATGACTGCTCATTGGAAACCGGATCCGATAAGTCGATGTCGCACTTGACAATATCATCCAATGGATTATTCTTCATTGTCGCTACCTCCTTGTGTGATTTCTTCGATTTCAACATCCTCGATATATTCCATATCTGCGGCAACCATTTCCGGTGTACCGCCGCCGCTGCTGTTTGGAGCCTCTTTCATTCCGGAGATTCCATAGTATCCATCCGCAGCCAGTACAAACGATACGGAAAACTCTGCCATAGCCCGATAGCGGAAATGGCTATCATTATGCAGGTCCGTAAGATCCCGGATGGATTCCTGGAGCATGATTCCCAGCCCTTTTCCGGCCAGAATATCCGTAATATTTTCTGATTCCAGGAACACCACAAACTCTGCCATATCTGAGGTTGCTGTGTTGATATAGTTACCGGTGGTCTTTTCCCCCACCACCTGGGGCTTGCCTTTGGTGTAAAGGTTTATCTCCAGGATTGTGCTGCATTGATAAACCCTCTTTCCGTTTTCATCCACTGTGGTAAAAACGGATTTTCTGATTGCACCCATTTTCAGAGTGATATAGGGTAACTGCGGCTTCGTGTTGATCTGCTCTGTCCAGATAATTGTTGCTCCGGAAAAGAACATTTCAACCACGTCATAAATGCTCTCTTTCGCCTCCAGCAGATTCTCCATCCTCCGCTTCCCCCTTTCCTTGTCCGGGAGCAGCTTCATTATCCAGGCACTCAACAAATGTTGACGTCCAGTGTCGCAGCGGCGTATTCTCACTTAGCCTGCTGGATTTGCACTCGAACCATTTACCCTGGAACCACAGCCGATCTCCCTTTTGCTGTGTATCCTGGTTTTCCACCAGAATCTCAGAATCACAAAACACCTTTAGGCGCTGAACAGATTTCGTGCCATCCGGTGTCGTGATTGTTTCGTCTTTCAACGTCTGTACGTCCATAGGGAGCGTTATTTCTTCATAGGGTATAGAAGAATACCCTCGGATAATTTTAGGGGCTGAATACCGCCTTATTGTGTGTGGACGCTTAAAAATATTCATCAGTTATCACCGCTCCCTTTCTTCTGGATTACATAGTTTACAGACTGCCTCATTCTGCCAGTATCAATAAGCGGCTTCGAGGATCCTTTTTTTGCAATCGTTGAATCTGCATTTGGGGCAAAGCCGCCGCTTGTGATCTTCTCTTGAATGAGGTCTTTCTGGAATATCCCGATTTCTTTTAATACCTGCTCGCCAGATACGCCCTGCGTCAGATCCCTCACCTTTGCTTTCATAAAGCTGTTGATCTTATTCACATTTTCATCCACGCTTTTCCGCAGGAATGGTCTGGCCGGAATGTGTTCTGTCCCCAGCTCATTATAAGCTGCCACTTCGCATATATCCGTTCCGTCCTCCTCCTGCGCTTCTCCGGCCTGGAATCCCACTCTTACTTCCAGCTTAGAAAGCTCCTGGAGCATACGTTTGAACCGCCTGCCATCGGGAGTATCCCGGATTGTGACCTTAACGGACATAACCCCTCCTCTCCCCGGCGCTCACTATTGGAATGATGGCGTTTCTTCTCAGCGTGAGAAACTCCAGGCCATATACGGTAAGAGCATATTCCGCATCGACCTGGAGATTTGATTGCTGATTGGTGGAGTAGCTGACAGAGGTTTCTCCCTCGGAATAAGAGCTTACTCTGAGCGAATCCCCTATGGTGCCATTCTCGCTGTTTCCGTAGCCATTCATTTTGAGCTTGTGGGCGGTCAGATAAGCAAGTGCTTTCTGATACGTTTTACCGAACCTCTTTTCGGAGATCTGGTCTGAATATAGCTCCAGATACGTTTTGACGCCATGGGTTACGACTTTCCCCGTATCCGGATCCGTAACATCTTCATCCGGTATGTCGTTAAATTCAGACGCCACTATCCGGAAGATTTGTAAAGCCTCCATGCTACTTACCACCTTTCCGGATTATTTTTTCAGAGCTGCCTTGACCTTTTTAAGAACATCGGCCTGGTCTTTGCAGTCAGCAGGATTGATCCCCAGCTCGTTTGCCAGTTTCCCCAGCTCCTCCTCGTTGAGCTTATCTACCGTAGCCAGGCGTGCTTTCCTCAGCTCCTCAGCCTCAGCCGCCGCCTTTTCTGCAGCAGCTTTTTCAGCAGCGGCCTTTTCAGCCGCCGCCTGCTCCGGATCCTTTGCCTGCTTTCCAGGCTTGCCGATGATCTTTGCGATTCCCATGCTCTCATAGATTGCCAGGGTAGGGTTCGTTTCATATGCTGCCGGTACTTCCTTTGTTTCCCCCGGCAGGACGGTAACATCGCCCACATTGAAAATTTTACCCTCTGAAATATTCGTGATCTTCATTCTCTGTGATCCTCCTCTCTTAGACACCTACCGCGATCAATGCGGAAAGCGGATAGTACATAACGATACCTGCGATCCTCTGCTCGCAAGGCACCACAACTTCCAGATTCTTAGGCTGCAACGGGTACTGATAGAACGGAAGCGGAATCTCCAGGGAGAATTTCTCCGCGCTGTTCGTATACAGCAAAGCCACATTCTTGCCATACGGATTTGTTTCCGTGGACTTCTCGGAAAGCTCCGGCGCGGAAATAATGTCCTTTAAGTAAGGCGCATTCTCCAGCAGGAACTTCTTTACCGTGTAGCCGGTGTTCGGGATCTGCCTGGTGGAAATGTCGATGTACACCGCAGACGGAAGCATGAGGACATCCGCCCTCTCCACGTCCTGGGTGATTTCAGCCTGGTATCCGAACATACCGTTGATGTCTGCCAGGATCTCCGTTGCGCTCTTGTCTTTCCATGCGGTCTTGCCTGCGGAATTGGTGGAAAGCGTGAACAGAGGGATATTGTTGTCCGTGGACAGCATACCCACGAGCTTATGTTTCTTATCACCTGCAAAAGCAATCGTGTTAGTGGTTCTGTCGATTGCATAATGGGCCGCGTCTGCCTTTCTGGTATCCAGGCTCTTTCCTGCCATACGGGAAGCTCTCATTTCCTGGACGGAATAACCGTAGGAATCGCCCAGGGACTTCACCCTGCCAGTGGTAGGCTCGCCCTTTACATCAGCTCTCGGAAGATCCGTAGCGTAATTGCTGATGATAGCAGCAAAGCCGGTCTTTTCATAGCTGTAGTAAGTGAATGTTTCCGCTCCCTCCGGAACTTCGTGGGTGATCGGGAAATTGTTGAGGGCTGTAAACTCCGGATAAATCTTGTCATAGGACTTCGCCTTGATGTAGTCCAGCTCTCTTGCGAAAAAGATTGAAGCGTCTTCCACGCTATCAAACCGGAGTTCCTCAGTCGCAAGCGCCGGCATAATGCTGGCCGTTCTCAGTGCTGCAAGGTCAGCAGGATCGTATCCCGTAGAGGGATTTTTGGGATCGTACTTCTGTACTGTCTTAGTGTTTTTGGTATCCATTCTTTCTTTACCTCCTTTTTTACAGTTCAATCACAGCAATACCAGTATCGGAAGCATTCCCGAATACTGCGCCGATGTCAACCGTTGCTCCATGTACCTGCTTAGATACCACATAATCTCCCACAGCAGGGACATATCCAGGCGTTACCGCGGAAATCTTGATCTGGTTTGCTGTCGGGGACGCGGTATCGTCTGCCACAACTTCCTTAGCTCCAGATGTGGATGAATCACACTGCACATAAACGCTTGCTGCTGCGCTTGCGTGCGTAAAGGAACCGGCTTCATCCCCGTCAACCACGACGTAAGCCTTTGCCCCGTACTTGTGTACAGCGTCGGAAGATAACCGCCCCCACACATGGCCCTTTTTCATCACGCTCTGGGTGGAACCGCTCTTGATTACCACTTTTCCGCTCGTATCCTGCTCCGTGTTTGCTGCATGGAGCAGAACGCCCTCCACATCATTTGCGGTTGTGCTGGAGCTTACCATCTTGATACCGTCACCGGCATTTGTGCCAATAGCAACCGCCATACCAAATTTGAGGACGCCATCCTCGGCCTCTACCATTCTGCTGGCTACAATATCATCCGCCAGATCGACTTTTCCGCCTGCTACCCCTTTGGGTGTGCTGAAACCGTAATTTAACTGTGCTGCCATTACTCGTTACCTCCTTTAATCATTCTTTCTCTTGCTGCGCGTGCCATGCTGACATTCTCAGAGCTGTCAGCGTGCTTTGCCGGATTCTGTGCCATCTGCTGGCGCTGATAATCGGTTCCCTTGCGCTTATTCACTTCATTTACCGCCAGATCATACATCGCGTCGATGTATGCTGTACTCTTACCATCCAGGCGCATATCCGGAAGCACCTTTTTGATGATGGCTTTCTTTCCATCCATGATCGACTTATTCTCCAGGCCATCCATGCGGAGCTTATCACCCACGCGGCAAATACTGAGGCGCTGACGGAAGATTTCATCCGCAGAATCAGCATTGAGGGAACCGCTCTTATCCCCCGATCCGTCGGAGTTATCCGCTGCCGCTGCCGGTGGTTCCTCCTTAGCTGCTGGAGGTTCTTCCCCGGATCCGTCAGTCTTTTCCTCGGCCAGCATCTTTTCCAGACAAGCCAGGAGCATATCAATGTCCTCGTCCTGCTGTGCCATGACGCCTTTACAGCCCTCGACATCCTCCGGATTGTTGTCGCGTCTGTCGCGTCTGTCCTTTACCATCTTGGCGATCTCCTCCGGGCTTTTTCCGGATTCCTCTGCTGCAGGTTCAGCCTCCTCCGCTGCCGGTTTCTCCTCTGTGGCTCCCTCTCCGTCGCTTGCCGGGGGATCTCCAGCCCCAGCTTCCTTTGCCTTGCGTGCCTTATACTCGGCTATCGCCTGCTCCATTTCCTCCGGTGATAAGGCTTCGCCGCCATCTGCGCGGCTTGTGTTCGGTGTCTGCTTCATTACTTTACCTCCTTTTAATTCTGGCTCCTCTGAACCGTCAATGTTGAGCCTGGCCTGCTCTCCGGCACGCGCCGAAGCCACAAGTGCCAGGTGGTTGATGGCTATATTCGTCTGAATCGCGTCGTATGGTTCACCGTTCCAGGTTCCCGGCTCCTCCACCAGATCCAGGTTATACCCCAGGCTCAGTTCTTTCAGTCCGCACTCTTTCATAGCGTCCGTATCATGGATTATGATTTCTGCGCGTACATCGTCCCCGTCCTGGTACCCGTCTGTGAGGATTGTGCCGATTTGTTCCCGGTCTACGTTGCCTTTATTAACCACGCCTGCTTCGTGGGTAATGATGATCGGCTTTCCTTTGTACGTTTTCAGAGATTCCTCCGCGAAAACGTGTTCCGGCAGACGCAACTCCCGGCGGATACTGCCATCCGGATTTGTATACTCAAATATCCCACACGATGTAAGAATCGGATGGTCTATCAAGTAACCCTCGTTTGTGAAGTAGGTTTTATCGTTCTGATCCAGCTTTATGCTGTCCAGGCGACGCACCCTTTTCAGTTTTGGTTCATCCATTGTTCTTTACCTCCCCGGAATCGCCCGGATCCTCCGGCTTATTCATGCCAGGTTCCGGGCCTGCAAACATTTTGGAGAGGGAAATTGTGAGCGTCTGGATCTTCTCCATGTTTCCCATCTGGAAAGACGCAAGCTGCTGTTTAACGCCTTTCTCGGCTTCGCTATTGCCGATTTCAGCGATTATTTCCTCATACTCCATGACTGATTCTGTTTCGTGCCTTAAAGCCTTGCACAGCGAAATTATAGGGTTATCCATAACTTTTTTACCTCCTATCGAATTGTTATTATGCTCTCACCGTCGTCTACCGGCAGATTTAGCGTCCGGCTGTCGAATACCGGCCTGCCGATACACCGGCATTGATAATCCTGCCCTGGGTGGCACTTGCGGCCATCTGAATTTTCCGGCGGATCATCCCAACTGAATATTTTCCCGTTCAGCTCCCGGTGGCTCTTTCTGACGCGCTCATCGCCGCAATCACACCAGATATACTTTGTGATACCGGCGTCCTGCTGCTGCGCCCTCTGGATTTCTCCGTTGAGTTTAGCGGTCTGATCCCTGGCTATGAGCTGCGCGTGCTTCCGGCTCATGGAATATACGCGCTGAATATCCTTTGCGATGTCCGTTGTGCGCCTGCCTCTGTTGTAACCATCCAGGACTATATCCCTCATTTTGTCCAGGGTATCATCCGGGATTGTCTTTATCAGATCCACATTCTCAGCTACCCAGCGCTCCAGCTCCTTTTTATAAAAATCCCCCAGGTAATAATCCTTTCGGATGTCAATACCCAGGGTATTTTTAACCGCTCTCGCCCACTCCTCCGTTGTCATTTTCATGTTGAAATTGGACAGCAGGCTCAGCTTCTTTGCCAGGCCAAACGACTGCACCCGGACTGAAACACTATTCTTTATCCGGGAGAATAGCCGCAGGATCGAAACAAAAAGGCTCATGGCCGAATCTGCCCGGATGGTCCCGTCCTTGATGTCGGCGTCGCGCTCTTTCTTATAGATTTCTTTCAGCTCCGGCAGGCTTTTCTCCAGCTCCTCTTTCAGAATACGCATATACTCATTGACAAGCCGGATGTACTCACGCTCCGCGCTCTCCGGAATCTGCGGATCATATTTGCTGAATAGCACGTTATGACCGTAGAACTTGCGCCGGATCCTTTTCCTGGTTTCCTCGCTTATGTACTTCTGTTCAATCGTCACCACCGCCTTTCAAAACAGAGAGCAGCATATCCAGGCTCGCCTCAAATGGTGGAAACAGTTCTTTCCCTCTCAGCTCCTCCATGGACAGCCACTCCGCATCCATCATTTCAAGCCCGTCTGCCTTCGGTTTCCCGGTGTATTTGTCCGTCATATATACCTTTGTGACGCAATAATCGCCGCTTGCAGGCTTGTAAACGCCTATTGGTATCAGACTTAAAGGAACGATGTTAAACTCCTCCTGGGCTTCTCTGAGCGCTCCCTGCTCTGCTGATTCTCCATCCTCAATGTGTCCTCCGGGACCGCATACACCCTCGCCGCCTCTCCTGGTACCGCATAGGATTTTCCCTCCATCAATCACCAGGATAGCAGCCGCTTCACACTCCTCAGCGTCCTCCGCTGCCTCTGCCTGGGCCGGTTCTTCCTGCCCCATGCTGAATGTGTCCTCCGGGATGTTCAGATCCTCCTCGGTCAGCAGCTCCTCAATCTGGAACTCTCCCTCAGCAGCCAGATTCCTCCGGACTTCGGACGGATCCACCGCGCCGCTGTCTATGTACGTCTTTGCGGTTTCCGCCTTTGTCCTCTCGGTTTCTGCCTTTGCCCGGTCAACCTCGGCCTGCTCTTTCTCACTCATGGACCATAGCGCGGAGAATTTGACCTTGTAGCGCGGAATCTCCGGTATCTTGCCCTCCAGGTATCCTTGCTTTAGTATCAAGTCAAACACTATGCGGCTGTTCGCTTTCATGTTCTGCTTCTGGATGTTCTCAACCATGTTGTAATAGTTTTCCATGTCATTCTCGCCGGTGGAGTTTTCCCCGGCTGGAGAACGTCCAAAAAGAATAGTCTGCGGAATATTCGTGACCGCAGACAGCATATTGCAGGTTGAATCCAGGATTTCTTTCACACCGCTCATGGTGATATTCTCAAAACCGTATTCCTCACCGTCGGCGTCAATCGCCATGGAGTTTAGGATACCCCTTGCCATGTCAATAACCTGGAGCCGCTGCAGAACCGTATCCTCCCCGGCCGGAGTAGCCAGGAGATTTGCCAGGTTCTTCATTTTGTAGATTGCCTGCACGCACCGCTCCAGGAGCTTTACCCCGTTGCCATGCGATGTCCGGCACTCCCTCAGCTCATGCTGGATCTTCACATACTCCGGAATCCCCCAGTACCGGTACAGCGCGTTTGTCGTCTGCTCCGGAAGCCTGCCGTTACGGAATACCAGGCAACGGGATCTATGGACTATGAATGAACCGTAAATGCTGAATACCGTATAATACTCCGGCTCTCCAAAGGGAACCGGGCTGCTCAGTGTATCCAGGAAGTTAAACCTATACAGCGCGGTATAATCCGGCTGCACGATGGACCTCTCAAATACCCGGATTTCATCAATGCTCCTGGCATTTTCCCAGTCAAGCGGCTCCTCCAGGCCGCGCCCATCATCAACTAACATCACAGCAATAGCGCCGCCATACAGCCGCGCCCACTTCTCAGCGGTGGCAAACTTATCCTCCAGCTCCAGTTCATCCATGCGATCCTCCACATATTCAGAAATATCCTTGTCGCCAAAATCTATGTCGTATCCATGCTTCACCGCCTCCTCTGATGGTCTGTCGATGATTTTTGTGAATAGGCCGTTACCCTCATACAGCCGGATCAACTGGAGATCGTCGGCAAAGGGTTCCTGGTCGTACTGGTATGCAGTAGAATTGTCCTGCTTAGTCCCGTACTTATTCAGCAGATTGGAGTATCCATCCTGCCGGAATTGCTCCTGGTTCCCCTCAATGATCGCCGCTCCCCTTAGAAGCCTGCGCTGCTGTTCGAGTAATGCCATGCTCTTTTCATCCACATTCTCACCTCTTTCTAAAGCATATTGTAAATGTTGAATGTCAATCCGAGTGTCAGTTCATTAAAGGCTGAGGAGCTTGCGTCCACCATATCCTTGAACTTTGATTCCGGAAAAGATTCCAACTGATTGAAATATGGCTCATTCCATGCACCAGCCATGACATCAAACAAGCCTAATTGCCATTGTGCAGCCATAGGCTCCGCCCTGGTCTGCTTGCTGCCGGATTCCGCCTTTGTCACTACATCATACCCGGAAAGCATAGCGATGTAAGATTGTGCCTGCTCCTTTCCTGCCTGCCCCGGATCCTGCGGTAGCCTCTGTCTAACATATCCATACTTGGCGTTGTCTGCCGCCGCTGTGGTCCGTACTAACTTCCGGACATCACCAGCCTTTAGCTGCTGGTTGATTACATCGACCACAAGAAACCGCCCGTTTGCCCTTTTCGCCATAAGAACGCCAGATGTATAAGCCGCGTCGTCGTCCTCGTCAACATCTGTCGCCGCAAGGTCCCACGCTCTCACGATGGAAACAATATCATCCGGCAGTTTATCCAGGACTTCCCCGATCTGTACCCGTTTGAAGAACATTCCAGCCGCAGGCTTGATTTTCCAGTTTCCATGCAGCAACCGCTCTCTCTCCACCAGCGGCAAGCTTTCCAGGTTTGCCCGGTAGGACGGATCCTTTTCCATCAGAATCTTGTTATCATTCAGCGTGCTTGCTATGAATGTGACGCTTTTGATTTTGTCTTTCTCGATACCTCTCTCTGCCAGTTCTGCACGCGAATCAGCCCATATAATATCATCCTCGACACGCGCCATGTACCGGATCTTCCCTGAACGCTCTGGTATCGGATAGCCGGTTTCCTGGTCTATCCACCAGGAAATGAACTTTGCTACCCAGGAATCCGCGTCTGGATTGCACGTTGCCCTCACATATGGCTTTACTCCGCAGGTAGAACGGTTACGGGACAGCATATAAAAAAACTGCCGCTCTGAAAAATGCGTCAGTTCGTCAAACCCTATGAATGTTATCTGGGAACCCTGCCATTTCAGCACATCATCATCGCGCCACAGATAATCGAAAAATACGGCTGCTTTGTTCCGGAAATTCCATCTGAATTTCGGAGTTTTGAACGATGTAGCACCGGCTATATCAGAATACATTTCCATGCTTTCATCCCATAGACCGCCAGACGCGGTTATCTGGGTATAATTCTTACGGAAGATCACGGACCGGTACCCCCTGGTGGACATATACCGCAGCGGCTCCATCAATAGGGCGTATGTCTTTCCCCCTCCGGCAGCTCCTCCATATACCGCAATATCCGCGCTTGTAGCCAGGAACTTCTCTTGTGGGCCTTTCTGTGGCCTTATTACTTTAGCCATCGTCTACCTCCTTTTCCGGAAGATAGATGTCCACATGGGTGCTTTCATCCTCAACCATGACATCATCCGTTGACGCCGCGCTCATTCTGTTCAGACGCTCCAGCTCAGTAGCCATCTTGATAAACTCCTTGATGTCCTTTGGTGTCATTTCCTCCGGCTTTAATCCCTTTAGGGCCTCCAGTGCTTTTGTCTGGAGCTGCACCGCCATTTTGATATGCCGGCCGGTCATATCCTTTAGGTCTTTGACTGCCTCCGCATGGGCTTTCCTGGCAAGGTCATTATCGTATGCCCTGGCTCTCTCGTCCCAGTTGTACCGCGACTTCCAGCGCGATATGAGCTGCCGACTTTTTGACAACCGCTCGCACACCTTGGCATTTGACCGCTGCAAGCCCAAATCCCGGTATATGCTAAATGCTTCATAAGCCTGCTCGCTTTCCCCTTTTTGGCGTTCCCACAGCGTTTCGGTGTGCTTTGGCATACTGCCTTACCTCCTCTCTGTGGAATTATCGCGCCGGGCTATTTAATGGCAATCCAACCGCAGAAATTCAGACATCGCCAGAACATATCCACCTTGCGGAAACCGGCCTCACGCAGCATATCTACGTTCCACCCTGCTTTCAGCGGCGACAGTACATTTTCCAGGCTCCGCCGCTTCGCCATGATTGCCTCCTCCGAATATCCGTTCTCGCGCTTCATTCTGTAATACATTTCCACCATCAGATCATCCATGCCGCTGTCGCCTACTATCTTCTCCACGAGTATAAGCGCCCCTCCGGGAGCTATGCCCGTGTATATATCATGGAGTATCCTCTGCCGGTATGCAGTAGGCATAAATTGTAGGGAAAGCACGCTTAAAACCAGGGATTGCTTCCGGGGGATCGACATTTCATAGAAATTACCGTTGACAATCTCAACAAATCCCTTTTCAATGCCTACCGTGAATTTACCTCTGCACTCCTCCAGCATGGCCTCAGAATTATCCACCAGGAAATACTTGTTTTCCTCCCCGTGTTTCTGGTAGAATGGCTCGACTGCCAGGCCGGTAGAACAGCCTATATCGGTTATATAGGTTCCGGGCTTGATGAATTTCTCCCCCAACTGATACACCAGGGATCTCATGCTCCGGTAATCCGGAATGCTCCGCTCCAGCATATTTGCAAAGCACCTGGCTACGTCGCTGTCAAATTCCCACTTCGCGCCAGGCGTTACATTATCAATCTTCTCCATCCTCGCCCCCTCCTTTCCCTGCCCTCTCCGGCAGCTTGATTCCCAGGCGTTTCTCAAATGCTGCCCTGGCCTTTTCAGATAATCCCAGGGTAGAACCGTCCGGGTACGGAAGCTCAAACTCAAAATCTATCGCCTCAGCCAGCATGACCGGATCCACAATAGGTTTATCTGCTTCCAGGTACCAGAATGTGCCGATCATGTCGCACCGCTTCACATTTCCGAAGCATGGAGAGAATATCTCGTAAAGCTCCTCGGATGTATGGCCTTTCTGGACTTTCGGATGATCGTTGAGCTGCCCTATGGATGTATGCGGCTCATAGTTGATGTCGAAAGACATTTTTGAGTTGTTGGCAACATTCCTCCGGGAATTGGATATGAATTGCCCCGTCTTGTGGGACTGGCACCAGCACACCACCTGGCCTTTCGGACTGCATAGCGCCGCCGCTATCCATGCAATCTTTTTCCGGTCTGCCATGAATGGAACCGAATTATACACGCTGGATATAAATACCGATGTGTACTCTACGCCGCTTGCGACTTCCTCCAGGAACTTCTCCGCAATCTCTACGCTCTTTGCCTTATGGACCTTTGCCCCGGTCGTCACGAAATACGGTTCAAATGCAGATACGAACACACCGGCGCGGCGTAACGTCCGGGTATTGTTCAGCTTCCCGGCTCCGAAATCCACAATCTTATCCCCGTACTTGGCAACCCACGCTTTCAGCGCGTCGCCCTCCAGCTTCATAAAATCCCGGCCATTGTTCTTAGGAAAAAGCCCCTTGAAAAATCCGTCACCAAATGCACAGTTGCCCTCCTCGTCGGTTTCCCTGGTGTTATACTCCCTCATAAACGCATTGTACCGGAGTACATCCGCATACTCCCCGTCCATGGAAAAGTCCATAGTCAGCAGATTCAGCATAGCCCTGGCAAGCTCCTCCTGCTCTTTCTTTATCCGCACGCAGTAGATAAAGCGCTGCTTCTCCTCGACTGCCACCTGGAGGCGTCCGATTCCGTTTATCACGTTATCCTCCTGGCCGATCACTACCGGCATGATGGTTTTGGTTTTCATCTGGAGATTCTTTGCCAGCATACGCACATGGATGTCAAAATCCTTGTGGTTCTTCTTTGCAAGCTGTAAAGAATCCATCCGGATCCGGTTATGCACGCAGGGGAAAGATTCCTCGGAGTTCGGTTCAATGTCCGGAAGCTCCTCCGACAGCTTATCAATGTCCACCTGCATGAGCTTATTTGTCACCACCTGGCTTGTGTCGCTCTTTTTCAGATCGTTTGTGGCCCGGTTGAACAGCATATTGATAGCTTTCCGCTCCTCTAAATCCATCTGGCGGCAATACTCTACCGGCATATGGGTAAATCCCAGGCGACGGGCTACGAGCTGCCTCTGGTGTCCCGATAGGATCTCACCGCTGACATCCGCATAGATAGGCAAAACAAAACCGAGTTTCCGCAGGGATAACTCGGTCAATCTCAGCCGCCTTTCATCATTTTTCCGTGGGTTATAGTTCGACGCCCTCAGATCGTCGATGGGTACTAATTTAATCATTTGACATAAGCCTCCTTATCAATTCCGCCACAATATCATTCTTCTCGAACATTCCTTTGTCCCTCAGCCGCTCGATCAGCTTATAATACCGCGTGGCGTCAACTTTGAATTTGTAATTATTGCTTATGATGATACGGGTGGAGATTTCTACCTGGGTATCATCCTGCGGCTCCGGTTCTTCATCCTGGCCGGGATCCTCCTCGCCGCCCATGGCCTTAGCCAGTGCCTCCTCGGAACCATCCAGCATTTCATCCAGGGATATTTCATCAGCAGTAAAGCCGGTAGGAAAAGAGAATACATCATCATCCCTCAGCAGGTCTTTCAGCTTATCCATATCCCAGTCACCGCTTATCTTATTGAGTGCCAGGCACAACGCCTTTTCACGTTCTGGATCCTCGATATGTACCATCGCGCAGGCAATCTCCGTTTCGCCCCTATCCTTTAGCACCTGCCACCGCTGATGTCCGCCTATGATGTGCATATTAACATCATTCACCACAATAGGCTCTATCAGTCCATAGGCTTCCAGGCTGGCCTCTATATCCTGGTATTCCCTGGAACCCTTTTCAAGCGTTACCCTGGGATTGTACGGGCTGGGGCTTATGCTGCCTATATCAATCTTCGTCTGAATTTCCATCGGTTTCATCGTAGAATATCCTCCTTTCCAGCTCTTTATTTACCTGCTCTCTGGAGAATCCAACCTTTTCCCGGATGTCCGCCATCATGTCCTCAAACTGTCCATTCGGAATCTTGAACTCATATTCTCCGATTCTACAGGGAGTGCCGCCATCCCTGGTATTGTCCTTGCGCTCTGTCTTTTCAATCTCCGGCGTATCCATCGGATCCGGATCCAGGAAACCGTCCAGCTCTCCCAGGAGATCCCCGATCTCATTGTCAGAGAATCCCGTCACCAGGGTATCTACATCCGCGGAATCCCTCAGCTCCTCCAGGAGATCCGCCAGCTTCCCATAGTCCCACTGTCCGGAAATCTTATTCATCGCCACGCAGATAGCTTTTTCCCTGGCCTCGTCTACATCAATAACGACAACCTCTGTTTCTTCCACTCCCTGCTCCAAAAGAACACTGAGCCGCTGGTGTCCTCCCACCAGGTTCCCGGTTCTTTCATTCACAATGAGCGGAACCACCAGGCCGAATTGTGTGATAGATTCCCTCAGTGCCTTGTACTCGAAATCCTTTTCGCTGAGCTTCACCCTCGGATTGTACTCAGCAGGCTTGATCTCGGATAGCCTCATTACTTTTGTTTCCATGCGTTTCTTCTCCTTTCCCTTGAAATTTGTGCCGCAAGGCTATATAAAAAGCGCACCAGATAGAATCCGATGCGCTGATTATTTTTAGTATTCAGTTTTTCCCGCCGCTCCATCATGCAAAATCAAATAATGACATCTGCTGATAAGGTTCCGGCTCCGGGGCTTTCTCCACATACCCCGGCACTTCCTTGATGAACTTTTCATACGGTGCTGCAGAAATCCCGTAGGCTGCATACATCGTCCTGGTTTTCGGATTGCTCTCTACTGCATAGAACAGCCCAGGATCCCGGCCATACTTCGGGAAGATAAACCTCTCCAGTGCAGATTTCTTGAACTCCGGCGGCTGCGCGTTGATGTCGTTGAAATATACCTCCATCGGCTTCCAGCCGGTTTTCCTCAGCACGTTCTCCATGGTCTGTACCCTCTGATAGTCCGGCCTGGCTGTCACGATGATAACATAATCATCCTTGATGGCCTCAATGAGATCCATCCGGTATTCCTCCCCTGCCATCCTTGCGGAGAACGGGCGCAACATCCTTGTCTGTGCCTGGTTAGATACCAGAGTGTAATTCAGATCCAGCAGGCAGATTCTTCTCCCCTGCAAATTCTCCAGATTGTTCATGTTCAGATTATTCATAGCAAAATTCCTCCTTGATTTCTTCCGGAATCTCTGCTACAATGAACATACATTCCGGATCACTGATTTTGGTTTGTGAAAATAGAGCTGGCCTGCAAGCGATAGCTCTATTTTTTTACGCTTCTTTCGGGGCTGTTCGCGCCTGCCGAACAGATGTTTGCCCCTACTATTATTATATCATTTGGGGTTCAGAAGTCAATGAAAACCCTTGATTTTATCAGCTTTTTTCCCATTTTGCCGACAAAAAAGACAGCCTGCGAAAGTGGCTGTCTTTCCTGCGCCCTACCGCATTTCTTCACATAGGAGCAGGCGGCACCCTGCCCCCATACTGGAGTGAAACACATGGTTTCTCGAAAAATGAGGTGACATTGGGTTATTCGGCTGTTTATCATATTACCACGTTTCCTTTCGCAAGTCTATTGCATATTTTTCGCACGCCTGGACCGTCCATCAAAACCTTGCCCCGTCAATACCGAAAAATAGGATTGCCAGCCTGCGGAAAGCCTTATTGCAGTCACGATATACTGTACTGGTGGTGATAGATTCTTCCTCCGCAATCTCCCGTACCGTCTTTGGCTCTGGAGCCAGGTACAGCCCCTCAATTACCCGATACCTCCTGCTTTCCTCTGGATCTGCTGCCTTTTCACACTGTTTCTTGAATACATCCAGCATGGCGTCAACATGATCCATTATGAGCCTTGTGCGAACCACTTTATCCTTTATGCTGATGGTTTCATAGTTCTTTACCCGGATCCTGCCCTGCATGATCTCCATAAGCTCCTGCAGATCCGCGTCCTCAGAATCCTCGATTGTATAAACAGAACGATTGCACATACTCTTAAACCGTCTGTAATTGTAGATCAATGTTTTGGCATTGTTTTCATGCCTGGACTGCCGCTCTTTCTGCTCCCTATCCTGCTCCGCCTTATAGGATTTGATTCCCTCCTCGGCAGCTATGGCTACGATGGTATTAAGATTTTCCTCCGAAAGCACATACATGGTAGGCTGCGGCTTTTCTGGTTTTTCTTTCTGCTTCCCCATGTTCTCAAAACCTCCTTGACTTCTTTTCTGCGCTCCGGTATAATGGAGCTATCCAATTTGCAGAAAATGTCCTGGCGGAAACGCTGGGGCTTTTCTTTTGCCTTTCTATGAAATTGTCATACTGCCTGCCGGATCTGCATATAGAGCTGCCTCATGTCAGCGCAGGTCATACGCCGCAGGATGTCTTTATCCCATACCCAGGATCCATCCTCCATGTACCCGTAATGTTCTTTTTCCAGAACTTCCACCATACCGGAATCCGGTTCTGTACCGGAAAGCAGATGGATAAAACCCATTCTGTCCAGGTCAATCTTCATGCCGCGCCTCCTATCTCTTGTTACCCTTGCAGGTTCCCCAGTGGGGATTGTACCCGTATCCGTCTATTCTGGCGCCGGTGGACCTCTCCGCCGCCACCACTTCCCCGACCTCTGTAACAAAGCGCTGAGTGCCAGTCTTTGTCCTGGGTATCTGGTATGGCAGAATCTCCAGGTCGCAAGGCATATTCTTACCGGCCTTAGTCCGGATCCAGATTACTCTCCTGCCACATTTCCGGCAGGTTCCGAGATTTCCGTTTGACATTGTGCCGCCTCCTCCCCTTTTGCCATTTCATAGGCCGCTGCCATCACCGCCGCCATATCCTCTATCCTTACCGTTGCCATCGTGTCATTGTACCGGTCTGTGATGGAAACTACCCCCAGCCTCACGCTTGCTTTGATATTCCCAGGCACTTTCTTCTGGTCTTTTATCCTGCGCTTCCTGCCTTTCCCGGTGAACCTGGTTCTCATACATTCCACATCCAGGCTTACCGCGTCCTGCGGAGCGTCCAGTGGATTGTCCACGCCCGGTCTTTTGATTTCATTATCGCTCATGCTTTGCTCCTTTCACACCAGAATCCCGGAGCAGCAACCGCCGCCCCGGATCCGGATCCTGGTCTTATTTCCTCCGTCTGGTCTTAGGCTTCTTTGTCGGGTTCCACCTGGTTCCCTCCGGATGTCCGGCCTTTTCTCTCCATATTTTCTTGAAATAGTAACCGAACATATCCGTTGTACCGCCATTTTTATAGCTCTGGTTTGCGGCGACTGTACGCGCCAGCTTTCTCATAGTTCCCATGATTTAATCCTCCTTTTTCTCGCAATACTCAGTTCCATCCAGGGCGCAATCCTCGCACCCTTTGTAGTAATGGCACTCTTTACAGCTCCTTACTACGGGGATACACCGCTCCGCGTATTCCTCCGCATTGGCTACCGGGCAGGAACCATCTACACACGCCACACCCACATATCCGCCACATCTTTTTTCATGCTGTGCTGCCATCATGCCTCACCGCTTTCCAGATCCTCCAGGAGAGCATCTTCATACAGCAGATCCTCCTTGTAATCTAAATCGTAACACGGGGGATAGATAGGACCATCCGGGCCGCCTCTTACCCCTATACCGTCACATTCCGCGCTGCACTTGCAGTAACGACAGTAATCGTCGCCGTCGTGATTCTCCAGCCATTCATCAACTCTTTTATCATTATCCATGCTTAGTCCTCCTCCGGCTCCTCATAGGCGAATCCATCATCAACGAATCCGCCCTCTGAATCTCCCTCTGAACCCCCAAATAGGATGTCGCTACCGTCCAATGGAGCCTCCTCACCGCCCTCGGCATATGAATCTTCATCCTGGTATGTACCGCCCGTCTGAGGGCTTTCTGAGGGTTCCTCGCCTGCTTCATCCTCCGGCGGATTCATTCCCAGCAGACCGGCTACCTTTCTTCCGGGAAGCGCGTTACCATCCAGGTAATCTTCACCGTCGCCATCGGAAACAACTTCCGCCTCCTGGCGTTCCGGCGATGTAACATCGCGGAAATCAGCGTCAAATATTGACCGCTGCCCGGTGTTTGCCACCGGCTGGAGAACATAGCAGCCGGTTTCTTCATCCATGACAAGCTCCATTTCCGTATCCATGTTGCCGCCCTTTTCATCCTTGATCTGAACAGTGGATGTGATCTTATGCTTGAATTTAGGCTTGTTGATGGTCCTGGTTTCTCCCTCGATGTCCGGATCAAAATTCTGGATTCTGTCCGTATCGAAATCTATCTCCAGCTTTAATGTGAGGGCGCCGCTGTCAGCTCCCTTTTCCTGCATATTCCCCAGTAGGCGCTGCAACACGAAATTGAAATCCTCGCGTACCTGGTCGAACAGCTCACCGTCCAGCCTCAGCTCCTTAACAAATTCTCTATCTATCATTTTGCCGCCTTTCCGAACTTGATACCGTTCTGAATCATGTACTCTCTGAGTGCCTTAATCTGCTCCAGGTTCCCCTCTACCCAGAATGTGGCCCGGTACTTCTTTTCCTGCGCCGGTGCTGCCGGTTTTGCTGCCGGTGCAAATACATTGACTGCCTCACTCTGATCCGGGTTCTGCACCGGAGGAATAACCTCAGCCTGCGCGGATACGTTTTCCTGGGCTTTTTCTACGTTTTCAGCTCCATCCGTTCCGTTTTCAGCCTCTTTCGTTCCGCTTTCCGGCTCTTTAATAACATTTTCAGCCTCTTTGTTCGCAGCAGCCTCAGCAGCTTCCGCCTTTGCCCTGGCTTCCGCTTCCGCCCTGGCTTTTTCCTCGGCAGCTTTCTTTGCTGCCTGCCTCCGCTCCTCCTCGGCTTTAGCCCTTGCCTCTGCCTCAGCGATCCGGCGTTTCTCTGCCTCCTCTTTGGCCTTGCGCTCTGCTTCCAGCTTCTCCTCCAGCTCTTTCAGCCTGGTATTCTCTGCCATCGCCTTAGAGAGATCCAGCGTCCGGACATACACATCCTTTACATTCAGCTTATACTTGGAATCCAGGCTGTCTATCGTCGCAAGGTCGGTTTCAACTTTCTTAATGCTGGCCTGGATCTCGCCTGCCGCCTTGTCAAAATCATAGGTGGCGTTCAAATATCTCTGGTCGAAAATCTTCTCAAACGGAAGAATATCACCGAGATTGCCGATGTTCTCCTGGTATACCTCCTGGAGCCGCTGCCGCTTCTCCTCTTTCTGCTGATTCTCATAGCCCTTGATCTGACCGTCGATCATTTTTATAGGCTCCTGGATCAGCTCCAGCACGCTTTTGATCTCGCCCTCGAACCGGGTATAAGGCTCCAGCCATTTCTTCTTGATTTCCTTTCGCTTATCCTCAATGATCTTCACAAACTTATTCAGCTTCGCCCGATCCTCTTTCGCCAGCTTCATTGTGTCCGGCGTGTACACCATATCGGTGTAGGATTCCATCATCGCGGCAACCTGCGCTTTGATTTCATCCATATTCCAGTCGATGTGCTGCAGAAACTCACTCTCCAAAGGATTGATAAGCCGCAGTTCCATTTTTTCCTCAGCCATTCCTATTCCTCCTCATTTTCCAGAATGTATGTCGCCTCCAGATCCGCCTCCATCGTCGCCAGGATAACCGGGTATTTGGAGATTGCCTGCCCCAGCGTCCCCCAGGATTCTTTCGGCTCTGTAAATCCCATGTGCCAGCGGATAGCGTACCGCTCCACCGGCCTCAGCTTCATGTACTCCTCAATCATCATTACGGACTTTTCGCCATGCCCGTAGGGGATCTTATCATCCACCGTAAATGCCGGTACGGTTTCCCAGATAAAATCTCCGTTGCTGTCGTGCTTCACCTGCCAGCCCTCGGCGTTCTTGACCTTTTCCTTGTCATAGGTTTTCTGGTTCTTAAACTCCGTGATGTAGTAGTAAGTCTTGCAGATGTCATGGAGCAGTCCGATAATCAGCAGGCTTTCACCGTTGATCTGGTCTGAATTAAGGTCGGAATAGAAAATGCTGCTTTCATCAGTTGCCTTGTCTGCCAGCCGACGATAGACATTCATCGAATGTTCGAGCAGACCTCCCTTGTAATTGCAGTGATACTTTGTAGAGGCCGGTGCGGTGTAAAAATCGCTTTTCCGGATGAACTCCAGGAGCTTATCCGCTCCCTGCCTCTTGATTCCAGAGAACAGCTTCTCGAACTGCCTTACCAATGTTGTACGGTCTTCCTCAGTAATAATTGCCATGTGTTTTACCTCCAATGTCATAATAATTTATAGATTCCGGTTCCCCGGTAACTACCCAATGTATCCGCAGATAACCAACATAGCTGCCACGGATACTCCAAAACAGACCACCATGCGCTTGCCACGCGCTCTGTCCTTTTCAGCGATTGCCCCTAACGCAAAAAGGGCAATCAAAATACCAAATAATGCTTTCATCCTGCCGCCTCCTCCTCTACTCTGATCTTCCGGATCACGACTGACACCCTGGGATTTTCAGAATAGAATTTCCTCACCTGGGAATCCACTACCGCTGAATCATCGTGATATGCCACCAGATTTAGGCTGTCGCATACGATCTTTCCGATGTTATCCCAGTCCGGCTTTTTCGTTGGCCGGATTTTATGCTCCAGCATTGCAAGCCGCTTTTTCTTGCTGGTAGACTTCGGTATATCGTAGTAAGCTATGATCCGCACATCCAGCATGGAATCATCAGAGAATACCCGGCCTCCTGCCGCCTGCTGGAAATACAGCTTTACCAGGTTTTCATACTGAACCGTTTCCTTTGGCGTGTATGCCTTGCTGAAATTGCCCCTGCTTACTACTCGCGGCCTCTGCTTCCCGAACGGTTGACCGGGGATCTGAAAAGAAATCTCCTCCAGGTGTCCGTCCTCAGATACTTTCATCCTATCGCCTCCTTTACTTCTGGCTTTCCATATTGTCCGCGTCCGCCTGGACTTTCAGAAAATAGTCCAGGGTTTTTCCCGTCTGGGTTCTTGCGCGTTTCCCCTGGGATACGGTATAGCCATTCTTAATGAGAATCTGTGCCACATTCAGCCGATCCTCCAGGTTAAAAATCTTTAACTCCATAACCGGATTACCCTCTGCCATATGTTCATCCCTCCAGTAAATTTTTCATATCGTCGAATCTCTGTGCTGCCTGCCCGATCCTCCATGATGTACCGCTCACTTTGACCGGATAGCACATTTCAAATATCCGGTCATACACTCTTTTGTACCGGACATCCGTACAATCCTGCATTTCCGCAAGACTGAGATTTGTTGTCAGTATCAGTGGTTTTCCAGACAAATACCTGCTGTCTATGATGTTATAGACCTTTTCGATTGCATAGCCGGTGTCCCTTTCCGTCCCCAGATCGTCAATGATAAGCAGCTTTACGGAATTAAGCCGGTGTATGTAGGATGATTCATCAGTTTTAGGATTCTGGACATCCTGCAATATCCGCACAAACGATGTCATTATTACAGACTTGAGGCGGTTCATCAGCTCATTTGCTATGCAGGCTGCGGTATAGGTTTTGCCGGTTCCGACGGTTCCCCAGAATAAAAGCCCCTGGCTCCGCTTATACATATCATCGAAGCTCTCCACATACCGGGAAGCAATCTTATAAATCTTGCTATTGTCCGGCGTTTGCTGGAATGTATCCAGGCTTGCGCTCCGGAGTTTGGAATCCATAAGACTGTTTAATTTCAGCTTCTCAATGGCCCGGAGTTCTTCCTGGTATGCCTCCTCTTTCCTGCGCCGCTCATTCTCTGCCTTTTCACAGCTACATAAGCTCCCAACAAGGATCCTCGGCTCTCCAGTTCTCCCTTGCAGCTTTGATACGTCAATCCACCGCTGTTTAGGTTCCTTGCATGTGCCGCAATGCAGGATACCGTCTACCACATAATCCCCAGGACCGGCCTCTACCTGCCCGATTCCGTCAAGCGCCTTTTCTGCTATTTCTTTAATGTCACCCATGTCACACATCCTTTCTATTGCCTATCTGAATGGATTGGAGCCATCATCACCGGGCGCCGCCTCTGCCTGCCGCTTCTCCTCCCGGATATAATCCGTAAAAGGAAGTGTGTCGCTCAAAAATGTCTTTGCGTGCTTGATGTACTTCTCCTCCGTCCGTTCCCTTACGCATTTTGCCGCGTAATTCTCCGCCGCTTGCAGCAACGCCTCCTCGCTGTACCCATCATTCAGACGCGCCTTATATTTCTTGTAGGCTTCGCCTTTCCCCACCTTACGCGGATAGGCTTTCCAAAATATTTCAAATCCGGATGAATACCCGGATCCTGCCGGTTTCTGCTTTTTCTCTGGCTTCTCCTCCGGCTTCTCACCTGGCTTTTGTTCCGGATCCGGAGGTGCTGGCGCTGGTACCGGTGCTGCTTCCTGCCTTTTTTTGTCCCTCCATTTTTTTTGCCTTTCGGCATTGCTTTTTCTGGCCTCAATCGCTTTGTACCACTGTTCCTGCCATTCCTCCCAGTCATGGATATATAGATCGTCGCCCTCGCAGTCAATCCATTCGGATTCTATAAGGGATTCTACGACACTCTCCGCATCCAGGTCTTTGCTGAGGCCAGCTACCAGGACATCCGCAACATCCGTCCTATCTGCTCCGGTGATTTTCCCATACTTATCCGCATTGTTAATCCCCCATAGCCAGAAACGGATCAATATTCCGAGTGCTTCATTCTGTGAACATCCGATATATTTTGCCAGCTCCCTCAGCTTTCCTCCAATGACCTGCTCATGCACGCTTATCCACGCCACCAGTCGTCACCACCTTTCTAGCAGGAATTTGTCAGATGTCTTTCACCAGATCGAGGATTGTGATCGGATTCCGGAGAATTTTCGTATACCTGCAGCAATCGCAGCTCTCACACCGATCCGGCATTAACGCTCCATTCTTGACATCCAGCACTCTTGACATATTCGCTTTCACAATGCTCAGCGCGTCTTTGAGGAAATTGTCCGTAACATGGATTATTTCAATATTCGGCTCCTCCTCTTTGGTTGCTGCTGCGATATAAAAAGGCAGGCGTTTCCCGGTGTTCTGGTAAACAATCTCCTGGTATACCGCGCCCTGGATGTCATAGCCCCAGTAACGGACAAAATCCATGTAGCCGACATCCCTTACATATTCATGCTTCGTGATGGAGGACATGACTTTCAGATCAACAATCACCTTGCCCGGAATGTAGGAATCCATCTTGATTTTCCACTTTGTACCGAACATATCCCCAGTCATAATGACCTGCTTCTCTCCGGAAAGACATTGCATAAAAAGCGGATCCCTCTCAATCCTTTTGATTATCTCCTCCGCTTTCTTGTACGGGGCTTTCAGCTCTCCTTTCTGGGTGAATATCTCCGGATTCTCCATCTTGAATTTCACCAGGCTTTCCTTGCCCTCGAAATAGGAATCTACATAGCTGCCGACCAGCAGCGCGGTAGTTTTCTTCTCCGCCCAATTTCCGGCCAGCTTTTGCAGGGCTGTAAACTCGCAGGGCTTTTTCCCGTATGTTCCGGCAAAATCCTTGAATTGTGAAACGCTCATGTATTCCAGGTTTGCCTCTTTGCTATAATAATTCTCAGCCGATAACTCCATAATCTACCTCCTACGCTTCTTCCAGATCCATTCCGTCTATCTCCGGAACCTTCTCCGGCTGCTGCTGTCCACTGTTTTCCTCCGGCTGCTCTGCGGATCCGTCGGGCTGCGGTTCATTGAACACATTCTTTGCCTCAATGAGATCCGGCTGGTTGTCGCTGTAATCACCATTTCCATCTTCATCATAGACTTTCTGATCGTCCTGGATTGCTCTCTGCATATCTACTGACAAAATGCCCCACTTGCTGAGGAGCAGCTTGATAACGGTTTTCAGTGCCATGGACTGGAAATCGGTGGACCATTTGCTGGACTTCTTTCCCTCCTTGATGTCATAACGGTATGCCTGGGAATACTTCCTGGCGTGATTGTCTACTGCCTGCCTTGACATGAATAACTCCTGCACATACCCGGTGGTAAGCTCAAACCTGGCATAATATCCGGCCACCGTTTCCTCTACGCCCTGCGCCCTTAAAGTACACTGAGAGAAATCCTCCACGAACTCTATCTCCCCGGTGATCGGGTTATAGCTTTTCAGTTCATCCTCGTATACAACCGCGTAATTCATCCTCTTGTAATAGCCGGAGCGGATTGCAAGCTGGATAAAGCCCTTGTACATAATCTGGAACTGAGCCTCCATGTGCTTGTCATACTGCCGCGTCTGCGGATTCCACTTGCTGTTATTGTAGGGAACGATTGCCGCGAACCCTAAATTGCTGTCTATCGGCAGGTCATACGTTGCCGCCACAAATGCTGCACCCATTATGGATGTGGCGTCGCACTTCTGGAGCTGTGCGCTGCCGATTACCGTATTCGTGACAGAGGCTAAAAACTGGGGAGCCTTTTTCCCCAAAACCTCAGCAAACTTTTTCTTCACCTTATCACTGGAAATTGCCGATTTAACCTGGTCTACTACTGCTAATTCATTTGCCATCTTTCTTTCCTCCTTATCTTGCCTCCGATAGCTCCATACCGGCTATCTCTAATAATTCACTAACGCTCATATCTTCCAGGCACTCCATACAGATATACTCTCCGCCGGATTCCAGGAATTTGTCACCCTCGAATATCCCTCCGTGGCACTTTGTACACTCATGTACCGGCCTCGGCTCTGGAGCATTTGGACACCTGGGATGGCAAGGATTCTGTCTGCATATCTCACACACTTTGCATAGCCCCCTTTCGTCCGCACGCATTTTCAAGTGACCGTAGATTTACATACAGCCGGAATACTGCGTTTTTACATTCATCCGGGAAAAGCAGCTTGATATACTCCGCCGGATTCTGGATCCTGCAAAGCTCCATCTTCCGGACACACAGCTCATATATTTTCTCTGCCTCCTCCGGATCCAGCCCGTACTCCTGGGCTATCTCCATCAATTCATTATTCATCGTCGCCTCCATCCCGGAATACCGCGATTACGGATCTTATGGTTTCTCTTGCCATGTGGACAGATAAAAGAATCACCGGCAATACCAGCCACTCACCGCCTACCGCTTTATATCCTCTCTCCAGATACGCATAATCAACAGCCAGCCTTGTGAGGATACATCCGAAAATAATCCAGAACCAATTTTCCAAAACATACCTTTTCATTCCGCCATATCCTCCATGAAAATCTCCATCCTCCGGGAAAGTACCTTTTCGGCATAACTGGTGATTATTTTCCCGTCATTCCAGAAATCAACCGCCTTGTATCCCATGTTGTAAATCCCCAGGGCAACCTCCTCCGGATACTGTTCGAGAAGTTCCGCCATGTAGTCAACTCCGACTATGATATTGGAGTAGGGATCGCTCAGATCATCCACATTCAGACACTCCATCCGGTCTTTGTGCCACTTTTCGATCACCTGCATATATCCCACAGCTCCACATTCACTTACCGCGTCGCTGCAATAGGCGCTCTCGACCTCTATCATCGCCAGGATAAGCTCATAATCCACACCGTAATTTCCGCAGACAACGTATGTGTACTGCTGGACTTCCAGTGGAAAATATCCGCCCTCCTTTGCGTATTTTTCCGGTATTTGGTATTCCTTGAATCCCTCGATCTGCTCTGCGTCCCAGTCCTGGGACATGGTATTGAACGGATACTCCGTTTCTGGTGCCATGGCTTCTCCTGCCATCCTCTCCGGTTCCATGGTTCGGTCTGCTTCATGTGCTGATATAGGGCTTCTGGTTGCTTCGTGCAACTCTCCTCCTGCTGATTCTTTGTTAAACGCCAGCACACCGGCAGAGAGATAAATCACCGCTCCACATACCGCCGCTATCTTTGCACGTTGTTTCAGCTTCCGCTTTTGCTTTCTGTTCACTTGTTTCGCTCCTTTCCAGCGGCATAGTGAATATTCCAATGTTTATCCCTCGGTAATCCTCAACAGCCGCCTTAAATTCCTCGTCGCTTTCGATTCCGTATTCTGTTTTCAAAATGTGCCGAATCCTCTCTGCTGTCATAGATACTCACCTATCTTTCAAATACTTTTCTCCAACGAGCTTTAATTCGCTGATGGTTTCCGCCATCTTCTCCAGGCTCTCCAGGATCTCTTTCAGCTTTGGGACTTCATCATCGGAAATGGTTCCATCTTCCGAAATGTCTATGAGATCGCGCTTGATGTTTCGCAATTCCGTTTCATCGAACCCTTTCAGAATCCTCAATGCGATCCCCTGGATATTTTTTTCTTCCGTTGCCAGCGGCAGGAATCCATGTATCGGACACTCATACCTGCAATATCCGGTAATAAGTTCCGGGGCATTGTAGAGATCCGCCATCAGCATAACCTTGTCTACTGGCACTACCTTTGTGCTTCCAAGTTCATAATCCGCCAGAGTATAGGGGGAAATCCCCAGCATTTCTGCCGCGCTCTCCCGGCTAAACAGCTTCGGATTACTCACTGACGCACGTTTTCTGGCTTGAAAATACACATTTTTGTTTTCATTTAGTGTTCTATCTCCCATGTGCAATACCTCGTTTCCAGGATATAATTTATTCAGATAGTGATTTTGCGGTTTCCTCGATGTTCAATACATCGCTGATGGTTTTTACTGCCGGGGCTGAATATACACGTCCATTGATTATTGCTGATACATACTCCCTTGTCATAAGGACTGCCTCTGCCAGATCCCCGACACTCCAATCTCGCTTAATCATTTCGATCTTGACCGCTTTACACCATGCTGACAGCTTTTTTGCCATGTGTGCTACCTCCTTTTTCAGTTTTTTGCTTTACTTTTGTAACGTACATTGTTAAAATAAGAATGAGTGCTTTCTTCTGTAACTCAACAGAAAGCAACGGTTTTTAATGTGGATAGACCTTGCCGGGAAATATCACACATTTGTAACTTACACTTATATTATAACGCACAAAAAGGCGTCAGTCAATATTTTTAACGCCTTTTTGTGAATTTCTTTTGTGAGGTAAAATGATGTTTTGGGATAATTTCAAGAAAGAATGTGATGATCGAGGGCTAAAACCTACACCGGTCTTGAAAGAGTGCGGAATAAGCACCGGCAGTATTGGCCGCTGGCAAGCTGGCAGCTCTCCAAATGCTGACGCGATTATTGCCATAGCAAAATATCTGAACTGTTCTACGGATAGTCTGCTAATGGGGAATGAATTAAATAACAGTGCTCTTGTTTGTGTGGATAAGCGCGAATGTGAGCTTGTTTTGATGTTTCGGGAGATACCAGAACAAATGAGGGAATTTGTCTGCGATTCCGTAAAGGCGGCGTATGACAAGGAAATGGCACGACGCGAAACGCAAGAAAGATTGTTAGGATAACCGACCACATCCGCAGGCGTGGAAAATAGGCGGTATCCGAAAGGAGGCTTTATGCTGTCACAATATATGAAACCCATCCAGGGGGATTCCGCCGGGAATGACATCAAATGGGATTCCCTGGTGCTGGAAACAGAGCTTTATCTGAAAACTGGGAATTATGCCCTGCTCCGGGATGTAAGACACCGGCAGGCCCGGTTTGTGGAGCTGGAGGGTAACTCCAGGATTGCCGCTGCATACTATCTCATGGTTTTTTACGGGGATCTGAACGGGTTCCGGAACGCTGAGGAAATAATCTCTGCAAACCGGAACGGATTCTCCGGTTGGAAATCATCCGCCACGGTGGATCCTGGGATTGTCAATAAAATTTCAACCATCATCCATGATTGCGCTATCTCGGATACGGATCTGGAGGAATTTTTCCAGAAATCATTTATCCCCGGAATATATCAGTGCCATCTTTTCACTGTTGAGGAGTGCAAAGAGATCCTGGAGCTTGCCAGGGCAGGTAAAATCGGCTCCATCAATTCCAGGATTGCCGACGCTGAGGGCCGGCTGAAACAGCAATTTGGAGCAGCATAGCAGTACAGCCCCGTCTATCGGGGCTTTTCTTTTTGGAGGTATTTATTATGGCTTATAAAAAGGCAATATCAACTATCGAGCGCAGCAAAGCGCGTGTGGCAATCTATGTCCGCGTGTCCACCCTGCACCAGATAGATAAGGATTCCCTGCCTATGCAAAAGCAGGATCTTATCGCATACGCTGCACTCATGCTGAATACGGATGATTATGTGATATTTGAGGACGCCGGGTATTCCGGGAAGAATACAGACCGGCCAAAATTTCAAGAAATGATGGCGCAAGTGCGCGATGGCGCTTTTACTCATGTCCTGGTATGGAAAATTGACCGCGTATCCCGGAACCTGCTGGACTTCGCCGCCATGTATGCAGAGCTGAAAAGTCTGGGTGTGGTATTCGTATCGAAAAATGAGCAGTTTGATACTTCTACCGCGATGGGAGAGGCCATGCTGAAAATTATCCTGGTATTCGCTGAGCTGGAGCGCAATATGACATCTGAGCGCGTGACTGCTGCTATGATCTCCAGGGCTTCAAATGGCCTCTGGAACGGGGGCCGGGTTCCGTATGGATACCAGTACGATAAAGAAAACCAGGAATTTTCCTTTGATCCGGATGAAAAAGACATGGTAGTTATCATCCATGACAAGTATGAGGAAATGCGCTCCCTGGTCCGGGAGGCGCGATGGCTCAATGAGCAGGGCTGGAGAACCAGGGCTGGCAACTTCTGGAATCCGGTATCTTTGCTGCAGATCCTCCGCAGCGTGTTCTACTGTGGAGATTACCGGTACAATGTGCTGAGTGAGGGGGACCGGCAAAAACCGAAAGATTCCTCCGAGTGGGTAACTGTCCAGGATCATCATCCAGCAATCATTTCCAGGGATCAAAAAGAGCGGATCATCACCGCCCTGGATAATAACAGCCGAATCAAAAACCGCAATACCTACCGCTCAGTGAAGCACACACACGTTTTCGCCGGAGTGATGTTCTGCGGAAATTGTGGGAAAGCTATGGGGGCCACTCCTGCGGCTGCAAAAAAGGACTGGCAATATTCTAAATACTCATGCTCCACCAGGCGCAAGCTCGCGTCCGCCTGCGACGGTAAATCTGTTTCGGATCCTATCGTGGGGGAGTTTATTTTCAACTATATCTTGAATATGCTGAACGCTCAGAATGATTTTGACAATATCTCCTCCCCGGAAGAATTGCAGGAAAGGCTCCTGCATGGGGATACGTTCTCTTACATAGCCTCAATCGAACCCGACGGACTTAATGACCTTTACAATATGCTGGCCTCCGGAAAGATAAAAGGCAAGGTATACGGAAAAGGGACAAAAGTGAAAACCAGGGAAAAGCAGCTCAGCTCTGAACGAACCAGGCTCCGGAACCAGAAGCAGAAAACAGAACGCGCCCTGGACCGCCTCACGAATCTCTATCTGTATTCCGAACAGTCTATGTCAGAATCGGAGTACATCATCCAGAAAACCAAACTAACGGATACCCTGGATGAAATCAATGAACAGATCGGCTTTGCTAATTCCGATGAATGGGAGCAGTCGCTAACGGATGAACTTTTCATAGCGCGTGCCAGTGAGTTTATCATATCTCAGAAACTCGACGGGCGGAACTATGTCAATTACAAGCGGCTGGCTACCTCCGTCGATCTGGAGATTCTAAAGAACTTTGTCCAGACAGTCATTGACAGTATCATCATGGACGCCGGTAGAGTGAAGCAGGTTATTTTCAGAAATGGCCTATCCCACATTTTCATATTCCGGGAATAGTGGGACAAAAATACCCCAGGAGCCTTGATTCTCCTGGGGCTTTCTTATGTTTCATTTTACGCTCTTTCCGGGTTTTGGGGAACCTTACAAATGTGTGATTTTGTGTCACAAAATTAGCATAGCATCTGCAATCCAGTATTCTTTCACCCCTGCATCCAGATAAAGGTTTAGCTTCCGCACATAATCATGGCTGAATGTTCCGGGAGAAATAATTTCGATAATCCAGTCCGGCGCGCCCTTTCTCTTATAAAATTAAAGCATTTTGGCATTACCCGCTATTTAATCCCCAGCACCACATTCGCTGGCTCGCCTTCCTGGTATTCAAGCGTGACTTTATCCCCTTCTGTATAGCGGATAATATCAATATAATCCACCACAGACACATCAAAGATTCCATCATTTCCTTCCAGCATCAGATAATAATGGGAATTCCCATCTACCACGCCTTGAGCGATCTTGGTAATTTTCCCACTGATGCTTTTTGTCTGGATATTTTCCGTGGTACGGATGCCGCTCTCTCTCAGCAGGCTGTTATAAGACTTCTCACACTCTGCCACTGTATCGCCGATTGCTACATTTTGGTATTTCTTAATGTTCACCATAGCGTACTTCTTCACAAGTCCCGCGGCATCTTTCAGCGCCATAAAGTAAGTAGGTTCTCCAGAAATATTTAAAAGAAGCGGGAACGTGGACTGATAGCCCAGGTTCTGTACCTGCCCTTCCGCCGATGCCATCGCCGAATACTCCTGGGCGCCTGCAATTTCATAATAGCGGCACTCCATCGTCCGCTGGTTCATCAGTACAAATCCTACGTTAGACTCATCTCCGCTCACGGACGTGATGCCTGTGTAAACCCATACGTCATCTTCCAGCGCCAGATAATTGTACCCGTCGGTAGTCATCAGGCATCCCTTCTGCCCGAGCACGCTATTGATAAATCCATTCTGCAGAGTCCCGTGGTAATCATAGAGCTGTGTCAGCAAATCTGCCGCAAATACATGGTCTACCCAGTTGGGGCAGTCCTCTACCGCATAGTCAGCCGTTTCCCCGGTCACTGCATTACACAGCACGACCCGGCCGATGGTCACACCGCCAAAGAGACCGATATTAAACTTTTTGACCGGGCATACCCAGTAGGGCGTTCCTTCATCATCAATCTCAAAACTCAGTTCATCAAAAATGTACGTAGGATAACGGAACCGCAAGTGACGGTTAATATTCCTGTTGAAATGCTCCGACTGTGAATAACGGATTGGCTGCTCCAGCTTCACCAGCTCTGTGTCCTGGGTAGCCATATCAATTTTAATATATGCCGGAATACCGTTGCTCTGGTTCGTAAACCACTTAATCAGGTTCGCATATACAAGCGGCGTTACCCGGACGGGCGTATCCTGATAATTAATCTGAGTATACAGGCTGCTCACTTCAAACTGGGACACCATATCCACCATGCTTCCCATCTTCCTGTTGCCAAGCAGCGTAGCGGAATCCCTGTCCAGAAGCGGAATCCTTCGGTAATCTACTTCTTTAATATCCTCTGTAAACTTCCTGTTCTCCACGGTAATCAATTGCTGGTATTTATTTGCATTTACAATAGGCGAGGACAAAACAGAACCGATTAGATACACAACTCCGATTCCAAGTATTACAAAAATCCCCACCTTAATCCCCTTATCTGTTTTTAAATCATCCGGCGTCCGCACCCTGGGCGCTGCATAAAGCACAAGAAGCACAACGGCCGCAATTGCAATAAATACCCAGAAACCCGATGAATGGATATTAATTGCCGGAATCGTCACATAGTAGTAGACTGCCGCTATGATAACTGCCGCCAATATCAGTATCGCCTTTTTTCCGATTTTCTTCATAATAATGTATTCCCCCTTCGATGCTTATTGATAGCTCTGAATCACAATCTGCAGTGTCCTGTTTCCGCGGAATTCATTGATACCCGGATAGTATGCCAGAGACAGGGTAACTGCATTTTCGCGTCCCTGAAACAGCTTTTCTGTTTCTGTATGGCCAAACTTCTCTCTGAGATATTCCTGAAACCGTTCCACATCCCCAAAATACATGGCCTCCATCACCGTCCCGGCCGCACCCAGAACCTGCAGCTTGATGACATTTCTATTCTTGCCCAAAATGCGGGCGCTTAATATATTTAAGCTCTTCTCCGCAAACAGCGGTTTCGTATTCCCTTTCCCAAAAGGCTCCAGAAGCCCCAGCTCTTCCACCAGCCTCTCTGTAATATAGCTGATTGGCATCGGAACGTCAATCGTGACTTTGGGAATAAAATCATCTTCGGTAAGGACCGAATTTTCATTTATTTTCTTGTGAAAGGCTTCCATATTCTCCCGTGGAAGCGACAATCCTGCAGCCATAGGGTGTCCCCCGAATTTGGTGAACAGCTCCGCACATTTACTCATCTCTGCAAACATATTATAAGTCTCTATAGAGCGCCCGGAGCCTTTGAGGCTGTCTGCCGCGTCTGTCAGAACGAACACCGGCTTATGATAGCGCTCCCGGATACGCCCTGCGATAATTCCGGCCAGGCTTTCATGACAGTCCGGAAGATATACTACCAGCACCTTATCTTCTTTCAGGACTCCTTCCTCTATCAGCTCTATCGCCTGCGCAACTCCCTGCTGTGTCATGTCTTTGCGCTCGTCATTCAATTCCTTTAATGTATGCGCCAAATCCTCTGCCACCGCATCATCCTCTGCCAAAAGCAGCTCCAGCGCCCGTTTTGCCGTATCCAGGCGTCCGCTGGCGTTAATGCATGGTCCCAGCACAAAACCGATATGATAGGATGAAATCTGGGCATCCTCCAGTCCATTTGCCCGAATCAGCGCTTTCAGCCCTCGGTTTGAGGTCTGGTTTATCATCTTTAGCCCTTCTTTTACAAGAATCCTGTTTTCTCCCGTGAGATCCATTACATCCCCCACGGTTGCAATCGCGGCAAACTCAATAAACGCATCTGTCTCTTCCACCGGAATCCCACACAGCTCATAGAGGCATATCATCAACTTATAGGCCACCGCCGCCCCGCACAGGGATTTGTAGGGGTATGTACATTCTGGCTGCTTAGGGTTTACAATCGCATCTGCCGCCGGAATTCTTTCCTGGAGCTCATGATGGTCAGTAATCAGCACTGTCATCCCCAAACGTTTTGCCTCCGCGATCTCGTCCACGGCCGCTATGCCATTATCGCAAGTCAGAATCGTATCGATTCCTTCTTCATATGCATATTGAATCAGGTTTTTATTTAGTCCATAGCCATCTTTCATCCTGTCAGGTATTTCCACATCTGCCTCTGCCCCGCACCGTATCAGCCCTTTATACAATATACAGGTGGCATTTACCCCATCAATGTCATAATCCCCAATAACCCTTATTTTCTTTTTCTCTGCAATCTTTTCCTTTAATATTTCTGCCGTTTTCCTGCAATCCTTCATCAACTGCGGCGCATATAAATCTTTCCGGCTCCCATACAGGTATTCCCGTACGGCCTCTTCTCCCACCACGTCCCTATTCCTGATAAGCCTTGCCGTCACCGCATCAATGCCAAACTTCCTGCCGATTTCCTGAAAATCTGCCCGTTTTGCAGATACAAACCATTTCTCCACTTTTCATCTCCTGTATCTAAGAAAGCCTCGGCATTTCCTGCAGGGTGCGCGTCATGCAAAGCATGACATAATTTTTCTGCGCACCTTTGCACTCCCGCCGGGGCTTTCACGCTTCTATATCTTATGCCTTTTTCTTTCCTAATTTCGTTTTCATCACATACCACAATGCGCCTGTAATACATACGGAAGAATATCCTCCACACACTACGCCCACGATCAGCGGAAGCGCAAACTCACGGATAGACGGAACACCTAATACATACAGCACCGCAATCATAACAAATGTTGTGAAAGATGTATAGATGCTTCGCGTCAGCGTCTGCGTGATACTCGCATTTACCACTTCTGACAGCTCTGTTTTCTTTGACATTGCTTTCAGGTTCTCACGGATACGGTCGAAGATAACGATGGTCGCGTTAATCGAATAACCTACAATCGTCAGCATACATGCAATAAAGGTATTTCCGATAGAAATACGTGACACCGCGTAAAATGCCAGAACTACCAGGACGTCATGTACCAGGGCTGCCACCGCACTGGTCGCAAACCTTACATCCTTGAACCGGAACCAAATGTAGAGCAGCATACATATGGTAGCTACGATAACTGCCACTACCGCATCGCTTCTCATCTCATTGCTGACCGTAGAGGAAATACTCTCTGCCGTAATCAGGCTTTCATCTACATCGAAGCTCTCTTTGAGCGCCTCATTCAACGACTGCCTTTCATCCAGAGTCAGTTCCCTCGTCTTGATAATAACCTGGTTCGTTCCGGAAACCTTCTGTGTCTGAATATCCGCATCTCCTGTCACTCCCTGGACAACAGGTTTTACCTTGGAATCAATATCCGCAATGCTCATATCCTCATTAAAGGTCACATTTGTTGATGTACCGCCCATAAATTCAAGGCTGTAATTTAATGCCTTGCCCTCGGAGCTGCTGAAAACTCCCATCGTAACCGGTCCTGCGATAATCAATACCAGGGACACGATAAAACAAATATTTTTCTTGCTGAGGAAATTGACAGTCTTTCTTTCTTTCTGTTTCCCATAATATTTCTCATCTTTCAGTCCCAGGGCATAGAAAGCATTTACCAGAAGACGGGAAATTACCAGTGCAGTAAACATGGATAAAACAATACCCATCGCCAGTGTCTGTGCAAACCCTTTCACGCTTCCGGTTCCCATCATACCCAGCACCAGAGCAGCAATCAACGTCGTAATATTGCCGTCTACAATCGCGGAAAGCGCTTTCTGGAAACCTGTCTGGATTGCCCCCTGCACACTCTTGCCTGCTGCAATCTCCTCACGGATACGGGCATAAATGATAACATTTGCATCCACCGCCATACCAATAGAAAGAATAATACCAGCAATACCCGGCAGCGTCAGCGTGATATCAAATGCATTCAGCATTACCAGCATCAGCGCCGTATAAATCAGCAGGGAAATCCCGGCTGCCACACCTGGAATCAGATAAACAATTGCCATAAATACAATAACAATAGCAAGTCCGATAGCACCCGCAGTCAAACTGGTAGAAATCGCCTCCTCACCCAGCTGCGCGCCTACTACATTGGAACGAAGCTCTTCCAACTCCAGCGACAGAGAACCAATACGGATAGAGGACGCCAGGCGCTCTGCTTCTTCCTGGTCCGCCATTCCGGTAATCTGAGCCCTTCCTCCGGTAATCGCTGACTCAACCCTCGGTGCACTGATGATATTTCCATCATAAACAATTGAAATTTGATTTCCTATATTCTCAGATGTCGCCGTGGCAAACTTTGACGCGCCCTCGCTGGTCAGAACCAGCTCCACCACATACTCTCTGTTCTTCATGTTGTCCTGGGAAACCGCTGCTTCCGCAGACTCCACATCCATACCTGTCAGAACTTCCGTACCGTCTGCCAGAGTAAACTCCAGGGACCCCGGCTTACCAAGTTCTTCCAGAATCTTATTCGCATCCGACACACCCGGAATCTCAATATTAATCCGGTTATCGCCTTCCTGGTATACCTGCGCCTCTGTACTGTACTGCTGGACACGCTGCTGCAGCTTGTAAATCGTGTCCGACATATCCTCGGCAGACGGGGTCTCATCGCCCACTGTCGTATATGTAATACTTACACCGCCGGCCAGATCGAGACCTGTGATGATGTTCTTAGCCGATCCTGTCCCGGTCGGTCCAAACCCTATTGCTGCGGTGAACGTCAACAGCCCTAAAAATAAAGCCATCACTACGACAACCGCAATTGCTCTGTTTTTTTTCATCGCTTATTTCTCCTTTTCATCTTCCTCCGCTAACGCGGCTTTTATCATGACTGCACACTCAATCCGCTTTCTCTGCAGTTCGCAGCCGACGTCGTATGCGTCATTAATGGAGCCGTGGAATTTATACGCATTTGCCGCACACCCGCCGCTGCAGTAGAACTTTGCAAAACAGTTCCTGCACTTTTCTTTCGCGTATACATTGCAGCCTTTAAACTCCTCCTGAAGCTCCGATGCTTTCAGCCCGTCAAAAACATTTCCCATAAGAAACGCTTCCTCTCCCACGAACTGATGGCAGGGATAGAAATCCCCCCACGGGGTCACTGCCAGGTATTCCGTGCCCGAGCCACAGCCCGATAACCGTTTGTACACACACGGCCCGCCTGTCAAATCTATCATAAAGTGGAAAAAGTTAAACTCCTTTCCCTCTCTATGCCTCTTTATCATCTCTGCTGCCAGCCTGTCATATTCTTCGCAAATCTGTGGAATATCCTCTTCCCGAAGCGCATATTCCTCCTCCGGCAGCGCCACCACCGGCTCCACGGAAATCTGCTTAAATCCCAAATCCGCCAGATGCAGCACATCCTTCGCAAAATCCAGATTATGCCGGGTAAACGTCCCCCTGACATAATATCTATCCTGATTTCTGCTCTCTGCAAATTTGCGGAATTTCGGTACAATCAAATCATAGCTGCCTTTTCCTTTCCGGAACGGGCGCATAAAATCATGGACTTCTTTCCGCCCGTCGATGCTGAGAACCACATTCGCCATCTCCCGGTTGCAGAACTCCATGACCTCATCATCTAATAGTACTCCATTCGTTGTCAGTGTAAAGCGGAAATTCTTTCCATGCTTCTTCTCCTGCTCCCTGCCGTACTTCACCAAGTCTTTCACAACCTGCCAGTTCATCAGCGGTTCGCCTCCAAAAAAATCCACTTCCAGATTTCTCCTATTTCCGGAATTCGCAATCAGGAAATCAAGCGCCTGTTTCCCCACCTCAAAACTCATAAGCGCCCTTCTGCCGTGATATTCTCCCTCTTCCGCAAAGCAATAGCGGCATGCCAGGTTGCAGTCATGGGCAATATGCAGGCAAAGCGCTTTCACCACTGTAGGACGGTGCGAAAAATTTTCGATAGCATTCTCATAGACATCCTCCGTAAACAGGACGCCCGCCTCTTCCAGCTCCCTGCATTCAGAAAGAGCCTCCCGAACCGCTTCTTCCGAATATTTTCCTGAAAGAACCGCCAGGATGTCTTCCTCCCTCTTCTTTTCCTCCAGGAGCGGAAGCACATCATAAACGACATCGTCAACAATATGTACAGCCCCGCTGTTAATATCCATGACGATATTATAACCATTGCTCCTGTACTGATGGATCACAGTAAATCCCCTTTCTAAATCAAAAATAACACAATTTTCCCATACCTGAACTAATAAGCAGCGAACAGTGTCCGCTGCTTACTGATTCTCTTCTATCTTATTTATTATTTTCGCAGCTCTGATTTCCAACAGTACAGGATGTCTTACATGCTGACTGGCAAGATGTCTGGCACTCACCGCAGCCGCCTTTTTTCACAGTTTTCTGCAAGCTCTGTGTATTCAAAGTTCTTACGTGCTTCATCACTCAGCCTCCTTACATAATTAAACTTTCTGTATTATAGCATACCTTTCTTCGTTTTTCCATACCTGTTTTAGAAATTTTTTATAGCTTTGTCCACACTTTTTTCAAATTTTTATGCTATAGTTGTACAAGCGCATGAATAATCTAAAGAAAGGATACCAAACAATGAAAAGAAAAGTACTGTTATTGGCAACAGCCATCTGCACCGTCAGCCTTCTGGCAGGCTGTTCCGAAAAGGACGGTTCCACAGAATCTTCCGCCACTGGTGCAAACGCTTCCACAGAATCTTATGAGGAGTATGTTACACTGGGCGAATACAAAGGGCTTGACGTACAGCTTATCAAAGCAGAAGTTACCGATGATATGGTCGATGATGAAATTGACATGCTGCTGGAGGACAACGCAGTTTACACTCCCATTTCAGACCGGGGCGCCGCAGAAGGAGATACTGTCAATATTAACTATACCGGAAAAATCGACGGCCAGGAGTTTGACGGAGGCTCAGCCGAAGACTTTGAGCTGGAACTTGGAAGCGGCTATCTTCTGGACGATTTGGAGTCTCAGATCGTCGGTATGAAATCCGGTGAAACAAAAGACCTGAACGTCTCCGTACCCGCTGATTATATAGAGGACACTGTTGAGGAAGATGCTCCCGATAAAGGCGCCGTATTCACAGTTACGGTAAACAGTGTTTCCGAAAAGAGCCTTCCCGAATATTCGGATGAATTCATAGCTGGCGTTACTGATTACAAGACTACTGCCGAATATGAAGAGGGTACTAAAAAAGAGCTTTTAGCGAGCCTCGAAAGCGACAACCGCTCTACAGCCGGAATGGACGCCCTGTCTCAGGTTATGGAGAATTCCACCTTTAACGGATATCCCCAGGAACTATACGATTCATGCAAGCAGGAATATGACGCTATGAATGAAATGTACGCAGAAATGCTCGGAGTAGATGTCGCTGATCTTGACACGGATGAAGAAGAGACAAAAAGTACGATTGAAAGCATTGTAAATGAAAAAATGGTCTGCGCCGCCATTGCAGCAGCTGAAAATATCTCCGTATCCGATGAGGAATACCAGAAGTATCTGGAAGATAACTATGCTCTCTATGACTACGCATCAGCTGCAGAATATGAAGAAACAGAATCAAAAGAAAGCCTTATGAATGAAATACTCACAGAAAAAATTTATAATTTCCTGATAGATAATGCAAAAATCACTGAAATCTCTGAGGATGAATACTACGGTGATGATGAAGATTTAGATGACGAATACTTAGACGAAGACATTGACCTTTCTGATGACCTTCTTCTCGAAACGGAAGATCTTCATGCCGCAGAAACAGAGTCTGAGACTGCTGAATAAACCGCAGTTGTATCTGATTTCATTTTAAAAAGCTCCCCGTGAAACTACACGGGGAGCTTTCTTCGTCTATACTATTCCCTATTCTTCGTTGGAGTTCACTTTACTTGCCCGCGCTGCCACTTCTTTTTCCTGAATATCGTTTGGCGCCTGCTCATAACGCGCGAACTCATAAGCAAAGTCACCGCTGCCGCCTGTCATGGATCGCAGCGTTGTGGAATACCCATACAGCTCCATTGTCGGGATATCCGCCTCAATAATCTGGTTTCCTTTATGGTCAGGATTCATGCCCAAAACACGCCCGCGCCGCTTATTCAGATCGCCCATGACATCGCCTGTGTACCTGTCTGGTACAGTCACTTTCAAAGAAGAAATAGGCTCTAACAATACCGGGCCTGCTTCCATAAATCCTTTTTTGAACGCCTGGACTGCCGCTGTCTTAAACGCCATCTCCGAGGAGTCCACCGGATGATAAGAACCGTCATACAGCACTGCTTTCACACCTACCACCGGATATGCAGCCAGAGGCCCTTTCAGCACTGAATCCTGAATGCCCTTTTCAACTGCCGGGAAGTAATTCTTCGGAACAGCGCCTCCCACAACTTCCTGCCCAAACTCATATGCAGTCTCCAAGTCTCCCAGCGGAGAGAAACGCATCTTAACATGTCCATACTGTCCATGTCCGCCAGACTGCTTCTTATATTTAGCTTCCACATCTGAACTTTTACGGATTGTTTCACGGAAAGCCACCTTCGGCTTGCTCAGCTCAATCTCTATCTTGTATTTTCCAAGCAGCTTACTCTGAATAATATCCAGATGCTGGTCTCCCATACCGTAAATCAATGTCTGACGGTTTTCAGAGTCATTGACCGCTTTCATGGTTAAATCCTCATGCATCATCTTGGAAAGAGCCTGGGAAATCTTATCTTCATCGCCCTTTTTCTTTGCCGTATAACGCTTATATGTATACGGTGTCGACACCTCAATCCTTCCATAGCGAACCGGCGTCGCCTTTGTGGAGAGAGTATCTCCTGTACGCGCCTTGTCAAGCTTCCCGATTGCCCCGATGTCTCCGGCATGAAGCTCCGGCACCTCGATTGGCTTGCTTCCCTCAAACACGTACAGCTTATTCAGCCGCTGCTCTGCTTCCTTATCAATATTAAACAGTACGTCATCATTTTTGATAACGCCGGAACATACTTTAATCATTGAGTATTTTCCAATGAATGGGTCGACAATCGTTTTAAATACCTGCGCAGATTTTGCCTTTGCAAAATTGTAATCTGCCTCAAAGATTTCATTCGTCTTTGTATTGATTCCTGCTATCTTGCGCTTGTCCGGGCTCGGGAAGTACTGTACAATATCATCCAACAGATTTGCTACTCCGCGAAGCTGAACCGGGGAACCCATAGCCACCGGAACGATATCGCATGCCTCTACGTTCACAGTCAAAGCCATCATGATTTCAGCCACTGAAAACTCCTCACCGCCAAAATAACGGTCCATAAACTCTTCACTTGTTTCGGCTACCGCTTCCAACAGCGCCTCCCTGTATTTTTCCAGATATTCCTCAGAGTATGCCGGAATTTCACATTCTTCTTTATTTCCGCGGTCAAGCCACTTCCTTCCGGCTTTCTTTACCACGTTCACATATCCTGTAAACTTCTCATTCTCACGGATCGGGAAATGGATTGGAGCAATTTTCTTTCCATATAACTCTGTCAAACTTTCTACAATCTCACGGAAACTGGCATTATCCATGTCCATATTCGTAATAAAAAACATACGGGGCAGTTTATACTTTTCACACAACTCCCATGCCTTCTGAGTTCCGACTTCCACACCGCTTTTTCCTGACACTACGATAATCGCAGCGTCGGCTGCCGCTGCCGCCTCCTCTGCTTCCCCCACAAAATCAAAATATCCCGGCGCATCCAGAATATTCACTTTTACATCTCCCCAGCTAATTGGTACCACGCTCGTGCTGATGGAAAACTTTCTTTTTGTTTCCTCTTTATCAAAATCACTGATGGTATTACCTTCCGCCACATTTCCCAGCCTGCTGGTAATTCCTCCAAGATAAGCCATTGCCTCGGTCAAACTGGTCTTTCCTGCGCCGCCATGTCCAAGAAGCACGACGTTTCTGATTCTGTCAGTTGTGTAAACATTCATACTGTTAATCCTCCAATTCTAGTTCTTTGGGAATGAAACTCCGCCACTTTTTAAGTCTATGGCTATATTCTACTAAAATTACTCTCTTTTTTCAACCACTTTATTTCTTTTTTACCAAATATTCATCACCCGCATCTGATATATCTGGAGAAAGTGTACAGATTCTCATATCAAACTCCCGCTTTTTATGTCGATTCACATAGATTTATAAAAGAAATACAAAAAGACCGCTGCAAAATTTTCTGCAACAGTCCTGTTCTTTCTAATATTCTCCTGCTCCGATAATCGTACCGCCGCCAAGCACATAATCCCCATCATAAAATACCACAGCCTGTCCGGGCGTAACCGCCCGCTGAGCCTCCTGAAAAACGCAGCGTATCCGCCCTTCCCCGGCTTTTTCTATCCGACACGGGGAACCTTTGTGATTATAGCGGATTTTTGCCGACACCGCCATCCCATCCTCAAACTCCGGCGCCGCCATCTTATTCAGATTTTCTGCATAAAGCGTATGGCGGAAAATATCTTTATTTTCCCCAATCACCACTTCATTGGTTTTGGAACGAATTTCTGATACAAATACAGGATGCCCCATCGCCAGATTCAATCCTTTCCTCTGCCCAATCGTATAGTGGATAATCCCTTTATGGCAGCCTATGATTTCTCCCGCAGTATTGATAAAATTCCCTTTCGGGACAGCCTGTCCCGTATACTCTTTAATAAATCGCGCGTAATCTTTATCCGGGACAAAACAAATTTCCTGGCTGTCCGGCTTATGCGCCACGCGCAGCCCAATCTGCCCGGCAAGCTTCCGAATCTCATCTTTCGTATATTCCCCCACAGGCATCAGCGTATGGGCAAGCTGAGCCTGGGTCAGATTATAAAGCGCATATGTCTGGTCTTTCGCTTCCGTGGCTGACTTCACCAGTGCCAAACGGCCATTTTCCAACCTGCGGATACGTGCATAATGCCCTGTGGCAATATAATCCGCTCCGATTTCCAGACTGCGCCTGAGCAAAGATTCCCATTTAACATATCGGTTACAGGCAATGCAGGGATTCGGCGTCCGGCCGCAGAGATATTCGTGAACGAAATAATCCATCACATTTTTCTTAAACTCTGCCTTAAAATTCATCACGTAATAGGGAATTCCCAAATCCTGTGCCACCCTCCTGGCATCGTCTACGGCACTCAGCCCACAGCATCCCCCGTTTTCCTGCTGCGCCGCCTCATCTTCGTCCTGCCAAATCTGCATCGTAACGCCGATGACTTCATATCCCTGTTCTTTTAATAAATATGCCGCCACTGAAGAGTCTACACCGCCAGACATGCCAACTACCACTTTTTTCTTTTTCATGGAAACCCCTTTAATATTCTTCCTCTTCTTCCTCTTCTCCTTCATGGACATCAGATTTCGGCTTTTCCAGGCCTTCTATCTGAATTCCCTTTTTCTCTGCGTAATCCCAAAGCGCCGCATGGATTGCCTCTTCAGCCAGCAGCGAGCAGTGGACTTTTACGGGCGGAAGACCATCAAGCGCCTCCATTACTGCCTTGTTCGTTACCTGAAGAGCTTCTTTGATATTTTTTCCCTTTACCAGCTCTGTCGCCATGCTGCTTGTTGCCACCGCAGCGCCGCAGCCAAAGGTCTTAAATTTTACATCACGGATAATCTCATTTTCATCAATATCCAGGTAAATCCTCATAATATCGCCGCATTTTGCATTGCCTACAGTCCCCACGCCACTGGCATCCTCTATCTCTCCGACATTCCTCGGATTATTAAAATGATCCATAACTTTTTCGCTGTACATATGATTTCCTCCAAATGCATTTTCTCTATTATTTTCTATGCTTCTTCATAAAATCCTCATAAAGCGGCGACATGCTGCGCAATCTTTCCACAATCCGTTTAATCGCATCCGCCACGTAATCCATATCCTCTTTTGTAATCTCCTCGCTCAGTGTCAATCGCAGAGAACCATGAGCAATCTCATGCGGCAGCCCGATAGCCAGAAGCACATGGGACGGATCAAGGGAACCCGAAGTACATGCCGAGCCGCTGGAACCGCAGATTCCTTCCATATCCAGCATAATTAAAAGGGATTCTCCCTCAATAAACTGAAAACTGAAATTGATGTTATTGGGCAGCCGATTTGTCCTGTGCCCATTCAGCCGTGTATATGGAATCTCCCCAAGGACTTTCTCAATTAAGTAATCCCGCACTTCTATCTCATGGGCAGTCCGCTTTCCCATAGAAGTCATGGCGCGTTCCACCGCCTTGCCAAGCCCAACGATACCCGGCACATTCTCTGTTCCCGCCCGGCGCTTTCTCTCCTGTGCGCCTCCATGAACAAAGGAACGTATTTTTACTCCTTTTCTGATATACAAGAAGCCGATACCTTTTGGCCCGTTGAGCTTATGACCGCTGGCGCTGAGCATGTCAATATGAAATTCATCCACTTTTATCGGTATCTGTCCAAACGCCTGTACAGCGTCCGTATGGAACAGAATCCCATTGGCATGTGCAATCTCTCCGATTTCTTTCACCGGCTGGATTGTACCTATCTCATTATTTGCAAACATAATGGAAATCAGTATCGTATCCGGCCGAATAGATTTTTTCAGCTCTTCCAGTTTTACCACGCCATTTTCATCTACATCCAGGTATGTCACTTCATACCCCTTCTTCTCCAAATACTCTGCTGTATGAAGAATTGCATGATGCTCAATCTTTGTGGTAATGATATGCTTTCCTTTGCTCTCATAAGCTTCAGCTGTCGCTTTCAGCGCCCAGTTATCTGCCTCTGAGCCTCCCGCAGTAAAATAAATCTCATTTGCCTGCGCCCCCAGGGCATCGGCAATCGTCTCACGGCTCTTCGTGACTGCTTCCCTGCTCTTACCCGCAAATTCATAAACGCTGGAGGGGTTTCCGTAATCCTCTGTAAAATACGGAAGCATCGCCTCCACGACTTCAGGCGCCGCCTTTGTGGTGGCGGCATTGTCCAGATAAATAAATTTTGACATCTCTATCACTCCTCATTTACAGCCGTTCTGGCATGGCTGTTCTATATTTTTAACTTTCTTACCCTCTTCTACCAGTTGGGACAGCTTGATATCATCCACCGCCCGGGTAATGCTTTCATTAATCTTCTGCCAGACATATTTCGTCACGCACACATCCGCGTCCTCGCATCCTCTGTCGGACTTCAGTCCGTCGCACGCCACGGCTTCCAGGTTTCCCTCCAGGGCACGTAGAATGTCTCCCACAGATATTTCCCCTGCCGGGCGCGCCAGCCTGTAGCCTCCTCCTGCGCCCCGTATGCTGACTACCAGCCCTGCCTTCCTGAGCTTCGCCATGAGCTGCTCCAGATAACTTTCCGAAATCTTCTGCCTCGCAGCAATGCTTCCGATAGATACTGCGGATTCCTCGCTGTAAACTGCCAGGTCTATCAATGCCCGCAGACCATATCTTCCTTTGGTTGACAGCTTCATTCCGCTTCCCCCTTTCAAATCCGAGTATTTTACTGGGATTTATATTCCTGACTATATCACTTCTTCCGTTTCCTGTCAACCCCCGGACACAAATACAAACCGCAATTTGAACTCCGCGCAGCTGCGAATCCTGGCATGGTACAGACGGACAGCTCATATATTTATAGAAACCATTCGGAGCTTCTATCTATGAATCAAAAACGCGTCATTCTTCAAGGGGCATTTGTTCTGACTATTGTGGGATTTGTCAGCCGGATTATCGGTTTCTTCTATAGAATATTCCTATCCCACGCAATCGGTGCGGAAGGCGTGGGCATTTACCAGCTCATTTTCCCGGTTTACACTATGGCATTTTCCCTTACTGCCGCCGGAATACAGACTGCTATTTCAAAAAATGTATCGGAAAAAATGGCTTTAGGCGATAAAAAGGGGGCACGTAACACCTTTTTTGCCGGACTCATTCTAACCACATGCGGTACTCTCTTTGTCTCTTTGTTTTTATATCATGGGGCAGGATGGATTTCCTCTGCCTTTTTAAAAGAAACACGCTGCGAATCTCTCGTCCGCATGCTTGCTTTCGCCCTGCCTTTTGCCGGAATACACTCCTGCGTGGGCGGATACTATTTTGGTCTGAAAAAAACGCACGTTCCTGCCATATCCCAGCTTGTGGAGCAAGCCGCCAGGGTTTCCGCCTCATACTTAGTATATATAATTTTTTTGGAAAAAGGCATCCGTCCTACTCCGGTTCTAGCTGTTATCGGCCTGATTTTTGAAGAGCTTGCCTCTGCGCTCTTCTCTTTAACCGCCGCTGCACTGCATTTTGGAAAAACAAAGATATCCTCTCTTGCTTCCAAATCAAGCCTGCCCTTTACCGGTATTTTAAAAATCTCTCTTCCACTGACTGCAAATAGATTACTCATTAACCTGCTGCTGAGCGTGGAGGCAATCTGTATCCCGCTGCGTCTCCAGCTGGCAGGGCTGTCTGTTTCTTCAGCGCTCAGCATCTACGGCGTGCTTACCGGAATGGCGCTCCCTTTGGTGCTTTTTCCCTCTGCCATCACCAACTCTATCTCCGTGATGCTGCTGCCCACAGTCTCGGAGGCACAGGCCGCCGGAAGCCAGAGACAGATTTCCCGGACGCTGGAGAATACCATCCAGTACTGTCTGATTCTCGGAATCCTCTGTACCGGAATTTTTCTTTGCTTCGGTGAAAGCATGGGAAGAGTTCTCTTTGCCAGCTCCCTCGCCGGAAAATTTATCCTTATCCTGGCGTGGATCTGTCCTTTTCTGTATTTGGGAACTACCCTCACCAGTATCCTAAACGGTATGGGGAAAGCCGTAACTACCTTCTGGCAAAATACTGTTTCCCTGCTCATCCGCATCCTTTTCGTGTGGTTTGCCATCCCACGCTTCGGGGTCGCCGGATATCTCTGGGGAATCCTGGTCAGCCAGCTTCTTTCTGCAGCCCTGGCGCTTTTTGTGCTGTCGCGGCATGTACCTTTTCACTTCGACAGCCTGGGCTGGATCGTAAAGCCTCTGGCCGCCCTCAGCGTAAGTGTAGGAATTATGCTATTTTTCCGTTCCTGCCTGCTGTACATTCCGTGGAAAATACTTCCTGTACTGGAAATGTTTCTTTCTATTTTAATCCTGTGTGCTGTTTATATTGGTATTATGTTCTTTTCTCAGATTTACATACTTTTGCGCGGACGTGGGATAATAAAAGCGTAACAAAAAAGATTACAGGAGGTTTTCTTAATTATGATGACAGAAATTTCAGAATTAGACCTGCAGAACCTTCGCCATCTAATTGGCGGATACAGCACCACCCACTGTAAAATGACAGACTATGCAAACCAGGCCACTGACCAGAGCGTAAAACAGTTTTTCCAGAAATCTGCGCAGTCCGCAATGGAAACAAAACAGCAGCTCATGAAATTCTTACAGTAGGAGGGAACAGACATGGATGAGAAAACAATGGTATCAGACACACTCGCAGGCATTAACGGCGAACTTACCCGCTATGCAGGTATGATTGCACAGTCCGAGAACCCGCAGCTGAAACAGACCTTAAAACAGATCCGCAACCAGTGCGAAACTTCTCAGGAAGAGCTTTACCAAATCGCACGCAGCAAACAGTACTATGTTCCGGCAGCAAAAGCTACGGCTGAAGAAGTTGCCCATGTGCGCAATGTCCTGACACAGGGCTAAGAGCGGAGCAATTTAAATCCTGCAGACAGGGTGTATGGCATATTTGGTTCCATATACCCTGTTCTTTTTTTTGATTTTATCTGAATATTTTAAATAATATACTCAATTAAGTTATTAATATCGAAAAATATTTTAAAAATTTTAAAAATAAACCTTGACAAATCCTGTTTTCAGAGTTACAATAAACTCAACAAAAACAAAAGAAACGAAGCAAAACACCAATTTAGGAAATTTGTTCCTGGCAAGCAAAGCCGCTAAGAGTGAAAGCTTTTCGATTCTTTAGAAAATAGGAGGACGGTCCAATGGCATAGTTAAACCCAATCAAATGCAATCTCTCATAAGAGTTTAAGAAAAAAACTGAACAAAGAGATTTCGCAGCGTGGCTGAAGGAGGGGATTCCAATGAGAGGCAGAGACCCATAGCCAATTAAAAAACAGACAATAGAAAGAGAGGTTATTAAGTGAAGCTTCTGGAAATTCATTAAAAGGGCTATCTGATTTAAAAGAAAATCAGGTAGCCCTTCTCATATGTTCATTTCTATCCGATTGGCGTACGCTGCCTTTTCTACAGATTTGTATATCCCATCAAAGATTCGTCTACAGCCCTCGCCGCTTCTCTTCCTTCCCGAATAGCCCACACCACAAGAGACTGCCCTCTATGCATATCTCCTGCCGTAAACACGCCGGGAACAGATGTCTGGTATTCGCCCGGAGCCGTTTTTACATTCGTCCTGCCGTCCAACTCCACTTTGAATGCATCTGTCACGTATTTCTGGGAACCAAGGAATCCTGCCGCAATAAGCACCAAGTCTACATCTACTACATATTCGCTCCCCTCTACCGGCGCCATCCTCATCTTCCCGGTCTTTTCATCCTTTTGACCCTGGAGCTTCACCAGCTTCGCTTTACATACTTCGCCTTTTTTATTTTTGACAAACTCCGTAACCGTAGTCTGGTATACTCTGGGGTCGTGACCAAATACAGCAATCGCCTCTTCCTGCCCGTAATCTGTCTTGCACACCCTTGGCCACTCCGGCCAGGGATTCTGCTCTGTTCTGGTATCTGGCGCTTTCGGCATCATTTCCAGCTGGAGCACGGAAGCGGCTCCCAGACGAATAGAAGTTCCCACACAGTCATTCCCGGTATCGCCGCCTCCGATAACCATAACCTTTTTCCCTTTTGCCGGAATAAATTTATGATCCGCAAAGTTACTGTCCAGCAGGCTCTTTGTAACAGAGGTCAGGAAATCCACTGCAAAATAAATTCCAGATGCATCGCGTCCCGGAACATTGATATCCCTGGGATTTGACGCGCCGCAGGCCAGCACCACCCTGTCATACTCTTTCAACAGCCTGGATGCCTTGATGTCCCCGCCCACGTTTGCATTTGTCACAAACTCAACGCCCTCCGCCTCCATAATCGCAATCCGGCGGTCTATCACGCTTTTGTCCAGCTTCATATTTGGAATACCGTAACGCAGCAGGCCGCCGATGCGGTCTCTTCTTTCAAACACAGTCACCTTATGCCCTCTGGAATTCAACTGCATAGCCGCCGCCAGCCCTGAAGGACCGCTGCCCACGACTGCCACCTTCTTTCCTGTCCGCACTTTGGGCGGATGCGGCGCGATGAGTCCCTGTGCAAAAGCATATTCAATAATCGCATGTTCATTTTCCTTTGTCGCCACCGCCTCCCCATTCAGGTTACAGGTACACGCCGCCTCGCAGAGTGCGGGACACACTCTGGAGGTAAATTCCGGAAAACAATTTGTTTTCGCCAGCCGTCTATAGGCCAGTTCCCATTTCCCATGATAAATCAAATCATTCCACTCCGGTACCAGATTATTTAGCGGACATCCCGAAGCCATGCCGCCTATTATCTGTCCATATTGGCAAAACGGTACGCCGCAGGCCATACATCTGGCTCCCTGAATCCGCTGCTTCTCAAGAGGCAGCGCCACATGAAATTCTTTAAAATTCTGAATCCTTTTCTTTGGAGGGATTGTCTCGCTGTTCTGTCTTTTATAGTCTAAAAATCCTGTTGGTTTTCCCATGCCCTCTCCCTCCTATTCTTTTTTGTTCGCATAAAATGCTTCAATCTGCGCCTGCTCACTGCTCAGTCCCTTTTCCTCCATCTGGACGATTGCTTTGAGCATACGGGCATAATCATGCGGAATGATTTTCTTGAATTTTGGCAGATATTCGCTGAAATTTTCAAGAATTTCCTTTCCTTTCGCCGAATTCGTGTATGCCACATGGTCCTTCACCATCTCTTTCAGCTCCAGCACATCATACTTATTCATGAGCTTGTCAATAGAAACCATCTGTTTATTCACCTTCCGATAAAGGTCATTCTCCTCATCCAGTACATAAGCAATACCGCCGCTCATACCCGCCGCAAAGTTCTTTCCTGTCTTACCCAAAACAACTACACGGCCGCCTGTCATGTATTCGCAGCCGTGGTCTCCCACGCCTTCCACCACTGCTGCTGCACCGGAGTTCCTCACACAGAAGCGCTCTCCCGCCACACCATTAATATACGCTTTTCCGCTGGTAGCGCCGTAAAGCGCCACGTTTCCGATGATGATATTTTCATCTGCTCTATATTTACTGCCCTTCGGCGGGTATACAATCAGCTTTCCGCCGGAAAGACCTTTTCCAAAATAATCGTTGCTATCCCCCACCAGCTCCAGGGTCAGCCCTTTCGGGATAAATGCCCCGAAGCTCTGGCCGCCTGTTCCGTTACATTTAACCGTATAACTGTCTTCTTCCAGGGTATCACCGCAGATTCGGGTAATTTCCGAACCGAAAATCGTGCCGAATGCCCTGTCTGTATTGATTACATCCACCTCTACGCTGCGCTTCTGCCTCTTCTCCAGCGCTCCCCGCAGCTTTTTCAGCAGCACTCTTTCGTCCACGGTTTTTTCCAGTTGGAAATCATACACCTGTGCCGGATCAAAGGTCACCTTATTCTCAAGTGCGGAGTACGTATTATCCAAAATTGCATGCAAATCCACACGTTTTCCATGAGCAGTCTCAATTTCGTCCTTCCGCTTCAGCAAGTCGGTGCGCCCTACCAGCTCGTCAATCGTGCGGACTCCCAGCTTTGCCATATACTCCCGCAGCTCCTGCGCGATAAACCGCATGAAGTTCACTACATATTCCGGCTTTCCCCTGAAACGTTTCCGAAGCTCCGGGTTCTGGGTAGCCACGCCCACCGGACAAGTATCCAGATTGCAGACACGCATCATCACACAGCCCATAGTCACCAGCGGAGCAGTGGCAAATCCAAACTCCTCCGCACCAAGTATCGCCGCAATTGCTACGTCACGACCGCTCATCAGCTTGCCGTCCGTTTCGATGCGCACTTTATTTCTCAGCCCATTCATCAAAAGTGTCTGGTGAGTTTCTGCCAGCCCCAGTTCCCAGGGAAGCCCCGCATTGTGGATAGAACTTCTCGGCGCCGCCCCGGTACCGCCGTCATAACCAGAAATCAGGATTACCTGTGCCCCCGCCTTTGCTACACCCGCCGCCACGGTTCCCACGCCTGCCTCCGAAACCAGCTTCACGGAAATCCTTGCTTTCGTATTGGAACTCTTCAAATCATAAATCAGCTGTGCCAAATCTTCTATCGAATAAATATCGTGATGCGGCGGCGGGGAAATCAACCCGACGCCTGGCGTGGAATGACGCGTTTTGGCAATCCACGGATACACCTTGCCTGCCGGAAGGTGGCCGCCCTCTCCAGGCTTTGCCCCCTGCGCCATCTTAATCTGCAGTTCCTGCGCGCTCACCAGATATTCAGATGTAACGCCAAACCGCCCGGAAGCCACCTGCTTAATGGCAGAGCAGCGGTTCTCTCCGTCCTTTCCCGGCCTTAACCGCTCCAGGCTCTCGCCTCCCTCGCCGCTATTCGACTTTCCATGCAGCCGGTTCATGGCAATTGCCAGCGTTTCATGGGCTTCCTGGGAAATCGAGCCGTAAGACATGGCGCCTGTTTTAAATCTGGTCACAATAGAATCTACGCTCTCTACCTCTTCCAGCGGTACGCCCTCTTTTGGATAGTTAAAATCCATCAGGCTCCGCAGATACCCGGATTCCTCCTTATCCACCATCTCCGTGTAGGTTTTAAACATCTGATAGTCGCCCTGTTTGGTGGACTGCTGCAGCATGTGGATAGTCTGCGGATTATAACGGTGCTTTTCCCCCGCGCTCCGCATCTTATGCCGCCCTGCGCTGTCCAGAGTCAAATCAGCATCCAGTCCCAGCGGGTCAAATGCCTTTGTGTGGAGCGCATCCGCCTCTTTCGCAATATCCTCCAGCGTAATCCCACCCACACGGCTTACAGTATTTGTGAAATACCTGTCAATCACCTCAGGTGCGATTCCAAGCGCTTCAAAAATCTGCGCCCCCTGATAAGACTGAATCGTAGAAATCCCCATCTTGGACGCAATCTTTACAATGCCGTGCAGGACTGCTGCATTGTAGTCTTCCACTGCCGCATAATAATCTTTATCCAGCAGCCCGCAGTTTACCTGATGACGTATCGTCTCCAATGCCAGATAGGGATTGACTGCACATGCGCCATAGCCAAGCAGCGTCGCAAAATGGTGGACTTCCCGCGGTTCCCCAGACTCCAGCACGATTGCCAGGGATGTGCGCTTCTTCGTCTTAACCAAATGCTGATGAACCGCCGAGACTGCCAGCAGAGAAGGAATCGGCACATGGTTTTCGTCCACGCCCCTGTCTGTAAGAATCAGGATATCCGCCCCGTTTCTGTGCGCCCTGTCCACTTCCACAAACAAATGGTCAATAGCTTTTTCCAGGTTTGTATTTTTATAGTAAGTAATAGGTACTTCTTCAACCTGAAACCCTTCTACTTTCATATTTTTAATTTTCAGCATATCCGTGTTCGTCAGAATCGGATGCTCGATTTTCAGTACCTGGCAGTTAATGGGCTGCTCATTTAGCAGGTTCCCATCCTTACCTACATACACTGTGGTGGAGGTCACTATCTCCTCCCGGATGGCATCAATAGGCGGATTTGTAACCTGTGCAAAGAGCTGCTTAAAATAGTTAAACAGCGGCTGGTGCCGGCTTGACAGCACTGCCAGAGGTGTATCGATTCCCATAGCGCTGATCCCTTCGGCTCCATTTAACGCCATCTGGCGGATAGACGTCTGGTACTCCTCATAGGTATAGCCGAATGCTTTCTGCATCCTTGCCAGTTCTTCCTTACTGTATTCCTGCACCCTGATATTCGGAATCTTCAAATCCTTTAATTTCACCAAATATCTATCAAGCCACTCCCCATAAGGCTGGCTCACCGCATATTTTTCTTTCAGCTCATCATCGTCAATCACACGCCCCCGGACAGTATCTACCAGAAGCATCTTGCCCGGATGCAGCCGCTCCTTCTGGACAACCTTCGCAGGATCGATATCCAATACGCCCACTTCCGAGGAAAGAATCAAATATCCATCCTCTGTAATGTAATATCTGGACGGACGCAGCCCGTTCCTGTCAAGTACCGCCCCAATCAAATCACCGTCGCTAAACACAATAGACGCCGGCCCGTCCCAAGGCTCCATCATAGTCGCATAATACTGGTAAAAATCCTTCTTCTCCTGGCTCATCGTGTCATTATTCGCCCACGGCTCAGGAATCGTAATCATCATCGCCAGAGGCAGCTCCATCCCGCTCATCATCAGGAATTCGAGCGTATTATCCAGCATGGCAGAATCGGAGCCGGAAACATTCACTACCGGAAGCACCTTATGCAGTTCCCGGTTAAAATACTCGCTGGACATGGTCTCCTCCCGCGCCAGCATCTTGTCGGCATTCCCGCGGATGGTATTAATCTCGCCGTTATGTACAATCAAACGGTTCGGGTGCGCCCGTTCCCAGCTCGGATTTGTGTTGGTGCTGAACCTGGAATGTACCGTAGCAATGGCAGATTCATAGTCTTTACTCTGCAAATCCTTAAAGAATGTCCGGAGCTGCCCCACCAGGAACATGCCCTTATATACAATCGTCCGGCTGGAAAGTGAAGCCACATAAGTATCCTCTATACTCTGTTCAAATACCCGACGCACTACATAAAGCTTCCTGTCAAAGTCCAGCCCCGCTGCTACATCCTTTGGTTTCTTCACGAATCCCTGAAGAATACAGGGCATCTTCTCCAGCGCTTTATGCCCCAGCACTGAAGGGACTGTAGGCACTTCCCGCCAGCCCAGGAACTCCAGCCCCTCCTTCTCTACAATGATTTCAAACATCTTTTTCGCCTGGTTCCTTTTCAGCTCATCCTGAGGGAAGAAAAACATACCGATTCCGTATTCTCTCTCAGAACCTAAAAAGATGCCGAGGGATTCGCAGGTTTTGGAGAAGAACTTGTGTGAAATCTGTAACAGAATTCCTACACCGTCACCTGTTTTTCCTTCGGCATCTTTGCCAGCTCTATGTTCTAGGTTTTCTACAATCCGCAGCGCGTTCTCAACTGTATCATGAGTTTTGATTCCCCTGATATTGACCACTGCACCGATACCACAGTTGTCATGCTCAAACTCCGGCCGGTATAAGCCGGGAACTTTGGGCCGCAACGCTTTGTTTTTCGTATCCATACGACCAACCCTTTCTGTCTAAATTTGTATCATACTATACACTTATTTTTTTCAGATGTAAAGAATGACTTTTTTGTGAATTATCTGATTATTTGTTATTTTAAATATTTTTTATATTTTATCAGATTATATTCAGCAGCACCGCCGTAAGATTCGCCGCCATATGGAAAATTATCGGCACATACAGGGAATTCCATTTCTCATATGCCAAAAGCATTACCAGCGCCATAGGAAATGCAAAAAGAATCTGCACCATATTTCCATGATACAACGCAAATATCCCCGCTCCTGCCAAAACTGCAGACCATACAGGAATATATTTTTTCAGCCGCTGGTATATCAGCCCGCGGAATAAGAATTCCTCTGTTATCGGCACCAAAATACCAAGCCCCACTGCCTGAACTGCAAGGTTACTTTCCAAAAGCCCTTCCTGCACGGCATTTGAAAAGTTCTCCGTCACTGTAAAATAGTCCATGACTGCCGTCAGGCATAGATTCAGCGTAGCGCCGCCTGCTGCCATCAGGGGATATACCCACCGGGGAATACAAGGTTTTCCCGCCGGACATTCCCTTCTGTCCCTGAGGTACAGAAATATAAAAAACGGCAGCGACAATACCGCCGCGACAGCTGTAACCGCTGCCGCATCGGGTGTGCTTCCCTGCAGCGCCAGCGCCACCGCATTCGAAACCGCCATATGTATCAACAACGGAATAAAAATATCTTTTATACCCAAAAACACCATATCTGCCTCATCTCCAATTTGACACCCTGCATTCCCAGGGATATAATCAAAACATCAAAATATATTTTACAGAAAGGAACCGCTATGGATAAATCTACCAGACAATTCCCCCGCAGAGATAAAAAAACTCTGCTTTTAACCTTGCTTATCCTGTTTATCCTTATCCTGTCTGCCGCCGTGCTGCTTATCCGGTATTTTACTGCCGGCAAAGCGGGAACCGCCAGGATTTACCAGGATGGCGCACTCGTCCGCGAAATTGATTTATCAGATATTGCCGCCCCTTACACCTTTACCATAACAAGTACAGACGGCAGCTATAACACGATAAAAGTTGAACAGGGCGCCATCGGGGTTACCGACGCTGACTGCCCGGACAAGACCTGCCGCAATATGGGAATGGTGCGAAGCAGCGCCTATCCTATCAGCTGTCTCCCTCACAAGCTGCTGATTCAAATAGCAGATAATGACAGCGGCATAGATGCAGCAGCCCAATAGACAAAGGAGGCATCCTTATGAAAATCCGCCATATGGCAATGTTAGCCATGTACACCACTATAGCGCTTACCATTTTCACTATAGAATCTTTGCTTCCCGGCCTGGCCCCGGTTTCGGGTATCAAACTGGGACTCTCGAATATCGTCACGCTCTGGCTGCTTCTATACGCTTCCCAAAAAGACGCTTTTCTCTGTCTGGTAATGCGTATCCTTACCGCCAGCCTGATAGCCGGACAGATGGTGTCCTTCGCCTACAGTCTGTGCGGCGGCGTCTTCTGCTTCTGCACAATGGCTGTCCTGTTCCGTATCTTCGGCAAAAAATATATTGTTTTTATCAGCGTCATTGGGGCTGTCTTCCACAACCTGGGACAAATTCTAATCGCTGTAATAGTCCTTCAATCCTTCAGCATTCTTTCTTACCTGCCGCTTTTGACGATAAGCGGCATTGCCGCAGGCACATTTACCGGACTTTGCACGCATTATGCTGCAAAGCGGCTCACAAAAGACCAGGTCTGGCTTCCGTAAATGCTCTCCTAAATATATCTCTTCTTAATTACTGTCTGGACGAATTCTTTATTATTTCTTGTATTGACAAATGTATTCAATATCGTCTCTACGGCTTCGTCAGATTTCATGCTGTTCAGCGCCTTCCGCATGATATATGCCGCCTCCTGCTCTTCTTTATTCAACAGCAAATCCTCCCTCCGCGTGCCGGATTTCTGAATATCAATCGCCGGGAACACACGTCTCTCTGAAAGTTTTCTGTCCAGAACCAGTTCCATGTTTCCGGTTCCTTTAAACTCCTCATATACAACATCATCCATCTTGCTTCCGGTGTCCACCAGCGCCGTTGCCAGGACAGTAAGGCTGCCGCCCTCCCGCATCTTTCTCGCCGCTCCGAAAAACCTTTTGGGCATATGAAGCGCGGCCGGGTCCAGACCGCCGGAAAGCGTACGTCCACTGGGCGGTATCGTCAGGTTATATGCCCGTGCCAGCCTTGTAATGCTGTCTAAAAGTATCGTCACATCCTCATTATGCTCTACCAAACGTTTCGCCCGCTCAATCACCATCTCAGACACCCTCTTGTGGTGCTCCGGCAATTCATCAAAAGTAGAGTAAATAACCTCCACATTATCTCCCGTAATGGCTTCCCTGATATCGGTCACTTCCTCCGGGCGCTCGTCAATCAGCAGGATGATCAGGTGCATATTTTTATCATTCTGCAGAATAGATTTGGCAACGTCTTTCAGCAATGTTGTCTTTCCGGCTTTCGGCGGGGATACGATCATGCCTCTCTGCCCTTTTCCGATTGGGGAAACCATATCTACAATCCGCATGGCAATTCCCCTGCCTTCGCGCTCCATCATCAGGCGTTCATTCGGGAAAATCGGCGTCATATCTTCAAAATTATAACGTTTTGAAGCTTCTGCCGGGCTTCTCCCGTTAATTGTCTTTAAATAAAGCAGCGCACTGAACTTTTCCTGCTGCGTCTTAATCCTTGTGTTCCCTTTCAGGATATCCCCTGTCTTTAATCCGAAACGGCGAATTTGGGATGGAGATACATACACGTCATTTTCCCCCGGAAGATAATTCGCACAGCGGATGAAACCATAACCGTCCGGCATCACTTCCAGAATCCCCTCTGCCTGAATGCCACTGTCCAGATTTGACAAATCCGGGGCGGAACGCTCCTCCGGGTTCTTGGCGTCTGCGCGCCTGTTCTCCTGATTTCTGTTATCTATGCCCCGGCTTTCTACGCCCCTGCTCCCCATTGGCTTTCCTTCCGTAATCCTGTTTTCTATGTTCCCATGCTCTGACACCCCGTTGTCCTGCCCGGATATCCCGGTATTTTTCTGCGTCTCCAGCTTCTCATCCTCTGCCAGCATTCTTTCAATGACATCTTTCTTTTTCAGAGCAGAAATATTTCTCAGTCCCCGGCTCTTCGCCAAATCTTTAAGTACAGTTACAGATAATGCCTCATATTGTTCTCTTGTCATTCTTATATTCCCTTCTTTTTCTATCCATAATAAAATTGCTTTTCATACTTTATAAAGTTTTATCAAATGGGAGTTCGTGTCTGAAACGACATGATAAATAAATCAAATAGAAAGCTTCTTAAGCTTTCTATTTGATTTAGTATAGCATACCCTCTCAAAAAAATCCAGAACTTTTCTTATATACTTGAATCCCCCGGCAAAAAACTATATACTATAGAGAGGATATCAACTATAAAAAGGAAACGGACGTGATACATATGAAAGAAAATCCTACACTCAAAAAAAATACCGGAAAGAACAGTTCCGGAAAGAACGAACCTTCTCGGTTCCTGGCAAATAACAACTACTTCACCATATCAGTCTACGCCATAGCCGTCATATTCATCGGGGCGCTGATTCTCAAACTGCTTGTCTCCTGGAATGGCACCGTGCGGACTATCAAAGAAATCGTGAACATTCTGATGCCTTTCATCATCGGAGCGCTAATCGCTTTTATCCTGAATCCCGCTGTCCGGAAAATCAGCATCCTGATGGGGCGGTTTTTCCATATGAAAGACGGAAAGCTTCGGAAAATCCTGGCAATTGCCATTGCCTACCTTCTGGTTATTGGGTTAATTGCTGTTGTGTTCTTCGGTATCGTCCCGCAGATTGTCAGCAGTATTACGGATTTGGTAAACTACATCCCCACGGCAGTAAATGATACGTATTATTTTATCGACAACCTGGAACAGCATTTTCCTGATTTGGATATGGAAGTCATCAAAAACTCCATCAACAAAGCTCTCCCGGATGTTATTGCTTCCGTACGTGACTTTGCCGGAAATCTGGTTCCTGCTTTATACCAGGTTTCCATGATTGTCGTACAGTGGCTTGTAAACCTGATTATCGCTATCATCGTTTCTATTTACATGCTTTCCGACAAAAAGCCATTAAAGAACTCCCTGAAAGCGGTCGTTTATGCTTTCGTTCCAACGAAGCACATTACTTCTGTCACTGAAATTTTAAAGGAAGCTTATAAACTGTTCAGCAGTTTCATTATAGGAAAAGCGCTGGATTCTACAATTATCGGCTGTCTCTGCTTCCTGTTTATGACCATTTTGCAGCTGCCTTATGCCGTACTGATCAGCGTTATCGTAGGCATCACGAACATGATTCCTTATTTCGGACCTTTCATCGGAGCGGTTCCCGGCGCGCTGATCCTGCTCCTGATTTCTCCGGTAAAAGCTGTCATCTTTGTTATCCTGATTCTCGTCCTTCAGCAGTTTGACGGATTGATTCTGGGGCCAAAGATTCTGGGAGACTCCACCGGGCTGAAGCCCCTCTGGATTATCGTAGCCATCACCATCGGCGGCAGCCTGGGCGGCGTTCTGGGTATGTTCCTCGGAGTTCCGATTGTGGCATTCCTGCGTTATCTGGCTAACCGCTTCCTGACGTACCGGCTGCGCAAACGCAATTTTCTTCCAGATGACAGTGAACCGCTCGCGTAAGAACAGGCAAATACCACCTCACGATGGACACCCCTGCTCCTGGCTATACACATCCCACTACCAGGGCGTGTTACGGACTTTCACCAATTAGATTGCGCCCATACTGGGCGCACCATAGAAAGAGGATGGGGATTAATCTCTCCCATCCTCTTTCTGCGTATCTCCTGTCTGTCTTTTCTGCTATCCCTGAACGTACCAACAGTTTATTTCACTTATTTAACCGTGACTCTTATCTTCTTCGCGTATCCATTTCTGGCGCAGACATAGATAAGGCATTTCCCCTTACCTGCCGCCTTAATCTTTCCGCTTGCAGATACCGTCGCCACCTTTTTATTGGTACTTATATAACGGAACGGCCTGGCTCCTACATTGGAAAGCTGCTTTTTCTTTTTATCCGCCAGAATAACGCTTGCCTTTATTTTTGCCGTCTTTCCTTTTTTCAGCCGATACGAGCTTTTCTTTACTTTTACCGCCTTCGCGTTGGTATATTTTTTATTATTTTTCCCGGCGGCATAGACGGTCATGCTTTCCCCCAGGGTTACTTTCCTGCCGTCCGCCATCCTGTAGGCAAGGACATATGCCTTGTAGCTCTTCTTTAAGTCTAGCGCCTTTCCGTTCACCTTCTGAACCGTGGCTTTTCCTGCCTTTCCGTTCTTTATCGAAGTAATACTTTTTTCGGTAAATTTCCTGTCGCTGTACTGCACATAAATATCATATCCGTCCGCCCCGGCGACTTTTCCCCAGCTAACGCTGATTTTTTTGCCGGACTGGCTGATTTTCAGCTTTCCAGTTAAGGCTGCGGCATTTTTTTCCTGTTCCTCTTTCGGAACAGAGACATTCCCTGCGCCGCCTGTGCCGGAATTTCCCGTTCCGCCCGGCGCGGATTTTTTGGTGGTAAAGCTTGCCGCGCCGCTGGCCGGGGAAGCGTTATGGTTCGCGTCCTCTTTCACCCTTGCATAGAACGTATATGCCGTATCCGGGGACAGACCCGTAAACTCCGGGCTGTCCTGCCAGTGTTCGCCGTCCCTGCTGTACTGGAAATTATCTCCTGCCGCCGTCAGCGTGATGCTGGTGTCCCTGATATTTGTGTCCAGCGCGGTGGGTGCGCCAGGCGCGGCCTGGCCTGCCTTTTCAATTTTCCCTTTGATCGCAGCAGTATTGGAGGCGAGCACATACCTTTCAGCCTTGTCGCCGCTCAGCTCTGTGATCGTGGCTGTAATCGTCTTATTCTCCCCCGCGTCGGCGCTGTCGAAGGCATAGGAAGCTGACGCCGTCACGCCGCTTCGGTCAGCTTCCAGCACGCCGTCCAGCGAAAGCGAAAGCCCCGCGCCGTCATATGCGGCCGTACCGTCATAAACCTTCGCCGCGCTGCCCGTGATAACCGGGATGACGGTCTTCGGCTCCACTGTCACGGTAACGTGAAGCTCCACCGACCAGCTCACTTTGGCATGGAAAACATACTCATATTCTCCAATTTCCAAGTCGCCTGGCAAAGCATAAACGTCGCCGTCCCCAAGTTCAACGCCGTCCTTGCACCAGTACCCCTCCAAAGCTTCGCCCCCGGGCGCCACTGTGACTTTCAGTTCTTTGTCTGAGGTCTGCCCGTACGGCACGGTAAAATCCTCCGTTATTTCGGCAGTCCAGGGGGAATCCGTCTGTGCCCCGCAATCCTGGCACGATGAGGTATATTCCGCCGACTTGTTTCCCTCCGAAACAACATATACATTTCGCGCCGCATGGGGCATGTCGGACTGATGTATCCCGCAACCGTCGCAGTTTATATTATGGGTTCCGTCGCCGTTATCGGAGACTTCTTCGTGCGTACAGTCTTTCACCGTCACGGCTCTTTCCAGCATATATTCTCCGCGTTTTCCCGTAATAAGCGCGCCGTCACCGTCAAAATAAGCACATTTATACCCAAGCAGGTCTCCTACGGTTTTGCTTCCGGAGCCGGAACCACTGTCAATGAGGATAGCTGCCTTGTCCCCGGAGAACGTTCCACCGTTCAAGGTGACACTACTTCTGTCATTTCCCGGCATATACAGCCCTGCGCACGGTGTATCCGGATCATCATTCCCGCTCCGGCCTTCCAGTGTTGCCGCGGCAGTGGTGCCTCCGCCAATCACGACATTAATGCTTCTCTCAACAAATATCCCATAAAAAACGCCACGCAGCGTACAGTTATTTATGCTTGCGCTTCTGTCTGAGGAAATATACAAAGCTGTCCCCCTTTCAGTACCCATCTGCGTCTCATCATAACTGTCTAAGACGTCAACGACGCATCCATTAAGAACTACAGAGCTGTTACCCATAATATATAAGGTGTTGGGCAGATGTATGTCATGAATCTCCCACATTCCGCCCATAACTGCCAGAGAGCGCCCGGAAACCGTATGCCCTTCGCCTTTTAAGACAACGTATTTTGACGCCTGTAAAACCAACGGTTCCGTCGTATCATAAGACACATCCTTTAAAACGGTAAGCACGGCCATCTTTGTGGCGGCGCCTGCCTCGGCACATGCCTCGTTAAAAAACAGGTAATACTCCGTCTCTCCGTCGACAGTTACGCTGGCTTCCGCCTCTCTGTGACACTTTGAGCAGATTCCGTCCGCCCATTCATGCGCGCAGAGATTTCCCTCTCTTACAGTGACCGTTCCAGAAAGCTCTTTCACGCCCATATTCTCAATGGCAACGCCGTCCGCATCGTAATAGAGGTAACCGCTGCCTAACAGATGCCTTACTGTCGTATTACTTATTATTGTTGTATCGGCTGCGGTAAATGTGCCGCCGGTGAGCGTGACCGTGCCGCCCTCCACTGACAGGCTGGAACGCATCCTTCCGTCAAATCTTCCGCCGGTAATTGTCAGGCTGCCGCCGCCGCTGTAGAACACCTCCGTGTCGTCTTCTACTGTAAGCGTATATTCTCCGCCATCGAAGGTAATATCGTTGCCTTCCCCCACCTCCAGTCTGGAGGAACGGGATACATCGGCGAGCAGCTCTATGAAAGCGTGTTCTCCGGCAGCCTTTGCAGCTTCCCACGCATCGCCGACTCTCAGATAATAACGGACGTCGCTGCCAACCGTCAGCCTGGCGGTAATCTGCCCCTGGCACTCGTTACAGCGTCCATCCTCACCCAAACTGTGCTGGCAGATCTTTTCCACCGAGATATCGCCAAACAGACGGTTTACATCTGTGTCTGTAACAACTGTATCATTATTTTTTATATATTGGAAGCCTTCCGAAAGTAAACCGCCGACTGTACCATCTGCGGAACCAACATTTATCGCGCCTGATGAGGTGGCCTGGAACCTTCCTCCGGAAAGTTCGGCTAAGCCGTTTTCACCGATTTCCAAAGCGTACGCTTCCGTAGTGGAAATCGTACCGCCACTGATAATTGCTTTACCGCCATCTATCCGTACGCCGACGCCAGTATTGTAGGCAGAAATATTTCCCCCGCTAATCTCAATCGTACCGCCCTTGCACCACAGGCCTTCGCCATAATACGTCGCGTTAATCGTACCGTTTTGAATCTCAACCCTGCCATCGTCGCACTGTACGCCATAGTTGCCCCTGCCTGATATGTTAATCGTGCCGCCGATTATGTTCAGCCTTCCGCCGTTTACAAGAAATGCCGAGACGACAGATAGCAGACGGTACGAGCCGCCGTCAAAGGTAATATCGTCGCCTTCCCCTATCGTCAAAGCATCTGTGATATCCGAATCCCTCAGCAGGGTGACGGTAGCGGTTCCGCCTCCTTTTGCTGCCGCCCACGCGCTTTCAATAGTATCGTAATACGTGGTTTGACCGTCTTTTTTCACATTTGCCTCGGCTGTTGTTTCATCGCCCATAAAAAGATTGCCCGCCGCAGAAACGTTTATCACACCTGGAAAATCACAGGCAGAACCGGTAAATATCATAATTACTGCTAAAATGATACCCAGCCATCGTTTCATTACGCATAGTTTCATTGCACATTTCTTCATAAAATTCTTCCTTTCACATTTTCTTTCTTGCTAAGTGTTTGCAAAACGCCAGCGCGCCGCGCACACATATAATTTAATACATTAATTTTAGTAAAAAGCAATACTTCTGGCAAGAACGTCATTTTTCTGGCAAAAACATCCTGTCATTTTCTGCCTTACTACGGAAGTCCGTTATGAGAACATGCTATATATTGTCTCCACCAACAGCTTTGACGGAAAAGTCAGAAAAGGCAAGGGCGGATACTGCTCCACCAAACACGGCGGAACCAGCATCGGCCTTGCCTCCATTTCCGCCGTTTCAGAAAAATACGGCGGTTCCGTAAAAGCCTCTAACAGCGACACGGAATTTTTTGTGGATGTGGCTCTGAAGATATAAAGAGAAAGGGCATAATAAATGCAAACCCTATTTCTTTTTTTCGCCAAATTTCCCCAACACCTTATTCACTTCATCCAGCGACTTTTTCACCATAAGCATTTTCTTATTCAGCCCCGGCTTTTCCATCACTGCCATTCCAATCTTATCCTGCAGGGTTCTTTTCCGCATAGACACCGCCTACCGCCTTTTGCTGTTATTATATGCCAAGACACCCATTCCGTGATTAGCAGCCCCCGCCTTCAGCTGAACGTTACGCCTGCATCTCTACACTGCGCTTTTTCCGGCTGATAATCATTTTGTGGATAGGATTCCCTCTTTCCGAAAACTTCTCTTCATATTCGGTCATCACGTTTCCCTGCATCATCTCTTCATTGTGATGCAAATCAAAGGTGCAGGTCTCCAGTTCCCATTCGGATTCTTTTGCTTCTTCCAGTGCAAACTCAAACAACCCTCTGTTGTCTGTCTTAAACTCTACTTTCCCGTTTTCTTTCAGGATTTTATCATAGCGGCTTAAGAATTCCCTGGAAGGAAGCCGCCGTTTCGCGTGGCGGTCCTTCGGCCACGGGTCTGAAAAATTCAGATAAATTTTTTCCACCTCATTCGCCTCAAAGATATCCGGCAAATCCCTGGCGTCAATGCAGAGATAATATAGATTGGGTATTTCCTCCATTTTCTCCCGCTTCTGAAGCGCCCGCAGCAGTACGCTGGTATATCTCTCAATTCCCACATAATTGATACCCGGATGAAGGAGCGCCATCTCTGTTACGAACTGTCCTTTTCCCATTCCCACTTCAATATGCACAGGGTTATCATTCCCGAAAATCTCTCTCCATCTCCCTTTCCAGACTTCCGGTTCCTGAATGACCCATCTGCTGTTTCCTACTGTCTCATCAGCTCCCGGTATATTTCTTAAACGCATAATTTTCCTCCCATGTAATCCATCTGCTTCCCGCCTAATTCAAAATTTTCTTCAACTCATCCATAAATGTATTGACATCTTTAAACTCTCTGTATACGGAAGCAAACCGCACATATGCCACTGCTTCAAGGTTTTTGAGCTTATCCATCACAATTTCACCAATAACCTTGCTCTCAATTTCGCGCTCTTCCCGGTTAAATAGTTCTGTTTCTACATTATCTACCAGTTCCTTAATTTTCTGTACAGGAATCGGCCTTTTGTAACATGCGCGCAGCACACCGGCCTCTATCTTTGACCTGTCATACTCTTCACGGCTGTTATCTTTTTTTATGACAACCAAGGGAATTGTCTCGACTTTTTCATATGTAGTAAACCGCCGTTTACACTCATCACACATCCTCCGCCTTCTAATTGAGCTATTATCATCTGCCGGCCGGGAATCCACGACCCTTGTATTATCCTGATTGCAAAATGGGCATTTCATAGTTTTCCTCCTTAGCTGCACTTAAAATTCCAACGCCGATTCTTTTCTTTTTTTATACCCCACTTTCCCCTGAATTGTCAATGCATGGTTTCCTTTTTTTTGCATAGGCTGTAATAAAACCCATGTGTGAGGTTCTTATGCGTATCTGTGATCTCCGGCAAAAAGAGGTAATTAATATCTGTACCTGCCGTTCCCTTGGCTGTGTCAATGATGCGGACATCGACTCCTGCACCGGCTGCGTCGTGGCGCTGATTGTCCCGGGTCCCGGAAAACTCTGTTCCTTTCTGGGGCGCGACACAGAGTACATCATCCCCTGGAAGTGTGTGAAACAGATTGGGAATGATATCATCCTGGTAGAAATTGACGAGGATGAGTGCAAAAAGAAATGTGACGGATAAACCGCCGGGCGGGCAGCAGTCCTTTTTCTGCTGCCCGCCCCTATATTACTATGCCTGTGCATTTCCCTCAAAGATTTTTACGATATTTTCATATACAAACTCTTTCATCTGTCCCATACTGATCTCCGCCGCCTGCCTATTCCCCAGATAAAAGCAGAATCCCATGAACTGGGTAAGCAGCGTCTCAATCGCTAAAAAATCCGGCTCTTTTTGCAGCAGGCCTTCTTTCCTTGCCTGCCCTAAAAGACAGTCTGCCGTCTCTTTCAGCCTTCCTTCTCTAAGGAAACCGCCAGACTTTTCCCCGCCGCACTTCTTCGCCGCCTCTGAGCCGAGCACATAATAGCAGAGATAGCGGATAAGCACCTGCCTTTTGGGAAAATTCTGTTCCATATCGTCTAAAATCGCAAAAATCTGCTCCCGGAAGCTTCCCTGTTTCAGCGCTTTCTCCGTCATATGGCAGAGCCCCTGGTGGAGCTGATAAAAAACCGCCTTCCCCAGCAGCTCCTCTTTCGTGTCAAAATACTCGTAGGCCGTGCCTTTCCCAATTCCTGCCTTCGCGGTAATCTCGGAAATTTTCATGCCATAAATTTCCTTTCCTTCCTCCATCAGTTCATTTACCGCCTCATACATAGCTACTGCCTTTGGAGCTGACAGCCGGAGGATACGCTCTATTCCAAAATCTATCACATTAAATTTCCTCCTCCGTCATATCTTTCTTCCTGTTCAGTAAGTCATAAATGCACGGAACGACTACCAGTGTCAGCAGCGTGCCATAAAGAAGTCCTCCTACGGCCACAATTGCCATAGGCTGCACCATATCCGCACCCATTCCCAGTCCGACGGCCATTGTACTCAGTCCAAGAATTGTCGTGAGCGCCGTCATCAGGATTGGGCGCAGCCTGGTTCGGCCTGACTCTATGATGGCCGCTCGTTTCTCCATGCCGCCCCGCCTGAGCTGGTTGATATAGTCCACCAGAACGATTCCATTATTTACGATAATACCCGAAAGCATAACAAAACCTATCATCGCGATAACGCTCACCGGCTTTCCTGTCGCCCAAAGTCCCAGGAAGCCGCCTGTAAATGCCAGAGGAATCGTAAACATAATAATAAACGGAGAGAGCAGCGACTGGAACTGCGCCACCATAATCAGGTAAATCAGCAATACCGCCAGACCAAGCATTTTCAAAAGCTCCACCATAGATTCGTTAATCGTCTCATTTTCTCCCGACATCTCAAGTGTATATCCTTTTGGCAGCTCTATCTCCTTTAGCTTCTGTTCCGCCTCGCCTGCCACCAGCCCGATATTATAGCCCGCGTCTACTTTCGCGCTGACTGTCACATATCTGGTCTGTGCTTCACGGTTGATCGAGGAAAATCCTTCTGTCTCCTGAAATTCCACAATATTTTTCAGCGGCACATCTTTCGGATTCCCATTCTTATCTTTGCCTTCAATTTTCAGTTTCTTAATCTGTTCCCTGGTAAGCTTCGTATCATTCTCACTAATGACCATAACCGGATAATCTTTCACATCCGTTGTAAGTGTTGTCGCGCTCTTTGCATCCGCCAGTTTTCCCTGAAGGAACTGGAATACTTGCGCCGTAGTAAGCTGATATTTCATAGCCTTATCTTTATCTACCACGATACGCATTTCCAGAGTCTTCTCTTCAATACCGTCGGAAACATCCACAGCCCCTTCTACCGTTTCGAGAACCGCTGCCGCCTGTGCCGCCAGCTCTTTTAGCGTATCCAGCTCACGCCCTTTCACTTTGACAGAGATTCCGCTTCCGCCAAGCGCCGACATATCCATGCTGGAAGTCTGAATATTCAGCTCACACGCTAAATCGGCGGTACGTTCTTTAATTTCTTCCGCCAACTGCAGACTGTCCAGTTCCTTATCCTCTTTTAAAATCAGATACATGGAAACTGTATCAGAACCACTGTCTCCCATAACTCCCATCATGCCGCCGCCCTGAGACATGGCTCCGATTTCTTCTACATCCGGAATATCCTGTATCCTTTCTGTTACTTTATCCGACATCTCGGCAAGCTCCTGTTTCCCTGCGCCCTCGTCCGGCAGCGACAGGGTAAGGGACATCTGCGTACTCTCCATTTCCGGCATAAACTCCGTCCCCTTTGAGACAGACAGCACCGCACTCAATACCAGCGCCAATACCGCCCCAATCAACACGATTGCCCTATGGTTCAAAGCAAAACCTATCATCTTTCCATAACCGCTCTGAAGCCCGCCAAAAATACGGCTCTTCTTTTCATCCGTATTTTTCAGCAAGCCCGACCCCATCATAGGAACAACAGTAAGCGCCACTGCAAGGCTCGCCAACAGGGAATAAGCAATCGTCAGTCCCATATCCACAAAGAGCTGCCTTGTAATTCCCTCCGTGAACACAATCGGCAGAAATACACAAATGGTAGTAAGCGTAGACGCCGCAATCGCCCCTGCTACCTGGCGCGCCCCTTCTACCGCCGCTTTTTTTGCAGAAACTCCTTCGTTTCTCAGACGATAAATATTTTCAATAACCACGATAGAATTATCCACCAGCATACCGATTCCCAACGCCAGTCCCGAAAGGGATATGATGTTGATATTGATTCCTGAGAAATACATTAGTACAATTGCTGCTAAAATACTGATTGGGATAGAAAATGCAATTACCACAGTAGGACGTACACTTTTCAGGAATAGCAAAAGAATCAAAACTGCCAGCACCGCGCCTGAAATCATATTTTCAAGTACGGAATTTACAACCATATCTATATAAATCCCCTGATCCATCAGCTTTACAAAATGAGTATTCCCGGATTCCTCCTCAATCTCCGTAAACTTTTTCTGAATCCTTTTAGAAACGTCTCCTGTGGAATATCCCGACTGCTTCTGCATGGAAAACAGCACGCCCGCATGCCCATTAATTTTGGCGTAAACCTCACTGCTGTTATCTGTTACCGTCACATCTGCAACGTCTGAAAGGTAAATAGGTTTCAAACCCTTCATATGTAAATCCACAAGCATCAAATCTTCCAGAGACTGCGTATCCGTGAGCTTATCGCCCACGCGCACCAGGAAATCAATACCTTCTTCCGCTACATACCCGGCCGGCATGGTGAAGTTCTGCGCTGCAAGAATTCCCTTTATCATGTCAGCCGTAAGGATTCCTTCTACGTCCGACTTTTCATAAGCCGCGTCTTTCTGGCTGTCCAGCTCCTTCCTTGCCGTGTCAAGCTGGCTCTCCCCGGCAGTAATCTGTGCTTTGCCTGACGCGATCTCTATGGTCGCGCTGATTTTGTTTCTGTTCAGTTCAGAAAGAGCTGCCGAAAGTGAAATTTTTCCTGATTCAATCTGGCTCTTTGCGTCGGTAAGCTGTTGCTTTGCCTCCGTAAGCTGTGACTTTCCTGCTTTTATCTGCTTTTTTCCATCTCTTATCTGCTTCTTCCCTTCTGCTATCGCCTGCCGCTGGTTCGGAATTTCTTCTGCCATTTCCCTTAATAGCCCAACTGCCGTTTCCATCTGGGTTTTCTGTGAAATCAACTCTGACTTCTGAGTATTAATCTTCTGCTGGATTTCTTCATAGCTTCCGCTGGTATCTATCCCCATAGCTGCCAAAGGCTGTAATACTGCATCCAACTGCTGCTGGAGAGCCGTAAGCTGCTGCCGCAGCGCTGCCAAAGCCGCCGGCGGAGTATCAGGGTTCTTCTCTGCCTCGGCAAGCTGCTTCTCCAGCTCCGCCTTTCCCTCAAATGCAGGCTTCGCCTGTTCAAGCCCTGCCGCTGCCGCCTCCAATCCTGTAATCCCGCTCTCTATCGCTGCAAGGCCCTCCTCTGCTTCTGTAAGCTGCCCTGGAAGCGCGTCCAGCTGCTCTTCTGCCTCGGCAAGCTGCGCTTCCTGCGCCTGAATTTCTTTTTCCGCCGTCTCAAGCTCCGCCAGCCCGCTCTCCACCTCGGCAATTTTCTGGTTCAACTCCGCTTCACCGGAAATCAGCTGGTTCTGTCCGCTGGAAATCTGGCTCTCTGCATTGGCAGTCTGCTCTGCCAGTGCCCGCTCCCCTTCTTCCAGCTTCGTCTTCCCGTCTTCTAATTCCGCTTTAGCGTCCTCCATCTCGCTCTCTGCCTCGGCAAACTTTCCGTCCAGGGCGTTCTTTACTTTCTTGTTGACCGCATCAATCTTATCCTGCCTGATTACCACCTGGACTTCTTCGTCTATCAGGCCCGAAGCTGTCACAGATGCCACGCCCTCGATACTTTCCAGTTCCGGAAGCACGGTATTATTTACATAATCTGTCAATTCTGAGCCTTCCATATCCCCTGCTTCCGCCGCCGCAACCATAACCGGAAGCATATCCGGGTTCATTTTCATAATAATCGGGCTTCCTACGCTGTCATCCCAATACCCTTTAATCTGATCCAGGCTCTCCCGCATTTCAATCGTAACTGCATCCATATTTACGGTCTGGGCAAATTCCAGAACAACCATAGATACATTTTCACTGGAAACAGAAGTAATATTCTCAATGTTGCTGATGGTCGCCATAGACTGCTCCACCGGCCTGGTAACTGTCGTCTCCACCTCTTCCGGGCTGGCGCCTATGTAAGTAGTATACACAAGGGCATAAGGCAGGGTCATATCCGGCAGGAGATCTGTTTTCATCTTTGAGAAAGACACAAATCCCAGCACCAGTACCAGCACCATGCCCACTACGACTGTGTATGGCCGTTTTACGCTAAATTTTGCAATCATATGCTGTTCCTCCTTGTATCGTCCGACCGGTCGGTCGGTAATTATTTAAAAGAAAACCAGGCAAACCTGGTTTTCTCAAAACCGCTTCTCACTCCGGGCATTTTAACCTTCCTGTGCCATACAGCCCTCTATAATCTCCCAGATTTCATCCCTTCCATCCTTCGTAACCGCCGAAAAAGGAATTACGGCAGTTCCGGGAACCACATGAAGCCCCTCTTTTACCATCTTTATATGCTTCGCCACCTGGCTGCGTTTCAACTTATCCAGCTTCGTGGCAATGATAATCGGCTCATAGCCGTTATGCAGAATCCAGTCATACATCATCTTATCATTCTGGGAAGGCTCATGCCGGATATCAATCAGCAGAAATACTGCCCGCAATTGTTTGGAGCTGTGGAGATAACGCTCTATCAGCTTTCCCCATTTCTCTTTCTCCGACTGGGACACCTTCGCGTATCCGTATCCCGGCAAATCCACCAGATACACCGTCTGGTTGACATTATAAAAATTAATCGTCTGGGTCTTTCCCGGCTGGGAACTGGTTCTCGCCAGGGATTTCCGGTTCATCAGCCCGTTAATCAGTGAAGATTTCCCCACATTGGATTTCCCGGCAAATGCAATCTCTGCCTTGTCATGATCCGGCAGGACGCTGGTAATCCCACAGACTGTCTCTAACTCTGCATTCTTTATAATCATACTTTACTTCCTTTTACTTTATGAGCGCCACTGGCAGGACGTCCTTCATCGTTTCCACATAAACCAGCTCCAGCCCTTTTTTTATTTCTTTCGAAATTTCTTCCACGTCTACCTTATTTTTTCTAGGCAGCAGTACCGTATTCATCCCTGCGTTCCTGGCTGCCAGCAGCTTCTCTTTCAGGCCGCCCACCGGCAGGACGCGCCCCCGCAGGGTGATTTCCCCCGTCATAGCCACATCCGCCCGCACTTTATGTCCGGTAACTGCTGACAAGATTGCCGTCGCCATCGTGATTCCCGCTGACGGGCCGTCTTTCGGTACCGCCCCCTCCGGGATATGGATATGAATATCATGCTTTTGAAAGAAATCCTCCGGAATATCGTATTCTTTGCCTACGGAACGGATGTAGCTGATTCCCGCCTCCGCAGACTCTTTCATGACATCCCCAAGCTGTCCCGTAAGCTGAAGCCTGCCCTTACCGCGCATAGCATTCACTTCAATCTCCAGGGTATCGCCGCCCACGCTGGTCCACGCCAGCCCGCATACAATGCCCACTTCATCCTCTCTCTGGCGCAGGCTGTCATTGTAACGCTCCGCGCCGAGATATTTATCCAAATTTCCCTCTGAGATTTTCACAGACTTCTTTCCATTCTCCAAAATCTCCCTCGCGGATTTCCGGCAGATTTCACCAATTTTCCGCTCCAAGCTGCGTACGCCGGCCTCCCTCGTATAACTGGAAATTATTTTCTTTAACGCGCCGTTTGTCACCGTCACATCGTACTTTTCCAGCCCATTCTTCTTTATCTGCTTTTCGAGCAGATGTTCTTTCGCGATATGGAACTTTTCATTCTCTGTGTAGCTGGAAATCTCAATCAGTTCCATGCGGTCCAGCAGCGGGCGCGGTATCGTCCGCGTGTCATTTGCTGTAGCGATAAACAGCACCTCCGACAAATCCATCGGAATCTCCACGTAGTTATCCCGGAACTTTACGTTCTGTTCGGCGTCCAGCACCTCCAAAAGAGCAGAAGCCGTATCGCCCTTATAATCACTGCTGGTCTTATCTATCTCATCCAGAAGCATCAGCGGGTTTTTCACCCCCGCCGCCCTCATTCCATTCGCAATCCTTCCCGGCATGGCTCCTACATATGTGCGCCTGTGCCCCCGGATTTCCGCTTCATCCCGCACGCCGCCCAGGCTGATACGCACATATTTCTTATTCATCGCGCGGGCAATGGATTTCGCGACAGAAGTCTTTCCTGTTCCCGGCGGCCCCACCAGACAGAGGATGGGACTTTCCCCTTTCTTTGTAAGCATACGCACTGCCAGAAACTCAAGCACACGCTCCTTCACCTTCTCCAGCCCATAGTGGTCAGTCTCCAGAACTTTCCTGGCGTCTTTCAGGTTCTTATTGTCCTTCGACATTTTATCCCAGGGAAGCTCCAGAAGCGTTTCAATATAGCTCCGGACTACAGCGCTCTCAGAAGTATTTCCCGCCATATTTTTCAGATGGCCGATTTCTTTATCCAGTTTTTCCTTTACATACCTGGGCGCTTTCAGCTTTGCCGCCGCTTCCTGGAACTGTTCCGCATCCGTAAAAACAGACTCGTCTCCCAGTTCCTCACGGATAACCTTCAGCTGTTCCCGTAGCATATAATCCCTCTGGTTCTTATCGACACGCTCCCTCACCTTTTGCTGAAGCTCCACCCTGGCACGCATGATTTCCGTCTCACAGCAGAGAATCACACAGAGCAGCTCATATCGCTCCGCCAAGTCCGCCGCCTCCAGGATTTTCTGCTTTTCCTCATAATAAAGCGGAAGATTCACCGCAATATCTGTCACCAGTTTCGAAAGCTTCTCTTCCCTTATAATCTGAGTTGTAAGCTCTTTTCGCATCCTTCCGTTTACCTGGGCATACTCCTGATAAAGCTCTTTCAGGTTTCGGAGCATCGCTTCTCTCTGCGCCTCTCCAGGTTCATCCTCCGCACGCTCCTCAAAAGTTTCTACCTCTGCGCGGAGATACCCCTGTTCCTCATCCAGATCCACCAGTTCTGCCCTTTCAGTTCCCTCCGCCAAAACCCGGAAAATGTTTTGCGGAAGGCGCAGAAGCTGACGAATGTTTACAACCGTACCGACACTGTATAAATCCTTTTTCTCCGGTTCCGGGGTTTCCGGGCTCCGCTGGGCGACCACAAAAAGCTGCTGGTTCTCCTGCATTGCCTGCTCCACTGCCTTTATGGATTTCTCCCTGCTGATATCAAAATGCACGGTCATTGACGGAAGAATTACCATTCCCCTCAATGCCACTGCCGGCATCTCCTTTGTTAATTTACTCATATCTACCTCTTACCTGACGCAGGATATCCCGCTTATCCTCAAGCCGTCTCTATTGACGTTCTCGTCTTTCTTTTCCTTCCCGCGCTTCGAACCGGAAGTTTTTCCCGGTAAGAAAATTTCGGGCTTCCGCTTCCATCGATAACATCTTTTGTCACTACGCAGCTTTCAATCGACTCGTCTGAAGGCACTGTGTACATCAAATCCATCATGGATTGCTCAATAATAGAACGCAGCCCTCTTGCTCCCGTCTTTCTCTCCAAAGATTTATCTGCAACCGCTTCCAGCGCTTCCTTCTCAAACTGCAGCTTTACGCCGTCCAGCTCAAAAAGCTTTTTGTACTGCTTGACAATGGAGTTCCTCGGCTCCTGAAGGATACGCATCAGCATTTCTTTATCTAAAGAATTCAAAGATACCACCACTGGCACGCGCCCCATGATTTCCGGTATCATTCCAAACTTAATAAAATCCTGCGGAAGCGCATTCTGATAAAGTTCGCCGATATTTTTTTCCTGCTTTGCGCCAATCTCCGCATTAAATCCTATAGCTTTCGTATCCATCCGGGTTTCAATAATCTTGTCCAGCCCTTCAAACGCGCCGCCGCAGATAAAGAGGATGTTCGTCGTATCAATCTGGAGAAGCTCCTGCTGCGGATGCTTTCTCCCTCCCTGCGGCGGCACAGAAGCAACCGTTCCCTCCAAAATCTTCAGGAGCGCCTGCTGCACGCCTTCCCCAGACACATCGCGCGTAATCGAAGCATTTTCCGACTTCCTGGTAATCTTATCAAACTCATCAATATAAATAATTCCATACTCTGCACGCGCTATATCATGTTCCGCCGCCTGAATCAGTTTCAGCAGAATATTTTCCACATCTTCGCCCACATACCCTGCTTCTGTCAAGGAAGTCGCATCCGCGATGGCGAACGGCACGTCTAAAAGTCTCGCCAGAGTTTGTGCCAGCAGCGTCTTTCCCGAGCCGGTAGGCCCCAGCATCAGAATATTGCTCTTCTGCAGCTCTACGCCTAAATCCCGTCCGGCCGTAACCCTCTTATAGTGGTTATACACTGCCACAGACAGCGCTTTCTTTGCCTCATCCTGCCCGATTACATATTCATCAAGAAACCTCTTTATCTGCTCCGGCTTCGGAAGATGAGAACACTCCCCTTCCATGTACTCATTTTCCAGCTCTTCCTCCACGATTTCGGAACACACTTCAATACACTCATCACAGATAAAGACGTCATCCGGCCCGGAAATCAGCTTTCTTACCTGATCTTCTGATTTATTACAAAAAGAACACCTTACCTTCTGTTCTTGAATTCTCACTTTTATTCCTCCTGTTCTCACTTTAAAGCAGCAATTTTTTCCTAATAACAGGTTAAAGACTCCCGCCAATTAAGCAGGAGCCTTGCTTCCTCTCGTTTATCGATGGGTAATTACGCTGTCAATCAGGCCGTATTCCAACGCTTCCTGAGCGCTCATGTAATTATCCCTCTCTGTATCTACCTCAATTACTTCAATTGGCTGCCCGGTATTCTTCGCCAGCTCCTCGTTCAGCCTCTTTCTCGTCTTTAAAATCATGTCCGCCACGATTTTAATTTCTGTCGCCTGTCCTTTCGCGCCGCCTGACGGCTGATGAATCATGATTTCCGCGTTCGGGAGCGCCATGCGCTTTCCCTTCGTCCCGCCGGCAAGCAGAAACGCGCCCATGCTGGCTGCCAATCCCATACAAATCGTAGAAACATCACACTTGATATAGTGCATGGTATCATAAATCGCCCATCCTGCCGTCACAGAACCGCCCGGACTATTAATATAAAGCTGGATATCCTTGCCCGGATCTTCCGCTTCCAGGTGCAGCATCTGCGCAACAATCAAATTTGCAGTTACATCGTTCACCTCTTCACCCAGGAAGATAATTCTGTCTTTCAGCAGCCTGGAATAAATGTCATAAGACCGCTCCCCACGGCTTGACTGCTCAATGACATAAGGTATTAAGCTCATGATGACTCTCCTCTCTATGCCCCATTACTCTCCTCGCAGCCTGTCCCGGCCGCTTCTATACTTCTACTGCCGAATCCCTTACCAGGTCAACTGCCGCCTGAACCTGCAGATCCTTCTCCACCTGTTCCCTTGCATATTCATTGTCTTTTATCTGATCCGGCTCCATGCCGTAACGCTTTGCCAGATCCTCCAGACCCTCGTTCAGCTTCTCCTCGCTGATCTCAATCTGCTCTGCCGCCACAATAGCCTCAAGTACCAGGCTGTTCTGGATGCGCTTCAAAGCTTCTGGGCGCATCTGCTCAGACAGCTTCTCAAACGTCAGACCCGTAAACTGGAAATACTGATCCAGCGTAAGCCCCTGTGCCTGCATCCTGCCTGCAAACTCGTCAACCATACGGTCTACCTGGCTGTCAACCATCGCATCCGGAACTTCCATAGACGCTTTCTCCACGATTTTCTCTATTACTTTCGCTTCTTTCTCATATTTTGCTTCTGCTTCCTTCTTCTCTGCCAGGTCTTTCCTGATCTCCTCTTTATATTCGTCTAATGTATCAAACTCAGAAACATCCATCGCAAACTCATCATCTGCTTCCGGCAGCTCTTTTACCTTGATTTCATGTACAGTACACTTAAATACGGCAGCTTTTCCTGCCAGTTCCTTCGCATGGTACTCTTCCGGGAATGTAACGTTTACCTCTGTCTCCTCATCAATCTGAGCGCCGATCAGCTGCTCTTCAAAGCCGGGGATAAAGCTTCCGGAACCAATGGTCAGATCATAATCCTCGCCTTTGCCGCCGTCAAACGCCTCGCCGTCCACAAAGCCCTCAAAGTCCAGAACTACCATATCGCCGTTTTCCACAGCCCTGTCATCCACATCAATCACTCTGGCGTTCTTCTCACGCTCTTCGTCTACCACTTTCTGGATTTCCTCGTCGCTCACTTCGACAGACTGCTTCTCCACCTCAATGCCCTTATACTCACCCAGGGTTACTTCCGGCCTGAGCGCTACTTCCGCCGTAAAAATAAACGGCTGTCCCGGCTCTACCTGTACGACGTCAATCTTCGGACGGGAAACGATTTCCAGCTCACTGGCGTCCACTTCCTTGTCATATGCCTCCGGAATCAGATCGTTTACTGCATCTTCATAGAAAATACCTGCGCCGTACATTTTTTCGATCATCTTGCGGGGTGCTTTTCCTTTACGGAATCCCGGAATGGAAATCTTTCCTCTATTTGCCAAATATGCTTTCTGAACTGCCGCGTCAAACTCCTCAAAAGGAACTTCGATCGTCAGTTTCGCCATGTTCTTCTCTAATTTCTCTACCTGTAAACTCATTCTTCTTCATTTCCTCCTTGATTTTATATGAAAAGTACTAAACTTGCCACACTTACAGTCATTGTAAGAGTATAACACAGGCCTTTCCAAAATTCCAGCCCTTTTTGCCTTTAAATTGTAACCGCAACGCTATTTCACGGACTTTGCAGCAAATGCAAAGTCCTGGGCTGAACGGTTACTTTAAATTTCCCTCTGTCCTCCGGCAAGTATTTTTTCCAGTTTCCCCACATACTCTTCAAAGACTTCCAGCGCATCTTCCACAGGCTCCTTCCCTGCCATATCCACTCCTGCAAGCCGCAGCAGCTCAATCGGCGACTTCGAGCTTCCCCCTTTCAGGAACTCGAAATATCCTTCCAGCGCGCCTTCTTCTCCCGCCAGAATCCGGCTGCTGATGGCAATCGCCGCCGAAAATCCCGTGGCATACTGATAGACATAAAACGCCCTGTAGAAATGTGGAATCCTCGACCATTCATACTGGATTTCTTCATCTGATACCACGTCCGTCCCATAATACTTCTTATTTAAATCAAGATAAATCCCGCACAATGTTTCTGCATTTAACGTGCCACCCTCATCGACAATTTCATGGGTAACCTTCTCAAATTCCGCAAACATCGTCTGGCGGTATAACGTCGTCCTGAACTGCTCCAGAAAATAATTTATCAAATATGCCTTTTCCTGCTTATCCCTGCTATTTTCAATCATATGCCGAATCAGCAGGGCTTCGTTGCAGGTAGACGCTACTTCCGCGACAAAAATCCGGTAACCGGCATAAATATAATCCTGTTCCTGGTCAGAATGCCAGGAATGGAGCGCATGGCCCATTTCATGCGCCAGGGTAAAGACATCATTCAGGCTTTCCTGATAATTCAGCAGCACATAAGGATGCGTGCCGTATGCGCCCCAGGAATACGCCCCCGTCCTCTTATTTTCATTTTCATAAATATCAATCCATCGGCTGTCAAAGCCTTCCTGCAGCAGAGCCTGATACCTTTTCCCCAAAGGCGCCAGCCCCTCTTTCACGATCTCTTTCGCCCGTTCAAAAGAAACCTTCATATCTACTTCCTGCACCATCGGCACATACACATCATACATGTGAAGCTCTTCCACACCCAGAACTTTCTTCCGCAGGCGCATATAGCGGTACATCGGCTCCATATGCCCATGTACGCTGTCAATCAGGCTGTCATACACTGCCACGGGAATTTCGCTGTCGTCCAGAGCCGCTTCCAGTGAAGAACCATAGTTCCGCATTTTAGCATAAAATGCCGTCTTTTTCGCATTTGCCTCATAAAGCGCTGCCAGTGTATTCTTAAATCCAGCGTAGCCTTGGTAGAGATTCGCGAACGCTTCCTTCCTCACCCGCCTGTCTGCGCTCTGCATATAAGCTGTATAGCGCCCCTGCGTGAGAGGCTCTTCCTTTCCTTTTTCATCCGTCACCGGGCAGAACGTGATATCCGCATTATTAAACATAGTAAATACATTGGAAGACGCTTTCGCCAGCTCCCCCACTTTCGCCAGAATTTCCTCTGACCGCTCGTCCAGAGTGTGCGGTTTCTGGCGGAAAATTTCATCTAAAAAATGCCGGTATTTTTCCAGACGCCGCTCTTCCCTGCAGTATTCCGCCAAAAGTTCCTCCGGAAGCCCTAAAATCTCAGGAACCATATAGGATTCGGCAGCATTCATCTTATCCATCAATACCTCTGTAGAAGCCGCGGATTTCTGGCTTGCCGCATTCCCCATATCCTGGTGGAGTCTCTGGTTCGCATATACATAAACCTTTTCAAACAGCCTATTCATCCCGCTGTAATCCTCCAGCATCTCCAGGAGCACGCCGCTCCCCTCCTTTAGGCGTCCTTTGTACTTTGGAAATTCCTCTATCATTCCCGCCAGCCTGCCGCAGTCCTCCTCAAAAAGCTGCTCAGACGCATACAAATCCTCCAATGCCCAGGTATCTTCCTTCTTTACTTCCTCACGTTTCCTCGTTTTTGCCATGATTCCCTCCTGCCACTATGTTATTTTCCTTATCCTACCACATTTTTAGGCGGCAGGAAAGGGGGGCGCAGTTTCCTGCTCCCCCTTTCTTAACAGCGCTTCCTTTTCACTGTGTTGTACGGTAACGGTACAAAAGATAGTCGCCATATTCAACCGTAGCCGGAGTAGTAATTACATCTTTCAGCCACACTTCTGTTATCCCATCCGGAGACTCTGTCTCATAACAGCGAGGGTCGAAATATTGCCCGGTACTTTCGTCCTTCTGCTTTTTCAAATGATAGACATAAATAGAGAAATAAGGAATCTCCTGAAGTGAAGAAGCCCTGCCGCGCCACAGCCCCCGAACCACAATTCCGTCAGATGTACGCGTAAACGTTTTCAGCCCTGCCTCCTGGCCTGATGCGGCTTTGTGAAAAAAGTCGGTTATCTGTTCACTTTTTTCCGGCTGCACGTCTGTTAAATCCAGATAGCCATCTTTTATCAAATCTTCTGCCGTAACATCTGCGTCAAGATTGTAAATAGATTGAATAAACTGTTCATCAGCCGGATGCTTTTTATCCCAGATTCCCTTTCCGCACCAGGCAGCCGCGAAAAGCAATACAAGTACTGATAATACATAAATATACCACGGATATTTCTCCCTCTCTTTTTTCATTCTCTGGTCTCCATTTCAATTGTTTATACTCTTTCAATATAAGCATCTGTACTACTTAAAGTCGCTATTACCTTATACGTAGTATACTTTAGTTGGTCATATTGATAAGTATCAATCCTGTAACGTTTCAGAATAAAGTTATGTCTCAATTTCACGATATAATGATTCTTATTTGCTGGAAATTGTACAAACAAACCTCCAATATTTGAAGTACTTGCAGTTCCCACGCTTACGCCTACCGACCCAAAAGTACCTCCTAAAGAAAAACTAAGTGAAACGTTGCTTCCTCCAGATTTGTTAATATAAACACCCCCGCCTGTTGGAAAACTATATCCGCCTGATGGCTGACCTTCCGGCTTAGTGACCGTACTTTTTGTTGATTGTTCACCTGTAAACGTACGAACCTCGCGTTCACCATATCGGAGAATACTGGTGTTCCCTCCATTATTCTCCATCTCCGCATCTGAGTTCTCATATATTCTTATATAATCTGGTTCTTTAGCAGATACTTGTTGCGTTAAGGTAAAATTTAAACATAACGCTAAAAAAAGCGCCAGACATTTTTTTATTTTCCTCATATCAAATCCCTCCACTTTTTCAAAAAACTATTTTACCAATTCTATTCTGGACAATACCTGCTTTTCAAGTCAAGGTTTAGTCACCACTAAACTCCGCTTCACAGGCTCAAAAGTCCAAAAATCTATTTGCTTTTTACCCACTTCCTAGAACTATCCTAAAACACTGGAATCACCCTCCCCTTAATCTTTTAATTATAATACCACTTTTATATTAATTATTCAATATATTTTTTAATATTATTTTGCAGTAAAAGCGGTCAGCCAAGATGTCCCCTCCTCATATCTTAACTGACCGCCTTTCTATATATACGATTTTACATACTGCAAAGCCTCTTCCTTAATGATGGAATAAACGGATTCCCGTAAATGCCATCACCATATGATACTTGTTGCAGCACTCGATGACCGCATCATCCCGCACGGAACCGCCCGGCTCTGCGATGTATGTCACGCCGCTCTTCTTCGCCCTCTCGATATTATCGCTGAATGGGAAGAATGCGTCGGAACCAAGGGTTACGCCCGTCATCTGATCAAGCCATTCCCTCTTCTCTTCACGGGTAAATATCTCCGGTTTTTCTTTGAAGATCTTCTGCCATGCGCCGTCTGCCAACACGTCCATATATTCTTCGCCTATATAGACGTCAATTGCATTATCCCTGTCCGCGCGGCGGATACCGTCAACAAACGGAAGGTTCATCACCTTCGGGCACTGGCGCAGAAGCCAGTTATCTGCTTTCTGTCCTGCCAGGCGTGTACAATGCACCCTGGATTGCTGCCCTGCGCCGATGCCGATGGCCTGTCCGTCCTTTACAAAACATACGGAATTTGACTGCGTATATTTCAGGGTAATCAGGGCAATTTTCATATCGCGTACGGCTTCTGCCGGAAGTTCTTTATTCTCTGTCACGATATTCGAGAGCAGCTCATCATTGATTGGAAGCTCCTGCCGTCCCTGCTCAAAGGTAATCCCAAACACTTCCTTATGCTCAATCGGGTCTGGCCGATAGTTTTCGTCAATCTGGATAACGTTATAGTTCCCATTTTTCTTCTGCGCCAGGATTTCCAGCGCTTCTTCTGTGTAGCCCGGAGCTATCACGCCATCTGATACCTCCCGCTTAATCAGGCTTGCCGTATCCTTATCGCACACATCAGACAGCGCCACAAAATCGCCAAAGGAGGACATTCTGTCTGCGCCTCTCGCCCTGGCATAAGCACATGCCAGCGGGGATAACTCTCCCATATCATCTACCCAGTAAATCTTTGCTAAAGTTTCCGTCAGAGGCAGGCCGATTGCCGCTCCTGCCGGAGAAACATGCTTAAAGGAAGTTGCTGCCGGAAGCCCTGTGGCTTCTTTCAACTCGCGTACCAGCTGCCAGCCGTTAAAGGCATCCAAAAAATTAATGTACCCCGGTTTTCCCATCAATACCTTAATCGGCAGCTCATTTCCGTTTCCCATGTAAATCCTGGACGGTTTCTGGTTCGGATTACATCCGTATTTTAACTGCAGTTCTTTCATAGCACTTTCCTCCTACTGATTTTTATTTACGATTCTTGTTTCATAATTTCCGGTAGCGATGTCAATATACCGCACAAACAGGGATACCTTATTCTCCGCATTCAAGCTGTTCCAGAGCATTTCCGTAAACGCATCCATGTCGTCCGAAATCTCCACAAGCTTCGGCTCACCCTCAAAGCTGGGAAGCGGATTTCCGTCGCACATGTATGTGTGGATAAAATGTCCTTCACCGTTCACAGGAGCTTCATAGGCAAACGTATAACGGTGGCAGGAATCCGGGTTGCCGTTGCTGCTCTTCAGGATAGACATAGCATAATTGTAACCGCCGCCTTCCAGATGCATAATTCCTGAAATCCTGGGAGTGTAGTTCGGTGCGTCCGGCTCAAACTCCCTCGTCCGGAGACACTGCTCAAACGTCAGCTGCTTGTCCATGCCTTCGTAAATCGTATCCGTCTGGTCGCCGTTAGTTACAATCGTTTTATTTCCCAGAACACGCACCGGCGCGTAAATGATAAGGCTCGGGTCTGTCAGCTTCGACGGATCAAATGCCTGGGTACGGATGCCATCCCCGTCCTCCACGAACACCCGGTTGCGGCTATTCTCGCTTCTTCCCATAATAAAATAGGCAGTAACTGCTTTCGTACCATCCGCCGATTTACCGATTACGATCCCTCTTCCCGGGTAAGCATTCCCCTTTAACTCCAGCTCCAGTGACATTTTTTCCATAGATTTTCCCCTTTCTTGATAAAAGTATAATCAAAAAACCGCCTGAGGACCCTTGCATCGTTCACGTGGTCGCCCAGGCGGTCGGCATCATCTTCACACTGTACTCCCTGTAGGTGCTCCTACGAATCCGCCAGTCGTACAGCTTACGCTCATCTTACACTATTTTCCTGCACATTGCAAGGCAAAACTTTACATCGCGTCAGACTATTTTTTTACTACAGGTATCCATACTTCATATTGTGCATTTTGCGGGTCAGGATTTAAATAAACTTCTACATCGGCGGCATTGCCATACTCGTAACCTGAAGTTGGCAGCCATTCTGTCACAATGCGCTGTTCCAATTCCTGAATAGACTGGTTTGTACCCTGACCGGAGAATACCGCCCAGGTAGCTGCCGGCACAAGATATTCTTCCAGATCCTCCTGTGGTTGTGAAGTAGCTACGGCAATATAATATCTCCACTGCTCCGCATCGTTACAGATGCTGACACCAAGCACACCCATAGGCGGTGTATCCATCATGCCAGCCAATCTCTGTAATGTTCCGTTTTCAGATATTTCCTGCCATTTTTGGGGAATAACTGTAAAGTTCTTTTCAATCTCCTTATACAGCGGTACGGATACTCCTACGATACGGAACGCTTCTTTTGTTTCAATCCGATAATTCATTTCTTCCACTCCTTTGACTGTGATTTTAAATGTAAGAGGCGGGAAAGATTTTACAGATATGCCCTCGCTTTTTACAGCAGACGGCGCAATTCCATGAACAGACTGAAAAGCTCTGTTAAATGAAGTAGGGGAATTGTAACCATACTTACCTGCAACATCAATGATTTTCATACTATTCCCCTGCAAATCTACAGCAGCAAGTGACATTCTTCTTCTACGGATATATTCAGACAAAGGAATACCTGCCATGTAAGCAAACATTCTCTGAAAGTGATAGGACGAGCAGCAGGCAATACGTCCAAGCTGCCCATAATCAATTTCATCTGTCAAATGTTCTTCGATATAACCGATTGCATCATTTAATCTTTCAATCCATTCCATGATATAAGTCCTCCCGATGAATTCCAGTATATAATATTACTTTTATTTTTTCCTCTTAATTTCTGCACAAAAAAGAGAGGTTATATATCCTTTTGCTATTTTAGAGTTTATAAAATATAATCCCTAAAAATGCTATTTATCTTTCATTCTCCAGCTGCAATACATATAATACACTACCTTCCTTTTCTCTCACCGTCCACCGTTTCAGAAGTTTTATAAAATCACATTTTTTCAGGCAGCGCTGCAAAATGCCTTCTTCTGTAGTATAGATTGCCATAATACCTCCCACCGCCAGCATTCCCGGCGCCTTATGAAGAAATCTTTCATACAATTCCATAATTTCTCCCTTGCTCTTCGTTCCGGTAACTGTGGGCATATTTGTAATAATCTCATCAAACAAATATTTGTGATGAAAATCAAAGAAATCACGGGTAATAAAATTAATGTCAACTTCCGCCGCTTCTGCATTTACACGCGCTTTCTCAATTGCATTCGCATAGATATCGACACCGTACATATATCCCGCCTTCAGCACCCGAGCGCGCTCAATCAGCATAGTTCCTACGCCGCAGAATGGGTCAAGTACCTGAGCTCCTTCTTTCAGATAGGGTTTCAGCAGAGCCGTCACCAGTGCTGCGTTTGCCGGATGGATAGACGCAGACAATACCTGCTTTCGATAGGAAAACCTTTTATCTTTTAATGTATAAAGTTTCAGCAAGGGCAGAAATCCCCCGTCTTTGCGCTGAAGAATACGCAGTTCCATTTCATAATCCGAAACTGAATTCATAAATTTCCGTCCGGAAGCCTTCTCGAAAGCTTGGGAAAATTTTTTAATAAATGCTGTCTTTTCATTTCTCTCCATATTCCCGCGCACCTCTGCCCGGAAATAAAAAGTCCCTTCTCCCTTATGGCAGCTCTCCAAAAACGGCAAAAGCCCCGACTTTGCCAGCACATCTGCCGCTTCTGACGGATTCTCCGAGAGAAGTGCAGCTCCCCGAATGGGAAAAAGCATTTCTGTCCAGGTGCGGATATGAAAAAGCCCCTCTACATCCTGCGTCCGCACCCGGACGCCTCCGGCAAAGAGTGCCGTATGTTCTTCCTTTAGCTGCTCCCTGGTGATTTCCCTGTATGCCCGGTTGGTGAGCAGAATCACATCTGTTTCCCGCGTCACTCCGGTAAACACATGTCCTTCCTCCCTTTCATACCCGGCAAGGAGCACACGCAGTCCGGCCAGCTCTTCACGCACATGTTTCTCCGTCTCCTCCGAAACCAAGTTCTCCATTAGAAAATCCCTGCGCTTTTGCAGTTCCTGAAGGTATGGCCGGCAGTCATATGACGCCATCGCCTTTACATAAGACGGACGGACAAAAAACTGCTGCTCCGCCTGGTATCCCTGCCACAAAACCGGAAGCATATCCTCACATTCCATTTCCCCTAAGATTAATGCGGCATTTTTTCTCACCTTTGCATCCTTGTGCCGCAGTAGTTCTCCTATCTTAGAGTAATCCCCGGCTAAGAGATATGCAAAAGCGCGTTTTCCATTTTCACTCTTAATTTCCTTTTTTAACGCTGCCAGATTTGCCCGCATATCCTCATCCCGGCAGATATTTTCATACAGTTCTTTTATCATCTATTTTCCATTCTCCTGAATATACTTTGCCACATCATGTTTAAAGGCCTCCCATTCATCCTCATAATCTACGAAATATTTTGGGCATTCCTTCCCTGTGACATCATAGTGCCGGATGATATCATCCATCCCCAAATCAAATTTCCCACACAGAAACGCCACCAGCTCCACCAGCGACTGATACGTAGCATCCTCAAACTTTCCTGTCTCATCTGGATGGCAGCATTCAATCGAAACACTGTCATGATTCCGGCTATTGGACGCATATGCCACTTCCGCGGTGGGCACACACTGGATAATCTCTCCTTCCAGCCCTACGATGAAATTGCTGCTCACCTTCGTCTCCTGTGTATCTTTCAGATTTTCGAAATAATCCCTGTTATTCTGCGCCGTACTGCCCGGATTTGCCGTATAGTGGACAACCACGCTCCGTATCTGATCGGCAGGCGTCCCCGGCCGGGAATACTCATTCACTGTCAAAAGCTGTACGTCCAGCTCCGGTCTTTCCACCTGCCTGGTAGGATTTCCGATATCATATTCTCCGTAATTCCGCCTCGCCACAGGCATCGAGCTTCCTCCCCGAAACCAGAAAATAGCTGCCGCTATCACTGTCACTGCTGCAATTCCTCCGCCAACCGCTGCCACGCGTTTGGCAATCTGCCTTTTTCTCTCTTCCTTTGTCATGCGCTTTCTCCGTCTTCCTCTCCTGCGCGCAGTTTCGTCTGTTCTGTATCTCTCCTCGCTCATCTGCCGTCCATCCTTATATTTTGCAAAAACTCACCCTGCCCAAAGGCCGGATAGCTATGAAGAAAGAGCCCCGCTTTGCGGAACTCTTCTCTCTATTCACACAGACAGCAAACCAAGTCCATGATCTCAGGGCTGCTGCGAACGATATATCTTACTCATCAACGCTATAGTTTGGCGCCTCTTTCGTAATATGGATATCATGAGGGTGGGATTCTTTCAAAGATGCCGCCGAAATCTTCACAAACCTTCCTGTCTTTTTCAGCGTCTCTATATCCAATGCCCCACAGTATCCCATACCAGAGCGGAGCCCGCCGATTAACTGGAATACAGTATCTTCTACGCTTCCCTTGTAAGCCACGCGTCCCTCTACGCCCTCTGGAACCAGTTTCTTCGCATCCGTCTGGAAGTAGCGATCCTTGCTGCCGTTCTCCATCGCCGCGATAGATCCCATGCCGCGGTAAACCTTATATTTTCTTCCCTGGAAAAGCTCAAAAGTTCCCGGGCTCTCATCACAGCCCGCAAACATGCTTCCCATCATACACACATTCGCCCCGGCCGCAATCGCTTTCGTCATGTCGCCAGAATACTTGATGCCACCGTCCGCAATAATCGGAACGCCAGACTCCTTTGCTGCCTCATAGCAATCCATAATCGCTGAAATCTGAGGTACACCGATACCTGCGACTACACGGGTCGTACAAATCGAGCCGGGCCCAATACCCACTTTTACAGCGTCTACCCCGGCTTCAATCAGAGCCTTTGTCGCCTCCTTTGTCGCTACATTTCCTGCAATGACCGGAAGCTCCGGATAATTCTCCTTAATCATCTTCACACAGCGGATAACATTCGCGGAATGTCCGTGTGCAGAGTCAAGAACGATAACATCTACATGCGCTTTTACCAGCGCCGCTACGCGCTCCAGAACATTTGCGGTAATTCCTACTGCCGCGCCGCAGAGCAGCCTGCCCTGAGAATCCTTTGCTGACAGCGGATATTTAATCTGCTTTTCGATGTCCTTAATCGTAATCAGACCCCGCAGATTATTTTCATCATCGACAATCGGAAGCTTTTCTTTTCTTGCCCTCGCTAAAATTTTCTTTGCTTCCTCAAGCGTAATTCCCACTTTTGCGGTAATCAGCCCTTCAGATGTCATGCAGTCTTTAATTTTCTTTGAGAAATCTTCTTCGAACTTCAAATCACGATTGGTAATGATACCTACCAGCTTTCCATTTTCCGTGATAGGTACGCCAGAAATCCGGAACTTCGCCATCAGTTCATTCGCATCTGCCAGCGTATGCTCCGGCGATAAGTAAAATGGGTCTGTGATCACACCATTTTCAGAACGCTTTACCTTGTCTACTTCTTCTGCCTGCGCTTCAATCGACATATTCTTGTGAATGATGCCGATGCCGCCCTGCCTGGCCATCGCGATAGCCATACGGTGTTCCGTAACGGTATCCATCCCGGCGCTCATCATCGGAATATTCAGCTTTACTGTCTTTGTCAGCATCGTCGACAAATCCACCTGATTTGGTATCACTTCTGAATACGCAGGTACTAAAAGTACGTCATCGAATGTAATGCCTTCACCAATAATACTACCCATTTCCATATCCTCTCTTTCTCTAAAAGTGTATTATGTAATTGTAAGTTTCCTTAGTGTATCAAATTCGAAAAGGCATGTCAACACCAAGTTTTTTCAATTTTCTACCTGTTCCGCCACACAACTTAAACCAGAAATCCTGTGTTCTATTTCCCAATATGGACTTTCCTGGGCGCTATCCGCTGAATATCCTGCAGGATGGCTTCATCCGGCTCAAACAGAATGATTTCTGTCCCTTTCTCACTCCCATATACCATGGCATAAATATCGGCATCTTTCCTTCCTGATGAAAAATCCGTTACTTTTTCTTTTTGTCCATTCCTGTAATAATCCATCTCATGGGAATCCCAGCGCGCAATCAATTCCATTTTCTCCATATCATAACTGCCCGCCCGCTTCCTTGTAGAACGCGACATAATTTTATCCACATCCAGCTCCCCATTCACATAGAGATATTCAAATTCCAGCCGGAACGACGGAAATTTAAAATAATTAAAAAGACACAGTCCCAAAAGCACTACTGCCGCCCAGGGCGTTATCAGCACCACTGCTACCGCTGCCAATACCGTCAAAACAATCAGGCCCGCTTTCAGCAGCTTGTCTGACGGCTGCGGCTCTCTCTTTACTAAAAGCTCTCTGTATGTATCACTCATGCTTTGCCTCCTTTTTCTTTATTATACGCATTTCACATTATACCGTCAATCATCCGGCTCCCTTTCCTCTTCCGTTCACAGATTGTATCTTGTCATACCGGAACGCAGATATTTATTACTGTGAATAGGGCAGCAGGTAATCCACAAATTTCTCCACATTTTCCAGATGTACTGCCCGGGCAGTCACGGCGAAATAAATCGTTCCCTTCCCACATACGTCCCGCAATTTTTCGTTTTTCTCAAATTTCAGAGCGTACGCCTTTTCCCCGGCATCGCTTTCTACTGTTCCAAAAACCAGCATATCCTTATGCTGTTCCAAAAATTCTTCATCCAGCGCCTCCTCCAACGGCATAAAAGCACCAGAAGCCAGATAGCTCTTGTAAACTTCTTCCCGCATCACCATCACGTCCACCATCTCAGCCTGAATCGCCGCCATCAGCTTCGTCTGTGCTGCCATTGTAATCGTATCTCCCTGTTCCGGATTCATTAGATAGGAATCATCAAACGAAACCTCTTCCTTTTTTTCGTCTATCTTTATATATTCTGCAAAATCCCGTCCCAGCTCCGGCACTTCAACGCCTCCCGCTTTCTCAGCATTTATCAACGCCGTCGAAAAAACAATCGTTTTCCCCGCGCCCTTTACTGCCTGGGCAATAATAAAAAGAATGAAAACCAACACCACGGCCGCCCCAATAACTGCCTTATAATAATCCCATATATACCCCAGCTTCTTTTTTAAAGGCATTCCCTGCAATTTTTCCCGCTCTTCTCTCATCAATTCTTTCCGTGTTTTTCCATCCATCTGCTTTACTCCTATATCTGACAAGGGACTGCCGCAAAAATAGTACAGGCCCCACACATATTTTATGTGCACCAAAACTACTTTGCAACAGTCCCTCAATAACTGTTTAACTCAATTGTTTACATCATTCCCATTCCCGGATTTCCTGCCGGCATTGCCGGAGTTTCTTCCTTAATGTTCGCCACACAAGACTCTGTGGTAAGGAATGTAGAAGCCACACTGGTAGCATTCTGCAGTGCGCTTCTTGTCACTTTTGCCGGATCAAGAATGCCTGCTTCTACCATATCCACATATGTTTCTTTATATGCGTCAAAGCCTACGCCTGTCTGTGATTCTTTTACTTTATTGATAATCACAGCACCTTCCAGACCTGCATTCGCTGCAATCTGGTATAATGGGGATTCCAGGGCTTTCAGAATCACACGTGCGCCTGTTTTCTCATCTCCCTCCAGTGTATCTACCAGTTTTGCTACTTCCTTGGATGCATGAATGTATGCAGAACCACCGCCGGATACGATACCTTCCTCTACAGCCGCTCTCGTTGCATTCAGTGCATCTTCCATGCGAAGCTTCGCTTCTTTCATTTCAGTCTCTGTCGCAGCACCCACACGAATAACAGCTACGCCGCCTGCCAGCTTCGCCAGTCTTTCCTGGAGTTTCTCTTTGTCAAACTCAGAAGTGGTCTTTTCAATTGTTGCCTTAATCTGGCCAATTCTATTCTGAATCTCACTCTTATCACCCATGCCATCTACGATAACTGTGGTTTCTTTCTGCACTTTCACAGATTTTGCACGTCCTAACTGGTCGATGGACGCATCTTTCAGCTCCAGCCCCACTTCCTCGGAAATCACCTGTCCGCCTGTCAGGATTGCAATGTCCTGAAGCATCTCTTTCCTTCTGTCGCCATATCCAGGAGCTTTTACGCCTACTACCTGGAAGGTTCCGCGCAGTTTATTCAGAATTAATGTAGTAAGAGCCTCGCCCTCAATATCCTCAGCGATAATCAAAAGCTTCTTGCCGGACTGCACAATCTGCTCCAGAAGCGGCAGAATTTCCTGAATATTGGAAATCTTTTTATCTGTAATCAAGATATATGGATCCTCAAGAACTGCCTCCATCTTCTCCATATCTGTTGCCATGTATGCGGAAATATATCCTCTGTCAAACTGCATACCTTCTACTAAATCCAGCTCTGTTTTCATTGTCTTGGACTCTTCAATGGTGATAACGCCGTCATTGGAAACCTTTTCCATAGCATCTGCCACCATATTGCCCACTTCATCATCCCCGGCGGAAATTGCTGCAACACGCGCCATCTGATTCTTTCCTGTTACCTTGCTGCTCATGGCTGCAATGGCTTCCACAGCTGCATCCGTAGCTTTCTTCATTCCTTTGCGAAGAATAATCGGGTTCGCGCCTGCCGCCAGGTTTTTCATCCCTTCATGAATCATAGCCTGCGCCAATACCGTCGCCGTGGTTGTCCCGTCCCCGGCTACGTCATTTGTCTTAGTAGCAACCTCTTTTACCAGCTGCGCACCCATATTTTCAAATGCGTCTTCCAGCTCAATCTCTTTTGCAATCGTAACGCCGTCATTTGTAATAAGCGGTGTGCCGAACTGCTTGTCGAGCACCACGTTCCTTCCTTTTGGTCCCAGTGTTACTTTTACGGTATCTGCCAACTTGTCAACTCCGGCCTCTAAGGCTGCTCTTGCTTCTGCGCCGTATTTAATTTCCTTTGCCATGATGTTCTGCCTCCTCTATTATTCTACAATTGCTAAAATATCATTTTGTTTTACGATAATATACTCTTCGTCTTCCAGCTTCACTTCATTTCCCGCATATTTGGAATAAATAACTTTATCGCCCGGTTTTACCTGCATAGCCACTGCTTTACCATCAACCATTCCGCCAGGTCCTACAGCCACAACTTCTGCTTCCTGAGGTTTCTCCTGGGATTTGCTTGCCAGGATGATTCCTGATTTCGTCGTTTCTTCTGCCTCAAACTGTTTTAATACAACTCTGTCACCTAAAGGTACTAATTTCATCGTATGACGCCTCCTTAATTTAATTATCAGGTTTTTGAGTTTATTAGCACTCACTTTTGTTGAGTGCTAACCATTGCAATTATAATAGAGAAAAAAATTAAAATGTGCAACCGCAAATACTTCTGCCTATTTTAAATTTATCCCGTTTTTCCTCTTTTATGCTAACTTTTTCTTCTGTTTTCTCATTTTTATAATTTTATAGTTTTTTTATACATCATACATCAGGCAGCTCCCGCATACAGTCAAGCGAATTTCTTACCTGCGTACTTAACCATTCCGAAAAAATCCCTGCCCTTTTATAAGATTTTTCTTCATAAAAAAGCAGGGATACATTTTTTCCAAATTAATTTTTAATTTTTTGCTTCTTTATTTCTTCCAGTTCATCAAATACTACGTCATTAATAACTTTGATGTAAGTACCTTTCATACCCGACGAACGGGATTCTATCACACCTGCACTCTCAAACTTTCTAAGTGCATTAACAATTACCGATCGGGTAATGCCCACCCTGTCTGCAATCTTGCTGGCAACCAGGATTCCTTCCGTGCCATCCAATTCATCAAAGATATGGACAATTGCCTCCAGTTCTGAAAACGATAACGTACCGATTGCAGATTTCACAATCTGTATCTTTCTGTTCTCTTCCGCATTTTCCTCATGTACGGAACGCATCATTTCCAACCCGACTACCGTAGTGCCATACTCACACAAAATAATATCATCAATATCATACTGGCTATTGCACTTATACATAAACACAGTACCCAGACGTTCTCCGGCAATATCAATTGGATTGATAATTGCCTGATACTTCTTAACTCCGTCCCCCACAAAACCGAGTGTTTCCAAATTCACATTCTCTTTCGTTGATAGTACTCCCAGAAGCCTTTCATTCAGCATAGCGTCGATATGGCCGCCCACCTTGTCTTCGATGAGTTCTTTAATTTCCTCCACACCTTCGCACAAGCTTACACCCAAAACTTTCCCTTTTCTGCTGATTACCAGAATATTTGAATCCAGAATCTCAGTCAGCACTTCACAAATATCGTTGAAAACGACCTTGCTTGAATTGTTGTTGTGCAAAAGCTTGTTGATTTTTCTGGTCTTATCAAGTAATTGTACGCTCATGTCTCCTCCTGACCTGTCCACTCTGTCTCAAAGCTGACATTATTTTAATAATTTTTATTTCATGTCAACTAAAATACTATCATACAGTTGTCAGAATTTCAACAGGAAAAAGTAAAAATTCTTATTGTTTTAACATTTACATGCTTACTGTTTTTTTTCTGTGTATCCGCAAGCCTGATCTGCACATACCAGCTTGTTTCCTTTTTCCAGCATAATGTTCCCGCACTCAGGACATTTCTTTCCAGAAGGCTTCTGCCACGCCATAAAATCACATTCGGGATTGTCCTCACACCCATAATATTTTCTGCCCTTTTTCGTCTTTCGAAGTACAATCTCTTTTCCGCACTTTGGACAGGAAACCCCGATTTTCTCAAGATATGGCTTTGTATTCCGGCATTCCGGAAATCCCGGACACGCCAGAAAACGCCCATGAGGTCCATATTTAATTACCATATTCCGGCCGCACTCTTCACAGACAACATCCGTAACTTCATCTTCCAGCTTCACCTGTTCCAATTCTTTTTCTGCGTTACAGACCGCCTCATCTAAATCGGGATAAAAGTTCCGGACCACTGTTTTCCAGTTCACTACACCTTCCTCTACCTTGTCCAGCAGCGATTCCATATTAGCCGTAAAATTTACGTCCACAATACTCGGAAATGCCTGGAGCATGATGCTGTTGACTACTTCTCCCAGCTCTGTAATATACAGGTTCTTATTTTCTTTCGCCACATAACGCCTGTTGATAATTGTCGTAATTGTAGGTGCATAAGTACTCGGCCTGCCAATTCCCAGCTCCTCCAGGGTTTTTACAAGCGCCGCCTCTGTATAGTGAGCGGATGGCTGCGTAAAATGCTGTTTGTTTTCAAACTCTTTCAATATCAGCTGTGTATCTGTCTCAAGTCCTTTTATCAGCACATTCCCTGACTTCTCCTCGTCGCCATCCTGCACATAAACATTCATGAATCCGTCAAACACCAGCTTGGATGCAGACACGGTAAACCGATAATTCCCCGCCCCGATTTTCACCGAAGTCGTCTCATAACGGGCATTCTCCATGCGGCTTGCAAGAAACCGCTTCCAGATCAGCTGATACAAACGGTATTGATCACGGCTCATAGACTCCTTTATGTTGAATGGAGTCCTGGTCACATCGGAAGGGCGTATTGCCTCATGGGCATCCTGGATTTTCTTCCCGCTTTTCTTCTCCGGCTGCGGCTCAGCGGCATACTCACTGCCGTACTGCTGTTTCACAAACTCCCTTGCAGCATGGTCTGCTTCCTCGGAAATACGCGTAGAATCCGTTCTTAAATAAGTGATAAGACCTACTGTCCCATTCCCTTTAATGTCAATTCCCTCATAAAGCTGCTGGGCTATCCGCATAGTCTTCTGTGTAGAAAAATTCAATACTTTAGACGCTTCCTGCTGCAGCGTACTGGTTGTAAACGGAACAGGCGCTTTCTTCACCCTCTCACCTTTTTTCACATCAAGGATACGATATTCTGCGCCCTCCAGTTCCTTCAAAATCCTGTCCAGCTCTTCCCTGGAATGAATCTGCACTTTCTGTTTATCCGTCCCGTAGAACTTCGCAAGCAACGGTTTCTTCTCGCCCGGCACCTGGAAAACAGCATCCATCGTCCAATATTCTTCCGGGATAAATGCATTAATTTCCTCTTCTCTGTCGGCAATCAGCCGCAAAGCCACGGACTGCACCCGCCCGGCGCTCAGCCCTCTTTTCACCTTCGCCCACAACACAGGGCTGATTCGGTATCCCACCATACGATCCAGGATTCTCCTCGCCTGCTGGGCATCCACTAAATCCACATCCAGCTTCCGCGGATGCTTCAGCGAATCCTTCACCGCACTTTTTGTAATCTCATTAAATGTGATACGGTTAATGCTCTTTTCCTCTAACTTCAACGCTTTTGACAGATGCCATGAAATTGCCTCGCCCTCCCGGTCAGGGTCAGTCGCCAGAAACACTTTGTCCGCTTTTTTCGCAGACTTACGGAGTGCGGCCAGAATATCTCCTTTTCCCCGGATGGTGATGTACTTCGGCTCATAATCCTTCTCCACATCAATTCCAAGCTGGCTTTTTGGCAAATCCCGCACATGCCCGTTAGAAGCCGCCACCTCATAATTGGCGCCCAGAAATTTCTTGATTGTCTTTACTTTCGTCGGTGACTCCACAATCACCAGATATTTAGCCATGTATATCCTCCCATGCATACGTGTCATACTTGTCTCACATAATGATTCTTTCTTGGTTCTTCAACGTATCCTTTCATCTCCAGGACAGTTAATCCCGCCATCACTTCCTGAACCGGAAGCTTTATGTCCGATACTATCTCCTGCAGACTTTTGGGATGCAAATCCACACAACTATACAACAATTCTTCTTTTGTTTCAAGTGGCTTTCGAGGTTTTTTATTTTTCCTTTTTTCTTTTTTATGAAAATTTAAGACGGAAAGCAACTCGCTCTCCGATATAATAATCCCGGCGCCCTGGCAAATCAGGCGGTTACACCCTGCGCTTAAAGTATCTCCTACACGTCCGGGCAGCGCATAAATATCCTTTCCCTGCTCCAATGCCAAATCAGCAGTTATCAGCGACCCGCTGCTTTCTTTTGCTTCAATTACCAGCACACAGTCTGACATTCCGCTGATTATTCTGTTTCTCATCGGAAAATGCAGTGCAAGCGGTTCCCTGCCCGGCGGATATTCAGAAAGTATACTTCCGCCTTCTTCCAGCCTCCGGTAAAGAGGCAGGTTTCTCCGGGGATAACATACATCCGCTCCGCATCCCAGAACTGCCAGACTCTCTCCCCCCGCTTCCAACGCCGCCGTCTGGGCATATCCGTCAATTCCCAGCGCCATACCGCTGACAACCACCGCGCCGCATTCTGCCAGCGCCGCCGCCAGACGCTCTGCCATCTGCTTTCCATAATAACTGCACCGCCTGGCTCCCACAATCCCTACAGTTTTCCTATCATCTTCCGGAAGCTTCCCTTTGAAAAAGATTCCAAAAGGACAATCTGGAATTCCCTTTAACCGCTTCGGAAACTCCTCCTGTCCGGCGCTGATAAAGCTTATTCCCTTTCTCTCCAGTTGATGCCTGGTTTCTTCTTTATCCCATCCTGCCCGGCTTTTCAGCAAACCTGTTACCTGTTTCCCGGTCAGGCATCCACTGTCCTGCAGAGCTTTTCCGGACGCTTGGAACACTTCCCGCGGACTTCCAAAATACTGTATCAATTTCGCAATATGCGGGCGATACAGCTCTTTTTGACAACAGAGCCACAGCCAGTAATCTTCCATAACATTTCCTTCTAATCTTCTTACTTCTGTCACGCCGCCTGTCAGCTCCTCTCAAATCCAAAACTTTCTCTCTGCGGCACGATAACAAATCGCTTCCGCTATGTGGCTGCACCGAATGCCGGCGCTTCCCTCCAAATCAGCAATCGTCCTGGACACCTTAATAATCCTGTGATATGCCCGCGCACTCAGTCTAAGCTTCTTAAATGCTGACTCCAACATCTGGTTCTCCTCTTTTCCCAACGGGCAATATTTCCGGATATCCTCAACCGACAAATCTGCATTAAAATGTATCCCCGTTCCTGCATAACGCCGTTTCTGCACCTCATGGGCACGGACGACGCGTTCCCTGATACTCTCTGACGATTCATTCTCCCTGCCGGATACAAGCTGTTCATATCCGATCTCAGGCGCTTCTATGCTGATATCTATCCGATCAAGAATAGGCTGGCTGACTTTCCCCAGATAATGATGTACTTCCGCCTCCGTACACGTACACCGTCCATCCGGATAATAACCGCATCTGCATGGGTTCAACCTTCTGTATTTTATTACGTAAATAAAATGCGTATTATAATTAGGAAAGAAAAAAGTTTTAAAACTTCAAAAAAAGTATTGACGTACCGTATTTTCAGAGTTACCATACACACACCTTAAGGAAACGGAAACAAAAAACGGAAGCAAGAAAGGCGGTAAAAATAAATGTTGGCATATGGTTACGAAGTAGAAGGAAGCCCGGAAATTATGGCGGATATCAAGGAAGTTATGGCATCTGAAAATTGGTGGATAAATTGGGATAAGTTTAATACTGGTGATATTTACTGGACCGGAAACGGCGACGGTTATTATGTAACAATCAATCATGAAGCTAAAAAAGTAACACTCGAAGAAATTATTTAAGGGGGTATTGATTATGAAGCTGAATAAAGAAAAATTCTTAAAAACGGAAGTAGGCGCAAAACTTGAAAATTGTATAAGGGTATGGGATAACGCTATTGATGAATTGCGGAAGGTAACGCCCGGCTGGGGCGATCCGGATGCTGGTCTGGGCTTTCCGTACTGGGATAACACCTGTCGGTGCTGCCAGGCTCAATGGGAAGTATATAAAATGGTTCTCCTGCAGTTCTTCGGTATCGAATACAATTTTACCCGGACGGACTCTTACTTCGGGCTTGTAACTTCGGATGAGGAAAACTGGCTATTTAAAATTGAACGGGCGGCGGCGTAGCTGCTGCCCCGGCACTAAACCGCCGACGCCTGGTCCAAAGTCCAGGGGGAAGAAGTAAGGCAGGCTCCCGGCCTGCGGTGATGGGTGCTGTATATAAAATAAGGCTTCCCGGTCTGCGTGCTGTTCAACAAGTTTTACTGATTTTTAATGTGAAAATCTTAAAACCGTTTTTCGGGGAAACGGTGCAACTCGTAAACCTCGTAGGCTCCGCGCCTGGCGCGTGGAAGAAAGGTAATGGGTGATGTGAAGCTGAGCTATGCAAGCTCTACCCGTCGGGCTACACCGAAGGGCGGCCGGGAAGCCTATTTATAACAATTTGTTGCGACGTCGTAAATAAGGAAGTGTAGAAATGAAGAAAACTAATGAAGGAATAGAAACAAGGGAACTTAACTTAATCGCCAATAAAGGCGGCTCCGGTTCCATTGGTTTCAAGCTCTCAATACCAAAACCTTGGGCGACTGCCCTCGGTGTAGATTTAAATAACAGAACAGTCGTAGCCTCTTTCGATGGCGACAAAATCATTATTTCTGGAATACACAAATAAGGGCC
>Ga0137308_100138_pt1 | contig 133067 bp, 117 predicted proteins | sample Inofrocosms_June_FD_97181 | JGI IMG/M metagenome (GOLD analysis project Ga0137308, IMG submission 97181) | Mouse cecal microbial communities from Vienna, Austria - N-Acetylneuraminic and N-Acetylglucosamine D2O microcosms_June | ecosystem: Host-associated > Mammals > Digestive system > Large... | reverse complement strand
AAACTCCAAAAAATGCGGCGCAGCCCTTGTTTATATTACTTTTTTAAGGGGGCTGCATCGTATGCATTTAATTCAAATCTTAGCCGATATTATCTGTAACACATTACTTGATCCACATGTCCTTGAACGGGCCAGAAACAGAAAAGGGGCTTTTACACGCAATTGCGGGAAACTTCCCTATTGGACATTGCTCAAACTGTTATTAAGAAATTCCAAGAAAACTATTTCTTCATCACTGGATGAATTCTTTACCGAATTGCGGCACATATCAGGAATTCCAATCTCTGATACTGTGAAATGTTCCCAACAGGCTTTCAGCAAGGCCCGTTCCGGCATTGATCACTCTATTTTCAAAGAATGCTTCGAACGTGTACTTAACTTCCTTTGCAGCAGGGATTCCCTGATTTCCATTCACGTTTCATGGGTGTATGGGGACGGCAGATCATTGCTGTTGACGGCTCTAAAATACCTCTTCCTAACCGTAAGACTCTTCTTGATAAATACGGCAGCATAGGGAGAGGCCAAAACTCTCCCACTGCCATTGCCAGTGTTGCTTTTGATGTACTGAATCACCGCATCCTTGATGCACAGCTCGAACCCATGAGCGTCGGTGAACGTACCCTTGCCATAAGGCATATGCAAAATATAAAAAGCAAAGCACGGACGAATCTATTATACACCATATTTGTCTTCGATAGGGGATATGCTTCAAAAAATTTATTTTCTTTTATCGAAGACACCTTACATGCCAGATATCTCTTCCGGTTAAGGTCTAAATTTAACACGGATATTGATGCACTCCCTGTACCGGCGGATCGAAATGGAATCAGTGACTATATTTTTTTCCTTGATGGCAGGAAAGTACGCATCCTTAAATTTTACCTCCCAAGTGGGACGGTGGAAACGCTGATCACAAATGATTTTGACCTTGCCAAAGAATTGTTCCGCCAGTGTTACTTCCTTAGATGGCCGGTGGAGGAGAATTATAAGCTTGTCAAAGAAAAGATCGGGCTCACCAATTTCCGGGGCTATTCCGAGAACTCCGTTCTCCAGGAATTCTGGATATCGGTATTGCTTGCAAACCTGGCTCTTGCCATAAAGCGGGAGACGGACGGCATTGTTGACAGCACCATAAACCAGAAAGGGAATCAGAACAAATATATGACAACATGAATGAGCTTGTCGGATACCTGAGTCGCCATATAGGAGAATATATGGATGCTGATACAGACACCGAAAAGTATGGCATCATCCGCTGTATATTTGATTTTGCCGTATCTCACCGGGTGCGTGACAAAAAGGGCAGCGGGGAATCAAATCTACGTACAACTCCAAGAAAAGTCAAACATCATTACAATAACAAGACTACACACTAATACCATTTAAGAAAGGTGGTGGTGCCAGTTTCTTTATATTCTACAATACAAACGCCATATCTAAAAAAACAGCTGATAGCAACCAAGGGGAAAGTCTGCCCTTTTTTCAGTGTATTTTAATCATTCCTATCATCTGCTATTATTGGTTTAATAGCTTAATCCTATTGTGATATCATGCCACTACTAAGTTGTTAACATTGCTTGTGAAATATCCCAGAAGGATGATAAATACAATTTCCCACATAAATATGTCTCAACAAACTTACTGCTCGTAAACCTAATCCATGTACTCTGCATAAGTCTTTCTCCTTGCTGTTTCTATTTCAATCCAATTCATATAAAATGTCAATTTACCCTGCCATAGCTCTTTCATGAGAATAATCTTTTTAATCCAGTGATTACTTTGGAAATTTTGTTATAATCAAGGTCTCTTTTAAAAACAATTTTTAAAAATCCCTGTTTCCATGCACTATTTTTATAATCACTAAGGAATCTTCTAGGAGATATCAAATATGAAGCTAATGAATCTATACAACACAGTTTTTTCGTAGATTCATCTTTGAACACTAGATTTCTCCAAGCATATGCATCTTCATAAGTTGGAAACTCAAATTGCTTAAAAACAGCGCAACATGATACAGCAGGGGATATTAAGACTAAATCACTTACATGTTTTGCCTTTCTAACAAAAGATAACGCACCACACTGATAATCCCATAACACTTGTGAATCTGCATCATTTGTTTGTTCAGACTCACTTAAAACAGGCTTCACTATCCCGGTGTCTTCTTTTGTATATCTTACAACAGATCCATGAGGTGCAGTAAAAATAAGTTCAAACAATGAGTTAATACTTTTTTCTTCATTGAATAAATCTATGCACTTTTTTTCGTCAAATAGATAACCTTTCATTCTAACACTTTTATTATGGTTATTGAAAGGATCTACACCTAAATAGTACCCAAATACTTCATGAGATATACCCATAAAACTGAGTATATCTTCTAGGTCTTTCTGCATGTTGCCATGCCACCCAATATCAACAATTGCAAATTTTCCATTCAGGCACTCTTGACTAATGTAATCAATTAATGCATTACGCTCATCAAGCAGATCTTCACCAACCAAATTCATGAGAATATCATACACCTCTTCAAATTTCTTGTCATAAATAATATCTTGCTTTTTTATTGTGTAGCTATAATCAAATCTCTGCTGTATTTCATTAATTATCTTTTCGTCTTGAACCCCAATTAAGCTTACAAAAAAACCGATACTTACTGTTTCTGGAAGCTTAATTCTTTCAACGAATTGTAAAAGAGTAAGCCGAAAGGAAATAATTGGTCGCCGCAACGCTCTACGAGATGCATAAAAATAATGGGTGCAAATCTCTATATCACGATTAGTAATATCAAATGCCTTCTTTAGAACAAGACCATCTCTAGAAAGGAAAAAAACATTTTTAATCCCTTCCGTTTTCAGTTCATTATTAAGCCATTGACAAAAGCCTAAAAGCAACGGTCCAAAGCATTGATATCCCAACCGTTCTCCCGAATCTACGGAGTGTATTGTGTTAGCTATAAATGCTGTCAAATCCTCAGTAGCCTTCATCTGTTTATAATAAAAACTATAATTGAGCGATTGTGGAGTCTTGACATATCTAATTGCTTCAAGTCCAGCATTTCGGGCCATTTGGTAGTCACTCTTCTTATTATCTCCTATATGCATAAGTTGAGAAGGTAATATATTGAGAGTATCTATTGCAACACTAAAGAGCCTTCCACTATTTTTCGTCACTCCATATTCACTTGAGACAAAAATATTACTCCACACGTCAATACCACTATCCAATAGAATTCTTTCAATAATATCCCTTGGCAAATACATATCTGATACTATTACTATTTTTTTCTTATTCTGTACACAAAAATCGTATATTGGTGAAAAATCATCATTTCTTGTACACAATCTTAATTCAATCTCTATTTCTTTCCTTTTTAACCAATTTAAGATCTCTTCATTATAATTGCTAATAAGTTGCGCATAAATATCATCTAAAGTAATATCTTCCCTCTTAGAATCTATTCTAGCCCTGTTTTCTGCCTCAATTCTATTATTCTTGAATCCACTAACACTTCTGCCAAATTTTTCAACGCCAACCTTCTCTATTATTGAAAAGATATCTGTTGGGTTTTTAACATTTCTGCATATTAAAGTATCAAAAATATCAAAAGAAACATACTCGTATTGTCTAAGTTTATCAATTATTGAATTATTATTGCTTCTTCTGTTTAAATCTAACAATGAAATCATTAACAAGCTCCTTCGAATACTGTTCTTTTAACACTAAAAGTAATACTCCATAAATCACGAAAAATACTATAGCCATTAGTGTTATCTGTATAATGTTTCCAAATCCAGCATACATGCCAAATATCATAATTACGACACTTCCCGCCATCGTCGCAATGCAAGCTTTTATAATGCTACTCCAATTGATGTTATTCTTTAGTGCACCAAAAGAATAATACGTTTGAATACTCATTTGAGTAACTTCTGCAATCAACGTGGCTATTGCTGCACCCACACTTCCATATTTAGGCATTAACAAAAAATTGAAAATCAAATCTATAACAGCTCCAAAAATTACTGCCTTCAAAAAACAGTTCTCTCTTCCACTAGGTATGAGAATTTGATTGCCAAGAACATTAGAAAAGCCTGAAACAACTAATATAGGCATTAATATTTTCATCGTGTTTGATGACGCAGCGTACTCGTTTCCACCTAAAATTAAAACACACGGCATAGATTCAATAATAAAAAATAAAGTCATCGGGATTGATATCACAAAAATAATAGCCATGGATTTTTTTACAACAGCTCGGTAAGACTCATTTGCACCTTTAGAAAGATAAAATGATAATCGAGGAAGCAACACAACACTAATTGCGTTAATTAACTCTAGTAACACTGTCTTGACTCTTACAGCCGTTGTGTATATTCCTACTTCCCAATCATCTTTAATAAACCCCAGCATTATTGTATCCAAGTTGAAATAAACACTTACCGCCAAAGCCGATCCAAATAATACGAGCATCGGTTTTAAATGTCTTGAAAAATTCGGTGTTTCATGAAAGTGAAAGTGCGTTATCTTTCGAGCGTAAAAGTAATTAAGAAAAAAAGTTCCAACTGACGATATCATCAGTATTACTGCATAAATATAATAATCTACTTCCGTTTTTACAAATAAAAGGATAAGAAATAAGGATATAGTTTTTACAAGAAGGGTTCTCTTTGTAATGTATTCATATTGTTCTAAACCAGAGAACAGCCATCCCAACCCTAATGGAGTTGTAATGATGATCAGTCCATTAAATAGAGCAAGAACAATATCTCTACCGAATTTATGAACAGTTAATACCAATAGAATATAACAAAGGATAACTACAACTGTAGCAATATAATTAAGAGCTAACAATTCCGAAATCACTTGTTCCAACTTTTCTTTATCATCTCTTACTTTCGCTACGGCTCTGATTCCGTAAGTTGTAATCCCCAATGCAGCTAACATAGTTGCATAACTTGTAGTCGACGTATAAAACGCAATACATCCCATCGCTTCCACTGATAGAACACGCAATACATACATATACGTTATCAATGGAAAAAGAATGTTTGTAAATGTATATAAAATATTTAGCAGAATATTTTCCTTTATGGATCTGATCCTAAACTTGTTATTATTACTCATTCACACTTCGTCCTAATCCAGTCCTTTAATAGTGACAATATGTTCCTGTTATATGCTTACAATTATCTAATCAATGTTAACAACCCAACTTAAACAACCACAACATATAGTGTTTAGATTATAATTGGCATAAAAAAATCCCAATGCCTTTTTATTTCATTATCAGCTTGCTGAGGGGGATTCATTCATATTCAAAACACAATTTAAATATTGCACATAATATATACAAAATTCAGTATATTTACTACTGACAAAGCAGCCTAAAAATACAGTGCAGCTCTTGTTTATATTACTTTTTCTGAGAGGAGCTGCATCGTATGAAATTAATTCAAATCTTAACCGATATTATCTGCGAAAACTCACTTGATCCCCATGTTCTTGACAGGGCTCAAAACAGAAAAGGAGCTTTTACACATAATTATGGTAATCTCCTCTACTGGACCTTAATCAAACTATTATTGAAAATTCCAAGACAATGATTGCTGCATCACTGGATGATTTCTTTATCGAATTGCGCCAAATATCAGGGGCTTCCTTCTCTAATACGATAAAATGCTCCCCGCATGCTTTCAGCAAAACACGGATAAACTTATTATACGCCATGTTTGTCTTCGATAGGGGATATGCTTCAAAAAATTTGTTCTCTTTTATCGAAGGTACGATGATACTAAATACCTGTCTCGGTTAAGATCTTAACTCAGCACAACTATTGATGCACTTCTTGCACCTATAGACCGAAATGGGATCCATGATCATATCCTTTCTCTGGATGACAAGTAAGTACGCATCTTTAAAATTTTATCTCCCAGACAGAACAATTGAAACGCTGATTACAAATGATTTTACCTTTCCAAGGAACTGTTCCGCCAGTGTTACTTCAAGAGACGGCCGATGGAAGATGATTACAAACTTGTCAAAAAAATGGGACTCACCAATTTCTGGGGCTACTCTGAGAATTCTGTACTCCAGGAATTCTGGATATCAATGCTGTATGCAAATCTGCCTCTTATCACAAAGCATAAGACAGATAGCATTATTACCAACACCATAAACCAGAAAGGGAATAAGAAGAAGTATATGACAAGCATAAATAAGCTCGTTGGATACCTGAGACGCAATATAGGGAAATGTATGGATGCCGATACAGATACAAAAAATGGACATCATCTGCTGCATATTTGATTTTGCCATCTCACACCGCGTGCAGGACAAAAGGGCAAAGGAGAGTTAAATCCACGTACAGTTCCAAGGGAAGTCAAACACCATTGTAATAACAAAACCACACACTAACATCATTTAGGAAAGGTGTTGATATCTGCTCCCTTACATTCTACAATACATACTCCATATCAAAAACAGCTGATAGCACCAAGGGGAAAGTTCGTTTTTTTTCGACGCATTTTTATCAATCCCACCACCTATTTTTAATTAATGACTTAATCCTATTGTGATGTCAAACCACTACTAGGTTATTAACATTGATTATCTAATCCATAATAACTCCGATGTATAAGGATATATTCCACTGTTTACTATTGCGACCCAATAAACAAAAATTATACCTATATAAATCCACAAAATCGTCTTCATAACTATTCTGTTTGTTCCTTTTTGCAGGCAAACAATCCGGGAATATGCAATAAACTTAAAAAACACAAAAAACGATGTGAATCTATACAATATGGTATTTATTCCTCGTGCCTGAGAAAAAATAAGCTCAATAATCAGTAGCAAGACAAAAAATTCACCTTCATGTTTACGCTCAAATATTTGATAATATGGCTCTTTCTCTCCATTAACAAACAATCTTCTTTGAAATAAAATGTAAATTAGAAACGGAAGTCGAATGAGAAATGGATTGATCTGAAACTGAAATCCTTCGTCACTGATATAACGCTCTACTTTCATTCCAATAAAGCCCATACTAGACAATCCTGTCAATCTGGGAAGAGCTATTAAAGCCATTACTGCACCTACTACAATCAATATCGGAATTCCTTTGTTTTTCAAATACAAATATATATAATATATTGGAATGAATATTAATGCTCCATAATGAAAAGACATTGCAATAATAATCAAGACAATAAATCTCTTATATTTTCTTTCCATCGCATATGTAAATCCATACATCCCAATAGCCATGGCCATATACTGTCTTATTATGTTAAATACTTCCGTGCATGTCAGAGCCAGAAACAGTATCCATACAAGACTGACAGAGCACTGATTCTTATATTTCAATATAGATTTTAAAGAAAAACCATAAATAATCATTGCTGCCCAGAAAAGCATCCAATGGCTATCACTGAATATTCTAGATAAAACATATTCGAAAATGACAAATCCAGGCTCATAGGTTTGCGTATAAAATAAAAAGCATGATTTAAAGTTGGTAAAATTCGTTCCAATATGATCAAAGAAATATGTTGTATATGAAATTGTATCTGGACCGACACTAATATCTCTACAGCCTGCAAGTATTGACGCCACTAAAACAGCAAGAAAAAAAAATAGCCTTGCGGTTCTTGGTCTATATTTATGAGAATTATCCTCCGCTATCAAGCAAAAGATACCTGATAATCCAAATGTAATTATATATGGGAGCATTGCTCTTTCCTCTCAATAAACATATCTTTTCGCTTCATTAGTTATATAATAAACCTGTATCTATACTTGGTCTTTCTTTAGCCTTATATGTTCTCCAGACAATAAATCTTGCTAATCCGTACATTTTCACTGAAAACAGTAGTCCTATTATCCTTAGGAATGTTCTTCTTCCTCTTTTAGGCTCTAAATCATAGGCTCTCGATTTATATAACCTTTCAAGATACTTCCTAACAACTGGCTGTTCTAATACTTTTTGTGTTTCTATCAAATAATCATTCCTATTACCACCATAATGAGTCTGATTTAACGCCTCCAAGGTCAGTACTTCAACCGCTATAACACTGCATGCCCGTTGTTCTATTCTTCTATTCGCTATATCAGTATTCAGTAGGCTATCATACATATTTATCATTAGTCCCTCACGCTGCACCAAATTTTTTGCCGTATTATGCGTAATGGATGACAACCTCAATCGGTAACGATAATGAGTTCCTTGAGCAAAAACTATTTTGGGATAATAAAAAATTGCTTGTAGTTGAAACCATGTATCTTCTGCATATATGACCTTGTTATCCCCAAATCTAATATTATTATCTATCACAAATTCTCGTCTATATATTTTATCCCAAGCATTATGCTTATAAGCACTAGCAAAATAATAATCTCTAAAGAACAATTCAATTGTTTTAGGCGTAACTGTTATATCTTTCAGTAAATCAAACGATCTCCTTGGTATTGTTTTATTCTTATCGAAATCAAGCGTTTCCGTCTCAACTATATCAGCATCTTTCTCTTTCGCAGCGTTGTATAAAACCTCATAATAGTTCGCTTCAATATAATCATCTGAGTCTACGAAACCCAGATACTCGCCCTTTGCAATTTTTATTCCGTTATTTCTTGCTTCTCCTAGACCTTGATTTTTCTGATGTATCACATGTACAAAATCGAACTTATCAGCATAGCCATCACATATAGCAGGGCATCCATCCGATGAGCCATCGTCTACAAGGATTACTTCAATATTGGACAAAGTCTGCCTCAATATGCTTTCAATGCATTGAGTCAGATACTCTTCTACTTTATACACTGGGACAATCACACTTACTGTAATATTATTAGACATTGATTTTCCTACCTTGTTTATTCTATAACAATTTCATATTAAGCTATCTGTCATCTTTGCCTTATTGCAAAGAATACTTTATACATGAGATATGTTGTAAAAGCTCTCCTCTTTATATTCTTCCTCAAATAACTAATTGGAAAGACACCGGCTCTCTTATAAAAATATTCAGATTTGCTTTTTAACTCTTGATCCCATTCTACAATCTCATTAACTATTTCCTTGTTGATCTTTACCTTGAAGAAATTGTTATACATAGTGATAATCCGTGAGCCAACAATTTCCGCAATGTACTCTTTCACAATGCCAGAGAACCTGTTTTCATTTTCATAAAAATAATCAATACAATCTTCTACTATCAGGTGAAGCATAGACCTGTTTCTGAAAGCTCTTTCAGGATTAATACTTTGCGCTGCCTGCCCAACTCTATATACATATACCGGAAAACTGTACGATCTTATCGTCTTTACATAAGGAATAGGATAAAGGATATATTCTGTATCTTCATAGAAACATTTCTCCCTAACCCTTATACTATTATTCTGTAATATCGATGTCTTGATTGTCATCGCAGGGAGACTAATTTCTCCATACCCTGAGGTTAGATACTCTGATAATTCTAATACTTTTCCTGTCTCATTGTAGTTAATAGTCTTTGTTTTCCCTGTGCTAATATTCTTTTCAATCACGGAGTTTATAACCACATCTTCTGTGCTGTTCTCTAACAGTGTTACCAGCTTATCCAGCCCCTTACATTCTACCCAGTCATCTCCATCTACAATCTTGAAATACTTTCCTCTTGCTTCGTCTATTCCTCTGTTGACGCATGACCCATGCCCGCCATTGCTCTTGTTAATAACTCTTACAGCTCCTGGGTATCTACTTTCATATGATTCAGCTATTTCCTTAGTGCAGTCAGTTGAGCCATCATTGACTAAAAGGATCTCTATTTTTCTCAAATTACCCACATCAAGCATAGATGAGAGACATTCATCTATAAATTTCTCGGTATTATAAGATGGAATTACAATTGACAGCACTTTGCTCATATTAATCTCCCATTCCATAGATTCAACAAAAACAGTTGAACCGCATTTATTTCTAACTCTCAAGAATCCCGGCAAGCTTTTGGACCATTTTTATGCAGTCTTCAATCGAGCAGTATGTCCACTTACCATACCTGCCGATGGTGTATATGTTTTGCTTTTTAAACATGCTTTCCAACTCAGATACATACTCTTTTGAATCCTTGCTGATATGCACATACCCAGGAGATATCATCACGTGATTCCATGCAATAACCCTATGATCTGTAATTATTCCAACTCTTCTCAAGTTCTCAAGGGTATATTCAAATTGACCGTCGATATCAACTTCAGCGTCAGTGGTTAATCCTATTTCAACATAAATACTGAGCTTATCTCCGCCGAGAATATTGTCGTAAAAACCCACCCTATAGAAATTGATTTCCTTCGATGGGTAATAAATCCAATGAACATCTTTCAGCAGTGATTTTTTATCAAATCCAATATTGAAAACCAACACTTTGTTAGAATGAAGCGCACCCTGAGATAAGTCATCTTCTGCATTAATCATGTCCGTCTTTTTTATACAGGTTAAAAAGTTGTTTAATGGTATTGTGTTTATCAAGTTCTCATACTGTATTTCCTGATAGTCACTGCCAACCTTTATAACCGCCACATGCCTGTTAATATCTAAATTAGATAAACATGCATTAAGTACTACCTTATCCTTCGGGATATCATCCATCAGTGCATCAACGAAAACGACTGCACCCTTTTGGGGATATTCAAAGGTGCTGTTATAAGAACTGTCACTGGCATATTTCATATTGTCAATTATCTGCTCTGGTTCTGCATACGGAAAGAATCTTCCCATAGCATCGACATCCAAATCAGACAAATCACAAGCATATAGTTTCTCATTGTACGGTTTTAAGAATTTCTCTGTTATACTTTGACCAAACTTACCATAAAGCATTTCTTTAAAATCACTGTAAGAGTCTTTTTGAACTCTATGAAATAAATCATACAAGCAATCAATAAACTCAGCTTGTGGTAACTGATGTATATTCATCTGAAATGGATACTCAATCAAATTGTCCCTATAGTATATTTTTGTCACCTTCTTGCAGCAAACTTTATCTGAACTTACGATTTTCTGATCAAACATTTGCCTAATACTATCATCTGCAAAATGAAAGAAATGACCAGCATAATCCCAGACATAATCATCATTATAGAAAGTCCTACAAAGACCACCTACGGTATCATCTTTTTCAACAATCAAATAATCCGAATTGCAAAAATTCGCAAAAGCAAGCCCGGAAATACCGCCACCTATAATTAGATTCTTAATAACCTTCATATCATCACCCATGATTTTGACTAAATAGCACATTCACATTTTTAACAACCATATACTGTTTCGTACACTCTCTTCATTTGTGAATTGACTGCTGACTTGTCAAATCCCCTTACCTTCTCTAAATTATGATACCCCTGTTCCTTCCGTTCCTCTTTGCTCAACTGCACAGCTTTCTGAACGGTGTTTCTGATGTCATTAACTGAGGACGGATCAAATAGATAACCACCATTATCATCAATGAGATCAACATTCCCTCGGATATTTCCGCATAAACATGGCAACCCACTTGCCATCGCCTCCATCAGGCTTACATTCAATCCCTCTCTGATTGACGGAAGAATATAAACATCCGCAGCATCATAGAAATCAGACACATCGGAGCGATATCCCATCAATCGTACATCAACATCTATCTCACCTTTTAGCCGCTGAAGTTTTTCCTTAGTTCCGCCCTTACCAACTATCACATAAGTTAAGCTTTCTATTCCCTCAATAGCTTTGATCACCGATTCATGGTTTTTGTTCTCATTTAATTCACCAATTGAAAGAAGCATCATCCTTTCATTTGATAATCCAAGTTCTCTTCTTTTTCTCTCCCTGCCGTCTGTCCTATTCAAAAATTTACTCAGGTCTATTCCGACTCCAGGGACATATTCTGTATCTTTGGCATGAAGATGCTTTTTAGCTATAAAATAATCTTCCTTGTTGATTGCTATCAGGACATCTGTCCACCAACTACATAACCATTCAACTGAGTAATATATAAGCCAATTCTTTAACGGTGCTCCTATATAGAAATGGAATCCATGGGCGGTATAAATAACCTTCAATCCAAGCTTTCTTTGTTTTCTACATGCAATCCTAGCACATGCTGCGGCTATCGGAGTATGGCAGTGAACAATATCATAGTTATTCTCCGCTATAATCTGTCTGATTTCCTTGATCGCATCAATATTACCTTTTGTCAGTGCAGACCTACTGCATGAAATATCAAATATTTTGCAGCCCCATCCTTTATAATATTCTGCAACTTTGTTCTCACTCTCATTAGTCGCAATATCAACAGTATTTCCTTCATCAATTAATTCTCGAATGAGATATTTGAAAAAACCTACCGTAGTTCCAATTGTGGTAATATATAAAATTCTCATATGATAGTGTAAGAAGTATTTCGGTAACTCTTCCCACATCCTCCTTCTGAGTTCCTGCGCTTGGCATAACACCAAATCGAAATAATTTAGAAGTTTAATAAACTGCTACCTCACTTACTCACAAAAAGTGATGAGCATGTCTCCTGGTTTTCTCTTTGATACCGGTGATCTTGATTCATAGTCCCCATAACCTGTCATGACAAAGTTAGATATCATCTCATTTTTAGGGATTCCACATATTTTTTTAATCATATTTTCTTTGTTCTGTCTCATGCAACCGTGTAAACAACAGCATTCAAGCCCAACCGTATTTAAAGCAAGAAGCAGGTTCATCGTAAAGATTCCACAGTCTACTAATGCCATCTTCAATTCAGAGCCCCCGTACATTGACAAATTACCTGTAACAATCAGCCAACATGGAGCATTCTCACTTCCTTTATGCCCATTCTGTATTTTTGATAATTTCTTAATCGTTTCTTTATCTCTTACAGCATAAATGTGAACCGCTTGTCTGTTACATGCGCTAGGGGAGAATCTTGCAACATCTATCGCTTTAATTAAGACCATACTGTCTACTGTTTGATTCTTAAAATATCTGCATGAATGCCTCGTGCTCATCATGTCCTGATATGGCATATTCACATAATCATTCTCTTCTATTTTTATAGATCCTATATCGGATTCTCTATCCGATAAATGCCCTTCTTTGTTTACACCATCATAGACTCTAAGCAGTTCTCTACCCCAGCTCTCATAATAACTATCCCCGACTAACTCGATATCATCTTCTAACTCTTTAATTTTGTTCTTGCCAAATTCAGTTCTGAATTCTTCAGCTTTTGTCGAGAGTCCCTTCTCAATACTATGTATATTAAGAGCTATGCTTTTTTTTCGTGATCGATAGAAGCTCGAAGAATAACAAATATATTGTTTGGCAAAGTTAAATCCTGTATAGATAGCATTCAATCCATCGATAATTGTTTTCTTCATCTCAATTATTACCTTTTGATACCTTTGACATATTTGTGCTATTAGATGCACAACGCAGTTTTTAGATACTTTTCGGAAACATCAATCATTTGTCGCTCCTTCTCAGCATCATAAATTAATTTATCATCGTCATATTCGATCTTCTCCGAAACTTTAACAAGTCTATCCTCCAATCCTAATCTGTGTAAGAGGTTAAAGACTCTCGTGTTCTCTTTTGCTTTAAGGTTATCATCAATGCAACTATAGAATACCTTTTTAAATATAATCGAAAATACAGCTCCATGAAATGAATTCGTGTATACAATTTCAGAGTCCCTTATCAATGCGAGCCAACTTTCTACGGTCGGAGTCTTTATCGAGTGGAAAAGTAAAGAAGTAAGTCCCATAACTAGTAACTTTACTTGTAATCCCCTTTTTTTTGCGACAGTCTTTGCCTCCCTGACAATTTTCTTATTCATCTCAAAATTTGTCGTATTCCCAAGTAAGAAAATAAAGATGTATTTTTTATTCTCAGGCTTTTCTATTTCACAAACCTTCTCCCACTTCTGTCTGCCAATCAAAAATACTGGATCGCATACTACTTGAGGAGTGCTTTCGATGATTCTTTCGACTATCTCTATACCCGATTCCTCTCGTACACTTAAGTAATCTATGTTTGGCAACCACTTCTTATAAAAATCAATATCTGTCTGTGAGAGCGACTCATATTCCTTCGCGAAGCTTGGCGCATAGGCAATCTTTCTTCTTTCTCCTGCAAAACTCAAGAAATATGCAGGATTATAGTTATTTATATTTTCATTGTTCCAAATCTGATCGCTTCCACAGATAAATGAATCATACTCTTCAGATAGTTTTTCTAATTCTTCCGATTCTTTTATACATTTTGTCATATGCAGATTATTATTTTGGAATCTTAGAATAGTATTCATTTGTTTTTTTCGATATGGGAAAAGCACTTTTTTACACAAATAGTAACTAAAACTCATTCCCTTAGGTCGTCCCATAAAAGAGAATTTTTGTTCCTGAAATGTGTTGTAATAGTTAATAATATCACAAGATATTCCGTATGATTCAATTTTCTGTTGCAAAGCATAAGCTTGTAAAACCGCTCCATAATTTGGAGTATTTATTACGGTCATTATCGCGATTTTCACTATTTTCCCCCTTGAATTCTATTTTCATAGAATTTTCGAATCGTCTTATTCTGATATAGCTTTCTGCGAAAGAATCTGTACACTAAAAATACATTCCCATAAACAATATCAATAAGTCCCAATTCATTTCTAAGGTCCATATATATTTCATTCCAATATGGACTATCCTCTCGGTTTTTCCACTTTCTCAGCCACAATCTTGAAAAAAAATAGTGCTTATGATGATTGAAGTACTTAAGATCAAACACAGAGCCGTATTCTTCGAGTTTACCTAAAGAATATATTTCTAGAATCGTTCTAACACATTTATCACATTTGCTACAGTTTGTGGCTTCCTTGACACATACATTCAGTTTTTTCTTGACTAGTACACCGAAAAATAAGTTCCTAGCCATATAACGCAGAATGATTTTTCATATGCAAGGCGGAGGAATGAGGCGTAGTGGGCGCTACGCCGATTGACAACAACGACGCAGATGGAAAATCAGGCAAGTTATATGGCTGGTTACTTATTATTCGGTGTACTAGATCCTTATTCACTATATATTTTACTTTTTCAATTCTTGATTTTTCTCCTCCGCTTAAAACAAAGGTTAATTTGTCAGTTGTCAAACATTGAACAATCAGCAAGTCATAATCCGCAGTATCTCCATCTGAATATTGAAACTCCTCAATTCTGTATCCGGATGCAAATAAATACCTTGAAAAGAGTTTCTGTAAAAGTAAAGGTATTGATAAAGTTCGTAATGAATGAGTGGAAATATGATCTTGATCCAAAAAATCATTTACATTTGAGTCAACTGTCAACAGATTAACTCCAAATTCCTTTGCAACATCTGCTATCCACTCGATTCTCTGCTCGTATTTTCTTCTTCCCTCCTCTCCAAGTCCAGCATGCCCCGCATTGAAAAATGTCAAATGTGTTATGTTATAACTCACTTCTTCTCTATCAAGGTGGTTATAGATTGTGAAGAAAGAATCGACTCCTCCAGATAGACTTGCTCCAACCGCTTTGTTATTCTTTTCGGCTGAGCCAATAATAGGTGCAAGTATCTTTATCTGATGGAAAACACTTGAGTTGTTCGAAATAAAAGGGATTAAGTATTCCGATAGCTGGTATTTCAAACGTTCCGTAATGGGCAAATTCGATTTTATGTTATATTGCTTTTCCATAGCATAAGTCAATAAATTCACAACCACACCATCATTTCTGTCCATGCAGAAGTATTCGTTATACTCTGCATCCGTTTTATACCATATTGTGTTTCTTCCTTTTTTAGGATCCGTAACATCAACACAAAACCTGTTTTGCTCATCAAAATACGGTGTTCCTATTTCAAGTATGTTTTCCATCATAACCTCTTCTCAATGTGCCCCGCCCATCCCTGAGCTGGGATAAATACGTCCTTCCTATTTCCTTTAAAATCAGTAATCCTTTCTGTATGATTTTCTTTATCTGTCACATAATAATCTTTTGGATTAATCTTTAATGACTCCATCAGATAGAAAATATATTTGATTTTCGATTGATCAAACCCCATCAATTCTGCAATAAGATAATCGACCATTACTCTGTTTTCTCCACAAACTATTGCGCCAAACTGTTTGGGAATGGGCTTTAAAGGACCTTCACCCTGACCGGGTATTATCATATCACAGACATTAAAAATCTTTCTTTGGCTTTCAGTTTTTATTACTCCATCTGGATCTGCAAATTCTACGATTTGATTTAAATCCGCAACCATTCTCCATAGGGTTTCATTTCCGTACCAACCCCCATCATATTTTTTGTCCCTTGAAAGAACCAACTCCGCGCCTCTTGTCATTTTATTTGCAAAGGATAATAATTGTCCAGGGTTCTTTGTCGAAAAGAATTTCTCTGCTATTGAAGAATGAATACTCTTAATTATATTCTTGTGATTATATTCATCGCCTCCTTCATCAGCTGAGCCTACTCTATGATGAGGCAAATACTCTTTCCTACAGTTTATTCCTACAAAGTTTTTACAACACGCTGTCATACCTGCTTTTCTGTGCGTTTTAGGTTTAGGAATATTGATAATAACATCTGCATTTAGAATATCCTCATGGATCATATATTGATGTTTATCTTTTGCATGAGCCTCCTTCATGATTTCAGACGAATACCCATATATTCTAAAATCGTCCATCTCTTTTTCAGAAAAGTCATTCAGCGCTGAATCTCGCTGTAAATCGACAATCACACCATGGGAACCGGTGACTTTCTTTCCATATTCATCTCCAGATGATATAATTAAATCTCGGAAGTCCTTTTTTGATACCTTCTCTCCTTCTCGCTCTTTATAAAAATCAAATACGGCATCGTATCCCATATTGTTCACAAGACTGTCGAGATCACATTGCCATGTTGGGCTATCACCTATTATTAATCTCCCACTCCCCTCCCTAAGAGCTATTAAAACATAATCTGCCACTGCTCTGACTACAGAAGGATTGGTAACCAAACATTTAGTATCATGTTGCGTTTTTTCTGGATTGATGTGTATTATCCAATTTGGCTTAATCACTACGGTATCATCAGGATTAATAATATCTCCTAACGGATTCCAATCAGGTGTACCCTGATTCTCAGAATCCATTCCCAAAACAAAAAATGACTCTCTGACCATATCATAAACATCGTTTTTTTCTTTTGCTATAACATCATATTTATACTCCGGGTATCTAATCGATGGTGAAAAAGCATATTCCCTTCCAGGATAATCATCAATATCCCGCCTAACATATGATACCAAATTATTCTTCATTAAAACGTCTCCTTGTCAAAGCCACCATTATATAATTAAATATACTCCCCCGCCGTCAGTCTGAGCGTCGATCCAGTCATCATCGCAGAGCTATCACTCATCAAATAAATCAATGCTTCCATGTAGTCGTTGCGTTCACACATACGACCCATCGGAAGGATATCCGCAGCGCGCTTTCTCAGATCTGCTTCCGATTCACCTTGGCTAAGGCGTAACTCCACCTCACCCTCTGTCGGAGTCCATCCAAGAGTCAGGTAGTTGCAGCGGATCTGTTCAGTAGCGTACTGATGAGCAATATGTTCATTCAGAATCCTCAGCACTCCCTTAGTCATCGCATATGCTGCTCTATCCTTCTGACCGCCCCATGCATGAGCTGAACCTGTGAGAACTATGCTTCCCCCGCCGTTCATCCTCATGTATTTCACAGCACTCTGACAACAGAAGAACGCTGCCTTATAGTTAACATCCGTGACCCAGTCAAAAGTCTCTTCATCACAAGTATCCAGAGGACTCACCGGGGTAACGCCTGCGTAGTTAAAGAAGCCATCAATCTGACCAAACTTCTCAAAGCCAACATCGAATAGATGCTTGCAGTCCCCAACCTTCAGCAAATCCGTGTGAACTAAGATGCCATCAGATCCGAAAGTTCTAATGTTTCTAATAGCCTCTTTCCCTGCCTTCTCGTCACGGCCACCAATAACAACCCTGGCACCTTCACGTCCAGCAACTTCTGCAAAAGCACGTCCTACGCCCTTCGTGCCACCAGATATAACAATTACCTTGTCTTTAAGTCTCTTATTCCGAACATCTCCCATGTCACTCACCGCCAATCTATGCGTTTATAGTTCCTTACCTGCCGAGAAATCCACCATCAACAGGAATTGTTATGCCATTTACATAGTCACTTGCGGACGAACAGAGAAAGACTGTCACACCTTTCAAATCTGCACCTGTCCCCCAGCGTCCCTGTGGAATACGTCCGAGAATCTCCTTGCTCCTCTTCTCATCTGCAAGTAAAGCTGTGTTAAGCTTAGTTGCCATATAACCAGGAGCGATACAGTTGATATTCAACCCCTTCTTAGCCCAGTCGTTTGACAATGTCTTTACAAGAGTTCCCAGTCCACCCTTTGCTGCGGTATACGCCGGAATGGTCACACCGCCAATTAAACTTTGAAGAGAAGAAATGGTCACAATTTTTCCATGACCGTTCGGAATCATGGTGTTAGCGGCCATCTGCATATAAAGCCAAGGTGCTGTTAAGTTTATTGCGATTACCTTATCCCAATCTTCGATAGGGAACTCTTCACTTGGATGACGAATTTGAATTCCAGCTGCATTAACCATAATGTCAAGTGTGTTTCCCAGCAATTCCATCGCTTTGTCATAAGACGACTTCACTTGCTCCCGATCCGAGATATCTGCGTGAACAGGATTTGCCTTATGGCCTTTGTTGTTATAACCTTCGCAGACCGCCTCAAGCTTCTGATCAATATCAATCACAACACATTCAGCACCTGCTTCAAGTAAACCCTCAAGCATTCCAAGACCCAAGTCTCCTGCTCCACCAACGACAACCGCTTTCTTTCCAGTAAGATCAAACATAGTATTCATTATTCTAATTTCTCCTTTTCAAGCATCTAATTGTCTTTGACATTGCCCTTATCAAATCAGATTAACCCATGAACATTCCACCATTCACATCAAGAACCGCTCCCGTGGTGAATGATGACTTTTCACTTGCAAAATAACTGATTGCTGCCGCAACTTCATCTGGTCTTCCCATGCGACCTACAGGAAATCTTGCAATCAACTTCTCTTTTGTTGCCTCGTCATATCCCCTTTCAGCCATCTCAGTAACAATCGTTCCAGGAGCCACACAGTTAACCGTAATACCTTTTGGGGCCAGCCTTCGTGCCGCTCCATAGGTCAGTGCAATTACGCCTCCTTTAGAGGCCGTATATGCAAGACCGTTCTCAAAGCCACCCATACGTCCTGCGTTAGAACCTATGTTTATTATTCTAGGTACAGTTGCTTTTTCAAGATAAGGAATGGCCTTCTGCATCATAAAGTAAGTTCCTTTAAGATTGACGTCTATAACCTTATCCCACTCGAATTCTGTCAATGTATCAATCTTTGATGTATCCAGAACACCAGCGCTATTTACCAAGACATCTATTGAACCGAAATCCTGAATAATTTGACTAAGTGTTTCCTCTATCTGTTTTACATTTGACACATCGCAGATATAGCTTTTACATCGGCTTCCCAAGCTCATCTCAGCTTCTTTAGCGCGACTCTGGTTCTTTCCTATGATAGCAACATTGTATCCTTCACTTATCAGTTGTTTTGCTGTCTCAAAGCCAATACCACTGGTTCCACCAGTTATAACGACAGTACGTCTGTTTTTACTATCATCTGCAATTACATCAGGATTCAGCCATTCCAGAACCATATCATTGCCAGTAACATCAATGACCTTTATTCTTTCTTCATAATCGCGAATGCATAGCCTGAGGTCTTCCTGACTGTCACACACCATATAAAGGCGTGTCATGACCTGCTTCTCATTACCAATCCAAGATTTTTCTACAAATGTGTCCTCGTTAAGTCTTTGAATATTGGCAATGATTCTCGGATCATTCTCAATATCCTCTAGTCCTCTAATTGCATTAATCTTCCCTGTTTTGAGCAACACCCATAACGTCGCCGCAGACTTCCCGCCGAATGTAACATCATCTTTAATCTTAAGATCAATATTGCCTACGGAGCCGGTCAGAGCAAAACGAATAAGCATCTCTCTCTGATCAAAGCCGTGGATGGCCTTCATCAGTAGATGCGGAGCTTCTCCCTGCAATCTAAAACCAGGGTCGTATACATAAAACTCACCGTTCTCATAAAATGCAGAAATAAGTAACACACCATTCTTAATCCCGATCTCTTTGAACATCCTTACAGCATTTCCATGCATGCGCTCATAATAGTCATCCAGATGTTTTGAAGGATAAATGCTTCCAAGGTTAACTCTGCTCAATCCCGGTTGTTTGTCAGTTGTAAAACGGTCATAGATACATGATATGGAACACTCTCCATCTTTAAAGGTGTAATATATGCCTACATCCTCGCACTCCATGTATCTTTCAACGATGAAACGCTTTTTATAACTGTTTTCAAGTGCTAATGCAACAGCCGCCTTAAGCTCTTCCTCATTGTAAGCCACGGTCATACCGACGCCACCGCCGTTATCGACAGGCTTTACCATAACGGGGTATTGGATCTTCGCCAGATCCTCAGTATTCATGTCAATATCCAGATAATATTCAGGAATGCCGTGGACTCCATACCGCTCACAAGTAGACTTAAACACATCTTTGAAGCTGAACACATTTACTATCTCTTCAGTTGCATAGCATGGAAGATCGAGTGCAGCACATACTTTGCAGTACATTGGAACAAGAATATCAGCAACACCGACAAGGACACCGTCAACCTGTTCGTCTTTCGCAATCTTGATAACACCCCCTACATCTAATCCTTCAAAGTCATATGATTTCCATGCATAGCTCTTTGCCGGATCAGTATGACGAGCGGACGCAACGATAGTTTTTATGCCCCAGCTGTTTGCGATCTCCACTAGTGGAATGGTTTCAGGGTTTCCACCAAGAATCAATAATTTCTTGCCTTCAAACTCCCTTGTTTCCTTTGCATCTGTATTCATCTTTTAATTCCTCTCTACACCTTTTTCGGCGTTATATATTATTACTTGTGTCATATATTTTATGTTCTTCTTTATATCTTGTATCCTTCGCCTTGCTGCATGATCAGCGCTGGAATATGTTTCTCTGTTGTTAGGTCGTAGAATACTTTAAGATCTCCACCATGCGATGTGAACATTCCGTAGTGGCAGGGAATGGTAAGTACAGGTTTCAATGCTTCAGCCAACTTCACCGTGTCTACTGAATCCATATTCCCATAAATGCCATTAATTGGGGAGATGAGAACATCCACATCTCCAACCGCGGTTTTTACCTCATCAACTCTGTCTAATCGAAGACAACTATCCCCAACTTCATAGATTGTCTTTCCATCGACTTTCACGACCACGCCGACCGCATCTGGAGTGCCTTGTCCATGATCACAATTGACAAAGGTAATATCGAAGTCTCCTACCACATGATGATCTCCAGGTTTTACATAAGTGATGTGATCTGTGTAATACTCCATCTGCATCTGTTTAATTAGCTTTTCACAGTCAACCGAGCAGAGCAGACAACTTCCCTTGCTCACCATCTCAGGCACTGCATCTACATCAAAATGATCCAGATGCGGATGAGTACAGATAACCACATCAAAGGTCAAGGTGCTGGCATTCAGTATCTGTGGTAAAAGCCTCTTAAACCCCTTATGTCCTTCCAGCCGCTCTACGCAATTGGATAGATATAGGTCGATAGCCAGCAGCTGACCGCTTTTACTTTTCATTATAAAGCCCGCCTGACCGGTACTGAATAATACTGGTCCAAGCGTTGTTAGTACCTTCGTTGCAAAATCAATCATGTGATAACACACCTCGTTTCTTCTTCTCTTCTTCACTGCATATTGCATCTGTGTCAAGGAAACGTGTCAACAGTTCATCTTTATCTTGGTCTATCGTGATTGTTAACATCTTATCTCTACTTATTCCTAGATCAACAAACCTGCTCTTGATCCTCTCCGCCACAACTGAATCTACTGTGGCAAGGAGGACATAATCGAAAGAGAGAGAGCTAATGTTCTCCACAGGATCAACATCCAAGCAGCATCGTCTGTATTCCCAGTAGTCATCATCAAGCCAAGCCACAATACTGCAGTGTCCGGATTCTTTGAATCTATTTAGCAACTGCTGCCCGAAAGTCCCTGCGCTGTAGACAACCACATTTTTCCCATAGTATGCAGGATTGAAAGTACTGTAATCATCGTATGGTAAGCGACCACCGGAACGCATAAGAGCGATTGACAAGATGTAATCTGTTATCTGCTGTCCTATCTCTAACTCTGAATCTGTACCCTCAGCCCAACGGTTTAGATAATCATGCAGATATTTCAGTTTCTGCGCTTCAGTACTATATCCTACATTCTGCTTCAGCATTGAATCTTCACGCTGGCGATAGTGATAAGCCACATTATCTATCACCGCAACAGTTTTGCATTTTAGAAGTGCTGGATAGGTAACCGCTCCATCCTCTCCAATACTTATTCGATTATCAACTCGTAATTGTGGATTCAGTATAATTTCGCGTTTAAACAACTTGTTCCAAACATATGTCGATATACCTGTTCGATAGTAGGCCCCACATGATAACATAGATTTCCACAGATTTCTAAGTTTCTCACCCTCATATATTCCAGACGGAATGGTATTCAGAAAACTTGCTGACTTAGAGAACAAATCCCGTGTGAACCCGGCACAAATCATATCAGCATCGCTTGTGCTCGCCGCAGTATAAAGACCTTCTATGAATCCTGGACCAATCCAATCATCTCCATCAACATAGGAGATGTATTCTCCATTCGACTGCTGAAGCCCGGCCTTTCTTGCACTTACCAAACCACCATTGGGCTTATGGATAACTTTGATCCTACTATCCTTTCTCTGATACAGATCGCATATCTCAGGACACCTATCTTTCCCACCATCATCCACAAGTATTATTTCCAAGTCTTTATATGTCTGATTGATTATACTTTCAATGCAGAGTCCCACATAGCGATCTATCATATACACAGGAACTATTACACTGATTAATGGTTTATTCTCTCTCATTTCATTGTCCCAATTATCAATAATAATTTCGCTCTCTTTGATACAAATATTATTAGGCTAAGTTATCAATATGGCGCTTTCCACTTTGCATTAACCCCATCCTGTGTTCCCATAAACTCTTCCATCGTCGCCGATGTTTCCGAGCTGATTCCTTCATGTGACAACACTGCTTTTATTGTATCGCTTACTATTCTTATGTCATTGATGAATGTGACATTCTTCGTATACCAGACATCCATCGCAAATTTATCTTCCCAGGACACATTATTTCTTCCATGAGCCTGCGCATATCCGGTAAGTCCCGGTCTTACGTCATGCCTGTGATGCTGCTCTTCATTATACCGATCCAGATATCCGACCAGCAAAGGTCTCGGACCAATCATGGACATATCCCCCTTCAGGATGTTGAACAACTCTGGAGTCTCATCGAGGCTCGTCCGGCGTAACCAGGATCCGAATGGTGTTAATCTTTCGCTATCCGATAATAACTCACCATTCTCATCTCTCTCATCCGTCATTGTCCTGAACTTATACAGGCGAAAAATCTTCTCTTTTCCTGTCTTCGGATTAATCTTTCCAGGACGATCTTGTTTGAACAACACCGGTGACCCCAACTTTATTCTGACCAATAATGCGATAATGGCATATAGCCAGCAAAAAGGGACTAGAACAACCAGGGAAGTCACTATATCGATCAGTCTCTTAAAGAACAAAGCATATGGTCCTCTTTTTGTTTTTTCCATACATACAAGTCTCCGTTCATTTATTCAAAGCAAGCCTTAATAACATCGATGATTACATCCTGCTGCTCTTTTGTCATCTTATTATCACTTGGCAGGCATAATCCCCTGTTGAAGATATCCATACCTACATCAACTGCCTTGCCCTCTATGTATGCGTTCGTCATCGCTCTGCCGTTGCCGGATCTGGTAATGAACGGATTCATTCTATAGATAGGTTGCAGATGCATCGGCTTCCAGATGAATCTTCCCTCGGCCATAAAAAAAGCAAGCGCATCGAGAATCTCAGACGGACAACTCTTACCATGCTCGCTCTTATACAGAACCTCCCGTTCAGACTTCTGGGTTTCACACATATATTCTCTGTCGATCGTTATACAGCTCAGCCAGTAATTGGGGGAGCTGCATGTTTCATCAAATGGATTCATCCTCACCGGCAGACCTTTTAATCCTTTTTTATACCGCTCATAAATTCTCTTTTTATCGCGGATATGTTCTTCCAGATGCAGCCACTGCCCACGAACCACGCCGGCAATCACATTACTGATCCTGTAATTATATCCGATCTCTTCATGCTGATACCAAGGCGCCGCCTCTCTGGATTGTGTGGACCATTTCCTTGCCTTGTTCGCATCGGCAAGATTCTCACACAATAACATCCCTCCACTGGAACCAGTGATGATCTTATTCCCATTAAAGCTGATACAGCTATAATCACCGAATGTACCCGTCTGCCGGTTCTTATACACCGCGCCCAGTGACTCTGCCGCATCTTCAATCATCAACGCACCATGGCGGCTGCAGATATCTTTGATCTCATCAATCTTTCCCGGTACACCGTACAAATGTGCCATGATGACAAGCCTCACATCCGGATAAAGTGCAAATGCCCGTTCCAAACTTGCCGGATCCATGTTCCAGGTCTCATATTCCGAATCAATGAATACGGGTTCTCCTCCTTCATAGACCACGGGATTCACTGTTGCATCAAAGGTCATATCCGAGCAGAATACCCGCCTGCCATACAAAGCGCCGCCTGTACCCAGTCCGTCCGGCGTAGATACTCCCGAGCTGCTGCCATACAGCCTTTCTGCGGCTAATTTCACAGCCAGATGCAGTGCCGCCGTACCCGAAGAAAGAGCCACCGCATGCTTGACTCCTATGTATGTTGCGGCACTCTTCTCCAACTCATTAATATTTTCACCGACCGTACTCATCCAGTTCGTTTCATATGCCTTTGTCACATACTCCATCTCATCCCCGTGCATGGTCGGACTGCTGAGCCACACCTTGGAATCAAATGGCTCGATTCCCTTGAATCTTATATCTGACTTGAAATCCATCTTCGTAACACTCCCATACCTCATGTACCATTGTTATCCGCATATAACCATTCCCAATACCTTTACATCCCTATGATCTGCCAGCTCTTTCTCCTGCCTGATCAACTTCTCATAAGACTCTCCCTTTTTCTCGATAAAGAGAATCCCTTCATAATATTCCAGCTTCTTAAGCGCTGCCGCATGAAACACAATCTGTCTGTAAGGCGAAAATGTAACATCCTCGATCTCCTCCGCCAACTGCTCACAGATCTCTGACACGTCGTCCCCCGCAATAGTCCCCGCCAGCATTACTCTCCGTATTTTCTCATCCTGATATCTATGAATCGCGGAATGAATATTCACCGCCGCAATCTTTATCTGTTCCTTTCTTGGAATCTTCGCATACGGCCCTTCTTCTAACCGGCGAATCCACCGGTCAACGAATCCGAATATCTTTTTCTTTGTATCTTTTTTACGGACAATTCCTAATAGCGGCATGCCGAATTTCCCCTGAAAATCCCTTTCACTCTGCAGTTTCCCGCTCATTACATAGCGCATACAGAAGATCAGGCATACCAGACATGCTCCGCCGATCATTCCAACCACAGCAAAGGAAACAGCCGAAGACACCGGATCCTCCAATACGACCGGTTCACTCTCAACCTCTCCTGTATTTTCTCCTTCAGCCTGTTCCGTAGAAGGTTGCTTTGACCGCTGTAATAATCCTTCTTTCTTTACCTGATTATCTGTAATTGCCGCCTGATATTTATATACTCCTGCAGCAATTGCAAAGACTGCCATGCATAATACAATCCATCTCCACTTTTTCAGACAATAGAACATCAGATCTATCAAATTAATTTCATAGACTTCCTGATTCCCTTCCATCAACCAAGTTCTCCTTCCTGTGATACGACCCGGTTCCACCCTCGTATCTTCCCCATAAATATGTTTAACACTTCCGGGAATCCATCCTTTTTTCTACCATCTCTATCCCAAGATGTATCAACGTCTTCCTATTCATAAAATCAACCTCCACCTTTGCAATCCTACGATGTAGGTCAATTTTCCTGATGTATCCTTCCATATTTTTCAGCGGTCCAGACAGGATTGTAACTGCATCGTCTTCGGATACCGACACCTTAGAAAGCTGTACTTCCATATTCTGATCCGAACTTAACCCCGAATCCTGTAACGGGACTGCTGCCAGCCGATTCAGCCACTCGGCTTCATGTTCTGAAAGCGGGACAAATTGTTCCCCATCTTTCCCCAGCATTCTTGTAAATGCGGGCATATGCTTAAGTTCCTGATATAACTCCTGAACGTGGTCGCTTTCTATGAACACATATCCCGGAAGTAATTTCTCACGGACTTCTCTCCATTCTCCCCGGAATTTCTTCTTCATCCGCCGCATTGGATGGAAACAGGAATCATATAATTCTTTTCCTACCATTACTTTGACCTGTTCTTCAACTTTATCTTCTGTCCCTGTAACTACCTGCATCACATAATACAAAATAATCCTCCCCTTATCCGGCATCCGATCACGACAGTACAATGGCAAAATATTTTTCCATAATGGTGAAGCACTTTCCTAATGGGTATACCCTTTCGTGCATCCCGTGATACATGCCTCTGCCGGGGCGGGCGGACTTCGTCCGATAGGGCAGGCTTCGCCATCCATGCCCGCAGATATTCTTCTGCCGCCACAGTCATCTGTCTGCTGCACTGCGGATCACAAATCATCTATCCGCAGATACTTCCAGACACCGAATATATCATACTCCTGAATATCCAAGTGCCCCTGCTGCAAGGATATCCAAATCGTAATCCTGATCATTCATTTATCTATTACATCTTCTTTATGAGCAATGCCGATCTATACTGCTTCCTGATACCCTTCGCAGCCAATCCTTCTTACATCACCCTGATTTCCGTTGTTTTTCTTATTAACGGTCAAAACGCCCAAAGATGCTCCTGCATCCTGATTCTTCTGACTCTGACTTTCCTTCTTTTGCGATGGGTTCTCCTGACTGCCGTGATCTGAATCCTTATCATATCCATGTTGTACTAACTTCAGCCCAATCGCTTCAAGTCTTCTCACCTGATCTTCCCGCAGCGTTTTTCCTCTGCGCTTCCCGGCATAGATCTGCTTCTGTTCATTGACCCATTTCGCAAGCCATACCCCATCCGCCCGGTATTTCGAAGGAATATTTAAGTTTCCAAACTCTTCATAATAAGCTTTAGCCAACCCATACCGCACTTCCCAGGAATCCGGTTTTACCCACACCATTCCAAGTGCGTTAAGCTGCTCCTGCCGTTCTATCGAATGTTTTGCTTTCCCTTTTTCCCGTCTGTCCACGATCCAGTGTCCTAATTTATATCCGGACGGACTTACATAAGATACCGGCACATTCAGATTCCCATACGCATCATAATAAGCCTTTGCCTCCGCATAGCCCTTATCCCACTGCTGTTCCGGCTTCGTCTTCCAGACCATGCCGATTCCATCAAGCCGCGCGATCTGTTCCTGTGTCAGCTTAGCCCCGCTGGTCTTCCCTCTGCGAAGCAATCGCTGCCTTCGAATCCATCCGCCGATCTTAAGTCCCTTCGGGGAAATATATGCATTGGGGATATCCAGATTCCCATGTTCCCGGTAATACTGCAGGCATTCCATGAAATTCTCTTCCCACAGATAATCCGGCACATCCCAGATCATCCCTATCCCGCTAAGCGCCCGAATCCGATCCTCTGTCAGATAATTTTTTTGGATTCCGCTTTTCCGGTAAGTCCGAAGCTGGCAGATCCATGCGCCAAGCCGGATTCCTGAATCCGTCACATCATTCACATTGGTATTCAGGTTGCCATGCTCCTCGAAATATTTCCTTGCTTCTTTGTAATACTTCTCCCAGGAAAGATCCCGGTAGCTTCCCCAGACCATCCCGATCTGGTCAAGCTTCTGTATCCGCTCCGCGCCAAGCACGCCATATTTTTCTCCGGCACGAACTTTTCGCTGCGTCAAAAGCCACCTGCCAAGCCCATACCCTTCCTCCGTCTGATACCGTATCGGCACCTCCAGATTCCCGTGCTCCTGATAATACCGGTTCGCGTACTCATACATCCGATCCCAGGAAGCAGTAAGTGTCTCATTCAATCTCTCAAACAACACGCGGCAGTCCCTCACCTCATCGATTACTTTGAAGTGTTCATGGACAATCTCTTCCTTCCGCCCCATGAAATGATAATAGGACGCGGCAATCTGCATCTCTTCCTCAATTGTTCCAATGCTGTACAAGTTCTCTATATTCAGCACGATATCGAAGATGACTGCATCCCGCTTCTTACCTGCCGACAATGCACGTCCGATCTGTTGTTTATAAATGATCGGCGACACCGTAGGCCGGAGCAGAATTACGCCGTCCACATCCTCCACATGTACTCCCTCGTTCAGCATATCGATACAATACAGCAGCTTCAGATGCCCGCTCTCATCCGCTTTAAAATCTGCAAATGCCCGACTTGTTGACGGATCATCCGAATATAGAGAATAAATGTGCGGTTCCCCATCCACCTTTGCAAACCATTCCGGCGCTTTCCCGATCATCTCCGTCATATGCTCATAATTCGCACAGAAGACAATATATTTCCCCTCGGGATTCTCCATATGTTTACGGAAGATCTCCTCAAGCCCATCCGCCTGCGCTAATGCACGCCTAAGAGCCTCCAGCCTCTTCTCGCCTTCCTCCCGAACCGCCTGATTCTTCACAGTCCGCACCCGCCTCTGAAATTTCTCCAGATCTTTTTCATAAGAGAAAACAGACAATACATACTTGGGTGGATTCAAGATCCCCCGCACAATTGCCTCACCCAGGGTCATCTCCGAGGCGACATTTCCCTCAAATAACTCATCGGACATATCTCTCTGATTATCCAGATAGCGGATCGCCGTTGCCGAAAGTCCCAGCACCGGTGCATCCGGGTACATCGCAAGCAGGTTTTCTACCCCCTGCCCCCAGACTTTCGCCCCGCATCGGTGGAATTCATCCAATATAATATAGTCAGGCTGAATCTCTCTCAATTCTGCCTCAGACATAGTAGTCAGCTTCGCATACGTATAGAATCTGATATTTGGCAGGCCATTCTCCGCAAAGGAGTTGCTATATTCCTTTACAACCGTGTTTACCAAAGAGTCCTTATGCTCCTCCTCAAACGCTCCGTCCGCCGCAAGATTCTCTACCTGTGTCCGAAAAATATATTCTGACGGCGACAGCCAACAGATTACTTGATCCGGGAAATCCTCACATAACTTAAATCCAATGAAAGACTTCCCTGTACCCGTAGGATGCACGACTGCCGCTTTCCCCGCTGATTTCATCATGGTAAGAGCCGCCTGGTATGCAATTTGATTATGTTCAAATAATTTGATTTTCATATTCTCGGCTCCTTTCTGTTACCATTTTTCTGCTGCTGCCAGTTATTTTCTGCATACTGTATGAAAAGCTTTTTCCCAAGCAGAATCAGCAATTTCTCATTGTCGTATCCTCGTCAAAAATGTAATGAAGTACCATACTTCATTACATTATGCCGATAATCCCCTGTTTTCCGTTACGTTCTATTGGCTTGACCAGAATTTTGACGGCGGATAATCAGGAATCTCTTTCGAAAAACCTTAGATTAGCGACCCTATTTCATTCATTTTTAAGTAATACTGGAAGATTTACAGAGTTTGACCAGAATTTTGACGGCAATAAAACAAAAATCTCTTTGATTTCCTTGATTTTTTGCCAAATAGAAAATAAGAGGATATTCATTTCCTAGATTTTCCATGACTTTTTGGGAGAAAATTACAGAAATGCCAACAGAAACACACCTTGCAGTCATCCAAAATGTTGACAAAACGATTTTTGCATGGTAATATAACGTAAACAAAACACATTTTTGACATATTTTTTGCCTAAAAAATGTAATGAAGTATGGTACTTCATTACAGATTTTTATGTTAAGTAAATAGGGCAGAAAATTTATATTCCAACTTTGACAAAATATTAGGATAAGGAATTGGGCAGACCGGCTCCATCTTTACCCTATTTTCAAGTAAATCTTTACTGATAATAAAATCTATTACGTTTATCCCACACTTTCTATACTATCCAAGCCTCGAATTTGCAACCTTGAAAATAGTACCCAGATGAATTTAGACAATGCCATATTAGAAACTTACGTTGAAGTTCCTTCAAAATAATGATAAGATACAAGAAAAGATTGTGAGGTGCAATTATGGCAAGATCTGTCGGTATCGGTTTTCAGGACTTTGAACAAATGATTACTACAAATAATTTTTATATTGATAAGACCTCATTTATAAAAGAATGGTGGGAATACAACGACGTTGTAACCCTGATTACCCGCCCCAGACGTTTCGGCAAGACTCTGAATCTGGACATGGTGGAACATTTTTTCTCTGTCAACTATTCCGGGAGAAGTAACCTGTTCCACAATCTGTCTATCTGGCAGGAGGAAAAATATAGGAAACTACAGGGAACCTATCCCGTAATATCCTTAAGTTTCGCCAATGTAAAGGAAACCTCTTTCCAGAGCACGAAGAAAAAGATCTGCCAGATTATAGAAAAACTGTATAATAAATATGACTTTCTTCTGGAATGTGATTGTTTAAACGCAAAAGAAAAGGAAACTTATCAAAAAATATCCGCCGATATGGAAGACTATCTGGCCACCGATTCCCTGAATGCCTTATCTGATTATCTAATGCGTTATTATGGAAAAAGAGTTATTATCTTATTGGATGAATATGATACCCCTTTGCAGGAAGCATATGTACACGGCTATTGGAATGAACTGTCTTCCTTTATCCGCAGCCTGTTCAATGCCACCTTTAAGACTACCTCCTTTCTTGATAGAGCTATTATGACCGGCATCACCAGAGTCAGCAAAGAATCTATTTTCTCAGACCTCAATAATCTGGAAGTAGTGACCACAACCTCAGAAAAATATGAAGCTTCTTTTGGATTTACCCAGGAAGAGGTCTGGGATGCATTGAAAGAATATGGATTATACGAAAATAGAGAACAGGTACGGACTTGGTATGATGGCTTTACTTTTGGCACAAAAACTGACATATACAATCCCTGGTCAATTATCAATTATCTGAATAAGAGAAAGTTCTCCGCTTACTGGGCCAATACCAGCAGCAACAGTCTGGTCGGAAAACTAATCCGCGAAGGTAGCGCAAATACCAAGATAATCATGGAAGATCTTCTGTCCGGGAAAACATTCCATACTGAGATTGATGAACAGATCGCATTCAATCAATTAGATTACGATGAAAACGCAGTCTGGAGCCTTCTCCTTGCCTGTGGTTACCTACGGCTGATAAACTGTTATATGGACGAAGAATGGGGGATCGAGAAATATGAACTGACCATCACCAACAAAGAAGTCCGTCTTACATTCAGACAACTGATCACCGGATGGTTCTCTAAATTTACTCCGGCATACAATGATTTTATCAAGGCTCTCTTAGCTGATGACAAAAAAGCCATGAACACATATATGAACCGTGTCGCCTTTACAACTTTCAGCTATTTTGATACAGGGAAACACCCATCCAAAGAATCAGAGCCAGAACGCTTTTACCACGGATTCGTCCTTGGACTGATGGTAGATCTCGCAGAACGATATTCCATCACTTCGAACAGGGAAAGCGGTTTCGGGCGGTACGACGTATTACTGGAACCTCTTTCGGATGCAGATGACGCAATCATTATGGAATTTAAGGTTCACGATCCTACAGATGAGGATACACTTGCAGATACTCTGCAGAAAGCACTGGAGCAGATCGAACGGAAGAAATACTCTGCTATACTGGAGGCGAAGGGGTTTACATCAGATCATATTCGAAAATATGGGTTTGCATTCGAAGGGAAGACCATTTTGATCGGATGAGAAACTGACTTCATTCTTTCTGTATTTTAATTGTAATAACCGTCCCCTTGCCAGGCTGACTTTTTATATTGAAAGAAACCCTTTTCTTAAAAGACATGTGGAATCTGTGATAACAGTTATAGAATCCCTTATCCTTAATCCTGATATAGACATACTAAACATACTTTCTTAAAATTTATCGGATTTGAGATGACGCCTACCATGATTGAAGAGACGAATTTCCCGCCGGCAAAAATGTGGAAGATTATTCTGTCTGCGTTGTTTGTACCGGCCGTCCTTTACCTCATCGTAGTAATAGCGATCGGCGGTATGGGTTCCTGGGACATTGTCGCAGGCATGGGGATGCCGGAGCCGGAATTTATCGCACAGTTCTCGCTCCCTAAGATTGTGGCAATACTGGCAATCACCGCGGGAATCCTTCATGCGCTGACTACGCTGATGGGTTTTTGGACTTCCTCCGCACGCGTCCTCTACGGAGCGGCGCAGTTAAACCAGCTTCCCAAGGTAATCGGCAAACTGAATCAGAAAGGACAGCCGGTAGTCGCTAATACGCTGGTTCTCGTATTTACTATCTTCTTCTGCATATTCAGCGGGGATAACTGGGTCCAGTATATTTATGCCGTTTCCTGTATCGCGGCGGGGCTGGTGTATTTCATGTGCTGTCTGGATGCCATGGCGCTTAGAAGGAAGCATCCCGAGTGGGAGCGTCCGTACAAGGTTCCGTGCGGGAATGTGGTCTTTGTACTTGGCATGATCATCTCTCTATGGGTAATCATCGGCTCCTGTCTGGAGCTTGCAATCGGCGGTTATGTATCCCTTGTGATCTACTGCATCTTGGGTATGCTGATGTATGCGATAATGGGACAGTACCGCAAGAAAGATCCTGATGAACATGCACTGGTCACCCTGACCCCGGAAGATATAGATAAAGGCTATTAACGCTATTCATTTCTCTAATTCTATAATAAGAAATAGCATCGTACATACCTGCTCAGGGCTGCAGATGCTATTTCTTATTTCTACATACATTTATGCTTCAACTAACAAGTTTTTGTAATTCCTCAATTCAGACTTTGCCTCTCCTCTTGCATAAGAACCAAACAAGTATATTTCTTTTACACCAGATTTTGAATATCCCTGATCGTGAATATATTATTATTCATCTCACCGATTCCTCCCCTTCCTGATTCTGGCTGCAGAATAACATTTTTCAGATAGAATGTAAACAATAAATAATAAACCTCCTGCCAAAGAGATCATCTTCCCCAATCTCACCCCCGGCGCATGGTAAAGTATCTCAATATCATGCTCGCCTGGCTCGATCCGGCACCCAAGAAAAGCCGTGTTCACCTCTTCTTCTTCCGCCGCCTGACCGTCTATCAGAATCTCAAAATGCTCATCATACGGGATCGTTGTGATAAGATACCCCCGCCGCTTCACATCTATAGTCCCTGCAATACAATTTCCCTTTGTTCTCTCCTTATCTACCCGAAGTTCCGACTGATACAGCTCAATGCTTTCCTCTTTATTGGGAAGTATTCCCAGATATGCCTTTGCATCCGATATCTGATACCGTCCCTCTCCAAGTATCACTTCCACGGACTTTTGCCCGTCTCTTAGAGGAACGGCATAGGTAAATTCCGTATTGCCGTTATAATAGAAATGATTTACCGACGTCAGCTTATTCCGTATCCCTTCCACCCAGACCGCAACATCCTTCGACGGTCTTAAGTTCTTTACCCGGAACTTTAAGAATAAGACCTCCGCTTCCCGCTCCTTTGCCTGCGGATCCGGCAGATCAAGATATATCGTCTCCTTCTCTTTAGAGTCCGTCTCCTTTGGCAAATGTATCTCTATCTCCTTCACAGCAGTATTTTCAGCCGCGGCATTCTCCTTCGCGTCATTTACAATGGTTCCGTCCGGGGAAATGTCCTTCACCGCCGCATAACGAAGCAGCGCCAATTGATTGCAGGGAAATTCCAGTCCTCTGTATCGTTCCTCTGTGATCACCCGGTCCGTTGCATAGGCAGCCGGCGACACCCGGTCATTTTGATATACTCTCAGACCTGTCTTATCCTCTGCATCCTCATATCCTGCTACCTCTTTATATCCTGACGCTTCTTCATACCCCGGCACCTCTTCATCCGAAACTATATATTTCACTCCCATGAATCTCTGATACACCGGATTATGTACCGCAGACTGCATCAGAAAGTTCCTGAAAGGCTCTTCGATCTGAAACGTATCCTCCCGGAATTCTCTATACTTCTTATGATAAGAGGATGAATAGATAGAGGAAATATACTGATCCATATTCCAGATCCGGTTCAGATTCGCCGCATTCTCCTCTTCGCCGCCTAACTGCTCCGTTCGGTAGAATCCCTTCTCTTCTTCCGTTGCCTCTCCGATCAGCTCTCCGATCCGGGCATCCGTCGCACTCTGGTAAAATTCTCTGCTCACCGCATGGGCTCCCTGCGCATGACACCCATTGCCAAACACGATAAGAAAAGCGATCCCCACTGCCATTAAGACAGTAGTGCTCCATTGCCTGATCTTAAGGCCTGACAGCCCATGAGACATAGCCGGAAACAGCCATTTCCGGCAGCATAGGATGACCGCATAGCATACGAACATCACTGCGCCGTCCAAAAGCAGCAGCTTCCAGTATTTCCCGGCCTCCCCCTGCCGCCGGAACACATAGATCAGCACGGCCGTCAGCGCATAAGGCAGCAGTTCCGCAACTGGTCCCCGAGATCCCAGATCATTCAGATAACACGCCATCACATAGCACAGAAGCGGCAGAAACGGAATCATCGCCTTATCCCGCACATACAGCCCTCCGTTCAGCAGGTACGCGAATACCGGAACCGTAAGCACTGTTATGCACCCCCACGCCAGCACCTTATCACTCAGATTCCTTCCGAAAAACACATCCTTTCGGATCCCCTGCGATACATGGCGCTTCCGGGGCAGGCGGACTATCGTCCGGCAAGGTATGGCAAGCAGGGCCGTAAGGGCAAGGGTGGTAAGTCCGATCCCGTGCGTTGAATAACAAAATCTGGACGCAGACACCCCCGGTATCAACAGCTCTGCAATACTGAGCCCTGCACTCTCCCCGCCCCGTCCGGTCAGTGTAAGCGCCGTCGGCACCAGCAAGACAGAACTCATCAGCACCGCCAATATAAACGGAACTGCGAATCTGATCCCCGCCGTCAGGAATATTCCAGGAGTAACCTTCTTCCCTTCTTCCTCACATACCGCCAAAAACCTGTGAATTCCATACAGCACCAGTACCAGCATCCCGCCGATGCTGAAATAAAAGCTGGTCATGATCATAAGACAGACACTGGCCGCGATCCAAATGCCCGATCTTCGCCTGACATTTCCTGCATGCCTGCCGCCATGTATCCTGCTGCCATGCATCAATACCAGACCGCCTGTACAAGCTTCTTCACACTCAAAATACCGGTCCGCTCCCCACAATCCCGTGATCAGAAACGGCATATAATTCACAAACATAACCTGGCTGTAGGAATGATAGATCATCGGCCCGGACAGCAGGAACATCACCGTCACCCCCGCACGGATCCTCTGCGGGAATCCTCTCCTTCCAAGCCACGCATACATCAGAAGCACGGAAGACAGAAGACTTAAGAACTGAACTGCCATCATATAATCGGACATTTTCACAGACGGAAGCAGATAGGACAGCATCAGAATGGGATTGTACAGTCCATAATAGGCAAAGTTATAGATATTCTGACCGCCCCCGATATTGGCCGCGAATTCCGGGAACAGCTCTCCCGTCTCATAGAACTGCTGCCGGAAATAATCCGGCAGTACGCTGTGCTGGCTGATCCAGTCTACCTTCGAACCGAATACCCCGTAACGGAAGCAGAACAGATAGCAGAACACCGCGGTCAGGATTCCAAGGAAAAGATATCTTTTACACTGAAGCCGCCTCATGCCTGTCTCCCTTCTTCTCCTCACTGGAATCCTTCAGAATGAATATCGGTCTGTGCTTCGTCTCCAGATATGTCTTGGACAGATATTCACCCACGATCCCCGTACAGAAGAGCTGGATCCCGCTTACCATGAAGATGATGCACACCAGCGACGGCCAGCCTGACACCGGATCGCCCCAGATCAGAGTCCTTACGATGATGACCAGTATCATGAGGAATGACAGTATACAGAAGCATACTCCCACCACCGACGCCAGAGACAGCGGCGCTACAGAGAAGCCTGTGATCCCTTCCAGTGAGTAAGCGAACAGCTTCCCAACCGACCACTTCGTCTGCCCCGCGCAGCGTCCCACATTCTGGAATTCAAGCCATTTGGTCCGGAATCCCACCCACTCGAAGATTCCCTTCGAGAAGCGGTTATATTCGCTCATCCCAAGCACCGCGTCCACCATCTTGCGCTTCATCAGGCGGTAATCCCTGGCGCCGTTCACGATCTCCGTCTTGGAAATGCGGTTGATAAATTTATAAAAGCTCTCTGACAGGAAAGAACGGATCTTCGGCTCCCCTGCCCGTGTAGACCGTCTGGTCGCCACACTGTCGTAATTCTCTTCCTGTAAGATCCTGTACATTTCCGGCAGCAGTCCCGGCGGATCCTGCATATCCACGTCCATTGTCGCCACATAGTCTCCCGCCGCATTCTTAAGCCCGGCGTAGATCGCCGCCTCTTTTCCGAAATTCCTGGAGAACGACAGATACCGGCACCGCCCGTCCGCCTCATTCATTTCTTTTAATATAGAAAGGGTCCGATCCGACGAACCGTCGTCCACAAAGATCAGTTCGAACTCTTCGCCTGACATCTCACCCATCACCCGGCACATTTCCCGATAATATAAGGGCAAAGCCTCCTCCTCGTTAAAACACGGAATTACAACGCTTATTCTGCTCATCTTACATCTCTCCTTTGTCTCTCCTATAATTCCCCTGGAAGAATCTTCCATATGTTACTATTTTTCCCTTCATTCAGATACTTTACACGGCTTCTCTTAAGAAACCCCAAAAATAAATCTTAAAAATTCTTAAGAACTTCTAAGAATTTTCAAAAAAATGTTATACTTAATTTTAGAAAACGGATTCGCAGCACAAGTGCAAAGTCCGCAGCAGCTACCGAGTGTTACGCTGACAATTCAGATACAGGAGTATTTACACCCATGGAAAAATCACGCATCTTGATCGTAGACGACAACCCGGAGATCCGGGAGATCATCCATATCTTATTAGAAGGAGAAGGCTTTGAGATCCAAGAGGCCGGCGACGGACAGACCGCCCTTGCCCTGACAGCGGAACTTACCTTCGACCTGATCATCCTGGATATTATGATGCCGGGGCTCAACGGCTATCAGACCTGCCTTGAGATCCGCAAATGCAGCAACGCCCCCATCTTATTCTTAAGCGCACGCACCAAGGACAGCGATAAGACCCTGGGATTTTCAAGCGGAGGCGACGATTACCTGGCGAAACCATTTTCCTATAATGAGCTGATCAGCCGCGCCAAAGCGCTGATCCGGCGTTACCAGATCTATCGCGGGAAAGACGATTCCGGCGTTACGGCATCAGATGCAGCAGCACAGCAGAATCCTCCAGAAGAGCCCCTGGTCTTTCATCACCTTATCATCGATGAGGCAAAGGGAGAGGTAACCTCTAACGGCACGCTCCTTGTACTGACGGACACCGAATACGCCATGCTGCTCCTCTTAGTCAAGCACCGCCGGCAGATCTTCTCCGCCCAGCATCTCTATGAATCCGTGTGGAATGAACCTTATTACTACGGAGCCAACAACACGGTCATGGTCCACATCCGCAATCTCAGGCTTAAGGTCGAGAAGGACCCGAAGAATCCGACGCTTATTAAGACCATATGGGGAAAGGGGTACCGCTGTGATTAGACGATTCCGTAATATGAAGATCCGCACACAGTCCGCAATCGTAATCTTGTGTGCCATTATCGCCGCCTTCGCGTTCTTCGAACTGCTGTGGCTGAACAAATGGAAGTTCTGCGAAGCCGCCGAAGATCTGAATCTGTTCTACACCCAGATCGGTGACGATAGTTTTAAGGAGACCCTTGCCGAAGAGGCCCTTAACTATAATATCCCTGAATCAGAAGATGACGAAGAAGCAGTCGAAGCCCTGCAGCCATTCCTTGATCTTGCCAACGAATATACCTCCATCTATATCTACGGCGAAGAAGACGGCCTGTACCGCACAGGCAAATTCGCACCCGTTATGGATACCAGAAGCTTCCTCTTCTTTTTCAATATCGGCTACCAGCTTACCGGCGGCCAGGGAGAATATGTGATGGACTTCATGCTGGAATTTGCTAACGGAAGCGCACAGGTCATGATATACAACTACGAGCGGACCTTATTTATCTATCCCTTTCTGGTTGTCTGCTTTCTCCTGTCCGTTTCTCTCTTCCTTGTTATCGTTCTCTTCTTCTTAAACCGCAAGATGAGGCAGATATTGATCCTGAAAGACGAGATCCTTACTATGTCCTCCGGGGATCTGTCTCATGCGGTACCTGATTTCGGTGAGAATGAGATCGGCATTCTTGCCAGCGAATTGAACCTCTTAAGAGAATCTCTCAGCGACAACATTCAGAAGGAGCAGGAGAGCCGCAAGGCAAACCAGGATCTGATCACCGCCCTCTCCCACGACCTTCGGACTCCCCTCACCGTCCTGCACGGCTATCTGGAAGTGCTGAAGTTAAAACGGAATCCCAAGTCGCAGGAAGAGTACCTGGACCGCTGCCTGAAGAAGACGGAGGACATCAAGGAACTGACCGACCGGATGTTTGAGTACGCATTGGTGGCAGAGGAAACGGAGACCCCCGATATCACCTGGATCTCTACGGATTTTATTCAGCAATGCCTGTCGGAGAACTGCGATTATATCCGGCTTGCAGGCTTTGCTTACGACCTGCGCCTGCCTGAGACCTCCGGCGTACTGCTAAGTGATAAGACTATGCTTAAGCGGATCTTCAATAACCTGTTCTCCAATATCTTAAAATACGGGGATAAGTATGATAATGTGATCGTAACTGCAGAATTGAAAAAAGAGATGTTCTATATAATAATATCGAATTCCGTCAAAGCCGGGCGCTCCCGCTCTGACAGCAACAATATCGGTATGAAGAATGTCAGGAAGATGATCGAACTGCTGGATGGTCAGATGGATGTAAAACAGGAGGATGAAACCTTCGTGATCAGGCTTGGTTTCACCCTCCGGTAGACATAACTATAACCTTAATAACGGCGCAGATCTGTCCGAACGATTACATAAGCTTCTCGCCTGTCAGCATCTCATACCCCTGCAGATACTTGTCGATCGTCTTCTGCACGATCTCCTCAGGCAATGTCCAGTCATTGTCCGGGTTGGCCTTCAGCCAGTCCCGGGCAAACTGCTTGTCAAAGGACGGCTGGGCGTGCCCCGGCTCATATCCGTCTGCAGGCCAGAACCGTGAGCTGTCCGGCGTCAGCATCTCGTCGCCGATGACGATATTGCCCTTCTCATCCAGACCAAACTCGAACTTGGTATCTGCGATAATGATACCGCGTGTAAGCGCGTAATCCGCACATTTCTTATAGAGCGCAAGGGTGCAGTCGCGAAGCTTCGCAGCATATTCCTCTCCCTTGCCCGGGAAATATTTCTCCAGATGAGCGATACTCTGCTCATATGAAATATTCTCGTCATGATCTCCGATCTCCGCCTTCGTTGACGGCGTATAGATAGGCTCCGGCAGCTTATCGGACTCTCTCAGGCCTTCCGGCAGCCTGATCCCGCATACGGTGCCGTCCTTCTGATAGCTGGCCCATCCGCTGCCGGTAATATAACCGCGGACGATACACTCGATCGGGAGCATGTTAAGCTTCCTGCACATCATACTGTTCCCGTCGAACTGCGGAGACTGGAAGAACTCCGGCATATCCCCTGCATCCGTTGAGATCATGTGGTTTGGAAGAATGTCCTTTGTCATATCGAACCAAAACTTAGACATCTGAGTCAGGACCGTCCCCTTCTTGGTCACATCGTTCTTCAGAATGACATCAAAGCAACTGATACGATCAGTCGCAACCATGATCAGGCTGTCGCCGTTATCATAGATCTCACGTACTTTTCCTTCTTTGATTGGCTTCATGTGGTATCCCTCTTTCTGATATTTTGCTTACTGTGTATTCCAAAAAAATATTACCTTCCTACTATACAATAGATATCGGATTTTTTAAAGATGTAATATGGATATTTGTCGAATAGTTTCTCTTGAAACAGGAAATGAAGATGGTATAATAGGGATTATACAGCGAATGAAAGGAGCAATCTGAATAATATGTCGAAAAAGATATGGAATTTTGGCAGAAAAACTCTTCTGATCATGATACTATCCATGATGTTTTGTGCCAATGCCAGGGCTGAAGGCGAAGATACAGGCAGAGAAGACGGCACCGCGGCGGAGCTGCCGGGTGAAGCAGTCATCTCTTTAGACGGCTTGTCAGACGGCCTCGCCGGATATCCTCCCTCCGAAAAGAACCAAACTGCGGCTGAACCAGAAGCGGCTGAACAAGGTGTGGCTGAACCAGACGCAGAGCAAGGGACTATCATCCCCGGCTCTTCTGAGACACAGCCAGAGACGGCAGAAGAACCGTCATCCGCACAGGATACAGCGGCCATGGCCCGAAGCACAGCGGGATATAACGTGAAGATAAGCGGATACAATGCCAGTCAGGGCATTTTCCGTGCTGCGGTGTCGGGTATCACTGCCTCTGACAGGGTCAGGGAGGTACTGATTCCTGTGTGGAGCAAGGCGAACGGCCAGGATGACATCATATGGTACACTGCCCATAAGAGCAGCGGCGGAGATTATTACATAGATGTGGATATCAGGAACCATCATTACTCCACGGGCACCTACTATATCCACGTTTATATCACAGACGCCACCGGCCGTCAGTTCTTTGCGTGCTCCGCAGAGCAGGAGATCGATATGGCGCCGGGAACACTTACCGTAACGAAGAATAATGAGAAGGAATACACCCTTGAACTTACAGGCGTGAACGTACCGGGCGGGATCAGGCAGATCCAGTTCCCCGTATGGTCCAATGTAAACGGTCAGGATGATATCGTTTGGTATTCGGCAGCGCGGGTGAGCAGCCAGGTATACCGCTGCCGGATATCCGTTGCGAACCACAGAGGACTCGGACAATTCATCGTACATGCATATGCCCAGATGCCGGACAATTCTAATATATTTCTCGGCGCAGCCGGTTTCACAACAGCGGCTCCGTCGGTCGGACAGGTCCAGGCTTCTGCTGCGGACCGGACAAGAGGCAGATTTACAGTGCGGATATCCGGTGTGAAGAACGGCGGACTCATCCGTCAGCTCCAGGTCCCGGTGTGGTCCAAGGGGGACCAGAGCGATATCGTATGGTATACGGCGTCAAGAGACAGCAAGGGCGATTACATCGTCAATGTCGATATCTCCCGCCACGGATTCAACTGCGGCACCTATCATGTGCACACTTATCTTACAGACGTATCGGGCACTCAGCAATTCGCAGGTGCCGCCGCCTGTGAGATGAATCTCCGGTATCAGTCGTTTTCGGCAGGTGATATCAGCGGTACGGAATCTACATACCGGATCACATTGAACGGCCTGGAGGTTCCCGCAGGGGAGCGGAATGTGCAATTCGCCGTATGGGGATCTGCGAACGGGCAGAACGACCTCCGATGGTACAACGCACGCCAGTCCGGCGGAAAGTATATCTGCGACATAAGGACAGCCGACCACGGAGAATCCGGCAAATATATTGTCCATGCCTACTGTAATACACGCGGGAATACGATTCAGTTTATCGGCGCGTCAGGATTCGAAGTAACAAAGAAGGCGCTTGCAGCCCAGGTACAGGTCTCTGATATCAATCAGACCGCGGGAACCTTCAAGGTGACGGTCAAGGGCGCCGCGTCTTCCTCAGGAATAAAGAAGGTCCAGATCCCCGTATGGTGCGCGGATGATCAGAGTGACATCGTATGGTACAATGCAGCAAGAGTTTCCGAGGGAATCTACACTGCCAATGTCCGGGTATCCCAGCACGGCAACCATTTCGGAACGTATAAGATCCATGTATATATTACCGCCGGCAACGGTGTACAGACCTTAGCCGGATCGGCGTCCGCGAATATTTCTCCCCGCAATTATGTGTACAGCCGTTCGTTAAACGGGTCACAGCAGGAGATCGGGATCATCGGTATATCCGCAAGGAGAGTCCAGTTTCCGACCTGGAGCAAGACGGGCGGACAGGATGATATCGTTTGGTATGAAGGGCGCAGCAAAGGGAACGGAGAATGGAGCGTGATCGTGAACAGCGCGAACCACCGGCATTCGGGAGAATATATCACACACATATATACAGACGGGGCCTTTGCAGGATCGGCGTCTTACCAATTAAAAAAGAATGGGATTGAGATCGCGGATGTAATCAGGAATGCAGGAAAACCTGCAGGAAAGACCCTGTATGTCTGGGGCGGCGGATGGAATGAAGCAGATACAGCGGCAGGCGAGACCGCTCGTACCATAGGTGTGTACCCAGAATGGGAGCGGTACTTCAGCAGCAACCGGCAGGGGTATTCTTATCTGCCGGGAAAAAGAGCGTGGGAACGAGGAGAACGGCAGTGGCGGTTCTACGGACTGGACTGTTCCGGTTATCTGGGATGGGTCGTCTATAATTCCGTCCAGAGCGGAAGGAACGGAGCCGGTTATGTGGTGGATGCCTCCCGTTTCGCTTCCTCCCTGGCAGGATACGGTTATGGCTCTGTATCGTCATGTACACCGAACAGCGTGTTTAAACCGGGCGACATCATCAGCATATCCGGCCATTGTTACCTGAGTCTCGGACAGTGCAGCGACGGCAGCGTCCTCATCCTGCACAGCACACCGAACGGCGGCGTACAAGTGAGCGGCACCGTAACCGGCGGCGGGTCGTCGGAAGCCTCAAGGCTTGCCAGTTCCTTCATGCAGCAGAACTATCCTCAGTGGTGGGCAAGCTTCGGCGGCGAAGGAAGACAGAGTGTAGACGCATCCAAGTATCTGAACGGCACAAAATTCTCCTGGACAGTCAACAGTACGGTAGGAGATTCCGAACGGATACAGGGGAAACGAGCAAATGAAGTCTTAGGCTATTTAAAATAATTATCACAACTGCCGCATTAAGAACGATACCCGATCATTCTTAATGCGGCAGTTTCATTACCCCTGTGTGAATCTCTGCAAAAACTGTCTGGTCCTCTCTTCTTTGGGATGTTCGAACACCTGCATCGGTTCTCCCTGTTCCACGATACTCCCGTCGTCCATGAAGATCACATGATCCGCCACATCTCTGGCGAATGCCATCTCATGAGTAACGATCACCATCGTCGTATTCTCGTCTGCCAGCTCCTTGATCACTCTTAAGACCTCTCCGGTCAATTCCGGGTCCAGAGCGGACGTCGGCTCATCAAAACACAGGATATCCGGCTGCAGCGCCAACGCCCTGGCGATAGCAACTCTCTGGCATTGTCCGCCGGATAGCTGATGCGGATAATTATCCTTGCGGTTCGCAAGTCCCATCTGATCAAGCAAAGTTTCCGCCTGCACACGGATCTCCTCTAAGATCTCCTTCTTCCTCGCCTTATAGTCCGGCTGCTCTGAAGCCAGAAGCTCCCTTGCCAGCATCACGTTCCGAAGCGCCGTATACTGCGGGAACAGATTGAACGACTGAAACACGAGCCCGAAATGAAGCCGCTTCTTACGGATCGACGCTTCTAATCTGGTAGACGGATCCTCTGCGTCAAAGAGAATCTCATCATTTACCCGGATAATTCCCTTATCAGGAGTTTCCAGGAAGTTGAGGCATCGAAGTAAGGTCGTCTTCCCGCTCCCGGAGGAACCTATGATGGAAAGCGCCTGTCCTTTCTCCAGTGAAAAACTGATATCCTTCAGCACCTTCGTCCGATTGAAAGATTTGCATATATGCTCTGCTTCTAATATTGACATCACATCCGCCCTCCTCTATCTGAAATAATCCAGCCTGCGCTCCAGCCGTCCAAGCAGAAGCGTCAGGATACCATTGAATATAAGATAATAGACCGCAGTAAAAAACAACGGCCAGATAGCGCCTGAGATACCGTGAGATCCCTTCATGAACGCCTGTCCTGCCCAGATGATCTCCTGCAGCGCGATGATGCGCGCAAGGGAGGTATCCTTGACCAGAGTGATGATCTCGTTGGACATGGGCGGAACGATCCGCTTGATCATCTGCAGCAGGGTGATCTTGAAGAATATCTGTCTCCTTGTCATACCAAGCACCAGCCCCGCCTCTTCCTGACCGATCGGCACTCCCTGGATCCCTCCGCGGTATATCTCGGAGAAGTAACAGGCGTAATTCAGTACAAATGAAAAGGCTGCCGCCAGAAAACGGCCGGACTCGCCGCCGCCCCAGATCGGAGTATGTAATACCAGCCCCGGGAAATAATAGATGATCAGAAGCTGGATCATCAACGGCGTTCCCCTTATGATCCATACAACGAATTTAGAAAAATACTTAAGCGGTCCAAATCGGGACATCGAACCAAATGCGATCACCAGTCCCAGCGGAAATGCACCGATCAATGTTACAAAGAAAAGTTTTAACGTCTGTAAAAAGCCGATATTCAACGCGTCCACAACGATCGGCATCTGTTCCATAATCTGTCCCATATCTGTATCCTGCTTTCTCTCTCGATTCTATCATAGAATGCCTCATACTCGGCAAAAACAGTGAGCGAAAACATTCGCCCACTGATTCTGTTACTGCTCAATGATCGCAGCCTGTACCCCATAAGTCTCTGCGCACTCCATCATGCTTCCGTCCGCATAAGCAGCCGCGAAGTAATCATTCAGCGCTTTTGCAAGGTCGGAGCCTTTGCGGAAGCCGACGCCGTACTCCTCGTCATTCAGTCCGCAGGTATAGGTCAGATCCGCGTATCCTGTACCTTCCCCTACCATAGCGGCTGCCATCAGTGAATCGATCACTGCCGCGCTCGACGTCCCTGCCGCTACTTCCATCAAAGCGTCCGACTGTGCCTTCACCGGCGTATATTCAAGCTCCAGAGCGGCCACCGCGGCTTCTCCCGCGCTGCCTGCCTCCACCGCGAATGAAAGGTCAGACAGGCTGTCCGTATCCTGATACTTGTCCGCTTCACTGGCCGGAACGATCACTACCTGCGCATTGTTGCAATAAGCATTAGAACACTCCATAGCGCTGGTCACCTCGTCTGTGAGGGTCATACCGTTCCATACGCAGTCGATGGTCTTGCCGTCCAGCTCCATGATCTTGTTATCCCAGTCAATCTCTACGAATTCCGCCTCGACACCGATACTCTCGGCAAATGCCTTCGCCATATCCGCATCAAAGCCGATCCATTCGTCACCGTCTCCCTTGTAATCCATCGGCTCAAAATCTGTGATACCGACTACCAGGGTTCCCTTGTCCTTCACATACTCCAGATCGCTTCCGTCAGAAGCACCGGAGCCGGAATCTGCGCCGGATTCAGTACCGGAGCTTGCACCGCCGTCTGAACCGGAATCAGACTTATCATCCGAACCGCCGCATGCGGTCAGTGAGAATACCATCACCATCGTAAGCATAAAAACAACTAATTTTTTCATAATCTTCCACCTCAATATTCATATTCTGATTGCTAAATGACTTGCCTGAATTCTCATTCGCCGAAAATGATCAGGTCAACACAGCACGCTACTATATTACCAATTTACCACAATAAAGTCAAGCGCAAATTTAATGAATTCAAACGTGAAAAAGACCCGCCAGGGAAGGTTCTTCCCCCGCAAGTCTCTGTCCTCTCGTCATTTTTAATACAAATATTTCTCTGCCAGCGCCTTAAGTCTCTTTGGATCTTCGGCATACCACTCGTCAAAGGCCGTATGCGCCGTCTCCACTGCCTGTCCAAGCTCTGCGAAGAATGCCGGCATATCCTTCTGCAGCATCATGCCCCACTGCTCGCCGAAACGCTCCTCGCCTGCCAGATCGCATCCGTTCACATGGAAGGTAAACGCCGGTTCCACGACATCATTCACCCTCTTTACTCCGCCGTGAAAACCAAGCGTTCCGATCTGATGCGTTCCGCAGGAAGAAGTACATCCCGAGATATGGATCCTTGGCAGCACGCCGTCCGCGAAATCATGCTTCCTTACTTCTTCTATGATCTGCGCCAAAACTCCCTGGGAATCCCGCAGACCTACCTGACAGATCGTTGCCCCGATACAGGCGACCGAAGTCTCGAACAGATCCCTCGCACCGTCAGCCGTAGCCTCTAAGACCTTCTTCGCCTCATCTCCGTTCAGATTGATGATATAGATGGTCTCATCCGGCGCAATCCGAAGCTCAACCTCTTCCATATCTTTCACGGTCTCATAGATAGCGGCAAACCAATCGACCTTCGGAACCCCTCCGATCGGATGATATGTCACGGCATACAGGCCTTCCTGCTTCTGCGGGATCACACGTCTGCCGGAAGCTTCCGTGCCGTTCCCCCTCTTATTGACCGGCTGTTCAATAACCTCAAGCTTAAGATCTTCACCCGTTTTCACGGCCTCAAGCTTCTCAAGATAAGCCATCTTATATCCGTCCGCGCCTAAAGTCTCCTGCATATAGCGTGTCCTTGCCTTCCCGCGGTTCTCATAATTACCGTAGGCAATGAAGGTCTCTACCATGGCCTTCACATAATACAGCACCTCTGTTCCCGGCACCTGCTCCGCTACCTTCACGCCCATGCGGGGATTATTCCCCAAGCCGCCCGCGCTGTACACGTCGAAGCTTCCATCCTTCCCGGCAACAAATCCCAGATCACGGAACGTAGCATGAGTCTCATTGGCAGGAGAATTGGAGAAGCCCACCTTAAGCTTCCTCGGCATCTTCACCGTCTTAATGAAGCCAAGCAGATAGTCCGATACGGCTTCAGCGTACGGCAGTACGTCAAAATACTCGCCTTCTTCCACACCGGACAACGGGGATACCATGACATTCCTGGGGAAATCTCCGCCGCCGCCCCTGGTAACGATCCCGGCGTCAAGGGCCTTCTCCATGATACCGCAGACCGCCTCTGCATTCAGGTTATGGAACTGTATGGTCTGGCACGTCGTGAAATGCGCCTTCTCTACCCCATACTCGGCGACTGCGCCGGCAACAAATCTTAACTTCTCCTTCGTCAGTCTCCCTCCCGGTATCCGAAGCCTCAGCATGCTCGCATTACCGCCCTTCTGGGCATAGCTTCCGAATCCGCCGGAGAATCCCTTGTACTCTTTCGTACTGACTTCTTTTGCATAAAACCTGTCGGTTACCTCACGAAATTCTGTGAGATCTTCCTTGAACTCCTTCAACATCTGTTCCATATCGCTTCACTCCTATTATCATTTCTATACTATCAACTATTCTTATTATAAAGGTCAGTACTCTGGCCGTACAGGCATCAATTACGCAGGCTCATAACCCCTTCCGCCAGAATCTTCACATCATCCAGGATATAGTCGAAAGCGCCCGCCTTATACAGGTTGATCGCAATCATTCCGATCGGAACCGCGAAGATCATGCCGAACACACCTCCCGTTTTGTAGCCGATATACAGCAATACCAGTGTGACCAACGGCTTCAATCCCATGCTGTCCCCGACTAATTTGGGCTGGATCAACTGACGCACAAGCTGTGTAACCCCATATAATATAAGAAGGCCCACTACCATCCGATAATTCCCTACCATGAATTTATAAGCTGCCCAGGGAAGCAGCGCCGTACCCGTACCAAAGAAAGGCAGGAAATCCAGGAAAGCGATCAACAGCGCAAGCAGCACGGCAAAATGAACCCTCAGGATCAGGAAACCTGCCAATAACAGCACATAGACCACTCCCATGATCTTAAACTGGGCTTTGAAGTATCCCCCGACCGCGTACTTGAAGTTATCTACCACCATGGTCATCCGGCTCACAAGAGCGTCCGGGGCGATCCGTTTCGACCAACGGATCACATCCTCCCGCTCCGCGATAAAGAAGTACGCCGAAATAAACGTCACGATAACCGCCACCAGCGCCGAGGGGATCCGTTTGGCGAATCTTCCCGCCGCCGATACCGTCGGCTCGCTGAGCTTCCCAATCAGATCACCCGCCGTATTCTCCAGGCTCTCCATCATCGTATGCCATCCTTCCCTGACTCCTTCGGGCAGAAGCTTGAAGATGCCGTTCAAACTGTCTCCGACCGTCGCCATACCAGCCTCCAGATCCTCATACATATCCGGCATATTCTGGATCAGACCCGCGATCTCACGCGACAGCGTACTGACAAGGAGATAGATGAGTAATCCTACCGCGCCAAGCACACCGATAATGATCAACGCAGACCCCCATTTCTTGATGATCTTCAACCGTTTCTCAAGCCAGTTCACCACAGGGCTTGCAATAGACGCGATACACCATCCGATCACAAATGGCATGAAAAAGCCAAGCAGCTTATATCCAAAATACAGGAACAGGCAGGTCCCAACCAGGCTGAATCCCAGGCTCACCGCTACCTTCCAGTAAGACCGCTCATCCCGCAGCTTTTCTTTACAATTCATCTCCATGCGTTTATTTCACCTTCTTGCCCTACACCAGATACTCACGCTCTGCAAGCTCCCAGATCTCGTCCCTCCCCTGCTTGGTAACAGAAGAGAATGGGATCACGATCGATCCCGGCAGAAGCCCCAGCCCCTGCCTTATTGTCCTGACCTGCTTATCCCTCTGGCTTCTCTTAATCTTATCAAGCTTCGTCGCGATAATAATAGGATGATATCCCTGCGACACGATCCAGTCATACATCAGCTTATCATTGGCAGAAGGATCATGCCGGATATCGATCAGCAGGAACACGGCGCGAAGCTGTTTTGAGCCGTGCAGATAACGCTCCACCATCTGTCCCCACTTCTGCTTCTCCTGCTCTGACACCTTCGCATATCCATACCCCGGAAGGTCTACCAGATAGAATTCCTGATTAATATTATAGAAATTGATCGTCTGCGTCTTCCCGGGCGTAGCAGAGATGCGCGCGTAGGATTTGCGGTTCATCAAAGCATTGATGAGCGATGACTTTCCTACGTTTGATTTGCCGGCAAATGCGATCTCCGGAAGCGTATTCTCCGGCAGCTTGCTTGTGATTCCGCATACCGTCTCCAAATTAACATTCTTAATAACCATTCTTCTTCCTTCTCTGTTACTATTTTGTAACAGTTCAGATACCTTCACTGTTACACTATTTTACTTTCTTCTTCGGCGCAAGCGCAAGCTTCAGCACCTCGTCCATATGAGATACTGGAATGATCTTAAGTCCCCTGGTGATCTCATGGGACAGTTCCTCCACATCAGACTCATTCTCCTTAGGCACGAGTACCATCTTGATCCCCGCGTTCTTAGCAGCCAGAAGCTTCTCCTTAAGCCCTCCGATGGGAAGCACCCGCCCCCGCAGTGTAATCTCTCCGGTCATAGCCAGATCCGCCCTTGCTTTCCTTCCGGTAATCGCCGACATCATGGCCGTCGCCATGGTGATTCCCGCCGACGGGCCGTCCTTTGGAACCGCCCCTTCCGGAATATGGATGTGCACATCATGCTCCTTGAAGAAATGTTCGTCAACCTTGTGCTCCTTGCTCACGGAACGGATATAGCTGATTCCCGTCCTCGCCGATTCCTTCATCACATCGCCCATCTGCCCGGTCAGAAGTACCTCGCCTTCACCCGGCATGATGTTAACCTCAATCTGCAGCGTATCCCCGCCAACGCTGGTCCACGCCAGCCCCCGCACGATCCCGACCTCGTCCGCCTCATTTGCCATCTGGTAAATATACAGCTCCTTGCCGAGATAATGGGCGATATTACGCTCTGTCACACGCACAGACTCCTTCTTCGTCTCCAGGATCTCCCGTGCCGTCTTGCGGCAGATATCACCGATCTTGCGCTCTAACTGACGGACACCCGCTTCCTTGGTATAATTGCGCGCCATCTTCCACAGCGCCTTCTTGCTGATAGTAAGCTGATCATCCTTAAGCCCGTGCTTCTTAAGCTGCTTGGGAATCAGATGCTCCATCGCAATATGAAGCTTCTCATTCTCCGTATAGCTGCTGACCTCGATCACCTCCATACGGTCCAGGAGCGGCCTGGGGATCGTCTGCAGCGTATTCGCCGTCGTGACGAACAATACCTCGGACAAGTCCACCGGAACCTCCAGATAATGGTCGCGGAACTTGCGGTTCTGCTCGCTGTCCAATACTTCGAGGAGCGCTGAGAAGGTATCTCCCTTATAATCATTGCTGACCTTATCGATCTCGTCCAGGAGCATCAGCGGGTTCTTCACCTCTGCCTGCTTCAGACCGTTGGCGATCCTTCCCGGCATCGCCCCCACATAAGTCTTCCTGTGTCCCCGGATCTCCGCTTCGTCACGCACGCCGCCAAGCGAAATGCGCACATACGGCTTCTTGAGCGCTCTGGCCAGAGACCTGGCTATCGAAGTCTTACCGGTTCCCGGAGGTCCCACCAGACAAAGGATCGGCGCATTGCCCTTCTTCGTAAGCGCTCTTACCGCAAGGAACTCGAGCACCCTCTCTTTGACCTTCTCAAGACCATAGTGGTCTTCTTCAAGAATCTGCTTCGCATATTCGATATCTTCATGCTCCGAACACATCTTATCCCACGGCATCTCAAGCATCGTCTCAATATAGGTACGGATCACTCCGTTCTCTGCCTGGCTTCCCATGGAATTCTGGAATCTTCGGATCTCTTTTTTTAATTTCTCCTTTACTTCATCCGAAGCCTGAAGCGCCTCTGTTTTCTGTTCGAATTCTTCCGCATCCGTCAGTGTGCTGTCGTATCCCAGCTCCTCACGGATCAGCTTCGCCTCTTCCCGTAAGATGTATTCCCGCTGGTTCTTGTCCACTCTCTCCTTGACCTTCGCATGGATCTCATCCTTGACATTCATGATCTGGATCTCATTCATCAGCTTGAATGCCAGCAGCTCATAGCGGCGCATCAGATCTGCTTCCTCAAGAAGCTGCTGCGCGTCCGTGTAAGAGAACGGTGCATTCGCCGCGACTACGTCGACCAGCTTCTTTAACTCATTGATACTCTCGATCTGCGCTGCCAGCTCCTTCGAAAGCTTCGGGTTCTTCCCCATATATTCCTTGAAGATGTCTTTCATCCCGCGAAGCATCCCCTCCAGATTCAGCGGATGCTCATCCGCACCCGTATCTTCCCTGGATGTATCTGTATCCGGTACGACCGTTACATTGGCGCGAAGATAGGGTTCCTCAAATTCTATGGCATTGATACAGGCTCTCTCTTCTCCTGTGATCAGAACCCGGCTCACCTTCCTTGGAAGCTTAATGATCTGCCGGACAGTCGCAATACAGCCTGTCCGGTATACATCTGCCATTCCCGGCTCCTCCACCTCAAGATCCTTCTGGGCGGTCAGGAATATCTTCTGGTTCCCTTCCACAACCTCTTCTATTGCCTTGACAGACTTGGGTCTGCTGATATCAAAGTGGCGGACCATCTCCGGTAATATGGTGATCCCTCTTAGAGTCACCATAGGCAGGCTCATTATCTCTCTACTCATAAGCAATTCTCCTTACGAAAAAGAATCTCGCTTTCGAGATTCTCCGCTTTGCAACGGGTACGATAAACTTCCCACCGTACCCGTCTGCCTGTTATTCTTTCTAATTGCAATCACACATTCCGCATACTATGCGCTCTCTGATCTGACAGAGATGCGTTCGCATAGCGGCTCTCCGATTCCCTTCACGGTATTCTCCGTGATCCTGCAGGCCTTCAGCGAATCGTCTGACGGAGCCCTGTACATGATATCCATCATGATACTCTCCATGATCGCACGCAGGCCTCTGGCTCCGGTCTTCCTCTTCAGAGAAGTCTCTGCGATCGCTTCCAGCGCATCCCCGTCGAACTCCAACTGCACACCGTCAAGCTCCAGCATCTTCTGATACTGCTTCACAATAGCATTCTTCGGTTCCGTCAATATCTGGATCAGAGCATCCTTATCCAGCATCTCCAACGGAACGGTAACCGGCACACGGCCTACCAGCTCCGGGATCAGCCCGAATTTCACAAGATCCTGCGGGAGCACCTGTTTCAGAAGCCTGTCAACATCATCCACATGCTTCTCTCCGATCTCCACGTTAAATCCGATGGACTTGCGGTCGATCCTCTTCTCTATGATCTTATCGATCCCTTCGAATGCACCGCCGCATATAAATAAGATATTCGTCGTATCAATCTGGATCAATTCCTGATGCGGATGCTTCCTTCCGCCCTGAGGCGGCACATTGGCAACCGTTCCTTCTATGATCTTAAGCAGCGCCTGCTGTACACCCTCTCCGGATACATCCCTCGTGATCGACGGGTTCTCCGACTTCCTTGTGATCTTATCAATCTCGTCAATATAGATGATACCGTATTCCGCGCGCTCAATATCGCCGTCGGCAGCCTGGATGATCTTAAGAAGGATATTCTCCACATCCTCACCCACATATCCTGCCTCCGTGAGCGCCGTCGCATCAGCGATCGCAAACGGAACGCCCAAGATCCGTGCAAGCGTCTGTGCAAGCAGCGTCTTGCCGCAGCCAGTAGGGCCGAGCATCAGGATATTACTCTTGCCTAGCTCCACTCCCAAGTCTCTTCCCGCCATGATGCGCTTATAATGATTATACACCGCGACTGACAGAACCTTCTTCGCTTCATCCTGCCCGATTACATATTCATCCAGGAATTCTTTGATCTCCTGCGGCTTAAGCAGATTGATATCCGCGAATGGATTCCACTGCCTGTCATCGCCGTACTCGAATTCTTCCTCCAGAATCTCGGTGCACACATCAATACACTCATCACAGATATATGCCCCGTTAGGACCTGCGATCAGCTTTCTCACCTGATTCTGCGTCTTGTTACAGAACGAACACCTCACCTGATTGTCGTTCCTTCCTACCATTCTCTCACCTCGTCCAAGGACATCTTCAAAAGCTTCAGTTCCTTAACGGTTCTTGATGACCTCGTCGATCAAGCCGTATTCCTTCGCTTCCTCTGCCGACATGAAATTATCCCGATCCGTATCAGCACTAATCACCTCTATCGGCTGTCCTGTGTTTTCTGATAATATTTGATTCAATCTCTGACGGGTCTTCAATATATGTTCCGCGGCAATCTGGATCTCCGTTGCCTGACCCCGCGCTCCGCCTGACGGCTGATGGATCATGATCTCGGCATTCGGGAGCGCAAGTCTCTTGCCCTTCGTGCCTCCTGCCAGAAGGAATGATCCCATACTTGCCGCCATACCGATGCAGATCGTCTCTATATCACACTTGATATACTGCATGGTATCATAGATCGCCAGACCTGCCGTAACAGAGCCGCCTGGACTGTTGATATACAGATGGATATCCTTCTCCGGATCCTCTGCCTCAAGAAACAGGAGCTGTGCGACTACAACGCTCGCCGACACATCCGATACTTCTTCGCCGAGAAATATGATCCTGTCCTTCAAAAGCCTCGAATAAATATCGTAGGAACGTTCCCCGCGGCTCGTCTGTTCAATGACATAAGGTACCAAACTCATGCATATGCCTCCTTGCGATTCAACCCTTATTTTTCAACAGCATTCTCTACCAGGAATGTGATCGCCTCCTGGACTGCTATGTCTTTCTTCATACGTTCTTTTTCCTTGTCGCCCATGTACTCTTTGAACTTATCAGCTTCCATCTTGTACATGTCCGCCATCTTCGCAATCTCTTCGTCGAACTTCTCATCGCTGACCTCGATATTCTCTGCCTCAACGATCGCCTCTAATACAAGACGAGTCTCGATGCTCTTAACGGCCTGCGGCCTGATATCCGCTAACAGCTTCTCTGAGGTCATGCCTGTAAACTGGAAATACTGCTCCATAGTCAGGCCTTGCCCCCGCATTCTCTGAGCGAAATCATCAGCCATCTGCATTACCTGAGTCTCGATCATAGCATCCGGAAGCTCGTACTGTGCATTCTGAACAGCCTGTTCAACAGCAGAATCCTCCTGCTTCTCCTTGCCTTCAGAAGCCTTCTGCTCCTCAAGTTTTGCCTTAACATCCTCTTTGTATTCCTCTAATGTATCAAATTCTGATACTTCTGCAGCGAATTCGTCGTCGATCTCAGGAAGCTCCTTCGCCTTAATCTCATGTACTTTACACTGGAATACCGCTGCCTTGCCCTTAAGATCTTCTGCATGGTACTCCTCCGGAAATGTAACGTTAACCTCTACATCTGTTCCGGCTTCCACACCGATCAGCTGCTCCTCGAATCCGGGAATAAATGATCCTGAACCGATGATCAGCGGATAATTCTCAGCCTTGCCGCCCTCGAACGGAACTCCGTCCACGAAGCCTTCATAATCGAGGATGATCTCATCTCCATCCTGTACCGGACGGTCCTCTACCGTGATGGTCCTGGCATTCTTCTCAGCCTCTTCCTGTATCTTCTCCTCAACCTCTTCCGGCGTCACGTCTGTGGATATCTTCTCGACTTCCAGTCCCTTATATTGCCCAAGCGTTACCTCCGGCTTCGTAGCTACCGTCGCTGTAAAGATGAACGGCTTCCCCTTCTCGATCTGGACCACATCAATCTCCGGTCTGGATACGATCTCAATCTCACTCTCGTCATAGGCTTCTGAATATGCCTTGGGGATCAGTTCGTTCGCCGCATCATCATAGAAGATCTCCGCCCCGTACATCTTCTCAATCATCTGGCGCGGAACCTTCCCCTTGCGGAAACCGGGGATCGCGATTCTGTTCTTCTGCTTCTTATATGCATTCTGAAGTGCTTTCTCTAAATCATCGGCAGAAACCTCAATAGTAAGCTTCGCCATGTTTTTCTCTAACTTCTCTACCTGTAAGCTCATTTGCTATTTCCTCCTGTTTCTATCCCACCCTTCGGTAGTCAAAGAGATGGGCATACTATTCTACTTTACATTCACCAAAGAAGTATAACACAAACCTCTTTAAATATCCAGTCCTACATTGATTGAATTTCATCTAAACGAAGTATTTTTCGGATCAGGCCGTCCATATCATCCTCGTCCACAGAATACTCGGATCCCTTCCCTGCCCTCACATGGAAGATCACCGTCTCCTCCTCGCCGTAATCAATATCCATATAAGCCGTATCCAGCAGCTCATAAGCATGATTGATGATATCGAGCAAGATCTGCTGGTCCGCCTCTTCCTTCTCGGCGCCCTCGTATTCCCCTTTTTCGATCTTCTCCGCCATCTTAAGCGAATCCTCGACCAGCATCTCCTGGAAGGTCACGAATACATCCGCCGGCCAGATCTCAACCGGCACCTCATATTCCTTCTTCCCGGTCTTCTTGGCCTCTCCCACCTGATAACGCATGACCATGAATATCCTGGATACCAGCTCAGCGAACCGGGTGGTCTTAAGCTCACCGATCTCAAGACCGCTGGTGACGTTGGCTTCTACAAACCGGTCAATAGAATCCCTGTACGCCTGCATCAGGGCCTCCTCGGAAGCATCCTCCATGAAGGCTGACGCTTTCGTGATATCTGCCTGAAAGGTAAGGTCAAGCAATGCCTGCGAATATCCTGCCGCGTCAAAATCCCTGCCGCATCCTGTCACATTGGCCAGAAGGGCCGCGCACAGTATACAGATCCCAAGCAATCTTCTGATCCCTTTTATTCTGTTATTTTTTCTTCTCATATACAATTGACTCTGCAATTTCCTCTGCCTTCTCTTTTCCTGAAAGGACCTCGATCAACTTCAGCGCAAAATCAATCGCCGTTCCGACTCCCTGGCTGGTAATGATATTCCCGTCCACCGTCACCGGCGCTCCAGTGAGAGCGGCTCCCTGGATCTCCTTCTCCATAGCCGGATAACAGGTGACACGCTTCCCTTTCAGAATTCCAAGATTACTTAGAACTGTCGGCGCCGCACAGATCGCCCCGATCTTCTTCCCGTCCTCGAAGAAGTCCTTCACAACCCTGCGGACTCCCGCATGCTCGTCAAGATGCTTCGTTCCCGGCATCCCTCCCGGAAGTACGATCATGTCTGACTCCACAAAGTTCACTTCCTCAAACAGATCCTCTGTCTGTACATTGATCCCGTGAGAGCCATGCACCGTATACTCTTCCGTGACCGAAACCGTATCTACATATATCGTCGCCCTGCGCAGCAGATCAACCACCGTCAGCGCCTCAACCTCTTCAAATCCATCTGCCAGAAGCACACTTACCTTTTTCATGGCAATCCCTCCTCTTAATATATTAATTTACTTTCATCCTAAACTGTATTATAATGATTTCCAGACAGGAGGTACAAAATATTGGAAATCGAACGCAAATATCTCGTACATCGGCTGCCCGAACACCTTACGGATTATCCCTGCCGTACGATCACGCAAGGATATCTGAACACTTCCCCTGTGATACGGATCCGCCGGGACAATGATAAGTACGAACTCACCTATAAGTCCAAGGGCCTTATGGCAAGAGAGGAATATAATCTTCCTCTGACCCGGGAAGCCTATGAACATCTTCTCACCAAGATCGACGGATACATGATCCGCAAGAAACGTTACATGATCCCCCTCAAGTGCGGTCTGACTGCAGAGCTTGACGTCTTCGAGGAGCAGCTCGCACCTCTTCTGCTTGTGGAGGTTGAATTCCAAAGCGAGGAAGACGCCCTGTCCTTCGTCCCGCCTTCCTGGTTTGGGGAAGATGTAACCTTCTCCGGAGAATATCACAACAGCTGTCTCGCCGGTATGACATCCTTTCCGTGATCCCTTACCGGCGGATCAGTCTGCCAATGCGAAGCCGTCGTGGACGGCGTTCATCGCCTTGTCGATATCCTTCTCCGGTACCAGCACCGTAATGCGGATCTCAGAAGTCGAGATCATATTGATATTGATCCTGGAATTATACAAGGCTTCGAACATCTTCGCCGCCACACCGGGATTGCTCATCATCCCCGCTCCGACGACGGATAATTTCGCCACGTCTTCATTCCAGGTGATATCCTGTATCGTAAGTCTCTCCTGATTCTCCCTCAAGTTCCTGATCGCTGCCTCCAGATCATCGGAAGCCACTGTAAAGGAGATATCCTTCGTCCCCTCTCTTCCCACAGACTGCAGGATAATATCTACATTGATGTTATTCTTCGCCAGCGTATCGAAGATACGGAACGCGATTCCCGGCTTATCCTCCACTCCGATCACGGAGATCCTGGCTGTATTCTTGTCGGCAGCCACACCGGTCACTAATAATTTCTCCATCCCCTTTGCCTCCTTGACTACGGTTCCTTCTGAACGGTTCAGGCTGGACCGAACAACCAGTTCGACATTGTATTTCTTCGCCATCTCCACTGAACGGTTGTGGAGAACTCTTGCTCCCAGGCTTGCAAGCTCCAGCATCTCATCATAGGTAATCATGTCGATCTTCCGGGCATTCTTAACCACCCTTGGATCTGCCGTATATACGCCGTCCACGTCCGTATAGATCTCACATCTGTCCGCATGCAAGGCCGCAGCCAGGGCCACCGCCGTAGTATCCGACCCTCCGCGGCCGAGAGTCGTAATATCCTCGTATTTGTTCACACCCTGGAATCCAGTCACGATCACGATCTTCCGGGAATCCAGTTCATGGAGGATCCGCTCTGTCTCCACACGCTTAAACCGTGCATTGCCGTACCTGGAAGTAGAATGCATCCGCACCTGGAACGCGTTCAGGGACACTGCCGGCACATCAAGGGACTGCATAGCCATAGCCATCAGGGCTACGGATACCTGCTCGCCCGTGGTAAGAAGCATATCGATCTCCCGCTTCTTGGCCCTGGGATTGATCGTATCCGCAAGCGCCAGCAGCTCGTCTGTCGTATCCCCCATCGCGGACAGCACGACGACCACATCATTTCCCGCTTTATAATCTTCTATACATCTCCTGGCAACATTAAAAATCCTCTCCTTATTCGCCACGGAGCTGCCGCCAAATTTCTTAACAATCAGCATAGTTCCTCCTCCGGATTCACCTCTTCTAACAAATGTCCGATCAGGAGGTATCCGTCCTGCCATTTTCTCCCCGTCAGCGCTGCCGTCTCCTCTGAATAGACTGCCGCTCCCTGGGAATCTCTGGTACTGTCATACAGAAGATATGGAACCGGCTCGCCTGTATGGGTGCGCGCCTCTATCGGTGTCGGATGATCCGGAAGCAGTAAGATGCGGAAATCCTCTCCTGCCTTCCGAAGTCCATTCAGTACGCCTCCCAATATCTTCTCATCCACATATTCTATCGCAGTGATCTTGTCTTCTATCCTTCCTTGATGCCCCATCTCGTCCGGAGCCTCTACATGGATATAAGCAAAATCATACCCGCCTTTGGTGAGAGCCTCCACAGCCGCGCCGGCCTTGCCCTCATAATTCGTATGGAGTCCGCCGTTGGCTCCTTCTACCAGGATCCGGTCCATATCTGCACCGACTGCAATCCCCTTGAGCAGATCTACCGCAGAGATCATCACGCCCTTCTTCCCGGTACGTTCCCCGAAGGATGTAAGGGCCGGCTTCTTCCCCGCTCCCCAGAACCATGCCGAGTTCGCCGGTTTTAATCCCTGTTCCTTACGTTTTACATTCAGAGGGTGGTTTCTCAGGATGTCATAACTCTTCTTCATCATATCCCGCAGCACCTCATCCTTGGGAAGATATTCCCCGATCCGGCGTGTCAGGATATCGTGAGGAGGCGTCAATTCTATCACCTTCCCTTCTTTCCAGATCAACAGGTGGCGGTAACTGGTGCCCGCGTAGAATTCATAACCTTCTCTTCCAAGCCCATCCTTCAGAGCTTCAATAAGAACCGCCGCATCCTCCGTATCAATCTCGTCGGAGCTGTGGTCGAGGATGACCTGGTCTTCATACTCCCCTTCCTCCTCCGTCACAGAGACAAGGTTGCACCGGAACGATACGTCTGTATCCTCCATCTGTACCCCGATACTAAGCGCCTCCAACGGAGATCTGCCTGTATAATAGATCTTCGGGTCATAGCCCATGACCGAGAGATTGGCCGTATCACTTCCCGGCGCCATACCCTCCGGAACCATGGACGCCATGCCAAGCTCCGACACCGGCGCAAGACTGTCCATCACAGGCGTCCTTGCAGCCTGAAGTGTCGTCCGCCCTCCCAGCTCTTCAAGCGGCCTGCCTGCCATGCCGTCACTTAAAATGATTACATATTTCATTGATTCTTCACTCCTAACCCTCTACACGGATCATGTGAAGGATCTGATCCCTATAGATATTCGCCCTTGTCACATAATCGCCTTCCATCATCACAGGAGTCACGAAACCAAATTCTCCTTCCAGTCCTTCTGCCCTCACGACTTCAACCTCTCCGAAGGAGTCGCGAAGCCTGGGAAGCAGTTCTTCTTCATTCCCTCTGATCCTGGCAAAGAACCGGCGCTTCGCGTCCGCCTTGTCCTCCAACTTAAGCTTCTCCTGCTTCCACATGGTCATGATATTCCTGTTCAGATGCTTCGCCGCATCCACCACATCCGCCACAACCGCACTCGCTGTGGGAAGCTTTCCTGCCCCGCTCCCGTAGAACATTGCGTCGCCCAGGACATTGCCGTGTACGAAAATAGAATTAAACACACCATTGACATTGTAAAGAGGGTGCTCCGGATACAGCATACACGGCGCTACAATGGCATGAAGACGGTTCCCCGCATGGCGCTTACTGGACGCCAGAAGCTTGATCGTCGTCCCCATAGCCTTCGCATACTTCATATCTTCCACCGAGATCTCCGTGATTCCTTCACAGTAAATATCTTCAAAATCAACCTGCTGCCCCGAGATCAGGGATGAAAGGATCGCGATCTTCCTGCAGGCATCATATCCTTCCACATCTGCCTCCGGATTGCGCTCTGCGTACCCGTTGGCCTGCGCCTCCTTAAGGACCGTATCGTAATCTGCCCCTTCATAGAACATCTTCGTCAGCATATAGTTCGTAGTTCCGTTCAGGATACCGGTGATCTCCTCGATCTCATCCGCCGTAAGAGAAGAGTTCAGCGGACGGATGATCGGAATCCCGCCGCCCACGCTCGCCTCGAACAGGAAATTAATATTCTGCTCTTTGGCAATAGACAGAAGCTCCGCACCGTGTTTGGCCACCAGCGCCTTATTCGATGTAGCCACGCTCTTCCCCGCCTGAAGGCATCTCTTGACGAAGGTATATGCCGGCTCGATCCCGCCCATCACCTCCACCACGACCTTGATCTCGTCATCCGACACGATCTTCTCAAAATCATGGACGATCTTCTCCTGGATCGGATCATCCGGGAAGTCCCTTAAGTCCAGCACGTACTTAATATTCAGTTCATCACCGATCCTCTGGTTGATGCGGGCGCCGTTGGTATTTACGACCTCCACAACCCCGGAGCCTACCGTTCCATATCCCATAACTGCTATATTTACCATCTGTTGTTCCTCCTTTTTATTCCCGCGAAGCAATGAGCCAGGCAGCGCCTATGCATCACACTGTCTTACAAGGTACGCATTCATAAATGCATCAATACCGCCGTCCAGCACCGCCGTCACATTACTGTTCTCCTCGTTCGTCCTGTGATCCTTCACCATCGTATAAGGCTGCATCACATACGAACGGATCTGATTACCAAAACCGATCTCTTTGACTTCTCCGCGGATATCCGATACCTTCTCCGCCTGCTCCTGTTCCTTTAGAAGCTTAAGCTTCACCTTCAACATCTGCATAGCCTTCTCCTTGTTGAAATGCTGGGAGCGCTCATTCTGGCACTGCACTACGATTCCCGTAGGAAGGTGGGTGATACGGATCGCCGAGGATGTCTTATTGACATGCTGGCCTCCCGCCCCGCTTGCCCGGTACGTGTCGATCTTCAGTTCATCGTCCGCAAGCTCGATGTCGATCTCATCCTCGATATCAGGACCCACATCGCAGGACGCAAATGACGTCTGCCTCTTACCCGCCGCATTGAACGGCGATATCCTGACCAGACGGTGGACGCCTTTCTCGGACTTCAGATAACCGTAGGCATTCTCTCCATTCACCTCGAAGGTGACCGCCTTCGTTCCTGCAATATCCCCGTCCAGATAATCAAGCACCTGAATGGAGAATCCCTTCCGCTCCGCCCACCGGTTGTACATCCGATAGAGCATGCTGGCCCAGTCGCAGGATTCGGTTCCTCCCGCTCCCGCATGGATCGTCACGATAGCATTGCAGGAATCATACTCTCCGGACAGAAGCGTCCGTATCCTGAGAGCCTCAAACTCCTCTTCAAACTCCCTGATCTCCGACTCCAGTTCTTTCACCATGGAAGCATCGTTCTCCTCATAGCCCATCTCAATCAGGAGATTGATATCGTCATATGAAGTATACAGCTTCTTAATAGTATCCGTAAGCTCCTGGAGACTCTTAAGCTCCTTCATCAGACTCTGCGATTCCTCCGGGTTATCCCAGAATCCCGGCTCCTCTATCTTCTTCTGCAGCTCCTCAATACGTCTCTCCTTGCCTGCAAGGTCAAAGTGAATCCCTCATTCCGGCAAGAGGTTCTTCGTATGCATTCATCAAAGTCTTAAACTGATCTAATTCAACCATCTCATCACCTCTTTCTGTCTATATTATAATGGCCCGGCCTTTCGGACGCTTGTATCTATCACTTCCGGCCGCAGCACTGCTTATACTTCTTACCGCTTCCGCACGGACACGGATCATTCGGATATACCTTCTTCTCCGCGCGTTTCTTAGGTCCGCGCACAGCAGTGTCGTCCCGGTTCGTTCCGGTCACCTTCGCCACCTGTTCTCTCTCGACCTTCTGCTCGATCCTCACATGGAACAGCGCACGGATCGTGTCCTCCGCGATACTCCTGGTCATCTCATCGAACATATCATAGCCGAGCATCTTGTATTCCACCTTCGGATCCCTGTTGCCGTAAGCCTGCAGGCCGATTCCCTGGCGAAGCTGGTCCATATCGTCAATATGGGCCATCCATTTTGCATCGATCACCTTCAGAAGGATCACCCGCTCCACTTCACGGACATGCTCTGCCTCCGGGAACTCCGTCTCCTTCGCCTCATACGCCTTGGCAGCCCGTTCCTTTAACAGATGTTTCAGTTCCTTCTGTCCCATCCCGCGCACGTCTTCCTCAGTGACTGCCGCGATCGGGATCGTATTATGGATGGTAAGGTTCAGCTCCGACAGGTTCCACTCGTCGTAATCCTGATCCTTGCCGGTCACCATATCCACCACATTTTCCACATATTCATTCATCATGTGGAAAATGGAATCACGCATATTCTCGCCGTCCAATACCCGGCGTCTCTCCTCGTAGATGATCTCTCTCTGCTCATTCATGACCTGATCGTAATCCAGCAGGTTCTTACGGATACCAAAGTTATTGGCCTCGATCTTCTGCTGTGCCTTCTCAATTGCGCTCGAGAGCATCTTGTGTTCGATCTGTTCTCCGTCTTCCACGCCCAGAGCCGTAAACACGCTCATCAGACGCTCGGAACCGAACAGACGCATCAGGTCATCCTCCAGGGAAATATAGAATCTGGACTCTCCCGGGTCTCCCTGACGCCCGGAACGGCCGCGGAGCTGATTGTCGATACGTCTGGACTCATGCCGCTCCGTACCGATGATCTTAAGTCCTCCGGCTTCCTTCGCCTCATCGTCCAGCTTGATATCCGTACCGCGGCCCGCCATATTAGTGGCAATGGTCACCGCGTCATGTACGCCCGCCTGAGCAACGATCTCAGCCTCCATCTCATGAAACTTGGCATTCAATACATTATGCTTGATCCCGCGCCTCTTAAGCATCCCGCTCAAAAGCTCGGAATTCTCAATGGTAATAGTACCCACCAGCACCGGCTGATGTCTTGCGTGGGCTTCCTCAATAGCGTCGCAGACTGCCCGGAACTTCTCCTTCTGGGTCTTATACACCGCATCGTCCAGATCCTTACGGGCAACCGGCTTATTGGTCGGGATCTCGATAACGTCCATCCCGTAGATCTCCCTGAACTCCTTCTCTTCCGTCAGCGCCGTACCGGTCATACCTGCTTTCTTCGCAAATTTATTAAACAAATTCTGGAAGGTGATCGTCGCAAGCGTCTTGCTCTCTCTCTTCACCTTCACATGCTCCTTCGCCTCGATCGCCTGATGCAGTCCGTCTGAGTAACGGCGTCCCGGCATGATACGTCCCGTAAACTCGTCGACGATCAGGACCTCGTCCTCCTTCACCACATAATCCTTATCCCTGAACATCAGGTTATGGGCGCGCAGCGCCAGGATAATGTTATGCTGGATCTCCAGATTCTCCGGATCCGCCAGGTTCTCAATATGGAAGAACTGCTCGACCTTCTTGACACCGTCCTCGGTCAGATTGATATTCTTCTCCTTCTCATTGACAATAAAATCTCCGGTCTCCTCAATATCCTCGCCCATAATGGCATTCATCTTGCTGAATTCCCCGCTGGCTTCCCCTCGTTCCAACTGGCGCGCCAGGATATCGCACGCTTCATAGAGCTTCGTAGACTTCCCGCTCTGGCCGGATATGATCAGCGGCGTCCTCGCCTCGTCGATCAATACAGAGTCCACCTCATCGATGATGGCATACTTAAGCCCCCTCTGCACCAGCTGTTCCTTGTAGATCACCATGTTATCCCTCAGGTAATCGAAGCCAAGCTCGTTGTTCGTCACATAAGTAATATCACAGTTATATGCCGCACGTCTCTCGTCGTTATCCATACTATTGAGCACGACGCCGACCGTAAGTCCTAAGAATTCATGTACCTGCCCCATCCACTCGGCATCACGCTTCGCCAGGTAATCATTGACCGTTACAACATGTACGCCTTCGCCGGTCAGGGCATTCAGATAAGCCGGCAGCGTAGAGACCAGCGTCTTGCCTTCACCGGTACGCATCTCAGAGATACGCCCCTGATGGAGAATGATACCGCCGATGATCTGGACCCGGAAATGCCGAAGCCCAAGCACCCTCACCGATGCCTCCCGCACTACCGCAAATGCCTCCGGCAGCACGTCGTCCAACGTCTCGCCATCGGCGAGCCTTGCCTTAAATTCTCTTGTCTTATCCTTCAATTCACTGTCCGACAACTTCTGCATCACCGGCTCAAGCGCCTCAACCTCATCCACGATCGGATAGATCCTCTTTAATTCATTCTCACTATGTGTTCCGAATATTTTCTGCATTAAACCCATATGATAATTACTCCTTATCACTAATTTGATACCAGGACACGCTCCAAAACGCCCTGGTATGACCACTTTATCCTCCATTCTAGCACTATCCATAGGCCAATTCAACTAATTTATGCACTGTTAACAAACTGTTTAATTTTCTGTAATAGGATTTTTGACTGCCTGATAGGGAATATTTCCCCCAAATAGATCTAACGCACTCCCTATGGTATAGTCAAGCTTCCCGTCTGAAATCTTACGGAAATGTTCCAGATCGTCAAGGCTTCCGATCCCCCCCGCATAGGTCGTCGGTATCTCTGCATGGCTGCCGAGAAGCTTCACCAGCTCTTCCTCGATCCCTGACGCCTTCCCCTCTACATCAACACCGTGCACCAGGAATTCATCACAGTATCCTGCGATCTCCTCTAATACCTTACGTGTCAGCCTCACCTGGGTAAATGTCTGCCAGCGGTCCGTCACGATATAATAGCCGCCGTCCTTCCTGCGGCAGCTCAGGTCGATCACCACATGCTCCCTGCCTACGGCCCGGCATAACTTATCCATGTTCTCCCAACGGATCTCTCCGTCCTGGAATACATAAGAAGTAACGATCACATGGCTTGCCCCGGCTTCCAGGTACGCTTCTGCACTCTCATCTGTGATCCCGCCTCCGATCTGCAGTCCGCCGGGGTACGCCGCAAGCGCCTTCATCGCCTGCTCCCTGGTCTTCTCATAATATTCAGAAGACGGGGGATTAAGAAGGATGATGTGCCCGCCCTTTAACCCGTCTCTTCTATATAAATGTGCAAAGTAATCCGCTCCTTGCCCGGCCTTAAAATTCTCAACCGCCTGGTTGTTCTCATCCTTGAGGCTGCCGCCGACGATCTGCTTCACCGCTCCGTTGTGAATGTCTATACATGGTCTGAATCTCATATGCTCCTCCTTGTCCCTGTGCCGCCGTGCCGTATATTCCTCTTCCTCTTCTCAAAAAACTCCGTCAAAAACGCATAGAAGTCCACTACATTACGGCTGTCTGTCTTATTTCTGTTATAATTAATAATGATATCCCTCTGGCAGATCGGTTCCTCGATCTTCAGCATCTTGACATGCTCATTCTCAATACTGCCCCAGGTGAATTCCGGCCAGAAGCCGATCCCCATATTGGCCGCGATCATATTCTTAACGGCAGAAGGATTGTCACTCTCGAAGATGATCTTGGGCGTGAAGCCGGCATGCTGGCAGAACCGGTCGCAGATATAGCGGAACTCCCTGGAACCAAGGAGGCTTATGAACCCCTCCTCCTCCACCTCGGCAAGGCTGACCGACGTCCTGTCCCGGTATCTCGGGTTCTTAGGTACTGCCAGATAGATCTCCTCCGCACACGCGAAGCGGTTCTTCTCATCCTCCCCCAGATAGAATAATTTCGTCGTCACTGCTATGTCATAGAGTTCACTTTCCGAATTCTGCTGTAGCTGAAAATTAATATCCTCATGCTCCTTCTTATACTCGATGATCGCCTCCATCACAAGCCCCGATGCCGCCAGCACATTCATATGTATCGTCTCTCCCTCCAGAGCAACCATCATCTTAAGCTGCTCCGGAATCGCATCCATCTGCTCCATCAGAGGCTCTAATCTCTTCTGGAGATATCTCCCATACTCTGTCAGTACGATATTGCGCCCCTTCGCCACGAAAAGCGGCACCCCCAGATCCTTCTCAAGCCTCCGGATCGCCTGAGTCAGCGCCGGCTGTGTGATATGCAGGTTCTTCGCACTGTTGGTCATATGCTTCGTCTTCGCCGTCTCCAGAAAATAACGGATCTGCATAAGTTCCATTTATCATTTCTCCAATCTATAATGTCAACGTTATAATTTTGATAAATATTATATATTAGACATAATCATACGTCAATGATAAACTGAATATGTAAGATAAAGTTATCGTTCAAAAAGAAAGTGAGGAAAACAACAATGGCTGAACTTCTTGAATCTACTATGCTGATCTGCTTTGGACTATCCTGGCCCATGAATCTTGCCAAGAACATCAAGGCAAGATCAGCGCGCAACATGAGTCTCCAGTTCATACTTCTTATCATCATAGGATATGTGGCTGGAATCTCGGCTAAAATCTATAACCACAGATTCAATTATGTACTGATAGTATATCTCCTGAATCTGGTTGTCGTATCCGCCAACGTGATCGTCTACTTCATCAACCGGCGCTACGACAGACAGATGCAGGCGGCAAACGCCGAACTTAGCAGACACGAAAGTGCATCCCCAAATACCCCCTTCAAACCATCAATTCATAGACAAGGAGAAGATGAAATGGAAACTTATCGCGAGCTGAACAGCATAACAGAAGCAGGCGGTGTTGTCTTATTTGGCTCCAACACGTTCGCCTCTCTTCCGATCGGAGAACTGACACAGGCCTTCCGGATCACAGAACCAATCTATAACCGGAGCATCCGTGACGTGCGCATCGACCAGATTGAAAGCTATCTTAAGATATGCCTGTACGATCTGAATCCACGCAAGATCTTCGTGAACATGGGAGATATCGACGTTCTCGACGAGAATGTCAACATAGACAACTTCATTTCCAAATACGAGTGGCTTCTCTACATGATCCACACGAAGACACAGGCCTCGATCTATATCGTCCCCATCGTCTCCGGCAGCCCCGCCGCCTTCAAGATCAACCAGCGGCTTAAAAGCCTGGCTTCCCAGACCGGCTGCAAGTATGTAGACGTCTCCGGCGTACTGGAAGCCAAACGGCCGACACTCAGGCTCTTCGAGATATTGAAGGTGCATATGCGCAACCACCCGATCAATTTCGCAGATGCAATGGAAGTAGGAACTCTAAGCAACCGCGAGCGGGAAGATGTCCCAAACGACGGTCAGACCTCCGCCGCACCTGGTCTCAAGCGGGATGTAGCCTACGCGAAACACTGATCTTAAGAATCTATCAGCCTTGGTATGTCTGATGATAGATCATTCAAGATAAAAACTGCCGGGAAGTACATATTGTACCCCGGCAGCTATTCTACATTCCTGATCTTCCGTCCTGATATCTCCGGCTGCATCTCCTCCTGTACTTCAGATCCGCATAATCCGTGATCCGTTTCAAATATACAGCGTCCGCCATTCCTCCTGCCAGACCCACAATCGGAATCCCCTGTACAAACTTCATATATAACAGCGCTTCTGCCAATGCATCCGAAGTCCTGGTTATCTGTTCTTGCCTATCCGGCCCGCGCACGATTCCTGAATCAATCCATTCATTCAGTTCCCGGTTAGCCTGTACCAGTTCTTCTCCTCTAGTCAGCGCCGTCTCGATCACGCTCAGAATAAAACACTGCTCCTCTTCCGTCTCATACGAACAACCATAACTAATCGCTATCTCATAGATACTCTTCAATAACATGGCAGTAAAAAGCGGGATATCCGGAATCCCGATGCCCAGGATACCAAGTCCAGCCCCTTCGATCCCCGACAGAAGCAGATTCCTGGCGCGCCCGCTCCCTGCCTGTCTGGCAAATGCCCTGACACTCTTCCGATCCTTACGGACACAGGCTGCATATTCATTGATCTGAAACGTCTGCACCTGCTTCTCTTTGTCATAAGTCTTCTCGATCAATCCCGTGCCCTTCTCAAAGACAAGCTCAAATGCCTTGCGAAAGGCTGTCTTCAATGTGCCTTCCAGCTTCTCCGGTATCTTATCTGCGATCTTCTCCTTCCATGCAGAAGGCTTCTCCTTACTCATTCTGTCTAAGAAACGCTGTTCCTTCCTCTCAATCGCCGTCCATTCATTCTTCCAATGATCCTTAGAAAAAAGCAATCTTCCCTATACCTCCATACCGTAACAGTTCAGATACCTTCACTGTTACTCCATACCTTCATAGGCTTCTCTCAGCATCCTGACAATCTGCGCCTCAGTAAACCGGCTGCTGTCGATACAGAGATCATAAGCACCCATATCCAGCCATTTCTCGTCTGTAAAATACTCATAATAGCTGCGGCGTTCCTTATCCGTCTTCTTCACAAATGCGCGGGCATCACTCTCCGGAATCTCGATGCGTTCGGCCGCCACCTTGACCCGGTATTCAAACGGCGCATGGATAAATACCTTCAGACACTGCTCTCCCAGAATATGACCGGCACAGCGCCCGATGATGATGCAGTCCTCCTGATCTGCGATCGTCCGGATAATCTCACTCTCTGCTTGAAAGAGTACATCGTTCATCGGATAGAGCCTGTACTGCGGCGCCATCTGTGCAGGTTCATCCAGCGGATAGCGCCACCCGCTGGCACGCTTCTCATCAACCTTGACAAGCTCCTCATAAGGCAGTCCTTCCTTCTCGCTGGCGATCCTGATCAGATCCTTGTCATAGCAGTGAATTCCCAGTTCTTCCGACAGAGCCTTCCCAATCCTTCTTCCGTTACTTCCGTACATTCGGTTTATGGCGATGATTCTTTTTGACATAATAACAAACTCCTTTCTCATCCTGTGAAACCTGTTCCGCCTTGTTTCTATAATCCTATTATAGTCGTTTTATCACCTGAAAATCAAGTACGCAAGATACAGTCAATTATAGCAAATAATTATTCTCCTTATCTGCCACCTGCAGCGCCGCAAGTGTATATGTTGCAAATCCCTCAGCTACAAGCGGTTCCTGCTTACACAGGGCGTCCGCTTCTTCGTAGCTCTGCGTCTTAAAGACCACCATACCTGCAACCCCCGGATAACCTTTGAACGGCCCGCATAGTTCTATCTTCCCATCGGCATCCAGATTCTTCAGATTCTCTACATGCCTTGTGATCACCGCTTTCGTAACCTTGTTATATGTCTTTCCCTTCTTTATCATCATTACATATAACCATTTTTCCATGTTCCTTACCTCCATTTCATGATATTTGTGTCAAAAGGTATTTTGACCCTTGAGGTTAAATATACAGTTTAGCAATATCTTCCGCTCTTTCTCTGAGCATGATCCGCGCTGATTCCGGCTCTACGACCTCGACATACTTCCCAAAAGACAGAAGATAATGAACAGTCCAGTTATTCAATTCATATTGAACGGTAACATAATAATTCCCATCCTCACCTATGTTAACCTGATCTTCTTGAAATTCATCGAATACCCTATGTGCAATCTCAGGAGAAAATTTAAGCTTCAGCACAGGAAGCTTGCATCTTTCTCTGCCTTCAGATACCATGGAATAATCCAAAGGCAATTCACGCTCAAATATCTCCGGCATAATCTGAAGCTTTTTTATTCTGGTGAGACGGAATGTTCTGATCTCTTCTTTAGATCTGCAATACCCAACAATATACCAGGCGTGCGATTTGAAGAGCAGCCGCAGAGGTTCTATGACTCTCTCCGATCTCTTCAATTCCGTGTTAAAATATTGAAACCTGATAACATGCTTATCGAGTATCGCGTATTGCAAGTCGGATATTTTTATTTTTTCTTTTTCATCACTTCCCCAATAAGAAAAATCAATATCAAGCCATCGGGAATCCCGTGCATTTCTGAAAACAGCGCTGATCTTACTCAATGCCATCTCTGCATTCGGATATTTCGCAGCCTGTAATATCTGCAAGCCCTGAAAAACACTCTGCTGTTCTTCTTTGGACAAAAGAGACCTGTCAATCGTATACCCTTCTATCAGGGATATCCCTCCTCCGGTTCCCTTTGCTGATAATACCGGAATCCCTGCAATCGTCAGGATGTTGATATCCCGATAGATCGTTCTCGTCGATACATTAAAATAATCAGACAGTTCCCTGGCGGTAACATGTCCATGATTGATTATATAGAAAACCATCTGGACTAAGCGCTCTATCTGCATCTCTTCACCTCTTGCTATAGACTATAACATATCCAATATGACATATAGCTGTCACATTAACTATAAATTCCTCGCTTCATCCACCAATATTCTTATTTTATCTCTGTTTCCTTGAGCAATGATACCAAGTACGGGACTGTTAATGGCGTAGGCTGATTCTACCACAGAACTGTCTACATCCAAGACCATCTCTTTCACCAACTTATCCTCAAACCATTCGTCTTCATAATTATATTTAAAATAGGTATCCGGGCTAAATACATAATTCTCGTTCTCTATATCCTTAGTTTCCCTGTTAAAAATAATATTCAGCATAATCATCAATCCTTTTTGTTTTTTCTATTCTATCATACTTATATTTTTGCAACAAGGATATTTATAAAGCGGCAACAGAATGGATCCGTCACCAATTACTGACAAGCTTCAAACTTTATCTCTTTGCATTATGCTCTTTATTTCTTCGCCTGTACTTTTCTCCATTGATTTTATTAAAAAAAGCAGATATACTATTATTAATGGTTGTAGCAAACGTTTTAAAACTGTTTGAAGGAGGGATCATTATGGCACCTACAAGCGCAGCGGTTCGTGATATGTTGAATAATTTAGAAGAGGAAGATTATAGAACTGCAATCAGCTTTATAGAATATCTGGTATCTTCACGTAAGAAAAAGAGGACTGAGGAAAGTAAAAATACTCTTGCTGAAATTCAAAAAATGTTTATAGAAGATAAAGGATGGGATTCGGAAGAAAGCATGATTGAGGATATGGCGGCATTTAGAAGGGAACGGATGAATTTATGAAGATAATGCTTGATACAAACGTGCTTATATCAGCTTTGGTATTTGGCGGAAGGACCGGAAGATTGTTCGATATGCTGTTTGAATCAGATCATGAACTATATGTTTCCGAATATATAGATCAGGAGTTTAAAGAGAAGCTCAAAGAAAAATGGCCTGCTAAAGCTGAAAAGGTATATTATCTTTACAGGCAGTTAGATATTCGATTTTGTAAAAGTACAGAAGAAAGGCTGGGTAAATTGCGGGACAGAAAAGATATCCCTGTGCTGAGTGATGCATTGTATCATAAAATGGATATTATTTTATCTGGGGATAAAGATTTTCTAGAATCTGATTTAGAAAGGCCAATAATATATTCTCCATCGATGATGTTGGAATATCTCGAAATGTTGCATGATAAATAGTGTCTGCTGTTAAGCCGTCATTTCTAGCTGCCCCGAAAATCTCTTCGGGGCAGTAACATATCCGAATACAAAGGTTTTTAAAAATTAAGATCCAGAATCTCCAATCCGGAGACTCATTCTCCTGCCTGGGGATTGCATCGCCGCCCCAAATGCCCTATACTTCTTATAACATCTGCTGCATAAGAGGAGTAAGAATCAATGGACCAGATCAAGATCGGCAAATTTATTGCATGTATGAGAAAGAAGCAGGGAATGTCACAGAAACAACTCGCAGAGAGGATCGACGTCACAGACAAGACCATATCCAAATGGGAGACCGGAAACCGGATGCCCGATGCATCGATCCTTCTGAAGCTTAGTTCTGAATTGCAGATCAATGTGAATGAACTTCTTGCAGGTGAGAAGTTCCTGTCGGAAGAAATCCCTTCAGAAGAATACATGGCAAGATCAGAGAGCAATATTGTGAATCTGATCGGTGAACTCGACGAGAATAATAAGAAGAACAAGGGCAGACAGATCGGCACGGTTATCGGCATTCTGTGTATTGCTCTGGCTTTTGCCGGACTCATTGTCTCCAGCCTTCCCGTGGGCAGGATCATTGATATCTTCGATATGCCTACCATGTTCTATCTGTTCGGTTCAAAATTTCTGATCATATCGTTCTCCAATCGATTCCATGATTATATCAATGCATGGAAATTATGTCTGCCAGGAACGAAATTATCAGCAAAGGAAATACTCGCGTCTCTGCAAGCCGTCAAATACGCCGGTGCATTATCACTGACCCTTGGGGCCTTCTTCGCATTGATCGGATTATTCTCTCTGCTAAACTATCTAAACGACCTTACTTTGATCGGACCTGGCCTTGCGCAGATTACATTATCTTTATTCTATACAGCCGTCATAGAGACCATCTATGTGATCCTGCTGTTCCGGATCAAACGAGGAATTGATTCAAGATCTGTAAGTTAAATACAAAATGCAGCGTAAAGAGGAACTGTCTTTTTTCCGTCCTCAAAACCAAAATTTTTCCCGGAAAGCTTGATGGCATAGTCAGGCCTGTAGGTATCCATATAAACCTTCAGGCTCTTGGCTCTGGTGTTATCTGCTGACTTAACCTCAATGGGTATCAGTTTTCCGCCTCGCTGAATCACAAAGTCTATCTCAGCCCCTCGTTCAGACATCCAGTAATAGGTACTGTACCCGTTTATTACAAGCTGCACATTCACATAATTCTCTGTCATTCCGCCCTTAAAATCATTGATATCCTCCACCATATAGAGAATGTCATTTGCTGCCAGATCCTTCTTGGCAAGAAGCAGTCCCATGTCCGACACATAGATCTTGAATGTATCGATATCACGGTAATTTTCAAGCGGTTTTTTAATTTGTTCCACCTTATAGACCCGGGATGCAATCCCGGACAGGCAGAGCCATTCAATAGCATTTTCAAATTCTGAAGCGCGCCCCCCTTTTTTTATCAGCTTATACTGGAAACGGGTATTCTTTTTGGATAGCTGGACGGTAATATTGTCATAGGCAAGACGCGTCTTTTTAATTTCATTCGGGTTATTGTATTTGCTCATGTCATTGAGATAACTCGTAAGAATTGTATCCTGGGCATGGCGGATCAGGATATAATCTTTTGTCTCTGCAAACAGCTTCACACACTCCGGCATACCGCCTACTATCAAATACTGACGGTAGAGCCGCATAGCCGCGTCATGGAGAGCCCCAGGCAGCGGTGTATCTGCATCAAAGCTTTTTTTGATCTGCTCCACAAGTTCCCGCTCTCCCATGGCAAGCATAAACTCCTCCATATCCATGGGATACAGAGTTTTCATATCCACCTTACCCACTGGAAAGGAGAACTTCGCCCTGTTCACTGCCACCCCCAACAGACTGCCCGCCACAATAATATGATAACCCGGAGCATCCTCACAGAAGTATTTCAGGGAAGTCAGAGCTCTCTCACAGAGCTGCACCTCGTCAAATACAATCAGTGTCTTGTCTCTGACAATAGTCTGACCCGCAATATGGGACAAAATCGGGATCAGATATTCAGGGCTGATATTTTCCTCGAAGGTTTCATTTAATCTGGGATTTGTTTCGAAGTTAAAATACGCTACATTTTCATAATGGATGCGTCCGAATTCTAAGATGGAATATGTCTTACCGACCTGTCTTGCCCCCTGCAGAATCAGAGGTTTCCGGTGTCTGCTGTCCTTCCATTCTTCCAGAAAACTCATAACTTTTCTATACATAAACCTGTCCCCCTTAAAGATATTGGTTTTAGTATAGCGGATATTCCTGTAAATATCAATAAATTTTTATCTATTTTTAACGTATATTTACATGAACTTTTTATAAATTTCTCCACATTTCTGCTACCTGGTTGCCTGTCCAGACTCTTCTCTTTATATCAAAAAAATTCTGTTCTATTTCTTCTATATATTTATCTATTCCTTCATAATCCTCTTCCATCTTAAAATGCTTTAAAACTAATATATGATTCTTTAGATCATGGGATAACTGCCGGTTCTTTTCCATGGCTATTTTTGACTGTGAAAAATTCTAAATCCGCACTTTCATTCCGCAAGAATATAATATTTCCCCCATTTACATTATGAAACGCACCTTTATCATCTTTTATTTTTCTGCCAGCATGACCTTACAGCGCTTTTTATAACATGCAATTCCATATTTCAGGATATTCTCTACCCCATCATCTTCAAGGTCATCTTCATACTTTGTATATTCGATCTGTCTTAATGCCGCCTTGCATGCCTCATCCAAATCTCCGTCATGAGCATATTTTACTTCTATGATGATCCCCATATCCCCGGTATCCGGTTCTGCAAGGATATCCGCATATCCCTCTCCCATCTCCCGGTTGGAAGAAATCCCCCACCGGGTTTTCACTCCTAAGATTCCAAGCAGAACACCATGATAGAAGTTCTCTTTCATCTCTGTTCTTGCGGTCGTATCCCGGATACTGATGGTCTTCCTTAAATATTCCGTAAATATCTTTTCTACATTTTCCGCGTCTTTATTCCGCAAAGCGTCACAGAAGCGGTTCAGCATGTCCCCGTCTTCCCGGACATTCTCCTTAAAGAATTCCATGATCTGCGTCTCAAAAATATCCCGGATCGCCAGATTAGGAATCGCCAGTTTCATCCGCCTCCCCTCAGCCTTCCCGCGCTGGGTCAGATACCCGGTGGTAAAAAGAAGGCTCCAGATATTGTCAATGGACTGATAAACTTCCGCATACGTAAGTTCCTGGTGGATTTCCTTTGTAATGACTTCCCCTGCCACCAGACGCTCAATCTCCCGTTTCGTCGTAATATTTGCCGATTCTTGAATGAACCGTTTCACCGCGTCATTGCTGCTGGTATTGAGCCAATAATTTTCCGGCTGCACATGAGGCTCGCTTCTGATCCTGTCACAATGGTTCAGCACATCCCACGGGCAATACACTTCTACATTCCCAAACTGATAACCGTCATACCATCTTTTTACTGCCTCATAATGATCCAATACATCATAATACTCCAGAAGGCCTTTCACTTCCTTGTCAGTAAAACCGAAGTATTCATCAAAACGCTCATCCGCAATCGTCAATACCTTCAGGTTGTTAAGCCCGGTAAAGATACTCTCCTTTGAAATTCTGAGACACCCGGTCAATACCGCTAATTTCAGACTGCTATTCGTCTTCAATACTTCACCAAGCAAGCTTCGGATCAAAGAGATCATCTGATCGTAGTATCCGTTCGCAAGAGCTTTTGCCAGCGGGACATCATATTCATCTATCAGCACAATCACTTTTGTACCATAATGTTTTTCCAACATCCCCGATAACTTCCTTAAGCTGCTGCCAAACATACCTTCATTCATATTTTTATCCAAAAGATCTCTGTACGCTGCTTTATCATGCTCATTCAGCTTTTCACTTTCTAAAAGGAAATAGAACTTTGCCGCCGCTTCAATGATAATCTGGACTGCCATTTGATAAGCGATCTCATAGGATCTTGCGTCAATCCCTTTCAGGGAAACAGAAATAACCGGATATTTCCCCATATACTCCTCACAGAGCGCCGTTTCCTTTGAAATATCCAGCCCGTCAAAAATATGCTTATCCCCATTCAGCGAGAAAAAGTGTTCCAGCATACTCATATTCAGCGTTTTCCCAAATCTTCTGGGACGGGTAAACAGATTTACCTCTCCCCAGTTGTTAAGAAGTTCCCTGATCAGCCCAGTTTTATCAATATAGTAAAAATTATCGGAACGAAGTTTTTCAAAATTTTCAATTCCTATCGGAAGTTTCTTCTTCCTCATCTCCATCTCTTCACACACTCCTTCCGTCATTTTCAAGCTGTTTTCTGCCTCAGATTCTATTCCTATACATTATAACAACTAAGCAGCAGCTTTTCCATAGAAATCTTCCGATTCCCACAGGTCTGCAGGGGTTCTAGTACAGTATTGCATTAATTCAAATCCTTCGTCTCCGCCTCCCGCACGGACAGGAACGCAAACACCAGAGAGACAACCGTCAATATAACCGGAATCACAGCGTTGTCTCTGAAGGTCAGATCTCCCATATTGGCCTGCGTAAGCAGGATCAGCAGGAAGGATGCGACGATCGTCGCCTTTGACGATTTCATCGCCATACCGATGAACAGTGCGATAAAGCCCATGGTAACGGTAACAATGGATCTGACAAGAAGCTGAACATAGAACCCCGGTTCTGCCATATTATAATCCAGCGGAAAGGAAGATACCATGAACTGCGATCCAAGCAGCACGCATCCATAGATCAGAAGCTTTGTAGCGACCAGCGCTGTGAAATTAAATATCCATACGGCCAACATCTGGGAAACCAGTACCTTCTGCCGTTTGATCGGATACAGGAACATCAGGTTCATAGTCTTGTTATTATAAGAGCTGACGATGAAGCCTGAGAGCATCACGCCGGTGAACACCAGAAATGCCATACTCGTAAATAATTCGATCGAGGACGAGATCATATCATTCCCCGGCGCAGCGTCCGGAATACCGGTGTCTGGACTATCGGCGATACCCAGATAACAGAGGGCAAATAAGAACAGACAGAGAACCGCCGCCAGAATGACAACATTTCTGATATATTTCGCAATATTATTTTTCTTCCATTCAAGTTTAATCAATTTCAGCATCATTTATTTCGCCTCCCCAGTCATTTTCAGGAAATAATCTTCCAATGTCTCTGTTTTTTTACCGATTGCTACAACCTCCACATCGTTCAAGGCGAGCGCCTTCGATAGCTGACCGCTGGAAACGGACCGATCGTATATGCGGAATCTGCCGCTGTCGATGATCTTGAAGTTCGCAAGCCCTAACTTCTCCGTCAGCACATAAGCGGCCTTCCTCTCATCTAAGACAGCAAGTTCCATATAGTTCAGGTTGATTTCTTCGATATCTCTCATCCGCACTTCTCTCATCATCCGGCCATGGTCAATGATACCTACCATGTCTGCGATGCTCTCGATCTCCGAGAGTATATGACTTGAGATCATGATCGTAATTCCGTATTCCGAACACAGGGTCTTAAGCAATTCCCGGATCTGCTTCATTCCGACAGGGTCAAGGCCGTTGGTGGGTTCGTCTAAGATAAGAATCTCTGGCTTGCATATCACAGCCCGCGCAATTCCCAGCCGTTCCTTCATTCCCAGCGAATAGCTTCTCACAGGTTGGTCCGCGGCAGCGTCAAGCCCCAACATCTGCAGGGCATCCTTCACACTGCTCACATTGTAGTAGCCCATATACTCACAATGAAGCGTAAGATTCTCACGCCCTGTCATGTGATCATAGAAGACCGGCAATTCAATGATGCTGCCCATACGTTTTAAGATCTCATAGGAATGAGGCGTAAGCATCTCGCCAAAGATCTCAATGCTCCCCCTGTCAGGCTTCCATAGATTGGTAATCATCTTCATTACTGTCGTCTTCCCTGCACCGTTTGGGCCAAGGAATCCGTAGATCTCACCTTTGGAAATATGGATATCAACATCCGACACAAGTTCTTTATTTCTGATTTTCTTTGTAAGTTGGCTGGTTTGTAAAATGTATGGCATATTCTTGCCTCCTTTCTACTTACCATTATAGGGAGACAGATTTTCAAAACTCTTGAATAAATCTTACGATTTTCTTTCGTTTACAACTTAATAGAATATTTTTTCAATATGACGGTAAATACGGTCCTGATATGCGGCTGGCTTTCCAGTGTAATATCCCCGCCCATCTGCATCGCAAGATTCTTGGCGATCGTAAGCCCAAGGCCATTTCCCTGCATCTGGCTGTTGCGCGAGTCTTCCATTGTGAACAGCCGTTCAAACACCGTATCCGCATATTCAGGGCTGATCCCGCGTCCTCTGTCTGTAATATCAATATATACCTTCGTTCTGTCGGTTCTCAGGCTTACCCCCAGATACTTCCCGTCAGCGCCGTATCGGACTGCATTGGAGATCAGGTTGAACATAATCCTCTGCAATGCTTCCCTGTCGGCGCCGGCGTAGATCGTCTGCTTCGGAATGTCAATATCCACCGTAAATTCTCTCTGTGAAAGCAACTCGTAGAAGTCCAGGATATTTTCACGGCAGGCTTCGTTGATATTAACGCGGGACAGTTCCATATTCATATCTCCGGCTTCTAATTTGGCAAGTGTGAAGAATTGGCCGATCAGCTCCATAACCTGCTGCGCCTTCGCTTCCACCTTGAGCAGCATCTCCTGTGCTGGATCTCCGTTCAGCCGGATGATCTCAAGATAACCCAGTATGACTGTCATGGGCGTCTTGATATCATGCGAGACATTGGACAGCATCTTCTTAGAAGCAATCTGGGAACGTCTGTAATCTGCCTTCGCCTTCCGGCGGCTCTCTAACAGCCTGTTGATCTGCGCCGCCAATCCCTGCAGGACCCGGTCATCGGTGAAAACCATGATTTCTTCATCACTGTTGGTATCTAATATACATTCTAATTTCTTACTGATCTCCTTAAGCTTCGCCTGTATTCCCGTCCGGAAGCAGAACCTCTGGTAGATCACAATCAGAACTAGCAGAACAATACACAGGGACAAAAGGAATATGACCGTATCCGCCCTCATAGCACGTCTCCTAACTTATAGCCGATCCCCCACACCGTAATAACATATCTAGGTTCTCTTGGATTATCCTCGATCTTGTTGCGAAGACGGCTGATATGTACATTGACTGCATTCTCATCCCCCATATAAGCATCGTTCCAGATCAGGGAATAAATCTGCGCTTTGGTATATACTTTCTTCGGGTTCTGAAGCAGGAGCTTTAGTATGTCAAATTCTTTGGCTGTCAGCTCAATACCGGTCCCTGCTTTCCTGACCGTATGTGTGGTCAGATCCATAACCAGGGAACCTGCCGCAAGCTGTTCCGGCTCCTTACGGGTCCCGGCATACTCTGTGCTCCGCCGGATATTCGCCTTGATCCTTGCCAGTACCTCGGTGACAGAGAAGGGCTTTGTAATATAATCATCCGCCCCAAGACCTAATCCCAGAGTCTTATCCGAGTCCGTATCCTTCGCGGATATGATGATGATCGGCACGGTACTGGCCTGACGGATGTATTTCATAACGTCCATTCCGCCGACTTTCGGCAGCATCAGATCCAACAGGACGATATCATAGCTGCCGCTGTCAAATCGAACCCTGGCCGCTTCCCCGTCTCCTGCACATACCACCTCATAATTCTCAACGCTAAGATAATCTCTCAGCATCCTGCTGATCTCTATATCATCCTCAACCAATAAAATTCTCATAGCTGTCTCACCGTTCTTCCTTCCCTTCATTTTCTTTCCAGTTTATTATGGTCTACATAGCCCCTTAAGTCAACACTGCCCGCGGGAAATGCCGGAAAACTGCCGGGAAATGCCCGATATTTTCATATTTTTTCGTCAAAATATGTCTTGCATCCACATTCTATATTTTATATAATATACAAAGTTTTCTATTGAATCAGTACGAATACTAGGAGGTACAGACATGGAAAGAGATATGATAATAGGAAAACCTTCAAAGATTATTCTGAATTTTACGATCCCTATTTTTATCGGAAATGTATTCCAGCAGTTCTACAGCATGGCGGATACGGTCATCGTCGGCAAATTCGTCGGCAACTCGGCGCTGGCCGCCGTGGGAGCCTGCGGCACGCTGACATTTCTGATCCTGGGGTTCTTAATGGGGATGACAGCCGGATTCACAGTCGTTACCGCGCAGCATTACGGGGCGGGCAATCACCGGGCGATGCGTAAGTCTGTTGCATCTGCCGCGATCCTGTCCGGTATCGTGTCCATTGTGCTCACTGTGACAAGCATGGTCTTGATGCGAAGGGTCCTGCATTGGATGAATACACCGGCCGATATGTTCGATCAGGCGTATTCTTACATAATGATCATCTGTGCCGGAATCGTGGCACAGGTAATGTATAACCTGCTGGCAAGTATCCTTCGTGCGGTCGGGGACAGCAAACGGCCGCTGTATTTCCTGATCCTGGCGGCGCTCTTGAACATCCTGCTCGACCTGGTATTCATCATCGTATTCCATATGGGTGCGGCAGGGGCCGCTTACGCGACCGTGATCTCCCAGGGAATATCCGGTCTCGCTTGTCTCTTCTATATTATAAAGAGCGTTCCCTTGCTCCATCTTAATAAGGACGACTGGAAGATGGACTGGAACCTTGCCCTGTGGCAGATGAAGATCGGGTTCCCCATGGCATTCCAGTATTCTATCACTGCGATCGGAACGATCGTGGTACAGTCTGCGCTGAACGCGCTGGGTTCTGTAGCAGTCGCCGGCTACTCCGCGGCTGTCAAGATCGAACAGATTGTTACCCAAGCCTATGTCGCACTGGGAACGACCATGTCGACCTACTGCGCACAGAATGCGGGCGCGGGCAAGATCAGCCGGATTCGTCAGGGATTCCGAAGCGCGACCTGGATGGGCCTTATTTACGCCGTATTTACCGGTATCCTGATCTTCTTCGCCGGCAAATATATGACCGTACTGTTCGTCTCTGAGAATGTCCGGCAGCTTATGTCCCTCGTCGATGTAAGCCTGCGATGTGCGGCTGTTTCCTTCGTATTCCTTGCAGTCGTCAATATCTATCGGAACGGAATACAAGGGATGGGCTACGGCATCCTCCCCATGACCGCCGGAATCGCTGAGTTGATCGGAAGATGCGGGGCGGCGCTGGCAGCATCCCATTATAAGAGCTTCCTTGGAATCTGTATGGCAAGTCCGGTGGCTTGGATCCTGGCATCCATACTTCTGTTGGGAATGTATTTCAGGATCATGCATCAGTATAAGCTGAAGGGTATCCTGAAACCAGAGGCAAAAAAGAGATTCCCAATCTGGAAGAAAAGATATCAGCATATATAAATTAGAAAAGAAACAGTCTGTGCCATTCACCTGCACAGACTGTTTCTCTATATGCTATACTATTCTGTTAACTCCGCAGGATCCGAAAATCATGATTTATGATTTCCTAGCATTTACCCGCTCGAACTCATCCACGATCTCCTTTGACGGCGCTTTGGTCGCCAGGCTCACGATAATGATCATCGCCAGAGAGATCAGGAATGCCGGAAGCAATTCATAGATATCAAGGATACCGCCCATAGGACGGATCGCATATTTCCACACGAATACCATCACACCGCCAGCGATCATTCCGGCCAGCGCACCCTGCAAAGTGGTACGTTTCCAGAACAACGCACAGATCATAACGCCTGCGAACGCAGCTCCCATACCTGCCCATGCGAAGGACACGATACCAAATACGCTGGAATTAGGATCTCTTGCCAGGAATACACCGATTACTGCGATTCCCAGGATCGTTGCACGGGCAACATTAAGTCCCTGCTTCTCGGTAAGCTTCTTACCAAGGAAATCCTGTACAATATTCTCAGATACACCGGAAGCCGCTACCAACATCTGACTGTCCGCGGTAGACATCGTCGCCGCAAGGATACCTGCAAGGATCACACCTCCAAGCACCGCTGCGAGGAATCCGTTCTTGCTAAGTTCATTGGTAAGAGCTATGATCACGCGCTCACTGTCTTCCAGTGCCGTCATACCGCCTGCATTGACAACTGCAAGGCCTACGATACCGATGAAGATCGCAACACCCATAGCGAAAGTTACCCAGATAGAAGCAACTCGTCTGGAGAGCACCAGCTTATTCTCGTCTTCAATGGACATGAATCTTACCAGGATATGAGGCATACCAAAATATCCGATACCCCATGCCAGAAGAGATACGGCGGTCAGCGGTGAATACGGGATCGCCGAACCTGCAACCGCATCATGAATCGCCGAAAGAGAGATATAACCCGACAGGGACTTGGCGTTATCCATTACAGCCCCCATACCTCCAGCGCTGCCCACACCAAAAGTTACGATAGAAATCAGTGCGATTGACATTACAATACTCTGAATCAGGTCATTCGTTGCAACCGTTGTAAATCCTCCCGCAATCGTGTAGACAACAATGATAACCGCAAATACAACCACGCCAACCATATAGTCTAATCCAAACAATGAGTTGAAGAGCTTACCACACGCCGCAAAACCGGACGCTACATACGGAACAAAGAATACTACAATGATCACTGCCGAGATCGCCGTAATGATATTCTTCTCATCATGGAATCTCTTCGCAAAGAACGTAGGCACTGTGATCGCGCCAATCTGCTCTGAATAACGTCTCAGCCTCCTTGATGTAAAGAGCCAGTTCAGATATGTACCGATCGCCAGACCTGCTGCAGTCCAGAAAGCATCTGCAAGACCGGTCAGGTATGCAACACCCGGAAGCCCCATCAGAAGCCAGCTTGACATGTCGCTCGCCTCTGCGCTCATGGCAACGACCAATGCACCCATCTTCCTGCCGCCAAGGTAGAAATCTTCACTGCTGCTGTTCTTTCTTGCATTATAGACACCGATGCCGATCAGCAGGCACATATATGCAAAAATCGTACACAGAATAATAATACTAATACCACTCATAAATCACACCTCATTTCCTTTACTTATTCTCTGTAACTGAAAACATAATGTCCATAAATTTTTATTATGCATCCATTATATTTTGTTATGTTCTACTATAACACTTAGTGAAATTAATGTCAATATAATGAATCCTATCTTTTCTTTTCATTTTCCTTTCTTTTCGACAAGAATGATCATAAACCTTTTCATTTCTCCGGGAATCGAGTATACTATAGTCAGTGATAATGAATACACCAGGAAAAAGAGGTACTAATCATGAAAAAAATACTGGTCGTAGATGATGCAGAACTAAACCGCGAATTATTATATGACATCTTGAAAGACGACTATATGATTGAGATGGCTGCCAACGGGGAAGAAGCGCTTGAACATCTCAGGAAATCCCATCATGAGATATCTGCCCTCCTTCTGGACCTTCGAATGCCGAAGATAGACGGCTTCGCCGTGATCAAAGAGATGCAGCAGAAGGGGCTTATACAGCAGATTCCCACTCTCATCATAAGCAGCGAGCATGCCATAGAGATTGAGAATCTCTGCTTCCAGTTGGGGATCTCTGATTTTATCCACAAGCCTTTCGAGAGCTCTCTGGTCAAGAACCGGGTGAAGAACGCGATCAAGCTCTTCTCTTATAAGAATCAGTTAGAACAAAAGGTAGAGGAACAGGCTGCGGCGATACAGAAGCAATATCAGATCATTCAGTTACAGGCCGAGAAGCTGAGAGAAGCCAAGCCTTTCAACATCCTGATGATGGAATTCAATTCTGCAATTATTGAGGTGGAGACGAAGCTTAAGGTATTAAACGCGGAATTCTCCCATCAATATAACCGGAATCCTTTTGAGTCCATCAAGAGCCGGCTGAAATCACCGGAGAGTATTTATGAGAAGTTAGAGCGGAAGGGGTTCCCTGTCACTCTGGAGAGCATCCGGGAGAATCTGACCGATGTAGCGGGGGTGCGTGTGATCTGCTCTTTCCCCGACGACATCTACCGCCTTGCAGAGCTTTTCGCCAAACAGGACGATATCGTGGTCATCAAGAGGAAGGACTACATAAAGAACCCCAAATCCAACGGTTACCGGAGTCTCCATCTGATCCTTGACGTGCCTATCTTCCTGTCCCACGGTAAGAAATACATGAAGGTAGAGATCCAGTTCCGCACCATAGCCATGGATTTCTGGGCAAGCCTGGAACACAAATTAAAATACAAAAAAAATGTGAACGATACCGATGAGATCGTGCATCAGCTCAAGGAATGTGCCGACTCCATTGAGAAGCTGGATCAGCAGATGCAGCAGATCCGCAATAAGATCGACCACTCAAAAGAATAAAAGAGAGGGAAACCCCTCTCTTTTGTCATTCCTGATTATTTCTTCCACGGCAGCGCATGATGTTCTGCCTTGCTGTCCCTAAGCATCAGTTCATTCACTGCTTCTCTCGGATCCTTCCCTTCAAATAATACTTCGCTTACCTTATCAATAATCGGCAGAGATACATCATACTTCTTTCCAAGCTTTACCGCAGCCTTTGCGGAATACACACCCTCTACCACCATCTGGACCTCGTCCATGGCCTCCTGCATACTCCTGCCCTGTCCTATGAGATAGCCCGCCTTGCGGTTACGGCTGTGGACGCTTGCGCAGGTAACGATCAGATCGCCGATGCCGGTAAGCCCGGTGAAGCTCTCGATTGCTCCGCCCATCTTCACACCCAACCTTGCGATCTCCGCAATCCCTCTGGTGATCAGCGCTGCCTTCGTATTGTCGCCATATCCCAAACCGTCCGCGATACCGGCGGCCAGTGCGATCACATTCTTAAGAGATCCCCCAAGCTCCATTCCCAACATATCCGGACTTGTGTACACACGGAACACCTCGTTCATGAACATCTCCTGCAGATATTCGGCCGTCTCTTCCTTCTTCGCTCCGATCACCACAATCGTCGGAAGACCTCTTCCCACTTCCTCGGCATGGCTTGGTCCTGACAGTACCGCCACATCTGCCTGGGGAATCTCCTGCTCGATCTGCTGAGAAAGCGTCATCAGAGTATCTTCTTCAATTCCCTTCGCCACGTCAACGATGATCTGTCCGTCCGCCACATACGGGCTCATACTGCGCGCGGTGCTCCTGGTGAATGGAGACGGCACCGCCAGGACAATAAAATCCTTATCCCTGACCGTACTCTCCACATCCGTAGTAAACTGCATATCCTCCGGAATCTTCACTCCCGGCAGCTTACTCACATGCTCCCGCTTCCTGGACAGCATATCAACCTCTTCTTCACTGATCGACCACACCGTAACCTGGTGTCCGTTCCTGTGAAGCAGAAGCGCCAGCGCCGTTCCCCAGCTTCCAGCTCCCATAATACCTACATTCGCCATAATCCAACTTCCTCCCTGTTTCATATATTTAATAATAGATTTCTCATTTACTCTTCCCGACGCTCAGCTTATTCTCCGTCCCGGTCATAAGCCGCTTGATATTCGCCCGATGCTTGAAGAACGCCAGCGCCATTAGAAATACGGCGATACCGTACATCTCATAGAGATAATTCTGCGCAATGCCATAGACTCCCGTCTGTCCAAGGAAAATGACCACCGCAAGATAGAGGACCACCACCACCAGCGATCCCAGAGACACATACCTCGTCAGCGCCACGATTCCTACAAATACGACAATGAACAGCACTACTGCCCATACGCTGGTCGTGCTCACGATCAGCCCTGCCGTCGCCGCGATTCCCTTCCCTCCCTTGAAATTCATATAAAACGGGAAGTTATGTCCAAGGATCGCTCCCATACCTGCATAGAGGGACAGAAGCGGCAGCATATCCCCATGGGATCCCTTGTAGATCAGATGCACTGCAACCACCGCGAACACACATTTGAAACAATCACCAAGGAAGGTCACCGCCCCGGCTTTCCAGCCCATAGTACGCAGTGCATTGGTAGTGCCTGCATTGCCGCTGCCCTGCTGGCGGATGTCTATATGATGCAGCTTCCCGTACAAATATCCCGTCTGCAGCAGCCCGAACACATATCCGATCAATATGCTTATGACTCGTTCCATTATTAACGCCCCTTTTCTTTTCTTTCTCTGATGAAGAACTTAAGCGAAGTTCCTCTGAATCCAAATGCATCCCGGATCCTGTTCTCCAGATACCTAGTGTAGGAGAAATGCATCAGCTCCTTATCATTTACAAAGATCACGAATGTCGGCGGCTTCACCGCTACCTGCGTGATATAATAAAGCTTCAGCCGCTTGCCCTTATCTGACGGCGGCTGCTGCATGGCAACTGCTTCCATCATGATCTCGTTGAGCACGCCGGTCGCCACCCGCATGGACTGGTTCTCGATCACCATATCAATCATATCATAGAGCTTCACCAACCTCTGGCCGGTCACGGCGGACACATACATGATCTCCGCGTAAGGCATGAACGACAAGACACGGCGGATCTCATTCTCATACTCCTTCATGGTCTTATCATTCTTCTCGATGGCATCCCACTTATTGACTACGATGACGATGCCCTTCCCGCGCTCATGGGCGATCCCGGCAATCTTCGCATCCTGTTCGGTCACACCTTCCGACGCGTCGATCACCATCAGCACCACATCTGCACGCTCTACGGCAGACACCGCACGGATAATACTGTACCTCTCCAGCTCTTCCTTAATCTTGTTCTTCCTGCGAAGCCCCGCCGTATCTATGAACACATACTCCCTGCCGTTGTACTTGATTTCCGTATCTATGGCATCTCTAGTCGTCCCGGCGATATCCGACACGATCACCCTCTGCTCGCCAAGCAGCTTGTTGACAATGGATGACTTGCCTACATTGGGCTTACCCACGATCGCCACCCGCGGACGGTCGTCTTCCTCTTCTTCCCCCGATCCCTGCGGGAAATACTTCACCACCTCATCCAGCATATCCCCGATCCCAAGACGTGATGCGGACGAGACCGGCATAGGATCTCCGATACCCAGATTATAGAACTCATACACATCCGGCATGAACTTCTCGAAATTATCTACCTTGTTCACCACTAATATCACCGGTTTCGCCGAACGCCTCAGCATATCCGCCACTTTGGAGTCGGCGTCTACAAGACCCTGTCGCACATCCGTGAGGAATATGATCACGTCCGCCGTATCTATGGCGATCTGAGCCTGCTCCCGCATCTGTGACAGGATAATATCCTTGCTCTCCGGTTCGATCCCCCCGGTATCCACCAGGGTAAATTCCTTGTCAAGCCATGAGACATCCGCATAGATCCGGTCCCTGGTCACACCAGGCGTATCCTTCACGATCGATATCATCTCACCGGCCAGCGCATTAAAAAGGGTCGACTTGCCCACATTGGGCCTTCCCACTATCGCTACTACTGGTTTACTCATCTTCTATCTCCTCATCTATTGAAGTCAATACTGTATCTATAAAGTCTTGTCCGCTTGATTTTACAATATCTGCACGCACTTGTAAAGTCTCCTCCACTTCTGCAAGGGTAACATCATCCAGAAATACCTCCTCGCCGCTCCTGAACATATTGCAGGGGAGCAGGAGCCTGTCTCCTAATTCCTGTCCGCGAAGCTGTGCGATCAGATCCCGTCCCGTAATAAGCCCCGACACCGTAATAAGCTCTCCAAAGAAATCATTGCGGATAGGGTAAACATGGATATCCGTTCCCGGGCATTTCATCATGAGCCTGTCTGCCATCTCCTGAATATAGGGATGGGCAAGCAGTCCCGTCGCCACAGATAATTTTCTCTGAATGCCGTCGTCCTGAACCTCTGCGTATGCCTCTTCGAATTCATTTATCAAGAGGCGGAGCATCCCCACGCCGTTCTCAAGCTGAAGATACCCGTCGTACCGTTCTTCTTCCGGCAATTCCTTCCCGGCAAGGATGTACCACTCATCGCCCGCATGGATAAAATGTGTTCCATATTCCTCATAGAGCCTGTCCTGCCACCTATGGACTACCGACAGCACCTCTTCTGCGTCTACCTTCCCAAAAGGCTCCAGAGGCTCTAAGCCCTCCCTGTGCTTCGTAAGCCCCACCGGCACCACAGATACGCTCTGCAGGCACGGCAAATACTTCGCCATATCCCGGATGCTTCGTTCCATCTCCTCCCCGTCGTTGATCCCTTTACAGAGCACGATCTGGCCATTCATACGGATACCGGCCTCATAGAGCCTGTCCACCTTCGCAAGCGCGTCTCCCGCGAACCGGTTGTGGAGCATCCTGCATCTCAATTCCGGATTCGTCGTATGGAAGGATATGTTGATCGGCTCCAGATGGTAACGGATAACTCTGTCGATATCATGGTCGCTCATATTGGTCAGTGTCACGTAATTCCCCTGAAGAAAAGACAGTCTGGAGTCGTCATCTTTAAAATACAGCGTCTCCCGCATCCCCCTCGGCATCTGGTCGATAAAACAGAAGATACACCGATTCCTGCAGGAACGGTACTCGTCCATCAATCCCTGCTCGAATTCGATCCCCAGATCTTCGTCGTAATCCTTCTCGATCTCAAGCTCCCATTCCTCTCCGTCCGGTTTCTCGATCAGAAGCACCAGTTCCTCGTCATTCACATAGAAATGATAATCAAATACATCCTCAATCACCCGCCCGTTGACGGTTACCAGACGGTCCCCTGCCTCGATCCCAAGCTTCCATGCGATACTGTCCTGCATTACTTCCTTTATAATATGCTTTCGCTCCATATTCCACCTCTTGCCCCCAATATCTTTATAACAGTATAACACATTTTTTCATTATCGCAATCTGTAGTTGACCTTACCCTGCCAAAAGTGCTATAAATATCTTAGGAACTTCTACACAAACCGTCACATAGGAGAACTATATGCAGAATATTAAATTAATGGAAAAGCTGCTTCCGGCAGCGCCTCTTAAAATCGCAGCCCTGGAATCCTGCAAGGAATTCGGGAAGAGAGTAGATGATTATATCGTAGGCTTCCGCCAGGCTACCCTGGAGGAAGCTCTGGATTCTCCGCTTTATCAGAGCTACCAACAGGACTCTTATCTGGTAAGCTGTCACTGTCCGCGTTTTGGCACCGGGGAAGCCAAAGGTCTGATCGACGAATCTATCCGCGGCAAGGATCTGTATCTCATGGTAGATGTATGTAATTACAGTCTGTCTTACACCGTCAACGGACATCCGAATCATATGTCCCCGGACGATCACTACCAGGACCTGAAACGTATCATCTCCGCCGCCAACGGCAAAGCGCACCGGCTGAATGTGATCATGCCCTTCCTCTACGAGAGCCGCCAGCATAAGCGCACCAAGAGAGAGTCCTTAGACTGTGCCCTGGCGTTGCAGGAGCTTACGGATATGGGCGTGGACAATATCATTACCTTCGATGCCCACGACCCCAGGGTACAGAATTCCATCCCGCTCCACGGGTTCGACAGCTTCAACCCGCCGTACCAGTTCATCAAGGCACTGCTCCGCGCAGAACCGAATCTGATCGTTGATAAGGAGCACCTGATGATCATAAGCCCCGATGAGGGAGCCATGCACCGTGCCATCTATTTCTCCAACGTAACGGGAGTCAACATGGGTATGTTCTATAAGCGCCGGGATTATTCTACCGTCATAAACGGCAAGAACCCCATCGTTGAACACGAATTCCTGGGCGACGACATCCACGGTAAGGATGTGATCATCGTGGATGATATGATCTCTTCCGGAGAAAGTATGCTGGATGTGGCGAAACAGATCAAGGAGCGCGGCGCCAACCGGGTATTTGTCTGCACTACCTTCGGTCTGTTTACCGAAGGCTTTGGGATCTTCGACGATTACTACAGCAAGGGATATATTGACCGAGTAATCACCACGAACCTGACCTATCTGCCGCCTGCAGCCTATGAGAAGCCTTATTTTGTAGTGGCAGATATGTGCAAATTCATGGCGCTGATCATTGATTCCATGAATCACGATGTCTCCATCGGCAAGGTCCTGAATCCTACAGATAAGATCCATGCCCTTCTCAAGGCGCATACCGCAGATTGACCGCCGACCGTTAAGAAGGCTGCCGGGAAATGTGATAAGCTTCTATCACTTCCCGGCAGCCTCTTTGCTGACTGCTGTATTAAAAATCCGTATACCGTTCGCCGTTCTCCATCTTGATCCCCTTAGCCGCCGCCATCTCCGACACCGTCACAAGCTGATAATTCTGTGCGATCAGTTTGGGAATCATCTCGATCGCCGCATCCACACTCTCCGAATGGATATCGTGCATCAATATGATGTCGCCGTCCTGGGCCTTGGTCATGACTTCATTAACCGTCATCTGAGCGTTCCTTGTCTTCCAGTCCAACGTATCTATGTTCCATAAGATCAGAGGCTTGCGGATCGTTGCTTTCACTGTATCGTTGATTGCTCCATACGGAGGGCGCAGCACTGTCGCTCCCTGACCGATAATATCATGAAGGCTCTGATCCGTACGGTCAACCTGATCCTTAATGCCGGACGCATCCATCTTCGTAAGATCCGGATGATCGAAGGTATGGCTTCCAATCTCACATCCCACCTCTTTCATACGCCTTACCGCATCCGGATAGACACTGACATTCTTACCCTGCATGAAGAAGGTCGCATGGGCGCCGTATTTGCTGAGCGCATCCAGAAGCTCCCCGGTCCTCTGCCCCGGACCGTCATCGAAGGTCAGCGCCACCATCGGTTTGTTCGGATCCACTTCACTCTCTTCCATGGACACCAATACCCCATCCTTCCCGAAGTCGCATTTGGTCATCCCAAGGTAAGTCTCTCCGGTCACCATCTTGCCGTCCTGCCCGAAATAATAAGTCTTCCCGTCAATATCCTTCCAGCCGGTCACCATACGGCCGTCTGCCTCCAGATAATATCTGGAATCTTCCTGATCGAGCCAGCCGGTCTGAAGGACTCCCTCGGAATCCAGGAAATAATCAGCTCCGCCTGCATTCTGCCAGCCGGTCGCCATCTTCTCATCTTCCCCGAAATAATAGGTCTTCCCCTTCGATACCACGAACTCATTCTTCACATATGTGCCGTCATAACGCCTGAACCGGTCCTTGTCCCACTCGCCCAACGGATTCTTGACCAGAAATGAAGCGTCAAGAGTATCTATGGTCAGTACTCCGAACCATTCCTTCCTGAGGCACTTCTTAATGCGGTCGCTGAGTTCTAAATGCATGGAATACTCGCCTTCCACGCCCGTATCTGCATCACACGCCACCGTATAGCCATGCCCTTCCTTGAATTCCTCTTCCAGATTCTTCACCGTGAAGCCGCTCTTCTCATCCAGAATGATCTCTGAATTCCCTACCACTTCCACTTCCGTCTCAAACTCCGGAACTTCCTCGCCCTGCAAAATCGCCGTATCCTTAAGCTTCAGGTAGACCGACGCTTCCTGTCTGGACGCTGAAGCGGTCGTCATACAAAACAGCGGTATCCCGGCAATCAGAAAAAGAGCAAGAATACGAAGACACATCCTTGCTCTCCTTACTTTTCTGATTCTTCTCTCTTTTAATAATTCCCTTTCCTTAATTCGTTGACTTGTCATCTGTATATCTCCCCTATGGTCTCACAACCCGCTAAAAACTAAACTTGTTATATTGAGTATACAGGAATTCCAAATATATTACAATGCATCTTATGTTAAGATTTTTTAATTATTCTTAAAAATCACTTAATAATTCGAACGCGGAGAACTTCCTTCACCGCACTGAGTTCTTCTGCAACCTTGTCAGAAACGGGACTGTCAACATCGATCATCGTATAGGCATACTTCCCCTTGCTCTTATTGGTCAGATCGGCAATATTCATATTGTCATTCGCCAGGATCTTCGTGAACTGGCCGATCATATTCGGAACGTTGCGGTGCAGAAGGAGGATTCTGGTATTATCCCCTCTCATTCCCATATCACAGTCCGGATAGTTCACGGAATTCTTGATATTACCGTTCTCCAGGTAATTCCTCAGCTCCTTGACCGCCATCTTCGCGCAGTTATCCTCAGACTCCTCCGTAGACGCGCCGAGATGCGGGATCACGATCGCCCCCTTGACTCCGGCGGTAACGGGCGTTGGGAAATCCGATACATAGTGCTTCACATGACCGGACACCAACGCGTCCACCATGGCTTCTTCATCCACAAGAACATTTCTTGCAAAATTCAATACAACGACACCCTTCTTCATCAAACCGATGGCATCCTTGTCAATCATCCCCTTGGTGCTCTCTATCGCCGGCACATGGATCGTAATATAGTCACAATCTCCGTACAGCTCATCTACCGTCTTCGCGTGATGGATGCTTCGCGACAGCCTCCACGCAGAATCTACCGACACATACGGGTCATAGCCGTACACATCCATCCCAAGAGCCGTAGCCGCATTAGCCACCAGCACACCGATCGCTCCAAGCCCTATGACTCCAAGCTTCTTACCCTCTAGTTCACAGCCTGCGAACGCCTTCTTCGCTTTCTCTGCGTCTTTGGCGATATTGCCGTCCTCTTCATTCTCCTGAACCCAATTAATGCCGCCGATGATGTCTCTGGATGCAAGAAGCATCCCAGCGATCACAAGCTCCTTTACACCGTTGGCATTGGCGCCCGGCGTATTGAATACCACAATCCCTTCCTCAGCGCATCTCTCCAGCGGTATATTATTGACTCCGGCGCCGGCGCGCGCGATCACCTTGAGATCCGGCGTAAATTCCATGTCATGCATGACAGCGCTTCTAACCAGCACGGCATCCGCATTCTCCATCGTACTTACCGGGGCATACTCTTCCGTAAATTGTTCCAGCCCTACGTCAGAGACCGGATTCAAGCAATGATATTTATACATGATTACAGATTCTCCTCTTCAAACTTCTTCATAAATGCCACCAGAGCCTCCACACCTTCCACAGGCATCGCGTTATAGATACTTGCACGCATTCCGCCCACCGTGCGGTGGCCCTTAAGGTTCTCAAATCCTGCCGCCTTCGCTTCTTTGACGAACTTAGCGTCCAAATCCTCATCCACCGCCACAAAAGGAACATTCATCAGAGAACGGTCTTTCGCTTCTACTGTTCCCCGGAACATCCTGCTCTGATCCAGATAATCGTACAGGATCTTCGCCTTCTTCTCGTTCCTCTCCTTCATGGCTGCAAGACCGCCCTGCTTCTTAAGCCACTTGAACACCTTGCCGCAGATGTATATACCGTATGTCGGCGGTGTATTGTAGAGAGAACCTGCATCCGCGTGAGTCTTATACTTAAGCATGGTCGGCGTGCCGGGAAGCACGTCTTCCGTGATCAGGTCCCTGCGGATGATCACGATCACTGTACCCGCAGGGCCGATATTCTTCTGCACGCCGCCGTATATGACTCCGTACTTCGTAACATCGACCGGCTCTGAAAGAAAACAGGAGGAGACATCGGCTACCAATATCTTACCCTTCGTATTGGGCAGTTCTTTGTATTTTGTCCCGTAAATGGTATTATTCTCGCATATATATACATAATCCGCATCTTCTGAGACCGGAAGATCACTGCAGTCCGGAATATAGGAGAATGTCTTGTCTGCGGAAGAAGCTATGATATTGACTCTTCCGTACTTCCTCGCCTCCTCGCTCGCCTTCTTCGCCCACTGTCCGGTCACAATATAGTCTGCCGCCTTATTCTTCATCAGGTTCATCGGGATCATGGCAAACTGCTGGGACGCGCCGCCCTGCAGGAACAATACCTCATAATCATCTGGAATCCCCATCAGATCACGAAGATCCGCCTCTGCCTCTTCGATGATATCCTTGTATGCCTTCGAGCGGTGACTCATTTCCATCACGGACATCCCGGTTCCCTGATAGTCTAACATCTCTTCTGCCGCTTCCCTTAGCACTTCCTCCGGCAATACCGCAGGTCCTGCTGAAAAATTGTACACTCTGCTCATATTCATTCCTCCATTTTCTGACCTAGTTCTATCTGCCTTCTTCGAGATCTTTCTCGTCGAATACCTCGCTGATCGCTTTGCCGGGCGCCACCATCGGCCACACCTTGTCATCCGCGTCGATCTGGCAGTCAATGACTACCGGCCTGCCAAGCGTCAGCGCCCTTGCAAACGCCTCCCTGAATTCTTCCTGCGTCGCCGCACGGATTCCCTCGGCTCCCATCGCCCCGGCAAGCTTCACAAAATCCACGGCGTCATTGAGCACCGTTGCCGAATAACGCTGTCCGTAGAACAGGTTCTGCCACTGGCGCACCATACCAAGCACATGGTTGTTGATAACCACCTGGATCACCGGTATATTATGGCGCACAGCCGTTGCGATCTCATTCATATTCATGCGGAAACAGCCGTCTCCCGCGATATTGACAACCACCTTATCCGGCATCCCCATCTTCGCTCCAAGCGAAGCACCAAGGCCGTATCCCATGGTTCCCAGACCGCCGGACGTAAGCAGCGTCCTTGGCTTCGTGTACTTATAGAACTGCGCTGCCCACATCTGATGCTGTCCGACCTCGGTCACCACGATGGCGTCTCCCCCGGTCTGACGGTAGATCTCTTCCACCACGAACGGGCCTGTAAGGATATCCGGATGATAGACTAACGGATACCGCCCTTTATATTCCATGATCTTCTCGATCCATTCCCTGTGCTCCTGCTGTTCCAACCGTTCATTCAGAGTCTCAAGCACAATACGGATATCCCCGGTCACTCCCTGAGTGATCAGGACATTCTTATCCATCTCCGCAGGATCGATATCAAACTGAAGAATCTTCGCGTTGCTCGCGAACTTCTTCGCATTGCCCGTCACACGGTCGCTGAACCTGGCGCCGACAACGATCAGCAGATCGCACTCGCTGACCCCGTAATTCGACGTCTTCGTGCCATGCATTCCAAGCATCCCTGTATAAAGCGGATCCGTTCCCGGAAATGCGCCCTTTCCCATCAGGGAATCGGTCACCGGTGCATCCACCTTCCCGACAAAGGTACGAAGCTCCTCGCTGGCATCCGAGAGTATCGCGCCGCCGCCTACAAATACATACGGCTTCTTGGACTCATGGATCAGCTTGAGAGCCGCTTCGATCTCTGTCTCGCTGATCTCCTTGGACGGAAGCACAGGTTCCGGCATCTTCTTCACATATTCTGCCTTATTCGCCGTCACATCCTTCGGAATGTCGATAAGAACCGGCCCCGGTCTTCCCTTCTTCGCAATAGCGAAGGATTTGCGGATGGTGTCGGCGAGGTCATTCACATCCTTCACTATATAGTTATGCTTCGTGATCGGCATTGTCACTCCTGCAATGTCGATTTCCTGGAAACTGTCTTTTCCCAGAAGATTTACCCCTACATTACAGGTGATCGCCACGATCGGTATGGAGTCCATATACGCGGTGGCAATCCCAGTAACAAGGTTGGTTGCTCCCGGTCCGCTGGTGGCAAAGCACACGCCGGTCTTCCCTGTCGCCCTTGCATACCCGTCGGCTGCATGGGCGGCTCCCTGCTCATGGGAGGTCAGGATATGCGTGATCTCATCACTGTGTTTATATAATTCATCGTAGACATTCAGAATCGCGCCGCCCGGGTAACCGAACACGGTATCCACGCCCTGCTCCTTCAGGCATTCGATCAATATCTCTGATCCAGTCAACTGCATATCTGTCATTCTCCTGTTCTCTATATTGTATATCTTGGTTCTTACTTTCCCGGAACAGTGAGGATCGCTCCTCTGTTGCCGGATGTTACCATAGCCGCATATCTCGCCAGATAACCGGTCGTAACCTTCGGCTCTCTCGGCTGCCATGCCTGTCTTCTTTTCTCAAGCTCTTCGTCGGATACTGCAAGCGTAAGAGAGAGATTCGGGATATCGATCTTGATGATATCTCCCTCTTCCACTAACGCAATGGGTCCGCCCACTGCCGCCTCCGGAGATACGTGTCCGATAGACGCCCCTCTGGATGCGCCGCTGAAACGTCCGTCTGTGATCAGCGCCACGCTGGAGCCAAGCCCCATACCCGCGATCGCCGAGGTAGGATTAAGCATCTCTCTCATACCAGGGCCTCCCTTCGGCCCCTCATAGCGGATTACGACCACGTCTCCCGCCACGATCTTGCCGCCCTTGATGGCGTCGATCGCGTCCTCCTCACAGTCGAATACTCTCGCCGGGCCTTCATGCACCAGCATCTCTTCTACCACTGCAGAGCGCTTCACAACACTGCCGTCCGGCGCAAGATTACCCTTCAATACGGCAAGCCCTCCGGTCGGCGTATAAGGATTCTCGACAGGCCGGATCACTTCTGGATCCTTGTTGACCGCATCCTTAATATTCTCCCCTACAGTCTTGCCCGTAACGGTCATACAATCCGTATAGAGCAGGTTCTTCTTATTCAGCTCTGCCATAACCGCATAGACGCCGCCCGCTTCATTCAGGTCCTCCATATATGTGGGGCCTGCCGGTGCAAGATGGCAGAGGTTCGGTGTCTTCTCACTGATGCCGTTCGCGAAATCAATCTCAAAATCCATACCTATTTCATGAGCGATCGCCGGCAGATGCAGCATACTGTTGGTAGAGCATCCAAGCGCCATATCTACGGTGAGGGCATTCAGGACCGCCTTCTCAGTCATGATATCCCTTGGGCAGATGTTCTTCTCCCACAGCTCCATCACCTTCATGCCTGCCTGCTTGGCAAGACGGATCCTTGCGGAATGGACAGCCGGAATCGTTCCGTTGCCGCCAAGGCCCATTCCAAGGACCTCCGTCAGACAATTCATACTGTTCGCCGTATACATACCGGAACAAGAACCGCAGGTTGGGCAGGTCTTATTCTCGAATTCACACAGATCCTCATCAGAGATCAGGCCCGCCGCGTTCGCTCCTACTGCCTCGAACATACTGGAAAGGCTCGTCTTCTTTCCCTTCACATGACCTGCGAGCATCGGACCGCCGCTTACGAAGATGGTCGGCACATTGATCCTTGCCGCCGCCATCAGAAGCCCCGGCACATTCTTATCACAGTTCGGCACCATCACCAACGCGTCAAACTGATGCGCGATTGCCATCGCCTCTGTAGAATCCGCGATCAGATCCCTCGTTACCAGCGAATACTTCATACCGAGATGTCCCATGGCAATCCCGTCGCATACGGCAATGGCCGGGAATACGATCGGCGTACCGCCCGCCATGGCTACTCCCTGCTTTACTGCATTGACGATCTTGTCCAGGTTCATGTGTCCCGGAACTATCTCATTATAGGAGCTTACGATCCCAACCAAAGGACGCTCCATCTCCTCCGGTGTAAGCCCTAACGCGTTGAATAAAGAACGGTGGGGCGCCTGCTGTTTTCCCTTTGTAACTGTATCACTTCTCATAATAATCCCCTTTCTACTCGATATATCCTGCGATCAGATCGCCCATCTTCTCTGTACCGACCTGTTCTTTCCCGTCAGACATAATGTCAATCGTCCGGTATCCTTCCTCCAACACCTTCGCAACTGCCCGCTCGATAGCGTCTGCTTCCTTATCCAGATCGAAACTGAACTTAAGCATCATCGCCGCAGACAATATCGTCGCGATCGGATTAGCAATGCCTTTGCCTGCAATATCCGGCGCCGAGCCGCCGCTTGGCTCATACAGACCGAACTTCGTCTCATTCAGGCTTGCGCTGGCAAGCATTCCGATGGAACCGGTCACCATACTCGCCTCGTCCGATAATATGTCTCCGAACATATTCTCCGTCAGGATTACGTCGAACTGCTTCGGATCTTTGACCAACTGCATGGCACAGTTATCCACCAGCATATGCTCTAATGTCACCTCCGGATAATCTGCCGCCACTTCCTCCACGACCTTCCTCCACAGCCTGGAAGAATCCAGGACATTCGCCTTGTCCACGCTGGTTACCTTCTTCCTGCGCTTCATGGCAATATCAAATCCGCGTCTCGCGATCCTGCGGATCTCATTCTCATTATATGTAAGAGAATCATACGCCGTCATAACTCCGTCCTCGCTGACGGTCTTGCGTTCTCCGAAATACAGGCCTCCGGTCAGCTCCCTCATGATCATCATATCAAAGCCGCCCGCTGTGATTTCTTCCTTCAAAGGGCATGCTCCTTTCAGTTCATCATAGAGCACCGCCGGTCTTAAGTTGGCGAAAAGATTCAGCTCCTTGCGGATTCTCAAGAGACCCGCCTCCGGTCTCTTTGACGGTTCTAACTGATACCACGGCGATGTCTTCGCGTCCCCTCCTATGGATCCCATCAATACTGCGTCACAGTTCTTCGCCTCTGCCACCGTATCATCGGTCAGCGGCACGCCATGCACGTCGATAGAAGCGCCGCCCATCAAGAGCTGCGTATAATCACAGGTATGTCCATAGATTTCTGATATCTTATCAAGCACCTTCACGGCTTCTGTTACAATCTCCGGTCCGATTCCGTCGCCTTTGATCACTCCGATTTTCAGATTCATATTCCTCTTCCTTCCTCTTCTTATGTTCCATTTTCTCATCCGTTAAAAACTTTAACATCTATAATATCGCATTTCAGAGCATGTTTCAAGACTTTAATTGGCTAAATTGCCCGTTCCCTGTCATTTCCTGCTACATTTTCGTACATCCTACTGTACTTCACATTCTGCCCCTTCGGCTTCCGGCTCGGCCGCACCTTCTGTTCCTGCGGCTTCAGACTGCACAGATCAGGACGGACTCTTTCTCTCCGCGGCTACCGCCCCGGCCACATTCTCCCCTTCTGGTTCAGCCGTTCCCGCCGCAGGATGTGTCTCTCCCCGAACTCCGATAATGAACAGCCGGTTCGTAGGATTGGACGTACATGTTGACAAGGTGATCAGACAATCCTGCTCTGTAGGCGTATATTGATCGTTGAAATACGCCGGTGAAAGCCCTATATTCCTGACGTCGCTTAAGAACTGATTCCTGCCCTCCGGTGTCTCCAGCGGGTAACTCACCGGAATATACCGGTCATCAAACCACCGCGCCGCATAGATATGATATTTGATCGCCTTATCCGGCATGTAGACATTGATCTCCGAATGTTCCCTGAAAAACTGCTCGTTGTCGAAACTGTGAAGGCTTCCGAACATGGATCCGTCCTTCATGTTATGCCCGTAGATCACCGTATTAAAATCCGTAAATTCCTGGCTGTTGATATTCTCCGTATAGATCGAGCCCGGAAGCCCCGCCGTTCTCTGAAGCGTCGTATTCAGATAATCCACGCTTCCGTCCGCACTCTGGAGAATCGGATAAGAGACTTGCGTCCCCGGGATCTCTATGTATGCGTATACATCCGGATTCTGCGCCTTCAATGCAGCGAAATCCACCGGAATCTCGACCGGCTCAGGCTGCGGCTCAGGTTCTGGCTCGGGCTCAGGCTCTTCCGCCGGCTCAGGTTCCTTAGGCTTCTCCACCTTCTTCGTCTGTACCGGCTCTTCCTTCTTCAAGAATACTTTGCCGCCTATGACCCCCGCTAAAACTACGACCAATACTGCCAGAATGATAATCTCGACCTTCTTAAATTTTCCCACAATCATCCTCTCCTTTTACATGAATCTCATGACAGTTCCTTAATAATATAAACTTTAAAGCTTCTATTATCAAGTCCTAATGAAATTTATGTTATATTTAATCAAATCATCTGGCAGCCGCAGGGTCCTTAATCCGGTAACTTCGGACCCATTCCTTGGTCTCATCGTTCCTTGTCACCTCCGACTGATGCTGATATAAGAATCTGACCAATTCATAGCAGCTTACCCAGATCTCATTGTTCCCGTCACGCTGTGACTCATCGAATATCAGCTGCAATCCGAAATGGAGATGGTATTCATCAATATTATTAACGTTCTCTTCCTTGCTGTACCCGGTCCTGCCGATATACCCGATCACATCTCCCGCCTGCACGACAGCCCCTTTCTTCAACCCTTCTGCGTAAGGGCGGTCCTGCCTGAGATGTGCGTAATAATAGTATCGTTTCCCGTCAAAACTGTTGATCCCGACGCGCCATCCGCCGTACTGATTCCATCCCAGCTCCGCCACATATCCTGATTCCACCGCGATCACAGGAGTGCCTACCTGCCCCATCATATCATGCCCCAGATGATTCCTCCGATAACCGTACGTCCTGGACACTCCGAAATCATCATAATCCGAATAGGGAAAGCTCTTCGCGATCGGATGAAACGCCTTTAAGCCATACACTCTTCTCATCCTTTTATCTGACCCTGCTTCTTTGGACGCAGGCCTGGCAGCTTCCTCCGTCTCATACTCGCCCACCATCCCGTCCAGTACCGCGCCATACGCTTCCCGATAATAGGCATAATACTGCATATCCGAAGCCAGCTCCGCTATCGTCTTCTCACCATTTATCAGCATCTTCGTCATATCTTCCAGGTCCTGTTCCCGATATCCGCTAAAATCCCCGCCGTATCTCGCTCCCAGATAGGCCAGCAGATCCACCCAGTTCAGGTGCACTTCCTTCCCATATGTATCCAGATCATACTGATATGCCCGCTTCATGGCCTCGCAGGTCACATTGAATTCCACCCATTTTATATAATCCTTTTCGCCTTCTGCCTCCGGTTCATCCTCATTTTCACTGCCTGTGCCCGGTCCCCGCATCGCCGCCTTGCCGCTCATATACGAGAGCGTCCCCTCGTCCTTTGGCGCCCATCGCATGCCTGCCGCGACGATTGCCATGCATAGGAGCAATACAGCCGTATGTCTCTTCATAGGCGCAAATCCTCACTTTACATCCCTTTACATTCACCTTATGCGGTTTGCCTGCATTCCATTCCTAAGGCAATAAGGCAATATTGGGGACATAGTAAAAATCAATTTTACTATGTCCCCAATCGATCATATATTTATTTCAGATGCCAGATATCCTTATTGTAGTCTGCGATCGTCCTGTCAGATGAGAAATATCCCGCCTTCGCGATATTCACCAGCATCTTCCTGCTCCATGCCTTCCGGTCTGCGTAATCCTCATAAGCACGGTTCTTCACCGCAATATATTCTTTCAGATCCAGAAGCGTCATAAACCAGTCTTTATAGATCAACTCTGCATGGATCTGCAGAAGATGATAAGGATCGCCGATCTTCATCATCTCCGGACTGATGATAAAATTCACCAACGCACGGATCTGCTCATCCTCGATATAATAATCCGCCGCACGGTAATCACTCTTCGCGTAATGCTCAATCACCTGTTCGCTGGATTCACCGAAGATATAGATATTCTCATCCCCTACCAACTCATGGATCTCAACATTGGCCCCGTCTTCCGTACCAAGAGTCACAGCACCGTTCAGCATGAACTTCATATTGCCGGTTCCCGACGCCTCCTTGGACGCCAGAGAGATCTGCTCGGAGATATCGCATGCCGGAATCAAGTGCTCCGCCATAGTTACATTGTAGTTCTCCACCATTACGACCTTCAGATACGGAGAAACATCCGGATCCTTGTCGATCAACTCCTGCAGGCACAGGATCAGGTGGATGATATCCTTCGCGATGGCATACGCAGGCGCCGCCTTCGCCCCGAAGATCATGGTAATCGGCGTTGCCGGTTTCTTCCCGGCCTTGATCTCCAGATATTTGTAGATCACATACAGTGCATTCATCTGCTGACGCTTGTACTCATGCAGACGCTTCACCTGGATATCGAAGATAGAATCCGGATTCAGCTCTAACCCTTGCGTCTCCTTCAAGTACTCTGCAAGCTGTACCTTCTTCGTATGCTTCACATTCAGAAGCTTCTCAAGCGCAATGTCACTGTCTATATGACGCATAAGCTTTTCAAGCTTATTCGCATCCTTCTTAAAGTCCTCTTCCACATATCCGCTGATCCACTGAACTAGCTCCTTATTACAGTGCAGAAGCCATCTACGGAAGGTAATACCGTTGGTCTTGTTGTTGAATTTCTCCGGATAAATGTCATAGAACGGCTTCAGTTCTGAATTCTTCAAAATCTCCGTATGAAGAGCCGCCACACCGTTGACACTGTATCCAAAATGGATGTCCATATTGGCCATATGCACCCTGTTCTGTCCATCTATAATGGCAACTCTCGGATCTCTGTGCCTTCCCTTCATACGTGCATCCAGATCCTTGATGATCGGCACAATCTGAGGCGCAACCTGCTCCAGGTAATCGAGCGGCCATTTCTCCAACGCTTCTGCGAGGATGGTATGATTCGTATAAGCACAGGTCTTCTGGACGATCTCGATCGCCTCGTTGAAGTCAACCTGCCTCTGAACCAGCAGGCGGATCAGTTCAGGGATCACCATAGACGGATGGGTGTCATTGATCTGGATCGCCACATGCTCATGAAGCTTGCGAAGATCATAACCCTTGTCCTCACATTCCTTGAGAATTAGCTGCGCACCGTTCGAAACCATAAAATACTGTTGGTAGATGCGGAGCAGGTTCCCCGCCCAGTCACTGTCGTCCGGGTATAAGAAGAGCGTCAGATTCCTGCCGATGTCCCTCTTGTCAAACGATATCCCGTCTCCGATGATACTCTCATCCACACCCTCCACATCAAACAGATGCAGTTTATTCTTGCCGTTCTCATAACCTGCCACATCAATATCATAGAGCTTCGATGTCAGGGTGAAATCCTTGAACGGCACCTGGAAGCGGATACCGGTATCTTCAAGCCAGGATTCCGATTCGATCCATGGGTTCGGAACCTCCTTCTGCTTATTCGCCTCGAATACCTGACGGAACAGTCCCATATGATAATTCAGCCCGATTCCGTCTCCGTTAAGTCCCAGAGTTGCGATAGAATCCAGGAAACATGCCGCAAGCCTTCCAAGTCCGCCGTTCCCTAATGACGGCTCCGGCTCTGCCTCCTCAATCCTTGATAACTCTTTCCCGTTCTTCTGAAGCAGCTCAGCAACCTCATCGTAGATCCCAAGATTGATCAGATTATTAGACAGCAGCTTTCCTATCAAAAACTCTGCGGAAATATAATATAACTTCTTATCTCCCGTAATATCCGGCGTTTCTTTTAATTTTTCCTTGGTGTACGCAAGCAGGGCATAGTATAGTTCCTGATCGCTTGCATCCTGTAAACTTTTTCCAAATTTTGTCTGAATCAGAGCAGTTAACTCATTTTCTATCATACTCTTCCTCCATTCATCTTATATAAATTTGTCCACCTCTTACTTTATCACAACTTACTCCCAATGTCTAACAGGATTGGCAATTTTTTCACATTTCTGTCCTAAAAGAAAAACGTGCCGCCGGAATCCTCCGCACAACACGTCTGTCCTCTCTTATTCTGCTGCCGCCTTCTCCACCTGGGCAATCGCCGCCTTCTGCATCGGAATACGGCAATTCCGGTTGCTTCCAAATTCAACGATCACATCGCTGTCGCTGATGTCGATGATCACTCCGTAAAAACCGCTTGTAGTAAGCACGGTATCCCCCACTTCTATGTCGGCGATCATGGCCTGAACCCTCTTCTGCTCCTTCTTCTGCGGTCTCAGGAAAATAAAGTAAAAACCGCCGAAAATAACTGCATATACAACGATCAGTAATGCCCAGCTTCCTCCTGCGCTCTGCGTAGCTAATGCGTACATAATCCTTCCTCCTATAAATATCTGTAATAAAACACTGTTCCTATCATACACAATAATCCGTCATTCATCAAGCAATTTCGGTTTATTTTATATTCTTTTTCGAATCTCGGCGCAACAGCTTTGGCAAGCCGCTCTGTCATATGCGTCACATCCCCTGCATACCTGCAAGCTTCCCTGCCTTATATTCCTGATAGTACCCTTCGTCAATCGCCTGACGGATCTCCTCCATCATCGTATTGTAGAAATATAGATTATGGAGCACACACAGCCTCATGCCCAGCATCTCCTTCGCCTTCAGCAGATGTCTGATATAGGCCCTGGAATAGGTTCTGCACGCCGGACACTGACAGCCCTCCTCGATCGGGCCCTCATCCAGCTCATACTTCGCATTGAACAGATTGAGCTTCCCCTGGTTGGTATACACATGCCCGTGCCGTCCGTTGCGGCTCGGATATACACAGTCGAAGAAGTCCACTCCCCGCTCCACAGCCTCCAGGATATTGGCAGGAGTTCCCACTCCCATCAGATAGACCGGCTTATTCACCGGGAGATGCGGCACCACCGCATCCAGGATCCGATACATCTCCTCATGTGATTCCCCAACCGCCAAACCACCGATTGCATACCCGTCAAGGTCAAGCTCCCTAATCTGCTGCGCATGACGGATACGGATATCCTCATAGATGCCGCCCTGATTGATCCCAAATAACATCTGCTTGGGGTTGATCGTATCCGGAAGCTGGTTCAGGCGCTCCATCTCAGCCTTGCAGCGGACAAGCCACCTTGCCGTCCTCTCCACGGAATTCTCGATATAATCCCTGTCCGCCACGCTGGACGGACACTCGTCAAACGCCATAGCAATAGTGGACGCCAAATTCGACTGAATCCGCATACTCTCCTCCGGACCCATGAATATCTTACGCCCGTCGATATGGGAATGAAAATACACTCCCTCTTCCTTGATTCTTCTTAAGCCTGCCAGAGAAAAGACCTGGAACCCTCCCGAATCCGTCAGGATCGGCTTGTCCCAAACCATAAACTTATGAAGCCCTCCAAGCTTCTTCACCACCTCGTCGCCCGGACGGACATGAAGATGATAAGTGTTGGAAAGCTCCACCTGAGTCTTTATCTCCTGAAGATCCGTTGTAGACACGGCGCCCTTGATGGCCGCCGCAGTTCCCACATTCATAAATACAGGGGTCTCAACGACCCCATGTACAGTATGCAATCTTCCTCTTTTGGCAAGGCCGTCTCTTTTTAATAATTCATACATGGCCTTCTCCTCTTTACCTCTGCTTAATAGTGACACACAACCGGAACCCCTGCGGATATCAGATTATACAACTGCGCCGCGACGTCATACGGCAGGTTCACACACCCATGGGAACCATGGGTCTGGTAACGGCTTCCTCCAAATGCTGACTGCCATGTCGCATCATGGAACCCAATCCCCCCGTTAAACGGCATCCAATACTTCACCGGCGTCTCATACTCATACGTGCCGTCCGGCTTCTTCGTGCCCCTAAGTGTCTGATCCAGCGCCTTATATGCCAGCGTATACACTCCCTGGGGCGTAGCGTTCCCTTTGTTAGGATTACCCGTAACGCAAGGGGACTGCAGCACCACCTGTCCGTTCTGGATAAAATAAATATGCTGCGCCGACAGATCGACCTCTGCATAAGTACCTCCCACGTCATTGCCCGCATGGCTGGCCGCGCGGCTGGCATAATTCGCTTCCCTCGTCACAGTCTCACCGTTCTGAATATTAGCAATCAACGCATTATACTCCGCTTCCTGGTCGATCAGCCATCCGTAACTGCCGCCCTCTACCGTCACGACATTCCCTGTAGCCGTCGTAAAGCTCCTGGGCCGCCCCTTGGTATTATATTTATCAGCCAAGGACTGAACATATGCCCTGACCTGCGCTTCATCGAATGTCACGTTCATATCACCGTCTACCCTGACCCACTGAGAGATCACCGACGCGTCTACTACTTCCGTATTCGGATTGAAATCATAAGTAATGTTCGCGCGGAGATAACTGTTCATCGCATCCTTCGCCGCCAGTACCTCCGGTGAATCCGACTTAAACCTTGGCATCACATAGCATCCCGTATCCGACAGGTTCAGCGTCGGCTGGAATCCATTGATTGCCTCCGCAATCTTCGCGTTGAATACTTCCGGATTGATCTGTGTCCCGATCACCTCTGACACCACCCCGAACTGTCCTTCCTGGAATTCCGGCCGGGCATCCACAGGAGGCGTCTGATTCTCCGGATTCATACAGTTAAGGCCCGCCGTCACCGCCGCAAGCGCCGCTTCGTCATACTTCACACCGATCTTGGAATCAATCTTCGGATGTTCCCAGATAGACTTCGGCCACAGGAGATTATCCTGATCCTCCATAAGCTTCTCAAGCTGTTCCCCGGCAATATATTCGATTGCAATATCATCGCCGTTGATCTGCTCTTTACTGCCGTCAGACTCTTCAAGAGTCAGGGTATAATCTGACACCTGCTTCTTCATATAGGCTTCTACCTGCTCCACATCCTTAAAAGCAAAATCCATCCCGTTAATCTCTGTAAAAAACAGAAAATGGCTGCTAAAATACACCGCAAATCCCGCATATACCAGCACCAACAAACCGACCACGCTTCCAAGCGCGATTAACGCTATCTTTGCTCCCTTATTCTTCTTCCTCTTCTTTCCCATCTCATCCTCTTTGTAATCGTCGAAATCTTCCATCCTCTTCTCCCTGCGTCTCCTCCTGCTGCCAGTCTGGTCTGTATCAAAAGTAATCTCTGGTGCATCAGCCTCCAGAGACTCGCTCTTCACACTTCTGCCGGGTTCTTCCTCTAAAGATCTCTTCTTGCTGCTCTTTGCTGTTCCTTCTTCCTGGACCTCGCTCTTCCTTCGCTTCTTCTGTCCCTCTTCCAAAGAGTTCTTCTCTTCCTGTACCTTCTTCTTGCGGGGGCTGCCGTCACCATTGGCCCTCTTCCCGCTCTTCTTACGTTCTATAGAATCACCAGATAAAGATTCTCCTGTCTTTCGCTTCTTCGGATCACCCGTCTGCGGCTTCCTTCTGACAGCCTTCGAAGAATCTCCCTCCCTCCTCTTCAGAGTCTTAGCTGTTCCGTCTGCTCCAGAAATATGGTCATGAGAAGATATATCAGCGCCGTCAGGGCGCACTTTACGAGCCTTCTTTTTACGTGGAATTTCATAATCTTCATCCCTGTTACTCATTAACCTTACTCCTCTGAAAAATTTTCACACTTATACATTATAATATGCATATATTCAAAAGTACAGGAAAATCAACGAAAAAAATAATGAAGATTTCCTGAAGTTATTGCATCTTTATTACAAATATATTACAACTACTTTTCTCTTTTCTCTTCCATGTAACAAGAGTATATGCTAAAATATTCCAAACTAAAACTTAAGAAGGAGACTTTCATCTATGGCTGGATCAACTTATGGAACCGCATTTTCAATCACAACCTGGGGAGAATCCCACGGACCGGCGATCGGCGCAGTCATCGACGGATGCCCCGCCGGACTCGGCCTGTCCGAAGAAGATATACAGAGATTCTTAGACCGCAGGAAACCCGGTCAGAACAAATATACTACCGCTAGAAATGAATCCGATAAGATAGAGATACTCTCCGGCATCTTTGAAGGGAAGACTACCGGAACGCCCATCTCCCTGATGGTCCGCAATCAGGACCAGCGCTCCAGGGATTACGGCAGGATCAGGGAATGTTACCGTCCGGGGCATGCCGACTACACCTTTGACGCCAAGTACGGATTCCGGGATTACCGGGGAGGCGGCCGGTCTTCCGGACGGGAGACCATCGGACGCGTTGCTGCAGGAGCTGTGGCATCCAAGCTCCTGCAGCAGATCGGGATCCGCATCACCGCCTACACCAAGGCGATCGGCATTGTTGAAGTACCGGAATCCGATTACGACTACGGATGCATCCTCACCAACCCTCTGTATATGCCCAATAACAAATACGCCGAAATTGCCGCTGATTATCTGAACAACCGTATCCATAACCAGGACTCCTCCGGCGGCATGATTGAATGTGTGATCGACGGTATGCCCGCCGGAGTCGGCGAGCCTGTATTCAACAAACTGGATGCGAACCTTGCCAGGGCCGTTATGTCTATCGGCGCCGTGAAAGGCGTGGAGATCGGCGATGGTTTCGCGGTTACCTATGCAGCAGGCAGTTCGAATAACGACGCTTTCTACGCCGATGAAGGTCATATCTCAAAGAAGACCAATCACGCCGGCGGAACTCTCGGCGGTATAAGCGACGGAAGCCGGATCATCCTTCGGGCCGCGGTAAAGCCCACCCCTTCCATCTCGCAGGAACAGGAAACGGTGGACCAGGAAGGCAAAAACACAAGCCTTATCATTACCGGACGCCATGACCCGGTGATCGTACCAAGAGCCGTCGTCGTCGTCGAATCCATGGCGGCAGTCACAATTGCAGACCTGCTGATCGCGAACCTGTCATCCCGGATGGAATATCTGGAACAATTCTATCAAAGATATACTCACGGCCGATAAAATCTGCCGTGAGTGCCGCGCCGGCCGCCGCTGCAACGGCGGCAGCCTCTACTCTCCGGCGAGCAGCGCTCTCGGAGTAATCTTTTTGATGCCAAGCGACAACAGGCACGCTATCCCGAAAATGAATAAGATCAGTCCAAACCCTGCCGCAGTGATGAATCCGGCCGGAACGGCAAAGGTACATTTTACAATGCCGATTTCCTTTAAAAACAGTGCCATCAGCGGATTGATCACAACGGCGCTGACCATGATCCCTATAAGCGTAGATATGATGACCGCAGGCATAAAGCAAAGCGCCGTCTGCAGGATCAACTGCCCTGTCGTGAATCCGAGAGCCTTCAAGACGCCATAATCCCGTTTCCGGCTCGTCAGCATCGTCCGGACAAGGAGATAGAGCACGAACGCAACGACGATTCCGCTTAATACCAGGATCGCGGCATCTATGATCGTCATCAAAGAAACATAGACAGCCGACGATCCTTCCACCACCGCCAGAACATTTACAGACGAATTGATCTGCTCTCCAAAGCGGCTGCTCACCTTCTCATTGAATGCATCTATGTCCGTCCCTTCTGTGAGATTGATATAGTAATCTGCATTCTGGAATGCACCCATTTGCTCATAACCTGCACGGGTCAGCAGGCAGTCCTTCCCCAGATTATTGCTGATCTGCGTAAACCCAGAGATGATATATTCTGCCTCTTTCCCTTCCGCAGTAAGCGTAATCTCATCTCCTACCTTAAGCCCTTTCTCTCCCGCATACTTTACGGCAATAGCCGTCTCGTTCTCATACCTGGGAAATCTTCCTTCAATACAGACATTCTGGTTATTTGCATCCGAGAAATCGTCCGACATGGTTGCCATCAGCGCGATCCCTCCCTTATGGCGCACTTCCTCCGAGTGATACAGATAGACCTTCTCAACGCATTCCTGTTCCCGCATCCACTGCAGGATGTCATTCTCAGCCTCGATTCTGACACTGATACAGGAATCCGCCGTCTCTCCTACGATCAATTGGATAAAAGGCTCCATATCAACGATCATATTCTCTGCCATCACTCCCGTAAAGACCACTATTAGAGAGAGTACCAGCATCGTAATGCACACCGTGACATTCTGTTTGATCCCGGAGAGAGCCGTCTTAAGGGCGAGAGCCATAGAAAGGGGCGCCCGGGTATCCGCAAGCGGAACATGATTGCGTCTGAAATTATGCGTCTGAACCCCCTGGCGCAGCGCGGTAATCGGTTCAATCTTCTTGATCCTGCGCGCCGCAAGCCACACCGCAAGAGCAACAACTCCGCCCGCCGTTACGGCCGTGATCACAAAGGGGAGAATCAGGAACCTGACCTCGTACGGAATGCCGGTCTGAGATATCATCATATCGTTGACCGCCGGGAACAAGGCATAGGACAATCCAATCCCGGCAAAAGCCGTAATCAATGTAATTCCCACAAACTGCATCAGCAAAGCCAGGACGATCTGCCCGCTCTTATAACCGATGGCCTTCAACGCACCCAAATTCTTCATATTCTCCTGGATATAGTGGATCACATTGGAAGATATCACCACCAGTGCGATCAACAGGACCAAGAATGCCATTGCACTGACAATTCCTGCACAGATCATCTGTGAAATATATCTGGTAGACGACACCAGCGTATAAGAATTGCTCAGCATACGGATATCCGGGTAGCGCGAAGATACCGCATTCTTAAGAGCAGCTTCATAATCTTCGCTTTGTGCTCTGTCGCGGATTCTTACCGACGCCAGCATAGAACCGAGCGCATATCCCTTCTCTTCAAGCTCCTGATACAGGTCCTCTGTGAGTAACAGCGCGCTCATACTGCAATTGTGTGAACCCGCCATAACACTGTTAAGGAATCCGCATACCGTATAGCTTACCTCGCTGCTCCCAATTGTAATATGGATCCTGTCTCCCACCGAATATCCGCCTTCCATACCGTAGATCATGGGAAGGTAAACTCCGCTTGTGTATGCGCCCTCCTCCACGATCTCAATCTTCCCGATCGGACGTTTCAGAGCGGCCTCTTTTTCAAGGATCACAAATTCCGTATTGACTTCCCCTTCATTATAAGGAAATGAACCCACCATGCATAACGCGTCGTCCATATAATATTCGGTTGTATCTTCGTCTTCTTCGATCGTTTCCCTGACATAATCTCTAAGCTCGTTTGCCTCACCGTTCAACACAAGAGTTACATGCTCGGCGTTGAGCCTGTCGTGACAGCGGTCGAAATTACTCTTATAATCCATGGCCAATATCAGCCACAGGTTCAGCATAGCAGACGCCGCCAAGAGCAGCACAAGGATCGCCGCCGTCTGCGCCTTCGACCTGCGAAGATTGGCACGCGCGATCAACAGACTTCTTCTCATGCTACCACCCCATTTCTGCAAGGAACGCCGACAGCTCTTCATGCCTCTTCCCGTCCCCGTGCACATATCTGCCCAGATTGCATTCTCCTAAGATCACTCCGTCCTTCAGATACAAGATACGGTTGCCGCGGCGCGCCGAACGCATATCGTGAGTCACCATGACCACACTCTGTCCCTGTTCGTTAAACCCGGTAAGCATATCAAGGACGTCAAGCCCCGTCTTAGAATTAAGCGCGCCCGTAGGCTCGTCGGCAAATAAGATCTGGGGAGAATTAATCAGCGCCCGGACAATTCCGACCCGCTGCGCTTCCCCGCCGGAGATCTGCGTGGGGAATTTCCTCTGAGTCTCCGGGGAGATGCCTACCGCCTCGAATAACTCTTTCGCACGCCCGGCCAGCGCCTTCTTATCCTTACTCACAAGCAGCCCCGCCGCCAGTACATTGTCCATAATACTCATCCCGTCGATCAGATAGATCTGCTGGAACACAAATCCGCAATGCCTGCGCCTGAACACCGCAAGTCCATCCTGACTCAGATCCGATATGTCCTCGTCTCCGAATGTGATCGTACCAAGAGTCGGCGTATCCATTCCTGAGAGTGCATATAAAAGCGTTGATTTCCCCGCGCCGCTCGCCCCCATGATCACGGTGAAATCCCCCCTATAAAGTTCAAGATCAATATTCCGAAGAACATGCTGCAGCGCTCCGCCGCTGGAAAATGATTTGCTCAGGCTGTCAGTCTTTAATAATATATCCTTCATACCATAAAACCTCCCTTCTAACACCTCCTATCTTACCCTTCTAATTCTTAAATGACTTTAGGTAATCCTTAAATATTCCTTAAATCCTCCCGCTAAGCCTGATCCGCACCGTTACCCGCAGCCCCCGCCGTCCATTCTCCACAGTAAGCCTTCCCCGCATCTCTTTCATAAAATAATCCGCCAGGTAAAGTCCAAGTCCCGCTCCTTCTTTGTGTTTTGCATTGCTGCCGCGCCGGAACTTCTCTTTCAGAGACGGCAGTTCATTACTGCCGGCACCACCTCCGTAATCTTCGATACCGACAGCGAGATATCCATCTTCCTTCGTCACGGATACCTCAATCTCAGTATCCGCATATTTGTAAGAATTCATAAAAATATTGTCGAACACCTGCTGCAGCCGAAGCCCGTCTGCATATAGCAGACAATCTGGAACATCTGAAAATATTCCTCTATTCAGATAGTCCGCTCCTCTAAGCATCTTCTCTATCTCTCTGCTCTCCATATCCGCAGGAGTTACCGCAAGCTTCTGAAGCTCTTCTAATGTCGCCGTAAACAGGTTGGTGACAAGCGAATTGATCTGGTCTGCTTTGGAGATAATCTGCCCATAGTTCCCCTTGTCCTTTTCATTTCCCGCAAGCGCAATCCCCACTTCCGAAACCGCCTTGATACTCGCGACAGGCGTCTTGATGTCGTGAGAAAGCTTCGCCACAAGCTCCTTCTTGCTCTCGTTGGCTTTCGCCTCGGCAAGCCGCGCCTTCTTAAGTTCAGAACGCATCAGGTCAAAGCTCTCCGTAAATGCACCAAAGAGATTCTCCCTATCCATCTCCAGCGGAATATCCAGATTCCCTCCGGCAACCCGCTCGGCAAATCCCTCAAGCTTCCGAAAAGGTCTGATGATCCGGCGGTTCAGATACGCCATGTATCCGGCACAGACTGCACACTGCAAGATGATGGCAGCCGCCATGATAGCGGCTGCCGTCTGCTTCTGCTCCTTAAGTTTCTGTACACTGTCATTATAGATGATGATCTTTCCAACTATTCCTCCCTGCACTTCAAGATCCAGAATCGTATCCCCGTGAGCAGCAGCCGAATTCACACTCTCGCTCAGACCCCGTCTCGTGCAAAACACAAGCTTTCCGTTCTTATCAAGGACTGTATAATCAAGTTCTGTCTCGTTGGTGTGTGTCTCCATCCTGCCCCAGTCTTCCTGTACAGAATGCACCGCTTCATTCATCTTCACAGCATCCCGAAGAAAATCTGAATCATCTGACACAAAGACAACAAGAACTGCAATCTCTGCCGCAAAGATAACCAACATACTGATCAGGAATATCAGCTTCTTCATCGTCCGCCTCCATGGAACCTGTATCCGTCTCCCCAAACTGTAATGATATATTCTGGACTTCCAGGCTCGCGCTCGATCGCCTCCCGGATCTTGCGGATATGTACATTCAACGTTCCGTCTCCCGTAAACCGGTTCTCCCACACCTTCTCGAACAGCTCCTTTTTGGAGACAACCCTGTCCGCATTCCGGATCAAATAACACAATAACTTATACTCCAGCGCCGTAAGCTTCACAGGCTTCCCATCCACAGACACCTGCTTCGCATACGGATCCACCGCAAGCCTCCCGTCAGAATATCCATACTCGGAATATCCACCGCCTGCGCTCTGCCCGTAACGCCTGAGCACCACTTTCACTTTCGCAAGAAGGACGCCGAGAGAATAGGGCTTCTGGATATAATCGTCACCTCCGATATTCAGGGCGATGATCTTGTCGTCATCACTTGTCCGCGCAGAGATGAAGAGAATGGGGATCTCGGTCATCCCGCGAAGTTCCTTACACAACTCAAACCCGCTGCCGTCGCCGAGATTAATGTCAAGCAGCACCAATTCCGTCTCATTCTCCTCGAAGAATTTCCTGCATTCCAGGGCGCTGTATACGGCTGACGTCTTAACTCCGAACAGGTTAAAATACTCTGCCGTACTGTCGGCAAGCACTCTCTCATCGTCAATGATCAGACATTCATAACGCATACCACATCTCCGTCATCGAAGGGATCCCCGCACTCCGGACAGAACTTCGGCGGTTTCGCCGGATCTTCCGGCTCCCAACCACACTTGTCACAGCGGTATTGCGGCACTCCCGCCGGCTTTGGCTGCCCGCATTCGGAACAGAACTTTCCCTTATTCACCGTCCCGCAGTTAGCGCAGGTCCATCCTGCTGTCCGGCTTGGCTTTGGCTGCCCGCATTCCACACAGAATTTGCCTGTATTGCCGTTCGCTCCGCAGGCACAATTCCATGATGCCGCTCCGTCTGCTGCCGCATTTCCTGTTCCCGGGTACACCATCCCACCCGTCGTAACTGTCCCTGCTCCCGAAGCCTGTGCTGCCGTCTGCTGCTGCCCCATGGCATACAGATTCTGCAGATTCGCTCCGCCCGCCTGCTGTGCCATACCCATCCCCATGAAGCCTGACATAGCTCCGCCCGTGTTGCCTGCCGCCATGCGCATGGCATCTGCCTGGGCGCCGGCAAGCGTCGCCGCCGCCATATTGGGATCACGCATCACAGCCGACTTCTGGAGCTGCTTGATCATATCCTCATCTTCCTTCGACGCTGTAACACTGTTGACCCCAAGAGAATATACCATGATCCCCCTAAGCTCCGTCCACTTCTTTGACAGAACTTCATTTAATGCATCTGACAGTTCCATCGTATGTCCGGGCAGCGCACTGTAACGGATTCCCATCTCCGAGATCCTTGCAAATGCCGGCTGCAGCGCCGTCAGAAGCTCTGACTTCAACATAGAATCAATCTGATCCCTGGTATAGACATAACCCACATTTCCGCAGACATTGGCATAGAATACCATCGGGTTCACGATCCGGTAAGAATACTCTCCGTTACAGCGGATAGAAATATCCACATCCAGGCCGATATTGCGATCTACTACCCGAAACGGCACCGGATTCGGCGTACCGTATCTGTTCCCCGGAATCTCTTTGATATTCACATAATAGATCCGCTGATCTCTCCCTGCGCCTCCTCCGAATTCAAAACGTCTCCACGCTTCCTTGGCGACTCCCTTAAGTCCTTCTACAAATGAGCCCCCAAACACAGACGGACTGATCTTGGTATCATAAGTATATGCCCCCGGCTCCGCACACGCGTCGATCACTTTCCCGTCCTCTACAATGATCATACACTGCCCGTTGGCCACGGCAATATGAGAGCCGTCCGTAATCACATTGTCTTCGCCCTTCCTGTTGGCGGAACGGCCTGACACGTGCTTTGCTCCCCTTGCCGCTAATACGTCCGCATCCATCGCGTCACAATAAAAATATTCCTTCCACTGGTCGGCAAGCGTTCCGCTTGCCGCATTCCATGCTGCTTTGATTAATCCCATAATATCCGTCTCCTTCTTATATTATTATTGACACTATATTAAAACTTTCCGCTGGTCCCGGAATGGTCCGAATGCATCCCACCGCTTCCGCTGCCCGAACTGCTCTCCTTTTGGCGTTTGGTCCTGCTCACCGTATGATATAAGAACCGGTCCGTCCGATTCGACAGCCGAAAACTTCCTTCCCGCATATACTCCAACGCTCCGTCCCTTCTGACACGCGTGTTCATACTCTTCTTCCAGGTCAGCACAATAACCAGCGAAACCGCCAGCGATAACAGGAAGGATACCCCGATAATAAGCGGGATCCTCCACCCCTCTCCATAATGATGATCTTCTGTATAAGGCTTCCCTTCCTCGTATGCCGTCAGATAGTCGTCCGCCATAGATACATACCGGGCAAATGCATCGTAGAATTCGCCGCCGGACAGATCGTCGAGGATCAATTCTCCCATCCGCTCTCTTCCATATGTAGTGAATGCTCCCTGAGCTTCTCCGAAGCCAACCATCCCCCAGTCACGCGCCGCCATGCTGATGGCAAGCATTACGCCGCTGTCGGCACAGTCGGTACCAAGTCCGTATTCCGTAAATATCTGCCGCTGCCAGTTCTTGATATCCCCTCCGCCAAAATCCTGCGTTGTGACAATATATACTCCCATTCCGTGCACCTCAGACACTCTTGCACACTCCTTCTCAAGCGCATCCTCTTCCTCTGCAGACAGAAGATCCGCATCGTCCTGCACCCACCCGTTAAATTCCGGGACTGTTCCTGCTGCCGACACCTCAGCGGCGGAAATCCTGCCAAACGTACCTGCGCAAATGACAGCAAGTGCGCCTGAGACAATACAAATAATCATGACTGCCAGGCCTGACACAGCTTTTTTCTGTCTATGCCTCTTCATTACAGCACACCCCCAAACAACAAGATTCCAAGAATGGAACACACCGCCGTTCCAATAGCCGTGAATCCACACAAATATTTCCAAAAGGCTCCCTTATCCACAGGAAGCTCTCCTACCATCTTCCCCGTCTGTCCATTGATCGCAAACTGGTACTTCTTATCCTGGTAAACCGTCTCGAACAGCCACACCGGAAGCAGCGCATACTGAACCTGCCCTCTCTGGGACGCAAGATGCCTTCTCTTGACACTCACAGACTGATAACCCTGAACCGTGCTCCGAAGCACCTGCTCTGCACTGTTATAGAGCCGCTCCTTGGCCCTGACTTCCGCCGTCTTCGCGTCTACATCATATCTGTCCGTCTCATAACCCGCCAGATATTCCGGACGAAACTCAGTCAGATCACTGTAGTTGAACGGTTCGATAGACTCCGTCGTATCATCATCCATCTCTACGCTTCCGTCCACCGGCACATGATAGAACTCCATAGTTCCCGCCCTCTGTACCAGATAATATGAGGTCTCCACATAGTCATAATCACTGTCACTCCACGCCCTCACGCGCGTGGCGTTAAAGCTCATATCCGCGCTTGCCTTACAGTCGAACAGCCAGTACGGAACATAGCATCCCTTCAGATTCTTCAGATAACTCCTGTCACGGAAATTCTTCGGCAGCAGATGCTTCCCCTTACAGAACTTCTCTAACATCTGCCTGGCCTGGTTCCCCTGCACCCGAAACGGGATCATAACATCCGGTTCCAAATCTCCTGCCGCGGCAGCCCGGATCACTACCACATTATCACAATAAGGACAGACCGTACTTACCGTCTGCTCATCCGCCTCGATCTCGGCCCCGCAGGAAGGGCAGATATACCGTCCGTCCTCCGTCTTCTTCGCACCTTCCGCTCCTTGCCGGTACTCCCAGGTCAAGTCCTGCTCTCCCTCTGACTGCTCTTCCCGCTCATACTGCTGTATCGTCTCCAGATCATATTGGTTTCCGCAGCTTTTGCAGGAAAGCTTCTGGGTTTCCGGAGAAAACTGCAGCGCCGCCCCGCAGCAGGGACACTTATATTGTACAAAATCCATCTCAATCTCCTTTACATTTACTGACATATTTCCTAACAACAGTATAATAGATTTACAATATCTATTCAATACTTCTCCAAAATGTCCTTCAGATACTCTCTATATTCTCTCCTTATACATTCCGGCCCGGCAATGCACAGCTTGCTTCCGATCCCCGTGACCCATCCAAAAAACTGCGGACTGACCGCCGCCAATATGCGCACCCGAAATTGCTTGTCTTCCGCGGGTACGATCATCACATCCGTACCAAATCTGTCCAGAATCACCCCTATAATATCCTGATCACATTGCAGGGTAACTTCCTCGTCGTGCCCGCCGTACATGGAGAACGTCTTTTTAGAGAATTCTACAAGATCAAAATCCTGGAATCTCTCTTTGCCGATACGTTCCTTCCCGGTCACACAAGCCTGCTGCATCTTATCCACCCGGTAATGCTTGATACAGTCTGCACGCTCATCATATGCGATCAGATAATAATTCGCATCATCCCAAGTAAGCGACCATGGGCTGACCGTATAGACGGCTCCCTTCTTCCTTGGCTTTAATTCCTTCTGCATCGTCCATTCCGCATACTGGTATTGAATCTGCCTGTTCTCCATAATGGCAGTATGTATCTGATCCACATTATAATATACCGTCTCATTCCCGGTCTTCGGACGATTATAGATGAAGACATTTCTCTGAAGCTTCCTTGCATCGTGCTCGCCGGCAAGCCCCTCCAGCTTCCCGATCAGTTCTTCGGATTTCCTCCGGCTGATGAACTTGGATGCCTGCACCGCATCTACCAGAAGCTTAAGCTCCGGCAATTCAAAATCCCTTCTGCCGATATAGTAACCACTGTTAGTCCCCTTCGCCTGCAGGATATCCATCCCAAATGCCTTCAATGTATCAATATCATTGTACACGGTCTTCCGATCGATCGACATCCCATATCTACGCAGCTCCTTGTCAATATCCGACGCCGACATGGTGTGCTTCTCATCTGTTTTCTCGAGAAGTATCTTCATAATATACAATATTCTTAGTTTTACCTGTGAAACTGCCATCTACACTCCTTCACAATTATAAGTTTTACTATCTCCATAAAAATACCTTGAGAGCAATATACTTCTCTCAAGGTAGATTATAACATATCAAATCTAAAAATCATACTCATCAGGATTCAATCCCGCCCTCATCATAACCGCTCTCCGTTCCTTTCCGCCCATCACTTCCAGTTCTTCCGCAATCAAACCTGACAATTCAAATTCTGTCTTATCTTCTCTGACGGGATCTGCCAGGAATAAAACTTCTGTCACTTTATCAAATACCCTCATATCCTCGTCATTATTATAATCGTACGCAAAACCTAATATCTCTCTCATTATTCTTCCTCCAGAAATTCCCGATAGTCACTCTCGTCTGCAAACAGAAGATAGCTTCCATCCACATATCCCATATAACCATTATCTACAAAATATCCTTTCATCATCTGCACCTCCTGTTTTTGCTGAATTTTGTACTTCTTCCTTTTGTTCTTCCTTAGTTTATCAAACCAGGTGTCCCAAAATCTCCACAGCCACAGGAAATTTCAAAAATAATCATAAAAAGCCGCAAAGGTTATCATACCTTTACGGCTCCCGCAACCGGACTTGCGACCAATCCGATTCTCTTCATGTTCTCCTTTTTACTCCCTGGGATATAAGCTTCCGTTCTCGCTGTAATAACCAGGATGATCCCCAGCCACCTCTATATATGCCGCTGATGCAAATGCATCAAAAGCGCCCGGTTCGATTTCACGGATATTCGCCGGAATATAGATCTCCGCCACACACCCTGCAAGCTCTGACAACGCGCCTTCCCGGACTCCGATGCACTCCGTATCCCGGATTAATATCAGGATGCCGTCGGTCAGATCGACACGTTCTGTAACTCCTGCGATATATCCCTCCTCATCTACCAGAAAACCGGCGAACTCTCTCAGTCCGTAATCTTCTGCACCTTCCTCTTCACTTCCGTCACTTTCGTCAACTGCTTTATCATCCTCCGTACCGACAGGCGGAATATCCGTTTCCATGTCTTCCTTAACCAGCGGCGCTTCCTCCTTCACAGATATAGACGGAATATCCGTCTTCGTTTCATCCCCTGTGGTAACAGGCGGAACTATAGTCGGTACTTCCTTTGCATCCGATGTGATTCCGGCATCCGTCTCTGCTTCAGCATTCTCACTCGGATACAGCATTTCCAGTACGTCAAAATCATCGCCGATCGGCTTCAACTCTGTGAGCACCGGCAGCTCTTCTGCTTCTATCTTAGCAACAAACTCTTTATTCTCTGCATTTCTCTCTTCTATGACACCATCTGTATCTGCCGCCCTGTCCGGCAAGACTAATACATTTACCATATCTTCCTTCCAGGTATACTCTAAAATTCCAGTCTCATCACCCAGCTTCATAGCCGCTTTTCTGGCATTCTGTTCACACTCTCTTGCCTTCGGACTTAAGATATTCTCTCCTGCCTCAGGACTCACAATGTATCCCGCCGGCTTCGCCGTACAGTCCTTCGCATAACTCCTGCTGCCGACACACAGCAGCCCAATCATCGTCAGCACCACCCCACTTCTTACAATACATTCCCAGGGCAAAAATCTCCTTCTTGAAGCCGCCAGTTCCATAACCATTTCCATAACTCTTCATACCTCCAACATCTCATAGATTTCTCTCTTATCAGCAGTTCCTGCCTCCCAAAAACAACCATTCGTCTTCAATATACACGCAGAGTTATGAAATTTCAATATACTTTTTGTTACGGAGTTATTCAAATTCAGATATAACGGCTGACAGACCAATGCAGATAACCGCCAGTCCCGTGATCGTTCCGGTCACCCACCAAAGCGGATAGCCGCATGCAAAATATGAGAGTTTTCCCTTCATATAAAGGCTGATCAGCTTCCATATGCCGCTTCCTGCCGTAAGCAGCAGGGCTCCCACAATCATACAATAATACATCCCCTCCGCGATCAGGAGTCTTCGTTTCTGCCTTTGTGTCATTCCGACACTCTCCATAACTTCGAATTCCTTTCTTCTCGCAAATATTCCCGTAACCATCACATTAAAATAATTCGTTAATCCCGCAAGAAGCAAAACAATGCTGATACATCCGAGGATCCGCCTGCTGCCCCTGATCATATCTGCCGCCTCAGCGCGAAGATCAGACTTGCTGATACAGAAGATTCCGGCCTCTTCTTCCTCCTCCTGATCGCTGCCCGTTCCAAGAACTGTTTTGTTCCTCTTGCGCCTTTGATTCTCCTGAGATATGATGTCATGGATCCCTGCTTTCACCTGCGCCTCCTTCTCCTCGTCCGCACTCAGCTCCATATAGAGTGTCTTTCGTTCTGTAGGCAGCTTCTCAAATCCCTTCTCGCTGATCAGATAATAGACGGTTCCTTCCGATCCATGCCAGGTCTGCCGTATCCGCGGGAATCCTTCCGCCCGGTTATCCAGATAACCGCTTAAAGTAAATGTCTCCGATTGCTTTCTCGTATCCTCCATAACATCCCGCTCTTCGTCAGTTGCCTGATTCCAGCGGATCCAGTCTTCTTTAGACTGCATGGTTGTAAAATATACCGGCTCCCCCACACTTTCCAATGCCTGCTTCTCCTGCTTCGGTGTCAGCCGATGATCATGCAGGATCATCACCCCCGTTCCGTCTGCCAGACTGTCCATATCTACCGGAAGCTCCCGCTCCTGTACATATTGACGCAGTTCAAGAAGCTCTTCATCATGCAGGATTTGAACAACATTTTCTGAGAATACCTCACTCATAGAATCTTCCGATTCACGCGCCTTTTTCGTCTCCGCAATCCCCAATATACCAGGAGTGGTCAACGGTTTTATTCCTTTCCCGGACATCGTTGATGTCATATAGGCCCCTTCCATCACATAGGACTTCTTGCGGTCTACTCCGTCAAGACTTAAAAGCATCTCTCTTGCCTCCCGGGAAATGGGAGAGAACTCATCATACCGATTCCCATATAACAAGACGAAGTTATCCCCTTCCGTCTCCAGGGGATCTTCTCCCGCGTCTCTTGTCTCATATTCATTCCCATAGCCTTCTTCCTGTCCCCAATCGCTGAACTCTCCCGCGATCAGGAAATCCGGCCGACTCTCGATCACATGGCTGTAATCGCTGCCCTTTGTAATGACGATCGTCCCAAGAAAAGCTTCTAAACCAAGGAACAGGGAAAATACGGTCAGTAAAAACCGGCCCTTATTTCTGCTTATATTCTGCCACGCCATATACCATAATTCTCTGCCGGCGCTTCTCTTCCGATAGACTGGCTTCCCAAACCTGCTTCCTACTGTTCCCGGCATCATTTTTACTCTTTTGAACCGTCTGTTTTCATTTATCGGCACATAGTTCATGCTCTCCACGCAGGATACATTTACCACGCGGCAGATCACGCCTGCCGCCGCTAGAAGGGTGAGAAGCACCGAGAATCCAACTGCCGCCGCCAGGATTCCCGGCCGGAAGATCCGAAGACCTTCCGCTCCCCCGTAATTGCTCAAATACTGTCCCCCCAGCATCTCAGGAATCAGAACCAACAGGATAAACGCCGACAATACCGCCCCCGATAACACGCCCGGAACCAGAATCCTTAAAATCTGCCCAAAATATATCCTGCGAAGCTGCCTTTTCGTTGTGCCGATCGTGTTGAGAAGACCCATCTGCCGCACATCTTTTGCCATAGAGATCTGCATCACGTTATGGATCAGGAAGAACATACCGCTTAAGATGATAAGCGCGCCGAGTATTGCCATCTCATAGCTTCCAATCATCCGGTTCACCGCATCCCCCGCAAAGGTGTTACAGGCGGTAATCCTAAGATCTGACCCCTTCCCTACAGCATCCTGATAAAGCCGCTCTTCCGTCTCCCGCCAATCCATGCTGTCAGACTGGCAGATCAGAATGTCCGATTCATTCCCGATATCATAACCCCATGCCTTATATTTTGCTTCCGAGATATATCCGATTCCCCGATACGCTGCCGAATCTGTATAATCCATGTACCATCCGCTTAAGATGAATTCCTCCTGCTCCTTTCGAAACAACCCGATACTGACCGTAAGGCCGACTTTCATTCCTTCTATGGGCCCGTCGATTCCTAATTCTTCCATTGCCCGCACAGGAAGCATGATCTCCTGCTCTTCTGCCGGGTAATGTCCGTGGATATCCGTATACGCGGGACTTATGATCCGTTCCCATGCGGGTCCGTCCAACAGTTGAATGGTGATCTCTCCGTCTCCTTCAGCAGACTTCGCGGCAGAAGCCCATCCTACAGACACTCTTCTCCCTGCCTGCTTTACATATCCAAGAGAGTGCACCTTCTGATAGACGGAAGTCCCTGCACCGCCGATACTGGCGGACGCCGTCGTTCCCACCGCTCTTGCCGCTTTCAAATACTCCGCCTGCACCTTGCCTACCGCAATCCCAAACACCAGCGTCAGCGTGATAATACACAGACAGACCGCTCCCATGAGAATCCGGTTTCTTCCTCTGTTATAACGTTCGTATTCTCTTGACAGCATGCGGATCACAGACCGATTGTTATTCGGGATAAATTGAATTCCGTTCATCATCTATCCCTCCCTCGTATCAGCGGTATGTTGCCGGAAATGCCTTCCTCCTCCGTTACTGTTCCCTCATGGCCGCAAATCCTTCCATCCTCTATCCGCACTACACGGTCTGCCATCTGAGCAACCTCTTCCTGATGTGTCACCACGATCACCGTCTGATGGAATCTTTCTGCGCAAGAGCGCAAGAGCCCCACAACCTCCATACTGGTAACCGAATCCAGGCTCCCGGTGGGTTCATCGGCAAGAAGGATCGCAGGCTTGGTCATAAGCGCCCGGGCGATCGCCGCCCGCTGCTGCTGACCACCGGATAACATCTGCGGCAGACGGTCTAACTGCTCCCTGATACTAAGAAGCGCCGTCACCTCGTCAAAGAACGCACCATCTATCCCAGCGCCGTCCAGACGAAGGGGAAGTACGATATTCTCATACACACTAAGCACCGGCACCAGATTATACTGTTGGAACACAAAGCCGATATTCCGCCTGCGAAACACCGTCCGCTCCTCGGCCTCCATATCCTTCAGGCTATTCCCGCGGATCCAGATACCTCCCTCTGTCGGTACGTCCAACCCTCCGATCATATTCAGAAGCGTCGTCTTCCCGCTCCCGGAAGTCCCAACGATCGCCACAAATTCTCCGGCTTCAGCAAAAAATGTCACGCCGTCCAACGCGCGGACTTCATAGGTGTCCGTGATATAGTATTTCTTCAGCCCAACAGCTTTTACGATCTCCATAGATTATCCTCCTGTCTAATACTTGTACCAATTATTGTACAGGATAAATCTAACAAACTTCTAACAATCTCTCCCTTAAAACAGATTCCCGACCGGCAGATCAATCTCCATCATGATCCCTTCCCGCATCCTTCTCACCGCTATGAATCCTCCGTGAAGGTTCACGATCTCCCTTGCCAGATACAGACCGATCCCGAACCCTTCCTGAACCGTGACACGTTTTCCCCGATAGAAACGCTGAAAAAGAGCATTCTCTTCCCCCGGTTCAATACCGATTCCAAAATCTCTTACCTGGATTTTCAGAAACATCTCATTGACTGATACCGTCACTTCCACTCTGCCGTCCGGCAAAGAATACTTCACCGCATTATCAAGAAGATTGTAGACCGCCTCGCCAAGCCAGTTCGGGTCGTGCAGGCAGGCCGCTGCGCCTGACAACGTTACCTCGAAGGCGATCCCCTTCTCCTCCGCCTGGCTGTGTATCTGTCCAAGCGCATTCCGAACGGTCCTTAATATGTCCGCGTCTTCCTTCCTGATCTGTATGATATGATGCTCAAGCCTTGACATCTTAATGAAGTTCTCCGCAAGGAAATGCAGCTTCTTTGCACTTCTCTTCATCGCATCCGCATATTCTGCCGCCGTCTCTTCTGTCAGATCTTCTTCTGTAAGCCCTTCTAACATAAGTCCAAGATACGTCTCTACATTCGCAAGCGGTGTCCGCATCTGATGGGCAATCTCCGAGATCAGCCTCTTGATCTCGTCCCGGCTTCTCTCTGCCGCATCTGTTCTGCCCTGCATCGATTCCTGCACCCGCACCAGCCGATTCTCGATCTTCGCATACAGCGTCTCTTCTCCTGATGATGACGCCTCGATCCTCTGTTCGTTTAAAATCTTCTCTATAAGCCCGGCAATCTCTTCTAATTCCCGTTCCCGGCATCTTCTCTGCCGGACATATACGGCAGACGCACCTGCCGCTAATCCCGCCAGAGCCGCCACAGCTTCCATATACATGCTATTAATCCCCTATCCGGTATCCAAGCCCGAACACATTCTTAATATAGTCCGGCTGCCTCGCATCCGATTCAATCTTTTTCCGCAGACGGCCAACCGTGACACTGACCGTATTATCCACCACAAACTGACCGGAAATTCCCCAGATCCGCTCCAGAATATTTTCTTTCGTGAGCACCTGTCCCTGGTTCAGCATCAGATATTCCAATAACTGATATTCTTTTGCCGTAAGCCTGATCTCCTGCCCCTTCATGATGACTTGCTTTTTTGCCGGATACAGACTCAGCTCCCGAAAAGTAAGCGGGCTGGCTTCACCGTTCCGCTTTAATACCGCCTCGATCCGCTTCAACAACACCTTCATGGAAAATGGTTTTACCACGTAGTCGTCTGCGCCGATATCGAATGCCGCCAGCATATCCCGCTCCTCATCCCTGCCGGTAAGGAAGATCGCAGGAGTCTTCTGTCTTCCCCGAAGCTCCTGATACAGACTGATTCCGTCCCCGTCAGGAAGACCGATATCCACAAGAAGCAGCTCCTCTCCCTTCCCCAGCAGCGATAACGCCTCCTTCTTCGTATGCGCGGTCATAATCTCATAGCCTGCTTTTTCCAGCGTCAGTTTCAGCGCTTGGTTCAGCAATCTGTCATCCTCAATAATCCCTATCATCTTATTTCCTTTTTGGCTTCGGCAGCTCCTTATACATCCCATTCAACACCTTTGTCATAAGCTCTGTATTCTCTACATCTTCAACTGCCACCATCAACGTTCTGGAACCTTCATAAGGATAAGCCCTCTTAGCATCAGGCATCAGCCGAAGCACCGTCTCTGTTGGTTTTAACAACAGACAGTTCTCACAGATATCCCCTATAAGTTTCCTGCATCCTTCTTCCGAATCTTCCTCTGCCTGATAATAAACGCAATATTCTCCCATCATCTTTCTTGTAGTCACCTTACCGGCTTTTTGCAGATTTTCTACAATATAATCATGAAATTCCTTCGATGTAGCCATATATCATACCGCCTTTCAAGAACTGTACTCTTTTTGTACTATCCATCATAGCAGAAATAAGCTGTCTTATCAATCAGAACAAAGCATGCAAAAGGGGAAGCCCGAAAGCTTCCCCGATTCATCCTCCGCTGATTAGATTTCCTTTAATTCATACTGTCTGCTCCCAAGACCGATCTTCTCAGCCTGGTCAAGGGTAGCCTTCCACTCGATATTTGGATTAGAATCCTTAAAATGGTCGTGATGACAATGCCATCCCTCTTCGGCCAGATGCTCGCCAAGCTGACTGTTCTCAATCGGCTTAGCGCGCAGGCAGGCGTCTGCACATGCCTGATCCAGCGCAACCGGATCAAAGCTTGCGAACATTCCGATATCCGGCAGGATCGCCGCGTCATTCTCTCCGTGGCAGTCACAGTTCGGGCTTATATCCTGCACCAGTGAAATGTGAAAACACGGGCGGCCATGACAGACTGCCTGCGCATACTCCGCCATCTTACGGTCGAGCAATTCATTGGCGCTGCTGTTCGGATTATCGATCGCATCAAAGCTGCACGCGCCGATACAGCGGCCGCAGCCCTTGCACTTATCATAATCGATCACAGCCTTCCTATCCACATATGTAATCGCGTCGCTTCCGCATTCCTTCGCACAGCGGCCGCAGCCGCGGCAGAGCTCTTCACTCACGGCAGGCTTCCCGTCGGCATGCTGCTTCATCTTGCCGGCGCGGCTGCCGCAGCCCATTCCGATGTTCTTGATCGCACCGCCGAATCCGGTCGCCTCATGCCCTTTGAAATGGCTTAAGCTGATGAAGATATCCGCATCCATGACCGCTCTTCCGATCAGAGCAGTTTTACAGTATTCTCCGTTCTGCACCGGAACCTCTACCTCGTCGGTTCCCCTAAGTCCGTCTCCGATAATGATCTGACACCCCGTAGTCACCGTATTGAATCCGTTGAGATTCGCACAGTCCAGATGTTCAAGAGCATTCTTCCTGCTTCCCGGATAAAGGGTGTTGCAGTCTGTCAGGAATGGAAGACCTTTTTGCTCCTTGCACAGATCAGCCACAACCTTCGCGTAATTCGGCCTTAAGAATGCCATGTTGCCAAGTTCTCCGAAATGCATCTTGATCGCTGCGAACTTCCCTTCCATATCGATATCCTTGATACCTGCCGCGATACACAGCTTTCTCAACTTTTCAAGCCGGCTCGTCCCTACCGGGCATCTGAAATCTGTAAAATATACCGTTGATTTTTCCATTATTCCCTCCTGATTTTCATAATAATACTATGTTGTTTTCTCTATGAAATCATATTATCAGCTTGAAGTCAAGACATTATTATAATCGCTGTTTTCTCCGTTGTTTACAGTGTAATCTCACTGATGATATTTTCCCTTACCAGTTTCCTTGCGGGGAACATGACCGCCGCGACCGCTATCACCATATTCAGGATCATGATGCCGAATAAGACCCGATTGGGAACCCCTGTCTGAACATGTAAAAACTGCAGTATATGTGCCATATAGTAATCCATCCCCCTTCGGAGAATCAGATTGTAAATGTAATAGATCACCGCATCCGCAAGCAGTCCGTAAAAGATACCGGTCTGTAAGATCATCTTGTAAAAACCAATGTCCGTAATACCCATAGCCCTGATGATCCCGTACTCCCTCCTCCTCGCAAGAATCGTATGGTTCATGCTGTTCACGATATGGAATAAACTAATGACCAGCAGAATGGCCGCAATACCGGAAAAAAATATCTGCTGCTGTCTTAAGTAGTTCTTCTGTGTCCTGATCGCAGCGCTGTAATCCACCAATACCGCCTTGGGAACATCACGGATGATCTGCAATATCTGGCTGCTCACCTTCCCGGCTTCTGCATCCTCTGCCGGCGAGGCATTGATAAAGCTATAATCGGTGATTCCAAAATTCTCTTCCATCTGCTCATTCGTCATGATCAGGCCCGGCATCACGCTGTCCTTATAGGCTCCCTCCTGCAGAAATCCCTGCTCCCGCGCCAGCGGACGGCTTACAACCGCTGCAATCTCAAATTCTTTCTCTATATAGTTCTCTTCGCCGCTTTGGAACTTCAGCAGCTCATCCGCATAACCGTCCATTTTAGGAACGCGCAGACTGATCGTATCTCCTGGCTTCTTGCCGTAAAAATAATAATTCCCCTGTCCGTCCATGTTGGCAACCGCAATGATCTTATTGCCCTCCTTAAGCGCCGCCGGGTCAATATCCCCCTCCAGGATGAATTCATTAAGCTGCCCAATCAATCCGTCCTCATAACCATATACGTCATATTTGATCCTATACGTGCCGTCCTCCTGCCGCAGGCAGATTCCCCCGTACCGCCGTGCAAAATAATTATCCGCATTCTGAGAATCAAAAAAGGAATCCCACTCTAACGTCTCGATACGAGTCACTTCCCCGAGAGTAAATTTTGTCGGATAGACATTCTTTGTTTCCGGCATATTTTTGATCTTATCCCCTGCCGCTTGCGGGATCATATCTTTAAGCGAATTGGATTTTAATGAAATGCGGTATTCGCTGCCAAGCCCGTCGTCTGATTTTAACGAAAGCTCTGCATGGATCTTTAGATTCTCTACCATATAAACCGTACATAAGAAGATGCTGCCGCCCATCGATAAGGATAACAGGATCCCAATCACTTTCCTTTTGTTCGCAAACATGAATTTTCGGACAACCACTCCCGCCATATTTACATGATGCAGGGCATATATTTTTCTCTTCGCTGTAAATGAAGTGTCTCCTCCCATAACCTCTTTTAAGGTCTGCTTCCCAAGCGAACGGACAACAAGAAACGCGACGGCAGCCAACGCGGCCAACAGGAATACAAAACCGAATATCATAGCGTCCCACGCCAGACAGAATTGCAGGGTATTCGTTCCTTCTGCCAGCGTCTGGTCCGCAGCCGACAAGCCATTTCCCGTTACTCCTGCGCCCTTCCCGCTGAATACCCCGCCGAAGCTGCGGTATATCAGGCTTAAAAAGCCATTTCCCAATAAACACCCCAGCGGATATCCAACGATAAACAGCATCCAAAGTTCCAGAAGCAATGTTATACCGATCTGCTTCCCGCTGATTCCTAAGGTCTGCAAGATCCCGTACTCGGACGTTCTCTTTGCCACAGAGATATTGAAGACACTGTACACGGCGAATATGCTGAACAGGCATAGAAGAACCAGCATTCCGTTATAAGCCAGATTATAGCCGCTCTGTAACTTCAGGACAATGTAGGTGAAGTTGCCTTCTTCATCAGTCAGGCCAAACTTCACAATATCATAGATACTGCCCGGCTCCTCGCCTGCAAGATACTTTGTCACTTCATCATTTCCCTCAACCGCGTCAGAAGATATCCTGTGTTCTCTTAAAAAAGCGTCCAACTGTCTGTACAGCTTCTCGTCTTCATCGAATCCGAGATATAGAAACGTCCGACTTATCCGTCCCGCAAAAGAATCGCTTACGAAGACTTCCATCTCGCCAGCACTTGCCGCCCATTCGCTTTTTAACACTCCCGTCACAATGTAATCCCGTGCTCCGATATGAACAGAGTCCCCAAGATTACCGGAAAATCCAAGGTTGCTTAATACGAATCCGTCCGCCGCGATCTCATCCTCTCTTCTGGGATACGTCCCCTCTAAGAGATCTCTGTGCGCCATCCGGCGGTAGGTCTCATCGGTACGGATAAAATAAATCAAAAACTCCTCTTCAGCCACATCCCGGATCTCCATCTTCCCGCACCGCTTCAGATGATATCCTTCGCCCTTTTCCCCGCTTTGGATCTTCTGAAACTGCTCCTTATCGGTCTTTGCACAGTAATGCCAGTCTCCGTATATGGTCTTACTGTTGAGAAGGTCGCTCTTCTGACTGCTGTAGATAAGCGAACTGATTCCGGCAAGCAGTGACGCCGTTAATAAAATGCCCGCGAAGATCGCCGCGGTCTGGCTCTTATAATACCGCATATATTTCCACGCCAGTTTTAACATGCGTCATCACCGCCTTTTGCCGGGAATCTTCTCTTTCCCGTGACGATACGCCCGTCTTCAATGCGGATCACCCTGTCGCAGGTCTGCGCGATAGCTTCATTGTGGGTCACCATGAGAATCGTCTGCTTATACTTTCTGCTGCTTGCCTTCAGCAATCCCATCACCTCAATGGTTGTGGCCGAATCAAGATTGCCCGTCGGTTCGTCGCAAAGCAGCATTTGAGGCTTGTTCACAAGCGCCCTTGCGATCGCTACCCGCTGCTGCTGCCCTCCTGACAATTCATTGGGGTATTTCCTTCGCTTCTCCCAGATACCAAGCTCCCGCAGCAATTCCTCGATATATTTCCGGTTGATATGCTTTCCCCTGTCAAATGTCACCGGAAGCGCCACGTTATCATACACGTTCAGCACCGGCATCAGACTGTAATTCTGAAATACAAAACCGATATTCCTTCTGCGGAAAATGGTAAGCTCCTTCCTCGAAAGCGAACCAATCTCTCTGTTTTTAACGAAGATCTCCCCTTTCGTCGGATTGTCCAGGCCGCCGATCAGATTGAGCAGCGTAGACTTGCCTGAACCGGACGTTCCTACAATGGCGGCAAATTCACCTTCCTCCACCTGAAGGCTGATATCCTTCAACGCATTTACCTGATTCTCCCTTTCTCCGTATATTTTTTCTACATGCCGCAGCTCTAATATACTCATCCGTCATCACTCCTTTTCCTGATACGTTTGTCTATCAGTATAACTGCCGTATCTTGCAATTTCTTTACAAACGGATGGTCAGTTCTTACAGTTTTGTAAGAACACAGAAAAGCAGCTCCCTTCCCCATACTCAGAATCTACCGTCATGTATCCCTTCTCCTTTTCCAGGATCAGATTGGCCAGATAGAGACCAATACCGGAGCCTTCCGCATCTTGTACTTCCGGGCTTCTGTAAAACCGTTTAAATATATCCGTCATTTCTTCCCGGCGGATTCCTCTCCCGTTATCTGCGATCATAACTTCTGTATATAATTCATAGGGACGGACACGGATGGAAACTGCTCCGCCCTTTGCCGTATATTTGACCGCATTTTCCAACAGATTGGCAAATACTTCTGCCGTCCACTTCCGGTTGTGATACAGCTTCATATCCTCAAACGGTTCCAGGATAAAATCGATCTTCTTACTCTCCATCTTTTCATAGACCGTATCAACCGCATCCAGGATCGTCTGCCTGATCTGCGTATCTCTGACTTCAAAACCGTCAATATTCTGTTCCAGTTTTACCATCTTAGACAGAGACTCCACGATCCAGTTCAGCTTCTCCACCTGTCTGTGCATCTTACCGGCGAATTCTTCCCTCAGCCCCGGTTCGATCTCCCCTCTTCCCAATATATCCGCATAAAGCGAAAGATTGGCAAGGGGCGTTTTCAGTTGGTGGGACATATCGGACACCAGGCTTTTTACCTGTTCTTTTTCCCTCTCGGCGCTCTTGGCGTGATTATCAAGCACCTTCTGTATCTGGTTGATCTTACTGACAAGCGCAGAATATTCCCCCTCCTCCACATCAGAATAAACGACCGTCTCCCTGCTTAATACACTGTCCAGCAGACGGTCGATCATACGGTAGGTCTTTCTCTTTTGGTAAATGCTGCAGCCCGCCGACAGGCACAAAAGTACCGCCAAAATTATCGTGATCCACATAATTCTATTCCTTATCCTATTCTTTCCAGATATATCCGATCCCGTGTACGGTTTTGATCCGTACCGGACTTGACGCATCATCTTCGATCTTGGCCCGAAGCCTGCTGATATTGACCGACACCGTATTGTTATCCACGTATTTGCCGTCGCTGTCCCAGATCTTGTCTAAGATCTGTTCCTTAGAAAGAATGTGGTTCTTATTCTCGATCAGATACAAAAGCAAGCGGTATTCTAATTTGCTGAGCTTAACTTCCTCTCCGTGCCTATATACTTTGCAGGTATTCTGATCGATAGTGACAGAACCGGAGACGATCTTCATAGTCTCTGATTTGTCTTGAAGGATCCGCTTCATTCTCGCCTTCAGCACGCCGAGAGAAAACGGCTTCGATACATAGTCATTGACTCCCAGCTCCAACGCCTTAATCTCATCCATCTCCGTATCGCGGGCAGTCAGCATAATCATCGGTATATTGCTGTAACTGCGAACCTCTCTGCATAATTCAAATCCTGTTCCGTCCGGCAGATTACAGTCAAGAAGCACGATATCATAACAGCCCTTCGCGATCTCTCTTGATCCTTCCCTTTTCGTCCCGGCTTCCGCGACGTCATATCCGTCACCGGAAAAAGAGAAAGATAGCCCTTCTCTTAAGTCGCTGTCATCTTCTATTATCAGTATTTTACATTTATCCATTCCTCAATTCCTTCTTAATCGCAGCCGTTCGTATTTTTACGGCACTGTGAAACAGCTTTTAAAAGTTCACAGTCTCCGTTCTTCTTTAATAACATCTGAAGAACCCCCATCCATTCTCTGCACTGATAATGGATAGAATGCTTTTCATCGTATTCTCGAAATGTCTTAATATCTTCCTTCTCTGCCTTCTCTCTAAACTTCGCGAAAGCCTCCGACAGATAGATTCGTTTCCTGTTATCTGCCAATTCTTCATCTTCCCTCTGCCACATCGGAACCGGACGATGCCTCAAAGCCAGATAAAGCAGCTTGTCAATCTCAATACTCTCTGAATCAAAGAAATCCTCCAGATAGATTCTTCCTTCCTCCCGGTTACCGGCCGAGACAGGATAATACTTCAGCCATTTTTTCCTCTCCTGTTCTGACTCTGCCTGTACCTCATCTGTCAGCTCTTTGGGCTTGTTCAGGCAACAATGCTTATATTTCTTCCCGCTCCCGCAAGGGCAAGGATTATTTCTCCCTATTTTAACCTTCTTTTGGGGTCCTTCATATTCCACGATATAATGCATAAAAATGAAGCTGATAACTATAATCTTCTTTTATCTTTACCTCGTTCTACTAGCACCTATCATAACAGAAACAGCGCAGTATATCAATTCGATTTTGCCCTATATGCATAAGTAAAAAGGCAGCAGGGAGAAATCTCTGCCGCAAATTTTTTTAATAAGGTCTTGTATGTGACGCAGCGTAATAATGTATAATACATGATAGGAGGCAGATCATTATGGCAAAACACAGAGCAATTCCTTATCTCATCAGCCTTTATAATTCTCTCTTATTTATTCCATCTGATACAAATCTGAATACAGCCAAAGACCCCGCTGCAGAGCAGCAGGTATTTGACCCTCGCGGCAGTCGCCAAATGTGCATACAAGCATGCCCGCTTGGCTCGTTGTTCGCGGGAATAAATTCTGCTGTTTCATCAGAATCATTTTCAAACGAATGAGTAAATCACACAAAAAAATTGCTTGATTTACTCATTCGCTTTTTCATTCACAAGAGTAGAATGTGGGTATCAAAATGAAAAGGAGATTTACTATGAGTACATTATTGGAAGCAAAAGAAATAACAAAAATCTATGGTAAAGCGGGACATCCCAGTTTAAACAAGGTATCTTTTCGTGTTGCCGAGGGTGAATTTATTGGCATTATGGGAGCATCCGGCTCTGGGAAGACCACTTTGCTCAATGTTCTTTCCACGATAGATACTCCTACAAGCGGAGATATCTGGATTAACGGCGTGAACTTGAAAAATCTCAACCATACAAGTGCTGCCGATTTCCGTAAAGACAATTTAGGATTTATTTTTCAAGAGTATTTTCTGCTTGACAGCCTTACCATCCGTGAGAATATATCCGTTCCACTTACCCTTCAAAAACTTCCACCCCAAAAAATCGAAAATATGGTAAGAAGTTTGGCGGAAAGATTCGGCATAGCGTCGCAGTTAGGCAAATATCCCCTTGAATTGTCTGGCGGACAGCGGCAAAGGGCATCCGCAGCAAGGGCAATTGTAAAGCAGCCAAGCATATTGTTTGCAGACGAGCCAACAGGAGCGTTAGATTCAAGCTCAGCTACTGAACTGTTGAATACTTTGTATGAAGCCAACCAAGAACTGCATACTACTATATTGATGGTTACGCATGACGCTTATGCAGCGAGTTTTGCAAACCGCATTCTTATTTTTAAGGACGGCTGCATTATCAGGGAACTTGCCAAACATGGCAGTAACAGGCGTGACTTCTATGAAGCTATTGCGGCGGAAGTTACCAGATTAGATACTGAAAGATAAGGGGGAAAACTATGAACAATTTATCTATGGCATTTAAGAATTTAAGGAAAAATTTTTCGTTTTATGCTCTTTATCTGCTATCTGTATCCCTTGTTATTACGGTCTACTTTGCATTTACATCATTTTCAATGAACAGTGTAATGCTTGAG